>Ga0209369_1000013_pt1 | contig 514572 bp, 519 predicted proteins | sample EBPBio142010_DNA_FD_185865 | JGI IMG/M metagenome (GOLD analysis project Ga0209369, IMG submission 185865) | Wastewater treatment Type I Accumulibacter community from EBPR Bioreactor in Madison, WI, USA - Reactor 1_10/4/2010_ DNA (SPAdes)... | ecosystem: Engineered > Bioreactor > EBPR >... | reverse complement strand
GGGTGTGCCGAGGGCGGTGAACCCGTTCAGGACGGCGACACGGACCTGGAACTCTGCAACCTGACGGTCGAAGTCCCGCGCGGACAGGCGCTGCCCGAGAAGCTTGATGCAGTGCATCTTAGTTTCAGCGCGGCTTCGGCGGTGGTAACCGCTCCATCGACGCCAGGTCGTCCGGCCAACCCGCTTCGATGTCCGCAGGATTTCGTTCCGGGCCATGGCTCCCGCAGTGTCGGGTTTCTAGGGATTGGCGTTCTCGCGGGGCGGGATGATCGCGGCCGCGCGACGGGTGGCGATGGCGTCGTGGCACTTGCGGGTATCGAAGGCACCATCGGCGCTGACGGAGGCGATCTCTTGCTCCGACGGGATCTGGTCGAGCAGTTCGGGCAGCATGGGCGCATCGCCCACGTCGCTGGTGGTGAACTCCGCAGCCCGGATTTCCAGCGTTTGCTCGTCGATCCCGATGTGGATCTTCCGCCAGACGCATCGCTTGCCACCGCCATGCTTGCGGGCGTTCCACTCCCCTTCACCCTCGACCTTGATGCCGGTGCTGTCGACCAGCAGGTGCAGCGGGCCATTCGAACCAGGATAGGGGATGTTGACCTTCAGCATCTTCTGGCGTCGCGACAGCGTGCCGAAGTCGGGCACCGTCCAGTCCAGGCCGATCAGCCGCAACAGGCACTCGACGAACCCGGTCGTTTGCCTGGGCGCCATGCCAAAGAGGACCTTCATCGTCAGGCAGGTCTGGATCGCGGCATCGCCGCAGTCGCGCTGTCGACCACGCTTGCCGGTCGGCGCCGCTTCCCAAGTCATGGCGGGATCAAACCAGATCGTCAGCGAGCCGCGGCGCTTCAGCGCTTCGTTATAAGCTGGCCAGTTCCTGGTCTTGTAGGTCGGGGGCGTTGGCCTGCTCATGCAGTCCAGCTACCACGCCGGATTCACGAGATGAATCCCTCGCGCGATTTGTGCAACAGAGTCGTTTCCGGTCCAAAAACAGGGGTTTCGGGGGCGAAAGACCGGGTGAAATCCCCGTAAGCCATGAAAAGACGTAACTATGAACCGAGTTGAAAAATCCGCGCACGAGTTCCGAGTTTCGCACTTTCCCCGGATTGGCTGAATCGCCCTGAAACAGCCGTTAAGGCCAAGTTTTATTGATGTTTTCGGGTGATTAGCAGCTCGGGTGCAGCCGCCAGCGAGGGGGCGGATCACGCTCTGGCCACCTGTTTGGCGCAATATTTTCGTCACGACCGACATGGACGCCCCGAAGCCGCCCGGACACGCCACCAGAACCTATCAACCTCGGCAAGCGCCTATTTTATTGAGGAGAGACGGATGGCGACGGGTAACGACACCTAGCGACGGATGGCGGCGCCCAGTCCCCCGAAAACACCCTTATTTTGTCGGGTTACAGTAAGGCGCTCCACGCGGAGCCACACGCATCCTATACGCCAATGGATCAGAAACCGCCGTCGCCAATTTCGCTTTGGGATGAGATTTCTTTCAGAACGGTTCAGACAACCCAGGTAGTCCATCACGCGCAACCAGATGCGTAATGTAGCCCGGATGTAGCCCAGCGGACCAGCCGCACGAAAAGCAACGAGAAAAGTAGTTGCCACTTTCTCTTATTTTAAGGGAGATTTAAATGGTGCCCAGAGCCGGAATCGAACCAGCGACACGCGGATTTTCAATCCGCTGCTCTACCAACTGAGCTATCTGGGCACTGTCAGCCTGTGGCTGCTTGGTGGGGCGGTATTAAGCGAGGGCGCAGGGGCTGTCCAGAGGGTTTTGCGAAAAAAGTTCAGTGCTTCGGCGGTTCTTCGGATGGGACAGCCTCGTCCTCTTCCTGCGCGGTAGCGGGGATCACATAGCCGCCTTTCAGCCAGCGACCGAGATCGATATCGGCACAGCGCTTGCTGCAGAAGGGGCGGTACTTTTCTTCCGCAGCCTTGCCGCAGATCGGGCAGCTCATGCCCGATCCTCCAGCAGGGTGGCCAGCGGCGCGCGGTCGCGTTTGCGCACCAGTTCGAACAGACCCAGCGTGGTCCATCCGGAGAGGCTGGTCTCGGCCGCCTCACCCTTGAATGCCGCGCGCAACACCTGTTCCAGAACGGCACGGTCCTTCTTCGGCATCGGCGCGAAATCGACCACGACCTGCCCGCCAAAGCCGCGCAGACGCAACTGGCGCGGCAAATCACGCGCGGCAGCCACATTGGCCTTCAGCGCAGCTGCAGGCGAGGTATCGGGGCCGGTGTTCACATCCACCGCCACCAGCGCACGGGTCGGCTCGATATACATATGCGCGCCAGCAGGCAGCGCAACGCGGGGGGTCAGTGCGCGGTCCAGCATCTCCGCCACGCCATGCGACCCGAAACTGCCTGCGCTGTCGTCAAAATCATCCGGAACCGGATCGCACCAGTCGCGCCACGCGGTTTCATGCGCCGTCGCGCCCTCGACCAGAAGCTCGGGCTGGCCGTCAACATCAGACAGCACCGCAACGGCAAGCTCGCGCATCGCGAGAATGTCCTCGGCGATCTCGGCCTCGTCAGCGCCTTCGCAGGCGGAGCGCAGGATCAGCCCGAGGTCACGGGGGGCGCCCTCCATCCCCGCCTGCGCCAGCGCGTCGAGGTCGGCACGCAGATCCTCGTCGCGGATGCGACGGCTGATGTTCAGCCCCGGTGCGCCGGGGGTAATGATCGCGTAACGGCTTTTAAAGAGCAGGCGCGCCGCTACGGGCACCGCCTTGCCCGGCTCTGCCGTGCCCGACACCTGCACCAGCAGCGGCTGGCCAGGCGCGAGACCCGACACCTGCCGCAGGAACCCCGAACGGCCATCCGGCAGGCGCAGGAACACCCCGCCCTGCCCTTTCACCGGCCGGTCGACGATGCCACGATAGATGGCGCCGGGCAGCGGTGTATCATCTGCCGGGTCGATAAGGAAATCCTCAAGCTGACCATCGACGATCAGCGCCGCCGCCTCGCGGTCGCCAATCCGGTCCAGCGCGATCGTGCGGCCTTTCATGCCGTCTCTCCATAAAGGGGGTAGCCCGCAGCGGCCAGCAGCGCGGCGGTTTCCGCGACTGGCAGGCCGACCACGCCAGTGAACGAGCCGGATATCCACGGGATGAAGGCACCGGCGAGGCCCTGAATGGCATACCCCCCCGCCTTGCCCTGCCATTCACCAGAAGCGAGATAGCTGTTCAGTTCGACATCCGAGAGGCGCTTCATCTTCACATCGGTCACGACCTCGCGCGACCAGAGCCGCGCCCCGCGCCGCACCGCGACAGCGGTGATCACCTGATGACGACGCCCGCCCAGAAGGGTCAGGAAAGCCGCCGCCTCACCCGCATCCGCAGGCTTGCCGAGGATACGGCGCCCCAAAGCCACGGTCGTATCAGCGCAAAGCACGATGTCATCGGGGTCTGCCGCCACCGCAGCCGCCTTTTCGCGGGCCAGACGCGCGCAATAGGGGCGCGGTAGTTCGCGGGGTTTCGGGTCTTCGTCGATGTCAGGGGGCAGAATCGCGTCAGGCACGACACCAAGCTGCGCCAGAAGATCTTTCCGGCGCGGGCTGGCAGAACCGAGGATCAGCTTCACTTGAAGCGATAGTTGATGCGGCCCTTCGACAGGTCGTAAGGGGTCATTTCCACCTGCACCTTGTCGCCTGCCAGAACACGGATGCGGTTCTTGCGCATCTTGCCTGCCATCGTCGCGATCAGTTCATGGCCGTTTTCCAGCTCGACCTTGAACGTCGCATTGGGCAGGAGTTCCTTCACGACGCCGGGGAATTCGAGCAGTTCTTCCTTGGCCATGGTCACTCCAAATAGGTATCGCCCGCGATCCATGCGCAGGCATGGGCGCTAGATGCGCCTCTTTCCCCTGATTTTCAAGGGGTAATTGGAGTTGTCCTGAAACTAGGCGCGAATGACGCCCCGTTCAACCCGTGCGCCCTGCTCATGCCAGTGCAGGTTGTTCAGCACGCCGCCATTACGGCGGACCTCGGCCACCGCCTCCAGTGAGACATCGGCGAAGGCCCAGCCGGGCTGGTTGAGCGGGGTCTGCGCGAAGATCCCGTCATCGGGAAATCCGATATCCGGCGGGCCATAGATGGCGGCGGCGCCGACGTTCTCATCCACCGCCGGGCAGAAATCACACAGGCCCACGGTGGGGGAATGGACGACAATACACTGGTTCTCCAGCGCCCGCGCCATGGCACCGACCTTGACGCGGGTGAAGCCCCGGAACGTGTCGGTGCAGGAGGGCGCCAGCAGGATTTCGGCCCCTGCCTCAACCAGAGCACGCGACAGCAGGGGAAATTCGCTGTCATAACAGATGACCACACCGATGTGGCCCAGCGGCGTATCAAACAGAGTCAGCCCCTGCCCCGGATCGACGAACCATGTTTCACGCTCGAAGCGCGTCATGATCTGCTTGTCCTGATGGCCGAGGATGCCCGAAGGCCCATAGAAAGTGGCGCGGTTCACCGGGCGCGGCTGGCCAGGCAGGAACACCGGGCCGGAAGCGCCGAGGATATGCAGCCTGTGCTGCGCCGCCAGATCGGCGTGCAGCGCATCGACCTGTGGCTTCCAGCGGGCGACCTCGTGCAGGCAGGCCTCCAGATCCGCAGCAACGTCGCGGCCGCCAAGGCTGCCCAGTTCCATCGCCCCATACTCAGGAAAGACCAGAAGCTGCGCTCCTTCAGCCGCGGCCCGCGCCACCCATTCCGTGACCTTGGCGGCATAGGCATCAAAGCTGGCAAAGAAATCCAGCGGATAAGCGGCGGCGGCGATCTTCATGGTCTCTCTTTCCTGTCGGAGGAAGGCGTCAGAGCGCCCGCATCCAGAATTGCAGCGGCTTGCGGCTTTCTTCGGTATCACCGACATCCTTCCACGAAAATGCGGCAAGGGCACCCGGCAACGGCGCATAGCCGCGCTTCGTCCAGAAGGCGTCATTGGTACGGAAGGCAACCGGCCGCATCGGATGATCGTCCGGCCGCTTTACCGAACAGAAGGCCACATGGCTGCGGCCAAGCTGGCGGGCATGGGCCTCGCGTGCATCGAAGAAAGCATGTCCCAGCCCCTGCCCGCGCCAGGCGGGCAACAGCACCGATTCCGCGCAATAGAAAATCTGTTCCAGCGGCACGCCCGCCCCGGCCAGCGCCGCGCCGAAATCCCCGGCGTGATCCTCCATCGGCGTGCCGGTCGAGGCGCCGACCAGCCGCGCACCGTCGAAGGCCCCCACCAGAATGGCACCGGGGCTGTCGCGATAGGTTTGCAGGTAATCGCGTTCATACTCCAGCGAGCCGTCATACAGATACGGCCAGTCGCGGAACACGGTGATCCGCAACCGCGCCACATCGTCCAGCGCCGCATCCAGTGCGGCGCCGGTCAGAACGCGAACCTCGGTCATGCCGAAACCTGTGCGATCCAGTCGTTCAGGTTGTAGAAGGTGGTCACCCGCGAAATCTTGCCATCCCGCAGGTCGAAGAAGGCACCTGCGGGCAGGATGTATTTCTGGCCTTTGGCCTCGGGCAGGCCCGGATCGGTTTGCAGATATTCGCCATGCACCGTGAACTCGGCCGCGCCACGGGTGCCTGCCTCGTTCACGAAGATTTCCATGTCCTTCAGCTCTTCCCGGTAGCTGACACCCATATGCGAGCAGAACTCGGCGAATTTTTCCATACCGCGGCGGATACCGCCCTCATTCACGCGGTGTTCGATGTCATCGGTCAGGCAGGCCATCATGCCTTCGGGGTTCGCTGCATTGAAGGCGGCGTAATAGGCTTCGATCGTGTCGCGGCTCATCTTGGCTCTCCGGTTGGTCCTGTGATTTTCGGCGCAGCCTGCACCGAAACTTCGGCCGCGCCAATGCCCAGCCGGACCTCCCACAGCGCTTTTGCGACACCGCGCCATGCATGTTCACAGCAGCGTGAGATGAAAGTGAACGTTCACTCACGTCGAATAATGAGCGCGAAAAATGTGGCCTAATCGCCGCCACTCAATCCGCCTATCTCCACTGCATGAGAGGCGACGCCGCTCAGACAAACACTCAACCAACGGAGATCGTTATGAAAACCCTCGCAACTGCCCTGACTGCCGCCCTTGTTCTGGGTGGTGCCGCCTATGCCGCCGACAGCAACGAACGTGGTGCTTCGCTGTCCGTTTCGACCAAGAACGTGACCAAAGTCGAAACCACCGCCGGCGAACTTTACTCGACCCGCGATCTGATCGGCTACCGCGTTTCCGCCGACACTCCGGTCAGCGTGACGCTGATCCCGTCGAGCGGCCAGGTTGATCGCCCCAGCCGGAACGACTGATCCGATGCGGCGGGAAACAGGGCGCCTGTGGTAACACGGGCGCCCTTGCCTATTCCAACAGCCGCCGCCGTCAATCTGGCATTTTGTGCATACGCGCACAGAAGCACGCCGCCAGCCGCGTCACATTCCTGTTTCAATTTCCCCGGCCAATCCCCATCTCTCCGTCCATTGAAGGCCGCTGCTGCGGCACACACTGGATCGGACCCCCGATGGATACCGCTGTACTGCAAACTTACCTTCATATCGTGGATGAGGGCAGTTTCGCCGCCGCCGCCCGCCGCATGGGAATATCGAAAAGCCTGTGCAGCAAGTATATTTCCGATCTGGAAGACAGCCTTGGCACACGGTTGCTGACCCGCTCCACCCGGTCGGTGCGACCCACCCCCGTCGGGCGCGAATATTACCAGAAAATCCGCGATGTCATGGGCCAGCTTCAGGCCGCCAATGAAAGCGTCAAACGGCTGTCCGCCCATCCCAGCGGCCCTCTGCGCATCGGATCGCCGGTGTCTTACACACTCAAGGTGCTTGGCCCGCATATCATGCGCTTTATCGAGGCGCATCCCGACATCCAACTGGAGGCGGTGCTGGACGACCGCCACAGCGATGTGATCAGCGAGGGCTTCGATGCTGTCATCCGCATCGGTGAACTGGGCGATTCCAGCCTCTATGCCCGCCGCCTGCATTCGGCGCGCATCCTTGTCGTGGCCTCACCCGACTATCTGACCGAACACGGCACACCCGAACGGCCGGAGGATCTTCTGGCCCATCGCTGCCTGCATTATTCCAACCTGCGCGGCGCCGGAACCTGGCCCTTCCGCGATGGCTCCGAGACACTTTATCAGAAGATCCAGCCCGCCTTTTCCACCAACAGCGCCGAAATGATGCGCGCGGCGGTGCTGGAAGGGCGCGGCGTGGCCCTGCTGCCCGAGTTCATGATCGAGGAGGAACTGCGCAGCGGCACACTGGTGCCGGTGCTGGCCCGCTTCGCCCTGCCCGACCTGCCGGTCAATCTGGTCTATCCCTCGCGCAAGAACATGACGGCAGCGCTGAAAGCGTTTCTGGATTTCACCGCCGGGCTGAAGCTGGAGGGGTGAAATCCTGCGCCCCCGGCTCGCTTGGCGGACCGAACCGCGCCACCATACGATCGCGGATCATGTCACGCGCCTGACGATAGGCGGCCAGCTTTGCCTCGCGTGTATCGCCGATGGCGGTCGGGTCCACGATGGGCCAGAACTCGACATCCAGATGAAAGAACCGCGTCAGCGTCAGCGCCATACGCTGACTGGCCGGGGAAAGTGCGACGATCAGGTCGAACTGCGACAGGTCATCCCCCCATTCCTGCATTTCCTCGAAGGAACGCGAACGGTGGCGACTGAGTTCAATCCCCATCTCCTTGCAGACCGCAACGGAAAAGCCGTCGATCTCCATATCATTGCGCACCCCGGCGGATTGCACATAGGCGCGCTGACCATAGAGCTTCTTCATCAGCCCCTCGGCCATGGGCGAGCGCACGGCATTATGATCGCAGCAGAACAGAACCGAAGAGGGAAAGCTGCCGCTCAAGATTACCCCCAGTGCAGGACGCAGATCAGGGTGAACAGGCGGCGGGCCGTCGCGGTATCGACATCGGCCTTGCCTTCCAGGCGTTCCTGCAACACGCGGGCGCCCTCGTTGTGGATGCCGCGGCGCGCCATGTCGATCGCCTCGATCTGGCTCGGCGGCAGGCGCTTCACCGCGTCGAAATAGCTTTCGCAGATCTGGAAGTAATCCTTCACCACCTGCCGGAACGGCCCGAGGCTCAGGTGAAACTCACCGATCTTCGCTTCGTTCTCGGTGGCGATGTCGAACACCAGACGGCCATCGCGGATCGCCAACGCCAGCCGGTAGGGACCGGGCGGCACATCGCGCCCGTCCCGCACCGGCAGGCCGAAGCTGTTTTCCTCCAGAAGATCGAACACCGCGACACGGCGTTCCTGCTCGATGGCGGGGGTGGCGGCTTTCAGGCCGCTTTCGTCGATCTCGATATGGCAGATGCGGTTCGTCATGGTCGGTCCTGAGAAGGCTTGGACCGTGATGCCCGAGACGGCCCTTCGGTTCAAGGTTGAACTGCCCGGGCCCGGCCCGGTACCGCCCGGATCAGCCGTTCAGCCGGTCCAGACGTGCCCGCACCGACAGGCCATGAGCCTGAAGGCTTTCGGATTGCGCCAGCCGCTCCGCCGCCGGACCGATGGCCGCCAGCGCCTCGGGTGTCATGCGGGCAATGGTCGTGCGTTTGACGAAATCCAGCACCGACAGGCCCGACGAAAACCGCGCCGACCGGGCAGTGGGCAGAACGTGATTCGGGCCTCCGACGTAATCGCCGATGGCCTCGGGCGTCCAGTGGCCAAGAAAGATGGCTCCGGCGTGAGTGATTTTCCGGCTCAGCGCCTCCGCGTCCGCCACGCAAAGCTCAAGATGCTCCGGCGCCACGCGATTGGACAGCGCTGCCGCCTCGTCCAGATCGCGGGTTACGATGACCGCGCCGAAGTCGCGCCAGCTTGCACCCGCGATCTCGCGCCGCTCCAGCACCTGAAGCTGCCGCTCAACCGCTTCGGTCACAGCGCGGGCAAGACCCGCATCCGGCGTCACCAGAATGGCCTGTGCGGATTGATCATGCTCCGCCTGGCTGAGCAGATCGAGCGCGATCCAGTCGGGATCGCCGCCCGCATCCGCAATCACCAGAATCTCGGACGGCCCGGCGATCATGTCGATGCCGACCTTGCCAAAGACCCGGCGCTTTGCAGCGGCCACGAAGGCATTGCCAGGGCCGGTGATCTTGTCGACCGGCTGAATCGTCGCCGTGCCATAGGCCAGCGCGGCAATCGCCTGCGCGCCGCCGATGCGATACACCTTATCCACCCCGGCCAGCTGCGCCGCCAGAAGGACCAGCGGGTTGACCGCCCCGCCCGGTGTCGGGCAGGCGATGACCAGCCGTTCAACGCCCGCGACCTTGGCCGGAATCGCATTCATCAGCACCGACGAGGGATAGGAGGCCAATCCACCCGGTACATAAAGGCCCGCCGCCGAAACCGGCGTCCAGCGCCAGCCCAAAGTCGCCCCGCTGGCATCTTGCCATTCCGCATCCTCGGGCATCTGGCGGCTGTGATAGGCGCGGATACGGTCCGCCGCCAGTTCCAGCGCCGCACGATCCTCGGGCGAAACCCTGGTGATTTCAGCAGCCATTTCCTCTGCCGAGAAGGCGAGCGTTTCGGGTGTCAGCTCCAGCCGGTCGAATTTCGCGGTCAGGTCGATCACCGCCGCATCCCCGCGCGCGCGTACATCCGCGATGATCCCCGCGACCGTTACATCGACATCGGGGCTGTCCTCGCGCTTCATGCCCAGGAGGGCGGTGAAGGCGGTTTCGAAACCGGCATCGGCGGTATTGAGGAACTGAGGCATGGGGCGGCTCCGCGTGAATCTGACGAAGCCTTAGCCTGCACCGCGCGACGCCTCAAGCCGGGGGCGGGAAAATGGCGGCTCTGCCCCCGCTGTTGTATTTCCTTACACCTGATACACGGTTTCAAAATATCTGATACTAGGTGAGACCAGCCGAAATTTGCCGGGATCAGGTTTCTTTTGCCGTCGTTAGCTGTCGTCAGGTGTCGCTGTCTGTCGCGGGTTTCTGGTGAAGGTGGCGGTTTTTCTGCCACCAGTCGCTCAGGCTGGACCGGCTGACCCAGAGGTCGGGCGGGAAGTTGAGGGTGATGAGGGCGCTGATTGCGCTGAGCGAATGGCGTTCGATGTGGTCCAGCACAAAGGCGCGCAAGGCTGCATTCCGGTCGATCCTTGAGGCACGCGCGCTCATACGAGTCGCCCCTCCTTGAGCCATTTCCTGACCGACTGGTCGGTAACGCGCAACTGTCGCGCGATATTGGCGGCGGACTGCCCCTTCCAAGACAGATAGGCGGCCAGCCATCGCTTCGCGAGAGGCACACGCCTCTGCGACCGATGGGCATTTGCCCCAAGCATCCGCGCCTTTTCGGGGCCGACCAGCGCTTCAAGCTGGGAGCGGCCCTTGGGATCAACCGAAAGGGCCAGTTTGGCGCCACCGAAAGTCAACAGGAACTCGACGGCGAGGTCTATTCCCAGAATATTGACATAGGGTGCGACCTGCGCGGTGGGGCGCGGCGAAGGGGGACCAAGCGGGTTCATCTGTCACTCTTCCGGTGGGGGATAGCATCCCTCTGGCCGGGATACATTCCGGCCAGAGGAGAGGCCGTGCGGGCCGTCATCCGCACGGCTTCCGATACGGTCCCTGCACGGCCCGTATCGGAATGGCTCAGTCCGCGAGCGATCCGGGCTTGAGGCCGAGTTGCGCGCAGATTGCCGCTTCTTCGCCGATCACGGCGCTGCCCCGCGGCGTGATTTCGATATGCGGGATGGGGCGTGTCAGATGCGCCCAAGGTGCGGGCGATTTGGCAAGGAAGGTGTCGAAGCTCGCCGGGTCTTCCATGCAGAGCGCCGTGGCCCATTCTCGCATGGCCGGGGTGATATAGCCCTCTCTGAAGGCCCACTCCACCTTCCGCGAGGCCTCCTCTTCGCGCATTGTGGCAATCCGGCCATTCCGGTCCGCAAGCAGATCCTGCACCGCCCCGATGGGAACGAAACGGGCGGGGTTCGGGCGGTCGGAATTCAGGCGCTTCGGGGCCTTAACCTTGCCCGAGGTCAGCGCGGCCAAAAGCGTGGTCAGAATCGCCGCCGCATCGCTTTCAGGGGACATCCCCAGTGCCTCGGCCAGCTTGGGCAGAAGTTCTGCAGGCGCTTCCTTTGCGGAGCTCTTCGGCGCTGTGTCATTCTTGTCGGGGGCAGCCATATCGAGTTCCTCACTTGCAAATGCTGTCAGGTAGAGATTGGGGTTGTGAACAAGGCCAGCCCCCTTGAGTCGAGAAACCTGCCTTGTGAGCCGGTTGAACAGAAAGGACGGGCTGAGATAGCGGTATTCGCGCCGCGCGATCATCTCGCGCGCCGTGGCCGTCCATTCGACACGCCCCCAGAGGCCACTTTCCTCCGCCCGCAACTCCTTGATCCATCCCGCAGCCGGAACAGGGCCATTCGTGACCGGCCGGTCGTTCTGATGTTCGTAGTCGATGGGCAGATCGACGCCCCGCGACTGGAAATCACGCATCAGCGCTTGCGGGTCGGGCAGTTCGAACTGGCGGCCGTCACGGGTCATCATGCGGCCAGCCGGGAAGAGGTGAACCCATTCACCGCAAGGGCAACGGCCAGAGCTACCGGCTGCACCGATTTGCCCGGCGTGGCCCCCGGCACATGGCCTGCATGGGCGCCCCGAAACTCTGGCCGGTCGTCGATCACGCGGGAAAGAGTGGCAAAAGTGCGCTCTGCGATCTTGGCTTTCGCGTTCTTCGGGATTGCGAACTTTGTCTCGATACCAAGGTGATAGCAGACGCCAAGCGGCTTTACGCCCGGCTTGGCAGCGCCTTTGCCGCGCCATTTGAAATCCGCGCCACCCGCGACCAGATGCCCGGCAAAAGCCGAACCGTTGTCAGTATACAGCCTGTCAAAGATGCTGTGTTCACGGCAAACGTTGCGGATCAACCTCGCCGTCGCCACCGCGTTTTCGGATGCGGCCAACTCATAGCCAAGCACATAGTTCGACGCCACGTCGATCAAGGCCAGCATCACCGGCCGGACCGGCTTGCCATCCCCGAAATCCACCCAGAAATCTTGCGTCCGGCCATCCAGAGAAACCCATTCCAGTGACCGTATCGTCGTCTTGTCGCGCCGGATCGGCTGGGCCAGACGCTTGATAGCCTCTTCGGTGCCATGACGCGCGGCCAGCTTTTCGGCCTCGGGCATGGCATCCCAGCGCCGCCAGACCGTGATATACTTCGGCCATGCCCAACCGCGCCTTGCTGCCACGTCGCGCACATCGCGCCATGCCTGCTTGAGCGGAAAATGCGGCCCGGCATCCCGGATCGTCGTCAGGAAATACGCCCAAGCCTCGGCCGAAAATTCGGCGGGCGGTTTGCCCATGCGGCTATGAGACGGAAGCAGCGCAGGCGCGAAATTCACCGGATCGACCCCGGCAACAGTGCGCAAGATGCGTCGCAGTGTCATCTTGCCGGTCCCATCCACACCGAATTTGGCACGCGCCTGATCGGCCAGTTCCGAGGTCAGGCCCCGCCCTTCGGACGCCCCGCCAGCAGTCAGATACCGGGCAATCTCGGCCTTGCGCAGCGCCGTTGCCTGCATCACAGGCGTTGCCGCAGCAAAACGATCATGGGCCGCGTCGTCATATTCCCCGGCAGGCAGGCCCGCCGCTTCGATTTGGCGAGCCTCCCATGAGCGGCGCTCGGGCTCTGGAAGATGCAGAATGTTCACAAGCTCTGGCTTGCGGCCATCCGACTCGCGAATCGTAGTCGGAACATTCAATTTGCTCATCCATCGGGATGCGGCGCTTCGGTCCTGCGGAATTCTACCTAGTCCAAGAATGCTGACGATTCCGACAACCGGTCCAACGCTTGCGGGAGCGATTAATGAGGAGCGATCAGGGTTGGCTGACCTTATCATTCACGCGGCACCCCCCGTGAACCGGGCTTTGATCGGACGAGCCTTCAGACCGAGATCGACAGCGATTCGATGACTGACTCCATGGCGGCAAGCAAGCTGTCCTTGCAAAACAGCGTAGACAGTGCGGGGCTTGTAGCCTCGGCTTTCCGCCCATGCTCTGATCGAAATGCCCTCAGCGATGAACTGTTTGCGGACAACCTCAATATCCATGAGGATCTGATGGCATTCAGATCTCTGTCCCATGGGCGCATCCTGTGTTACACGTTAGCGAAACACTGATAGAGGTATGTCACGATAGCGAAACAATGAGAGCTATCGGTGAGCGCCTGCGAGAGGTCCGAGGTGAGCGGACCCTCGCTGAATTCACACAACGCCTTGGCCTCGCCCGGACAACGTGGTCCAACTACGAAGCGGGCCGTCGTCTTCCCAGCCATGAGGTCATGCAACTCCTGGAACGGGTCGAAGGCGTGCCTCCCGACCGCATCCTGCCTTCCGCAGAACTCACCCGGACCGTTCTCTCCAGAGGAAGCGATGACTGGTGGAGCTACATCCCTGTGTTGTGGCTTTTCTCAAGACTTAAGGGCGCGCGCCCTTTTGCCTCTGATTCCGATGAACTGACATGGTGGGCGGAGCATCTGCCAGCCCTTGCTGACGAGTTTGCTCACAGGACATTTGAGTTGGCAGAGAAGCGCGACCTGTCTCTAGATGATGCCGCCCACCAAGTCTGCGCATACTTGCAAGCAAGGACGCCTGACGAACTATTTCAATTCGTCGACAGCAAAGAATAGATCGTGGATCGTGGGCAAAATTGCCCACGACTTCGAAATAGGCCCCATTGATTTCATTGAATATTTTCTGCGCCAGCAGAACGCGATACCGTCCACCTCCGCCCAAACGGCCCCGATAGTATCAAACCTATTGAAAAATCCACCCCATAACCTATTGAAAACAAAGGGCCGAAAAATCGGCCGGTATCAAACCTTTTGAAAGCCGTCACCCGCGTCTGCGGCGCTCCCCCGGGATATTTGGGCCAAGATAAATCAGGCGCCGTGATCGGGCATCTTGCCCGAGGGCGCGGTGTAGGGCCGGGTCACATCCCGCAGCGCGACATCCAGCGTTTCGGCCTCCAGCGCGATGGCGCCATCGCCGGCCAGCGTCAGGATCAGCCGGCCTGTGCCGTCCACGCCCGGCTCGAAGGTGATGTCGAGCAAGGACAGAATTGTGTCACGGTCGCTGCGGTCAATGCCCTGTGATCGAACCGCCTGCACGTCGCGCACCAGCAGCATGGCACGCACCCGTTCGTAAGGCCGCCCCGCCGCCTCGGCCGCCGCGCGGTCTTCCCAGCGGAAGCGGTTGAGCAGGATGGCAAATTCACGCCGCGACCGCGCGAAGGTCATGTCGGTGATCGGAAAGACCGCATCCTGCACCAGTGAAGCCAGAACCTTCAGATCCTCGCCATCCGCCGCCCCGAGCCACAGCGGACCTTCATCGGCATCTTCAAACCGCGCGTCAGACATTAAACACCTCATTTTCGCGGGCCAGCATTCTCGCTTCCCACTCTTTGTAGCTCAGGCCAGTGGCGGTATGCCGCCATTCCTTAGGCCCACTGGATGAGCGCCCCAGAACAACCGAGGAAGCCGCACTTGGGCTTGGAAACGCATAATCCCTCGTAAACAGGCAGTGTTCACCATCTTGAACCAAAACACCTGCCTCAACCAGTTCGCGATAGAGCTCACGATAAGTCGCATACTCCACGCCACTCCAGTTCGCTCGTGCCCTTGAACCTGATTTGACGATAAACTCTCCACCGACCAGTTCAGCTCTCGCAGTCAACCCCGCACGCGCGGCGTGTAGCTCGAACGCTTCAGCGGTTTCCAGCCCCCCAAGTCGCTCCACAGAATTGTCCCGCGAGACAGCCAAGGTCCCCCCAGATCTTGCCCGAGACAAGAACATATCAACTCTAATGGCGGGTAAAACCACATGGAGCATCTCCAGAAACGCCTCCATATTGGAGCGCGCAGCTTCGGACAGACTACTGCGCGGCGGAGTGTTCGCGTTTTCAAGACTGGCCCTCGCAACCTCACGCGCAATCTCCACCAAACGGGCCTCAAGATACTTCACATGAGCCTTATGCAGATTGTTGGATGCAGAGGTAATTATGACAACCCGGTTCCACCAATCCTTTTTCGCATCATGTGTGCGAAGACGTGCGGCCACGTCCTCGCTTTCACCAATATAAGCGTAAGGCAGGCCCGTGTCGGTTTCACCCAACAGCAGATAAACGCCGGTATGGGCGGCTTCAGGACGGCGAAGTCCATCCGCAATTTGCTGACGCGGGATCATGAGGACATGACCCGTCCAGTTGAATACCTCGGCCGTCAGCATCCCCTCGGGATTACCATCAACGAAAAACAGTTCCAGCGATCTGGCTTGCGTCGGCATGCTTTTGCGCTTCAGCCTGCAATCCGTTCGATCTGTGCCCCGCAGGCACCGAGTTTTTCTTCGACATGCTCATAGCCGCGGTCGAGGTGATAGACCCGGCTGACCACGGTTTCGCCTTCGGCTGCAAGCCCGGCAAGAATCAACGAGACGCTGGCGCGCAGGTCGGTGGCCATGACCGGGGCGCCGCGCAGTTTTTCGACGCCAGTGACGGTCGCATGGCCCCCGTGCACATCGATGCGTGCCCCCATGCGGATCAGTTCGGGTGCGTGCATGAAGCGATTCTCGAAGATTTTTTCTTCCAGAACCGAGGTCCCCTCGGCCGTGCACAGAAGCGCCATCATCTGCGCCTGAAGATCGGTGGGGAAACCGGGGAAAGGCTCGGTCGTCACATTGACCGCCTTCACCCGGCCATTCTTGCGCGCGACCTTCAGGCCGGTTTCGGTTTCGGTCACCGAAATCCCCGCCTCATCCAGCTTTTCAGCAAAGGCGCCAACCAGATCCAGCCGCCCGCCCAGGCATTCGACCTCGCCACCGCAGATCGCGGGGGCGAGCATATAGGTGCCGAGTTCGATGCGGTCTGTCACCACCGGATGCGTGGCGCCGCCCAGCCGATCAACGCCCTGGATCGTAATGGTTTCGGTGCCTTCGCCCTCGATCTGCGCGCCCATGCGGCGCAGGCAATGCACGAGATCCACGATTTCCGGCTCGCGCGCGGCATTCTTCAGCACGGTTGTGCCCTTGGCCAGCGAAGCCGCCAGCAGGGCGTTTTCGGTCGCGCCCACGGAAACGAAGGGAAACTCGACCACGGCGCCCCTGAGCCGCCCGCCTGGCGCCCTTGCGTGGACATAGCCGTCGCGGAGGTCCAGTTCAGCCCCCATCGCCTCCAGCGCCTTCAGGTGCAGGTCCACCGGCCGCGCCCCGATCGCACAGCCTCCCGGCAGCGACACGACGGCATGGCCATCCCGCGCCAGCATTGGCCCGAGGACAAGGATCGAGGCGCGCATCTTGCGCACGATGTCATAATCCGCAGTGTGATTGTCGATACGCCACGAGGACATGGACAGCACCTTGCCGCCCTGAAGGCTCGCGACTTCGGCCCCCAGCGATTGCAGAAGTTGCGTCATGGTGCGGATGTCCGACAGGCGCGGCGCATTGGTCAGCGTCAGCGGCTCTTCCGTCAGCAGGGTCGCGGGCATCAGCGTGAGACAGGCGTTCTTCGCCCCCGCGATCGGGATCGTCCCGCGCAGTTCACCCCCGCCCCTGACCAGAATCGAATCCATCGCGCTGCCTCACTCTTTCTCGTTATCATCTTGCGCCGCCCGCGCCCGGGCCTGCGCCTTGCGCCGCGCCATGTTCGCTTTCAAAGCCGCTTTCAGCCGATCCTCGCGCGAAAGCTCGGCCGTCCGGGCTTTCGCCGCAGGCTTCACAACACGGGAAGACGGGAGAACGGGATCGTCAGGCTGGCTCATAAGCTCTCTGTTAGCGCAGGCATAAAAAAGGGTCCAGATTGCGCTTGCACATGTCCGCGAATACGTCTATCTCCCCGCCACGCCCGGCAGGAAGACGCCGAAGCGAAGGCAAAAGCCCCGGTTGGCTGCGGTAGCTCAGTGGTAGAGCACTCCCTTGGTAAGGGAGAGGTCGAGAGTTCAATCCTCTCTCGCAGCACCATTTATCAGTTTAAAATCAAATACCTGCAAGCAGACGGTGTTTTGATCTGCCCGTTCGGCGGTTCGATTTCCGGCACTCCGTTCATTGCCGCATGTTCGGCTCTGATTACTCTCTGCTTCGAATGTGCGAAGCGTCAGACGCTCCCCTATCAGGCACGGATACCCAGCGCGACGGGGTCGCATCCTGCCGCACGGATGCGCCCGATCAGCTTCGGCAGGAAGGGGCGGCGCGCGTCGATATTGCGGCGGCGCAGGAACCACAGCAGGAATTGCGCAAAGGGCCAGCGGGTCGTCATCGCGTTGTCCAGCGCGGCGGGCCAGTCCCCGGCGCGCTTCACCGTCACCGCGCAGTGATGCAGGTCACTTTGCCCGAAAAACACCGCCGGCACGCCATGCAGCATCCCCTCCAGCCCGACGGAGGAGGAGATAGAGACCGAAACCGCCGCGCCCGCGAGAATATCATGCAGATTGGCCCCGGTGATCTGCACACCCGCAACGCCGGTCAGTCGGCGCAGAATCGCCTCGGTCTCGGGCCCGCTGTTGCGGGGATGCGGTTTCACAACCAGCATCCGCCCGTTCCGATGCGCCAGCACGGCATCGACCATTTCCGCCGCCGTCATGTGGCGCGCACGTTCCACCGGATCGGACAGGTCTTGCAGGAACAGCGCGATATGCCCGCCGGGGAAGGCCGCCTGCGCCTCCGGCTGGACATGCCGCGACCGGCGCGGCCTCACATATTGCGCGCGCAAATCGGCCAGAAAATCGGCCGCGCGATCCTCGGGCACCATATCGGGCCGGAACCTTGCCCGCATCGTGCTGCTTTCGAAGAAGATCCCCTCGGGATCGGCATAGAAGAAGCGGTCCAGATAGGCGGTGCCCAGTGTCAGCGCCTGCCCCCGCCCCACCGCCGCCGCATGAACCAGATCCAGATGCCCGCCCTCCGGCCCCGCGCGCAGACGGTCAATATCGCGGTGACAAAGCTCGACGCGCGCGCCAAGCCCCGCCAGCCCCTCCAGCGCACGGCGATAGAATTGCGGCATCCGCGCGGCCCCGTTGTCGAGCATATGGGCAGGCAGGTGCAGGCGGATGCGGGCGTCGGTCATGGCCCTTTTCTAGCCCGCATCTTGCGCCCCGCAAAGCGGCAAGCCTTGACATTCGCGCCGCCCTGCCCCATCTGCGGCAGGTCCGACACCCGGCCGCGTGAGCCTGAACGGGGTGCGGCAATGGTTCCCACAAGTCACGCAGGGGCACCGCGGTTCGACGGTGAACGGGGGCTCCCCCGGCACGAGGCGACCCGCCACCCCTCGCGGATGCCCGTTGCGGCATCCCGATGACTATTGGAACGACTTATGACGACTTTCGCTGATCTCGGCCTTTCGCCGAAGCTCCTCAAGGCGCTGGAAGGCACCAGCTTCACCACGCCGACGCCGATTCAGGCGCAGGCCATTCCGCAGGTGATGAAGGGGCGCGACCTGATGGGTCTGGCGCAGACCGGCACCGGCAAGACCGCCGCTTTCGGCCTGCCGCTGCTGCACCGCCTGCTGGACATCACCCACCCGCCGGGGCCGCGCAATGTGCGCGCCCTGATCCTGGCCCCCACGCGCGAACTGGTGCAGCAGATCTATGACCACATCTTCGCCTTCACCAAGGGCACGCCGGTCAAGCTGACCATGGTGGTCGGCGGCGCCTCGATCAATAAGCAGTCCGAACGGCTGGCCAAGGGCACCGATGTGCTGATCGCCACCCCCGGCCGGTTGATCGACCTCTTGGAGCGCGGCGACGTGCGGCTGGACAGCTGCGGCTATCTGGTGCTGGACGAGGCCGATCACATGCTGGACATGGGTTTTATCCATTCGCTGCGCCAGATCGCCAAATTCCTGCCGCTGCGCCGCCAGACCCTGCTGTTCAGCGCCACCATGCCGAAAGACATCGAGGAAATCGCCGATACCTATCTGCGCGATCCGGTCCGCGTGCAGGTCTCGCCCCCCGGCAAACCGGCGGAAAAGATCGTGCAGGGCGTGCATTTCACGCCGCAGGGTGACAAGGCAAAGCTCTTGGAAAGCTATCTGCAAAAGCATCCGGGCGAGGCCGCCATCGTCTTTGCCCGCACCAAGCATGGTGCCGACAAGCTGGCGAAGCTGCTGGTGACCTGGGGCTTCAATGCGGTAGCGATCCACGGCAACCGCAGCCAGAACCAGCGCGAGCGCGCGCTGGCCGATTTCCGCGAGGGCACGATGGATGTGCTGGTCGCCACCGATGTAGCGGCGCGCGGCATCGACATCCCCACCGTGCGGCACGTCTATAACTACGACATGCCGAACGTGCCGGAAAACTATGTTCACCGCATCGGCCGCACCGCGCGCGCCGGGGCTGGCGGCAGTTCCGTCAGCTTCTGCGCGCCGGCCGAAATGGACGAACTGAAGCAGGTCGAGACGCTGCTGAAAAAGACCGTGCCTGTCATCGGCGGCGCCCCCTGGGCGATGGATGCGGTGAAAGAAGCCAATGCACTGAAGGTCGCGCGGGCGCAGCAGAACCAGCAGCGGCGCGGCGGCGGCGGGCGTCCGCAAGGGCAGAAACAGGGCCAGAAACCGCAGGGGCAGAAACCTTCGGGCGGCAAACCGGCGGCCAAGCCCGGCGGGGCCCGTCCGCAGGGGCAGAAACCGGCCCGCAAGGCGGCGGGTGGCTCTGCCCCGCCCCGCCGCCCCGCACGCGGCTGACAGATGCAAAAGGCCGGGCATGCAGCCCGGCCTTTTGTTATTTCGTGCGGCCAAGGGCTCAGTGTCCGGCTTCTTCCTCAAGATTGAGCTTCATTTCCAGCAACACCTGCTGGATTGCCAGTGTTTCGCGCAGCAGGCGCTTGGCCTCGTTCACCGAAATACGACCGTCGGCGATGGCCGTGTTGTATTCCGCCATCAGCATCCCGAACCTTTGCGCCAGCGCCACCACATCCGAATTGATGCCGCCCGACTGCGCATTGCGGCGTTCCGCGTCATAGCTGAAGGTGATGCCGCGCAGTTCCGCCAGCGCCGAGGTCACATGCGGGTAGCGCGCCGCCGCCTCCAGCTGGGCCACGACGTCAATGGGCATGAAACGGTCGCTGTGTTCGTCCTGTTCGGAATAGTAGCGCCCGATGGTGGCCTTGGACTTGCCGGTGAGGTCGCAGGCCGCTTCGATTCCCACGTCCTTCACCAAGGCTTCGGTGTGTTTTTTCAGATAGGACTCGATAGACATGAAACCCGCTAATCCTTCCACATCCCCCATTTGGGGGAAATCACTGTTTCTTTTCCCATTAATCGGACGGCAGGGGTTTGTCATTCATAATCCAGTTCCGGCGAGCCCGGAACCTTGATGAGTGAGCTTCCGGCGTCCCCAGCGCCGGAGCGGGTGGGGGTCCGCCGTGCCAAGGTCTCACGGGGAAACCGGCCGGGAAACCGGAAGGTTGTGCGGCGGACCCGTCAGTTCCGAGTGTTGTCGCCCTTCCCTCGTGGGCGCGACGTAACGAGTATGGCGGTCCGCCGCATGTGCCTTCTGTTCGTCCGGGTGGGCGCTGGCCACGTCAAATCCACCTCCCGGCGTGCCCCCACCCCCTCTGTTTCTGGGGAGGTCTTGTTGTCCGGTGCGGGTGCCGTCACGGCACCCGGGTACGAGTATCAACAGTGACCCTGTATCAGTGCGACGGCCCCGCTTGTGACAGGCGGGGCTTTTCGCTATCGGGCGGCATGGCCAAGCTTTACTTCCACTACTCGACGATGAACGCGGGCAAATCCACCGCGCTTCTGCAAGCCTCTCACAACTACCGAGAAGGGGGCATGCAGACTTATCTGCTGACCGCGCGGCTCGACGACCGCGCCGGAACCGGCCGCATCGCCAGCCGTATCGGCATTGGCGAAAGCGCCGACATGTTTGGCGCCGCTGATGACATGTGTGCTCTGATCGCGACCCGGCTGGGGCGCGGCCCGGTGGCCTGTGTCTTCATCGACGAAGCACAGTTCCTGACCAAGGCCCAGGTCTGGCAACTGGCGCGGGCGGTGGACGATCTGGGCGTGCCGGTGATGTGCTACGGCCTACGGGTGGATTTTCAGGGCAACCTGTTCCCCGGATCGGCAGCACTTCTGGCCTGGGCCGATGAAATGCGCGAGGTGCGCACGATTTGCCATTGCGGCAAGAAGGCCACCATGGTGGTGCGCCGTGCCCCGGATGGCAGCGCGCTGCGCGATGGCGACCAGGTGCAGATCGGCGGTAACGAGACGTATCAGAGCCTGTGCCGCCGTCACTGGCGCGCCGCCATGGGGGATACCGACGCCTAGCGCCGCGCCCGCAGGGCAATCATCACCCCCGCGGCCGCGATCAGTGCCATACCCGCCAGCGCCAGCAGGCTTTGCGTCTCGCCCCAGATCAGCCAGCTCCACCCCGCCGAGGCGGGCAGGATGACATATTCAAAGACCGATACGCGGCTCGCTTCGGCCAGTTGATAGGCCTTGATCATCATGCCCACCCCCAGCAGCGAACCTCCGGCCTGAACCAGCGTCCAGAACAGGAAATCCGCCGAAGGCCAGACCGGGCCGCGCAGCACGAAGCCCGCGGTGCCCTCGGGCACCTCCACCGGCACCAGTGCCAGAACTGCCATGCCGATCAGGCCGAAAATCCCCAGCGCGGCAAAGAAGCCACCCAGCAGAGTTTCCGCCGTTTCCCCGTCGCACCACTCCCGCGTCGCGATATTGCCCAGCGCGTAAAGCGCGCCAGCCAGCACCGGAAGGAAAGCGGCCACGCTGGCGCCACGCATCGCCTCCGGGCCCAGCACCATGACCACCCCGGCAAAGCCCACGGCCACCGCCAGCACCCGCACCGGACCGATGGGGTGGCCATAGATGAAGCGCGAGATCAGCAGGACGAAGATAGGTGCGGTGAATAATCCTGCCGCTACCTGTGCCACAGGCAGGAAAGCCAGTGCGCCGAAATAGATTACCATGCCACTGCCATGAATGGCCGACCTCGCCACCACCGCCCGCAGGTTGCGGGGCCGCAGCCGCAACCGCAGCGGCACCATCAGCGCCAGCAGGATCGCCCAGGCCATGACCGAGCGCGTCGCATGAAACTGCCACAGCCCGCCATCCGCCGCGATCAGGCGCACGAAATTGTCGGTGAAGCCGATCAGCATGGCATAGACCAGCACCATCCCGGCGGCAGCCAGGGTGCGGTCCGGGCTGCGGTCGGTTGCCGCAGCCATGTTAGCGGTAGTCATCGCGCAATTCCTTTCTTCCCCTCTTTTCAATGCCCTGAACCCGCCGCAAACTGCGCGCCGGAAAACGACATGTTCCGCCAGTTCAGGAGGAGAGCGCGCTATGGGTTGGCTGGTTGACGAGACCGGACTGGAAAAGAATGCCGCGAACCATGTGGCGCTGACGCCGCTGTCGCATCTGAAGCGCGCCGCCGACGTGCATGCCGGACGCACCGCTCTGGTCTGGAAATCGACGCGGCGCAGCTATGCCGAATATCTCGACCGCACGACCCGCCTCGCCTCTGCCCTGGCCCGTCGGGGAGTGGCACCGGGCGATGTGGTGGCGACGCTTCTGCCGAACATCCCGCAGCAGGCCGAGGCGCATTTTGGCGTGCCCGCCTGCGGGGCGATCATCAATACGATCAACACCCGGCTGGATGCCGATACGGTGGGCTATATCTTCGGCCATGCCGGCGCGAAGATCGTGCTGGTCGATACCGCGCTGCTGCCGCTGGCCGAGGCCGCTATCAAGAAGATGGAGGGCTCCGCGCCGCAGATCATCGAAGTCTGCGACCGCGAGGCGGGTTTCACCCCCGGTGGGCATTATCTGGAATACGAGGACCTTTTGGCCGAAGGCGACCCGGAGTTCGACTGGGTTTTGCCCGAGGATGAATGGGAAAGCCTTGCCATCAACTATACCTCCGGCACCACGGGACGGCCAAAGGGTGTGGTCTATCATCATCGCGGCGCTTACCTCGCGACCATGGCCAATGTCATCGCCTGGCGGATGCAGCTTTTTCCCAAGGTGCTGACCATCGTGCCGCTGTTTCATTGCAACGCATGGGTGCAGCCCTGGCTGGTGCCGATGATGGGCGGCACGCTGGTCTGTTGCCGCGACGTGACCGCGAAAGCGATCTATGACGCCATCGCCGATGAAGGCGTCACCCATTTCGGCGGCGCCCCCATCGTGCTGAACACCATCATCAACGCGAAAGACGCAGACCGCCGCGCCTTTGATCATGTGGTCGAGGTCTTCACCGCTGGCGCCCCGCCGCCTGCAGCCACACTTGCCGCCATCGAACCGCTGGGTTTCAATGTCACGCAGGTTTACGGGCTGACCGAAACCTATGGCCCCGCCACCGAATGCCTGTGGCAACCGGAATGGGACGACAAGACGGGCGAAGACCGCGCTGCCTTCAAGGCCCGCACCGGCGTGCCGATGGCCATGCTGGAGGCCGCAGAGGTGCATGATACCCACGGTGTGCCGGTGCCGCGCGACTCGGCCCATCTGGGCGAGATCGCCATGCGCGGCAACATGGTGATGAAGGGCTATTACAAGAACCCGCAGGCCACTGCCGAGGCGTTCAAGGGTGGCTGGTTCCGCTCGGGCGATATCGCGCTTCAGCATCCAGACGGCTATATCAAGATCACCGACCGCGCGAAGGACATCATCATCTCGGGCGGCGAGAATGTCAGCTCGGTCGAGGTCGAAGGCGCGCTGATGCACCACCCGGCGGTCAGCCTGTGTGCCGTGGTCGCCAAGCCGGATGCGAAATGGGGCGAGGTGCCCTGCGCCTTCGTCGAGCTGAAATCCGGCGCCGAAGCGACAGAGGAAGAGCTGATCAAGTTCTGCCGCGCACGTCTGGCAGGTTTCGCCACCCCCAAGGCGGTGGTGTTCTGCGAGTTGCCGAAAACCTCGACCGGCAAGATCCAGAAGTTCGAACTGCGCGCCGTGGCCAAGCTGATGGCACAGCAACAGGGCGTAACGGCGTGACGCCACGCTCCGAAGGTGCGGACGAGGCGGCGGTGATCGGCCGGTTGATCACCGATGCCTTCGCCACCGCCGCCCATTCCGATGGCAATGAGGCCGAAATCGTGGCCGCATTGCGGGCTTCGGGTGATCTGCTGCTGTCGCTGGTCTGCGAGGATGGCCATGGCCTGACCGGCCATATCGCAGCCTCGCCCGTCACCATCGGCGGCACGCCGGGCTGGGCCTGTATCGCGCCAGTCTCCGTCGCACCGCATTGCCAGCGACAGGGTGTCGGCCATGCTTTGATGCAGTCCGCGCTGGCAACCTTGCAGGCGCAGGGCCATGGTGGCGTCGTGACCCTTGGCGATCCGGCCTATTACCGACGCTTTGGCCTTGTGGCTGACGCGGCCCGTCACATTCCGGCCGTGCCTGCGGAATATGTGCTGTCGCGGCCTTTCAGCAGCCCGGCCCCGACTGGCGAAATCCGCTTTGCCCCGGCCTTCGGACCCGTCTGAACCGAGGCGGTTGTGACCACGGGACAATCCCGATAAGCTGGGCTGAATAGCGGCAAGAAGGCCATCAATGCGCACGACGGCGCTGAAGCAGTATCAGAAGCTTGAAAGCCCGGGGCTATGGCGTGAAGCGCCGGAAATGCAACGGCGCGAGGTGATCGTGGCCTTCGGTGAGGCCTCGCTGACGCTGTCCGATCCGCGCACCGAAGCCGCCCTGTCGCACTGGTCGCTGCCCGCAGTGGAGCGGCTGAACCCCGGCGAGATCCCCGCCCTGTTCGCCCCCGGTCAGGACGCGCTGGAAACGCTTGAACTGGACGACCCGACCATGATCGCCGCACTGGAGAAGGTGCGGCACACCCTTGCCACCGCTCGCCCCCGGCCGGGACGGCTGCGGGGTTCGCTTTTGCTGGCAGGGACTGCGCTGGTCTTGCTGGCGGGGGCGGTTTTCGTGCCCGGAGCGATGATCGACCACACCGCCGCCATGGTGCCGCCGACGATGCGAAAATCCATTGGCCGCACCGCTCTGGCGGATCTGTCCCAGGTCGCCGGGGCGCCCTGTTCCGATGTGTCGGGCCTGTCGGCGCTGGAAAAGCTGTCGGCGCGCCTGTTCGGGGAAAACCCGCCGCAGCTTGTCGTGCTGCGGGACGGCACCGCCCTGTCGCTGCATTTGCCGGGCCGGATCATCGCATTGCACCGCTCGCTGATCGAAAACCAGAACAGCCCGGATGTCGCCGCAGGTTTCGCGCTGGCCGAGGCCGAGCGTATCAGCGAAACCGATCCCATGCTGCCCCTGCTGGAATATGCCGGGGTGCGGGCAACCTTTGGCCTGCTGACCACGGGCCGCCTCGCACCCGGATCGGTGCAGGGCTACGGGCGGCTGATCCTGACCGAGCCGCCCTCGGAAGTGGATACCGAGCATTTGCTTACTCGCTTTGCCGAGGCGGGCGTGGCCAGCACCCCCTATGCCCGCGCAGTGGACCCCAGCGGTGAGAGCGTGCTTCGGCTGATCGAGGCCGATCCTTTCGCGCAGGAGGCAGCTCCTCCGCTGCTGAAGGATGGCGACTGGATCAGCCTTCAGGCGATCTGCGCCGAATAGCCCCGGACAGCGAATAGCCGCGGACAGAAAGACGCCCCCGACCGGAACGGCGGGGGCGCAGGGTTATTCTGCCCGTTTTTTGCCTGCTCAGAATTACCGGATGAACGCGTCGCCGAAGCCCGCGCGACGAACCGCCCCAAGGGCGGCCTGCGCCGAGGCCGCATCCCCGAAGGGTCCGGCCAGAACGATCTGAAGCGGTTTGCCGCTCTTGTTGATGCGCGAGGTGCCGACCGGCAGGCCCGCTGCCCGCAGACGCGCCTTGGCACCCTCGGCATTGGCAGGCTCGCCAAAGGTGCCGATCTGCACGAACATCCGCCCCGCGCGTGCCTGAACCGGCGCCTTGGCCGTGCCCATGCTGGAAACCTGAACCTTACGGACAGGTTGCACCTTGTTCTTGGACGAAACGACGACGAGGCGACGGGTCTGGCGCGGCGCCTGATCGGCAACCAGCTCAGCCGGCACATCGCGGGTCCAGATCTGATCCTGCGCCGCCTGACCGGACGCCGTCCCGACACCACGATAGGGGTTCAGACGGTCATCCTTCCAAGCGGATTTATAGCCCTTCGGAACCGGAAACTCATCCGTGACGTCTGCGGAGCGCAGGATCACCATGGCGCGGTCGGAGCTGCCGATGTCATTCACGCTCAGCGTGCCGCGGCTGACAACCGTCCCCGCCGGCTCGGTCAGCCCTGCGCCCAGACGGGGCCCGTTCCCCAGCGCAACTTTGGAATAGATCGGCGCATGGGCGCCATTCAGTGTCCCGTCCCCACGGGTACACAGCACGGCCGTGCCGCCATTGGACAGCGCGTAAAGCTTCGGCACCGGAGCCGAGGCATAGCAGGCAATCTTGCGGCCACCAGGCGCTGCGGCGAGGCTTTGCACGGTCGTTGGCGCAGCTGCGGCGCGCGCGACGGGCGCCTGCGCCACCATGACCGAGGCCGGGGGCGTCGGATGTGCCATCACCACAGGCGCGGGCACACCACGCATCAGCGCCGGATCGACCGGACGCGCCGCAGTGGTGCGGATGCGCGGCGGCGTTGTCACCGTCGCGACCGTCGCCATGGGCGCCCCCACGGCGCGAGGCGTCGGGGCGGCGGCCACACGCGGCGCGGGCTCCTCCGCCGGTGCGACCGGAACAGGCTTGCCAAGGGTGGCAAGAGTCGGCGGATACCCACAGAGCGCCCGGCGGTCCCGGCTGACGCGCGGCACCCAGCTGGTAACACCGTTCAGACCCGCCCGCAGGAACACACAGCCCCGGCTGTCGACATACATTTGCCCCTTGAAACCCGGAGGAGGCAGCTCGCGCGGCCCCCCGATCTGAGACACTGTTTGCGCCTGGGCGACAGTTGCACCGGACAACACGGCAAGAACCGCAGCGGCAACAAACCTGCGAAGCATGAAGACCCCCTCATCGAGTAAGCGAATCATGCAACAGGATTGTTCTCGGGTAAAGGGGTAATGGCTTATTTTGTGCCGAAGATACGGTCGCCCGCATCCCCTAGGCCAGGTACAATATATCCATGGTCATTGAGGTGGCTATCCAACGAGGCCGTGACGATCGGCACATCGGGATGCGCCTCTTTCATGCGCTGCACGCCTTCCGGCGCCGCCAGAAGGCAGAGGAAGCGGATGTTCTTCGCCCCCGATTGTTTCAGCAGGTCAATGGCCGCCACGCTGGAATTGCCGGTCGCCAGCATCGGATCGACCACGATGCAGATGCGTTCGTCCAGCCTGTCCGGCACCTTGCAGTAATACTGAACGGGTTGCAGCGTTTCCGGGTCACGATACAATCCGACGAAGCCCACGCGCGCCGCCGGGATCAGCTCCAGAATGCCGTCCAGCAGCCCGTTGCCCGCCCGCAGAATGGAAATCAGCGCTAGTTTCTTGCCATCCAGCGTCGGCGCATCCATTGGCTGCAACGGCGTCTCGATGCGGGTGGTGGTCATGTCCAGTTCGCGCGTCACCTCATAGGCCAGCAGCAGGCTGATCTCTTTCAGCAGGCGGCGAAACCCGGCAGTCGATGTATCCTTGTTGCGCATGATGGTCAGCTTGTGCTGCACCAGCGGGTGATTCACGACGGTCAGATGTTCGGTCATGCGCGGGGCTCCAGTCTCTTGGCAAGTTTCTCTTTGGTGTCGCGATCGCAGAAGGCGGCGTCAAGCGCGGTGCGGTTGAGCGTGTCGAACACGCCCTGATCCCAGTCGAAAGCATCGGCCAGCCGGTCCCATTCGCGGGTCATCGTGGTGTGGAAGAAGGGCGGATCGTCGGTGGAGACCGTGACCTTCACACCCCGGTCGTAAAGCTGCCCGATGGGATGTTTGCGCCAGTCAGGATAAAGCCCCAATGCGATGTTGGAGCCTGGGCAAACCTCCAGCACCGTGCCGCGTTCTGCGAGTTCGTCGACCAGCGCCAGATCCTCGATTGCACGGACACCATGGCCGATGCGGCTTGGCGCCAGCGCCGCCAGCGTGTCACGGATATGCTGTGGCCCGCGCCATTCCCCCGCATGCGCCGTCAGACCCAGCCCGGCCTCGCGGGCACAGTCGAAGGCCCAGGCGAAATCTTTGGGCTCACAGACCGCCTCATCCCCCGCGATGCCAAAGCCGGTGACAAACCGCCCGGCGGTTTCGGCGGCACAGATCGCCACATCACGCGATTTTTCCGGCCCGAAATGACGGATCGGCGTGATGATGGCGCGCAGCGTGATGCCCATTTTCGCTTCGGCCTCCGCCGCCGCATCCTCGATGGCGGCCAGATAGTCGCGCCAGGCCGCCACATCCCGACCACCGCAGAAATCGGGGCTGAGGAAGGTTTCGCTGTAGATCACGCCATGTGCGGCGCTTTCCTCCAGCACAGCCAGCGCAAGGCGGCGATAGTCCTCGGGGCTGCGCAGGACCGAGGTCGCAGCCTCGTAAACCCGCAGGAAGTGGTGGAAGTCGCGCCAGGCATAACCGCCGCCTTCGTTGAAAATGCCCGAGATATCTTCGTGCTTTTCCGCCGCCAGCCCCCTTATGAAAGCGGGCGGGGCCGCACCTTCCAGATGCAGGTGCAGTTCGATCTTGGACTGGTCTTTCAGGGTCACAGGAAGCTCCGCCCCGGCCCTTGCGCCGGGATGTTCAGATGGGTGGCAAGGCTTGCGGCCACATCGGCAAAAGCGCACAGGCCGAAGCTGCCCGCGTCGCTTCCGGCAATCAGCACCGGCACGCGTTCGCGGGTGTGTTCAGTGCCGCGCCAGGTGGGATCATTGCCGTGGTCAGCCGTGAACAGCGCCAGGTCCCCGGGCCGGAGACGCGCCAGAAATTCCCCTGCGCGTGTGTCGAACCATTCCAGCGCACGGGCATAACCCGAGACGTCACGGCGGTGGCCATAAAGGCTGTCGAACTCAACAAAGTTCGCAAAGGTCAAGCTTCCCGGCTCGGCTTCCGTCGCAAGCCGGTCCAGATGATCGAAAAGTGCAGCGTCATCCTTGCCTTTGTGCAGTTTGCCAATTCCGCGATGCGAGAAGATGTCGCCGATCTTGCCGATGGCATGGGTCGGGCGCCCTGCCTCCTGCACCCAGTCCAGCAGCGTAGGTGCAGGCGGTGCGATGGCAAAGTCCCGGCGATTGGCGGTGCGGCTGAAGCTGCCGGGCTGACCGACGAAGGGCCGTGCAATCACGCGCCCCACACGCCGGGCATGCAGCACAGGTGCCAGCCCCTCGCACAGCGCGATCAGCCGGTCGAGGCCAAAGCTTTCCTCATGCGCAGCAATCTGGAACACGCTGTCCGCCGAAGTATAGCAGATGGGCCAGCCGCTGCGCATATGCTCCGGCCCCAGCCGGTCAATGATCTCGGTGCCCGAGGCGTGACAATTGCCAAGGATGCCCGCTGTCCCGGCCAGACGGCAGACCTCGGCCACGATCTCGGGCGGGAAGGCGGGGGTGGTATCGGGGAAATAGCTCCAGTCCCAGGGGACCGGCACCCCTGCCAGTTCCCAATGGCCCGAGGGCGTGTCCTTGCCGCGTGACACTTCGGTCGCGGCCCCCCAAAGGCCGGTCGGCACCGCCCCCAATCCGGGCACCCGCGCGGCCGATGCCAGATGCAGTGCCGCACCGAGCCCGAGCGAATCCAGCACGGGCATCCGCAACAGGCCACTCCGCCCCTGTTCGGCCTGCCCCGCGGCACAGGCTTCGGCGATATGGGCCAAGGTATTCGCCCCTTCATCGCCAAAGGTCGCAGCATCCGGCGCACCGCCGATGCCCACGCTGTCCATCACGATCAGAAAGGCCCGGTTCATACGGCGATCCTTTTCAAGACAAGGGGCGGCAGTTCCGGCCGCCCGGGCGTGATGCGGCAGGCGGCCAGCACCGCCGCAGCCGCCGCCTCCGCCGCCGTTTCGGATTGCGCATGCACCACCGCCAGCGGCAGCCCCCGAAAGATCTCGGTCCCGATTTCGGGGAGCCCGGCGAGACCAACGGCCGGGTTCACCCGGTCGCCATCGCGCAAGCGGCCACCACCCAGATGCACGACCGCCTCACCCAGCCGGAAACCATCCACCGCAGCCAGAAACCCTGCTTCCGGCGCCGGAACCGGGCGCATGACGGGTGCCGAGGGCAGCCGGTCGGGCCAGCGATCCACAAAATCGGCAGGCCCGCCCTGCGCGGCGACCATCCGGCCGAAACATTCGGCAGCAGCCCCGCTTTCCAGCGCCTCGGTCACCAGTCCCTCGCCTTCCGCCGCATCGGTGGCAAGGCCCGCCTGCGCCAGCACCTCGCCGCCCAGAGCCGCAGTCAGCGCACCAAGCCGCGTGCGCAGCGCGCCGCCGGTCATCACCTCCATCACCTCGATCACCTCCAGCGCATTGCCCGCTGAAGGCGCCAGCGGCTGCGTCATGTCGGTAATCAGGGCCGAGGTCTTGCACCCCGCCCCATTCGCCGTGCTGACCAGCGCCTGAGCCAGAGCCTCCGCCTCGGTTTCGGTCTTCATGAAGGCGCCGGAACCAGCTTTCACATCCAGAACCAGCGCCTGCAGCCCCGCCGCAAGCTTCTTGGACAGGATCGAGGCGGTGATGAGGTCGATGCTTTCCACCGTCGATGTCACATCACGGATCGCGTAAAGCCGCCGATCCGCCGGCGCGATATCGGCGCTGGCCGCCACGATGGCGCAGCGCACCTGGCCAAGTTGCCGCCGCAGTGCCGCTTCATCCAGCCCGGTACGGAACCCCGGGATCGATTCCAGCTTGTCCAGCGTACCGCCGGTATGGCCCAGCCCGCGACCCGAGATCATGGGCACACAGGCCCCACAGGCCGCCAGCGCGGGCGCCAGCAGAAGCGAGACGCAATCACCGATGCCGCCGGTCGAATGCTTGTCGATCACCGGCCCCGGCAGATCCCAGCGCAGCACCTTGCCGCTGTCACGCATGGCCTCTGTCAGCGCCACGCGGCCCGTCTCGCCCAGCCCGCGCAGAACCACCGCCATGGCAAAGGCCCCGGCCTGCGCATCCGTCACCTCGCCCGAGGCAAGGCCGCGCGCGAACCAGCGCAGGTCTTCGCGCCCCGGATGCCCGCCGTCGCGCAACGTGGCGATGATCGCGCGGGCGTCGGTCATGTGCGGTCCATATGCGCGGCGCTGAACCGACCGGGCAGCAGTTCAGCCACGCTGGTCCGCATCTGCGCGCCTTGGGTGGTGCAGAGCGTGACGGGCGCATCGCCTGCCGCAAACTCGGCCAGTTTCTGACGGCAGCCTCCGCAGGGCGGCACCGGGTCGGGGCTGTCGGCGATGACCAGCGCCTCGGTGAACCGGGTTTCTCCCGCCGCGACCATGGCTGCAATGGCGCCCGCCTCGGCACAGGTGCCCTCGGGGTAGGCTACGTTTTCCACATTGCAGCCGGAATAGACCACGCCCGAGGCCCCCCGCAGCGCCGCCCCCACCCTGAAGCGCGAATAGGGCGCATAGGCATTCTCGCGCACCGCCGTCGCGGCATGCAGCAGGGCAGGATCGGGGGTGGACATGGGTGCCTCGCGAATTTGACCAATAGGTCGGATTGTGCGGCAGCCCCGCGTCCGGCGCAAGCCGCCGCCCCTGCCCCGCCCGGCGCGACTTGCGGTTTTCCGCGATTGCGGCGAGGCAAGCTTGTCGGCACAGTGAAGGCGGAACAGATGCGGCATCCGGCGCATAGGCGCCATGCAGCGCGCAAAGCCGCTTTTTATTGAGTGGAGAATCTGGTTTAACCCTAAACCAGATTTCGGGAGGACGGAATGGACGAGACCCGCCAGGACAGCGCGCGTCAGGCCGCGCTGGATTATCACGAATACCCCAAACCGGGAAAGCTGGAGATCCGGGCAACCAAGCCGCTGGCCAACGGTCGCGACCTGTCGCGCGCCTATTCGCCTGGCGTGGCCGAGGCCTGCCTTGAGATCAAGGCAGATCCATCCACTGCAAGCCGTTATACAACAAGAGGAAATCTGGTTGCCGTGGTGACGAACGGCACCGCTGTACTTGGCCTTGGCAATATCGGTGCGCTGGCCTCCAAGCCAGTGATGGAGGGCAAGGCCGTCCTGTTCAAGAAGTTCGCAAACATAGATTGTTTTGACATTGAACTAAATGAACCGGACCCGGTGAAGCTGGCCGATATCGTCTGCGCGCTGGAGCCGACCTTCGGCGCGATCAACCTTGAGGACATCAAGGCGCCCGACTGTTTCGTGGTCGAAAAGCTGTGCCGCGAACGGATGAACATTCCGGTTTTCCATGATGATCAGCACGGAACCGCCATCGTGGTGGGCGCCGCGGCGACCAATGCGCTGCATGTGGCGGGCAAAAGGTTCGAGAATATCAAGATCGTCAGCACCGGCGGCGGGGCGGCGGGCATCGCCTGCCTGAACATGCTGCTGAAGCTGGGTGTGAAGCGCGAAAACGTCTGGCTTTGCGACATTCACGGTCTGGTCCATGAGGGTCGCGAGATTGACATGAACCCCCAGAAGGCTGCCTATGCTCAGGCCAGCGACAAGCGGACACTGGACGAGGTGATCGACGGCGCCGACATGTTCCTCGGCCTCTCCGGCCCCGGCGTGCTGAAACCTGAAATGGTGGCGCGGATGGCGGAGAATCCGATCATCTTCGCGCTGGCCAACCCGACGCCGGAAATTCTGCCCGACGAGGTGCGCGCCGTCGCCCCCGGCGCGATCATCGCCACCGGCCGCAGCGACTTTCCCAATCAGGTCAATAACGTGCTGTGCTTCCCCTTCATCTTCAGGGGCGCGCTGGACGTGGGGGCGACGCAGATCAACGATGCAATGCAACTGGCCTGCATCGACGGAATCGCAGCCCTGGCCCGTGCCACCACCAGCGCCGAAGCCGCCGCCGCCTATCGCGGCGAAAAACTCAGCTTCGGGCCGGATTATCTGATCCCGAAACCCTTCGACCCCCGGCTGATCGGCGTCGTCGCCAGCGCGGTGGCGAAGGCCGCGATGGAGTCGGGCGTCGCCACCCGCCCCATCGACGACCTCGCCGCCTATCGCGAGCGGCTGAACGGCTCGGTCTTCAAATCCGCGCTGATCATGCGCCCGGTGTTCGAGGCCGCGCGCAATGCCGAACGCCGCATCATCTTTGCCGAGGGTGAGGATGAGCGCGTGCTGCGGGCGACCAACGCGATGCTGGAGGAAATGACCGACAAGCCGATCCTCATCGGCCGCCCCGAGGTCATGGCCCGGCGCTGCGAACGCGCGGGCCTGCCGATCCGCCCGGACCGGGATTTCGAGGTCATCAACCCCGAAAGCGACGCCCGTTACCGCGATTACTGGGGCAGCTATCACGAGCTGATGGCCCGGCGCGGCGTTACACCCGATCTGGCCCGCGCCATCCTGCGCACCAATACCACCGCCATCGGCGCCATCGCGGTGCATCGTGGCGATGCTGACAGCCTGATCTGCGGCACCTTCGGACAATATCTCTGGCATCTGAACTACATTTCGCAGGTTCTGGGCCGGGGCAGCCTGTCGGCGCATGGCGCGCTCAGCCTGATGATCCTTGAGGACGGGCCGCTGTTCATCGCCGATACCCAGGTGAACCCGATCCCCACGCCGGAACAGATCGCCCTCACCACGCTGGGCGCCGTCCGCCATGCCAAACGTTTCGGCGTAACACCCAAGGTCGCGCTCTGCTCGCATTCCAACTTCGGCAACCTCGACAGCGATTCCGGCCGCCGGATGCGCGAGGCGCTGGCGCTCCTGGATGCGGAGAGCCGCAGTTTCGTCTATGAAGGCGAAATGAGCATCGACGCCGCGCTGGACGCCGACCTGCGCGCCCGCATCTTCCCCGGCTGCCGGCTGGAGGGTGCCGCCAATATCCTGATCTTCGCTTATTCCGATGCGGCCAACGCGGCCCGCAACATGCTGCGGATGAAGGCGGGCGGGCTGGAAGTCGGGCCTATCCTGATGGGCATGGGCAACAAGGCGCATATCGTGACCCCCTCAATTACGCCGCGCGGGCTTTTGAACATCTCGGCCCTCGCCGGAACGCCCGTAGCGCATTACGGCTAAGACATGCGGCGGCCGGAAATCCGGCCGCCGACTCACTTTCAGGCAGCAGGCAAACTGCAAATCCTGAAAAATTTGCAAACTCCCCGGCTATTCCAACAAAATTTGGCATAACGTGCGACTTTGCATAAATTTGCCGTCCGCAAACAGCATAATTCTGCAAATTTTCTGCCCCTGCGCCCCGACGTGATCGGTAACACCGTTGCGGCAATACCCGGTCGTCGCGTAACAATCCGTCAAACCGGAGGAGGGTGCATACCATGGCATACAGGGAAATCTACCAAAGCTGGAAGGCAGACCCGGAAGGCTTCTGGATGAAGGCCGCCGGGGCGATCGACTGGGTGAAACCGCCGTCGCGCGCCCTGAATGCCGACCGCGCCCCCCTCTACGAATGGTTCACCGATGCGCAGGTCAACACCTGCTGGAATGCGGTGGACCGCCACGTCCTCGCCGGTCGCGGCAACCAGCTGGCCATCATCCATGACAGCCCCGTCACCCACCTGCGCAAGGGTATCACCTACAAGGAGCTGCAAACCCGCGTCGCCAGCCTCGCTGGCGCCCTGCGCGCCAAGGGCGTGGAAAAGGGCGACCGTGTCATCATTTACATGCCGATGATCCCCGAGGCGCTGGAGGCGATGCTGGCCTGTGCCCGTCTCGGCGCCATCCATTCGGTCGTGTTCGGCGGGTTTGCCGCCAATGAGCTTGCCGTGCGGATCGACGATTGCAAGCCCAAGGCGATCATCGCGGCAAGCTGCGGGATCGAGCCGAACCGCATCGTGCATTACAAGCCGTTGCTCGACGGCGCCATCGAACTGGCCACGCACAAGCCTGATTTCTGCGTGATCTTCCAGCGCGAGCAAGAGGTCGCCAAACTGGTCGAAGGCCGCGATGTCGCCTGGCACACCTTCCAGTTCGGCGTCGAACCCGCCGAATGCGTGCCGGTCGAGGGCGATCACCCGGCCTATATCCTTTACACCTCCGGCACGACAGGCCAGCCCAAGGGCGTGGTGCGCCCGACTGCGGGCCATCTGGTCGCGCTGAACTGGACGATGCGCGCCGTCTATGACGTGGGCGTGGGCGACGTGTTCTGGGCCGCATCGGATGTGGGCTGGGTCGTGGGGCACAGCTATATCTGTTACGGCCCGCTGATCGCCGGTTGCACCACCATCGTGTTCGAGGGCAAGCCCGTGGGCACCCCCGACGCGGGCACCTTCTGGCGCGTCATCAGCGAAAACAAGGTGAAAAGCTTCTTCACCGCCCCCACCGCGCTCCGCGCGATCCGCCGCGATGACCCCGAAGGAGAATTCATCGGCGAATATAACCTCAAGCACCTCAAGGCCCTCTACCTTGCCGGTGAACGCGCCGACCCCGACACGATCCAATGGGCGCAAAAGCACCTCGGCGTGCCGGTGATCGACCACTGGTGGCAAACCGAAACCGGCTGGGCCATCGCCGCCAACCCGCTGGGGATCGAGGAACTTCCCGTCAAGCTTGGCTCGCCCTCGGTGCCGATGCCGGGCTATGATGTGCAGGTGCTGGACGAGGGCGGCCACCCGGTCTCCGCAGGCACGCTCGGCGCCATCGCGGTGAAACTGCCGCTGCCCCCCGGCACCCTGCCGACACTGTGGAACGCTGAAGACCGCTTCCGGAAAAGCTATCTCAGCCATTTCCCCGGCTATTATGAAACCGGCGATGCGGGCTATATCGACGAGGACGGCTATCTCTACATCATGGCGCGCACCGATGACGTGATCAACGTCGCGGGCCACCGCCTCTCGACCGGCGCCATGGAAGAGGTACTCGCCTCGCATCCGGATGTCGCCGAATGCGCGGTCATCGGGGTCAGCGACACGCTGAAAGGCCAGTCGCCGCTCGGCTTCCTCTGTCTCAAGAAAGGCGCCAACACCCCGCATGACGAGGTGGTCAAAGGCTGCATCAAGCTGATGCGCGACCGTATCGGCCCGGTGGCCGATTTCAAACGCGCCGTCGTGGTGGATCGCCTGCCCAAAACCCGCTCAGGCAAGATCCTGCGCGGCACCATGGTCAAGATCGCGGACAACGAGGATTACAAGATGCCCGCGACCATCGACGATCCGGCCATCCTGGACGAGATCAGGCTCGCCCTGCAAAGCCTCGGCCTCGCCAAAGGCTGACGCGCAGCCGCGCCCCTGCCACGGGGCGCGTCATCTGCCTTTTGCTTCTTGCAAAAATACTCATGCAACGGCGGCCAGAAGTGCCGCCGTTTCACATGAACTGCTCATGCGTCAGCCGCTCTTCCAGCCCGTGCCCCGGATCGAACAGCAGCCGGTGACAGACGCTCGGCTCCGACCGGATCTCCACACTCAGCACATCGCGGAACGACCGGCTGTCAGCATCGGCCATGACCGGCCGCTTCGCCGCCTCCAGCACGTCGAACCGCACCACGGCCGTCTTCGGCAGCAACGCCCCGCGCCAGCGGCGGGGCCGGAAGGCTGCCATCGCGGTCAGCGCCAGAACATCGGCGCCGATCGGCAGGATCGGTCCATGTGCCGAGTAATTATAGGCGGTCGATCCCGCGGGTGTGCAGACCAGCGCCCCGTCGCAGACCAGTTCGGCCATCCGCTCGCGCCCATCCACGCTGATCCTCAGCTTGGCGGCCTGCGGCCCCGCGCGCAGCAGGCTCACCTCATTGATCGCCAGCGCATGATGCTCCCGCCCCGAGGCGGTGACGGCATGCATGGCCAGCGGATTGATCACCGTCTCTTCCGCCGCGTGCAAACGCTCTTCCAGCGCCTCTTCGGAATAAGAATTCATCAGAAAGCCGATGGTGCCGCAATTCATGCCATAGACCGGCAGGCCAAGGCTCTGCGTCTCGTGCAGGGTCTGCAACATGAAGCCGTCGCCCCCCAATGCCACGATGACATCTGCCGACCGGATCGGCGCATCGTCATAGCGGTCGCTCAGCGCTGTATAGGCGGACAGCGCCGAAGCGCTTGTGCTGGCCCGGAAATTGATCCGCATGGCATCCTTCCTCGATCCCTGCCGTCAGTCTTGCGGGGCGGCGGGAGCAAACTCAAGTCTCTGCGGCGCAGCGCGACGGAAAAGTTTCCGATAGGCGACATTCTGTTCGTTTGAATTCGGGTCCATGTCGGTTTCTACCCTTCCCTGTCGCTTGGGGCATGGTCTAAATGACCGCGAATCCGCCCTTCCTTGACAGGAGACGCCCATGACCGACATCCGCGATCCCGGTTTCTTCACCGAAACCCTCGCCTCCCGCGACCCCGAGCTGTTCGGCTCGATCACTGACGAACTCGGCCGCCAGCGGGACGAGATCGAGCTGATCGCGTCGGAAAACATCGTCAGCCGTGCCGTGATGGAGGCGCAGGGCTCGGTGATGACCAACAAATATGCCGAGGGCTATCCGGGCAAGCGCTACTACGGCGGCTGCCAGTTCGTCGACGTGGCGGAAAACCTTGCCATCGAGCGCGCCTGCAAGCTGTTCGGCTGCACCTTCGCCAACGTCCAGCCCAATTCCGGCTCGCAGGCCAACCAGGGCGTGTTCAACGCGCTGCTGAAACCGGGCGACACCATTCTGGGCATGAACCTGGCCTCGGGCGGTCACCTGACCCACGGCGCCGCGCCGAACCAGTCGGGCAAATGGTTCAACGCCGTGCAGTATGGCGTGCGCCAGCAGGACAGCCGCATCGACTATGACGAGGTCGAGCGTCTGGCCGACGAGCATCAGCCGAAGCTGATCATCGCCGGCGGTTCGGCCGTGCCGCGGCAGATCGACTTCGCCCGTTTCCGCGCCATCGCCGACAAGGTTGGCGCCTTCCTGATGGTCGACATGGCGCATTTCGCGGGCCTCGTGGCTGGCGGTCAGCACCCCTCGCCCTTCCCCTATGCCGATGTGGCGACCACCACCACGCACAAGACCCTGCGCGGCCCGCGTGGCGGCATGATCCTGACGAACAACGAGGACATCGCCAAGAAGGTCAATTCGGCCATCTTCCCGGGCATCCAGGGCGGTCCGCTGATGCATGTCATCGCCGCCAAGGCGGTGGCCTTCGGCGAGGCGCTGCGGCCCGAGTTCAAGGCCTATGCCGCACAGGTGGTGGTCAACGCGCAGGCGCTGGCCGACCAGCTGATGAAGGGCGGGCTGGACATCGTGACCGGCGGCACCGACACCCACGTCATGCTGGTGGACCTGCGCCCGAAAGGCGTGAAGGGCAATGCGACCGAAAAAGCGCTGGGCCGTGCCCATATCACCTGCAACAAGAACGGCATCCCCTTCGACCCTGAAAAGCCGACGGTGACCTCGGGCGTGCGTCTGGGCACCCCGGCAGGCACCACCCGCGGCTTCGGCGAGGCCGAATTCCGCCTGATCGCCGACTGGATCGTCGAAGTGGTCGATGGCCTGGCCGCCAATGGCGAGGATGGCAATGGCGAGGTCGAAGCCGCCGTGCGCGCCAAGGTCGCCGGCCTCTGTGCCCGCTTCCCGCTCTACCCCGGTCTCTGACCGGCACGGGGCCCCGGCACTCCGGGGCCCCGAATTTCCTGCAAAGACATTTGCAAAAGTTTTCTGAACGCTTTTGCCTCTGCGCCCACGTCCTCAGAGCAATTCCTATGCCCCATGCCCCGCACAGCACCCGGCTGGAACGCCGTCTTGGCGACTGGGCGCGGGCGCGTCTCCCCTATGGTCTCGCCGAACTGGTGATGTTCATACTGAAGCAGGGCTGGGCCTGCCTGTTTGGCGGCCTGCTGCTGATCGCCATTCTCGCCACCCGCCTGATCTGGTCACCGGAATGGCCTGTGCATCGCTACGATGCGCTGTTCCTGTTTGCCGTCGCCACGCAGGTCGTCTTTCTGTGGAAAGGGCTGGAGACATGGGAAGAAGCCCGCGTCATCCTGCTGTTCCACCTGACAGGCACCGCGATGGAATGGTTCAAGGTCGGCGCCGGATCATGGTCCTACCCGGAACCGGGCCTGTTCAAGCTCTGGGGCGTGCCGCTGTTTTCCGGTTTCATGTATGCCAGTGTCGGCAGCTACATGGCGCGGGTCATCCGGCTGTTCGACATGCGCTTTGCACCCTACCCGCCGTTCTGGCTGACCGTGGTGTTCGCGCTGGCCATCTATGTGAATTTCTTCGCCCATCACTTCCTGCCGGACATCCGGGTCGCACTTTTCGCAGGATCAGTGCTGCTGTTCGCCCGCACGCGGATCTGGTTCCGCATCTCTGACCGGGACTGGTGGATGCCGCTGCCGGTTGCGGCATTCCTCTCCAGCTTTGCGCTCTGGCTGGCCGAGAATATCGGCACGGCAACGGGAACCTGGCTCTACTCCGGTCAGGTCGCCGGACAGGTCGTCAGTTTCGCCAAGCTGGGGTCGTGGTATCTGCTGCTTTACGTCTCGTTCGTCACCGTCACACTGGTCAGCCGCGCGGCGCTGCATCGGCAGCCCTTGCCCGTCACATCAGCCCGCGCAGCTTCAGCACAAGTACAGCCAGCCCGGCCACGACAATAAGGCCGAAGACCACCTGCGCCACGACCGAAATCAGCAGGCCTTTGCGCCGAACGGCGGCGCCCAGAGGTGACAGGTGACGCAGACAGATGTCATAGGCTTCGGCCACCTCGCCCTCATCCACCTGCAACAGAAGCTTCGGGTTTTGCGACATATGCGCCGCCTCGGCCAGCCGCTCTGCCGCGGCCCGCACTTTGCGCGGCAACCGCCGACCGCCACGCGACAGCTTTTCGGCCAGCCCCGCACCCTTGATGCGCAGCCGTTCCTCCATCAGCCCCGCAACCCGGTCCGCCATCTGCTGAATGGTAATCGCGCCCATCTTCGTGTCCTGCCCGCCGCTGTCCGGCGGTCTGCCACCGCCCTTGCGCGGCAGACTACGCTTGCACGCGGAAGGCATCAACCGCTCTGGCAGTCGCGGAAAGGCTCGGTTACTTCTGTGCCATGCTGAACACGATCCATTATCCCGCCACCACCGCATCGGACCTGCCCCCCATCCTGATCGTGCACGGGCTCTACGGCTCGGCACGGAACTGGAACGTCATCGCCCGCCGCCTGTCAGAGCGGCGCGATGTGTTGGCGGTCGACATGCGCAATCACGGCGAAAGCCCCCGCTTTCCGACCCACAGCTATCCCGACATGGCTGCCGATCTGGCCGAGGTGATCGGCGCCCATGGCGGGCAGGCCGATGTGATCGGGCATTCGATGGGGGGCAAGGCGTCGATGATACTGGCGCTGAATCATCCCGGCCTTGTGCGACGGCTGGTCGTCGCCGATGTGGCGCCGGTGCCCTATGCCCATGACCAGACGCAATACATCACCGCGATGCGCGGGCTCGATCTGGCGGGCCTGACCACGCGCGGTGAGGCCGACCGCAGGCTTGCGGAAACCGTACCCGAGGCCCCCCTGCGCGCCTTCTTCCTGCAATCGCTGGACCTGAAAGCGGAGGGCGGGCCGCGCTGGCGGCTGAACCTTGACGTGCTGGAGGCTGAAATGCCCAAGATCGTCGGCTGGCCCGATCCGGCCGGGCAATTCGACGGGCCGACCCTGTTCCTGACCGGCGGCGACAGCCATTATGTGAAGCCGGAATACCGCCCGGCGATCCGCGCACTGTTTCCCAATGCGCATTTCGCCAAACTGCCAGGCGCCGGACACTGGCTTCATGCCGACAAACCGCGCGAGTTCGAGCAGACACTGAAAGTGTTCCTCGACGCCTGAATGCGCCTAGTCCGCCGGACGGGCCATACGCCGCATCAGCCCGTCCCGCAGCACGAATTGATGCCAGAGCGCACCGGCCACATGCAGGCCGATCAGCGCCAGAAGCACCGCCTTCAGCACCTCATGCGCTTCGGCCGCTACCGAAATGCCACCGAACCACGCCATACCCCCCGTCACGGCGAGGGCAATCATCGCCAGATAAAGACCTGCATGGGCCAGCTTCGAAAGCGGGCGCAGAATGGCGGGGCCGCCCTCTGCCGGCGCAGGCGCCCCGCGGCGGCGTTGCAGGCCGATCCGCCACAAAGCCAGCACCAGCACGGCAATCCCCCCCGCCACATGGCCCGCGACCAGCGGATCAAAGGCCGGGCTTCCCCCCTGACGCAGGCTGCGCCATGCGGCGGAAATCGCGTCATTGCCGATGAACTGCCAGGCGACAAGAACCACCGTCAACCAATGCAGCACAATCTGGCTGCGGGAATAGCCCTTGGGCATGTGAAGCTCCCGTTGCTGGCCACGCACCGGCGTGGTCTTCGTTGACTTCTACGCGACGATACAAGACTTCTGTCGCCCGTCAGCCCGTGATCTGGCGAGCGACGAACCAACTCACCGGAATGGCCGCGACAAAGCCCACTGCGGCGGCAACCAGAATGGCTTTCAACGTCACCATGCCCATGGTCAGGGCGGCGACGATCCCGACCCCCATGAGCGAGGTCGACGCCATGGAGAAGATAATCATCATCAGACGGTTCATTGCTGGCCTCTTGTCATCCGGCGCGTTCGGCCTCACCCGATCACACCGGCGCGAGGTGCACCTTGATCCGCATCAACCGCCGTCTCTGCGGCCGCGCAGAAAAGGGTGGCAAAGCGTCGCGGTGCTTGACGACCAGACCCGCCAGCCCGAAGACTGCACACGTCCTGAACCCGAGTGCGCCAATGCCTATGCCCCTCCATCGTGCCGCATTGCGCGCAGTAACAGCCGCCGCTCATTGTAAAGGCGTCATGGCCAGCAATATAAATTCCTGCTGTTGGCTGGCCGACAAGGCGCTGTTTTCACAGACCCGCGCCCTTGCGCTTGATCAGATCGAACAATTCTGCGCCGGAGGCGGCACACACGACCTAAGTGCAACCTTCGACGCGCCAGTTCACTGCGGCAGTGGGCTGGAGAACAACCTTCTCAGCTCTGTCTCCGCCACCCCAGGGAGTTCCGCCCGTGACCATCGAATTGCGTGATCTCTCCGGCATGACCGAATTCCGCGCGGCGGAAGACCTGCAACGTCAGGTCTGGGGCGAAGGAGACAGAGAAGACCCGGCCGACCTGATGATGGTCATTCAGCACGAAGGCGGGCTGGTGGCTGGCGCCTTCGAGGGCGAAACGCTCCTCGGCTATGTCTTCGGCTTTCCGACCGACACACCGGGGGTGCAGCATTCGCATCGGCTCGCCGTTCTGGCGCGGGCCCGCGGTCTGGGCCTCGGTCTGCGGTTGAAATGGTATCAGCGCGACTGGTGTCTGGCGCGCGGCATCACACATGTTCGCTGGACCTACGATCCGCTGCGGCTTGCCAATGCCGCGCTGAACATTCACCGACTGGGCGCCTCATCGCAAACCTATCTGCCGAATTATTACGGCGAGATGGAGGGGATCAACAAGGGTGCTCCCTCCGACCGTCTGATGGCCGACTGGCACCTGCAAAGCCCCCGCGTGGTCGCCGCAGCGGCCGGGCAGCCACTGCCCCCGGACCGGGTGGCAGAGGAAATAGAGATCCCGGCCGATTTCGGTGACATGATGATCCACGCCCCCGAAATGGCTCAAGCGCTGCGACTGGAAAACCGCGCACAGATGCAGGCCGCCTTTGCCGCAGGTCTGCGTATCACCGGCTTTGACAGCACGACGCGCCGTTATCTGCTGAGCAGGGCCTGATAGCGAAATCAGACATTTCAAAGAAAAAGGACCACCGGAAACCGGCAGCCCTTTTGATTTTCATACATTCCGGCGGCAGATCAGCCGTTGAACAGGAAGTGCAGCACGTCGCCGTCCTGAACCTCATAGGTCTTGCCTTCGACGCGGAACTTGCCCGCCTCCTTGGCCCCGGCTTCTCCCTTGCCCGCGATGTAATCGTCATAGGCCACGGTTTCGGCGCGGATGAAGCCCTTTTCGAAGTCACCATGGATCACACCTGCCGCCGCCGGGGCCAGAGTGCCCTTGGTGATCGTCCAGGCGCGGGCCTCCTTCGGGCCGACGGTGAAATAGGTTTGCAGGCCAAGCAGTTGATAACCCGCGCGGATCAGCCGATCCAGCCCCGCCTCGTGCAGGCCCATTTCCTCAAGGAACATCGCCGCCTCGTCCTCGGGCAACTGGCTGATCTCTTCCTCGATCTTCGCGGAAATCACCACCGAGGCGGCACCGATCTTCGCCGCCATCTCGGCCACCCGCGCCGACTGGCTGTTGCCCTCGGCCGCTTTCGATTCTTCGACGTTGCAGACGTAAAGCACCGGCTTCGCCGTCAGAAGTTGCAGCATCCGCCATTGCTTCAGATCATCCGCCGCGACCTGCACGCTGCGCGCGGGCTTGCCATCATTCAGCGCGACCTGTGCCAGCGCGAGCAGCCTGTCCTGATCGGCAGATTCCTTGTCGCCACCCTTCAGCTTGCGGGCAAGGTTGGCACGGCGGCGTTCGATGGATTCCAGATCGGCCAGCATCAGCTCGGTCTCGATGGTCTCGGCATCGGCCACCGGGTCGATCCGGCCTTCGACATGGGTGATGTCGCCGTCTTCAAAGCAGCGCAGCACATGGGCGATGGCGTCGCATTCACGGATATTGGCAAGAAACTGGTTGCCCAGCCCCTCGCCTTTCGACGCACCGCGCACCAGACCGGCAATATCAACGAAGGTCATCCGCGTCGGGATGATCTGCTTCGACCCGGCAATGGCAGCCAGCTTGTCCAGCCGCGGATCGGGCACCGCCACCTCGCCCACATTCGGCTCGATGGTGCAGAAGGGGAAGTTCGCGGCCTGCGCGGCAGCGGTGCGCGTCAGCGCGTTGAAGAGCGTGGACTTGCCCACATTCGGCAGCCCGACAATGCCCATCCTGAAGCCCATGGCGATCCCCTTTCGAAACTTCGCCCGCTCTTAGGGCCTGCACGGCGGAATCGCAAGCGCCGGCCCAAGCCCCATTGATTTCTGCCCAGCTTCGCGGCACATCGGACCAGAGTGCAGAAGAGGACCGCCATGACCCGGATCGACGCCAAGTTCGCCGCCCTGAAGGCCGAGGGCAAAAAGGCCTTCGTCGCCTATATCATGGGGGGTGATCCGAATGCGGAAACCTCGCTTGAGGTGATGAAGGGCCTGCCGGGCGCCGGGGTCGATGTGATCGAACTGGGGATGCCCTTCACCGATCCGATGGCGGACGGCCCGACGGTACAGCTTGCCGGTCAGCGTGCACTGGATGGCGGCATGACGATGGACAAGGTTCTGGACATGGTGCGCGATTTCCGCGCGGGCGATCAGACGACGCCGATCGTGCTCATGGGCTACTACAACCCGATCTATTCGCGCGGCGTCGACCGTTTTCTGGCCGAGGCGAAAGAGGCGGGCATCGACGGGCTGATCGTGGTCGACCTGCCGCCGGAGGAAGACAGCGAGCTGTGCCTGCCCGCACAGGCCGCCGGGCTTAACTTCATCCGGCTGGCTACGCCCACCACCGATGACCGCCGCCTGCCGACGGTACTACAGAACACCAGCGGTTTCGTCTATTATGTCTCGATCACCGGGATCACCGGCGCGGCCGCCGCTCAGGCCGCTGATGTGGCGCCCGAGGTCGCACGGATCAAGGCTGCGACCGATCTGCCGGTCATTGTGGGCTTCGGCATCTCGACCCCCGACAATGCGCAGGCCATCGCAGGCATCGCGGATGGCTGCGTCGTGGGATCGGCTATTGTGAAGGAGATCGGTGCAGGCAAGCCTGTGGCCGATATTCTGGGCACCGTTGCCGCGCTTGCAGCGGGCGCTCACGCCGCCTGAGGGGTGCTGCCTTCCGGAAACCAATCCTCTACCCGCGGGAAGGCCGCGTCGAAGGCGCGGCGCCCGGCGGGGGGGAAACGCAGGGCGCGGCTGCCCTCAACCCGGTGCAGCCAGGCCAGCCCCAGCATGTGATCCAGCATCGCACGGCCCAGGGCCCCGGCCAGATGGCTGCGTCGCTCGCTCCAGTCCAGACAATCGCGGCACAGCACCCGCCGTCGTCCGGCCCGCAGGGCTGCAAGGTCGATCCCGAAGCTGGTCACGAAGGTGGCGCCCGCCTCCGTCAGGGCCAGCCCCTCGGGCGCCGGGCCAAGGAAACCACGCGCCAACAGGCTGTCGTAAAGCCGTATCCCCGCCTCGCCCGCCATATGATCGTAACATACCCGCGCCGCGCGCAGCGATGGATCGCGCGGGCCGGGCCGGCTGCGCAGATGGCCGCGTGCGGCGGCAAGGCCAAGCAGAGCCTCCAGCACCCGCGCCACTTCGCCCCCGCGCAGGGCGAAATACTTGTGACGGCCCGACCGGCGGGGCACCACCAGCCCGCCTTCCTCCAGCCGCGCCAGATGGCCCGAGGCGGTCTGCACCGTCACACCGGCCTCGGCCGCAAGCTCGGTCACCGTCAGCGCGCGCCCCGCCATCAGTGCGGTCAGGATGTTGGCGCGCGCCGGTTCACCGATCAGCGCGGCAATGCGGGCAAGGTCCGGGCCTTCTTTCATCACGCTGTCCTCCACAGTTCGATCATGGCCGAAACATTACTTTCGCACAATCGGGCACAAGCGGATGTGAAAGGAGTCACCCATGCTGACCTGCATCATCCGCTATCACATCGACCCGACAAAGAAGGCCCAGTTCGAAACCTATGCCCGCAGCTGGGGACAGGCGATCCCACGTTGCGGGGCTGATCTGATCGGCTATTTCGCGCCGCATGAAGGGTCTTCCACACTGGCCTACGGCATCTACAACATCCCCTCTCTGGCTGAATACGAGGCGTACCGCACGCGGCTGGCGGCTGATCCCCTGGGGCGCGAGAATTACGAATTCGCCCAGAAAGAGCGGTTCATCCTGCGCGAGGATCGCACCTTCCTGCGGCTGGCCTCAGCCCCGCACGGGTGTGGCGCATGATCGCCGTCCTGTTCGAGGTCATCCCCGCCCCCGGCGCGCGGGACGCTTATATGGCTCGCGCCGCTGATCTGCGGCCGCTGTTGGACGGGATCGACGGATTTCTGGGGGTGGAGCGGTTTCAGAGCCTCTCCGACCCCGGCAAGCTTTTGTCTCTGTCCTTCTTTCGGGACGAGGCGGCAGTACAAGGCTGGCGCGAAACCGCAGAACACCGCCTTGCGCAACAGGCCAGGCGCAGCGGGCTGTTCACCACCTACAGGCTGCGCGTGGCCGAGGTGCGGCGCGACTACGGGTTGCATGACCGCACCGAAGCACCGGACTGAGGGAAAGCAGTTGCGCGAAATCTACGATATTGGTAAAGGAAACTAACCAATATTGGAGGCTCGCATGCCCGTCATCACCTGCATCGACGATCTGAAGCGCCTGCATGCCCGTCGCACCCCGCGCATGTTCTACGATTACGCGGAATCCGGCAGCTATACCGAACAGACCTTCCGCGAGAATGTGACGGATTTCGAAAAGATCCGGCTGCGGCAGAAGGTGGCGGTCGACATGTCGAACCGCAGCATCGCGGGCGAGATGATCGGCACGCCGGTGACTATGCCCGTGGCGCTTGCGCCTGTCGGGCTCACCGGCATGCAATCGGCGGATGGCGAGATCAAGGCGGCGCGGGCGGCTGAAAAGTTCGGCGTGCCCTTCACGTTGTCGACCATGTCCATCTGCTCGATCGAGGATGTGGCGGCGCAAACCACCGCGCCGTTCTGGTTCCAGCTTTACGTCATGCGGGACGAGGATTTCGTCGACCGCGTGATCGACCGCGCCAGGGCCGCAGGCTGTTCTGCGCTGGTTCTGACGCTGGATCTGCAAATTCTCGGCCAGCGGCACAAGGATCTGAAAAACGGATTGTCTGCGCCGCCAAAGCTGACGATCCCGAATATCCTCAACATGATGACGAAGCCGGAATGGTGCCTTGGTATGCTGGGCACCAGACGGCGCAGCTTTGGCAATATCGTTGGTCATGCGAAGGGCGTGGGCGACCTGTCCTCGCTGTCCAGCTGGACGGCGGAACAGTTCGATCCGCAGCTGGACTGGACCAAGATTGCGCGCATCCGTGACCGCTGGGGCGGCAAGCTGATCCTCAAGGGCGTTCTGGATGTCGAGGATGCGCAGCGTGCCGCCGATTTCGGGGCTGATGCCATCGTCGTCAGCAACCACGGCGGGCGGCAGCTGGATGGCGCGCTGTCGTCGATCCGCATGCTGCCCTCCATTGTGCGGGCGGTGAAGGGGAAGACCGAAATCTGGCTCGACAGCGGCATCCGCTCGGGTCAGGACGTGCTGAAGGCCCTGGCCCTCGGGGCGGATGGCACGATGATCGGGCGCAGCTACATCTATGGTCTGGGCGCAATGGGCGAAGCCGGTGTGACAACAGCGCTGGAGGTCATCCGCAAGGAACTGGACACCACAATGGCGCTGTGTGGCGAGCGGGACATCAGGAACCTCGGGCCGCACAACCTCTTGGTGCCCAAGGATTTTGAAGGCGACTGGGCCTGACCCTCAGCCCCGCCGCATCAACAGCGGGGTGAGCACCAGCACCGCCATCAGCATGGCAGCGGCAAAGACGAAGGCCGCGCGCAGCCCGAACAGGCCCGCCAGAAAGCCCAGCATGGGCGGGCCGAAGAAATAGCCGAAATAGCCGTAAAGCGTGGCCCTTGCGACAGCGCGGGCGCGGGCTTCCGGCGCCGCCATCCGACCCACCAGCGAAAAGGCGGTGGGGGCGATGACCGACGATCCGATCCCCATGACGATGAACCCGGCATAGGCCATCGTGGGGCTGGTGGCGAAGGCCGCCCCCAGCGCGCCGGTGGCGGAAACCACCGCCCCCGCGCGCAACAGCCGCCCCGCATTCAGCCGCGCCACCAGACCCTGCCCGGCGATCCGCGCAAATCCCATGGTCAGTGCCAGCGCGGCGGGCCCCATCGCACCCTCGGCGGGACTGCCGCCCAGGGTTTTCTCGATATGCAGGGCCGACCAGTTTTCGGCCGCGTTCTCGGTCAGAAAGGCGATCAGTACGATGCCACCGCCGATCAGCGGCACGAGGCCCAGCCCGCTGCCCTGCCCCTTTGGCGGGCGGGCAAGACCGTGGATGGTGCCGTCCCGTTCAAAGGCCAACGCAGCAATCAGTGCAGCACCGATCCCCGCCACCGCCATCACCACGCCTGGCGGCAGCGCCGCATCGCGCATCACGCCTGTCGCCAGCGCCCCGCCAGCATAGCCGAAGGAATAGGCGGCGTGGCAAAGGTTCATCAGATGCAGCCCGCGCTCATTCTCCAGCGCGGCGACACGGGCGTTCATCAGCACATCGGTCAGGCCGGTTGCCGCACCGGCGCACATCATGGCAAGCGGGAAAAAGGCCGCCACATGAACCTGCCCCGGCAGGATGAAGGCCAGCCCCATCGCCAGTGCTGCCACCGGCAGCGCAATCCGGCCCAGAGCCACACCGACAAGCGGTGCCACCAGCATCGCGCTGACCGCCGCCAGCGGCGTCGGCAGCAACAACAGCCCCAGCCGCGCCTCGTTCACATCCAACTGCGCCTTGAGGTCCGGCAGCGCGGCGGCGAAAGTGCCCCACAGCACGCCCATGGCCGCAAAGGCCGCAAGCGGCGCATGCGCCGTGACGATCAGGCGGGGCGAAAGCATCAGGGGGTTCCTTCTGTCCTGATGCCGTGCTAGCCCGACAGGACAACGCCAGCAAGCCCGGCGCCGACACCGACCCGCCCGTGCCCGACACGCGGCGCCAGAGGTGATTTTGCACGACTTTCGGCTTTCCTTGCAGGCGATTCCCCGCTATAGGCCCCCGATCCGTCATGCACCCTTGGAGGATGACGGACCAGTGCAACCAAAGGAGATACCTATGGCACGCGAGATCCCGGATCTTAACGCCGTGGTGCGGACGGGGACAGGCAAGGGGGCCGCCCGTCAAGCCCGTCGTGAGGGCAACGTTCCCGGCATCGTCTACGGCGACGGCAAAGAGCCGCAGCCGATCAGCATGAACTACAACGCCCTGCTGAAGCGCCTGAAAGCCGGCCGCTTCATGTCGACCCTCTTCAACCTGAAGGTCGAAGGCCAGCCGGACGTTCATGTCGTTTGCCGCGGCGTCCAGCGCGACGTCGTGAAAGACCTGCCGACGCATATCGACTTCATGCGCCTGCACGACGACAGCCGCATCAACCTGTTCATCCATGTGACCTTCATCAACCACGATCAGGCCCCCGGCCTGAAGCGTGGCGGCACGCTGACCGTGGTGCGCCCGGAAGTCGAACTGGAAGTTCTGGCCTCCGACATCCCGAACGAGATCGTTGTCGATCTGGCGGGCCGCACCTTCGGCGACGTCATCCACATCAATGATGTGGCGCTGCCGAAAGGCGCGAAGCCGACCATCGACCGCAACTTCGTGATCGCCAACATCACCGCCCCGTCGGGTCTGGTGGCGGAAGAGGAGTCGGCCGAAGGCTGACCCCCCCCCTACAGGGCAAACAGACGCGGCAGGGTCTCCCTGCCGCGTTTTTTTTGTGGCGGGAACTCGCGCATTGCCGGTGCAGGTCCGGTTTTACTTACCTTTCAATTGATTACCATTTTGGTAGGGTGCAGCCAGTTTCTACATTGGAGGTAACCGATGGCCACGATCAAAGGCTACGATGGCATCGACGACATTCTGGTCGGCAATCCCACGGAAAATGATTACCTGTACGGCGGCAGCGGCGACGACACTTATCGGTTCGACTCCCTGCCGGGTAATGATGTCGTCTATGACACCGAGGGCGCCGACAAGATCGAGTTCGACAGTTCGGTTACCGCCGGTATGCTGCGCATGAACATCAGCCCGTCGGATTATGATGACCTGCTGATCTCGATTGTCGACAGCAACGGCGCGGTGGTCGGAACGGTTTCCCTGAACGAACATTTCAACGGCGCCACCATCGAACAGCTGAAGCTGGCCGATGGGACGACGATGAACCTGACCGGCGGCCTGAAGATCCAGGGCACGATCTCGCAGACCACGCTGCGCGGCACCGGCAGCAATGACACGCTGGTCGGCTCGGACCGGAACGAGACCCTTTATGGCGGCGCGGGCAACGATACCTACGTCATCTCGGCGGGTCAGGGTTCGAAACTTATTGAAGATTCGCAGGGCGCAGACACGCTCAGCCTCGACAGCTCGGTTCTCGCCCGCAATGTGCGGCTCAATACCAGCAGCAGCGATTATGATGATCTGGTCATCCGCCTGGTGGACGCGAACGAGAACATCATCGACACTATCTACCTGAACGAGCATTTCAACGGCCGCCCGATTGAAACGCTGACCTATTCTGACGGTACCAGCGTGAACCTGCTGGCCGGGCTGACGATCCGCGGCGCGGTGAACGACACCACCCTGCGCGGCACCGATCTCAACGATTCGCTGATCATGTCCAGCCGCAATGAAACGCTTTATGGCGGCAATGGTGATGATACCTACATCTGGTCAAGCGCCGGTGGCAGCAAGCTCATCTATGACGGGCTTGGCAATGACGCGATCCAGATCAAGGGCGTCCCGGCTGCCCGCGTGCGGATGAGCGCGAGCACAAGCGACAGCGACGACCTGCGCATCTGGATCATCGACAAGAACGAGAATGTGCGCAGCACCCTGACGCTGGACGAGCATTTCAACGGTCACGGCATCTCGACCCTGCGGGTCGGCTCGGGCCAGGCCCTCGACCTGCTCGGCGGGCTGAAGATCCAGGGCGCTGTGGATCAGACGACGCTGATCGGCACCGCCCTGAACGACCGGCTGATCATGTCAAACCGCAACGAGACGCTGTATGGCGGCGGCGGCAATGACACCTATGTGCTGGGCAAGGGCGATGAAGCCAATTTCATCAGCGACAGCCAGGGGCGCGACCGCATTCTGGTCGAAAAATCCATCTCTGCTGCGAATGTACGGCTGAATGCCAATGGTTCTGACGATCTGCGGGTCATGGTGGTGGACCGGAACGGCAATGTCGTCAGCTCGATCACCATCGACAACCATTTCGACGGCCGCGCGATTGAAAGCCTTGTGTTCTCCGGCGGTGGCAGCATCGACCTGCGCGGCGGGCTGACCATCCAGGGCGCCGTGGATGTCACCAACCTTTACGGCACCGGCCAGTCCGATACGTTCATCGGCTCGCAGCGCAATGAATACATGGCGGGTGGCAACGGGAACGACACCTACAAGTTCGAAGCCGGTTTCGGCGAGGATACCGTCTATGATATCGGCGGGCGCGACACGATCGAGATTTCGGGCATCGACCCGGCGCGGGTCCGGCTGGTTCAGCCGTCGTTCAGCAATGACCTGCAAATCCAGGTGCTGAATGCCAAGGGGCTGGTGGCGGATCAGATCTCGCTGCGCAGCTATTATGCCAGCGGCTCGGCTAAGATCGAAAATCTGGTGATCGATGATCAGAGCTGGAATATCGCGCAGCAGCTTGCCGGGCCGAAAACCAGCACCCGCGCCGATGTCGTGCAAAGCTTCTTCGGCGACACCACGATCAACGGCAAGGGCGGCAACGACAAGATCACCGATCTGTTCGGCAACAATACCGTCAATGGCGGCACGGGTCGGGATACGATCACCACTGGCGGCGGTCGGGACACGCTGGTCGGTGGCAGTGGCAACGATACCCTGTCGGGCGGCGGCGGCAATGACCGGCTCACCGGCGGCAGTGGCGCGGATCAGCTGACCGGCGGTGCCGGGCGCGACAGCTTTGTCTTCGCGCGGGGCATGGGCACCGATACCGTCACCGATTTTTCCAAGGGGATCGACAAGCTGGTGCTGAACGACAACCTCTGGGGCGGCGCAGACCTGACCAAGCGTCAGGTGGTGAACCAGTACGCCACAGATATCGGTGATGACATCGTTATGGACTTCGGTGCGCGTGGCAAGATCGTGCTGGAGGATGTGGCCTCGCTCTACAAGCTGTGGAACAGCATCGAGATCATCTGATCCGACAGGGGGCCGGTCAGTCGGCCCCCTGCCCCGCCGCCGCCATGTGATGCTGCCAGCGGGGGTCTTGTTCCGGCGCATGTCCTGCTTTTTCGGCCAGCCGCGCCGCATAATCCGCACAGCACAGATGATGCAGCCGCGCGACGCCGGGCAGCGCCATGGCCCGCGCATGAAGGGCATCGAACTCGGCTTCATAGCGCAGGGCAGACAGGTCACGCCGCTCGTTCCGGTTGGTCGAACGATAATAGCTGTCGTTATAGCGATCAGCCCCCTGCACCGCTGAAGGCGTGCCGCGCTTCAGGCCCCAGCTTTCTTCGGATCGCAGCATGTAATGGTTCATCTGTGCCACTTCATGCGTCGTCAGCTCTGGCGGCAGGACACGCAGATACTGCGCCTCGTCCGGCCAGCCGGCAACCGGCACTCCTTCGGCATTCACCAGACGTGGTTCCGGCTCCGCCGCAGGATCGAGTCCGCGCGGCCCGTGTTCGGCCAGGGCGCGGAAGGCCTGCGGTTTGCGGTGGATCACCTTGATCCAGCGCGAGATCCAGTTGCGCGTCGGGCCTGCATTCAGGAAGGTGCGGTGGATCGGCCCATCCTCCCACCTTTCGATGCCAGAGGTGCCGAATACCCGCCAGTTGATCGCCATGGCGGTGAAATCGGGTGACGCCCCCAAAAGATCGGGCAGCTTGCCCGCGCCGCGATGGATGACCAGAAATTCATCGACATCGCAGACCAGCACCCAGTCAGCGCGCCGCACCGCCCGGTGCCGCTTTGCCTGCCGCAGCTTCGCCGCCGTCACCTTGCCCCCGGCGGGCACCTCGGAGCGCAGATGGACCAGCCACCCCGCCGCCTGAAGCGCATCCAGCAGATCAGGCGATGGGTCGGTGCAGTCATTGGTGACGACAACAAGATCGGTAAAGCCGAGCATGCGATACCAGACCACCCATTCCACGATGAACGGGCCTTCGTTGCGCATCGAACAGACGACCGTGGCCCGCACCGCTTCTCCTTGTGTTTTCCGCAGGTTGGGCGGCGCGGGGCGCGCTGTCAACCGGCCATGGCGAGGCTTTGCACCGCGTCGAACACCTCAAGCTCGGGCGGTCCGGCATAGAGATCGCCATGCCCGCCCGCGCCGCGATGGGCCATGCGGAACGCCTCGGATTTCGTCCAGTCCTGAAAGGCCGCCTCGTTTTGCCACAGCGTATGCGAGGCATAAAGCGTATAGCCCTCACGCGCCGGGCCTTTCATCAGGTGAAAAGAGATAAAACCGGGAACGGACGGCAACTGGCTGTCGCGCGCCTTCCACACGGCCTCGAACGCCGCTTCCTGCCCGGGTTTGACCTTGAAACGGTTCATCGTCAGATACATCTGGCTGATCCTGTCTTGGGATTTCCGGCTGGAGGGCGGCAGGGAGAGAGCAAATCCACCGCGGCTGTCTGGCGTGGGGCACAGGATCGGGGTTAGAACGTCCGGGGTCAAGAGGCGGAGGGTGCGATGCAGCTTTGGGTGGGCCTGGGTAATCCGGGCGCGAAATATGCGGGCAACCGTCACAACATCGGCTTCATGGCGCTGGACCGTATCGCGGGGGATCATGGCTTTGGCCCCTGGCGCAAGGGGTTTCAGGGGCTGGTGTCCGAAGGCCGCTTCGGATCGGAAAAGGTGGTGCTGCTGAAGCCTGAAACCTTCATGAACCTTTCAGGTCAATCGGTGGGCGAGGCGCTGCGCTTTTACAAGCTGTCCCCGGGTGACGTGACCGTTTTTCACGACGAACTGGACCTTGCCCCCGGCAAGCTGCGGCTGAAGACCGGCGGCGGGCATGCAGGCCACAACGGGTTGCGGTCCATCCACGCGCATATCGGCGAGGCTTATCACCGCGTCCGGCTCGGCATCGGCCACCCCGGCCACAAGGATGCGGTGGCAAGCTATGTACTGCATGATTTCGCCAGGGCCGATCAGGAGTGGCTGGATGATCTGCTGCGCGGTATCTCTGACGGCGCCCCGGCGCTCGCCGCCGGGGACGGGCCGCGCTTCCAGAATGCCGTGGCGCAACGCACGTCACCGCCCCGCCCCTCGACCGGGCGCGAGAAGGCGGGGCCAAAGCCTGCGCCTGACGCTACGGCACCGACAGAAGATACCCGTAACCCGCTGCAAAAACTGGCAGATCGTTTTCGCTGAACTATGATCGGCGCAACAGGGAGGAACCAATGCGCCGATTTCTGAAGATTCTGGGGGTCGTGACCCTGATCGTGGCCGCGCTTGCCGTGTGGAAGCGGGAAGAAATTGTCCGGCTCCAGTCGGTCCTGACCCTGTTTGACGCGGATCGCATTACCGGCAATTTCAGCCATATGGACGCGGCCTTCCTGTCAACCCCGCTGCCCAAGGGGGACCGCCCCGCCCTGCCCCTGCCTCCCGGTCCGGCCTTCGATCTGCCGCCTGAAACCGAAGGCTGGATCACCGACCGCCACGTCACCGCCCTGGTCATCCTGAAGGACGGCGCGCTGCGTCATGAGGGCTATTACCTTGGTACCGGCGCAATGGACCGTCGGATCAGCTGGTCGGTCGCCAAGAGCTTTCTCTCCGCGCTTCTTGGTACGGTGGTGGCAGAGGGCGCCATCGACCTTGACGCGCCTGTGGATCAGTATGCCCCTGCGCTCCTCGGCTCTGCCTATGAAGGCGTGACGGTGCGGCAGGTCGCCAATATGACCTCGGGCGTGGCCTTCAACGAGGATTACCTGGATTTCTGGAGCGACATCAACAAGATGGGCCGGGTTCTGGCGCTTGGTGGTTCGATGGACAGCTTTGCCGCCGGGATCAAGACCCGGAGCGGGCCGCCCGGTGGAGCATGGCACTATGTGTCCATCGACACGCATATTCTGGGCATGGTGATCCGTGGCGCCACCGGACGCGGGATCGTGGATCTGATGTCGGAACGGATCGTCAAACCGCTCGGGCTGGAAGTGGAGCCCTATTATCTGACCGATGGTTATGGTCAGCCCTTCGTGCTGGGCGGACTGAATCTGATCACCCGCGACTATGCACGCATGGGCGAGCTGTTCCGCCGCGAGGGCCGGATCGACGGGCAGCAGATCGTGCCACAGGATTGGGTGGATGCCTCGACCCGCCCCCAGGCCGACACACCCGCAGACGGCATGGGCTACGGCTATCAATGGTGGATTCCGCCGCAGGCCGAACCGGGTGAGTTCATGGCGCAGGGCATTTATGGCCAGTTCATCTATGTGAACCGGCGCGCAGGCGTTACCATTGCCTCCAATGCCGCTGACCGGGGCTTTACGGCGGCAGGCGTCGAGGACCAGAATGTAACGATGTTCCGCGCTCTGGTGCGGGCACTGGAGGCAGCGGATGGATGAGCGCGAGGACAGTATCAACGTGTTGGGCGAGGCGCTGGAAAGCTGCTCGACACAGCCGCTGACCGGCTTCTGGCGGAATGGCTGCTGCGATACCGGCCCGGCAGATCGCGGGCGCCACACCGTCTGCGCGGTGATGACGGCAGAATTTCTGGCCCTGTCCAAATATCTGGGCAATGACCTGAGCACGCCGCGCCCGGAGTTCGGCTTTGCCGGACTGAAACCCGGCGACAACTGGTGTCTCTGTGCCGCGCGCTTTCTTCAGGCCCATGAGGAAGGCGCGGCACCGCAGCTCCGGTTGCGCGCCACCCACCGGCGCACGCTGGATATCGTGCCGCTGGAGGTGCTGCGGCTTTACGCCGCCGACTGATCGCGCGACCGCACCCCCGGCTCACGCGGTTTGGCCGTGGGGTCGCCGGGCGCACCAAGGCGCAGCGGATCGTCGTCGCGCATCAGTTCATCAATGAAGAGGCTCAGCAACTGCGGTCGCCCGCTGACCCCTGCCTTGCGATAGATCGCATTGGTCTGCGCCTTCACCGTACCCTCTGACGTTTCGCGCAAGCCTGCGATCTGGGCGGTGGACAGGCCCTTGATGGCGAACAGCGCCACATCGCGTTCTGCCGGCGTCAGCCCCCATTCACCAAACCGTTCCTCAAGAATTTCGGCGAAGGCCCCCGAAGCACGGCGCAACCGTTCCTCGGCCACATTACGCTCGGCCATGGCGAGCCGCAGTGCCCATGCCCCCAGTGCGATGCCGGTCACCAGACCCAGCGCCGCGCCCAGTTCCAGCAGTTCGCGGAATTGCCAGCTGAGCGGACCGGCGTTGAAGCCGATCACCGAAGACAGGATATCGGTTATAAAAACTGCCGCGCAGAGGATCTGGAACAGCAGCAAAACCGCAAGCCCGATCGGGCGGCGCGTCAGAAACCTGTGCAGGCCGTTGCGTCCCGGTCCCTTCATTCGGTGCCCGTTCCCACATCACCGACGGCGCCGCCGTCAGTCTGGCCATCATTTGAGATGCCGACATCGACCCCCTCGGAAATATCTGGCGTCTTGTCAGTCACGTCGCGCACGGTGGTGTTGCCGGGCGCATTGGCCCGCTCGTCCCCGGCATACCGATGATCGGTGCGCAGCAGGTCGCGCAGAATTTCGCCGGTGATCGGGTTGACGACGATCTCGCGCTTGCGGTCCCCACGCTCTGCCGTCACCCGCACCCGGCCCAGAAAGGTGCGGCTGACCACGATCCGGCCATAGCCCTGTTCTTCCAGCTGCGAAACGATCTGGCCCTGAACGGCATCGGCGGGGTCTATCTGCGCCGCGACGGGCGTTGCGGCCAGCAGGGCCGCAACCAGGATCGGCAGAACATTCGGTCGCATTTCATGCTCCAGCATTCACGAGAAAGAAAGCGGTCGGGGCGCCCCGCGTCCCGACCCTTGCCCATCGCGCCAGGTCGCAGGGTGGCAGGCCCCGCGCCCGGCGTCAATCGCGGCTCAGCGGTCGCCGCAGCGATAGGCGACGCCCGCAAGTCCGCAACGATCCGTCGGGCGCTCGCCGCCCGGTGCACGGCCCGCCATCTGCGACCTGCCGCCGCGCTGCTGCTGGACGCCGCCGGTCATGGACATGACCTCTGCATCATCCACCACCACGCCGCCACAAGCCTCGCAGAAATCAGGATCACCGCCCGCCCACATGGTGTCATCATCCACCGTGACGCTGTCATCCAGCGGGTCACCCAGCTCGACATCGACCGGCTCGGGGGTTTCACCCTCGTCCTCGACAACACCGCCGCAGGCCTCGCAGAAATCCGGGTTGCCGCCCGCCCAGACCGGGCCGTCCTCGGCGTCATCTGCCGTCTCGTCAGAGGCAGGTTCGCCCTTGTCATCGCCGCGCCACATCTTGTCGCCCGGCGCACCATCCTCGGCCGAAGCCAGCCAGATCCGTGCCTCCGAAGCAGCACCACCCTTGGCCAGTTGCAGCACCGGCAGTACGGGCGCGGCCCATGCCACGCCGGACACCAGAACTGCGACCGCCGCCCCCACCAACAGCCTGCCCGTCATTCCCGATTTCATTCTTGTCGCTCCATCGTTACCTCAACGCCGCGCCGGATCGGCTGCGGTTGTGTCATGAGGCCACGGAGACGACGGGTGCACCATTCGCCGGATGTTTAGCGCCCGTCCCACAGAGTTGAAACTGCCGCACTAAACCAGGGTTTAGGCGGCAATTCCCTAGATCTTCATGTCGAAGCCCAGATGTTTGGCGACAGTGAAGATATCCTTGTCGCCACGGCCACACATGTTCATCACGATGATATGGTCGCGGGGCAGCGTCGGCGCCAGCTTGATCACATGGCCAAGCGCGTGGCTGGGTTCGAGCGCCGGAATGATTCCCTCCAGCTTGCAGCACAGCTGGAACGCTTCCAGCGCCTCGGCATCGGTGATGGAAACATATTCGGCGCGGCCGGTATCGTGCAGCCAGGCATGTTCCGGCCCGATTCCGGGGTAATCAAGGCCCGCGCTGATCGAGAAGCCTTCCAGAATCTGCCCATCCGGATCTTGCAGCAGATAGGTGCGGTTGCCATGCAGCACGCCGGGGCGCCCGCCGGTCAGGCTGGCGCAATGCTGCATCCGGTCATCCACGCCCTTGCCGCCCGCCTCGACCCCGATGATGCGGACCGAAGGATCATCGAGGAAGGGGAAGAACAGACCCATGGCATTGGACCCGCCCCCGATGGCGGCGATGATCGTATCGGGCAGGCGGCCTTCGCCTTCCTGTTCCGCCAGCTGCCAGCGCACTTCCTTGCCGATGATCGACTGGAAGTCGCGCACCATGGCCGGATAAGGGTGCGGCCCCGCCACCGTGCCGATGCAGTAAAAAGTATCGCGCACATTGGTCACCCAGTCGCGCAGCGCATCATTCATCGCGTCTTTCAGCGTACCCCGGCCCGAAGTAACCGGGATGACCTCGGCGCCCAGCAGGCGCATGCGGAAGACGTTGGGCGCCTGGCGTTCGACATCATGCGCGCCCATATAGACCACGCATTTCAGCCCGAACTTGGCGCAGACCGTCGCCGTGGCCACGCCATGCTGGCCCGCGCCGGTTTCGGCGATGATGCGGGTCTTGCCCATGCGGCGGGCAAGGATGATCTGGCCCAGCACATTGTTGATCTTATGCGCGCCGGTATGGTTCAGCTCGTCGCGCTTGAGATAGATTTTCGCGCCGCCCAGATGCTCGGTCAGGCGGGGCGCGAAATACAGCGGCGAAGGGCGGCCGACATAGTGTTTCCACAGGTCATCCATCTCGGCCCAGAAGGTCGCATCCGTCTTGGCGTGGTTGTAGCGCTCTTCCAGTTCCAGGATGAGCGGCATCAGCGTTTCCGACACGAAACGCCCACCGAAAAGGCCGAAACGGCCCTGTTCGTCCGGCCCCGTCATGAAGCTGTTGATCCCGTCCTCGGCCATGGCTTCCCCCTGCGATTACGCCTTCGATGTAGCGAGTTTGCGCCAGCGGGGAAAGGGGGCTTTCCGCCCCCTCTGCCCTGCGGGCATTCATCCCCGAGGATATTTTGGCCAGGATAAAGGGCGCCGGTCAGTCGAGCGGCTTCTTGTAGCCCAGGTGACTGGCTTCATAGCCCAGCCGGTCATAGAAGGCATGGGCGCGGGTGCGGCTTTTGTCGGTGGTCAACTGGATGATCCGGGCACCGGCGGCACGGGCGCGGCTCTCGGCCTCGGCCATCAGGGCGGCGCCGATCCCCTTGCTGCGCAAATCGGGCGCGGTGCGGACGGATTCGACCAGAGCGCGGGTCATGCCCTGCCGCGAAAGGCCGTGCAGGATGGTGAGCTGGCAGGTGGCGACAATGCGGCCCTCGACCTCGCCCACGATGATCTCATGCATCGGATTGGCGGCGATGGCATCGAACCCGGTCAGATAAGGCGCAAGATCGCTGCTTTCGCGGGCGCGGCCCAGCGGATCGTCGGTCAGCAGCGCGACAATGGCGGGCACATCGGCACGGGTAGCGGTACGGAATCGGATCATTGCGCCGCCTTTGCGAAAGCCGCGATGCGGGCATGATCCTTCACCCCCGGTGCGCTTTCGACGCCGGAAGACACATCGACCTGCCGCGCATTGGTCAGGCGGATCGCCTCGGCCACGTTTTCGGGCGTGAGGCCGCCCGCCAGCATCCAGGGTCGGAGCCAGCGGCGCTGCGCAACCAGCCGCCAGTCGAAACTAAGGCCGTTGCCGCCCGGCAGCGCCGCATTCTTCGGCGGCTTGGCGTCGATCAGCAACTGATCGGCCGTGGCGGAATAATCGAAAATCGCCGCCAGATCGCCTTCATCCGCCACGCCCACCGCCTTCATCACCGGCAGACCATAGCGCGCGCGCACCTCGGCCACACGGTCCGGGCTTTCGGCACCATGAAGTTGCAGCATGTCCAGCGGCACCGCCTCGATGATCGCGTCCAGCGCCGCATCATCGGCATTCACCGTCAGCGCCACCTTGGCCAGCCCCGGCGGCGCCGCAAGCGCCAGATCGCGCGCGGTGGCCAGATCAAGATGCCGCGGGCTTTTGGGGAAGAACACAAAGCCCGCATAGGCAGCACCAGCGGCAGCGACGGCGGTGACATCAGCTACGGTCCGCAGACCGCAGATCTTTACCCGGATGTCGGCCATGTCAGGCTTTCTTTTCCAGCAGCGCCATCACATCGTCCTGCGGCTGCCCCTTGGCATCACGCATCGCGGCCAGTTCCCGTTCCAGCCGCTGCGCCTCGGCCGTCTTGGTGGAGGCGACACGACGGTGCCGGTGTTCGCGCAACCATTCCCAGACGAAGCCGATCAGCAAGCCCACCGCAACGCCGCCGAAGATGGCAACGAACAGCGGCACCTCGACCTGCGAGTTCCAGCCGACAACCTGCGCCACATCGCCGGGCAGCACGCTGAGCGTGACCAGGGTGCGATTGGCGAAAGCAATGGTCAGCAGGACAAGCCCGATGACCAGAAGAACGAGATACCTCAGATACCGCAGCATCGGCGCAAGCGCCCCCTTTCCTTGCGCGCGCCGTCAGGCCTTGCCGTTCAGCCGGTCGCGCAGCAGTTTGCCCGTCTTGAAGAAGGGCACCTTCTTGTCTTCCACCTCAACCGCCTCGCCGGTGCGGGGATTGCGGCCGGTGCGGGCATCCCGCGCCTTGACCGAAAACGCGCCGAAGCCACGCAACTCGACCCGGTCACCGCGCGCAAGCGCCTCGATGATCTCGTCGAATACAGTGTTTACGATTCGCTCGACATGGCGTTGCGTCAGATGCGGATTGGCGTCCGCGATTTTCTGGATCAGTTCCGACCGGATCATCGGCGATGTCCCCCCCGGGGCGTTGTGGCAGCAGCCCGTTTTTGTTGTGCTATGGACTATAAGCAAGAAATCCGGGGGGACAAACGAAAAGCCGTGCAATCGCCGTAGGTTGGCAGTGCAGCATGGCAAAAACCCGCCATCAAAGGCAAAGGCCCCGCCGGTTGGCGGGGCCTTCACGCGATTCATGGGCCGCGAAATCAGCCGCGGTCGGCGCCCTTGAGGGCCGCGCCGAGGATGTCACCCAGCGACGCCCCCGAATCGGACGAGCCGTATTGTTCCACGGCTTCCTTCTCTTCCGCGATTTCGCGGGCCTTGATCGACAGGCCCAGACGGCGGGTTTTCGAATCCACGTTGGTCACGCGGGCATCGACTTTGTCGCCAACCTGGAAACGCTCGGGGCGCTGGTCCTGACGGTCGCGGGCCAGATCCGAACGGCGGATGAAGGATTTCATGCCGTTGTAATCGACCTCGATGCCGCCTTCCTCGATCGCGGTGACCGCGACGGTGATGACCGAGCCACGCTTCACGCCGTCAACCGCTTCAGTGAAGGTGTCGTCGCCCAGCGCCTTGATCGACAGCGAGATACGTTCTTTCTCGATGTCCACCTCGGTGACGGCGGCTTTCACCACATCGCCCTTGCGATAGTTCTGGATGGCGTCCTCGCCGCGCTGGTCCCACGACAGGTCGGACAGGTGAACCATGCCGTCGATGTCGTTTTCCAGGCCGATGAACAGACCGAATTCGGTGATGTTCTTGACTTCACCCTCAATCGCGGTGCCGACCGGATGGGTTTCAGCAAAGACTTCCCACGGATTGCGCTGGGTCTGCTTGAGGCCGAGCGACACGCGGCGCTTGGCGCTGTCGATTTCCAGAACCATGACGTCCACCTCTTGCGAGGTCGAGACGATCTTGCCGGGGTGCACGTTCTTCTTGGTCCAGGACATTTCCGAGACGTGAACCAGACCCTCGACGCCGGCTTCCAGTTCCACGAAGGCGCCGTAATCGGTGATGTTGGTCACGCGGCCCTTGTGGACCGAACCGATCGGATAGGCACGTTCCACGGCATCCCACGGATCGGACTGAAGCTGCTTCATGCCGAGGCTGATGCGGTGGGTTTCCTTGTTGATCTTGATGACTTGAACCTTGACGGTCTCGCCGATCGACAGGATTTCCGACGGGTGGTTCACACGGCGCCATGCCATGTCGGTGACGTGCAGCAGGCCGTCAACGCCGCCCAGATCCACGAAGGCACCGTATTCGGTGATGTTCTTGACAACACCCTCGACGGTCTGACCTTCGCTGAGGTTCGCGATGACTTCGGCGCGCTGTTCGGCACGCGATTCTTCCAAGATGGCACGACGCGAGACAACGATGTTGCCGCGGCGACGGTCCATTTTCAGGATCTGGAAGGGCTGCTTGATGCCCATCAGCGGGCCGGCGTCGCGCACGGGGCGCACATCGACTTGCGAGCCGGGCAGGAAGGCCACGGCACCGCCCAGATCGACGGTGAAGCCACCCTTGACGCGGCCGAAGATCGCGCCTTCGACGCGGGTCTCGTTGGCGTAGGCTTTTTCCAGACGGTCCCAGGCTTCTTCGCGACGGGCCTTGTCACGCGAGATGACGGCTTCGCCACGGGCGTTCTCGACGCGGTCCAGATAGACCTCGACCTCATCGCCGACATTGATCGACGGGGCTTCGCCGGGATTTGCGAATTCTTTCAGATCGACACGGCCTTCCATTTTGTAGCCGACGTCGATGATGGCCTGGCCCGCCTCGATGGCGATGACCTTGCCCTTGACGACCGAACCCTCTTCGGGGGTATCGATCTCGAAGCTTTCCTTCAGGAGGGCTTCGAATTCATCCATGGATGCTTTGGCGCACATATGCAGTTCAGTCCTTTTCATGGTTTTCTGGCCATGCGGTTGGCTCCGCCGGTCTTTGATGGCCCCGAACGGGAAAGGCCCGGAGAACCGGGCCGAGTCACCTTGGGATGGGCGCGCTATACCGGCTTTGGGCCAACGGGGCAAGGGAAAGGCACGCGGAAGGCCGGTCAGGCCATCTGCTCCAGCCGGGACAGGTAGGCGTCATCGGTCTCTCCCGGCATCCGCGCCTGCGGAAAGCCGGAGCCGAACCGCAGCGTATCTGCCGCCGCACGCGCAAGGGCGAGGATGAGATCGCGCGCCTGCGCCACCGAAACCGGCGGAGGCGCGCCATCGCCTGTCAGTTCCAGCCCGTGCTCCATCTCGAAGAAATGGTCATAGCCCAGTGCCCAGCCCTCGAACGGGCTTTCCGCGCTGCCGTCCTCGTCCAGCAGCATGTCAAATCCACTGTGCCTTTCGTCCGCCGCAATCCGGGCCAGCAGGGCCTCCATCGCCGCCTGCGGCCCGTGCAGCGCCTGCAGGAACTGATCGGCCGTGCGAACCAGATAGCCGGTGATTCCGGAAGCCGCGTTGAACTGTAACGCCGTCCGCAGGATTGCGACGTCGCTGCGGTCGAAATCCGGGTGGCTGGGCAGGCTGCGGTACAGAATCTGCCGGTAGGGTGCGGACATGCGTGGAAACTCCAGAAGCCCCTGTATTGGCGACAAAACCCGCCCGGCGGTCAAGACGGTTCTGTCACCCCGGCAACTGCGCCTGCACCAGGGCGATGGCCTGCGCAATCGCCTCTTCCGGCCCAAGGCCGGACGTATCCAGCAGCACGGCATCCGCCGCAGGTTTCAGCGGTGCATCTGCGCGGTTCATGTCGCGGTCATCACGTTCGCGCACCTCGGCCAGAACCCGCGCGGCATCTCCGCCGACCTCCAGCCAGCGGCGATGGGCCCGTACCTCGGCGCTGGCCGTCACGAACAGTTTCACCTCGGCCTCGGGGCAGATCACGGTGCCGATGTCGCGCCCGTCCAGCACGGCCCCGCCCTCGCGCCGCGCGAAGCGGCGCTGAAAGTCCAGAAGCGCGGCGCGAACCTCGGGGATGACCGCAACGCGGCTCGCGGCCTGACCGGCCTCCAGCGTGCGGAGATCGTCGCGCGCAAGATCCTCCGGCGTCAGGCCATTCGCTGCCGCGACCGGATCACCGCCCTTCACCCCGACGGCACGATAAAGCGCGCCGGTATCCAGATGCGCAAAGCCGAAACGCGCCGCGACCGCCCGGCTGATCGTGCCCTTGCCTGCCGCCGCAGGCCCGTCGATTGCCACCGTGAAGATCATCGCATTCTCTCCGCTTTGCTCTGGCGCGGTTTATGCCTCGGGGCGCGCAAGGTCAATTCTTGGCAAGCCCCGCCGCCCGTGGGAGGCTGAGATCGTATCTGTGCAGGAGCCGCATGAGAATCGCCCTTCTGAACCCGCCGCATCGCGCCATCGGCTCGCGCGTGCCGAAAGAGCAACTGCCGCCGCTGGGGCATCTGACGATTGGCGGGCCGCTGATCGACGCGGGCCATGCGGTGCGGCTGATCAATGCTGATCCGGGGCCGATGACGGATGCGGGAATCCTTTCTGCCCTGATGGAAAACCCGCCCGAGGCTGTGCTGATCGGGCACGCGGGGTCGACCTCGGCGCATCCGGTGGTGGCGCGGCTGGCTCCCCTGATCCGCGCAGCGCTGCCCGAGGCGCATATCGTCTATGGCGGGGTCTATCCCAGCTATCATTGGCAGGAGGTGCTGACTGACTGCCCCGAGATCGACTTTGTGGTGCGGGGCGAAGGCGGGGTCACCGCGCCCCGACTGATCGCCGCGCTGGAGGCTGGTGCCGATCTTGCGACAGTCCCAGGCATCGCCTTCCGGCGCGACGGCCAGCCCCATGCCACGCCGCCTGCGCCGATGCTGCGCGACCTCGACAGCGCCCGCATCGGGTGGGAACTGGTGGACCTGTCGCGCTACAGCTATTGGGGCGGCAAGCGCGCGGTAATCCTGCAATTCTCGCGCGGGTGCCCGCATCTTTGCACCTATTGCGGCCAGCGCGGTTTCTGGACGCAATGGCGCCACCGTGATCCGGTGAAATTCGCGACTGAGATCGCCTGGCTGGTGCGCGAACACGGCGTCGAACTGGTAAACCTCGCGGACGAGAACCCGACCTCCTCGCGCAAGGCGTGGAAAGCGTTTCTGGAGACGCTGGTGGCGACCGGGGTGAAGGTCACCCTCATCGGATCGACCCGCGCCGATGACATCGTGCGCGACGCGGACCTTCTGCCGCTTTACAAACGCGCCGGTTGCCTGCGCTTTCTGCTGGGGCTGGAGGGCACGGACGAGGCCACGCTCGCCACCGTCCGCAAGGGTGGCACGCGGGCAAAGGACCGTGAGGCCATAGGCCTTCTGCGCGCGCATGGCATGATCGGGCTATGCACCTTCGCCGTGGGGTTCGAGGAGGAAACCGACGCCGATTACGCGCGGCTGCTGCGGCATCTGCTGGTCTATGACCCCGATCAGATCATGTCAGTCTATGCCACACCGCACCGCTGGACACCGTTCTTCGGGCAAAGCGCGCATCGTCGGGTGGTGCAGACCGATCTGAGCCTTTGGGATTACAAGCATCAGGTGCTGGAAACCCCGCGGGTGCCGGCGTGGCGGGTGTTTCTCTGGGTCAAGTTGATCGAGGCTGTGGTGCAGTTGCGCCCGCGCGCGCTGGCGCGGATCTGGTTGCAGAAAGACCCCGAACTGCGCCACGCCCAGCGCTGGTATACCGCCATGGGGCGTGGCGTCTGGCTGCGCGAGTTCCGCGATGCATTCCGCTTTCGCGCGCGGCCCGGCCCGACGGTCGAAACCTTCCTCGGGGCCGGGCAATTGCCGGAAAACGCGCTGGACCGCCGCCGCGACGCCGCGTGATCAGCGCGTCAGCGTCGCGCCAAGCCCGGTCATCAGCCCTTCAAAGATCGGGAAGGAGGTGACGATGGGCGAGGCGTCATCCACAGAAACCGGCTTCTGCGCCGCCATGCCGCAGACGAGGAAGCTCATGGCGATGCGGTGGTCGAGATGGGTCGCCGCCGTGGCGCCGCCGGGCACACCGCCCGCGCCCATGCCATGCACGATCAGCGTATCCTCGTCTTCCTCGATGGTCACGCCGCAGGCCTCAAGGCCCCGCGCCATGGCGTCGATGCGGTCGCTTTCCTTCACCCGCAACTCCTTGACGCCGCGCATCACCGTCTTGCCGGTCGCAAAGGCCGCCACGACCGACAGGATCGGGTATTCGTCAATCATGCTCGGCGCGCGTTCGGGGGGCACCTCGATGCCCTTCATATTGCCCGAGAAGCGGACGCGCAGGTCGGCCACAGGCTCGCCGCCTTCCTCGCGCAGGTTCTGGAACTCGATCTCCGCCCCCATCTCGACCAGCGTGATGTAAAGCCCGTTGCGGGTCAGGTTCTGGCTGACACCGGGCACGAGGATGTCAGAGCCTTCGACGATCAGCGCCGCACAGACCGGGAAGGCGGCAGAGGACGGATCGCGCGGCACCGCCACGGTCTGCGGGCGCAGCTCCGGCTGGCCCTTCAGGGTGATGATATGCCCCTCCGCCCCCTTTTCCACATGCAGCTCGGCGCCGAAACCCAAGAGCATGCGTTCGGAATGGTCGCGCGTCGGTTCCCGCTCGATCACCACGGTTTCGCCCGGCGCATTCAGACCGGCCAGCAGCACCGCCGATTTGACCTGCGCACTGGCGACAGGCAGCGCATAGCGCACCGGCACCGGGTTCGCGGCGCCCACGATGGTCATGGGCAGGCGCCCGCCCTGCCGCCCGTAGGCCCGCGCGCCGAACAGCGCCAACGGGTCGGTCACCCGGCCCATCGGGCGTTTGCGCAAGGACGCGTCGCCCGTGAAGGTCGCGGTCATGTCGGTGGTCGCCATGCAGCCCATGATGAGCCGCACGCCGGTACCGGAATTGCCGCAGTCGATCACATCGGCCGGCTCGCGGAATCCACCCACGCCCACACCATGCACCGACCAGGCGCCCGGCCCGTGCTGCGTCACCTCGGCCCCGAAGGCGCGCATCGCCTTGGCGGTATCCAGCACGTCCTGTCCTTCCAGAAGGCCGGTGATCTTCGTCTCGCCCACCGCCATGGCCCCGAAGATCAGCGCGCGATGGCTGATCGACTTGTCGCCCGGCACGGCGGCCGTCCCGCTCAGCGGGCCCGACTTGCGGGCGGTCATCGGTTGCGCGTCACCATGGCCGGACATTCTGGGGCTCCCTCTCATCCTTGCCCCCGCGTTAGCGCAAGCGGGGGCGACGGTCCAGCCCCGCCGCTTCAGCGCAGGAAAAACACCACCGCCATGCCCAGCCCGATCACCACGATCAGCGCCCGCAATACCGCGACCGGCATCCGCCGCGCCAGGCCCGCGCCGATCCAGCCGCCCAGCGTGCAGGCGGCAGCCATGATCAGCCCCTCATACCAGCCGATCAGCCCGGCAATGGCAAAAGCCGCACAGGACAGCACCGCCATCAGCCCCGAAAGCAGCACTTTCAGCCCGTTCATTGTGTTGAGATTGGTGAACCCGATCAGCCCGAACAGCGCCAGCAGCAAGATGCCCAGACCGCCGTTGAAATAGCCGCCGTAAACCGCCACCACAAAGACCAGCGCCGCGCTGAGGCCCGGCCCGGTAGCCCCCATGCCGCGCGCCCGCAGCGTCGCCAGCAGGCGCGGGCCAAAGGCGAACAGCCCCGTCGCCACCAGAAGCAGTACCGGCACCAGCCCGTCAAACACATCCGAAGGCGTAACCAACAGCAACAGCGCGCCTGTGACTGAACCCACCAGCGACAGCGCGATGATCTGCCACAGCTTCAGCGCCCCTTCCGACCGGATATCATGGCGAAAGCCCCAGGCCCCGCCCAGATAGCCGGGCAGCGCCGCAAAGGTTGCCGTGGCATTGGCGGCCATCGGGGGCAGACCGGCCCAGACCAGCGCCGGGAAGGTCAGGAAGGTGCCGCCTCCTGCCACTGAGTTCAGCACCCCGGCCACGAAGCCCGTCACCGCCAGAACCAGTATCTCGACCATTGCCCGCGCCCTCCCCGGCGATCCCTTGACCCGTCATGTGCCCCGGTCCAGATTGGTCTGCAAATTGGTCCGGGGAGCGATCATGGCCCGACACGATGACATCCTGCCCCGGCTGCGCGATCTGGCCGAAGGCCCGCCGCGCCGCCTGCCACCTGAACGTCAGTTGGCCGCCGATCTGGGATGCAGCCGCCAGAGCCTGCGCGCAGCCCTCGCCATACTGGAAACCGAGGGCAGGATCTGGCGCCATGTCGGCCAGGGCACCTTCACCGGCCCGCGCCCCGGCCCGGCCCCGCTGCGGGAAAACCTGCTGATCGAGGCCGCTACGCCCGAGGCGCTGATGCACGCCCGTCTTTTGCTGGAACCCGCCATTGCCGGGGCCGCCGCCGAACGTGCAACACCCGCCACCTGTGCCCGGCTGTCGGCGCTGATCGGCTCGGGGCGCAGCGCACGCGACCGGCAGGCCGCTGAAGCCGCGGACGAGGCTTTTCACGCCGCCCTCGCCGATGCAGCGGGCAATCCCGTTCTGATTGCCGTGATGCGCTTCCTGTCACGCGCACGGCGGCGTGTCGGCTGGCAGACCCGCTGGGAAGCCGCCTACCGCCGCGCCGGGGTTGATGCCTTCACCGGCCTGCACAGCGACCAACATGCCGCCGTGGTCGTGGCCGTCGCGGCAGGAAACGGACCGCAGGCCGCCGGCGCCATGCGCGAACATCTGGAAACCATCGCCCGCATGATGGAGGGATAGGCCTCAGCCCTCACCCAGCCAGCGTACCGGATTGACCTCGGCAATCTGGCGAAACAGCGTCTCGCCCAAACCAAAGCGCAACCGCACTGCAACGGCGCGCTCTGACAACGCCTCTTGCCGGGTCATGTAGAAATCCGATCCGAACAGCACACGTTCGCGCAGGCGAGGATGCGCCATGAACAGCCGCAGGAAGGGCAGAAACGCCTCCGACTGGAACAACGTATAGGACACGTCGGTCCACAGGTTCGGGAAATCACCGCTTTCGATCATCCCGCGCAGGGCGATCAGGAAGTTGCCGTCGCGCGCTGCCGGATCATAGGGGTCCAGCCCTTCGCCGATATACCGCTCCCAATCGCTTTGCCCGCCGAAATGCGCAAGATTCACCTGCATCTTCGGGAAGGCCCGCAGCACGGGCGTGAAAGCCATCGGATGCGACAGGCGATCCGCCTCGGCCCGGCTCAGCCGCCCCGTCACCCCGCCGCGCGAACAATGGCTGACCACCGCCAGCCCGCGCGCGTTCAGCAACGGATAAACCTCACGCATCAGCACCGGATGATCGGGGGCATAGCCGATGCGGGGGTAAAGCTTCAGCCCGCGAAAGCCCAGATCCTCGATGCAGCGCCGCACCTCCGCCGCAGCGCCGGGCAGACGCGGGTCGCAAGCCGCGAAGGGGAGGATCAGCCCCGGCCAGGCACGGGCCAGTGCCGCCAGCTCGTCGTGCTGCGCCCGCAGATCGGCAGCGACCCGCCCCTGCCCCAGCCCGGCCATCTGCATCGGCAAGACGACAAAGCGCGTGCCCGCCGGGTATTGCGCGATGAGGCGGTCAAAGATTTCCGCCTGCCCGCCTGCCTGCGCTTCGGCCTGAAAGCGATGCAGCCGCCCCAGCGCCGCCGCCGCGCGCTCCTGCCCCAGCACGCCCGCCCCGAGGGCAAGAGCGCGCAGCAGCCACGGCAGCCGCTTGAACGGCATCAGCAGAACATGCGGATAGCGGGCGGGGATATGCCGCCCGGTGAAGGTGTGGACATGACAATTCGTGATGGCAAGGCGCGACATGCAGGCTCTCCGGTCGGATGACCGGCCAAGCCTGCCCACATGCCCGCAAAAACCCGGCTAAGGCAGCGCGCGTTGCGTCTTCAGCCCTGACGGCGGAAGGTCAGGTAATTCGGTGCGCGCCCTTCGCGCAGGGCCTTCTGCTCGTACCGGGTCGACAGCCAGTCCTCCCATGCCCCGCCCTCACCAGCCTGCCGGATCAGATCAAACCCGGCGGGCGGCACCTCCTCCAGTGTCTGACGGACATAATCGGGAATGTCGGTCGCCACCCGGAACTCGGCCCCCGGCTGCATCACCCGCGCCAGCGCCGACAGATAGCCCGGCGTCACGAAGCGCCGCCGGTGGTGCCGGGCCTTGGGCCATGGATCAGGGTAGTTGAGGAAACATTTCTCGACACAACTATCCGGCAGCACGTCGAACAGATCGCGCACATCGCCGGGATGGATAACGAGATTATCCAGCCCCGCCTGCCGCACCTTGCCCAGCAGCATGGCGACACCGTTCACGAAAGGCTCGCAGCCGATAATGAACACGCCAGGATAGCGCGCGGCCATATGCACCAGATGCTCGCCGCCGCCAAAGCCGACCTCCAGCCAAAGCGGTCGCCCGCCGGTCAGTTTGGCAAGGTCGAGCGGGGTGCGGGCCGGATTGTCGGCCCGCGTCACCCCCGACAGGCTGATGCGGCCCAGATCCTCGGCCAGATATTGCTTCTGGCTGGCACGCAACGTCTTGCCATGGGTCCGGCCGTAGAAATTGCGCCGCTCTGTTTCTTCCGTCATCACCGGCCTCCTTCAGACGGCGGGGGCCTACCCCCCGGCACGGCGCCGGTCAAGCCGTTGCAGAGGGGCGTCTGCCATCTGCTTCAGGCCACACGCGACGGGATGCGCCCCTCGAACCAGCGGAAGCCCAGCACGATGATGCCGGTGATCGCCATATAGACCACCGCCAGCAAGAGCAGCGGTTCATAGGTGATGAAGGTGTCCTGCCGGACCCGGCTCGCGACGGCATAGATGTCGACCACCGTGATGGTGGCGACCAGCGGTGTGGCCTTCAGTTGCAGCACCGTCTCGCCACCCAGTGTCGGCAACGCGCGGTGCAGCGCCTGTGGCAGCCAGATCCGGCGCAGGATGGTCAGGCGCGGCATGCCCATGGCGCGCGCAGCTTCCAGTTGCCCTTTCGGCACGCCCTTGAAGGCGCCGCGCATCACCTCGCCCTCATATCCGGCGAAGCTGAGCGTCAGGGCCAGCAGCCCGTAGGGCCAGGCCTGCCGCAGGATGGGCCAGAACTCGCTTTGCCGGATCCAGGGGATCGTCGGGAACAGCGACCCGAGGCCGTAATAAAGCAGCCAGAGTTGCAGCAGAAGCGGCGTGCCCCGGATCACCGTGCAGAAGGTGCGGGCAGGCCAGGCGAGGATGCGCGGCCCCACCGCCTGCGCCAGCCCCAGCGGGATGGCCAGCGCCATACCCAGCACGATGGAGGCCGCCAGCAGCCAGATCGTGCGCCAGATGCCCTGCGCCGCAAGGCCCAGATAATTTGGCACCCAGTCCCAGCGCAGGTTCAGCACCGACCAGACGACAATCACCAGCGCGATCAGCGCCATGACGATGCGATGCGGTTTCCAGAATGCCCTCATCCGTGCAGCTCCGGCTGGCCACGGCGGGCACGGCGTTCCAGCCGGGCGAACAGCCAGCCCGAGCCGATGGAGAGGATCAGGTACAGCACCCCCGCCGCCATGAAGAAGGTGAAATAGGCTTTCGTCGCACCGGCTGCCTGCCGGGTTTCCTGCGTCAGTTCGCCAAAGCCCACAACCGCCAGCAGCGCGGTGTCCTTGGTGGCCACCAGCCACAGGTTCGCCAGCCCCGGCAGCGCGTTCGAAAGCATCAGGGGCAGGGTCACGCGCCGGGCCAGCAGACCGGGTGGCATGCCCATGGCGCGGGCGGCCTCGATCTGTCCCGCGGGCACCGCCTGAATGGCGCCGCGCAGCACCTCGGTCGCATAGGCGCCCTGCACCACGCCCAGAACGGCAATCCCGGCAGCAAGGCCGGAAATCTGGATCCGGTCATAGCCGAAGGCCAGCAGCGTCTGGTTCACCGCATCGGTGACCGCATAGTAAAGAATGAGGATCAGCACCAGTTCCGGCACCGCCCGCACGACGGTCGTGTAGACCGCCAGCAGGTCGCGCAGCACCGGCCCGCCGTAAAGCTTGCCAAAGGCACCCAGCGTGCCGATCCCGATGCCAAGCCCGAAGGCCCCACAGGCGATAAGGATCGAATTCCACAAGCCACGCAGCAGGTTCGCCCCCCAACCGGGAGGCGAAAGTTGCAGAAGTTCAAACATGGAAGCCGCGCCTGCGGCCCCGACCAGCGCCGTCACGGCCATCAGCCGCCGTAGATCGACGAGCTGAAGTAGGGTTTGGAGATTTCCTCATAGGTGCCATCCTCCAGCACCTTGGCGATCCCGGCGTTGAACTTGGCCTTCAGCTCTTCGTCGCCCTTGCGCAGACCGACGCCGACGCCAAGGCCCAGAACATCCGGGTCATCCGCCACCGCGCCCTTGACCTCGCAGCAGGCCGCCCCTGCCTCGGATTTCAGGAAATCGTCCAGCGCAATGCTGTCGGCCTGCGTGGCGTCGATCCGGCCCGCGACCAGATCCTGATTGGCCTCATCCTGGGTCTGGTACACCTTGATCTCGGCCACCGCGTCCTTGAAGTGTTTCTGCGCATAGGCCTCGTGGATGGTCGAGACCTGCACGCCGAGGATCTTGCCTTTCAGCCCCTCGGCATCGGCGGTCATCGCATCGGCCTTCGGCCCGACGATCACGGTCGGGGTGTTGTAATACTTGTTCGAGAAGTCGATGGTCTTCATCCGTTCTTCGGTGATCGACATAGAGGCCATGATGGCGTCGATTTGACCGGCAGTCAGCGCCGGAATGATGCCGTCCCAGGCCACCGGCACGATCTCGCATTCCATTTCGGCCGCCTTGCAGACTGCACCGATCATGTCGACCTCCCAGCCGACCCACTTGCCCGAGGCATCGGGCGAGGCGAACGGCGGATAGGGTTCGGCGGCGATGCCTACCTTCACCGGCGTGGCCATGGCAGCCCCGCCCATCATCAGCACCGCCGTCAGCGTCAGCGCGAGTTTTTTCATCTTGTTACCCCTTCTGTTGGATCATTTGGCGGCTCTTCAGGCCACGCTTTTCAGGAATTGCTGCAATCTTTCGGAACGCGGCGCGCCGAACAGCTGTTCAGGCGGGCCTTCCTCCTCGATCAGACCGTTGTGCAGGAAGACGACATGGCTGGCGACCTCCCGCGCGAATTTCATCTCATGCGTGACGAGGATCATGGTGCGCCCTTCGGCGGCCAGATCGCGGATCACTGCCAGAACCTCGCCCACCAGTTCCGGGTCCAGCGCCGAAGTTGGTTCGTCAAACAGCATGGCACGCGGCTCCATGCACAGGGCGCGGGCGATTGCGGCGCGCTGCTGCTGTCCGCCCGACAGGAAAGCCGGATAGACGTCGGCCTTCGCCGAAAGCCCGACGCGCGCCAGCAGGCGTTCGGCGCGGGCAATCGCCTCGGCCTTCGGCACACCCAGCACATGTACCGGAACCTCGATCAGGTTTTCAAGAATCGTCCGGTGAGACCAAAGGTTGAATTGCTGGAACACCATGCCAAGGCTCTGGCGCAGCCGTTCGATCTGCTTGCGGTCAGCGGGGCTGCCATCTGGACGCATCGCCACAGCTTCATTGCCGATGATGATCTTGCCCGCGCTTGGCGTTTCCAGAAAGTTGATGCAGCGCAGCATGGTCGACTTCCCGGAACCGGAACCGCCGATCACCGCCACCACATCGCCTTCGCGCGCCGCTAGCGAGACCCCTTTCAGCACCTCAAGCTGGCCGAAGGATTTGTGCAATCCTTCGATGCGGATTGCCTCGGGCCGGGGGACATCGCCATCTGGTCGCGTCATCGGAACTCCGTCACTGGGTGATTGCAGTAAGCCCCGATCCCTGTAATTATGCAAGTGTATAATTGAGGTGCCCATGCAAGGCGAACGGCGCAAGTTCAGACGGGAGGGTGAGGAGCGGCGGCGCGATGCGCTGGTTTCCGCAGCCCTGGACCTGATATCCGAGGGCGGCCCTTCGGCCGCGACTGTCCGCGCCATTGCCGAACGGGCAGGCGTTACGCCCGGCCTGATTCGTCACTATTTCCAGACGAAAGAGGAACTGACCCGCGAAGCCTATCGCGCGCTGATGCACCGGATGAGCAGCGAAAATGCCGCGGTGCTGGAGGCCGCGCCAGCCGATCCCATGGCCCGGCTGGCCGCCTTCGTCGCCGCCGCGCTGCGCCCGCCGGTGGTCGATCCGCGCAGCATGGGCCTTTGGGCCGGGTTTCTGCATCAGGTGCGCTCCGATCCCGCGATGGCCGCGATTCACGCCGAAACCTATCTGGGCTATCGCGACCTGCTGCAGGAACTCATCGCCGCCCTGCCGGGGCACAACGATCCTGCCCGGCTGCGCACACTCGCCATCGCCTGCAACGGCGTGATCGACGGGCTGTGGCTGGAAGGCTGCGCCCTGCCGGAGGCTTTTGCGCCCGGCGAACTCGAACATATCGGGCTGGAAGCTGTCGGCGCCATTCTTGGTCTCGACCTTGCCGCCAGCCTGCCCCCCGCCCTGCCAGAGGAAACGCCATGAAATACGCCTCCGTCACCGAACGCCTCGCCGATCTGGGCGGCGCGAAATGGGAAATCCACGCCCGCGCCCGCCGGATGAAAGCCGAAGGCACCGCCGTGCTGGAATTCACCATTGGCGAACCGGATGTGCCCTGTCCGCCCGAGCTGATGGAAACCGCCGCGCGCGCCATGCTGTCGGGGCGCACCGGCTATTCCAATGGCCAGGGCGAGCCAGGGCTGCTGCGGGCGCTGGCCGCGCGCTATTCCATCCGGCGCGGGCGGCACATCGGCCCGGAACAGGTGATGTGCTTCCCGGGCACCCAGACCACGCTCTACGCCGTCTTCATGGCCATCGCCGAGGCAGGGGCTGAAGTCATCGTTGGCGACCCGATGTATGCGACCTACGAAGGGCTGATCCGCGCCACAGGCGCCACGCCGGTTCCGGTGACGCTGCGCCCCGAACGCGGTTTCCGGCTCGATCCGGCCGATGTCGCGGCCGCCGTTACCCCGGACACGCGCGCGATCTTTCTCAACACCCCGCACAACCCCACCGGCGCGGTGCTGACGCGCGAGGACATCGCTGCCATCGGCGATATTGCCCGCGCCCATGACCTGTGGATCGTCTCGGACGAGGTCTATGAGGATCTGGTGTTCGAAGGCGTTCACTTCACCTCGCCGCTCGATCTGGCCGAACTGGCAGACCGCAGCATCGCCTGCGCCTCGATTTCCAAATCCCACGCGGCGCCCGGCTTCCGTTCGGGCTGGTGCGTCGGCCCTGCCGAGTTCTGCGCCCGCCTGCTGCCGCTGTCGGAAACCATGCTCTTCGGCAATCAGCCCTTCATTGCAGACATGACAACTCAGGCAGTCAGCCATCCCTCGCCGGTTGCCCCCGGCATGGCTGCGCGTTTCGCGGCCCGAGCCACCATGATCCACGACAAGCTGCATGGCACTGCGGGCCTGCGCGTCCATCGCCCCGATGCGGGCATGTTCGCCCTGGTCGACGTGCGCGCCACCGGCCTTTCAGGCGAGGCCTTCGCGCAAAGCCTGCTCGATGCCGAACATGTCGCCGTCATGCCGGGCGAAAGCTTCGGCGCCGCGCTTTCCGGCTGGCTGCGCCTCGCGCTCACCCAACCCGACGCCGCTATTGCCGAAGGCTGCACCCGCATCGCCCGCCATGCGGCGCGCTTCCGCGCCGACGCCGCCTGATTTCACCTTGGTTCAAATATCCCGGGGGTGAGCGCCGAAGGCGCGAGGGGCAGCGCCCCTCCCCGCAGCAAACGGAGCAGATCATGCCTCTTTCCACCGGACAGGCGCTTGTTCAAGGCCTGAAACAGCGCGGCGTCGATTTGGTCTTCGGCATCCCCGGCGTCCATACGATCGAGCTTTACCGTGGTCTTGCCGGTTCCGGCATCCGCCATGTCACGCCCCGCCACGAACAGGGCGCCGCCTTCATGGCGGATGGCTATGCCCGCGTCTCAGGCAAGCCCGGCGTGGCCTTCGTCATCACCGGCCCCGGCCTGACCAATGCGCTGACCGCCATGGCACAGGCACGGGCCGATTCGGTGCCGATCCTTGTGATCTCCGGCGTGAACCGGCGCGCAAGCCTTGGTGGCGGCTATGGCCTGCTGCACGAACTGCCGGATCAGGCCGGGATGGTGCGCACACTCTGCCCCAGCTTCCAGATCACTGCGCCCGAGATGGTGGAGCCCGTGCTCGACCGCGCCTTCGCCGCTCTGACCTCGGGCCGGCCCGGCCCGGTGCATATCGAAGTGCCAACCGATGTGATGCCACTGCCCGCCACAGCGCCGCGCCCGGTTCCTGCCGCGCGCCCGCTGTCACCGGAGCCCGAGGCGCTGGCCCTCGCCATCACCCGCCTTTCCGCCGCCACAACCCCGGTCATCCTTGCCGGTGGCGGCGCCCGGCGGGCCGAAGCGCCGTTGCGCGCGCTGGCCGAGGCGCTGGACGCTCCGGTGGTGCAGACCACCAATGCCCGCGGATTGATGCATGGCCATGCCCTGACCGTACCCGCCTCCCCCTCGCTCGACGCCACCCGAGCGCTGGTCGCCGGGGCGGATCTGGTGCTGGCCGTCGGCACCGAGCTTGGTCCCACCGATTATGACATGTATGTGCGTGGCGGCCTGCCGGACCTTTCCGCCATGATCCGCATTGACCTCTGCCCCGACCAGCTCGCCCGGCACCCTGCCAGCCTGACCCTCGCCGCCGACGCCACCACAACGCTGGCCGAACTCGCCGCCGCCATCCCGCCGCGCAGGGGCGATGGCGCCGGGCGGGCCGGTGCCACCCGTGATGCGGCAAGAGCCGAACTGGCAAGGCTGCATCCCGACATGCCGCATCAGCTTGCCATGCTGGAAGCCCTGCGTGAAGCCGTGCCCGGTTCCATCGTGGTCGGCGACAGCACGCAGCCGGTCTATGCCGGGAACCTTTATTACGACCATGACCGCGCGGGTGGCTGGTTCAATGCCGCCACCGGCTATGGCGCCCTGGGCTTTGGCCCCGGCGCCGCCATCGGCGCCGCGCTTGCCGCCCCCGGTACGTCAGTCATCTGCCTGATCGGTGATGGCGGGTTGCAATTCTCGCCCGGTGAACTGCGCGCCGCCGTGGACGAAAAGCTGCCCGTCACCTTCCTCGTCTGGAACAATGCAGGTTTCCGCGAAATCGCCGAGGCGATGACCGGCGCCGGGACAGAGGTCATCGGCTGCACCCCCTCCCCCCTGCGGATGGAGCCTTTCGCAGCCGCCTGCGACCTGCCGTTCCAGAGCGTCGCCAACACCCCGGCCGAACTCGCCAAAGCCTTGCAACAGCCTTGCACCGGACCGCGCCTGATCGAAATTCGCGTCGCCTGATCCCGGCGACCGGAGGCCGTCTTCCATGGCAATGCCTTTGCCGGGGGTTCGATGCCCCCGGCAAAGGCTCCCGGTTTCAGGTCACCGTCACCACAGCCTGCGGCAGGCCATCTATCTGCACCACGCAGGTTTCGCCCCGCGCTATCGCGCCAACCCCGGCAGGTGTGCCGGTCATGATGAGATCGCCCGGCTCCAGCCGAACCAGCCCCGACAGGTGCGCAATGACATCCGCGACCGGCCAGATCATGTCCGCCAGCGCTGCCTCCTGCCGCACGGCCCCCGCGACAAGGCAGCGAATCGCGCCCTCCGGCACCGCCTGCCCCGGCACAATGGTGCCGACCACCGCTGAGGCATCAAAGCCCTTCGACATATCCCAGGGGCGCCGCGCCGCCTTGGCCGCGGCCTGCATGTCGCGGCGCGTCAGGTCGTTCCCCGCCGCATAGCCGAACACATGATCGAGCGCCTGCGCCACGGCAATCCCCGCACCACCCTTGCGAATGGCAACCACCAGTTCCGCCTCGTGGTGCAGATCCGCCGTCGCGGGCGGATAAGCGATCTGCATCCCGTCCTGCACCAGCGCGTCGGCAGGCTTGGTAAAGAAGAACGGCGGTTCGCGGTCCGGGTCATGCCCCATTTCGCGCGCGTGTTCGGCATAGTTGCGCCCGACGCAGAAGATGCGGCGCACGGGGAAACGCGCAGCCATCCCCCGAACGGGCAGGCTGGGCACAGGCGCGGGCGGGAAGACGTAGTCCATGAAACAAAACCTCCGGGTCAGGTGTCAAACCTGCCCGGAGGCGATCCGATCCGCAAGATCAGCCGCGGCCTTACGGCCCGAGGGTGAAGCACTGCGTGCCGCGCGCCTGAAGCCGAAGACAGGCAAGCTCCGCCTGTTTCTGGCTCAGGCCCATGAAATTGGCGTCAAAGCCTGTGGGTTTCTGCACGATCTTGCGCAGCCCCTCGTTCAGCGTGGCGCCCTCCGACAGCATGGTCTGCATCAGGGCGCGTTCTGCCGCGCCCCGGCTGGCAAAGCGACCGATGTTCACACCCCAGTGCCGCCCGCCCGAAGTCGAGATGCGGGTCACCACCTCGGTCGGTGTCGGCGTCACACGGGCGCTGGCCACCTGCTCTGCCGCTTCGCCCGCCATGGGCGTGGCGGTGTGAATCACGGTCGGCACATGCGCGGGCTTCGCCTTTGGCGCGGCCGCCTGCGGCACGGCAACCGCCGCCGCCAGAGTCATCACGCTGCCATCGGTGATTTCCGGCAGGCCGGTATCAGCCTCGGCAATGGCGACCTCCGTGGTTTCCGCCCCGGCCGCAGCCAGCGCATCGGCAATGCTGTCCTGCATGGCGGCCACCGCCACTTCGGCAGCGATCCGTTCGGCCACCGCATCCACCGCAGCCTCGACCGCCGGATCGGGCCGGGCCTCCGGCAGCGTTTCAACCTGTGCCACCATCGCGACCGGCGCAGCCCCCGGACGGGCACGCGGCACCGGCGATTTCGCCAGCGTCGTGCTGACACGCACGGTCTTCGCCCCGACAACCCTTCCGCCCGAGGCATCGGCCACCAGCATATCCTCTGCCGGGGCCGCCGGCGCTTCGGGCTGCTGGTAGACCGGCGGCGCCGGCGGTTGCACCTTGGCCCCCGGACGTGCCTTGGCAAAGCCAAGGTCCAGCAGTTCCGACATCTTGGCATTACGCTGCGCAGTCGAAGTGCCGCCGAACACGGTTGCGATGATCCGCACGCCATTGCGCTCGGCCGAGGCGGTCAGGTTGAACCCTGCCGCATTGGTGAAGCCGGTCTTGATGCCATCGGCCCCCTTGTAGCTGTCAAGGAACCTGCGGTTGGTCGACAGCACGTCCCGCACACCAGCATCCGTCTCGCGCCGCGAGAAAATGTTGTAATATTGCGGGAAATCGTAGAACAGCCGCCGCCCCAGCACCGACATGTCATGTGCGGTCGACAAGTGGCCCGACCGCGTCAGGCCGTTGGCGTTCTGGAAGGTGGTGTTGGTCATGCCGATCGCCTTGGCGGTGCGGTTCATCCGCTTGGCGAAATTCGCCTCCGATCCGCCGACAGCCTCGCCAATCGCAGTGGCCGCGTCATTGGCCGATTTGATGGCGGCGGCGCGAATCAGATGGCGCAGGGCGATCTTCTGCCCCGGCTTCAGGCCAAGGCGCGAGGGCGGCTCGTTCGCCGCATGTTTCGAGATGGTGACCATGCTGTCGAGGCTGATCTCGCCGCGCTCTACCGCCTCGAAGGCGATGTACAGCGTCATCATCTTGGTCAGCGAAGCCGGATGCAGCCGCGTATCCGCGTTGGTCTGGTAAAGAGTTTCGCCGGTGCGCGCATCCATCACATAGGCGGCGTAGGGCGCCGCGCCAGACGGTGTCGGTCGGGTTGCGGAACAGGCCGCGACCACAATGAAAACCGCCATCAGGGTGAAGTTGCGAACGAACTGCCCAAGTCGTGAAGCCACGTCCCTGCCCCTCGCCTTATTGTTATCTGCCTCGGTATCGTCTGCCCCGTGTAGTCCGGGGCTTTTGACGAAGGCTAACACAGGGTATCGGCGCCGGAAACCCCGGAAATTCAACCACTTTTGCGGCGTTGTTCAGAAGCCATAGCGATATGTGGTGGGGGCCATGGAACGCCACCACCACATTATGACGAAAGCTGATCCAGGAGCCCCGGCAGTGCCGAAAGATCGGACAATTCGCGAAAACGCGCGTGGCCGGTCGGCGGATCGGCGCGCTCCAGCGCCCAGGTCAGGCCGTGGGGCACATGCACCCCCCAGCCGCCGGTTTCGATCACCGGCAGAACGTCGGATTTCAGCGAGTTTCCAACCATCATCGCCGCCTCGGGGCGCACGCCATGGCGGGCAAACAGCCGCGTATAGACCGATGCCGTCTTGTCCGACACGATCTCCACCGCGTCGAACAGATCCCCCAGCCCTGACTGCGCCAGCTTGCGCTCCTGATCCATCAGATCCCCCTTGGTGATCAGCATGACGCGGAACCCTGCCCCGGCCGCTGCCGTCACCGCCTCGCGCGCATGGGGCAGAAGCTCGATCGGATGGGACAGCATCTCGCGCCCCGCCGCGATCAGCTCGGCAATGACGGAGGCGGGCACCCGGCCCTCGGTCACCTCGATGGCGGTTTCGATCATCGAAAGCGTGAAGCCTTTCACCCCGAAACCATACTGGCCGACATTGCGCCGCTCTGCCGCCAGCAGCCGTTCGTGCAGATGATCGGCGGCGGCGTGATCCGCCAGCAAAGACTCGAACCTGTCCTGCGTCAGCCGGAAGAAGGTCTCGTTCTGCCAGAGCGTGTCGTCGGCATCGAAGCCGATAAGCGTCAGTTTTTCCATGGCCGCGAAAGTAGCGCCGGGTCACGGATTCGCCAGCCCCTTTTCGCGCCGCCGCTTTGCGCTATAATCCACCGATATCACGAATCCGCCGAACCTGCCGGAGCGACCCTTGACCCTGCGCCCCTTTTTCATGTCCGACAAAGACGACGGGCCCGGATCGGAAGCCTCGATCCTGACGAAGGCAAAGACCCGCACCCAGCGGCCACCCATGTACAAGGTGCTGCTGCTGAATGACGATTACACGCCGATGGAATTCGTGGTGCATATCCTTGAACGCTTCTTCGGCCTCAATCACGCGCAGGCGTTCGAGATCATGCTGACGGTTCACAAGAAGGGCCTCGCCGTGGTTGGCGTGTTCTCCTTCGAAGTGGCCGAAACCAAGGTTGCGCAAGTGATGGATTTCTCGCGTCGGCATCAGCATCCGCTGCAATGCACGATGGAGAAGGAATAAGAGAGGATAAGGCCCCAAGGGGCCGCCCATGCGTTCCACCCGTCTTGAGCTTGCGCTGGATACCGGCGCCATTGCCCTGCCGCCCGAGGGGCGCATCGCTGTCTTCAGCCCGCGCGCGGGCGACGACCTGTCGGCGCTGCCGAAGGCCCGCGTGCAGATCATCACCGGCTTCCGCCCGGACCATGATCATTTCACCGGGCTGGGCTATGCCTGTGCCACCGCGCCGGAGGGCGATTATACAACCGCGCTGATCTGCGTGCCGCGCGCACGGGCCGAAGGCCGCGCGCTGGTCGCCACTGCCTGCGCTCATCTGCCGCCCGGGGCCCTTGTAATTCTGGACGGGCAAAAGACCGATGGCATTGACACGCTGCTGAAAGACCTGCGCGCCCGCGTGGATCTGGGCGAAGCGCTCGCCAAGGCGCATGGCAAGATCGCCGCCTTCCCTTCCGGCCCGGATCTGTCCGACTGGTCCGCCCGCCCGCAGCAGGTTGACGGCTTCACCACCCTGCCCGGCGTGTTTTCCGCCGACGGGCCGGATCGTGGCTCGATCCTGCTGGCCGGGGTGCTGCCCGCCAAATTTCCCTCGCGCGTGGTCGATCTGGGTGCTGGCTGGGGCTACCTGTCCCGCGCGGTCCTTACCCGCGACGGTGTAAAGGAACTGCATCTGGTCGAGGCCGATCACACCGCGCTCGACTGCGCACGTCTGAATATCCCCGACCCGCGCGCGCATTTCCACTGGGCCGATGCACGGCTCTGGCAGGTCCCGCATCTGGCGGGCGCCGTGGTCTGCAACCCGCCCTTCCATACCGGGCGCGAGGCCGATCCCGGTCTCGGCCTCGCCTTCCTCAAGGCCGCGGCAAAGATGCTTGCCCCCGATGGCACGCTCTGGCTGGTCGCCAACCGTCATCTCCCCTATGATCCCGCCCTGCGTGCGGCGTTCCGAGAGGTGGAGGAGATCGGCGGCGACGGCGCATTCCGGCTTGTCCGCGCCTCCTATCCCAGCCGCCGCTAGGCAGAAAGGGCTCCTCCTCATGTCGCTTTCCATTCAAGGCAAGACCGCCATCGTTACCGGCGCCGCCAACGGCATCGGCCGCGCCATCGCCCGCCACTTTGTTGACAAGGGCGCCAATGTGATCTTCGCCGACATGGACGAAGCCCGGCTGGAGGCCGAGGTCGGTGACGAAGCAAGGGGCGAAGGCCCGGTACGCATGTTCGCGGGCGATCTGCGGCAGAAGCTAGCCATCACCAACCTGCTGTCCGCCACCATGGATGCCTTCGAACGGGTGGACATCCTCGTGAATGCAAGCCGCCAGATCAGCCTGTCGGACCCGCTTTGCATCGACGACGACGCGGTCGAACCGATGCTGGAACAGAACCTGTTCCCCAGCCTGCGCCTGACGCAGCTGACTGCCAAGCGGATGATCCTTCAGGCCGAGCGCAATGGCGGCGGCCCGGCGGGGTCGATCATCAACATCTCGTCCATCGCCGCGCAGCATACCCGGCCCGAGCTTCTGGGCTATTCCGTCGCCTGCGCCGCGCTGGACCAGATGACCCGCTCGATGGCGGTCGCCCTTGCCCCCAAAGGTATCCGGGTGAATGCGGTCGCCTTCGGTTCGGTGATGAGCGCGAGCCTTCAGGCCGCCCTGAAAGATACCCCCGACTACCGGGAGGCGATCACCGCGGGCACGCCCATGGGCCGCATTGCCGCCGCCAGCGAACTGGCGGAAACGGTGCAGTACCTCGCCTCCGATGCCTCCGGCTTCATGACCGGGCAGGTGCTGACGGTGGATGGCGGGCGCAGCCTCGTCGATGCGGTAACGGCCCCCGCCCACTGATCCCTATTCGGGATACTGTGCCTTGCAGGCCGCGACCGAACTGCTGCTCTGCCTCGCCAGCGCATCCCGCTTCGTCCGAAGCTGCCGCAGCTTCACCGCTTCGGCATCCAGATCAATGGCTTTCGGCCGCGTGCGCGTCACGTCGATATCATCCAGACACATCTGCGGTGGTGCGGGCTTGCCCTTCTCGTCCACGCCACCCGGCCCACAGGGCCGCCAGCGCGTCACCGTCGTGACGTAGGTTTCAATGGCATAGCCACGGCGCAAATTCTCTTCGGTTTCGGTGATCAGCCGCTCCACCACGCGCTGATCGCGGGTGACCTGGCGGATGCATTGCTCTTGCGGCGTGCCACAAGCCGCCAGCAGCGGCAGCAGGATCAGCAGACGTTTCATCACGCACTCCACTCTTTGCGCCAGCCTATCAGCGCCCGCCCGCACGGGAAATCCGATTCTGGCAGCCTGCGGACGAAGTTGATAGGAAGGGGCCGACCGCAGCGGAGAGCAGCCGATGACCGAGGATTTCGAAACCCGCAAGACACGCGCGGCAGACTGGTTCCGCAGCCTGCGCGACGAGATCGTGACCGCCTTCGAGGCGCTGGAAACCCGCTTTGGCGGCGATGCGGCGGGCCGGTTCGAGGTTACCCCCACCACCCGCGACAGCGGCGGTGGCGGGTTGATGAGCGTTATGCGCGGCGGCACGGTCTTTGAAAAGGTCGGCGTCAATATCTCCACCGTCCATGGCAGCCTTGGCGCGCGCGCGCAAAAGGCCATGGCGGCGCGTGGTGTGCCCGGCATGGCGGAAGATCCGCGCTTCTGGGCCAGCGGCATCAGCCTCGTGGCCCATATGCAGAACCCGCACACCCCGGCGGTCCACATGAACACCCGGATGTTCTGGACGCCCCATGCCTGGTGGTTTGGCGGTGGTGCGGATCTGAACCCCTGCATCGAATATGCCGAAGACACCGCGCATTTCCACGCCGCCCTGCAAGCCGCCTGCGATGCGCATGACGCGGGCTATTACCCGCGTTTCAGGGCCTGGGCCGACGAGTATTTCTTCATCCCCCACCGGGGCCGGGCGCGCGGGGTCGGCGGCATCTTCTATGACGATCTGAATACCGGCGACTGGGAGGCTGATTTCGCCTTCACCCGCGCAGTGGGTGCCACCTTCCTGCCCGCCTTCCTGCCGGTGACGGAACGCCGCCTCGGCACGCCTTCCAGCGCGGACGACCGCGAAACCCAACTCCGCCACCGCGGTCTCTATGCCGAATACAACCTCGTCTATGATCGCGGCACCAAATTCGGGCTGGAGACCGGACACAACGCCGATGCCGTTCTGATGAGCCTGCCCCCCGTCGCGAAGTGGTATTGAACATGACCGGCATTGTGGTGAAAGCGGCTTATGCGACCGTGGCGGAAGAGGACGGGCTGATCTTCGTGGGCTTCGTCGATGCGCGTGACGAAAGCTATGCGCTGTTCCGTCAGCCCAAGACCGGCGGCGCGCTCTGGTTCGAGGTGAATGACGAAGATTTCGGCGCCGAGGATGCCATCGAAACCGCCAGCCTTGGCCCGGACGGCCTGGCGCTGACCCTGCGCCCGACATCCGCCGGGCGCTTCGGCTTTGCCAGCGCAGTGACGATCCGTCTGAAGAATTGCGAAGACGCTGAACCGGCGCTGAACCGCCTGCGTGGCATGGGGGTTCCCGGCCTGTGAAGCAAAGGGGGCTGTCTGCCCCCCGCGCCCCGTCAGCCGCGCAAAAGACGGCCGAGGCGGGCGATGCCCTCGTCGATTTTCTCTTCCGTCGCACAAGAAAACGACAGCCGCAGCGTATTGCGGTTTGACCCGTCCGCGTGGAAAGCGCCGCCGGGCACGAAGGCCACACGCTCTTCCGCGATGGCACGGGCCAGCAGGTCGGCGCCGTCCATGCCTTCGGGCAGCGTCAGCCAGATGAACATGCCGCCTTCGGGCCGGGTGAAGCGCACGCCTTCCGGCATCTCACGATCCAGCGCCGCCAGCATCCGGTCACGCCGTGCGCCATAGGTGGCGCGCAGTCTGGCGACATGGCTGTCAAAGAGTTCGCGTGCCACGCGATCCGTGACGATCTGGCTCATCGTCGCTGAATGCAGGTCGGCCGCCTGTTTCATCAGTACCAGCCGCGAGATTACCTCGCGCGCACCACAGACCCAGCCCACGCGCAGACCCGGCGCCAGCGTCTTGGAGAAAGAGCCGCAATAGATCGTGCGGGTATTTTCGATCCCGCCGGAGCGCTCGATATCCAGTGCAAGGATCGGCGGGATCGGTTCGCCATCGTAGCGCAGGAACTGATAGGCGCCGTCCTCGATCACCGCGACGCCCAGCGCCGCTGCCTGATCCAGCAGTGCCTCGCGCGCGGCGCGGGTCAGCGTTTCGCCGGTCGGGTTGCAGAAATCAGCGGAAAGATAGGCGAATTTCAGAGCCCCGCCAGCCTCGCGGGCCTCGGCCTTCTGCGCCTCGGGATCGGCGTTGGAGCCGGGGTCCAGCCGCACATACCGCGGCTCATAGGCGTTGAAAGCCCCAAGCGCGCCCAGATAGGTAGGCCAGGTAACCATTGCAGTGTCACCCGGCGACAGCATCAGTTTGCCCAGGTAATCCAGCGCCTGTTGCGAGCCCGAGGTGATGAGAATGTTCTCGGCCGTGCAGGGCACGCCGATCTTGCCCATTTCGGCCGCGATCCAGTCGCGCAGCGGCTTGTAGCCTTCCGATACCGAATATTGCAGCGCGGCTGCAGCCTGACTGTCAGCCATGACATCGGCAAAGGCGCGGGCGAATGCATCAGCCGGGAACAGGGCCGGATCGGGAATCCCGCCGGCGAAGGAAATGATGTCGGGCTGGTCCAGCAACTTCAGCAGTTCCCGGATTTCCGACGCCTTCATTCTCGTGCTGCGGGTCGCCAGCACGTCGCTCCACTGCATGTCATCCTCCCTGACGCGATTCGGGGCGGAGGGTGCGCCTGACCGGCATACAAGTCAACAAGGCTGACCTGAATTGTGATCATGTTTCAGGGCGAGACCCGCATCAGCAAGGCAACCCCCAAAAGCAGCACGCCAATACCCGCCATCTGGCGCGGTGTGACGCGCTGGCGGAAGGCAAAGCGCGCGACAGCCAGAGCAAAGACCACTTCGGCCAGCGCCAGCGTCCGCACATTGGCAGCCGAAGTCAGCGAGAAGGCGATGAACCAGAAGGCCGAGGCCAGCGCGCCCAGAAATCCCGCCGCTAGCGAAGGCAGCCACTCGCGCAGGCTGCCCGCCAACGCCGGGCGGTCGCGCAGCGCCAGCCACAGGCCCAGCACGCCGGTCTGGATCGCGAGTGACAGCACCAGCGTTGTCAGCGAGCGCACCAGAAAGCCGCCCTCTGCCAGCGCGGTGATCCCACCACGAAAGCCGATGGCCGCCATACCGAAAGCCAACCCCGCCAGCAGACCCATCGCGGCGGGACCAAGGCCCGTCAGCATGGCGCGGCCCGCGCCGGGCTTCAGCGTCAGGATCAACACCCCCACCACCGCGACGCCGATGGCGCCCAGCATCGGCGCCGTCAGCGGGTCGCCCAGCATCGCCCAGCCAACCAGCGCGACCAGAACGGGTTCAACCTTCAGCCAGGCGGTCGTAATGCCGAAGCCCTGGGTCCGCATCACCTGCAACATCAGCGCGGTTGCGGCGATCTGTGCCAGCGATCCCATGGCCGTAAAGCCGATGGTACGCAGGGTCAGTGCGGGCAACGGCTCGCCCGACCACATGAGCGCGAGCCACAGGAACAGCGCGGCAAAGGGCAGACCGAACAGGAAGCGGACATTGGTCGCGCCCAGAGTGCCCAGACGCGCGGTCAGCCCCGACTGCGCGGCATTGCGCCCGGTCTGTGCCAGCGCCGCCGCCAGACCGGCCCAGGCCCAAAGCGGCAGGGCCATCGCCTTACGCCCCGCGAATGGTGTCGATCATCAGCCGCACGTTCTCGGGGTCGGCATCAGGGGTGATGCCATGACCGAGGTTGAAGATATGCGGGCCATTGCGGAAGGCCTCGACCACATGGCGGGTTTCGCGCACCAGCGCCTCACCACCCGTCACCATATGGCCGGGGGCGAGGTTGCCCTGCACACAGCCATCGACCTGCACATGCGCGGCCCCCCATTCCGGGGTGACAGAGTTGTCCAGCGCCACGCAATCGGCGCCGGTGGCGCGCGCGAAACCGATATAGCCCTCGCCCGCCTCGCGCGGGAAAGCGATGATCGGCAGGCCGGGGTGGCGCGATTTCAGTTCTGCGATGATCCGTGCGGCGGGCTTCACCGCGAAGTCGGTGAAATCGTCGCCCTTCAGGCTGCCCGCCCAGCTGTCGAACAGCTTCACCACTTCGGCCCCGGCCTTCACCTGTTCCGACAGATAGTCGATGGTCGCTTCGGTGATCAGGTCGATCAGGCCCTGAAAGGTCGCGCGATCCGCTGCCTTCAGCGCATGCGCCGGCCCCTGATCCCTGGTGCCGCGCCCGGCAATCATGTAGGTCGCCACCGTCCAGGGTGCACCGGCGAAGCCGATCAGCGTGGTTTCGCGCGGCAGGTCGCGCGACAGACGCCGCACGGTTTCATAGATCGGCGACAGCCGGTCATGGATGGCCGATACGGGTTTCAGCGCCGCAAGCTCCGCCCCCGTGGTGATGGTGGACAGGCGTGGCCCCTCGCCGGTTTCGAACCACAGATCGGCGCCCAGTGCCTGACAGATCAGCAGGATGTCGGCGAATAGGATCGCCGCGTCAAAGCCATAGCGGCGAATGGGTTGCAGCGTGACCTCGGCGGCGAGTTCCGGGTTATAGCACAGCGACAGGAAATCCCCCGCCTCAGCCCGTGTCGCACGATATTCCGGCAGATAGCGCCCGGCCTGCCGCATCATCCACACCGGCGGCACCGGCAGCACCTCACCCCTGAGGGCCCGCAGGATCAGCTTGTCGGTCTTGGCTTCGGTCATCTCGGGCATCCTTTCCTGTTGCCCCTGACTTGCCCGGCAGGCGGGCGAAGTCAAGCGCGGCAGGGTGCCGCCCCTTTCGGCCCGGCGAACCGTCAGACCGGGATATTGTCGATCAGCCGGACATCACCGATGGTCGCCGCCACCAGAAGCCGCGCGGGTTGCGCGACCGATGTCGCGGGCTCCAGCATCGCCGCCGTGCGCAGTTCCAGATAATCCACGTCCGAAAACCCGGCGAGCCGCAGATCAGCCACCGCCTGCGCCAGAACCGGCGCGACCTCGGCCCCGCCCCGCAGGGCCTGCGCGGTTTTCTGGAGGATACGATGCAGCGCAGGCGCCTGCGCCCGGCTGAGGGGATCCAGCCGCACATTGCGCGACGACATAGCCAGACCATCAGGCTCGCGGATGGTTTCGCAGCCCACCACCTCGACCGGAATGTTCAGGTCGGCAACCAGCCGCTTGACCACCTGCAACTGCTGCCAGTCCTTCTGGCCGAAATAGGCGCGGTCGGCCTGTGTCATGCCGAAGAGCTTGGTGACAACAGTCGCCACGCCCTCGAAATGGCCGGGGCGGCGTTCGCCTTCCAGCGGGGCGCTGACACCATTGACGATGACCTGCGAGGCAAAGCCCGCCGGATACACCTCATCCGGGCCGGGGGCGAACAGCACATCCACACCTTCCTCGGCCAGTAGAGCAGCATCCGCAGCCTCGGTCCGGGGGTATTTCGCCAGATCCTCGGGGTTGTTGAACTGGGTCGGGTTCACGAAAACCGTGACGATCACCCGATCACAGCCGCGTTTCGCCGCCCGCACGAGGCTCAGATGCCCTTCATGCAGCGCGCCCATCGTGGGCACCACGCCGACCTGACGGCCATCGGCCTTCCAGCCGCGCACCCGTGTCCGCAACTCGGCGACAGTCCTGAGAATTTGCATCAGCCTTGCGCCCCCTTGGCCGGCAGAACATCGGCGAAGGCGTGCTCCGGCCCCGGAAAGGCCCGGTCGCGCACTTCGGCGGCATAGGCGGCCACGGCCTCGTCGGCGGTTTCACCGAAATTGGCAAAACGCTTCACGAATTTCGGCCGGAAATCGGTGAACATGCCCAGCATGTCGTCGACCACCAGCACCTGCCCGTCACAGCGCACCCCGGCGCCGATGCCGATGGTCGGGATGGTCAGCCGCTGAGTGATGCGCGACGCCAGCCCCTCGGGCACCTTTTCCAGCACGACCGAGAAAGCCCCGGCCTCCTGCACCGCCACCGCGTCGGCCATGACCTTCTCGGCCTCGGCGTCGCGGCCCACCACCTTGTAGCCACCCAGCGTGTTCACCGCCTGCGGTGTCAGCCCGATATGCGCCATCACCGGCACGCCGCGCGACGTCAGGAAGGCGATGGTTTCCGCCATGTGCTGCCCGCCCTCCAGCTTCACTGCCGGGGCGCCGGTTTCCGCGATCAGCCGCGCCGCATTGCGGAACGCCTGCTGCGGGCTTTCCTCATACGATCCGAAGGGCATGTCGATCACCGCCATGGCCTTGGTCAGGCCGCGCACCACCGCCCTGCCATGCAGGATCATCATGTCCATCGTGACGCCGATGGTCGATGGCAGGCCATGCAGCACCATGCCGAGGGAATCCCCAACCAGCGCCACATCGCAGTGACGGTCGACGATTCGCGCCATGGGCGTCGTATAGGCGGTCAGCACCACGAGGGGCGTACCCCCCTTGCGCGACTGGATGTCCGCAGGCAGTACCGGGCGCAGAGGGCTTGATGCGCTCATGTCTCTCTTGCTCTCCCTCAAGAGGAACGTTGACCCCCTGTATAGCCGCCGCCCCTGTGCCGCGCCAGCGAAACATGCCCGCCGCGCCGCAGCATAAATCCGGCTTGACCAAAGCACATGACGCAAGGCCAATGACGGGGCCACCAATTGAGCAAAGACCCGTCAGAGGACACCCATGAACCACCTGTTCAAATTCGACCGCACCGACATCGCCCCCGAAACCGAGCGCCCGGACGCCGAAATCGTGCTGGCGGGCGATCCCGTCCACACGACCTGGAGTATGGAAGAGCGTGAGGACGAAGGCATCTACAGCGGCATGTGGCAGACCACGCCGGGCAAGTGGAAAGTGTCCTACGAGGAATGGGAATACGTTTATATCCACGAAGGCGTTTCGATCCTGACCGACACCGAAGGCAAGGCCACCACTCTGCGCGCAGGCGACCGCTGGCTGATCCGGCCGGGGTTCGAGGGCACCTGGGAATGCGTGGAAACCACACTGAAGGATTATGTGATCGTCATGCCGTAACAGGCGAAGGGCGGGCCGCAAGGCCCGTCCTTGTCACGGAAGGCCACTTGTTTCCGATGCGGAGGCAACGCCCACTTCGGCCGGTTGCACAAGGGATTTGAACCGCCCCGCAGGGAAGTGCCATGACATCCGCGGTTCCGGCGCCGGACCGGCGCATCTCAGGTCAGGTCTGCCGATACCGGAAACGCGTTGTGGTCCCGCAGACAGGCCGAACAAAGCACCCGCGCCTCGTCGATAAAACGGGTGTTTCGATCCGCGCCTCCGGGTTCCTGCATCCGTGGGACGATCCAGCCGACATAGGTTGCCGCCCTCAGCGCGATGAACAGGTCGATCAGCCCAAGATCCAGGGGCTTTCGGGCAAGATAACCTGCCAGCAACGCGTCTTTGAGTGCGGGATAATCGGGTTCGCCCAGCGTCTTGAGCAGCACCGTCGCCAGATCGAACTGGCGGAAACCATAGCCCCCGTCATCGAAGTCAATCATCCGCACGACCGGACCATCGAGAAGGACATTCTCGCGCACGAGATCGGCGTGGATCAGGCCAAATTCGGGCGCGGCCGCAGACAGGCACTGCCGCGCAACTGCGCGGAAGGCATGAAAGATGGCCCGCGTCTGGTCATCCAGCGTCGGGTTTTCCCAGAACCTGCCCCAGACTGGCGCATCGCCCAGAAGCCCGTCGAAATCCCAGTGGCAGCGGCGAAAGCCCGGCGGCACCTGCCAGGCATCACAGGCCAGATGGAGCCGGGCAATCTCGGCCCCGAGCGCGCGGAAGGTTCCGGGCCGGTCGGGCAGATCCAGCGGAATGCGGCTTTTGCCCAAGGGGGTCCCCGGAAGCCAGGTCACCACATCCGCGAACCCTTCCCCGGCCCGTTCCAGAAGGCGACCGGACCTCGAGGGCAGCGGTGCGGGCACGCTGAGCCCTGCCCTGTCCATCGCGTTCAGCCAGTCAAGCTCTGACCGGAGTTCGACTTCATCGCGGTAGCCGGGGCGCTTGATCCGCAGTGCATACCGCGCTGCCGGTGTGGTGATGCGATACACTTGGTTTTCGCGCCCGGCGACAAAGACGCAATCCGCTTCCTGCAAGCCCCAAAGTGCGAGGGTCTCGCTGACGGGATCGGTCATGCTATCACCGGCGTTTCGGTCAGCACCTCGTCCAGCGTGGTCATCAGCAGATCCAGATGTTCCACGCCGAAGGGCATGGGCGGCCGGATTTTCAGCGTGTTCTTGTGGCGACCGAGCTTCGACAGGATGATGCCCCGTTGGCGCATCTTGTTCACAACAAGATCGGCATAAGCCGCCGCCGGGGTTCTTTCCTGCCGGTCCAGCACGAATTCCGCACCAAAGACCATTCCCGACTGGCGCACATCGCCGATGACAGGATGCCTGCCCGCCAGCTCGACGAGCCTTTGCTGTGCAAGCTGGCCGATCCGCGCCGCATTGGCCTGAAGGTTACGCTCCTGCAAGTCGTCCAGCACCGCCATGGCAGCCGCGCAGCTGACCGGATTTCCACCGAAAGTGTTGAAATAGCGGAAGGACTTGCGGAAACGCGCCATGATCTCGGCCGTCGTCACCAGACCCGCGACCGGATGGCCATTGCCCATCGGCTTGCCCATGGTCACCACATCGGGCGTCACCCCCTGGCGTTGATGCGCCCAGAAATGGCTGCCCGAGCGGCCAAAGCCGGATTGCACCTCGTCGCAGATCAGCAGGCCCCCGGCGCGGCGCACTGCCTCTGCCGCCGGGCGCAGCCAGCCCTCGGCCTGGGTCGGGAAACCTTCGTTCAGGAACAGCGGGCAGACGATCAGGGCTGCAAAGCCGATGCCCGACCGCTCCAGATCGTCGATCGCCTCCTGCACCTTTGCCGCGAAACGCTGCCCGTCCGGGTCGGCAATACGGTAACTGTCAGGCGCCTCGACATGGCGAAGATACTGACCAAGGCCAAAGCCCACCTCCGGCACATTGCTTTTGGACAGGTGGCTGACCAGCGTGGTGTTGCCGTGATAGGTGGCGTCGGTCGCGACGATCCCGCGCTTGCCCGTCATCGCCTCGGCCATACGCAGCGCGATATCATTCGCTTCGGACCCCGTGCAGGTCAGGATCGCTGTTTCGAGGGGGTCCTCACAGGTGGCGGTCAGCCGCTCGACATAATCGAGGATGCCTTCGTGCAGATAGCGGGTATGGGTATTCAGCGTGGCCGCCTGCTTGCAGATCGCCTCGACCACGCGCGGGTTGCAATGGCCGACATGGGGGACATTGTTATAGCAATCGAGGTATTTGCGCCCCCCGGCATCCCACATCCAGACGCCCTCGCCCCGGACGATATGTACCGGATCGTCATAGAAGGTCGAAACATTCGGCCCAAGAAGGGCACGGCGGCGGGCAACAAGGTCGGTCATGGCATGGGCTTTCGCAGACGGGTTCGGGCGCGCGGGCACTGACTGGATCAGGCGCCCGTGCATGAGGTCAGACCGGGGTGGCGTTGCGCTTCCTGCGCAGGCTGGTCCAGCCGAAGATCAGCAGGGCCCCGACGGCAAGGCCGATCAGTGTGGCCGAGATGGGGCGCTCGAAGAACACCATCATGTCCCCGTTCGACAGGCTCAGCGACTGTGCAAAACGCCATTCGAACAGCGGCCCCAGCACCAGCCCGATCACCATGGGGAAGGCAGGGATGTCATTGCGGATCATGATGCGCCCGACGATAGCGAAGACAATCATGATCAGCGCATCGCTGACGCGATAATTCTGCGTGTATGACCCGATCAGGGCCAGGATCATCACACAGGCCCCAATGAAGCGTGGGTTAAAGTTGGCCAGTTTCGTGATGTATTTCGTTGCGAACAGAAGGATCACGAGGATCAGGATGTTCGCAAGGAAAAGCGAGGCATAAAGGCCGCTTACGAAATCGGGATGGTCAACGAACAGCCGCGGGCCGGGAACGATGTTGTGGATCATGAAGACGGTCAGAACCATCGCCATCAGCGGGTCGGTCGGCATCCCCAGCGACAGCAGCGGGATCATCACGGTCGAAGTGCAGGCCGAGATGGAGCTTTCGGAAGCGATCAGCCCTTCCGGCGCGCCTTTCCCGAACGTCTCTGGCTTTTTCGAAAGGCGCTTCGTGATCGAATAGCTCAGGAACTGCGCCCCGAACTCGCCGACACCGGGCAGAAGGCCCATCGTCAGACCAAGGCCGACCGACCGGCCCAGAACCTTGGGATAGCGCAACGCCTCCAGCAGGCCGCGGAAACGGTTGGAATATTCCATGTTCACCGTCGGCCCCTTGCGGGAGGGCGAGGTCAGCAGGACAAAGCCCTGGCTCATGGCGAAAAGGCCGATGACGACCGGGACAAGCGGCACACCGCCCAGAAGCCAGCCCTGATCAAAGGTGTAGCGCTGCGTGCTGAACACGCTTTCCATACCCACCGTGCCAAGGAACATGCCGAAACCCAGTGACATGACCGCCCCGCCAACCTGATTGTAGTGGGCAAGGATCACCGAAGCGATGGCCAGAACGGCGATGGCCACATATTCCGGCGGGCCGAAGCTGGCCGCGACACCTGCAAGATAAGGGGCCAGAAACACCAGCGCCATGACCGAACAGATACCGCCGATGAACGAGGATGAATAGGCCAGCGACAGCGCACGATGCGCCTCGCCCCGCCTGGTCATAGGATAGCCGTCATAGGTTGTCAGCACGTTGACGGGTGTGCCCGGCACCTTGATGAGGATGGCCGGAATGGCCCCGCCGTACCAGGCGCCGCCGTAACAGCCCAGCAAGAGCGTAATGCCCGCCAGCGGTTCCAGTTGCAGCGAGAAGGGCAGCAGGATTGCCATGGCACCTGCGGGTTCAAGCCCCGGAATCGCGCCGACGGCGATGCCGCAGATCGCGCCGAGAAACAGGGCCAGAATGATCTGGATGGTCAGAATATGTTCGAAGCCGGCGATGACACTGTCCACGGGGAACCTCAGAGGTAAATGGCGACGGACCGGACGAACCAGTCCGGGAAGAACGCCGGGTAAAGCGGAGCCATCGGGAACCACACGCCCATCAACACGCGGAAGACCAGCACAACAAGAACGACGAACAGCGCGGCCTTCAGCTTCCATGCCGTGCTGCGCAGCCCCGCCATCCAGATCACCACCTGCATGAAGATGAAGGACGGCAGCGCAAAGCCGCCCCAGCCGACAGCGAAAAGATAGACGATGAATGCGGCTGAATACTTCAGCGCCGGACCAAGCGCGCCAAAAGCCCAAAGCGACTTCTGCCGGAAATCGGCACCGAACCCCGCAGCGCGGCCCGCACGGACCCAGCGCAGCGCCTCGAAGCCGCCCGCCGCGACGGTGATGGACAGCGCAAAGATCGGCCAGGTGGCAGGCTCGACCCACCACCCCTTGTGCATGGGGGCCGCGCGGGTCGCGACAGGCACCAGCAACAACAGAATGCCCGCGAGGATGACGAAGACGAGCGCGATCAGCGATTGTGCTTCAGGATGGACGAATTCGGTGTGCTCCGGGTCGTCCGGCAAGGGCACACCATGCGGCACGGGCTCGAACCCCGATGCCCCTGGATCGGTGGACATGGCATCTCCATTGCGGCCAGCGGCCGCGCAGCCTGCTTTGCGGGTGGAAAAGGCGGGGCGTTTTCACGCCCGGCAACCTCGATATCTGCCGGGCCGCGCGAAGCGCCCGGCAGCATGTCACATTATTCCTGCATTTCCTTCACCAGCGCCTCTGCCGCGCTGTAGTCGGCATCAATGCGCGCCTTGGCATCGGCAGCACCCATCCAGTAGACACCTGCCCCGGTATTCTTCGCGACATCCTGCGCCTTTTCCGAAGCCATCGCCTTCTCGGCCACCGCCGCCAGCTTGTCGATGATGTCCTGCGGCGTTCCCTTCGGCACGAAGAGACCGTTCCACAGCGTGATGTCGAGGCCCGGCACCTGTTCGGACAGCAGCTTGACATCAGGCGCCAGAGAAAGCGGCTGGTCGGTATAGGCGGCAACCACCTTGACCTGATCGAGGCAGGGCAGAACCAGCGCCATCGACGTCGCCATCACATCGACATCCCCCGATTGCAGCAGCGTGCAATCCAGCAGGTCCGCCGGTGTATCAGCCGCAAATGAGAACCCCAGCCGCTTGGCCGCGGCGAAAGTCGCCATGGTGGGCACCACGTCATAGCCGAAATGCCCCAGTTTGACCGGGTTGTCCTTCGCATAGGCGGCAAGGCTCGCCATATCGCTGTAAGGCGCATCCCCCCGCGCGACCAGCGCGAACGGATAGGTCAGGAAGATCCCCACGGGCTCAAACGTGTCCCGGTTATACGTCGCGACCTGCTTGATGACATGCACGGTGGGCACGTCGATCACGAAAGATCCCACGGTATAGCCGTCGGGCGTGGCCTGGGCCACGAAGGTCGCCCCCTCCACCGCGCCGCCACCGGGCCGGTTGACCACCTTGGCCGGAACGCCGGTTTCGGTGGTGAATTCATCCGCGATGATGCGGGTCAGCTGGTCCTCAAGATCACCCGGCGGCCAGGGCACGACCATCGTGACGGGGCGTTCCGGGTATTCAGCCAGCGCAGGCGCCGCAAAGGCGAAGGCCGCCAGACCTGCCAGAAACAGTTTCGTGGTGTACATCGTCGTCTCCCTGTGGTTTATTATTGACACCGACGGTTCAATGCTATTGATTGAGGTCTGGTCCGTCAACGAATTTGATGCCGTCCAGATGCCCGTTTTTGACGGGAAGGGAGCTCTCCATGTCCAGTACAGTTGCCAAAGCCCTGTCATTGCTCGATTTCTTTTCAGAATCCGAACCCGAGATCGGACTCTCGGAACTTGCCCGCCGGTCCGGCGTCGATAAGGCGACCGTGCATCGGATGCTGGTGGTGATGTGCGATTACGGGTTGCTGGAAAAACGTGGCGACGCACGGCTTTACCGCCTGGGCGCGGGCGTGCTGCGTCTGGCGCGGGTGCGAGAAACGGCTTTTCCCGTTTCCTCCGTCTTCCAGCACTCCCTTGATTCGCTCTCCGCGGCCCTTGGCGAAACGGCGCATGCCTCCCTTGTTTCCGGTCGCGCCCTTGCAACCATCGGGGTCAGCGAAAGCAATCGGGGCAGCCGCGTCTCGCTGGTGGCGGGGGAGATTCTGCCGCTTCACAGCACGGCGTCGGGCCTTGTGGTTCTGGCCTTCGCGCGCCCTGACTTTGTTGATCGCGCCCTGTCGGAGGCTCTGCTGGCCAAGACCTCACGAACCATCACGGACTCCAGCATTCTCAAGGCCCGCCTGCAGGAAGTGCGGCTGACCGGCTATGCCGAGGCCGACCAGACCAACGAGGATGACGTCTACGGCATTGCCGTCCCCGTCTTCGACACGGATGGAACTCCGGCGGGCGCGGTCGCCGTTGCCGTGCCCGCGCACCGCATGACCAGCGACCTGCGCCGTCAGACCATCACCGCCCTGTTTGGCGAGGCGGAGAAGCTGAACTACGGCATCGGCGGGCGTCCATCAGCCGAGTTTCGCGCAGCCGCAGCGCGCTTTGCCCAGTCCTGACGCCCCGCAACGCAACGTGCTGTTGACCCATCACGATGATCGGTGCATGATAAACACCATTGGTGTAAATAAAGAACCGATGAGCCCTCATGACCTCGATTGAAAGCCTTCGCCGTTCGCCGCTCGCGCCGTTCCTGCACGTCATCAACGGCAAAAGGCAGCCCGCCTCGGATGGCGGCACGCGTATTGTCCGGTCGCCCATCGACGGCTCGGTCCTGACAACCTGCGCCAATGGCACCGCAGCGGATGCGGAAGCGGCCATCGCTGCGGCCCGCACAGCCTTTGACGACGGGCGCTGGTCGGATCTGTCTCCAGCCGCGCGAAAGAAGATCCTTCTTCGCTGGGCAGACCTTATCGAGGCGCGAGCGCTCGAAATCGCGGTTCTGGGTGTACGCGAGAACGGAACCGAGATCGGCATGGCGCTGAAGGCCGAGCCGCATTCGGCGGTGGCCACGATCCGCTATTATGCCGAGGCAATCGACAAGCTGACCGGCGAGGTCGCGCCGACCGACCCCGCCTTCCTTGGCCTTGTCCATCGGGCGCCCGTGGGCGTGGTGGGGGCCATCGTGCCATGGAACTTCCCGCTGATGATCGGCGCCTGGAAATTCGGCCCCGCTTTGGCGGCTGGCTGCACCATGGCCCTGAAACCTGCTGAAACCGCTTCGCTTTCATTGCTGCGCGTGGCCGAACTGGCGCTTGAGGCAGGCATGCCCGCCGGGGTCTTCAATGTCGTGACCGGCGAAGGGGCCATCGTCGGCGCCGCTATCGCATCTTCCATGGATGTCGATGCACTGGTCTTCACCGGCTCCGGCCCGACAGGACGCAGGCTATTGGAGGCCTCGGCACGGTCGAACCTCAAGCGCGTCTACCTGGAACTGGGGGGCAAGTCGCCGAATATCGTCTTCGCCGATGCGCCCGATCTGGACGAGGCGGCGAAAGTCTCGGCCCAGGGCATCTTCCGCAATTCGGGCCAGGTCTGCATTGCCGGGTCGCGCATCCTGGTCGAGCGCAGTATCCACACGGCCTTTGTCGAAAAACTGGCCGCCCATGCCGCCGCAATCAAGGTTGGCGATCCTCTGGACAATGCGACGCAAGCGGGGGCAGTGAACTCTGAACGGCAATTGCTTCAGAACCTGGCTTTCGTCGACGAGGCGAAGGCAAACGGACGGAATGTCATCGGCGGTGCGCGTCTCTTGCAGGAAACCGGCGGCTACTACATGGCGCCTGCCATCGTCGCGGATGCAAGGCCCGAAGACCGCGTGTTCCGGGAAGAGGTTTTCGGCCCGGTGGTAACCGTGACGCCGTTCGACACAGAGGCCGAAGCCATCGCCCTGGCCAATGATTCGACCTATGGGCTGGCCGCGGCGGTCTGGACATCGAACCTGTCGCGCGCACATCGGATGGTGCGCAAGATCCATGCGGGCCTTGTCCATGTGAACACCTATGGCGGCTCCGACCTGACGGTGCCGCTGGGCGGCGTGAAGCAATCCGGCAACGGCCATGACAAGTCACTGCATGCCTTCGACAAATATCTCGATCTGAAAACCGCATGGGTAAAGCTGTGAGCCGCGCACTGGTGCTCGATTTCGGCGGGGTCATCTCGAAGACCCTGTTCGAGACGCATGCGCTTTCGGAGGCGGCTCTCGGCCTCGCCCCCGGCACGCTGGTCTGGCGAGGGCCGTTCGATCCCGGTCAGGACGCTCCGTGGCGAGCGATGCAAGCCGGCGAAATCACCGAACGCGATTACTGGGCGCTTCGGATTCGCGAGACAGGCGCATTGGTGGGCGAGCACTGGACCGAATTTCCGCAATTCGTGGGCCGTTTGCGGGGGGCGGATCCTGCCGCCGTCATCCGGCCCGAAGCGCTGGAAACCATCCGGGCCGCACAGGCAGAAGGTTTCCGCCTTGCGATCCTGTCCAACGAGCTGGACCTGTTCTACGGCAGGGATTTCCGCACGAAGTTGCCGTTTCTCGCGGACTTCGACCTGATCGTGGATGCGACCTATACGGGCATCCTGAAACCTGACCCGCGCGCGTTCCACCTTGTGACCGAAGGGCTTGCCTTGCCCGCCGATGCCTGCGTCTTTGTCGATGATCAGGCCAGAAACCTGCGCGGCGCGGCAGAGGTGGGCATGCCCCATGTCCATTTCGATGTCACCAAACCGGGCGACAGCTATGCGCGCGCCCTTTCCCTGTTACGCCAAGGAGATTGACCCCATGAAAGACTCCAATTTCCTCAAGGAAAACAACGCACGCCGTCTCTGGCACCCGATGACGCATCCCGCCGACAGCCTGGCCAATCCGCCCGACATCATCGTCGAGGCAGAAGGGGTGGAGATCATCGACATCGACGGGCACCGGACAGTCGATGCGGTGGGCGGGTTGTGGAACGTCAACCTTGGCTATTCCTGCCAGCCGGTGAAGGACGCCATCACCGCGCAGCTGGGCCGCCTGCCCTATTATTCGATTTTCCGCGGCACGACGAATGACAATGTCATCGAACTGGCCGAGATGCTGGCCGAGTTTTTCGCGCCGGACGGCCTGTCCCGCGCTTTCTATACCTCGGGCGGTTCGGACGGGGTAGAGGTCGCGCTGCGGCTGGCCCGGCAGTATCATAAGATCCGGGGCGAGGCGGGGCGCGTGAAGTTCCTCAGCCTGAAGAAAGGCTATCACGGCACGCATACGCTTGGCGCTTCGGTGAACGGCAATGCCAACTTCCGCACTCAGTACGAGCCGCTGATGCCGGGCTGCTTCCATATTCCGGCGCCCTACACCTATCGCAACCCGTTCAACGAATCCGATCCCGCGCGGCTGGCGCAGCTTTGCCTTGCCGCCATCGAGGACGAGATCAAGTTTCAGGATGCCTCGACCATCGCCGCCTTCATCATGGAGCCGGTGCTGGGCGCGGGCGGCGTGATCCCGCCGCATGAAAGCTTCATGCCAGGTGTGCGGGCGCTGTGCTCGAAATACAGCATCCTGCTGATCGCGGACGAGGTGATCACCGCCTTCGGCCGGACAGGCAGCAAGACCGGGTCGCGCCACTGGGGGGTGCAACCCGATCTGCTGGTTTCCGCCAAGGCGATCACCAACGGTTATTTCCCTTTCGGCGCGGTGATGATCTCTGACGCGGTTGCCGAGGTTTTCGAGAAGGATACTACCGGCAAGGGCGCGATCGGGTCGGGCTATACCTACTCGGGCCATCCGGTCGGGGCGGCGGCAGCGGTCGCCTGCGTGCAGGAGATCGAGCGCCAGCAGATCCACCTGAATGCCGGAGCGCGGGGCACCCAGCTTTTCGCCGGGCTTCAGGCGCTGATGGCGCGGCACCAGATCATCGGTGATGTGCGCGGCGGGCACGGCCTGATGTGCGCGCTGGAACTGGTAGCCGACCGGGCAAGCAAGGCCCCGGTCGACAAGAAGATCATTGGCAAAGTGCACCGCGCCACTTACGAGGCCGGGGCGATGGTCCGTGTATCCGGCAACAACATCATCCTCTCGCCACCGCTCGTGGTGACCGAAGCAGATGTGGCCAAAATCCTGTCCGCGCTCGAAGCGGGCTTCTCGTCACTGTAATCGCGCCTTCGGGCCAGAATATAGGCCCGCCCTGCAAAGGGCGGGCCTTTCGCGTTACCCGCGCATCCTCGCGCCCTGTGGATCGTAGAACGGCGCCAGCCCGACCGTCAGCGGATAGAAGGCACCGGCGATCTGGACGGTAAAGCCACCCGCGTCCAGCCAGGCCTTGTCCACCCCTTCATCGCGGTGCAGCGAAGCAAGGCCAACCATGGCCTCCAGCCGAAAGCCCCAGTCGCCCGAGGTGACATGACCGACGATCCGGCCATCGCGCCAGATCGGTTCGTTATGGATCAGATAAGGCCCGTTCACCGCGTCAACCCCCTCGACACGCACCGAAACGGTGCGATGTCTGGTGGCGGGGCCACCCGCCTTCTGCTGCGCCAGTGCCTCGCGTCCAAGGAAGGCTTCGGCCTTGTTCAGCGCTACGGCAAAACCGAGGCCGGTTTCATAGGGCGTATCGTCTTCGGCGATGTCATGGCCGAAGTGGCGGAAACCTTTCTCGATACGGCAGGCGTTCATGGCAAACATGCCCATGTGACGCAGCCCCAACGGCTGCCCGACATTCAGGATCTCGTCATAGATCCCCGCGGAAAATTCGGCTGGCAACAGCAGCTCGAACCCCAGTTCGCCCAGAAAAGACCGCCGGATCGCCCAGCCACGGGCATAGGCAATGTCGATCTCGCGGGCCGCGCCAAAGGGAAAAGCCGCATTCGACAGGTCATCGTCGGACAGGGCCTGAAGAATTGCACGCGACTGCGGGCCATGCAGCGACAACAGGGCATAGGCCGAGGTGGCATCGAAAATCTCGAACCGCCACTCCGGGTCGGCGTGATCGCGAATCCATCCCTGATCGCGCATCTGGCTGGGATGGCCCGTGATGACCATGAAGCATTCCGGCGCGATGCGCGTAACGGTCACATCCGCCTCGATCCCGCCCCGCATGTTCAGGAACTGCGTATAGACCGAGGTGCCTACGGCAACATCCATCTCGGCGCCGCAAACGCGATTGAGCGCGCGCACCGCATCCGGCCCCTGAACCTGGATCTTTGCATACATCGACTGGTCAATCAGCACAGCGGCATCGCGCGCGGCCAGACATTCCTGTTGCACCAGCCCCGACCACGCCTTCCAGCGCAGGCGTGGGGTTTCATCCCAGCCGCGCTTTTCGGGGTCGTAATATTGCGGCATCTCCCAGCCAATCCGTTCGGCAAAGGTTGCCCCGGCCGCGGCCAGCCGGTCATGCAACGGTACGCGACGCACCCCACGGGCGGAATGGACCTGCCGCCCCGCCCAGCTGACCCCGTAATGGAACCCGACGGATTCCGCCGCGCGATCGCGGTTATAGCGCGTATTGCGCTGGAACGGATGCGCGCGACGTTGCAGAAGGGGCCCCATCCCGCGCGAGGGCTGGCCATCGATCAGCCATTCCGCCATGGTCAGCCCGACACCGCCTGAATTGAGAATACCGTTCGAATTCATGCCGGTGGCGACAAACAACCCCTTCACCTCGCTTGTCGGACCAAGATAGGGGCGGCCGTCAGGGGTAAAGCTTTCCGGTCCGTTGAAGAAGGTCTGGATGCCAAGGTCACCCAGGCCCGGCATTCGGGAAAACATCCGTTCCAGTTCCGGTTCGACATGGTCCATGTCGAAAGGAAGCTGGTCGAACTCGAAATCCTCGGGGATACCGCTCTGCCCATAGGGCTTGCCGTGTGCCTCGAAACCGCCGATCAGCAGCTTGCCGGTATCCTCTTTCCAGTAGGTCCGTTCCTCGGCGATGTTCAGGATCGGCTGATCCTTCCGCAGGCCCGGCAGGGGTTCGGTCACGATATAGAAGTGTTCGGTGGCATGCAGCGGCACCGTGACACCATGCGCCTTGGCAAAAAGATGGCTCCACATGCCGCCCGCCAGCAGGACTTTCCCGGTCGCGATCACGCCACGGTCAGTGGCCACACCTGCGACCTTGCCATCACGGATCACGATTTCCGTGACCCTGGTCTGTTCAAACACCTGCGCGCCTTGCGCCCGTGCGCCCTTCGACAGGGCAACCGTCACGTCCAGCGGATTCACCTGCCCGTTCGAGGGGACGAAGAAGGCAGAGCGCACATCCTCCACCACGATCCAGGGCCATTTCTCTGACAGTTCATCGCGCGTCAGAAGGTAGGTCGGAATCCCCATCCGCACCGCATGGTCATGGCTGCGCAGCAGCTGTTCATGCCGCACCTCCCCCAGCGCCAGATTGATTGTCCCGTTCGGCTTGTAGCCGGTCGCCTGCCCGGTTTCGATCTCAAGCTCCGCGAAAAGGCGGGCAGTGTATTTGCCGAGCTCCGTTTGCGCCGTGCTGTCGCGCAATTGCCCCACGATCCCGGCGGCATGCCAGGTCGTGCCCGAGGCAAGCTTTCTGCGCTCCAGCAACACCGCTGGCACTCCGCGTCTGGCAAGGTGATATAGCGTAGAAACCCCGACAATCCCGCCACCGATGATGACGACCGGCGCGCTGGAGGGAAGGTCGGATGATGTTGTCCTGGCGATATCCATATCAGGGTCCTTGCTGGCTGTGGCAGACGGGCGGATCAGTCTCTGGGCGTGAGGTTTACAATAATCACCTATGGTGCATTATTTTTGATTCAGGCAGCCCCTGTCAAGCAACAATCTTCTGCCTGACGGAGGCATCACATTGACTTTTCCTCAAGAAAAGCTATTATTGGTGATAATAATAAACCAACGAACTTGCTGCACCGGGAGAACGCTTCATGTCATCTGATGAAAGACCCGTCGCGCTGGTGACGGGTGGAGGAAGCGGGATCGGTGCTGCGATCGCGCGTCGCCTGGCTACCGATTACCGCGTTGTGATCTGCGGCCGCAGACCCGAACAGATCACCCGGCTGGCAGACACAATTGGCGGCGTCGCCCTGGTCTGTGACCTGAACAACCTTGCCGAGACGCGCGGTCTGCCCGACCGGATCATCGAACGTCTTGGCCGTCTGGATGCGCTGGTGCTCAATGCCGGGATTGTCGCACCCACGCCCGTGGCGGAGATGTCGCTGGACGACTGGCAGGCACAGCTGACGGTCAACCTGACCTCCCCCTTCGTGCTCGCGCAGGCCGCCCTGCCCCATCTGCTGCATCGGCAGGGCAGGGTCGTCGGGATTGCCTCCGTTGCCGCCCATGCAACCGGGATGGGTCTTTCGGCCTATTCGGCCTCAAAAGCCGGTCTGATCCGCCTGATCCAGTCGCTTGCCTTCGAGAATGCACGCCACGGCCTGCGCGCCAACGCAGTGTCGCCCGGCTGGGTCAGGACCGAGATGGGTGACATGGAAATGGCTGAACTTGGGGGCAGCGCCGAGGAAGGCTACGCACAGGTAACACAACACATCCCACAGCGCCGCGCGGCAGATGCCTCGGAGATCGCGGGTGTGGTGGCCTTCCTGCTGTCTGACGCTGCGAGTTTCATCAACGGAAGCGTCGTCACCGCAGACGGGGGCGGCCGGACCGTAGACGCAGGCATGCTGGCCTTCGACAGCTAGGCGCCGGATCTGCCGCCCAGCTGACGGGTCACCTGCTTGGCTGCGGCGCAGACCAGCGCGCCCGCCCGTGCAATCGCCTCGCCATCCATGCGCGAGCTGAGCCCCGCCACAGCCACGGCCCCGATCACGCGCCCGCTGGCATCGAAGAATGGCGCCGCGACCCCGACGGTATCGGCCTCCAGCGTGCCATGCGCCACGGCAAAGCCATTCTGCCGCGCGGCATCGACCCGCTGGCGCAGGTCGCGCGCGTCAACCGGCGTCGTTTCGGTGAACTGCTCGAAACGGGTGGCCTGAAGAATCGCCTCGCCCTGTTCGGCATCGGCAAAGGCACAAAAGACCTGACCCGAGGCTGAGGCATGGAAAGGCAGGCTCGCGGAAGGATCGACAAAGACGCGGGTGGAGCGTTGGGGCTCACTGACCCCGATTGTCAGCATGCCTTCGCTGGCGCCCAGGCTCGCATGTGCAGTTTCCCCGCTGTCCGTCGAAAGCTGAGCCAAAACCGGCGCCAGAATGGCCGTGATCGGCACCGACGCCTCGCGCACCTGCGCAAGGCGCAGCGATTCCGGTCCAAGCCGGTATTTTCTGGTGGCGGGCATCTGTTCCAGCAGACCGTTCCGGGCCAGCGCGGTGAGGATGCGATGCACGGTCGCCTTGTCCAGGCCGGATCGCCGTGTAACATCGGCAAGCCCAAGCTCCGGCTCCGCGACGGTGAAATAGCGCAGCACGGCTAGGGCGCGATCAACGCTTTTCATCACCTTATTCGGGTTTACCTCTTCCCTGCTCTGCATCGCCACCGATCCCTGCTGCCTGCACTGGCGTATAGGATATTAAACCGGACCGGCGAATTCAAACCCCAGCTTTGGGCAGGTGGCGCAGCCCCGTCGCATCGAGACCCCGCCCCCGCCGGGATCAGGCGGCCATGCGGATCGTGCCATCCGCCACCCATTCATCAATGATCGCCAGCACTTCCTGCGCAAAAGCGGCGTCATTGATGTGACAGTCAAGCTCGCGCAGATCGACCGGCGCCGCGACCGCCTTGCGCACCTCATCAGCCATCGCGGCCAGTCCGTCGGGATCATGCGCCGCCTGCCCCTCGCGATCCCATTCCTCGACCCCGTGCAGCGGCATCAGGAATTTCACGGGCGCTGTGGCCTTCGAAAGCCGTTCGGCAATGTCGCGGATCAGCGCCCGCCGTTCGTCGCCTGACAGAGCCGACGACACGATGAGCCGGTTATGCGCGTGGAAGGGCCGGTCGGCATAAGCGTCGGGAATGGCTTGCCATCCTGCGAAGTCAATCAGGTCGGTGCAGCCCGGCGCAACGATCTGCGGCACGCCGGCCAATCCGGCATTGGTCAGCCTGTCCTTGCCCGCATGGGCGACCGACCCCACCATCAGATTGCCGACCTCAGGCAGCGCGAGATCCAGCGCGACGGCGAAATAATCCTGCCGCGCCAGCGCCTCGAAGGCCATTCCCCCCATGCCGGTGGCATGAAACACCGCCACTTCAAATCCCCGTTCTTCCAGAGGTTCACGCAGGTATTTCATGTATTTAAGGCAGGATGATCCAAGGCTGGTCATCCCGACGACCGGCCGGTTACGTCGGGGCTGCTCCACCGCCATCGCGGCGCCCAGCACGGCCCCAGCGGCCTGCGAAAGCGACGACCGGCAGACCGAGTTCAGCCCGTAAAGCCCGCCGGCCCACAGGATCATCTGTATATCGGGCGACAGCCGGTCGGTGGGGATCAGGGGCGAGAATGACACCGTGGAGACCACATATTTCGGCACGCCCAACGGCAACGCCTGACAGCAATCCAGCACAAGATCGGTGCCCATCGTGCCACCCAGCCCGATCAGGCCGTCGATCTTGCGCTCGGCATAAAGCTGGGCGGTAATGCGGCTGGCACCTGCCGCCATGATCTGCATGGCAAGATTCTCGTCGCCCGCATTAATCACATCCCCGATCGACTTACCCGCCGCTGCGGCGACCTGATGTTTCGAGACATCGGTGGGGTTGGACGGATCACCCAGCACGCTGACATCCATCGAAAGCACCTGCCCCCCCATGCGCCGGATGCTATCGGCGACATAGTGCAGTTCCTGATCCTTCGTGTCGTAGGTTCCGATCACCAGAATGGTTTTCGTCGCAGCCATAAATTCTCCTGTTGGTCCAAGCACCGGACTGCGGGTTGCCCCCGTCTCTGCCCCGGCACCACATCTGGCATTCCGGCACCGGCACGCCCGACCGATCTGGTCTGCCACGCCACCGCTACCCTCGTGCTTCTCCGGGTCTCTCCTCACGCCCACCCGACTCGGGCGCTTCAATATCATCACCCGAGATGCACATTCGTTGCATTTGATACCGTTTTCTGTCAAGCCTCGCTTGGTTGAACAGTCGCAAACAGCAAGCAAAACGCGCCTTACGACGAAAGGCCCGCCCAGGGCTCCTGAAACGGCACAGCATAAGGCAGCAACCACTGGCCACGCTGGCCTTGGCCAGTATGCCCGCAGAATGCGGACCCTTCCCGGGCGGACAACCTGCCCTGCCGGGCCAAGCGCGTCAGCCAGACTCGTTTGAACATGCGCAGAACGCCTGACCTATGGCGGGCAGGTCACGGACGCGCGCTTGCGCCGTCTCGCGTCAGATCACGGTCAACACCCGCAACAAGACCTGTCGAAACACCCGCAAAGCCGGTTCGCTACCCCTGCCCCCGTCCACGGGCTCCCGCTTCATCCTTGTAGCGACCCAGGCGCAAATCCTCGGCCACCGCTCCGGGGGCCCGCGTGGCGGGGTCGCCGTAGCCGCCACCGCCAGGGGTGCGGACACGGACGCGGTCACCCGGCTGCAACGGCACATCCTGCGCCTTGGACAGATGTGGCGGCACCCAAACCTCGGTGCCCCGGATCACCTCGACCCGGTTCACCCCGCCATCCTGCCCGCCCAGCACGCCCTGTGGCCCGCTGCGCCCATGATCCATCACAAAGCTCGCCCGGGCCGTGCCACGCCGGAGTTCGATCTCGTAATCCAGCCCGAAGCCACCCCGGTGCCGCCCCGCCCCGCCCGAGCCTTCGTGCAACGCATAGCGGCGGTACAGCACAGGGAAGTTCTGCTCCATGATCTCGACCGGCGGCGCCTTGGAAATGCCGATGGTGGAACAGCCGTTTGACAGCCCGTCATGGTCGGCATTGCCGCCGTAACCGCCGCCGGAAATCTGATACATCACATAGTCACGGCCCTTTTCCGGGTCATGCCCGCCAAGGCCGAAATTGCCGCTGGTCCCGGCCGGTGCGGCGGTCACCTTCTCGGGCAGCGCCTGCACCATGGCGGCAAAGACGGCCTCGGCGATGCGCTGGCTGACCTCTGCCGCGCAGCCCGATACGGGGCGCGGGTAATGGGCATCAAGGAAGGTGCCTTCGATGCCGCGCACCGTAAGCGGTTCAAAGGCCCCCGCGCTGATCGGCACATCGGGAAAGATATGCCGCATCGCCAGATAGACCGAGGACAGCGTGGTGGCGCGGACCGAGTTCATCGGCCCGGCACAGGGCCCCGACGATCCGGTGAAATCGAAAACCAGCCCGTCTTCGGTCTTTTCAACCGACAGCGCGATTTCCAGCGGTTCGTTCACCACACCGTCGCTGTCCACCCAGGCTTTCGCGGCATAAGTTCCGTCAGGCACCAGCGCGATATTCGCGCGCATCTGCCGCGCAGCCAGCGCCCGCATCTCGGCAATCGCCCCGGCCACGGTATCGTCCCCGTAACGGTCCATCAGCGCACCCAGCCGTTCGGCCCCGACCAGAAGCGCCGCCGCCTGTGCCTTCACATCCCCGATGCGCTGGCCGGACACGCGGATGTTGGAACAGATGATCTGCCAGATCTCGCGGTCCATTTCCCCCCGCTTGAACAGCTTCACCGGCGGCAGGCGCAGCCCCTCTTGCTCTGCCGCCGTGGCCGAGGCGGAAAAGCCACCGGGCACCGCGCCGCCGGTATCAGGCCAGTGGCCAGTGTTCGACAGCCAGCACCACAGCCGCCCGCCCCGATAGAAGGGCAGCGCGAAGCGCACATCCATCAGATGCGTGCCGCCAAGGTAGGGGTCATTGACGATATAGATGTCGCCGGGCTCAGGGGCCGCTGTCTCACCGCTGGCGATGCGCTCGATCAGATGTCGGGTGGAAAACTGCATCGTGCCCACGAAAACCGGCAGCCCCCGCGCGCCTTGCGCGATCAGGCTGCCATCTTCTGCCGAATAGATACCGTCCGAACGGTCATCCGCCTCGGCAATGACGGGCGAGAAGGCCGCGCGCGAAAAGGTCAGGTCCATCTCGTCGCAGACCTGCTGCAACCCCGCCTGAATGACGGCGAGTGTCACCGGATCAATCATGCGCAGCCTCCGATTTGCAGGATCAGATTGCCCATCGCATCCGTCGCCATCCGGTCACCGGGGGGCAGAAGCGTCGTCGTATCCATCTGCTCGATGATGGCGGGGCCATCCAGCACCGCATCGGCGGGCAGCCATTCGCGGCGGTAGACCGGCACATCCTGCCAGCCGCCGAACCAGACCTGCCGCCGTCCCGTCAGGGCGCCCGCCAGATCGCGCCGCCCCGCCGGGTCGATCAGGCGCGAGAGGTCCAGATCAGGGCGGCGGCCGATAATGCTGCAATTCAGGTTCACCAGATTGGCACGAATCTCCGGCAGATCGACACGGAACCGGGCGTGATAGGCGGCCTCGAACCGCGCCTGAAGATCGGCGCGCGAGGGGGCGCCATCGGGCAGCGGCACGCGCAGAAGATGGGTCTGGCCAACGAATTGCATATCTGCGGAAAACTCGGCCTCCACCCCGGTCAGCGCCACCTCCTCGGCCGCGATCAACGCCCGGCCCTGCGCCTCTTGTCCGGCCCAAAGGGCATGGACGGCAGCCATATCCACCGTATCCAGCGGGCGGTTCACCGTGCGCACGAAATCGTGGCGCAGATCGGCCACCGTGCAACCCAGAGCATTGGTGATCCCCGGCCGCGCCGGGATCAGCACACGCGGAATGGCGAGTTCGCGCGCCAGTTCTGCCGCATGCAGCGGCCCCGCCCCGCCAAAGGCGAACAGCGCGAAATCGCGCGGGTCCGCCCCCATGGAGATCGAGACCATACGAATCGCCCCCGCCATATGGGTATTGGCGATGCGCAGCACCGCCTCGGCCGCAGCCTCGACCGACAGGCCCAGCGGGCGGGCGATCTGATCATCCATCGCGGCGCGGGCGGCTTCTGCCGCCTGGCCAAAGCGTTCGGTAGGCAGGCGTCCAAGGATCAGGTTCGCATCCGAAATCGTGACCTGCGTGCCCCCCCGGCCATAGCAGACCGGGCCGGGCATCGCGCCCGCGCTTTCCGGCCCGACCCGCAGCATCCCCGCCGCATCGACCCGTGCGATGGAGCCACCACCGGCGCCGACGGTGCGCACATCCACCATCGGCACATGGATCGGCATGGCATATTCCACCTCGATCTCGTTCGAGACCGGCGGGCGCGCGTCGCGGATCAGCGCCACATCGGTGGAAGTGCCGCCCATGTCATAGGTGATCAGATTGGCCATCCCGGCGCGCTGCCCGGTATAGCAGGCCGCCATGACGCCGGATGCAGGGCCGGACATCACGGTCTTCACCGCCTCGCGCGCGACATGGGCGGCGCTGACCATGCCGCCATTGCCGTTCATCACCAGAAGCTCAGCACGGTAGCCCCTGCCCTTCAGTTCCGCCGCGAGGCGCGAGACGTAACGCTCCAGCAAGGGCTGCACCGCCGCGTTCACCGCCGCCGTCACGCCGCGTTCAAACTCGCGGCTTTCGGACAGCAGTTGATGCCCGGCGGTGATATAGGGCGTGGGCCAAAGCTCGCGCGCGATCTCCAGCGCGCGCAGTTCATGCGCGGGGTTGGCGTAGCTGTGCAGGAAGTGGATCACCAGACTTTCGCAACCCGCCGCCACCAGCGTGGTAATGGCGTCGCGCAACGCAGCCTCGTCCAGCGGGGTGATCACGCGGCCCTCGGCATCCATCCGCTCAGGCACTTCCAGCCGCAGGTCGCGCGGGATCACCGGCACGAAGCGGCCGGTCATGCCATAGGGCTGCGGCCGGGTGCGGCGACCCAGTTCCAGCACGTCACGGAAGCCTTCGGTGGTGATCAGCCCCGTGCGGCAAAGGTTGCGTTCCAGCACCGCGTTGGTGGTGGTCGTGGTGCCATGCACCACAAGCGCCACCTGCGCCAGATCGGCCCCGGCGGCATCAAAGGCCGACATCACCCCATGTGCCTGATTGTCCAGCGTCGTCGGCACCTTGGCCAGCCGCACCGCGCCCGAGCCGGGATCGAAGATCACCAGATCCGTGAACGTCCCCCCGACATCGACCCCTGCGACCAGCCCGGCCATCTACACCCCCACCCAGGTTGCGAATTGCGGTGACTGCGGTGTCAGCCCATGGGCCGGCAGCACCTCGGCCACCCGGCCCTGCGCCATGAAGGCCACGCTGTCCGCGACCTCCAGCACTGCCTCCACCCGCTGTTCCACCAGCACCACGGCGACGCCGGTCGCCTTCAGCTTCAACACCGTGTCGCGGATCAGCCGGATCATCGAGGGCTGCAACCCCTCGGTCGGTTCATCCAGCAGCAAGACCTTGGGTTCCAGACACAGCGCACGGGCCAGCGCGAGCATCTGCTGTTCGCCCCCCGACAGCGTGCGCGATTGCTGGTCCAGCCGTTCACGCAGGCGGGGGAACAGGTCCAGCACATGCTCGCGCACCGCGCGGCCCTTGCGGCGGGTCATCAGCCCAATCTCGATATTCTCGGCCACGGTCAGCGGCCCGAACAGCCGCCGCCCCTGTGGAACCAGCGCCACGCCATGACGCGGTACCTCATGCGCGGGCAGGCCATGCAGCGCCTCGCCATCCAGATGGATGGTGCCCGAGGACGCCCGCAACTGCCCCATGATCGCCCGCATCAGCGTGGTCTTGCCCGCGCCATTGCGGCCCATGACGCAGGTGACCTTGCCGGGCGCGGCGCCAAGGCCCACCCCATGCAGCACCGGCGCGCCGCCATAACCTGCGGTCAGCCCTTCAATCACCAGCATGGGTGCCCCCCAGATAGGCGTCCTGCACCGCCCGATTCGCGCGGATTTCGACCGGCAGGCCCGAGGCGAGCACGCGCCCCTGATCCAGAACCGTGATCCGTTCGGCCAGCGCCATGACCACATCCATGTTGTGTTCGATCAGCAGCACGGTCGTTTCCGGCACCAGCCCGCGCACCAGCGCCATGAAGCCCTCGATCTCGCCCGCCGCAAAGCCCTGCGTCGGCTCGTCGAGGATCAGAAGCCGGGGATGCAGCGCAAGGCCCATGCCGATCTCCAGCAACCGCTGGTGCCCGTAGCTGAGCGTTCCGGCAATTTGCGGCAGCAGATCCTCCAGACCCACCCGCGCCGCCGCCTCGGTCACCGCGCGGGACAAGTCGCGGGTATGGCCACGCTGCACCGCCAGCGCGAGGTTGTCGAAGACCGAAAGCCCGGCATAGATCGCGGTGATCTGGAAGGTATAGCCGATGCCCCGCCGCACCCGTTCATGCGCGGGCAGGCGGGTGATGTCGGTGCCGTCAAAGCGGATGGCCCCGGCATCGGGCACCTGCCGCCCGGACAGCAGGCTGACCAACGTGGTCTTGCCCGCGCCGTTCGGCCCGATCAGCGCATGGATCTCGCCCGCGTTCAGCGCCAGATCGACGCCATCCACGGCCTTGAGCCCGCCAAAATGCCGCTTCAGCCCCTCGGCCTGCAAGATCACGGAAGCCATGACGCCAGCCCCCTTTCCCGCAGGCTGCCCAGAATACCCTTCGGCGCGAACAGCACCAGCACCAGCAGCGCGCCGCCGGTGACCGCCAGTTGCACCGTGGTATGGCTGGAGGCGAGGTCGATCAGATAGAACATCAGAACCGCGCCCAGAAGCGGCCCCAGGGTCACCCCTGCCCCGCCCAAGAGGACGTAAAGCAGGGGCAGGATGGAATAGGGGATGGTGGCGAAGGTGGCACCGACATAGCCGAACATCACCCCGTAGAAGGCGCCCGCCGCCCCCGCGTAAAGGCCCGACAGCGCCATCACCCCCAGCTTCACCGCGAAGGGGTTGTAACCCAGCATGCGGCTGCGTTCCTCGTTCTCGCGCATGGCGACCATGACGCGGCCGAAGCGCGACCGCACCAGCGCCAGATTGCCCATCAGCGCCAGCGCGAACAGGCCCAGCGCCACCAGATAGCGCGGCCCCTCTGCCGCAAGGTTCAGCCCGAAGGTGACCCGCCCGGCGGCGGGCACCGGGAAACCTTCGTCCCCGCCGGTGACCGCACCGAAATACAGCAACGTCAGATACCCCGCCTGCGCGAACATCAGCGTGACGATCATCAGGCTCACCCCGGCGGTGCGCAGCGCCAGCAGGCCGGTCAAGGCGGCCATGGCCGCCCCGGCCAGTGTTCCGATCAGCAAAGCAGGCGCGGCGGTCAGCCCGAAATGCTGGATCAGCAACCCCGCACCGAACATCCCCGCCGACAGGAACAACGCGTGGCCAAGGCTCAGAAGCCCCGTATAGCCGAAGGCAATGTTATACCCCATGGCAAAGACCGCCAGCACCATGATCCGCGCCAGATTGGCGTGATGATAGGCGGGCAGCACGAAATGCAGCGCCAGCAGCAGGGCCAGAACCGCCAGATGCAGCGACAGCGCCCTCATGCCCGCGCCCCGAACAGGCCCTGCGGGCGGAACACCAGCACCAGCGCCACCGCCAGCGTTGCCACGATCTTGGCCAGCGTCGGCGTGAAGAACATCGAGATGATGCCATCCGACAGCCCGATCAGCAGCGCCGCGATCAGCGTGCCCCGGATGGACCCCAGCCCGCCGATGATGACGACGATGAAGCTCAGGAGCAGCGGATCATGCCCCATCAGATAATGCGCCTGCTGGATCGGCACGATCAGCACCGCCGCCACGGCGGCCAGCGCCGCGCCCAGCGCGAAGGTGCCCGCATAGACGCGATCAACATTGATCCCGAAGGCGCGGGCGGTGTTGCGGTCCACCTGCGTCGCGCGCATCACCAGCCCCGCACGGCTGCGTGTCATGAACAGCCAGACCGCCAGCAGGACCAGCCCCGCGGCGATCACCACGAACAGCTTGTAGCCCGAATAGCCGAACCACGGGAATTGCAGCCGCAGGCTGAACGGCGCCTCCACCGCTCGGGCATCAGGGCCAAAGAAGCTCAGCGCCCCCTGTTGCAGGATGTAGGAGATCCCGATGGTTGCCACAATGGTCGCCTCGGGGTCATAGTTCAGGCGCTTGAGGATTGCGGTATCGGCCAGCGCCGCCACCGCCCCCACCACCAGCGGGCACAGGATCAGCGCCGCGACAAAGCCCAGCGGGGCCGAGGGCACCGCCTGCGCCACCACCCAGGCCAGCACGGCGCCCAGCATGAAGAACTCGCCATGCGCCACATTCACCACGCGCATGACGCCGAAGGTGAGGCTCAGCCCCACGGCGCTCAGCGCCAGTACGGCGGCCATCACCATGCCCTCAAGCGAGGCCAGCAGAAGAAACGGTCCTGTTCCCATATTTCAGCGGCGGGGACGCGAAGGCCCCCGCCTGTCCCCCTTCAGAAGCTTTGCGCCGTGTAATCCACCGCATCGGGATACACGCCATCCTCGATCGAGGTCGCATGCACCCGCATCAGCTTGCCGCCCTCGACCTTCGAGATGAATTGCTGGCCGAACACCTGATGGGTCTTGCCGTTGAAGGTCTTGGCGCCCTGCACATGATCCAGCCCGGCGTCGAAAGCCGTCATCGCCTCGATGGCCTCGACGAATTTCTGCCGGTCTGCGGTGGATTGATAGCCCGAGGCCTCCATCCCCTTCTTGATGACAAACAGCGTTTCCCAGCAGGAGAACATATGGGCATAGGTCGACACATCCCGCGCATCGCTGACCGAAGCGCCGTTGTCATCGACCCCGACGGCGGCGCGATAGGTGCCTTCCCATTCCGGCGCATCCGCCTGCTTCACCCGGCAATGGCCTTCCCAGAAATGCGTGCCTTCCAGAAACTCCAGCCCGGGTGCTGCGGTATCCACCGCCTCCAGGCTGTCGATGAAGCCAAAGATCTGCGGACGGGCGCCGCTGCCGTAGAACTCGCCCAACTCCTTCACGAAGGTCAGGACGGCGGGGCCGACCATGACATGATAGAGCACTTCCGTCTCTGCCGGGATCTGCGGCAGATAGCGGGTGAAGCTGGTCTCGGTCGGCGGGATGGCGATCTGGGCGATCACCTCGCCGCCCTGCGCCTTCACCGCCTCGGTGAAGAAATCGCGGTGGTCATGGCCGAAGGCATAGTCAGGGAAAACCATCGTGACCTTCTTGCCGAGGTTCTGCATGACCCAGGGCGCCATGGAGCTGACCTGCGCGCGCACATCGGTAATGCCCGGTTGCAGCGTCCAGCGGTTCAGCATGCCGCTGGCAACGTGATAGCCTTCGGAGCAGACCAGATAAGGCACCTTCAACTCGCCCGCGCGGGGGGCAGAGCCGATGACGACATGGCTGAACAGCGGCCCGAAGATCAGGTCGCACCCTGCCTGCGTCGTCAGCTTTTCCACCACTTCGGCGCCGCGTTTGGGGTCGGTGCCGTCATCCTCGAACACGATTTCGACCGGGCGACCATTGATGCCGCCCTGATCGTTCAGGAGCTTCAGCGCCGCTTGCGTGGTGCGTTCATACCAGCGGCCATAGGCGGCGCCGATTCCGGTGCGGTGGAGCTGGAATCCCAGCTTGATCGGGGCCGAGGATTGCGCCTGCACGAAGCGGGGCGCCGCGCCCAGCATCAGCGCGCCCCCGGCGGCAAGGCCGCCCAGAACGGTGCGGCGGTTGGTCTTGAGGCCTGCGAGGTCGGTCGTCATCATCGTCTCCCCTGTTGGCCGGGCGTGCTGCCCGTATGATTTGTATGCCTGCAAATAAAAACAGCATTATTTGCAATGACTTGTTTCACACACCCCTGGGCGAGGACAAGAGCCAGAGCCCAAGAACCGTGTATCCGACCATCAGCGCGGTCATCGGCAGATGCGCGATGGCGCGGGTATCGCCCAGCCGCGCCGACAGGTGCAGTGCCAGCAGCAACGCCAGAAGATGCGCGCCAAGGATCAGGGCGAACTGGCTGTTCCAGATCGCCGTCATCGCCGCCTGATCGGTCAGGAAGCCGAAGCCCACGAAGAACGGCTCCAGCCCCAGGAGCGCGTCCCCCCGGAAGAACGGGTCATTCATCGCCGCCAGCACATACTGACCCGAGGTCAGCAGCGTCACCAGATAATGCGCCGCGTGATAGCCCGCCGCGATGGCAAGGAAGGCCAACATCGCCGGCCCCGCACTTGCCCAGAACGGCCCGGTGTGTCGCCCCAGCCGCCGCCCCAGCGCCAGTGCACCCAGAATGCTGCCCGCCGTCAGCGCCCAGACCGCCAGCAGGCCCAGCGTGTTCACCCCCTGCACGGCGGATCGGCCAGTAAATTCCAGCGGGTTCTCGCCGATCAGCGCCATCCAGAAAAAGGTCTCCATCAGCCCGTCGAAGGTCAGCCCGGCCAGCGCCAGCGTGACGAAGATCACGGCCGAAGGCGTCAGCGGCGGCAGGCGCAGGATCTGCGTGCCGGGCAGGCCCGCGTAAAGCCGGGCGCGGCGGCCATCGATCTCCAGCCAGAAGGGGGCGATGCGGGCAAGGAAGCCAAGGTAGAGGGTCATGAACTCGCCCTCCTGCACCCAATCTTCGCCCTCCAGCACCGCAAGCAGGAACACGACCAGCCAATAAGCCCCGATCACCTGCGCCAGCACCAGCGGATCATCGGGTGACAGCGCGACAAGCTGGAACCACAGGAAGGCCAGCAGCCCCGCCACAGCAGGCCAGTGGCCAAGGCGTGAAAGGCCGATGCCTCCGGTGCGCCCGATCAGATGCCGCACCAGCCGCACAGGCCCGGTCCAGGGGTTCAGGGCCCGCCACAGGTTACCGAAGATCAGCGAGGCCAGCGGCAGCGCCACCCAGATCCCGGTCCAGAATACCAGCGTCAGCAGGTTGTGCATCGGATCGCGTGTGCCGGTGAAGCCCAGAAACAGCAGCCCCAAGAGCGCCAGAAAGCTGAGGTAAGATGTCAGCGTTTCGGGCAGAAACACAGCGCGCTCCAGCAGCAGCCGGGCGCGGAAGGCGGGCAGCCGCCGCGCCGCGCCGCCCCACAGCGCGGTCAGCGCCACCACCCCGGCCGCCCCGGCCATGTAATGCCCGGTCGGCAGCGTCAGGATGATCGACGGCGGCAGCGCACAGGCCAGGGCCCCCGCCGGGGCGAGCGCAAGGCCAAGTGCAAGACCGCCGCGCCGGATCATCGCAGCCCGTCCTCCCCCTTCACCTGATGCACTTCCAGCCCGCCCATGCGCGCATGGATGCGCGGCCCCTTGGCCATCACAAGGATGAAGGCGATCTCGTCCGGCTTTGGCGCATCGGGAACCGAGACCTCCATCGCGTCGAAATGACTGCGGACATAGGCCGCGTTGATATGACCGATGGGAATGTCGATGCTGGCACCCATCGGCCCCAGCTTCTTGGCCGAGGGCACGATGGCGCGGCTTTCGCCCAGCCGCTCGCGCATCGCATAGCCGCCCGGAACGTGCCAGAGCGCGCCATGTTCCAGCTCGGCTGCCGCGCCGACGATGGCGCCCTTGCCATAGGCGTCGATACCGTCCCGCCCCCCCAACGCCGAAATCAGCCGGTCGGTCATGGCAAGGCCCAGCGGCTTCAGGTCATCCATCGCCGCTTGCAGGTCGGGTTCAAAGCGCCCGGCGAAGGGGTTTTTCACCACGGCCACCACCGCTCCCCGCAGGCGCGGCTGGTCGGGCACGGGGCCGCCATCGTGGCGGATCTCTTCTGTCAGGGTCACGATCTTGCGGATGGGAAAATCAGCCAAGGCAGGGCTCCGGCATGGGGGCCAGCAGCGGCTGGCCGAGGGTTTGCAGGCAAGGGTGGAGGAAAAGCGCCGCTCCGGCAATTACTTCTGCGGCGATCAGGCGCCGGGCAAGCGCCGCCCCCCGCGCCAGCGCCAGCGCGGCCTCTGTCGCAGTCAGGGGGGCGACCGAGGTCGTCACCGGCAGATCGCCAAGGTCGCTGTCGTGTTTCACCTGCCGCGCAGGCAGACGGGTGATGCCGGGGTGGCCCGGCAGGTCCACCGCATTGGCGATCATCGTCGCGGCGGCATCGGCGGCGGCGGCGCTGGCCGCGAGCACCGTGACGGCATCGGCAATGCCAAGCGACTGGCTGCGCCCGCACCAGCCCGATGTGGCGATGCCGCGCACCGGATCGGCGTGATGGATGGTCACGCGCGTCTCGCTGCCCGCAAAGGCGGCACTGTAGCTCGTGCCGGGCGTCAGATGCAGCGCGATGTCTCCGCCATTGTTCACATGGGCGCGGGTCAGGCCGGGACGCGGCATCACTGCCAGCACCGTCTCGGCCACCGCCCCGGCCACTGCGGCCATCGGCGTGATGAAGGCCGGGCGATGCGGCGCCACGGCCCGCGCCATACGGCGGGCGGTGGCGCCGCGCAGGGGCTGTGGCGTGGCACTGCGCAGGGCGGGCAGTTCTGCCACCAGTTCATCCAGCAGCGGTGCAAAGCGCAGGGCGGCGGCGGCAAAAGCGGCCTCCACCGCCTCCGGCGTGCCATCGGCGCCAAGGATCAGATCCATCGGGCCATGATGCAGATGCAGGCGACCATCGGGCAGGCGGCGGGCTTCGGCGGGCATCATGCCTCCCCCCGTGGCCGGATGCGCGCAGCGGTCGGGTATTCACCGCCCTTACGCAGGATGTCGGACAGGTCGCGGATTGCCCCGGCATGGCCGCCCAATGCCAGATAGGCGTCGCGCGGCAGGGTGAACTCCAGCGGAGCCACCAGCGCCGGGGTCGGCACATAGCCGAAAGCGCCGGGCGGCAGGCGCGTCACATCCACCATGAAGGTGATACCACCGCCGGGCCAGATGTAGCACTCGGCCCCACCCGAGGTCAGCACGGTTTCCCCGGTCTGAACCGAGCGTGTCAGCCGCACCGGGTTGCGCGTGACGCCCGCCCGCAGGCTGCCCCCCGCCCCGCCCATGAACAGCACTGTGCAAAGCGAGGGTTCACAGTTTTCCGCGATCAGATCGACAGTGGCGCGCAGCGCCTCGGGCAACGGCGTGGGTTGCGGGGTCAGGCTGTCATCAAGGATGTAGAAGCCCCAATCCTCACCCGTGGTGGAAACCATCAGGAGGCTCAACCCAGGCCGCGCGCCCTTCTTCGCCTCCCACGGCCCGAGGATCTCCAGCGGGTCGGTCAGCCGGGTGCCGCCCCAGCCAAGGCCGGGGTCCGAGACGCGGAAATAGCGGCCGGGGGTCGACCGATGCCCCTTTATGCGGATGCCGGTAGGTGGCCAGCCAATCACCTTGCCCGCCTGATGTTCCGATACCACGCCGGTGATATGGTCATCCACCACCACAACCTCATCCACCAGCCCCTGCCATTGCGCCGCGAACATCCCGATGGTGGCCGAGCCGCAGCCGACGCGCATCCGGTGCTCGGGCTTGCCATCCACAATCGGCGCGCGCCCCGCCTGCACAATGACGGTTGAGCCACCGTCGATGGTCAGTTCCACCGCCTCACAGTTGCAAAGCGCGAGCAGGGTGGAACAGGTCAGCCGCCCCTCGGGTTTGGAGCCGCCGGTCAGGTGATGCACCCCCCCCAGTGACAGCATCTGCGAGCCATATTCGGCCGTGGTGACATGCCCTACCGCTTCACCCGCGGCGCGGACCGTGGCGCCCTCGGGGCCAAGGAAGCGGTCGGTGTCGATCTTCACCTTGACGCCGCAGTAGGAAAAGATCGCCTCTGTCACCACGGTCACCATGTCGACGCCCTCGGGGCGGGAGGCGATGATGAAGGGCGCGGGCTTGAAATCCGGGTAGGTGGTGCCCGCGCCGATGGCAGTGACAGTGGTGTCCGCCGGGGTCAGCGCGCCGTCCCAACCGGCACCTGCGAAGGGGATGACCGGCGTTCCGGATGCCAGAGCCTGCGACAGCATCACCAGGGGATCAGTGCGGACGATGCGGCCCGCGTCATTGGCATAGCGGTCGCAGGCGCCGGTCTGGCCGGGCGCGATGTAGCACATCACCGGGCAGGCATCGCAGCGGATCTTCTCGGGCGCGGCGCTGGTCATGGCACGGCCTCGGATGGCAAGGTTCGTGGGGGCTGTCTGCCCGTCGCCGGTCGGGCTTGAACCGATGGCGCCCAACCGACGACCCCCGAAGGATATTTTTGCCAAGATGAAAGCAGGTTCATTCCCGGCACCCCTTAATCGCCGTGCGCAGCCGGTGCGGCAGCACCGGAACACGGGTCAAGGTGATGCCGGTGGCGTGGCGGATCGCGTTCAGGATCGCAGGCGCGGTGGGGATCAGCGTGTGTTCGCCCAACCCCTTGGCACCGAAGGGGCCTTCCGGGTCCGGCACCTCGATCAGCAGGCTTTCTATGGGCGGCACGTCCGAAGTGGTAGGAATCAGGTAATCATGCAGGTTCTCGCTCCGGCCGGGCAGATATTCTTCCATCAGCGCAAGGCCGATGCCCTGCGCGATACCGCCCTCGATTTGCCCTCGCGCCAGCAGCGGGTTGATGGCGCGGCCAAGGTCATGCGCGGCGGTGATCTTCAACAGCCGCACCTTGCCCAGCGCGGCATCGACCTCAAGTTCCACCATCTGCGCGCCGAAGCCATAGACGGCATAGGGAATGCCCTGCCCGTTTTCATCCAGAGCTGTAGTGGGCGGGTCATAGCTTTCCTCGGCCATCAGCACATAGCCGAAGGGGTCTTCCGGCAGCGCGGCAAGGCTCAGCCGCGCGGTCTGGCCGTTTTCAGTGCCGGTCAGCGTGGCGCCCTCCAGCGCCAGCCGCGCGCCCTGACCTAGGTTCAGCCGCCGCAGGATGTCGGCCCGCAGCGCGGCGCCAGCCGCCTGTGCCGCGCGGCCCGAGACGAAGGTCTGGCGGCTGGCTGAGGTCTTGCCCGCATCCGGCGTCAGCGCGGTATCGGGGCCGATCAGGCGGAAGGCGGCCAGCGGCAGGCCCAGCGCCTCTGCCGCGATCTGCGGGATGACGGTGTTGGACCCCTGCCCGATGTCGGTCGCGCCCTGATGCAGCACCGGCACACCCGCACGGGTCAGGCCCAGCCGCATGGTCGAAGGATTGGGCAGCGAGGTATTGCCGCAGCCATACCAGCAGGTCGCCAGCCCCACCCCGCGCCCCGGCACCTGCGCCTCGGCCAAGGCGCGCTGCCAGTGCGGGCGCAGCGCGGTCAGGCATTCGTGGATGCCCGGCGCGGCGAGGCGCTGGCCTGTGACGGTTTCGTCGCCCGCGCGCAGAGCGTTGCGCAGCCGGAACTCCAGCGCGTCGATGCCCGCCGCCTCGGCCAGCCGGTCGATCAGCGTTTCCGACAGCAGCATCGCCTGCGGCACGCCGAAGCCCCGGAAGGCGCCGGAAACCGGGCCATGGGTATGCACCGCCCGCGCCTCGGCCGCATAGGCGGGCATCCGGTAGGGACCGGAGGCATGGACCGGCACGCGATTGGCCACCGTCGGCCCCCAGCTTGCATAGGCGCCGGTGTCGAAACTGCTGTCGAAGGTCATGCCCGTCAGCCGCCCCTCTGCATCGCAGCCCAGCGCCGCCCGCATCCGCCCCGGATGGCGCTTGGTGGTGGAGGCCATGCTTTCGCTGCGGCTGTAGGTCATCCGCACCGGCCGCCCGGTGCGCAGCGCCACCAGCCCGATCAGCGGTTGCAGGCTGACATCCAGTTTCGAGCCAAACCCGCCCCCCACCGCCGAGGGCAGGATGCGCACCCGCTCCGGCGGCAGGCCCAGAACGGCGGCGGTATCGTCGCGGTCCATCACCGGCGCCTGGGTGCAGGCGCGGATGCAAAGCGTGTCGCCCTCCATCCAGGCGGCACCGGCCTCCGGCTCGATATAGGCATGTTCGACGAAGGCGGTCTGCATCTCGCCTTCGACCGTGAAGGCGGAACCCGCCAGCGCCGCATCGGCATCGCCGTGCCGGACCCGCCCCGCGATCAGCAGATTGCCGGGACGGGAAGGATGGACAAGCGGCGCGTCCGGCGTCTCGGCCTCTGCCATCGTGACCGGCGGCAAGGACTGCCAGTTGATCGGGAAGCTGGAAAGGTCTGGTTCCGCCCCATCCTCGAAAGCCACCAGTGCCACCGCCTCGCCCCGAAAGCGGGCGGTGCCCTCGGCCAGCGCGGGTTGGTCTGCGAAGGCCGGGATGACGCCAAAGGCATTGCGACCGGGGATGTCGGCAGCCGTGAACACCCGTGCCTGCTGCGCCGCGGCCCAGGCCGCCAGATCGCCGAAGGTGAAGCGCGCATGCGGATGAGGCGACCGGATCGCCCGCGCCACCAGCTCGCCCTTCTGCCAGACATCGGCACCGAACAGATCGCCCGCCACCTTGGCCGCACCATCCAGCCGGGGAATGGCCTGCCCCACCCGCCCCTCGGGCGCGGCGGGCGGCGGCGTGGTATCGCAGACTGCCGTGATGATGGCCTGATAGCCGGTGCAGCGACACAGAACACCGCCCAAGGCGGCCTCGGCCTCGGCGCGCGAGGGCGCGGGGTTCCGGCGCAGCAGCGCCAGCGCCGTCATCAGCATACCGGGGGTGCATATGCCGCACTGTGCCGCACCATGGCGCAGAAAGCTGGCGCGGAGCGCCGTCAGCAGCGGATCTTCGGCCTCGATGGTGGTAACGGCGCGACCCCTGGCGCGGGCGGCGGGCGTGAGGCAGGCGCAAACCGGCGCGCCATCCAGCAGCACGGTGCAGGCGCCGCAATCACCGGCATCGCAACCGACCTTGGTGCCGGTCAGCCCCGCCTCCTCGCGCAGCGCATCCGACAGGCGTCGGGTGGTGCCGCTGAGGGAGACAGGCTTGCCGTTGACGCAGCTCATGCCACCGCCTCCATCATCGCGCGGCGGATCAGTTCTGCCGCCGCCGCCAGCCGATAGGCGGCACTGCCGCGCACGTCGTCGATTGGGGCAAGGTCAGCAGCCAACAGATCGGGCGTGATGCGCGCCAGTGCCTCGGCCAGCGGCAGACCCCGGCAGGCCGTTTCCGCCGCTGCCAGACGACGCGCGGTCGGCGCACAGGCCCCGGCGGATAATGCAAGCTCGGCAATCACCCCGCCCTCCAGCCGCAGCCGCGCCGCCACCATGGCAATGGAGATCACCAGATGCGCCCGCGCACCCAGCTTCTGAAAGGCCGACCGCCCCGCCAGCGCCTTGCGCGGCAGATGCAGGGTCAGCAGCAGTTCATCCGCCGCCAGCGCGGTTTGTCGCGCGCCGGTCAGAAATTCGACCAGTGGAAGGCGGCGCGGACCACGGGGCGAGACAAGCTCCAGCTCTGCCTCCAGCACAAGCAGCGGCGGCGCACCATCGGCGGCGGGCGAGGCATTGCAAAGATTGCCACCCACCGTGCCTGCATTCTGGATCTGCCACCCACCCACCTGCCGCGCCGCCTGTTGCAGGCCCGCACAGGCGGGCGGCAAATTGGCAGCGGCCAGAGCGGACCATGTGACCCCCGCGCCGATACACAGCCCCTCGGGGGTTTCGCGGATCTCGGCCATCCCCGGCAGCGCGGTCAGGTCCAGCACGGCAAAGCCCAAAGCCTGTCTCTGTGTAGCGGGATAAAGATCCGTCCCCCCCGCCAGCACACGCCATCCGCCCGCGGCCAGAAGGCCAAGCGCCTGGTCAAGCGTATCGGGGCGCGCGTAATCGGTCACAAACGGCCTCGCGGGTTGCGGGTCGGGGCGGGAACGGCGTGTAGATTGTTTGTATGCAAACATCCTGCGGCGATCTGCCGCCCGCTGTCAACGATTTTGATGGCAAGGGTTTTGATGGCAAAGCGCTTGCCCCCGCCGCCCCCCGCCGCTATCGGAGAGGGGTGAGCGAGGAAACCGAACCCTATGTGCTGGACGATCAGGTCGGTTACCTGCTGCGGCGGGTGACGCAGCGCCACCTTGCGATCTTCTCGCAGCACATCCCCGAAATCACCGCCATGCAATTCGCCTGCCTGGTGCGGCTGCACCAACAGGGGCCGCTGAGCCAGAACCATCTGGGCCGCGCGGCCTCGATGGATGCGGCGACGGTGAAAGGCGTGGTGGGCCGCCTGGAAAAGCTGGGCCTTGTGACCCGCGCCGCCGATCCGGGCGACAAACGCCGCCTGACCGTCACACTGACCGAGGCGGGCGCAGCACTTGTCTCTGCGCGCTATGCCGACGGGCTGCGCATCAGCGCCGCCACGATGGAACCGCTGAACCGGGCAGAACGGGCGCACCTTATGGCGCTCCTCAATCGCCTGACCTGAGGTGTTCGGCCAATAGCGCCGCCAGCCCCTCCCGGTAGGTCGGATAGGAAAGCTGCACGCCAAAATCGCGCTTCATCCGGTCATTCCGCACCCGCTTGCTTTCGGCATAGAAACTGCGGGCCAGCGGCGTCATCTCAGCCTCGTCGATCGGCACGACCGGCGGCAGGTCCACCCCCAGCAACTCGGCCGCATGGGTCAGCACGTCCTGCGGCGGCGATGGGTCGTCGTCACAGACATTGTAGATCGCCCCCGGCTCGGGCTGGTTGATCGAAGCGTCCAGCACCTGCGCGATGTCCTCGACATGGATGCGCGAGAAATATTGCCCCGGCTTCACGATCCGCTGCGCAGTGCCGTCCCTGACCTTGCGGAACGGGCCACGACCGGGGCCGTAGATCCCGGCAAGGCGGAATATATGCAGGGGCAGCCCCTGAGCGGCGGCCAGCGCCTGCCAACCAGCCTCAGCCGCGACGCGCTGATGGCCGCGCGTGGTGCCGGGCGTCAGGGGTGTCGTCTCATCCACCCAGCCGCCCGCGTGATCGCCGTAGACCCCGGTGGTGGACAGATACCCCAGCCAGCGCAGCCCCGGCAGCGGCCGGTCGAACGCCTCCGGCGCCGCCGTCAGAACCGGATCGCCCGCCGCATCCGGCGCGGCGGAAAGCAGGATATGGCTTGCCCCCGCCACGGCTCCGGCCAGATCGACGCCGGGCCAGATCAGCGGCGTTACGCCCTCTGCCGCCATGGCCGCCGCGCGGTCGGCACTGCGGGTGGTGCCGGTGACCAGCCAGCCCTGCGCCAGAAGCCGCCGCGTCAGTGCCCGCGCCGAATAGCCGTAACCGATTGCCAGTAAATGCCGTTCCATCCTGCCCCGCCCTTCCCTTTCCCCCGTTTTCGGCCCTGTCGCCGCCCTTGGCAAGCCGTGGCGGCGCGACCGCATGTCACGCGGCTTTCACCAGCCTGCGTTAGCGCCCCCATAACAGACTTGATTTGCCCCCCGGCAAAGGTGCAAAAAGGGCGATCAAAAAATGGAAAAAGATGTGACGCAGTTTACCGAAACGCAAAACGCGCCGGCCGATCCGGCGCAGGAATATTTCACCGATCCGACCGCCGCCGTTGACCGGCTGCAAGACCTTTACGATGCCGCCGTCGCGCATCTGACCGCCGGTTTCAATGCTGTGATGCAGGGCAACCGCCCCGAGACGCGGCTGCGCGCCTGCTACCCCGAGATCCGGCTGGTCACCACCAGCTTTGCCAAGGCGGATTCGCGGCTGTCGTTCGGCCATGTGGCCCAGCCCGGCACCTATGTCGCCACGATCACCCGGCCTGACCTGTTCCGTAACTACCTGATCCAGCAGCTTGGCCTGCTGATCGAAAACCACGGCGTGCCCATCGCCATCGGCCCGTCGCAAACCCCGATCCCGGTGCATTTCGCGCTGGCCAACCGCCCCGGCGTTCTGGTGCCGCAGGAGGGCGTGCTGGACTTCCCGCTGCGCGACGTGTTCGACGTGCCGGACCTGGCCACCACGAACGACGACATCGTGAACGGCGTGCTGACCGAGTATCCCGACGGCTCGCGCCCGCTGGCGCCGTTCACAGCGCAAAGGGTGGATTACTCGCTCGCGCGGCTTTCGCATTACACCGCGACCGATGCCGGGCATTTCCAGAACCACGTCCTGTTCACCAACTATCAGTTCTATGTGGATGAATTTGAGGCCTATGCCCGCAAGGTTCTGGGTGATCCGGCCTCGGGCTATTCCTCGTTCGTCGCGCCCGGCAATGCCGAGATTACCACGCCTGACGGCGATCTTGTGGTGCTGCCCAAGATGCCGCAGATGCCGACCTATCACCTGAAGCGCCCCGACGGGCAGGGCATCACGCTGGTCAATATCGGCGTCGGCCCCTCGAACGCCAAGACCGCGACCGACCATATCGCCGTGCTGCGTCCGCATGCCTGGCTGATGGTGGGCCATTGCGCGGGCCTGCGCAATTCGCAAAGCCTTGGTGATTTCGTGCTGGCCCATGCCTATCTGCGTGAAGATCATGTTCTGGACGACGACCTGCCGATCTGGGTGCCGATCCCGGCGCTGGCGGAAATCCAGATCGCGCTGGAACGTGCGGTGGAGCATGTGACCCAGTTGCAGGGATACGAGCTGAAGCGGATCATGCGCACCGGCACCGTCGCCACCATCGACAACCGCAACTGGGAACTGCGCGACCAGTCTGGCCCGGTGCAGCGGCTCAGCCAGTCGCGGGCCGTAGCGCTGGACATGGAAAGCGCCACCATCGCCGCCAACGGTTTCCGCTTCCGGGTGCCCTATGGCACGCTGCTCTGCGTCTCGGACAAGCCGCTGCATGGCGAGCTGAAGCTGCCCGGCATGGCAACCGATTTCTACCGCAGTCAGGTTGCGCGCCATCTGCTGATCGGCATTCACGCCATGGAACAGTTGCGCGACATGCCGGTTGAACGTATCCACAGCCGGAAGTTGCGCAGCTTCGAGGAAACCGCCTTCCTGTAACGCTGCGATGCAGCAGCGCGGCAGGGCGCGCATCCCGGCATTCTGGGCTTGCACTTTGCCGCGAAAACCTGTGTAGCACTGTCCATCAATGCCCCGAGGGGCTTATTCTCCGCCCAAAGGCGGGGACAAGACCAAAGGAAAGAAAAATGTCGAAACCGATGACCAAGACGCAACTCGTGGCCGCCCTGTCCGAAGCCATGGGCGCCGACAAGAAAACCGCCGGCACCGCGCTGGATGCGATCGCCGCCATCGTGGCGCGTGAAGTGGCCGCCGGTGGCGCCGTCACGCTGCCGGGCCTTGGCAAGGTCGTCTGCCGGGCCCGCCCGGAACGTCAGGTGCGCAACCCGGCCACCGGCGAAACCGTGACCAAGCCGGCCGACAAGCAGGTGAAATTCACCATCGCGAAAGCGCTGAAAGACAGCGTGAACGCCTGATCGGCCCCGCGCCGTTCGCCAAGGCCGCCCGCGAGGCGGCCTTTTTCTTGCGCCCTTCCTTTGCCCGGATTGCCCCGTGAACCTGCGCGCCCTTGTCACCGGCCTGTGCTTTGCCCTGATCTGGTCTTCGGCCTATGCCGTGGCCCGCATCATCGTGGCCGAGGCGCCGCCGCTGTTGTCGCTGGCGCTGCGGTTCAGTATCTCGGGCGTGGTTGCGGTGGGCATCGGCCTGCTGCTGGGGCAAAGCCTGCGCCTGACGCGGGCGCAATGGCGGGCCACGCTGATCTTCGGCCTGTGCCAGAACGCGCTGTATCTGGGCCTCAACTTCATCGCGATGCAGTGGATCGAGGCATCTCTGGCCGCGATCATCGCCTCTTCCATGCCGCTGATCGTTGCGGCCCTGGGCTGGGCCTTCCGGGGGGAGCGGCTGTCGCCACTGGGCGTACTGGGCCTTGGCCTCGGCTTCAGTGGCGTGGCGCTGATCATGGCGGCGCGGCTGACCGGCGGAGCCGACCCGCTGGGCGTGGTCTTCTGCCTTGCCGCCGCGCTGGCGCTGGCCACCGCAACGCTGACTCTGCGCGGCGCGGCCTCGGGCGGCAATCTGTGGATCATCGTCGGGCTTCAGATGTGGGTCGGGGCGGCGGTTCTGTGGGTCGCGGGCGGGCTGCTGGAAAGCTGGCACCTGCCGGCGAACCCGCAGTGGATCGCCGCGATGACTTATCAGATTTTCATGCCCGGCATCGCGGCGACGGTGCTGTGGTTCGCGCTGGTGCGCCAGATCGGCGCGGTGAAGGCATCGAGCTTTCACTTCCTCAACCCGTTCTTTGGCGTGGCCATCGCGGCCGCGCTGCTGGGCGAACAGATCCGGGCCACCGACATTGCCGGGGTCGTGGTGGTCATGGCCGGTATCCTTGCCGTGCAGCGCGCCCGCGAGACCCGCGCGCGGCCCTAACCCGCCATCAGCGCCGCATCCCGCGCCTGCATCGCTGCCACCGCCGGGCGCGCCTGACACCGCGCCACCCAGTCGCGGATCGCCGGGTCGTCCGGCATCGCCTCGCGGAACCAAGCATAAGGCGAATGCACCAGCAGATCGACCGCCGAATAGCGATCACCCAGCAGCCACGGTCCGCGCGCCAGCGCCGCCGAAATCCGCGCCGCCACCTCATCTGTGCCGCGCCATGTGGCGGTGAAGGCCGGATGCGACAGCCCGCTGCGCGCCACGATCAGCGCGGGTTCCATGACTGCACCATACCAGAACAGCCAGGTCAGAAAGGCGCCCCGCTGCGGATCGCCAGGCCGCGGCGCCATGCCCCCCTGTGGGAACAGTGCCGTCAGATAAAGCATGATGGCCGCCGTTTCCGAGATCAGTGTCCCGTCATGGTCCAGCAGCGGCACCTTGCCCTCGGGATGCGGGTTCGCCGCATCCGGCCCGCCGGAACCGTCAAACCGGCGGATCGTGACGGGACGCAGCGCCACCTCATCCCTGATCCCCATCTCCTCGATCAGGGTCAGGATGCGCGAGGACCGCGAATTGGGCGCGTGACAGAGGGTCAGCATGGCAGGCTCCTTTTCTTTCTGCATGCCCCTGTTATGCTGCACCCCTCCTGACGAAAGCTGTCAGCATCATGGCCCGATCCGACCGCCTGTTCCGCCTGCTGGATGCCCTGCGCCGCCTGCCGCCGCCCGCGACAGCCGCGCGGCTGGCAGAGGAACTTGAAGTCTCGCCGCGCACGCTTTACCGCGACATCGCCAGCCTGCGTGCGGCAGGAGCGCGGATCGAGGGCGAGGCCGGAGTAGGCTACACGCTGACCGAAGATCCGGCCCTGCCCCCACAGATGTTTACCCGGATGGAGGTCGAGGCGCTGATGCTCGGGCTGGCCGAGATCCGCCTTGCAGGCGACCCGGCACTGGCCCGCGCGGCTGAAACCGCCGCCGCCCGCATCATCGCCACCCTGCCCGAACGGGTGCAGCGGCAAGCGCTGCATGCCGCACAGGAAATCTACCGCTTCGAGCCGCGCCAGCCCGCCCCGCCGCATCTGGGCCTGATCCGCGAGGCGATCTGGGCCGAATGCGCGCTGGACCTGCGCTATGAGGATAATGCGGGCCAAAGCAGCCAGCGCCGGATCTGGCCGCTGTCGGTGGTCTGGCTGGACAAATCACTGATGCTGCTGGCCTGGTGCTGTTTGCGCAACGACTTTCGCCGATTCAAGCTGCACCAGATGTCAGATGTCACGCCAAGCGACGAAAGCTTCCGGCCCCGCCGCGTGCCGCTGCTGCGCGCGTTTCACACCCGCCTGCGCGGTCAGGGCAAGGCGCAAATTCGTTGATCAACGAATTTGCAAATCTTTTCGCAAAAGATTTGCGCCTCACCCGACGGTGCCGCGCACACCGCCGGTCTGGCCGCGATCCAGCAGCAGGTGATCGAGCAGCACGCAGGCCATCATCGCCTCGCCCACCGGCACGGCGCGGATACCGACGCAGGGATCATGGCGGCCCTTGGTGATCAGTTCGATCTCCTCGCCTGCCTGATTGACCGTCTTGCGCGGCGTCAGGATCGAGGAGGTCGGCTTCACTGCAAAGCGCACCACCACATCCTGCCCTGTGGAAATACCGCCCAGAATGCCGCCCGCGTGGTTCGACAGGAATTCCGGCCCGTTCGGCCCCATGCGCATCTCGTCGGCGTTTTCCACCCCGGTCAGCGCCGCCGCCGCCATGCCCTCGCCGATCTCGACCGCCTTCACCGCGTTGATCGACATCATCGCCGCCGCCAGATCGCTGTCGAGCTTGCCGTAAAGCGGTGCGCCCAGCCCCGCAGGCACGCCGGAGGCCACGACCTCGATCACCGCGCCCACCGAATTGTGGTTCAGCCGCAGGTCATCCAGATAGCCGGCCCAGCCTTCCGCCGCCACAGCATCGGGACACCAGAACGGGTTCCTCTCGATCTCGGTCGCATCGAACCGGCTGCGGTCGATCCCGTGCGGGCCGACCTGCACCATATAGCCGGTGATGGTCAGCCCCGGCACCAGCGCGGCCAGCGCCGCGCGCGCGACGCCCCCTGCCGCCACCCGTGCCGCGGTTTCGCGGGCCGAGGACCGGCCACCGCCGCGATAATCGCGCAGGCCATATTTCAGATGATAGGCCAGATCGGCATGGCCGGGGCGGAAGGCACGGGCGATGTCGCCGTAATCCTTCGACCTCTGGTCCGTATTCTCGATCATCAGCTGGATAGGCGTGCCGGTCGATCTCCCCTCGAAGACACCCGAGAGGATCTTCACCGCATCGGCCTCCTGCCGCTGGGTGGTGAACTTGTTTTGGCCTGGCTTGCGCCGGTCGAGCCAGTGTTGCAGCGCCGCCGCCCCGATCTCCACCCCCGGCGGGCAGCCGTCGACCGTGGCGCCCAGCGCAGGGCCATGGCTCTCGCCCCAGGTGGTGACGCGGAACAGGTGACCGAAGGTGTTCAGGCTCATGGGCGCACTCCTTTGCGCAGTGCCTTTACGCCAAAGCGCGCGGCGTGGGAAGGCGCCGCTATTCGGTTGAGGTCAGGATCGCCTCGACCCGCCGGTTCGCCATCCGCCCGGCTTCGGTCAGGTTGCTGGCGCGGGGTGCCAGATAGCCCACGCCCTGCGCCTCGATCCGCGCACCATCGGCCCCGGCGGCGATCAGCGCCTGCCGCACCGCCGCCGCGCGCTGCTTCGACAGCGCCAGATTGGTGGCGAGATTGCCCGAGGCATCGGTATGGCCGACCAGAGCGATGCGCCGCGACGGGTTGGCCGCCAGCCAGTCGGCCAGCGCCTGCAAGGCCGGATTGCCCGCGGTTTCCAGCCGGGCCGCGCCCGAGGCGAAATCCAGCCCCTCCAGCACCGCATGGCCCTGTCCCTCCAGCGCGGCACCGATATCCGGGGCATCACCCGGAACAACCGCGGGCGGTGTTTCGGCTTCGCCAAGGTCAACAGGCTGCAACCCGGTTTCCTCTGCGACAGCGCCGGGCTGAACCCGCGTCAGCTGCACAAACCCCGAGGCCTGCGACCGGCTGACCATCAGGCTCAGCACCTCATCCCCCTTCGCAGCGGCGAGATAGCGGAAATCGCCCAGATCGACATGCATGTCCGGCTCGGTCATCAGGAGCAGATCATAGCGGAAATCGAAGCCGCCACAGGCATCGGTTTCGCATTCGTAAAGCACCTGCCAGCCCGCCGCCTGCACCTGTTTGCGCAGGGGCGCGAGCAGGTCCAGCGTAGATACAGGACCGGCGATGCGCCAGGCCACCTGTTCAACCGTGCCTTCTGCCACACGGGTTTTGACCCGACCGTCCTGCCACGGGCCGAGCGGCATCCGGTAGCTGGCGCCGGGTTCCGTGATGCGGGCGGTCTCGGTCGCCGGGCCGGGCAGGCGCAGCGACAGCGGTGCCGCAGCCATAGCACCCGGCAGCAGCGCAAGCGCCAGCCCAAGGCAGAACCGCCGCATGGTCAATCCCTCAGCCGGTAGTGATAGCGCCCGGCCTCGACCATACCCAACCGCGCGTAAAGCGCGCGCGCCGGGACATTGGCTTCGGTCACCACCACGGCGAAGGTGGTAGCCCCCTGCATCACCGCCCAGCCCGCCGCAGCCCGCATCATCACCGCCGCCGCACCGCGCCGACGCATCGTCACCGGCACTTCCAGCGCATGCAGCATCGCAACCGGGCCAGACACCGCGACAAAGGCGGCACCGGCAGGCGTGTCATCGGTCCGACCAAGGATCGCCACTTTCGGCCCCGATACCCGATCCATCACCGCCAGGCGGGCCGGGCCAATGCCCCCGGCCGCCCAGATATCGGCGGCAATCGCAAGCGGCGGCCAATGCAGGAAAGCCGCCATGCCGCTGACCGGCTGCGCCAGATCCTCGGCAGGGGCGGCATAGGCCACCACAGGGTCATTGATCCGGTAGCCCCGTGCGTCCAGCGCCGCATCCAGCGCGGCATCGCCTGCGCGGATCAGGAAGAGGTGCTTCTGCCCCAGCGCGGTCATCGCGGTTTCGGCCTGAAGCAGATCGGCTTCGGTCCAGGCCCCCTCCGCCGTGGTTGCCGACACCCTCTGACCACCACCCTGCCCGTCGCGCAGCCGCCACGGACCTTCAACGAAGCTGCGGGCGGGCGGCCATGTCGTCTCCATCACCCCGGCGAGCCCTTCCGGTGTCAGAAGCCCGCCCATCACGAGAACAACGCGCAAAGCTTGGTCATCGCCGCATCCAGCTGCGCCGGGTCGGTGCCCCGGATGACCAGATTGGTGCCATGCGCACCGTTCTGGATGAACGGATAAGACCCCATCGAGAGGTCGGGGAATTCAGCCGCCAGCGCGGCGAAAGGCCCAGCGATCTCGCCCTCGCCACGATTGACGCGCAGCGACTGGCTCAGCAGCGGCTCCCCCCCGGTCAGTTTGGGCAGCACACTTGCCACCATGGCCTGAAAGATGTTGGGAACGCCCGCCATCACATGCACATTGCCCAGCGTGAAGCCGGGCGCTGTGCTGACCGGATTGTCGATCAGGGTTGCCGTATCCGGGATGCGCGCCATGCGCTGCCGGGCCGTGTTGAACTCCAGCCCCGCGCGGTCGTAATGCGCCTGCAACAGCGCCATCGCATCGGCGCGATGGCTGATACCCAGACCGAAGGCCGCCGCCACCGCATCGGCGGTGATATCGTCATGCGTCGGCCCGATGCCGCCGCTGGTAAACAGATGATCCCAGCGCCCGCGCAGATCATTCACCGCCTCAACGATGGCCGCATGGTCATCGGCCACCACGCGCGCCTCCATCAGCCGGATTCCGCGCTGCGTCAGTTCCCCTGCAAGATAATGCGTATTGCTGTCGCGCGTGCGCCCCGACAAAATCTCGTCGCCGATCACCAGCATCGCGGCTGTGGGGTTGGTCATGACGGTCTCCTTGACGATCCGCGCCGCGCCTGCCTGAACACGCCCGGCTCTGGCCTTTTGCTGCCCGAGGCTTTATCTAGACGCAAGCCTTAAGGAAAGGATACCCCGTGAAAGAGACTCGCGGCCGCGTGACCAAGGATGGCATCCGCATCTATGACCCGGCCGATTTCGCCGGGATGCGCGCCGCCGGGCAGGTGGCGGCCGAGATCCTCGACGCGGTAATCCCGCTGGTGAAACCGGGCGCGACAACGGGCGAGCTGGATGAGTTCATCACCGCCGAGGTTGAACGGCGCGGCGTGATTTCGGCCACCATTGGCTACAAGGGCTATCGCCATGCCTCGTGCATCAGCGTCAACCATGTGGTCTGCCACGGCATCCCCGGCAACAAGGTGCTGGCGGATGGCGACATCCTGAATATCGACGTCACTGTCATCGTGGATGGCTGGTATGGCGATACCAGCCGCATGTTCGTGGCAGGCAATCTGGGCCGTAAGGCGGAGCGGCTGATCGAGGTCACGCACGAAGGTTTGATGCGCGGCATCGCGGCGGTAAAACCCGGCAATACCTTCGGCGACATCGGCAACGCGATCCAGACCTATGTCGAGGCAAGCCGCATGTCGGTGGTGCGCGATTTCTGCGGCCACGGCCTTGGCCGGGTGTTTCACGCCCCGCCGAACGTGCTGCACTACGGCCGCGCGGGCAGCGGTGCGGTGCTGGAAGAAGGCATGTTCTTCACAATTGAACCGATGGTGAACCTTGGCCGCCCCGAAACCAAGGTGCTGGCCGACGACTGGACTGCGGTCACCCGCGACAAGTCACTTTCGGCGCAATACGAGCATTCGGTGGGTGTGACGGCAGAGGGCTGCGAGATCTTCACCCTGTCCCCCGCCGGCAAATTCTTCCGCACCTGGGCGTGAAGCGACCGGGGGTTACACCCGGTCGAGCCAGTCGCCATAGCCTTCCGCTTCCATCCGGTCCTTCGGGATGAAGCGCAGGCTGGCGGAATTGATGCAGTAGCGCAGCCCGCCCATTTCGCGCGGACCATCTGGAAAGACATGGCCCAGATGGCTGTCGCCATGGGTTGACCGCACCTCGGTCCGGATCATGCCATGGGTGGTGTCACGCAGCTCCACCATATGCGCCTCGTCGATGGGACGGGCAAAGGCAGGCCAGCCACAACCGCTGTTGTATTTGTCAGCCGAAGAAAACAGCGGTTCGCCCGATACGATATCGACATAGATGCCAGGCTCGAAATGATGGTCATAGGCGCCGGTGAACGGACGCTCGGTGCCATTTTCCTGCGTGACGCGATATTGTTCGGGGGTCAGCCGGGCGACGGCCTCGGCGGTCTTGGCAAAGCGGGACATGCGGCCTCCTGATCCTGTCGGGGATGAATCTGGTCACCCCGGCCGGAAAGTCCAGAGCCCGCAAATTTCTTTGAAGAAATTTGCAAAAGTTTTCAGAAAAACTTTTGCCCGCGCCCGGCAGACGCGGTGGCGTGCCTCAGCCCGTGGTTTCCAGGCAGTGCCGCCGGAAAGCGCGTTTCAGCATGTCGAGTTCGGCGCGCAGCAGGTCAACTTCGGCCCGCAGGTCATCCTCCATCGCCACCCCGGTGATGATGGTGAAATGGCCCAGCTTGTCGCCCGTGATGGCATCGCGGAACAGGAAAGTCTGCACGCCCTCGGTCAGCACCGAAGCGGGGATGGGCAGGCGCACCGCATAATGGCCGGGCTGACCGGGCACTTCGGTCACGCTCAGCCCCGGCAGTTTCTGCTCCAGATGCAGCACTTCCAGCGCGGGCGCGCCGCCCTCGGCCGTTAGCAGCCCCTCCCAGACCCCGGCCCGGACTTTCGTCTTTGTCAGCTTGGCCTCTGCCATGGCAGGCGTCCTTTCAAATATCCGCGCGGGGCCGCCGTGACAGCGTCACGTCGCGCAGGATGATCTGGTTCATCTCCGGACCTTCAAAGATCAGGTCGATCCACATTTTCTCGACGCGTTTCTCGCTCATCTTCGTATAGGCGAGGTCGAATTCGACCATGACCTCTTCTTCGGCAAGCGGAAGTTCGCGCACGATCTGTTCGACGTTCGGGCCATGCCGCACGTTGAGACGGGCAAAGATTTCCAGCGGCTTCTCCATCTCAACGATCACGTCAAGCCGGATCAGATGGCGCAGGCGCAAGCCCTGCACCGACTCGGGCGGCAGGTCGAGCACCAGCGACAGGAACGAGCCGTCAAAGCGGAACACATCCATCCGCAGCCCGAAGGGGGCAAGATCGGCCTCGCGGGTATTGCGCACCTGCCGCACGGTCAGTTCCGAGCGGCGGCAATCGTGGAACAGCGTCGCCCCCTCGCAAACCGGCTGTTTGGAAGGGACAGAGGAAAAGCCCGGCACCGGAATTTCGCCCTTCCACAGGTCTGGGCGCCAGACCCAGTCGGACCCCATGGGTTTGCGCAAGGCGTTGGAGCCGATCACCGGCAGGGCGAGCCGGTGTTCCGCGACATGGATCACCCGGTCCAGCTGGCGGCGCGCGGCGCGGGCACGGCCCCGCAGGTCGCGCAGCTCTTCCAGCCCCATCTGCGTGGCGCGATCCGCCCATCCCGCCCAACGCCGTTCGAACCGGCGCTGGATCAGTCGGTCGAGAAGATTGTCGAGTTTGTTGCCCATGTCACCGTTGATGATGCGCCGGACGGTCCGCACCGCCGGTTAAACCGTTTCATGCCAAGAAACGATTCGTTTATCACCCTAAATAATTAAGAACGCCACCCCAAGCCGCCGGAATTTCGCGCCTTTTCGTCCCTTAGCCTGCCGGCTTGCCCGCAGGATTGGCACGCTGCACCGCCCTGACGAAAGCTTCCAGCAGGGCGCGGCCTTCGGCGCGGTCCAATCCGCCCTGTCCGGCGACCCCGGTGACCGACAGGCTGACCAGCCGTCCCCGCAGCGTCAGGATGGCGCGCCAGCTTTCCGGTTGCATGGTGGCCCCCCTGGCACCGCGATCCTCGAACCGCAAAAGGAAGGCACCGGGAATGCCCAGCGCCTGATGCACGGTCACGTCCCCGGCCCGTCCGCGACGGCTCAGCGCCGCCCGACCGCGATCAGACCGGAAAAACGCTGCGAGTTCCCGCCCGCCCGAGGCAACATCCAGCCCCGCAGCAGATCCAGCCGCCCCGACGCTGGCGGTCAGAACCGCCGGGTCCTGCGTCGCGTCCCCGGCACAGCGGCCCAGCAGCAGCACCGCGCTGTCGGCACGCTCCACCACCGAGGCCGGTTCGATGCAGTAGCCGGTCGGTGCCGCCACCGCGACTTTCGCGGCGGTCACGACGCGCTGCCGGTAGTCCCCCGCAGGCCCGGTTGCGGGCATGACGCAGCCTGCAAGCAGCAGCGCGGCGGCAGCGAACAGGGTGGGAAGGCGAAAGGGGCGCGAAACAGCGGTCAAGACACAGCTCTCCGGAAAACCGGAACGTCATACTGCGCGCGCCACAGCCGGGCAAGCCGGAGCGCCACGACCACCCGCCCCGTCGGCAAGACAGCGCGCGCGATTGCAATTCCGCCCCTCGCGGCTTATTTCGGAACGCGACCGAGAAAGAGGGGCCTGCCCGTATGAACTGGATCAGCAACTACGTCCGCCCGAAGATCAACTCGCTGTTCTCGCGCCGCGAGGTACCCGAGAACCTGTGGACGAAATGCCCCGAATGCGGGACGATGCTGTTTCACCGCGAATTGGCGGAGAACCTGAACGTCTGCACCCATTGCGATCATCATATGGCGATCACGCCGCGCGCGCGCTTCAGCGCGATGTTCGACGGCGGCATCTTCGTCGAGGTGAAAGTACCTGAGCCGGTCGCAGATCCGCTGCATTTCCGCGACCAGAAGAAATATCCCGAACGCATGAAGGCCGCGCAGAAAGCCACCGGCGAAAAGGATGCCATGCTGGTGGCCGAGGGCGAGATGTTGCGCACCCCGGTTGTTGCCGTGGCGCAGGATTTTTCCTTCATGGGCGGCTCGATGGGCATGTATGTCGGCAATGCCATCGTGGCAGCGGCTGAACGTGCCGTGGCGCTGAAGCGGCCGCTGATCCTGTTTTCCGCCGCCGGTGGCGCCCGGATGCAGGAAGGTATCCTGTCGCTGATGCAGATGCCGCGTTCGACCGTAGCGGTACAGATGCTGAAGGAAGCGGGCCTGCCCTATATCGTGGTGCTGACCCATCCGACGACCGGAGGCGTGACGGCCTCTTACGCGATGCTGGGCGATGTGCAGATCGCCGAGCCGAATGCGCTGATCTGCTTCGCCGGGCCGCGCGTCATTGAACAGACCATCCGCGAAAAGCTGCCCGAGGGTTTCCAGCGCGCGGAATATCTGTTGGATCACGGCATGCTGGACCGGGTGACCCACCGCAAGAAATTGCGGGAGGAACTGGTCACCATCCTGCGCATGCTGACCGGGCAAACACCCGCCGTGCATGGCGACCTGCCCCCGGCGCAGCCGGTGGAACAGCCTGCCCCTGCGCAGGGCTGAGCTTTCGCGGGCCAGAACTGGCCCGCCCCTCCCCCTTCAACATTCCGCCTTCGAGGCCGCGATGACCGATACCAGCCGCTCCGACGCGATTCTGGCGCGTATGATGGAGTTCCACCCCAAGATCATCGACCTCACGCTTGACCGGGTGCACCGGCTTCTGGCGGCCTTGGGGCATCCCGAACGGGCACTGCCGCCGGTGATCCATCTGGCCGGGACCAATGGCAAGGGTTCGACCCAGGCGATGATCCGCGCCGGGCTGGAGGCCGACGGCAAGCTTGTCCACGCCTATACCTCGCCGCATCTGGCGTGGTTCCATGAACGTATCCGGCTGGCGGGCGAACTGATTTCCGAAGAGGCGCTGGCAACGCTGCTGGATGAATGCGTCGCGGCGAATGGCGGCGAGGAGATCACGTTTTTCGAAATCACCACCTGCGCCGCGCTGCTGGCGTTTTCCCGCACCCCAGCGGATTACACGCTGCTGGAAGTGGGGCTTGGCGGGCGGCTGGATGCGACGAATGTGGTGGATCGCCCGGCGCTGACGGTGCTGACGCCCATTTCCATCGACCATCAGCAATATCTGGGCGAAACCCTGCCCGAGATTGCTGGGGAAAAGGCCGGCATCCTCAAACGCGGCGTGCCCTGCGTGGTCGGCCCGCAGGAAGATGCGGCGCTGGACGTGATCGAGACGCGCGCCGCCCGGCTGGGGGCGCCGCTTCTGGTACATGGCCAGCACTGGCATGTGACCACCGAACGCGGGCGGCTGGTGTTTCAGGATGAAACCGGGTTGCTGGACCTGCCGCTGCCCAACCTGCCCGGACCGCACCAGATCCAGAATGCCGGGGCGGCGCTGGCCGCGCTGCGCCATCTGGGCGCGTCGGAGACCGCCTGCGAGGCGGCAGTGACCCGCGCCTTCTGGCCCGCCCGGATGCAGCGTCTGCGTCAGGGTCCGCTGGTCGATCTGGCGACGGGGGTGGAGCTGTGGCTTGACGGAGGCCACAACCCGGCGGGGGGCGAGGCCATTGCCGCGACGCTGGCCGCTATGTCTGCGCGTCCGACCTTCGCCATCTGCGGTATGCTGAACACCAAGGATATCGGCGGTTACCTGCGCCCGCTGGCACCGCATCTGGCAGAACTGCATGCCGTATCGATTCCGGGCGAGAAGAATACGCTGCCTGCCGAAGTGACGGCCGAAGCCGCGCGCAAGGCGGGCATCGTGGCCGCAGAGGCCGAAAGCGTGGGCGCGGCGCTGGCCGGAATCGCTGACCGCAACCCACAGGCGCGGGTGCTGATCTGTGGTTCGCTTTACCTTGCGGGTACGGTGCTCAAGGACAACGGCTGATGGAGCCGCAGGCGCTTGCCGAAGCCTGCGCCGCAACCATGTGGGCGGGGGACGAAGCCAACCGGACCCTTGCCACACGGCTGGCCGAGGTGGCGCCAGGCCGAGCTGTGATGTGCCTCGATCTGGGGCCGCAGCATCTGAACAGCCATGGCATCTGCCATGGCGGGTTCATCTTCGCGCTGGCCGACAGCGCCTTTGCCTATGCCGCCAACAGCCATAACGTGCCGATGGTGGCACAGGTGAACCAGATCACCTTCGTCAGCCCGGCGCGTGGCGGAGAGACGCTGACCGCCACGGCGACCGAGCTGTCACACAGCGGTCGCAGCGCGATTTATGACATCATGGTCACCGGCGGCGACGGGAGGCTGGTGGCGACCCTGCGCGCCAATGGCCGCAGCCTGCCCGGCCAGCATATCCCCGACGCGCAGACGCAAGGCTGAACCCGCCTTGCATCCGCCCGCGCGGCGTGAAAGCTTGGGCCAACGCTCGGACCCCGGAACATGCTGCCGATACTTGTGAAAACCCTGCCCTTCTTCGCCCTGATCGCGGTGGGGTATCTGGCTGGCCGGAAACGGTTTTTCCCGCCCGAAGGCGTGGCCTGGCTGACCAAATTCGTATTCTACTTCGCGTTGTCGGCCATGTTGTTCCGCTTTGCCGCGAACCTGAGCCTTGCGGAAATCTTCGACCTGCCCTTCGTGCTGGCCTATCTTTCGGCCTCGCTGCTGCTTTATGCGGCGGTCATGGCCATCGCCATGGCACGCGGTCGCGGGGTCGAGGAAGCGGCGATGGAGGCGCAATGCGCGCAATCGGGCAATACCGGCTTTCTGGGCGTGCCCATGCTGGTCGTGCTGCTGGGCGCGCAGGCGGTCGGGCCGGTGCTGATGGTGCTGACGGTGGACATGGTGGTGTTTTCGTCCCTCATCACGCTGATCATCACCGCCGCGCGCGGCGGGCGACCGGGGTTGCAGACGCTGCGCATGCTGGCAATGGGCTGGCTGAAGAACCCGATGGTGGTGTCGATCGTTCTGGGGCTGATCTGGTCCGGCGCGGCGCTGCCGGTGCCCGGCCCGGTGAACGAGTTTCTGGGGATCCTCGGCGCCGCCGCCACCCCCGGCGCGCTGTTCGCCATCGGCGCCTCGCTGGCCGGGCGCGGGGCGGAACGGCTGGGCGTGGCGATCTGGCTGTCCTTCGCCAAGCTGGTGCTGCATCCGGCGCTGGTGGCGCTGGCGGCTTTTATGATCTTCCCGGTCGATCCGTCGGCGGCGGGCGTCATGGTGGCGGCCGCGAGCCTTCCGGTCGCGGGCAATGTCTATATCCTTGCGCAACATTACGGCGTGGCCCCGCAACGGGTGTCCACTGCCATTCTTGTATCCACGGCGGCCAGCATCCTGACCGTCACAATGATCATCGCCTGGATCACGGGCTAAGGAGGACCGACGATGAAAACCGTTTCCGAAAACCGCGCCTATGGCGGCGTGCAGGGCGTCTACAGCCATGGCTCCACCGCCTGCGGCTGCGACATGACCTTCGGCCTGTTCCTGCCGGAAGAGGCCGAACGCGGCCCTGTGCCGGTGATCTGGTATCTGTCCGGCCTGACCTGCACGCATGAGAATGCCATGGTGAAGGCAGGTGCGCAGAAATGGGCGGCCGAAGCGGGCGTTGCGCTGGTCTTCCCCGACACCTCGCCGCGCGGCGCCGATGTGCCGAATGACGAGGCCTATGATCTGGGTCAGGGTGCAGGCTTCTACGTCAATGCGACGGAAAAGCCGTGGTCCACCCATTTCCGCATGTGGGATTATGTGACGGAAGAACTGCCCGAGCTGATCTTCAAGGCCTTCCCCGTAGCCGAGGAGCGGCAGGCGATCACCGGGCATTCGATGGGTGGCCATGGTGCCCTGACGATCGGCATGAGCTTTCCGGGCCGGTTCCGCTCCGTCTCGGCCTTCGCGCCCATCGCCAACCCTTCGGGCAGCGACTGGGGCCGCAAGCAGTTCACAGCCTATCTGGGCGCGGACGAGGCGAAATGGGCGCCGCATGACGCGACGCTGCTGATGCGCAAGCGCGGCTTCGACGGCCCGATCCTGATCGACCAGGGATCGGCCGACCAGTTCCTCGACCTGCTGAAACCCGAGGCGCTGGCCGAGGCAATGGCGGCGCGGCGGCAGGGGGGAATCTTCCGCATGCAGAAGGGCTATGACCACAGCTACTTCTTCGTCTCCAGCTTCATCGAGGATCACATCGGCTTCCACGCCGCGGCGCTGTATGACTGAGCGCCGCATCCTCATCGACGCGGATGCCTGCCCGGTGAAGGCCGAGGCGGAAACGGTGGCGACGCGCCACCGCATCCGCATGGTGCTGGTGTCGAACGGCGGCATCCGGCCCTCGGCCAATCCGCTGGTGGAAAGCGTCTTCGTCGCCGAAGGCCCGGACGAGGCTGACAAATGGATCGCCGCCACCGCCGGACCCGGCGATGTGGTGGTGACGGGCGACATCCCGCTGGCGGCGAAATGCGTGGCGGCGGGGGCAGCGGTGCTGAAACCCAACGGCGAGGCACTGACCACCGCGAACATCGGCATGGCGCTGGCCACGCGCGACCTGATGTCCGACCTGCGCAGCGCCGATCCCTTTCGCCAGGGCGGCGGGCGGCCTTTCGCCAGGGCGGACCGCTCGCGCTTCCTCGATGCGCTGGAACGCGCACTGCGGCGCTGACGCGAATGTTCCGTCCCGCCGTCGCGGGCGGAACAGACGGAACGCGCGGCACACGGCTAGGCTTCGGCCATGATTTCGCAGGCTTCCCCCCGCACTACCCTGTTGGGCATCCTTTGCGCCATCGGCGGCGCCTCGGTCCTGTCGATCAACGATGTGGCGATCAAGGCGCTGTCGGGCGGCTATCCGCTGCATCAGGTGATCCTGACCCGGTCGGCCATCAGCATGGCCTTCATCCTGACCTTCATCGGCCTGACCGGCAGCTTCCGGCAATTGCGCACCCGCCGCCCGCGCGGGCATCTTCTGCGCGTCAGCTTTGTCATGCTGTCGAACATCACCTATTTCCTTGGTCTCGCCGCACTGCCGCTGGCCGATGCGGTGGCCATCGCCTTCATCAGCCCGCTGGTGGTAACCCTGCTGTCGGTCGTGGTGCTGCACGAACATGTCGGCCCGCGCCGGTGGGCCGCAGTGGCGGCGGGTCTGGTCGGTGTGCTGATCATGATGCGCCCCGGCGCGGGCGCACTGCATCCGGCGGCGGTGCTGGTGTTCATTTCGGCCTTCACCTATGCCTCGACCCATATGATGACGCGGCGCCTGCGCGATACTGAAAGCGCGGCGACGCTAAATTTCTATGTCCAGTGCGGTTTCATTGTGGTCAGTACCTGCATGGGCCTGATCGTGGGCGACGGCCATCTGGCGGGCGGCGGCAATGCCTCGCTGGAGTTCCTGTTCCGCCCCTGGGTCTGGCCGCCCCCGCAGGACTGGCCGGTGTTTCTGGCGACCGGCCTTGCCGTCGGCATCGGCGGGCTGATGGTCAGCCAGGCTTACCGGCTGTGCGAGGCGGCGCTGATCGCACCCTTCGAATATGTCGCCATGCCGTTGGCGATTGTCTGGGGCGTGACCGTTTTCGGCCAGTGGCCCGATGCAACCGCCTGGGCCGGGATCGCCCTCATCTGCGGCGCCGGGCTTTATACGCTGTGGCGTGAAACCGTGAACAGGAGACGCACATGACCACACCGCAGGCCGTGATCTTCGACATCGGAAATGTGCTGCTGGAATGGAACCCCGAACGGTTCTACGACTGGCAGATCGGCCGCGCCCAACGTGAGGCGCTGTTCGCCGAGGTCGACCTGCACGCGATGAACGAGGCCATCGACGCGGGTGCGCCCTTCCGCGATACGATTTATGATCTGGCTGACCGCACCCCCGACTGGGCCGATGAAATCCGCATGTGGCATGACAACTGGCTCGACATGGCCTCCCCGCGCATTGACGGATCCGTCACGCTGCTGCGGGCATTGCGGTCGCGCGGTGTCGCGGTCTTCGCGCTGACGAATTTCGGCACCGGCAGCTTCGATTACGCGAAAACCCGTTATGATTTCCTGTCGGAATTCGACCGGGCCTATGTTTCGGGCCATTTGGGGGTGACGAAACCCGACCCGCGCATTTATGAACGGGTAGAGGCCGATTGCGGCCTGCCGCCCGGTTCGCTGCTGTTCACCGACGACCGGGAGGCGAATATCGCCGTCGCCCTGCAACGCGGCTGGCGCTGCCACCTGTTCGAGGGCTGGCAGGGCTGGGCGCGGCGGCTGGTGACGGAAGGATTGCTGAACGAGAAGGAGGCAGGATTGTGACAGTGGAGATCATCGGGCGCGAGGCGGAAGCCGAACTGGACTGGCTGACGCTCTGCGACGCGATCGAGGCAGGCCACGGACTGCCGCGCGCCGAAATCGCCGATGCCCTTCTCTATCGCGGCAAGGATACACTGCTCAATCGCGCCGCATGGATCGACGGGCTGGGTCAGCTGGTGAAATGCGCGACCGTATTTCCGGGCAACGGTGCCCTTGGCAAACCCAGCGTCAATGGCTCGGTCACGCTTTATGCCGATACGACGGGCGAGCTGGAGGCGGTGGTCGACTTCCATCTGGTCACCAAGTTCAAGACGGCGGGCGACAGTCTGGTATCTGCGCGGCGACTGGCCAGACCCGAATCGCGCGAGATTCTGATTGTCGGCGCGGGCACTGTGGCGCGGTCGATGGTTGAGGCCTATCGGGCCGGCTTCCCCGATGCACGGTTTCACATCTGGAACCGCAGCCCGGGCGGGGCCAATGCGCTGGCGCGGGAGACCGGCGCAGAGGTGGCCACCGATCTGGCGGCGGCGGTGTCGGCGGCTGACATCATCTGCACCTGCACCATGAGCACCGAGCCGGTGGTGAAAGGCGAATGGCTGCGCCCCGGTCAGCATCTGGACCTGATCGGCGCCTATCGCCCCGACATGCGCGAGGTTGATGACGAGGCCCTGAGCCGCGCGCAACTGTTCGTGGATTCCCGCGCGACGACAATCCATCACATCGGCGAGCTGAAAGACCCGATTGCACGCGGCGTCATTTCCGAAGCGGACATCCAGGCCGATTTCTACGACATCCCGCAGGGGCTTTACCGCCGCCGTTCCGCCGAAGAGATCACCATTGCCAAGAATGGCGGCGGCGCGCATCTGGATCTGATGACAGCGGCCTATATCCTCGCCGCCTGGCGCGGTCGGTGAGGCCGGGGGTTTTGCACCCCCGGACCCCTGCAGGATATTTATGCCAGGGTGAATGGCGCTTCAGCGCGACAGCGGCAGCGTCATGTCGCGGTGCGGAATGCCCGCATCATCATAGGCCGGGCCTTCGGCAGTGAAGCCGAGCTTTTCGTAGAAGCCCAGCGCGGGCACCTGCGCGCTGAGACAGACCTTGTTGAAGGATGGATCGGACGTGAAATGCGCGATGCCCGCGCGGATCAGCGCCGCGCCAAGGCCGGTGCCGCGCGCCTCGGGCAGCACGCAGACCCGGCCGATCTTGCCGGTTGCGCCCTTGCGCAGCAGGCGGGCGGTTCCGACTGGCCGGGCATTGATTGTAGCCAGCAGGTGAATCGCCTGATCGTCGAGGTCGTCCAGTTCATCCGCCTCGGCGATGCCCTGTTCCTCGATAAACACTTTGCGGCGCAGAGCGACACAAGTGGCAATATCGGTGGTTTCCGCGATGACCGGGGTCACGCGAAATACTCCCGCAGGATGCGGCTGTAGATCGTCTTGAGCTGCTGGATCTGCGCCACTTCGACCCGTTCATCGACCTGATGCATGGTCTTGCCGACAAGACCGAATTCCACCACCGGGCAATGATCCTTGACGAAGCGCGCATCCGATGTGCCGCCCGAGGTGGAAAGCTCGGGCCGGCGGCCGGTTTCGGCTTCCACCGCGCGCGCGATCAGATCCGACAGCGGGCCGGGCGGCGTCAGGAAACTTTCGCCCGAGATCTGCACCCGCATCGCGATGCGGACGCCGGTTTCCGCCTCGACTACGCGGGCGTGGCTGGCGAGCCAGTCCGTGAGGCTCGCGCCCGAATGGGCATCGTTGAATCGGATGTTCACCGTGGCATGGCCGCGCGCCGGGATCACGTTGGTGGCCGGGTTGCCGCAGTCGATGGTGGTGATCGCCAGCGTCGAGGCGTCAAAATGCGCGGTGCCTTCGTCCAGCGGCTTTTCCTCCAGCCGCGCGAGCAGTTTCACCAGCGCCGACATCGGGTTCTTCGCCCGGTGCGGATAAGCGCTGTGGCCCTGCACGCCCTCCGCGGTGAACCAGCAGGTCATCGAACCGCGGCGGCCGATTTTCATCATCTCGCCCATCTCGTTGGGGCAGGTGGGCTCGCCCACGAGGCAATGCGTCATCCGTTCGCCATTGGCGGCCATCCAGTCGAGCAGTGCGGTGGTGCCATCCTCGGCATCGCCTTCCTCGTCGCCGGTGACGGCCAGGATCACCGCGCCGTCCGGCGGTGTTTCGCGCACGAAATCCAGTGCGGCGGCGGCAAAGGCCGCAACGCCCGATTTCATGTCGGTGGCGCCCCGGCCCCAGAGGATGCCGTCGATGATCTCCCCTCCGAAGGGATCATGCGTCCAGGCGGTGGCATCGCCCACCGGCACCACATCGGTATGACCGTTGAAGCCGAAGCTGCGGTTGGCACCTTTCGTGCCCCAGCGCGCGAAAAGGTTGGCAATGCCGCCGCGATCCACACGCGTGCAGGTAAATCCCCCTTCGGTCAGCATCCGCTCCAGCAGGGTCAGGGCCCCCCCCTCGGCCGGAGTGACCGAATTGCAGCGGATGAGGTCGGCGGTCAGGCGGACGGGATCGACGGGCTTCATGGCGGCCTCCTTGTTCTGGCCCTCAGGGATAAGGTGCCGGAGCGGCTGCCGCAAGCCCGCCACCGCAGCCCCCACCACTGTGGCCGGGGCGCCACCGGACAGCGCGGACCGTGGGAATGTGGCAACAATAGGGATGACATGGGGCATAATGCGGACATATCGTTCTCGTCAGATGCGGATACATGCCGCAGTAACCGACAGGGTGGATCAACCGCCCGGCCCCGAGCAGACCGGCAGATGACGGAGAAAACTCCGCAGCCGGGGGGACCTGAAAAGGTGAGACAGGCACATGGCGACCGGCGCCGAACTGACATACCAGACCAACGCCTCGGCGTTGCAGATGGCCAATGCGATTTTCGGCGATGGCGTGACCGTCACCGGGGCAAGCTATACCGGGCCAAATGCGTCTTCCGCGATCTATTCCAACGGGCATCTTTCACCCGGTGTCGTGCCCTCGGCAAGCGGGGTCATCCTGTCGACCGGCAATGTGACGAGCTTCACCCAGAGCTCGGGCGATCCCAACCGCAGCGCCAGCACCTCGACCAATACCTCGGGTGTCGATAACAACAGCCTGTTCAACGCCATCGCGGGCGCCCGCACCTATGATGCGGCCTGGCTGGATGTCGATTTCATCCCGACCGGCAACATGATGACGATGAAATTCGTCTTCGCCTCGGAGGAATACCCGGAATACGTCAATTCACAGTTCAACGATGTCGTGGGCGTCTGGGTAAACGGCACCCATGTGCCGGTCTCGGTCGGCAACGGCAAGACCGCCGTGAACAACATCAACCTGAACACCCAGCCCAACCTGACCATTTCCAACACGAATGACGCCTACAACACCGAGATGGACGGCTTCACCATCACCCTGTCGCTGGACATGAAGGTGATCGCGGGGCAGGTCAATTCCATCCGCATCGGCATCGCGGATACCTCGGATGCGAACTATGACAGTAACCTGCTGATTGCGGGCGATTCCGTGCAGACCGCGCTGGTCGCGGTCGATGACAGCATCACCATGGGCCCTGATGGCACCCGCACGCTGAATGCCCTGGCCAATGACCGTGGTCCCGGTAACAGCCAGCTTGTCATTACACAGATCAACGGCATCAACGTGGTCGCGGGACAGACCGTGACCCTTGCCAGCGGCCAGCAGATCACGCTGAACGCAGATGGCACCTTCACCATCGTCGGCAACGGCCAGACCGGAAGTTCGTCCTTCACCTACACGCTCGCCAACGGCAACGGAAAGGGCGTGACGGATGTCGGGATCGTCACTATCAACTCCGTGCCCTGCTTCGTGGCAGGCACCCGCATCCGCACGCCGGACGGGGACGTGCCGGTGGAACAGCTGGAACCCGGCGACCTGGTTCTGACGATGGATGACGGACCGCAGCCGCTGCGCTGGATCGGCAGCCGTCGCGTGGCCGCCAGCGGCGCTTTCGCACCCATCCGTATCAAGGCGGGCACCTTCGGGGCGCATGGCACGCTCTTCGTCTCGCCCCAGCACCGGGTTTTGCTGCGCGACCGGCTGGCCGAACTGCTGTTCGGAGAGGCAGAGGTTCTGGTCGCCGCGAAAGAGCTGGTGAACGGCCGCAGCATCACGGTGCAGCCGGGGGGCGAAGTGGAATATGTGCATCTGATGTTCGACAGGCACCAGCTTGTCTGGTCGGAAGGTCTGGTGACAGAAAGCTTCCTGCCGGGGCCACAGGCCGCCGAAATCCTTGACCGTCCGGTTCTGGACGAGATCCGGGCCCTGTTTCCCGAACTCGACCCCGAGACCTGGCTGGGCTACGGCCCCGCCGCCCGCCCCACCCTGCGCGGCTTCGAGGCGCAGGTTCTGCTGACCGACGCCCGGCGCGCCGCATGAACACAGCGCCGCGCCCGGGGGGATGGACCGCGCTGTCTCAGCACGACCCGACCCGTCCGGGCGCAGGCGCGGGCCGCAAGGGGCTGATGGAGCGCGGGGCGCTGGTTCTTGAACTGGCCGTGCCGCTGCGCAAGGCACAGGTTCTGCTGGATTACCATGCCGAGGCCGATGGCTGGGAACGGGCGTTTTCTATCCTGCACGATCCCGAAAGCGGCCTGACCATCCGCCATCGGCAGGGCAAGGCCGTTGCGCTGCACCGGCTCTGTGGCCCCCTGCCCGCCGAACCGGGCATCGCGCAGGTCATCCTGAGCTTCGACGCCCCTGCCCGCCACTGGAAGCTGAGCTACTGCCGACCGGGCAGCGGCACCTTCCTCGCGGCGACCGGCGAGGCCCCCCTTCCACTGCCGCTGGACGATCTGGACCGGATGTGTGCGCTGTCCCCTCTGGTGCGCCGGCACGAGGCGGTGCTGTGGTTCGGCGCCACCTCCCAGGCTACACCGCCCTGCGCCTCGGGCTGGGTCCATCCGCAAAGCCGGATTGCGACGCCCTCAGGCTTTCGGCAGGCGGGCAGCCTTGGACCCGGCGACACCGTGTTACTGCACGACGGATCGGCGCGCGGCCTGCGCTCGGTACGGCATCTTGATCTCCCGGGGCGGGGCAGCCACACGCCGGTGCGGCTGCGCGCACCCTATTTCGTGGCCGGTCACGATCTGCTGGTCAGTGCCGATCTTCCCGTTCTGCTGACCGGCGGGGATATCGAGGATGTTTACGGGGAGCCGGCCCTGCTGGTTGCCGCCCAGCACCTGACCGACGGTTTTGCCGCGATCTTCGACACAGGGCATATGGTGGTGCGGACCGTATCGCTGGATGTGGGCGCCCCGGCGGTGGTGCAGGGCGATGGCATGGCGTTCCTTTCCGCCAGTCATACCGCCGGGCAGAATGGCCCGCCCCCGCTGCGCCAGCTGCGCGGGTTCGAGGCGATGGCGCTGCTGGCCGCGCTGAACCGCGGCAACACGGGCTGGCGCGCGGCCTGAGCCGCGCCAGGCATTGCGCTTGCCATTCGCGGGCCGGAATGCTCCCCTCGCCCTGCGGCAACACCCGCGATGGGAGGCATCATGTATAAATCCGGCGAAGTGGCTTACCAGCCGCTGCCCCTGCCCGACCGCGTTCAGAAACCCGATGAACAGGCGCTGGCCGATGCGCAGGCGTTTCTGGATTACATGCGCAGGCGCCATTCGGTCCGCGATTATGCCACCCGCCCGGTGCCGGAGGAGGTCATTGCAGCCTGTATCGCAGCGGCGGGCACCGCGCCTTCGGGCGCCAATCACCAGCCCTGGCATTTCGTCGCCATCGCCGATCCGGCGATGAAGGCCCGCATCCGCGCCGCGGCCGAGGAGGAGGAAGCCGCCTTCTACGCCGGTGGCGCGGGCGACGAATGGCTGGCCGCGCTGGAACCCATCGGCACCGGAACCGCGAAGCCGCATCTGACCGATGCGCCCTGGCTGATCGTGGTCTTTGCCCAGCGGTATGGCGTGACCGAAGACGGGCAGCGCTACAAGAATTACTACGTCCCCGAAAGCGTCGGCATCGCCACCGGCCTGCTGATCACCGCCTTGCATTACGCCGGGCTGGTCTGTCTGGAACATACGCCCAACCCGATGAAATTCCTCAACGAGTTGTGCGGGCGGCCCGATCACGAAAAGGCCGTGATGATCCTGCCCGTCGGCTGGCCCGCCGATCACGCCACCGTGCCGGAGGTCGCCAAGCGGAAGAAGCCTCTGGCCGAGATCCTGTCAGTGTTTCGCGGATGACGCCGCAGCGCCAGCGTGCTACGCAGGCGCATGGACCAGTTGCCCAGCAAAGACCAGATCCGTCAGTGGATCACCGACAACCCCGGCCTCGCCTCGAAACGCGACATCGCGAAGGCGTTCAGCATCAAGGGTGGCCCCGCCCGCATCGAATTGAAGCGCCTGCTGAAAGAGATGGAGCAGGAAGGTGGCATCCAGAAGCGTAAGCGCCAGTTCCGTGAGGCTGGTACGCTGCCGCCCGTGTCGATCCTGCGCCTGTTGCCGCCCGATGCAGCGGGCGACCTGTTTGCCCGCCCGAATGAATGGGAAGGCGAGGACGCGCCGCTGATCCATGTCATCGCCCGCACCGGCGACCCGGCGCTGGGTCAGGGCGACCGCATTCTGGCCCGGCTGGAAAAGGTGGAGGGCGAGGCCCACGCCTATGAGGCACGGCTGATCCGCAAGCTGGGCACCTCGGCCATCCGCGTTCTGGGCATCTTCCGCCGCGGCCACGAAGGCGGGCGCATCCTGCCCATCGACAAGGGCGCCGACAAGGAATGGCGTGTGCCCCCCGGCCTGACGCTGGAGGCCGAGGATGGCGAACTGGTCGAGGCCGAACAGGCCGGACCGAAGCGCATGGGCCTGCCCAGCGCCCGCATCGTCGCCCGGCTGGGCGACCCGTCCGGGCCGAAGGCAGTCAGCCTGATCGCCATTCACCAGCACGGCATCCCCGACCAGTTCCCCGAAGCGGTACTGGCCGAGGCCGACCGCGCCGAACCCGTGACGCTGGGCGACCGCGAGGATCTGCGCCACCTCGACCTCGTGACCATCGACCCGGTGGATGCCCGCGACCGCGACGATGCGGTGCTGGCCATCCCCGATACCGATCCCGGCAACGCTGGGGGCTTTCACCTCTGGGTCGCCATCGCCGATGTGGCCCATTACGTCACGCCCGGTTCCGCGCTGGACCGCGAGGCCCGCAAGCGCGGCAATTCCACCTATTTCCCCGACCGTGTGGTGCCGATGCTGCCCGATGTACTGTCAGGCGATCTGTGCTCGTTGCACGAAGCAGTGGACCGGCCCTGCATGGCGGTCTGCATCACCATCGACGCGCAGGGCAGCAAGCGCGGCCATCGCTTTACCCGCGGCCTGATGCGTTCGCGCGGGTCACTGCATTACGGGCAGGTGCAGGCCGCGATCGACGGCGCGGTGGAACCGAAGCTTGAGCCGCTGATGGACAGCGTGATCCGCCCGCTATATGCCGCCTATGCCGCGCTGAAACACGCACGCGCCGTGCGGCAGCCGCTGGAACTGGACCTGCCGGAACGCAAGATCATCCTCTCGGACGAGGGCAAGGTGCTGTCGGTCGCCTTCCGCGAACGGTTCGACGCGCACAAGCTCATCGAAGAGGCGATGGTGCTGGCCAATGTCTGCGCCGCCGAAGAGCTGATCCGGCTGAAACGTCCGCTGCTGTTCCGCATCCACGAGGAACCGAGCCAGGAAAAGCTGGATGCTCTGCGCGAAGTGGCTGAGGCTTCGGGATTCACGCTGGCCAAGGGGCAGGTGTTGAAGACCGCGCATCTGAACCGGCTGCTGGCGCAGGCGGAAGGCACCGATCAGGACGAGCTCATCAACATCACCACGCTGCGGTCAATGACGCAGGCTTACTACAGCCCGCAGAACTTTGGCCATTTCGGACTGGCGCTGCGCAATTACGCGCATTTCACCTCGCCCATCCGGCGCTATTCCGACCTGATCGTGCATCGGGCGCTGATCGACGGGCATGGCTGGGGCGCGGATGGCCTCAGCGCCTGGGACGTCGAGAACCTTGACGAGACCGCCAAGCTGATCTCGGATTCCGAGCGCCGGTCGATGGCTGCCGAACGCGACACCATCGACCGCTATCTTGCCTCTTACCTCTCGGACCGCGTGGGACAGACCTTCACCGGGCGGGTTTCCGGCGTGCAGAAATTCGGGCTTTTCGTGAAGCTGGATGAAACCGGCGCCGATGGCCTTGTGCCGATCCGTGAGGTCGGACGCGAGTTCTTCTTCTTTGATGCCGACAGCCAGACCCTGACCGGCGCCGATACCGGCCTGACCATCGGCCCCGGCGCGCGCGTGACAGTGAGGCTGGCCGAGGCCGTGCCGGTGACCGGCGGGCTGCTTCTGGAACTGATCGAGATCGACGGCGGCGCCCTGCCCGCCCCGAAACGCGGCAAGGCCGGGCAGGGCCGCGGACCGCGCAAACCCGCCCGCGCCGCCATCGCCAAACGCAAGGTGGTGCGCAAGCGGCGCTGAAGCAGGGGGCTGTCTGCCCCCTCGCCCCTTCGGGGCTCACCCCCGAGGATATTTGGACCAAGATGAACTTCACGCCTTCATCTTGGCCCAAATATCCTCGGGGGGAGTCTCCGCAGGAGGCGGGGGGCGGAAAGCCCCCCTTCTCTCATCGCCGCCTTTCCCAGACGCAGGGTTCCCGCTACACTGGGGAGCGAGCAGACGCGAACAACCCGAAAAGGGGCCAGACCATGCGCTTTTCCAGAACCCTCATGACCCTTGCCCTGACCACTGCCCTGTCGGCATGCATCGGCGGCGGCGGCTCGGTCTCGCAATCAGGGAGCAGCCCCACGGTGATCAAATATGGCCGCGACCAGAACCCCGACCCGGCCAAGGTGGCGGGGCTGGAGCAGTGGATTGCAGCCTTCCGTCCGCGCGCGCTGGCTTCGGGCGTGTCGGCTGGCACCTATGACGCGGCCTTCCGCGAGGTGATCTATAACCCTGAGGTGATCCGGCGGTCGAACAACCAGGCCGAGTTCACGAAATCGCTGTGGGAATATCTGGAAACCGCCGTTTCCGACAAGCGCGTGGCCAATGGCCGCGCGATGCTGGCCCGGCATGCGGGTGTGCTGAACCAGATCGAGGCAACCTATGGCGTCGACAAGGAAGTCGTGGTTGCCGTCTGGGGCATGGAAAGCAGCTATGGCGAGAAGCGGGGCGATCTGCCGCTGATCGAGGCGCTGGCTACACTGTCCTATGACGGGCGGCGGGCCGAGTTCTTTCAGGGTCAGCTCATTGCTGCGCTGAAGATCCTTCAGGCCGGTGATACCGATGCGCGGCATATGCTGGGCAGCTGGGCCGGTGCCATGGGGCATACGCAGTTCATCCCGACCTCGTACCTTGCCTTCGCGGTGGATTTCACCGGCGACGGCAAGCGCGACATCTGGTCGGACGATCCGACCGACGCGCTGGCCTCGACCGCCGCCTATCTGGCGAAATCGGGGTGGCAGCGCGGGCAGCCCTGGGGGATGGAAGTCACCCTGCCGCCGGGCTTTGGCGCGGCGGTGTCCGGCAAGTCGGCCAAGCGGTCAGGGGCGGACTGGCGCGCCATGGGCATCACCCGCGCCGACGGGCGCCCGGTGCCCGACGGTCAGGCGGCGCTGCTGCTGCCCGCCGGGGTGAAGGGCGCGGCCTTCCTGATCTACCGCAACTTCCACGCCATCGAGCGTTACAATCAGGCGGATGCCTATGTCATCGCGGTCGGCCACCTGTCTGACCGGCTGAAAGGTGGTCCGGGGCTGAAAACCCCCTGGCCTGCGGGCGACAGCACCCTGCGCATGGCCGAACGGATGGAATTGCAGGAACGGCTGACCGCCATGGGCTTCGATACAGGCGGCGCAGACGGCAATGTCGGACAAAAGACCATTGCCGCCGTCAAGGCCTTCCAGACCGCGCGGGGGCTGGTGCCCGACGGCTATCCCGACCGTGAGGTTCTGGAACTGCTGCGGCGGCGCTGAGCCGCCGCCCCTTCAGGCGCGCAGTGGCAGGTTATCGGCGCGCGCCAGTTTCAGCCAGGCCACCATGCCCGAGAAGAAACCGATGGCGGCCAGAATGGCGGCCACGGTGATCTGGCCGCTGTCTTCGACCCCGGCGGAAAGCGCCAGATAGCCGAAGGCCCAGAAACCCGACCAGCTGATCACGCAGATCAGGGCAACAAGCTTGTTCATATGGTTCCTCCCAAAACCACGCGCGCGCGGGCAGGATGGGACAGATTGTCGCGGGCTGCCAGCAAAAAACACGCCGCGCTGCGGCATTTCGCCCCAGCGCGGCCAGTTGGAGGTCGTGTTGCGATCAGCCGTAGCTGCGGCGGTCCTCGATCACCTTGCCGTCATTGGGCAGGCTGCCCGGCGCCACGATTTCCACACGGCCTTTCAGCTTCAGCACATCGACGATGCTTTGTTCGTAGAGCCCGGGATTCGCGGCGCGACTTTCGACCTGCACGGTCATTGCATCCATCTCGCCCTCGCGGGTGGCGATGACACGGGCGCGGGCAACTTCTTCGTGACGGGCCACGAATTCGGCCACCTGTTCAGGGCGGACAAACATGCCCTTGATCTTGGTGGTCTGGTCAGCCCGGCCCATCCAGCCGCGAATGCGCAGATTGGTGCGGCCGCAGGGCGAGACGCCCGGCATCAGCGCTGAAAGGTCGCCGGTGGCGAAGCGGACAAGCGGGTAATCGCGGTTCAGCGTGGTCACCACAACCTCGCCCACCTCGCCCATCGGCACCGGATCGCCCGTACCGGGGCGGACGATCTCCACGATCACGCCCTCGTCAAGGATCATGCCCTCCATCGCCTCGGATTCGTAGGCGATATTGCCCAGATCGGCGGTGGCATAGCATTGCAGGCACAGGATGCCCCGGTCGGCATATTCCTTGCGCAGTGAAGGAAACAGCGCGCCGCCGCCCACCGCCGCGCGGGTGATCGCCAGCCGCTCGCCCATTTCATCGGCGCGGTCGAGGATGACCTTCAGGTAATCCGGCGTGCCCGCATAGGCGGTCGTACCGATGTCCACAGCAGCCCGCACCTGCAAGTCGGTCTGGCCGGTGCCTGCGGGCAGCACGGCGGCCCCGACGGCACGGGCCCCCGATTCAAAGATCATCCCCGCGGGCGTCAGGTGATAGCCAAAGCAGTTCTGCACGATGTCGCCCCTGCCTACGCCGCAGGCATGCAGGAAACGGCCCATGCGCCACCAGTCGGCGGTGGTCCGGCCAATTTCATAGATCGGACCGGGCGACTGGAACACATGCTCGAAGGCACCGCCTGCGGGCAGGAAGCCCCCCATCGGCGGGCGGGCTTTCTGCGCGCCGGAAAGATCGGCCTTGCGGATCACCGGCAGGCGGGACAGCGCCTCCAGCCCCGTGATCTGCGCCGGATCGACGTCAGCGAGGCTTTCGGCCATCGCAGGGGCGGTTTTCGCATGGGCGATCAGGGCAGGCAGATCACGGGCCAGATCGGCGGCGCGCTGGTCGGCGGAACGGGTTTCCAATGTGTCGAAATAGGTCATTTGCGCCTCCCCCCTCACGACAGCCACCGCTTGCGGCGGCGATAGCTGCGCACGTCGCGGAAGGATTTGCGGCCCTTGTCCGACATGCCGAGGTAGAATTCCTTCACATCCGGGTTCTCGCGCAGTTCCTGCGCGCTGCCTTCCATCACCACCCGGCCACTTTCGAGGATATAGCCGGTATGGGCATAACGCAGGGCGACGTTGGTGTTCTGTTCAGCCAGAAGGAAGGTCACGCCCTCGCCCTCGTTCACCGCTTTCACGATCTCGAAGATCTGCTCCACCAGTTGCGGGGCCAGACCCATCGAGGGCTCATCCAGCAGGATCGTCTCAGGCCTCGACATCAGCGCACGGCCCATGGCGACCATCTGTTGCTCGCCGCCCGAGGTATAGCCTGCCTGTGACTTGCGGCGTTCCTTCAGGCGGGGGAAGTAATTGTAGACCATCTCGAGGTCGGCGCTGATCGCGCCCGCACCATCCGTCCGCGTATAGGCGCCGGTCAGCAGGTTTTCCTCGACCGTCAGGTGTTCAAAACAGTGGCGGCCTTCCATCACCTGAATGACACCGCGCTTCACCAGTTCGGCCGGGTTCAGATCCTGTACGCGGTCGCCGCGATAAAGGATCTGGCCCTTCGTCACCTCGCCGCGTTCGGAATGCAGCAGGTTCGACACCGCCTTGAGCGTGGTGGTCTTGCCCGCGCCATTGCCGCCCAGAAGCGCGGTGATACCGCCCTTGGGCACCGAAAGGCTGACCCCTTTCAGCACGAGGATGACGTGGTTGTAGATCACCTCGATATTGTTGACCTCCAGCAGGGTCTCGGCTTGGGTCGGGGTGGCGTCCAGCATGGCTTGGCTCCGGCAGGGAAAGGGGGGCCCCGGCGCGCGGGGCCCCCGGTCACATCAGTTGCAGCGTTCGGCGATGTTGTTCTCGGCCGCGAAAGCCGCCGAATCCTCGGCCACCAGCGGGTCAAGCACATCGTGATCCGGCTCGATGAAGCCGGTGATCAGGCTCCATTTCTTCGCCGCCGCATCCCATTGCTGGATCATAGCGCCACCGGCACCGCCGTGATCGGCACAAGTCGCCTTGAACGCCTGACCAAAGCCCTTCAGGCCCAGCTCTTCCAGACGCGCATCGGTGATTTCCAGCGCCTCGAACCCGTCACGCACCTGCGCCGCGTTCACCTTCGGCGTGCCTGCAAGTTCCTGCGCCTTGCGGATCGCCTCGGAAATCACGACCGCCGCATACATGCCGCGCGAATAGATCACCGAGCCGGCGGAATCGCCCGCGCCGCTGCCCTTGCCCGCATCGAAGACGTATTTCTTCAGGTCGGCATAGACCGGATAGTCGCCGCCCACACCGTTGAAGGTCAGCGCCTTGTAGCCATTGGCGCCATCGCCAGCCGGAAGCACGTCATTTTCCGAACCCGACCACCAGATGCCGATGAACTTGTCCATCGGGAAGCGGATGTTGGCGGCTTCCTGCACGGCGACCGAGTTCATCACGCCCCAGCCCCAGAACAGCACATAGTCGGGCTTGTCGCGGCGCACTTGCAGCCACTGGCTTTTCTGTTCCTGGCCGGGGCTGTCGATCGGCAGTTCGCTCAGCGTGAAGCCATGCTTCTTGGCCAGTTCCTGAAGCGTGCGGATCGGCTCCTTGCCATAGGCCGAGTTGTGATACAGCAGCGCGATCTTCTTGCCTTCAAGGCTGCCGCCGTTTTCATCCAGCAGGTATTTGATCGCCACGCTGGCGCCATCCCAGTAGTTCGCCGGGTAGTTGAATACCCATTCGAACACCTTGCCGTTGGCGGCCGAGGTGCGGCCATAGCCGGGGGTGTAAAGCGTGATGCCATCGGCCGAGACCTTGGGGATCAGCTGGTAGGTGATCCCGGTGGACAGCGGATTGTAGACCAGCGCGCCCTGACCCTTGGTGGCCTCGTAGCACTCCACACCCTTTTCGGTGTTATAGGCGGTCTCGCATTCCGGCACCTGCACCTTCTCGCCGCCGATACCACCGTCCCGCTCGTTCAGCAGGGTGAAGTAGTCGTTGAAGCCGTCGGCATAGGGGATGCCGCCCGCAGCGAAGGGGCCGGTGCGGTAGCTGAGGTTCGGCACCACCAGATCGGCCAGCGCCGGGGCTGCCGTGGTGGCCGCTATGGCCGCCGCCGCCAGCATGGTAAAGGTCTTCTTCATTCGTATTCCTCCCGGTTTGTTATCTCCGGCGCCTCCCGCGCCGGGTCTGGTTTTCTCAGGCGCTTTCACGCCGGGGTTTATTCTGCCCGCCCCGTCAATGCGGGAAGGGCCAGAGCCGCAGCTTCTCTTTCGCGACCCGCCAGAGCTGCGCCAGCCCGTGCGGTTCGAGGATCAGGAAAACGATGATCAGGGCGCCGACGATCATCAGCTCGATATGCGCCGCCAGATCGGTGGGCCAGCCAAGCCCGCCCACCAGCACGTTCTTCAAGAGCACCGGCAACAGCACGAGGAAGGCAGCCCCCGCGAAAGAACCGAAGATCGACCCCAGCCCACCGATGATCACCATGAAGAGGATGAGAAAGCTTTTCTGGATGCCAAACGCCTCGCCTACCTCGGCCGCGCCCAGATAGACCGCAAAGAACAGCGCCCCGGCGATACCGATATAGAAGCTCGACACGGCGAAAGCCGACAGCTTGGTGGTCAGCGGGTTCACCCCGATGATTTCAGCCGCGATGTCCATGTCGCGGATGGCCATCCACTTGCGCCCCACCGTGCCCCGCGTCAGGTTGCGCGCAAGCCAGGCCAAGGCGAACAGGAACACGGCGCAGAACAGGTATTTCGCCCAGGCCGGAGTGCTTGCCCCCGTCACCGCCACGCCCAGCAGCGTGCGCTCCGGCGCGGTGATCTGGCCCGAGGCCGAATAGTTGTAGAACCACGGCACCTTGTTGAACAGCCAGACAAGGAAGAACTGCGCGGCCAGCGTCGCCACCGCCAGATAGAAGCCCTTGATCCGAAGGCTCGGCAGACCGAACAGCACCCCCACCCCGGCAGTCACCAGACCGGCCAGCAACACATTCACCGGCATCGGCATCCAGGGGAAGGCCGTCATCAGCTTGTAGCAGGCATAGGCCCCCACCGCCATGAAACCGCCGGTGCCAAGGCTGACCTGCCCGCAATAGCCGGTCAGGATGTTCAACCCGATCGCCGCGATCGCATAGATCAGGAAGGGCACGAAAACCGCATTGGCCCAGTAATCGTTCATCACGAAGGGCAGGATGCCGAAACCCAGCACCAGCACCGCGTAATAGCGCATCCGGTCGAAACGGATCGGGAAAGTCTGGCTGTCATCGACATAGGAGGTCTTGAAGTCCCCCGCCTCACGGTAAAACATCAGGCCCGCCCTCCCATCTTCCGGCTTTCATCTTGGTCCAAATATCCCGGGGGACGCCGATCCTGCGCCATCGGGTCAAGCCCGCTTGGCGACGGGGCTGGCCCCCAATCCGACACCAATCGCATACCCATCGCTCAGACCCTCTCGATGATGCGTTCGCCGAACAGGCCCTGCGGCCGGAAGACGAGGAACAGCAGCGCCAGCACATAGGCGAACCAGTTTTCGGTGGCGCCACCGATCAGGGGGCCCGCGAAGAACTCGAACAGCTTTTCGCCCATGCCGATGATCAACCCGCCGACGATGGCGCCTGGGATCGAGGTGAAGCCGCCCAGCATCAGAACCGGCAGCGCCTTCAGCGCGATCAGTGACAGCGAGAACTGCACACCGGATTTCGAACCCCACATGATACCCGCGACCAGCGCCACGAAACCGGCGATCGACCAGACCAGCACCCAGATGAAGCGCAGCGAGATGCCGACCGACAGCGCCGCCTGATGGTCGTCGGCCACCGCGCGCAGGGCGCGGCCGTATTTGGTATACTGGCTGAACAGCGTCAGGCTCGCCACCAGCAGGGCCGCGACCACGGCGGCCACGATGTCCAGCCGGTCGATGAAGAAGCCATAGCCGAAAGCGTTGAAGGTAATCGCGTCGATGGTTTCCGAAATGCCCTGCGGCAGGCCGACGTCCAGCTTCTTGATGTCGGCGCCCCACATCACATCGCCCAGCCCTTCAAGGAAATAGGCCAGACCGATGGTCGCCATGAACAGGATGATCGGCTCCTGATTCACCAGATGCTTCAGCACCAGCCGCTCGATCAGCCATGCCAGCCCCACCATCACCAGCGCGGTCAGCGCGATGGCGACAAGCGCGGGCAGCGTCCAGCCAAAGCTGTGCAGTTCGGTCCCGAAGATCGCGTTGATGACATGCGAGAACGGGATCTGACCCTGTTGCAGGCCCACCAGCGTCAGCGCCGCAAACAGCGCCAGCACGCCCTGCGCATAGTTGAAGATGCCACTGGCCTTGAAGATCAGCACGAAGCCCAAGGCAACGAGGGAATACATGATCCCCGCCATGAGGCCGTTGAGCGAGACCTCCATCGCATAAAGAAGCTGATCAGGCATGGCGTGCCTCCTTGCCTGCGCTGCGGCCCATGATGCGGTCAGTCATGCGACACCCCCAGATATGCGTTGATGACGTCGGGGTTTGCGCGCACCTCGTCGGGCGGGCCGTCGCCGATTTTCTTGCCGTAATCCATCACGACCACGCGGTCGCTCAGGTCCATCACCACGCCCATGTCATGTTCGATCAGCGTGATGGTGGTGCCGAATTCGTCATTCACATCCAGGATGAAGCGGCACATGTCCTCTTTCTCCTCGACGTTCATGCCTGCCATGGGTTCATCGAGCAGCAGCAGCTTCGGCTCCGCCGCCAGCGCGCGGGCCAGCTCCACCCGCTTCTTCAACCCGTAGGGCAGACGGCCCACGGGCGTCTTGCGGATGTGCTGGATTTCCAGAAAGTCGATGATCTTCTCGACCTTCTCGCGGTGCTCGGTCTCTTCGCGTTGCGCGCGGCCCCACCACATCGCCTGATCCAGCATGCCGCTTTTCATCAACGTCAGCCGCCCGGTCATGATATTGTCCAGCACGCTCATGCCCTCGAAGAGGGCGATATTCTGGAAGGTGCGGGCGATACCCTGCTGCGCCACCTCATAGGGTTTCATCGGCGCGCGTTTCTTGCCGCGAAACCAGACCTCGCCCTCCTGCGGGATATAAAAGCCCGAGATGACGTTCAGCATCGAGGATTTGCCCGCGCCGTTCGGCCCGATGATGGCGCGGATCTCGCCCTCGCGGATGTCGAAGCTGATATCGGTGATCGCCTTCACACCGCCAAAGCGCAGGGTGATGTTCTTCATCTCCATCAGCACGCCGCCGATCTTGCGGCCGTCTGAGGTGACATAGCCCTCGGGGTTCATCGCGTTCATGCCGCCCTCCGCTGACCGGCGACGGTGGCCGCGTCCATCATCCTGACCGTGGCGCGGATCGCGCCCTTGCGGCCGTCCTCGTAGGTCACTTCGGTTTCGGTGTAGACGCTGTCCGCCCCGTCATAGAGACCGGCAATCAGATCGGCGTATTTCTGTTCGATGATGTTCCGGCGCACCTTGCGGGTGCGGGTCATCTCGCCGTCGTCGGCATCCAGTTCCTTGTGAAGGATGCAGAAGCGATGCACCTGACAGCCTGACAGCATCGGGTCTTCGGCGACGGAGCGGTTCACTTCCTCCACATGCGCCTTGATGGCCTCGTAGACGCGCGGATGACCGGCGAGTTCCTGATAGCTGGAATAGGCGATGTTGTTGCGTTCCGCCCAGTTGCCCACCGCTGTCAGGTCGATGTTAATGAAGGCGGTGCAGCGGTCGCGGCCATTGCCGAAGACCACGGCCTCAAGGATGTTGGGGTAGAATTTCAGCTTGTTTTCCACATATTTCGGCGCGAACAGGCGACCATCGGCCATCTTGCCCACATCCTTCGCCCGGTCGATGATCCGCAGATGGCCGGTGGCCTCTTCAAAGAACCCCGCATCGCCGGTGGCAACCCAGCCTTCGGCATCCTTGGTCGAGGCGGTGCTTTCCGGGTTCTTGAAATAAGACATAAAGGTGCCGGGGCTGCGGTAGAACACCTCGCCATTCTCGGCGATCCGCACCTCCACCCCCGGCGAGGGCACGCCTACAGTATCCGACCGCACCTGCCCGTCGGGCTGCTGGGTGATGAAGACCGAAGCCTCGGTCTGGCCGTAAAGCTGTTTCAGGTTGATGCCCAGCGAGCGGTAGAAATCAAAGATCTCCGGCCCGATCGCCTCACCCGCCGTATAGCCCACACGCACACGGCTGAAGCCCAGCGTGTTCTTCAGCGGCCCATAGACCAGCTTGTCGCCGATCCAGTAGGCCAGGCGGTCGGCGGCGGAGACGGGCTTGCCGTCCAGGATCGCGGGACCAACGCGCCGCGCAACCGCCATATAGTGATCGAACATCCGCTTCTTCAGACGCCCCGCATCTTCCATGCGGATCATCACCTGCGTCAGCTGCCCCTCGAATACCCGCGGGGGCGCAAAGAAATAGGTCGGCCCGATCTCGCGCAGGTCGGTCATCATGGTGGCGGCGGATTCCGGGCAGTTCACGCAGAAGCCGGTCCACATCGCCTGCCCGACCGAGAAGATGAAATCGCCGACCCAGGCCATCGGCAGATAGGCCAGAACATCGTCACCGGGGCGCAGCTTGTCGAACTCGGACGAGTTCTTCGAGGTTTCGATGATGTTGCGGTTCGACAGCACCACGCCCTTGGGCTTGCCGGTGGTGCCCGAGGTATACAGCATCACACAGGTGCTGTCGTAATCCAGCTCCGCGATGCGGGTTTCAAGTTCGGCGTCAAAGCGGTAGTGACCCGCCTTGCCCTCGGCCTCCACATCGGCCAGCGCATTCATGTGGGAATGGTCGTATTTCCGCATGCCGCGCTTGTCGACATAGATGATCTGCTCGACATGCGGCAGGCGGTCCTGGATCTCCAGCACCTTGTCGACCTGCTCCTGATCGCCGCAGACCACAAAGCGTGCGCCGCAGTGATCCAGCACATAGGCCATCTCTTCGGCCACGGCGTCCTGATACAGCGGCACCGGCACCGCACCGCACATCTGCGCCGCCACCATCGACCAGTAAAGCGCCGGGCGGTTGCGGCCGATCACCGCAACATGATCCCCGCGGTTCAGCCCCAACGCCAGAAAACCCAGCGCGATGGCGCGGATTTCCGCCGCACCTTCCGCCCAGGTCCAGCATTGCCAGATGCCGAATTCCTTTTCGCGCCACGCCGGACGGGCGCCAAACAGGCGCGCGTTCCGGTCCAGCAGCGCAGGGATCGAGTTCAACCCGTCCGTCGCAGCCATACATATTCCTCCCTGCGCCCTCCTCCGGGCGGTCGGTCCGGGGCGAATCTTCTGTCGCCTTTGCCGAACGATGCAACCTTTGCCGCCAAAACTTGCGCGACTTTTTCCCAATCCTTGCGAATTGTTGCAGGGCGGGATTTCCTCTTTTCCGCGAGTGGCGGCGGGTGTTAGCCATGGCCGGGGGGATGATGCATGCCAGTCAACGATGCCCGCACCGGCCTGATGCGCGCCGGGCTGAACCTGATCCAGCAGGCGCTGTCGATCTATGACCGCGACCTGAAACTGGCGCTGTGGAATCACCGCTTTCAGGAAATGTTCGACCTGCCCGAGCAGCTGGTGACGCCCGGCGCCTCGTTCGAGGATACGATCTTCTATCTGGTGGAACGCGGCGAATATGGCCCGGTGGACGATCCCTGGACCGCCGTTCAGGCGCGTGTCGAGGCGGCACGCGCCTTCCAGCCACACTATATGGAACGCGAGCGCCCCGGCGGGCGCTGGATTTCGGTCGAAGGCGCCCCGCTGCCGCAGGGCGGCTGGGTCACCGTCTATACCGACATCACCGAAGTGAAGCTGCAGGAAAAGATGCTGCGCAACCGTTCGGCGGAACTGTCGGACGAGGTGCTGGCGAATGCCGAACGGCTGGCGCAGGCCAACCGCGCGCTGGCCGCGACCAATGCCGCGCTGGCCGAGGCCAAGCGGGAACTGACCGAGATGGAGGCCCGCACCCGTCTGACGACGGAAATGATGCCCGCCCATATCGCCCATGTGGATTGCGATCTGCGCTATACCTATTCCAACCGCAGACTGGGCAGCGTGATGCCCGGCCGGTCGGCCGAAATCATCGGGCTGACCGGGCGTGAGGCTTTGGGCGATCTGACCTTCGGCAAGATCCTTCCCTATCTGAACCGGGCGCTGGCCGGGGAGGCGTCGGTGTTCGAGTTCACCGACGAGGAATCCGGTCGCCGCATCCGTGCGGCCTTCACCCCCGATCAGATCGACGGCGGGCCGGTGAACGGCGTCTATATCCTGTCGACCGATGTGACGGCGGAAACCCAGGCCCGTTCGGCACTGGCACAGACCCGCAAGCGCGAGCTTGCGGCGCAGTTCACTTCGGGCATGGCGCATGATTTCGCCAATCTGCTGACCGTGATTCTTGGCCTGCAAAGCCGGATGGAGCGGCTACCCCTGCCGGATGAGGCCCGCGCGCTGGCAACCGGCATTCAGGCCGCGGCCCGGCGCGGGGGCGTGCTGCTGGACCGGATCGCCTCGATCTCGGGCCGCCCGACGCTGAAACCCGCGCCCACCGATGTGGGTGCCCTGCTGGCCGATCTGCGGCTGCTGGCAACACCCACCCTGCCGGTTCAGACCCGGCTGGAGATCGTGCTGCCTCCGCAGATGCCGGTTCTGATGCTGGATGCGGGCGGTTTGCAGGATGCGCTGCTGAACCTCGTGCTGAATGCGCGGGATGCGATGGGGCCGAAGGGCGGCACGATCCGCATCGCACTGGCCTGCCTGCGCGACACCTGGCTGGAAATCCGGGTTGAGGACGACGGGCCGGGCTTCAGCCCCGAGGCACTGGAAAAGGCGCTGGACCCGTTCTTCACCACCAAGGGCAGCAAGGGGTCGGGGCTGGGCCTGTCGATGGTCTATGACCATGCGACGCTGGCGGGCGGGACGGTGCGGCTGTCCAACCGCCCCGGCGGCGGGGCCTCGATTTCCGTGCGGCTGCCCTTCCGCCCGGTGGCCGAGGGACAGGCGGAAGGTCTGCCGCCGCTGCTGGTCCTGCTGGTCGAGGATGACAGCGACATCCGCGAGGGTGTGCGCGAGATGCTGCGCGCACAGGGTCATGCGGTGATCGAGGCCGCCAGCGTGGACGAGGCGCTGGCGCTGGCCGAGGTGCCGGGCATCGGGCTGATCCTGTCGGATATTCAGCTGGGCGCGGCGCAGGGCACCGTGCTTGCCGAAACGCTCGCCGAACGCAGGCACCCTGCCCCGGTCCTGCTGATGAGCGCCCTGCCTGCCGGCGATCCGCGCCGCGCCGCCGCCCGCGTGCCGGTCCTGTCGAAACCTTTCGACGCCGCCGCCCTTGCCACCGCCATCGGAGCTGCCCGCGCATGAGCAAACCCGCGCATATCGCCATTCTGGACGACGAGCCGGAAATCCGCCGCATGCTGGCCGACGCTCTGGAGGAAGCGGGCTTCCGCGTCACCACCCACGCCCGCGCCACCGAATTCGAGGCGGCGCTGAAGCGCATGACGCCGGACGTCTGCCTTGTCGATCTGGGTCTGCCCGACCGCGACGGGCTGGCTGTGGTGCATCGTCTGGCGCTGGAATCCGGGGCGGCCATCATCATCATATCGGGCCGCGCGCAGGTGCAGGATCGCGTGACCGGGCTGGAGCTTGGTGCCGACGATTATATCATAAAGCCCTTCGATCCGGCCGAAGTGGTGGCCCGCGTCCGCGCCCGGTTGCGCAAGACCCGGGCCGAGCCGGAGCGCGGCGCCCAGACGGCCCGGTTCAATGGCTGGACGGCACAGTTCGACCGCTATCTGCTGATCGCCGCCGACGGAGCAGAGGTGCCCTTCAGCCACGCCGAGGGCGAGGTGCTGCGCCTGTTCCTCGAAAGCCCGCGTCGCCTGATCAGCCGTGCCCAGATGCAGGAAAGCCTTGGCGGCGTGGCGGGCGAAAGCTTTGACCGCGCGATGGATGTCCGCATCTCACGCCTGCGCACCAAGCTGGGCGAAGACCCGAAGAACCCGACCCTGATCAAGACGATCTACGGCGCGGGATATATCTTTCTGGGTGATGTAAGCTGGAGCTGACGGCAAAGGCAACATGACCCGCTGGCCACATGGCCGCCATGCAGTGGCCCTCGTTCCCCGCACCGGCTTGGCATCTGGCAGCAAAACCAGTATGCGGGCGGCAGCGAACAAGGAGCCGGGTGCAATTCCCGGCTGGCTCTTCCGGCCGCCCATCCGCCGGACAACCTCACCAAACCCAGATCTGGATGACAGCCGACCGGCCATGCCCTGGCTGTGCGGGAAATTTGCATGTTTTCACCACAAACCTATCGTGCCGAATGGTTCGGCAATATCCGGGCCGACGTGCTGTCGGGCCTCGTCGTGGCGCTTGCCCTCATCCCCGAGGCCATCGCCTTTTCCATCATTGCAGGCGTAGACCCGGAGGTCGGGCTTTATGCGAGCTTTTCCATCGCCGTTCTGACCGCGCTGACCGGCGGGCGGCCCGGCATGATTTCCGCCGCAACCGCCGCGACCGCCGTTCTTATGGTCACGCTGGTACGGGATCACGGGCTGCAATACCTGCTGGCGGCCACGGTGCTGACCGGCGTGATCCAGATTGCCATGGGGCTGCTGAAGCTTGGCTCTGTCATGCGCTATGTGTCGAAATCGGTGATGACCGGCTTTGTCAACGCCCTCGCTATCCTGATCTTTCTGGCCCAGTTGCCAGAACTGGACCCGAGGAAGGTGCCGCCCCTGACCTATGCGTTTGTGGCGGCGGGCCTGGCGATCATCTACCTGTTCCCGCGCGTGACAAAGGCCGTACCCTCTCCTCTGGTCACGATCATCGTCCTGACCGCGCTCAGCCTCGGGTTTGGCTGGGATGTGCGGACCGTCGGCGACATGGGCGCGCTTCCCGACACGCTGCCCGTCTTCCTGATCCCGGACGTGCCGCTGACGCTGGACACGCTGCTGATCATCCTGCCCTATTCCATCGCCATTGCCGTGGTTGGCCTGCTGGAAAGCCTGATGACACAGAACCTCGTCGACGAGCTGACCGACACGACATCCGACCGCAATCAGGAATGCATCGGCCAGGGCATCGCCAATGCGGCCACCGGCTTCATCGGTGGCATGGCGGGCTGCGCGATGATCGGGCAGAGCATGATCAACGTCAAATCCGGCGGGCGCGGCCGACTGTCATCTTTCACCGCAGGCTCGGTCCTGCTGATCCTTGTGGTCTTTCTGGGCGACTGGGTGGCCCGGATTCCGATGCCAGCGCTGGTCGCAGTTATGATCATGGTATCCATCGGCACGTTCTCGTGGTCGTCTCTGCGCAACCTCCGCACCCATCCCCGTTCGTCCTCGGTGGTGATGCTGGCGACGGTCGCGACCGTGGTCTGGACGCATAACCTTGCCATCGGTGTGTTGGTGGGGGTGCTGCTGTCGGGTATCTTCTTCGCCGCCAAGATCGCACAGTTGTTCAAGGTCACGTCCAGCCTCTCACCCGACGGACGGGTCCGCACCTATGTCGTGGAAGGGCAGCTCTTCTATGGCTCCGTCGAGGATTTCGTCACGGCTTTCGACTTCCGCGCCGCACCCGAGCGCGTGGTGATCGACGTCACCCGCGCACATATCTGGGATATTTCCAGCGTGCAGGCACTGGATATGGCGGTCCTGAAATTCCGCCGGGCCGGAACAGTGGTTGAAATCATCGGCATGAACGCCGCATCGGAAACCATCGTCGACCGGCTCGCCACCCATGACAAGCGCAGTGACCCGACCGTCCTGATGGCGCATTGAAGCCGGACCAAAGCCCCAAAATTCCGCCCCGGCACGCGAGGTGAACCGCGTGCCGGAGTTCCTTCCGGCACCCCGGCCGTTCAAAACACAATGCCGCGCCCGGATCGACAGGCCAGCAGCAACACCGCCCGCAGGCTGACGCGCACAACGCCTGAGACACAGCGCAACTTCCCCCAGTGGGGATGTTTCTCACAATTTCAGGAAATGGCGGACCCGGAGCGATTCGAACGCCCGACCCTCAGATTCGTAGTCTGATGCTCTATCCAGCTGAGCTACGGGTCCGCTGTGAGGGGGGATTTAGCGGCAGGGCCGGGGGGATGCAAGGGCGAAAAAGCGGAAGATGACAACTTTGTTTCTGCCGCTCTGTTCCGGCCTTGCTGGATTGGGAAAGCTGCCGCGCAGATTTCGGTGATCGGGGCCGAATTCCGGCCAGGGACAGCGCACCCGAGAGAATCAGCCCGCCGCTTCCTCTGCATCCAGCCCGCCCGCCCGCGGCAGGCGGATCAGGAATTCGGTGCCATCCTCGTCGCTGCGGACCAAATCAAGCTGGCCGCCATGGCCCCGGACAAGCTCCGCCGCGATGGCCAGCCCCAGACCGGCCCCCCCCTTGCGGGCAGATCCCTGGAACGCGCGAAACAGGTTGTCGCGCGCTTTCGGCGGCAATCCCGGCCCGGTGTCACCCACGCGAATCCACCAGGCGGCTTCATCCTCGCCCGCCGAAAGCTCGATCGTGCCGCCCCGCCCTGTCGCGTCGATGGCCTGCCGGGCATTGCGCACCAGATTGGCGACGACCCGGTAAAGCTGCTCGGCATCCGCCCGCACCATCAGCCCCGGCGCGGCATCGACCAGACAGGCAGGCTCCGACTGGGCCGAAAGCCCCTCGCCATCCGCCACATCCTCCAGCAGCGGACGCAGGGCGAAACGGGCAAGCCGGGGCGGATGCTCCTCGGCCTTGCCGAAGGCCAGCGTCGATTCGCAGAGATTGACAGCACGGCTGATCGAATTCACCAGCTTAGGCGCCGAACGTGCCACCGCCGGATCGGCACTTTGTTCGATTCTATCCGCAAACAGCTGCGCGGATGTCAGGATATTCCGCAGGTCATGGCTGATCTTGGCAACAGCTCCGCCAAGCTGGGCCAACCGCTCCTTTTGCCGGAACGCCGCGATCAGGTCCGTCTGCATGCGTTGCAGCGCCTCTTCGGCATCCCGCAACTCCACCACCCGTGCCGTGGGCGTGATGACATAGCGCGCATCCTCCGGCGCCGCGGCATAGGCCTGCATATGCCGCACCACCCGGCGGATCGGCACCACCATAAGCCGGCGCACCGCCAGAAACAGCATCGCCGCCGTAATGACCGAGATCAGCGCGGACAGGAACAAGATGCGCAGGCCGTAATCATACATCTCGGTCCGCAGCGGGCCCTCACGCAGGGTGATCTCGATCAACAGCCCGGCCTGCTGTACCGGATTGCCGATGATGCGGATGATCCGGTCCTCGGGCGTCACAAGCACTGCCAGCGCATCCCGGATCAGATCGAATGACCCGTCCATGCGCAGATCGAAGGTCGCCGCTACCGGCTGCGGGATTTCCGACGACAGCACCAGTTGGCGCACCTCGTCGCGCCGCAACACCACGTTGAACACACCCGCATTGTTGAGAAGCTCCTGCTCCAGCTCGGGCGTGATCATCCCGTCATTGGCCAGCAAGGCCAGCGAGGCGATCTGCGCCTTTTCAAGCCGCAGTTGCAGATAATCCACCCGGAACCGCGCGATAGAGGGCACGAAGATCAGCACCTCCGCCAGCATGACGAAAGCGACGGTCAGCAACAGGAACCGCCCTGAAAGCGTATTGAGAATGCGGCTGGTCAGCTTCCGCACGGCACATCCGTCTCCGCTTGTGGCGGCTCGCCCGCCTCTCTCCCAGCACTAGCAAACCCGCCGGGCCGAATACAGCGCCATATATGCCCCGGACAACGGGCAGAAACCCCGGCCGAAGCAAGATTGCTGCGAAAAACGCCCCATCCGGAATTGACTTGCCGCCGCGCCCTGCGTAAAGGACGGGCCTCAGTTGCCGCGGCCCTCGAATCTTTCGGGGTTCGGGCTGCATGTTACCGCCGTTACTGGAGAGCCGCGATGAAGCGCACTTACCAACCGTCGAACCTGGTTCGCAAGCGCCGCCACGGGTTCCGCGCCCGCATGGCCACCAAAGGTGGCCGTCTTGTGCTGAATGCCCGCCGCGCCAAGGGCCGCAAGAAGCTGTCGGCCTAAGAAGGGTCGGCCCTGTCCTGCGGGGCCGCTTCGGAAGATCTGACATGACACCGCCGCTGGCAGAGGAAGCAAACCGCACGACCGGGGCTTCCGAAAGCCTCGCGGCGGTTTCGTCATATGCGCCCTACACAATCCTTGCCAAACGCGCCGATTTCCTGCGCGCCGCTCAGGCGCGCCGGCAGGGCACGGGCGGTTTCCTTCTGCAAGCCCGCGAACGCGGCGATGACCGCCCCGATATCCGCGTCGGCTTCACCTGTTCGAAAAAGATCGGCAATGCGGTGATGCGCAACCGCGCCAAACGCCGCCTGCGAGAGATCGTGCGCGCCGTCCTGCCCGGCCTTGCCCGCCCCGGCTGGGATTACGTTCTGGTCGGCCGCCCCGGCGCCACGGTCACCCGTGATTTTGCAGATCTGCAAGCCGATCTGGCGCAGGCGCTCGCCCAGATCCACCGCCCGCCGCGCCCCAAGACCTGAGCACGGCCCACCGCCCTGCCCTTGCTTCTTGCCCAAATACTCATATCTCCGGTCAAAACCCAGGCCACGGCCAAAGGCCTTTCCCCATGTCGCCGCTCGCTCAGATCCTCGCCCTGCCGATCCGCGCCTACCGGCTGCTGCTCAGCCCCTGGGTCGGCCATGGTTGCAGGTTTCAGCCCACCTGCTCGGCCTATGCTCTGGATGCGCTGGCCCGCCACGGCGGGATCAAGGGGGGCTACCTGACGGTTCACCGCATCTGCCGCTGCCACCCATGGGGCGGATCGGGCTACGATCCGGTCCCCGGTGCCGATCCCGAACACGATTGCACAAGGCGCCAGCCCTGAAACCTTCCGTGGCAACGCCTTTCGCAGGGGCTCGATGCCCCGGAGAAAGGCGCCTCTTGTCAGGCACACATATCAGGAGCGCGGCGCGGCGGCGCGGCGCAGGCGGTCGTTGATCGCGCGGCCCAGTCCAGTCTCGGGCACCGGGGCGAAGGCAATCGCGCCGCCCGGCCCGGCCAGCGCATCGGCCTCGCGCAACAGGTGGAAAAGCCGCGCCGCTGCCTCCACAGGATCGCCACTTTCGGACAGGCTCAGATCGCCGGCCACCGCGCCGAAACCCACCAGAATCTCGCCCGGCTGTGCCCCGGTCGCGTTCAGCCGCACCCGCGCCTCGGGCGCATAATGCGAGGCAAGCTGCCCCGGTGCCTTGGGCTGCGCCGGATCACCCGGCAGCACCAGCGCATGTCCCAGCACCGCCTCCACCGCCTCCACCGTCACCCCGCCGGGGCGCAGCAGCGCGGGCGGGCCGTCGAGCCCCAGAATCGTGCTTTCAACCCCTACCGCACAGGCACCACCGTCCAGCACCGCCTCGATCCGGCCTGCCAGGCCTGCCATCACATGCGCGGCCCGCGTCGGCGATACCCGGCCCGAGGGGTTGGCCGAAGGTGCAGCCACCGGAAGCCCCGCCACCCGCAACAGCTCGCGCGCCAGCGGATGCGCCGGAACCCGCACCGCCACCGTGGGCAGCCCCGCCGTCACCAGCGGCGACAGTCCCGCCCCCTCGCGCAGCGGCAGCACCATGGTCAGCGGCCCCGGCCAGAAGGCCGCGGCCAGTGCACGCGCCTCGGGCGTCAGCACCGCATAGCGCCCGACCGCGTCAAGATCCGGCAGATGCACAATCAAGGGGTTGAAAGACGGGCGATTCTTCGCGGCATAGATCCGCGCCACCGCGTGATCATCGCGCGCATCCCCGGCCAGCCCGTAGACAGTTTCGGTCGGCATCGCGACCAGACCGCCCGCGTGCAGCACCCCGGCTGCCTCGGCGATCCCTTCTGACGTGGCGGCGATAAGACGGGTTTCCATGGTTCGTGACGCAGCGTTGATGTTGAGGCGGTTTGACCTTGCGTTAATCTCGCCCCCGACAGATGACCCCAGATAGACCCGCGCGCCCCGGTTGCCAAGCGCGGGAAGGAGGATAGATGCCCTACCGCGCCCCGGTTTCCGAATTCCGTTTCGTTCTTGACCAGGTGGTCGGCATGGATCAGGTCGCCGCGACCGATCTTTTTGCCGAAGCGACACCCGAAACGGTCGAGGCGATTCTCTCCGAAGCAGGGAAGCTCTGCGAAACCGTGCTGGCACCGCTGAACCGTGCGGGCGACCTGACGCCGGCGAAGCTGGAAAACGGCGTGGTGCGCACCTCGCCCGGCTTTGCCGAAGGCTACAGGGCCATCACCGAAGGCGGCTGGGTCGGCATGGCGGCCAGCCCTGATCACGGCGGCATGGGCCTGCCGATGTCGCTGACCACCGCCGTAAACGAAATGATCGGCTCCGCCTGCCTGTCGCTGCAACTCAACCCGCTGATGACGCAAGGCCAGATCGAGGCGCTGGAACATCATGCCTCGGACGCGATCAAGGAGCTTTACATCCCGAAACTGATCTCCGGCGAATGGTGCGGCACCATGAACCTGACCGAAGCGGGTGCCGGGTCGGATGTGGGCGCGCTGCGCACCAAGGCCGAGCGCAATGGCGACGGCACCTATGCGGTGACAGGGCAGAAGATCTTCATCACCTGGGGTGACAATGATTTCGCGGGCAATATCTGCCACCTCGTGCTGGCCCGTCTGCCCGATGGCGCCCCCGGAACCAGAGGCATCAGCCTGTTCATGGTGCCGAAATTCATTCCCGATGAAAACGGCAATCCCGGCAAACGCAACAGCCTTGGTGTCGTCAGCCTTGAACACAAGCTGGGTCTGCACGGCTCTCCCACCGCCGTCATGCAATATGACGGGGCGACCGGCTGGCTGATCGGGGAAGAACACAAGGGCATGGCCGCGATGTTCACCATGATGAACAACGCGCGGCTTGGGGTCGGCATGCAGGGCGTTTCTGTCGCCGAAGCGGCGTTCCAGCATGCGCTGGCCTATGCGATGGACCGCAAACAGGGCAAGACGCCGCTGGGCGCCACCGCCATCGTCGATCATGCCGATGTGCGGCGGATGCTGGGGCAGATGAAGGCCGAAACCTTTGCCGCCCGCGCCATCGCGCTGGCCTGCGCGGTCGCCATAGACATGGGGCGCGCCACCGGCAATGCCGACTGGCAGGCCCGCGCCGCCCTTCTGACGCCCATCGCCAAGGCCTATGGCACCGACATCGGAAACGAAGTCGCCTATCTGGGCGTGCAGGTCCACGGCGGCATGGGCTTCATCGAGGAAACCGGCGCCGCGCAATTCAGCCGCGATGCCCGCGTGACCGCGATCTACGAAGGCACCAACGGCATTCAGGCCATGGATCTCGTTGGCCGCAAGATGATGGACGGCGGCGCGGCGGCCTACCGCCTGCTGCAAGAGATCGAGGATCACGCCAGCGAAGCGCGCGCCACGCTGCCCGATCTGGCGGGCGATGTCTGGGCGGCGGCCGAGGCGCTGCGCGAGGCGACGGAATGGCTGGTCGCGCAGGAGGCCAATGACCGCAACGCCGGGGCCGTGCCCTATCTGCGCGCCTTTGCCCGCGTGCTGGGCGGACATTACCACCTGAAGGCCGCGCTGGCCGATGCGTCACGGCAACCGCTGGCGGCCTTTGCCATCAAGCGCCTGCTGCCCGAACATACCGCGCTGATCGCACAGATACGCGAAGGGGCAGCGGGGCTTTATGCCCTCACCCCCGAGGCGCTGGCCTCGTGAGCATCGATACCCGCAGCACCGGCTTGCGCTATCCGTTCGAGCCGCCCGCAGCGGGCGGCTCGGTCGCAATTGCGGAAGGCGTTCTGTGGCTGCGGCTGCCGCTGCCGATGGCGCTGGATCACGTCAATGTCTACGCGCTGGACGAGGGCGACGGCTGGACACTGATCGACACCGGGCTGGATACCCGCCGCGCGCGCACCGAATGGCAGGCGCTTCTGGATGGCCCGCTGGCGGGCCGCCCGGTGCGGCGGGTGGTGGTGACGCATCACCATCCCGACCATATTGGTCTTGCCGGATGGTTCATGGCACGCGGGGCGGAGCTTGTGACCACCCGCACCGCCTGGCTTTATGCCCGCATGCTGACGCTGGACGAACAGCCCGCCGCCACGGCGGAACAGCTTGCCTTCTGGCGCGGTACCGGGATGGACCCGGCGCTGCTGGAAAAGCGCCGCACCGAGCGGCCCTTCAACTTCTGCGATGTGGTGCATCCGCTGCCACTGGGCTTTACCCGCATCGCCGAAGGCGACAGCCTGACCATGGGCGGGCGGCGCTGGCGGGTGCATTGCGGTGACGGCCACGCCCCGGAACACGCGACCTTCTGGAGCGAGAGCGACGATCTGGTGATCGGCGGCGATCAGCTTCTGGCCTCAATCTCGCCCAATATCGGGGTCTATCCGACCGAACCGCTGGCCGACCCGCTGGGCGACTGGATCGACAGCTGCCGCCGCTTCGCCACACTGGCCGAACCCCGGCATCTGGTGCTGCCCGGACACAAGTTGCCCTTCACCGGCCTGCCACTGCGGCTGCACCAGCTTGAGGAAAACCACGACAGCGCCATCACCCGCCTTCTGGCGCATCTGGAACAGCCACAGACCGCGACGGGGTGCTTCCCTGCCCTCTTCCGCCGCAGCATCGGTGACGGGGAATATGGCCTTGCGATGGTGGAAGCCATGGCACATCTGACCTACCTTCTGCACAGGGGGCTTGCGAAACGCGTCCTGTCCCCGGAAGGAGCCTGGATGTGGAGCCGCATATGATCGACGAAATCGCCACCTCTGCCGAGGTTCTGGAAGCCAGCGCTCTGCCTTGCGCCCATGTCGTCCATGCCGACCCGGATGCGCCGGAAACGGCAGAACAACAGCCCCTGCCCGCCGCCGTGGCGCGCAAACCTGTGGAACAGAAAAGCCCGGCCGAATGGGCCTATGAGCGGCTCATCCTTTATATCCGCAATTTCGAAAGCCAGCTTGATGCCAGACATGAGGTGGCGATGGGATTCGCGGGGGGCGAGGTCGGTGTGCTGCGGATCGAGGGGCTGGGCTATTTCGACCCCGATCTGATCACCTTCTACGGTCGGGACGAGGACGGGGCGAAGATGCAGCTTGTGCAGCATGTCAGCCAGCTGAATGTCGCGCTGCGGGCCATCCCGCGCGAAATGCCCGACGCCCCGCCACGCCGGATCGGCTTTCGTCTGGCGCAGGACTGGGATGAACCGGCCCCGGCGGAGCCGCAACACCCTGCCCCCGAAGCGTGACGCGGGGAGGTGACAGCCCCCGGTGAATCAGGTATCGGGTTGGAAAATCACGGCAGATCCGGGAGACGCACCTATGGCCGAACACAAGCATGGCAGCATGGACATCCGCGAACACGAAAAGACCTTCGCGGGCTTCATCCGCATGTCGACCTGGGGCGCAGGCATCGCCATCGGCGTTCTGATCTTCATGGCTCTGGCCAATTCCTGATCCCGGTCTCCGGCGGACCGGGCCCCGGGGGTCAAACCCCGGCCCGGCCCCGACCTCCTGCCCGACATCCTGAAGGAGCGCCCGATGCGCCGCCATCTGCTTTGTGTTGCCCTCGTCGCAACCCTGTCCGCCTGCGGCGCAGCCGAGCCGACCTGGGCACCGGATGAAGCCGTCGCAAAGGCGCGCTATGTGCATGACGGCCCGCCCGCGATCACGCTGTTCACGGTGATCAGCACCCGCAACGGCTCGGGCGCGCATGCAGGGCTGATGATCAACGGCTCGCAGCGGATCATGTTCGATCCGGCGGGAAGCTGGAAACTGCCGCGTCTGGCCGAACGCAATGACGTGCATTTCGGCATGACCGACAAGATGGTCAATTTCTACATCGACTATCACGCCCGCGAAACCTACTACGTCGTCGAGCAAACCAAGATCGTCTCGCCCGAGGCCGCGCAACTGGCGATGCAGCGCGCGATGTCCTACGGCGCGGTGCCGAAGGCGCATTGCACCGATGCCGTCTCGACCATCCTGCGGGGCGTGCCCGGGTTTGAAACCCTGCCGCACACCTGGTTCCCGAAGAAGCTGATGGAAGAATTCGGCAAGCTGCCGGGCGTGACCGAGCGCAAGATCACCGACGATGATGCAGACGACAATCATGGCGTTCTGCTGGTGCAGGCGGGCGATCCCCGTCTAGCGGAGCAGGATGCCGCCGCCGCGCAGTAAGGCGCGGCGGGCTCAGCCCAGCAGCAGCGGCAGACCGAACAGCACCGCAACACCCGCGCCGATCGACGCCAGCGTGTTGCGAGTGATCACCCCGGCCAGCACCGTCATCACCGCAGCGGCAAGCCGCACCGGATCTGTCTCGCCGCCCGTCGCGGCGGGCCACAGCACGGCGGGCGCCACCAGCCCCGGAATCACCGCCATCGGCGTATAGCGCAGCAGCCGCAGCACCATCGGCGGCAGAGGCCGCGCCCCGATCACCCCCAGGAACGAAAAGCGCAGCGCGAAGGTCAGCGCCCCCAGCGCGACGATCAGGGTCCAGAGCTTCCATTTGACCGCGATGATCTCGGGCAGTTGATCGGGGCTCATGCGCGTTTCTCCCACAGGGTTTCAACCAGCGCCCCGACGATCATCGCCGCCGCCGAGGCAACCAGCAGCCCCGAGGAATAGGGCATCCACCACAGGGCCAGCGTGCCCCCGACCGAAACAAGGGCGGCGGCATAATGCGCAGGTGTGCGCAGGACCGGGGCGATCATCGCCAGAAAGGCGATGGGCACGGCGAAATCCAGCGCGAGGTCAGACGGAATCGCCTTGCCAAAAGCTGCCCCACCCCAGGTGGACAGATACCAAAGCGGCACGACAAGGCTGACCGTGCCAAAGAAATAGGCGACTTTCTCTGCCACCGGGCGATCCGGGTTGCGGGTAAACTCGGTGATGGCAGCGACATAGCTCTGATCCACCAGAAGGTAGGAAATCAGTGCCCGCTGCCACAGCTTCGCCAGCCCCAGATGCGGCGCCAGCGAGGCGGAATACATCGCCATGCGGAGGTTCACGGCGGCAGCGGTGAAGATCACCACCACCAGCGGCGCGCCGTCCTGCATAAGCTGCACCGCCGCGAACTGCGCGGCGCCTGCTATGACCACCACCGAAAACCCCATGGTTTCAAGCACCGTCATCCCCGCCCCGGTGGCGACCACGCCAAACAGGGTTCCGAACGGTCCGATGACCAGCACGAAAGGCAAGGAGGCGGCAAGGCCGCGCAGGAAAGCGGCGCGCAGTGGAGAAGGCATGGGACAATCCGGCATGTCGGAGGAACCGGCTTTACCGGCCGGTGCAGAAGGCTTAGGGCTTTGCGGGGCGGGCTGCAACCCGGGGGAGGTCATGCGCATCGACGGGGTTATCCTTGCAGGCGGCGGCGGGCGACGCATGGGCGGTGCTGACAAGGCATTGCTGCCGCTGGCGGGCCAGCCTCTGATCCTGAACGCCATCGCGCGCCTTGAACCGCAAGTTTACAGGCTTTGTCTTTCGGCCAATGGCGATCCGGCGCGGCTGGCCTTCACCGGCCTGCCCGTGCTCGCCGATGATGTGTCGCAAGGGCCGCTATCGGGCATTCTGGCGGCGCTGGAGGCCAGCGAAGGCGCGAATGCGCTTGTCAGCGTGGCGGTGGATACCCCGTTCTTCCCCGGCGATCTGGTGCCGCGCCTGTGGATGGCCGCCGATGGCGGACTGGCCTATGCCACATGTGGTGGCCGCGCGCATCCGACCTTCGCGCTGTGGCCGCTGGCCCTGCGCGCCGCCCTGCGGGACTGGCTGGCTGCGGGCAAGGCGCGGATGATGGACTTCTGCGCGGCCCATGGCGCCGTCGCCGCCCCCTTCCCCGGCGGCACACCCGATCCGTTCTTCAACCTGAACACCCAGGACGACCTTGCAGCGGCGGAACAGGCGATCCGATGCGCGGGCTGAACATCGCCGTGGTGGATTGGTCGGCGGCCAGCCGCCCCACCCCGGCGCGCGACAGCGCCGATGCCATCTGGATCGGCCTGTGCACCGCTGCGGGCGAGCGTGAGATCTACTGCCGGACAAGGGCCGAGGCCGAGGCGCGGATCATCGCGGAAACAGCGACCGGCGAGTGGCTGGTGGGGTTCGACTTTCCGATGGGTTATCCCGCCGGTTTCGCCGCCCGGCTGACCGGGCAGGCCACGGCGCGCAGTCTGCACGACTGGCTGGAACGCGCGGTGCAGGACGGGCCGGACAATGCCAACAACCGCTTCGAACTGGCGGCGGCAATCAATCGTCGTCTGGGCGGCGGCGGCCCGTTCTGGGGATGCCCGGTCACGGTCGACCTGCCCGGCCTGCCCCGCCGAAAGATCGTGGATTATGCCGCGCTCGGGCTGACCGAACGGCGCGGGGTGGAACAGCGAATCCGGCGCGCCCAGCCGGTCTGGAAGCTGTACACCACCGGCTCGGTCGGGTCACAATCGCTGACCGGCCTGCCGGTGGTCGCCCGTCTGGCCCGGCGCCCCGGGACCGCCGTCTGGCCGTTCGAGCCGCCCGCGCGCATCACGCTGGCCGAGGTATATCCCTCGCTCCTGGATGCCGAAGTGCGCGCTGAGGGCGACGCGGTGAAAGACCGCGCGCAGGTGCGGCTTCTGGCGCGTGCGCTCTATCGCCTTGCCGGGGCCGGGCACCTGCCTGCGCTGCTGGAATGCCCGCCGGAAGCCAGGTCGGAAGAGGGCTGGGTGCTCGGCGCGGGACAGGAGCCCTTGCTCCGGGCCGGACTGGCATGAGCCTGCGTCTGACCCTTGGCATTGCCCCCGAACACCGCACCGAAGCCGCGCGGCTGTACTGGCAGGCGTTCAGCGGCAAGCTGGGTCGCGTGCTGGGGCCGGAACCGATGGCGCTGGCCTATCTGAACCGGGTCATCCGCGCCGATCACGCCATCGGCGCGGTGGGTCAGGGACGGCTGCTGGGCCTTGCCGGCTTCAAATCCCCGGAGGGCGGCTTTGCCGATGGCAAATGGTCTGACCTGCGCGCCACCTTCGGTATGGCCGGGGGCGCATGGCGCATCGCTTTGCTGGCCGCCCTTGGTAACGAGGTCGACAATCGCCGCTTCCTGGTCGACGGCATCTGTGTTGCGGAAGACGCGCGCGGCCACGGCATCGGCAGCGCGCTGGTCGAGGCCCTGTGCGACCTTGCCCGCCAGCGCGGCTATGGCGAGGTGCGGCTGGAGGTCGTGGATACCAACACACGCGCCCGCGCGCTTTACGCCCGGCACGGTTTCGAGGGCACCGAGGTGATGCGGCTGGGCCTTCTGCGCCATGCCTTCGGCTTTGAAAGCGCCGAAACCATGATAAGGCGGCTTTGACAGCCGGTCAGGGCAGCGGAACCGCCCCTGCCCGCAGACCCGAGACCAGCACCAGAAGTATGGTCAGCCCCATCAACACCGCCAGACGCTGCGGGCGCGATTGCGGACGATCCTGCGGGATTTCAAGCCAGTCACTCATAGGCCTCATTTACACCACATTTCGACCACAATCATTAACAAGCCCAATGCACGACGTGGACAGCCCGTTTCCCCGGCAGAAACCGGCCTCCCGTCACCCTTCCCCTTCGCGCCGCGATGCGCTAAGGCCAAGGCACGAAAATCAAGAGGCGTGCCATGAAATTCACCCTGTCCTGGCTGAAGGATCATCTTGAAACCAGCGCAACGCTGGATCAGATCCTGACCGCTCTCACCGATCTCGGCCACGAGGTCGAGGAGGTCGAGAATCCTGAGGTGAAGCTGGGCGCCTTCCGCATTTGCCGTGTGATAGAGGCGGTGCAGCACCCCAATGCCGACCGACTGCGGGTCTGCCGCGTCGCCACCTGGCCGAACGGGCCGGAAGGCGCAATGGAGGAGGTGCAGGTGGTCTGCGGCGCGCCGAATGCGCGCACTGGTCTCGTGGGCGTGTTCGCCCCGACCGGTACCCATGTGCCAGGCACCGGGGTTGACCTGAAGCCGGGCAATATCCGTGGCGTCGACAGCAACGGAATGCTGTGCTCGGAACGCGAACTTGAACTGTCTGACGACCACAATGGCATCATCGACCTGCCGGAGGATGCGCCGGTGGGAGTGCGCTTCATCGACTGGAAGGGCCTCAACGACCCGATGATCTATGTGAAGATCACGCCGAACCGCCCCGACGGGCTGGGCGTGCGCGGTCTGGCCCGCGATCTGGCGGCGCGGGGTCTTGGAACGCTGAAGGCGCTGGAAATTCCGGCGATCAGGGGCAGCTTCGCCTCACCCGTCGGCGTGAAGATCGACGACAGCCTGAAGGCAAAGGGCTGCCCGCTGTTTGCTGGCCGCACCATTCGCGGTGTCAGGAACGGCCCATCACCCGACTGGATGCAGGCACGGCTGAAGGCAATCGGGCTGCGACCGATCTCGACGCTGGTCGACATCACCAACTATTTCACCTTCGGGCTGAACCGCCCGCTGCACGTTTTTGATGCGGCCAAGATGCAGGGCGACCTGCGCATCCATCCGGCGGCGGGCGGTGAGGAACTGCTGGCGCTGGACGGCAAGACTTATACTCTGAAACCCGGCATGATGCTGATTTCCGACGATGCCCAACCCGAAAGCCTTGCCGGCATCATGGGAGGGGAGTTGTCGGGCTGCACCGATGACACAACCGATGTGTTCCTCGAATCGGCCTATTGGGACCCGATCACCATTGCCACCACCGGCCGCGCGCTGAAGGTCAACTCCGACGCGCGCTATCGGTTCGAACGCGGCGTGGACCCTGCCTTCACCCTTCCGGGGCTGGAGCTGGCGACGCAGATGATCCTTGATCTTTGCGGCGGAGAGGCGTCGGAGATCGTGGTCGATGGCGCCGTGCCGGATACCGCGCGCAGCTATCGCTTCGATGCGAAACGTGTCGAACGGCTCGTGGGCATGGAAATCCCCGAAGCCGATCAGCGCGCCACGCTGGCGGCTTTGGGCTTCACCCTCACCGGCGATCAGGCCGCCCCGCCTTCGTGGCGTCCCGATGTGCAGGGCGAAGCCGATCTGGTGGAAGAAGTGGCGCGCGTTGCCTCGCTGTCGAAACTGGTGGGCAAGCCGATGGCCCGCGCCCTGCCCGGTGTGCCAAAGCCGATCCTGACCCCGCTGCAAACCCGCGAAAAGGCCGCCCGGCGCACCATCGCGGCGCTTGGGTATAATGAATGTGTGACCTACAGCTTCATCGACCAGACGGCGGCGGCGGCCTTTGGTGGCGGTGCCGATGCGGTGAAGGTGGACAACCCGATCTCGTCGGAAATGACCCATCTGCGGCCTGACCTGCTGCCCGGCCTTCTGCGCGCCGCTGCCCGCAACCAGGCGCGTGGCTTCATGGATCTGGCGCTGTTTGAGGTTGGCCCGGTGTTTTCGGGTGGTGAACCCGGCGAACAGGCGACGGTGGCAACCGGCCTCCTGATCGGGTCTTCGGCGCCGCGCGATCCCTACGGCTCGCGCCGCCCGGTCGATGTGTTCGACGCCAAGGCCGATGCCGAGGCGGTGCTGGCCGCCATCGGTGCACCGGCCAAGGTGCAGATCAGCCGCAAGGTGCCGGGCTGGTTCCATCCCGGCCGCTCTGGCGTGATCGGGCTGGGGCCGAATGTGCTGTGTACGTTCGGCGAGGTGCATCCGCGCATCCTGCAAGCCTTTGACGTGAAAGGCCCGGCCGTGGCTTTCACCGTGCAGGTCGCCAATGTGCCGCAGCCCAAAGTGAAGACGCCGACCCGCCCGGCGCTGGCCATTTCGGACCTGCAAGCGGTGGAGCGCGATTTCGCCTTCGTGGTGGATGCGGGCGTAGAGGCGCTGACGCTGGTCAATGCCGCCGCCGGTTCCGACAAGGCGCTGATCGAAAGCGTGCGCGTCTTCGACCAGTTCACCGGCGAAAAGGCCGAGGCGCAAATGGGTGCGGGCAAGAAATCTTTGGCCATCACCGTGCGCCTGCAACCGCAGGACGCCACGCTGACCGACAAGGACATTGAGGCGGTCTCGGCCAGGATCGTCGAGAAGGTCGCCAAGGCGACCGGCGGCACCCTGCGCAAGTAAGCTGCACAAACCCGACGAAAAGGGGCGCTCGCAGCGCCCCTTTTGCATGTCCGGTTGCCCTTACGCGACCTTGAGCACGATCTTCCCGATATGGCCGGAGCTTTCGATCCGGTGATGCGCCTTAGCGGCATCCACCAGCGCAAATTCGCTGTCAATCACCGGGCGCAGCGTGCCGCGTTCCACCATGGGCCAGACGTGTTTCGCAAGGTGGCGGGCATAGCGCGCCTTGGCCAGATCGCTTTGCGGCCGCAGGGTTGACCCCGTGATCGTCAGCCGCCGCATCATCACCTCGGCGAAATTCAGCTCGGCTTTCGATCCCTTGAGGAAGGCGATCTGCACCAGCCGCCCCTCGTCTGCCAGCGCCTTGACGTTGCGCTGGATGTAATCGCCGCCCACCATGTCGAGGATGACATGCGCGCCGCCCTCGGCCTTCATCACCTTCACGAAATCCTCTTCGTGATAGTTCACCGCTTTCTCGGCCCCCAAAGCCTCGCAGGCCGCGCATTTCTCGGGGCTGCCGGCAGTGGCGAAAACACGGGCACCCAGGGCACGGGCCATCTGGATCGCCGTCGTCCCGATCCCAGACGCCCCGCCATGGACCAGAAACCGCTCGCCCGCGCGCAGGCCGCCACGCAGCATGACGTTGGACCAGACGGTATAGCAGGTCTCGGGCAGGCAGGCGGCCTCTTTCAACCCGATGCCCTCGGGCACTGGCAGGGCATGATCTTCCGGCGTCACGGCATATTCAGCGTAACCGCCACCGGGCAGCAGCGCGGTTACGCGGTCGCCTTCCTGCCATTTCGTCACACCGGGGCCAACGGCGGCAACCCAGCCCGAGGCCTCCAGCCCCGGCAGGGGCGAGGCGGTGGGGGGCGGCGCGTAAAGCCCGGCCCGTTGCAGCGCGTCAGGGCGGTTCACCCCGGCGTAGGCCACCCGGATCAGAATTTCGCCATGGCCCGGCACCGGCACCGTCACCTCGACCGGCCGCAGAACCTCCGGCCCGCCGGGTTCGGAAATCTCGATCGCCGTCATCACATGGGGGGGCGGTAGCGTCATGTCCTGTCCTTCAAGCTTCCCGGCAAATCCGCAGGCGCGCGCGGCGCCCTGATCTGCTCCATCAGTTTTATCGGCCCGGCCAGCAGCGCCTTGCCCAAGGGGTTAGAGCGCACCGCCGCCTTCATCTTCTCGAACTGCATGACATCGCCGATGCGGCGGTCAAGAAAATCGCGCGTGGCCTCGTGCCCCGGACTGTCATCGCCGAGCCAATACAGCACGGTGGCGGAATAAACCGCCGACAGCGTGGCGCGCTTGGAATACCAGTTCACGTCATCCGAGGTATCGCCGAGCGCCGTCCAGATCGCATCCGCCGTGCCCCAGATCGCCCGCGCGCCTTCGGCCGCGTTCTGCGGCAGGGTAAAGAAGGTGCTGCCCCGGCGGACAAGCTCCTTGTCCTCGACCAGATCGAGCCGGGTCATCACGGCGCTGGCAATGCGGTCACGAATGCGCAGGACGTCAAGGTCCGTCGCGGCCAGCGCCTCCATCATGCGGGTATCGCCCTGCCGGTGATAGGCCAGCGCCAGATCCAGCGCCCCGCGGGGGAACAGCGCAGCCCCCAGCGCGGGTTCCACCCCCGAATCGGCCAGCGCGGCCTTCAGCGTGGTTTCAGACCAGCCATCAAAGGGCACATGGGCCAGTGCGGCCCCGATCACCGCCTCGCGGGCGGCATTCAGCGGGTTTTCCTCGGTCATGGCGGCTCCTTTCCCGTCGGAAGGTAGACAAGTCCCGCGGCTTTTGCTATGGCCCGCGGGCCTGCACATCAGTGCAACTCTAGCTTAGGAAGGTGGTGACAACCACATGCAGGTCAGCGTTCGTGACAACAACGTCGAACAGGCGCTCCGCGCCCTGAAGAAAAAGCTCCAGCGCGAAGGCGTGTTCCGCGAAATGAAGCTCAAGCAGCATTTCGAGAAGCCGTCGGTCAAGAAAGCCCGTGAGCAAGCCGAAGCGATCCGCCGTGCGCGCAAGCTCGCGCGCAAGAAGGCTCAACGTGAAGGCGCTCTCTGAGAGACGTGTCTGAACTCTGGGCGGGGCAACCCGCCTTTCGAGGAACCCCCGCGCCCAGGCCGGGGGTTTTTCATTTTGTGGCGGGAACGGGGCGAAACAGCCATGGCCCAAGAAGCGCGGCGCCCCCTGCCCCGACAAGCTGCGCCAGAATGAAGCCCGGTGCATCCACGGCGCGGATGCCTGCGAAACTGTCGGTCAGGGTGCGGGCAATCGTCACCGCCGGATTGGCGAAAGAGGTCGAGGCGGTAAACCAGTAGGCGGCGGTGATGTAGCACGCCACCACCGGGGCCGCGCGCGTGCCCGCGCCCAGGATGGCCAGCACCAGCCCGAAGGTCGCCACTCCCTCGGCCAGCCATTGCCGCCCGCCACTGCGCACTGTGGCCCCGGCCTGCACCAGCGCAAGACCGAACATGGCATGGGTCAAAACCGTGCCTGCCACCCCGCCACCGACCTGCGCGATGATGCGCAATAGCGCCGCAAAGGGACGGTGCCGTCCCTGCATCAACCCGAGCAGCGTGACCACCGGGTTGAACTCAGCCCCCGAAACCGGCGCGAAGACGGTGATCAGCACATAAAGCCCCGCCCCCGTCGCCAATGCATTGGCCAGAAGCGCCAGCGCCGTATCTTCGGTCAACCGGCTGGCCATGATGCCCGATCCCACGACAACCGCCACCAGCAGCGCGGTGCCCAGCGCCTCGGCCACAAGCTGCCGGGCGGTCATTCGTTGCCGATCTGCTTGAGGCGGCTTTGCAGCGACATCCGGTCCAGACTGTCCAGCGGCAGCGCGGTAAACGCGGCGATCCGGCGGCTCAGCGCCCTGTAGGTTTCCGCGAAGGCCAGCGCCTTTTGTGCATCCGAGCCTTCCACCGCCGCAGGGTCAGGCAGCCCCCAATGCGCCGTCATCGGCTGGCCCGGCCAGAACGGACATTCTTCTGCCGCCGCGCTGTCACAGACGGTAAAGACGAAATCCATCTTCGGTGCCTCCGGCCCGGCGAATTCGTCCCAGCTTTTGGAACGGGCAAAGCCGGTGTCGATGCCTTCTCGCCGCAGCAGATCCAGCGCGAAGGGATTGGGGGCACCGCCCGGCCTCGACCCGGCGGAATAGGCGCGGAACCGGCCCGCCCCCACATGGTTCAGGATGCCTTCACCCAGAATGGAGCGGGCGGAATTTCCGGTGCAAAGAAACAGCACGTTGAAGCTGCGCGACATGGCGGGCCTTTCGCAGGCGCATACGATGCTGTCCAGCACCGGCGCACAAAGGGTTGCATCGCCGCCGCAGCAATCCTCCAGCAGCCAGCCCACAAGCGCACGCAGGCTGGTCATATTGGCACTGTAGCGGATGGATCTGCCGTCGCGCGCGGGCACGATCAGACCCGCCGCCTGCAACTGCGCCAGTTGCGAAGACAGCGTATTCTGGCGCAGGTCAAGCTGACGGGCGATGTCGCCCGCCGCCAGCCCCTCGGGGCCAGCCTGAACCAGGAGACGAAAGACCTCGATCCGCGAGATCTGTCCCAGGGCCTGAAAAGCGGTTTGCGCGGCTGATATATCCATGATTCCCGAAATATAGAAATATAACCACCATCGCAAGCCGGTTTCGTGATCAGACCGAATAAGCCGTGGTCTTGACCACCGTTCGCAACGCGAAGGAACTTTGCATCTGCGCCACGCCCGGCAACCGGCTGAGGTACTGGCGGTGGATGCGGGCGAAATCCTCGGTATCCTCGGCCACGATCTTCAGCAGGTAATCGGCGCTGCCCGCCATCAGGTGACATTCCAGAATGTCGGGGATGCGCGCCACCTGACGTTCAAACGCATCCAGCAACTCATCCGCCTGCCCTTGCAGGGTAATTTCCACGAACACCGTCGTCGGACGACCGAGGCGGCGCGGGTCCAGCAGGGCGACATAGCCTGCGATGAACCCCTCCTCCTCCAGCCGTTGCACCCGGCGGTGGCAGGCCGATGCGGACAGATGCACCTGTTCCGAAAGCTCTGCATTGGTGATACGGCCATCTTTCTGCAATGCAGCAAGAATGCGGCGGTCTGTTGCGTCAAGTTCCATGGTTTCGAAGATTTCTTCGGTTATTGGTGAGTTTCAATTCATATTCTTGCACAGCCATCGGCAAGATACAGCCTGAAAACAAATTTCTTGTGCCGATTCTGCGGCAGGCTGATTGGCACAGGCCGCGCGGGGGATGCCCCGCAAAAGGCGGCGCTCAGGGAGTGTGACACATGAAGATCGGATGCCCGAAAGAAATCAAACCGCAGGAGTTCCGCGTCGGGATGACTCCCGACGCGGTAAAAGAGGCGGTAAATCACGGCCATAGCGTGATGATCGAAACGAATGCCGGCGCGGGGGCCGGCTTTTCTGATTCTGACTATGTGGCGGCGGGTGCCACCATTCTGGGCACGGCGGAGGAAATCTTCACGCAGGCCGAGATGATCGTGAAGGTGAAAGAGCCGCAGGCCATCGAACGCAAGCGCCTGCGCGAGGGGCAGGTCCTGTTCACCTATCTGCACCTGGCCCCCGATCCGGCACAGACAAAGGACCTGCTGGACAGCCGCGTGACGGCCATCGCCTACGAAACCGTGACGGATGATCGCGGCGGGTTGCCGCTGCTGGCGCCGATGTCAGAGGTCGCCGGGCGGCTCGCACCGCAGGTCGGCGCTTGGACCCTGCAAAAGGCCAATGGCGGGCGCGGCGTTCTGCTGGGCGGCGTGCCGGGTGTGCTGCCGGGCAAGGTGCTGGTCATCGGCGGCGGAGTCGTCGGCACCCATGCCGCCAGGGTCGCCGCCGGAATGGGCGCTGATGTGACGGTGATCGACCGTTCGGTGAACCGCCTGCGCTATCTGGACGATGTGTTCGGGCGCGAGTTCAAGAATGCCTATGCCAGCGCGGGCAACACCATCGCTCTTGCCCGTGAGGCCGACCTGATCATCGGCGCGGTTCTGATCCCCGGTGCGGCGGCGCCCAAACTGATTTCCCGCGCGCAACTGGCTGAACTGAAGCCCGGCGCGGCGCTGGTGGACGTAGCCATCGACCAGGGCGGTTGTTTCGAAACCAGCCACGCCACCACGCACCAGGACCCGATTTACGAGGTCGACGGCATCATGCACTATTGCGTGGCCAATATGCCCGGCGCGGTCGCGCGCACCTCGACCCAGGCACTGGGGAATGCCACCATGCCCTTCATGCTGGCCCTGGCCGACAAGGGCTGGAAACAGGCCTGCGCCGAGGACAGGCATCTGCTGGCGGGCCTCAATACCCACAAGGGCAAGCTCACTTATGCCGCCGTTGGCGCGGCACTTGGCCTGCCTACCATCGGCGCGACAGAAGCGCTGGCACTCTGACCCTTGCACAGAGCCGACATCCGAGCACGAAAAAGCCCCCCGCCGATGCGGGGGGCTTTTGAATTTCACGCAATCACTTCTTCAGCGCGTCGCGGATTTCCAGCAGCACCTCAAGCTCGGTCGGGCCAGCGGGCGCAGCGGCAGCGGCCGCCTCTTCCTTGCGGACAGTCGCCTCTTTCAGACGGTTCACCGCCTTCACCAGCAGGAAGACGACCCAGGCGATGATCAGGAAATTGATTACCGCAGTGATGAACGAACCATAAGCGAAGACAGGCGCACCAGCCTCTTTCGCGGCGGCCAGCGAGGTATATTCACCATCGCCCAGATTGATGAACAGGTTCGAGAAGTCGATCCCGCCCGTCACCATCCCGATGATCGGGTTGATCAGATCGGCCACCAGCGAATTCACGATGGCCGTGAAAGCTGCACCGATGATGATACCGACCGCAAGGTCCACCACATTGCCTTTTGCGATGAACGCCTTGAATTCATTCAACATTACCCAGTCCCTTCTTGTGACCTGACCGGCTGGCACTTCACATGGTGCCATGTCCCCGGCGTCTGCCCGCACAGACGTGACCGCAGTATCGCACAGCCCTGTACCTTTTGTGATGGGGAAAATGGGCCTAACTCTGTCACAGCGCAACAGAAAGGCTGCCCATATGACGCTCGCCGCTTTCCCGATTACACGCCGCTGGCCCGCCACCCGCCCCGAGGCAATCCAGCTTTACTCCCTGACCACCCCGAACGGGGTCAAGGTCTCCATCGCGCTGGAGGAAATGGGACTGGATTACGAGGCGCATCTGGTCGATTTCGGCACCAACGACCAGTTCACCCCGGAATTCCTGAGCCTCAGCCCCAACAACAAGATCCCGGCGATCCTTGATCCGAACGGCCCCGGCGGCACGCCGCTGCCGCTGTTCGAAAGCGGCGCCATCCTGATCTATCTGGCCGAGAAATCGGGCAAGCTGCTGCCGCAGGACCGCCGCTATGAGGTGCTGCAATGGCTGATGTTCCAGATGGGCGGGCTTGGGCCGATGTTCGGCCAGCTTGGCTTCTTTCACCATTTTGCCGGGAAAGAGATTGACGATCCCCGCCCGAAGGAACGCTACCGCGCCGAGGCGGCACGGCTACTGAAGGTGCTGGATGGCGCGCTGGAAGGACGCGAGTGGGTCGCGGGCGAATTCTCGATCGCCGATATTGCGATCTGTCCCTGGCTCAACACGCTGCTGAACTTCTACAAGGCTGCCGGAATTGCCGGCTGGGACGATTTGAAGAACGTGCCCGCCTATCTGGAGCGTTTTCTTGCCCGCCCGGCCGTGCAGCGCGGCATGAAAATCCCCGCCCGAGGCTGAACCGGAAAGGGGGCCATCGGCCCCCCTACCCCATCAGCCGGTCGGCGCTGGCCTCGAACAGGCTGCGGGCGTAATCGGTCTGCATCCGCGCCCCGGCCAGTTCTGCGCGCGTCAGCTCCTCCACTGCACGGCCGTGCTGCATCACCAGCACCCGGTCGCACACATGGTCGATCACCGCGAGGTCATGGCTGACCATCAGGAAAGTCAGCCCCCTTTCCGCCCGCAGCCGCGCCAGCAGGTTCAGCACCTCGGCCTGCACACTGGCATCCAGCGCAGAGGTCGGCTCGTCCAGCAGCAGGATTTCCGGTTCCAGCATCAGCGCGCGGGCGATGGCAACGCGCTGGCGCTGGCCGCCTGAGAGCTGATGCGGATAGCGGAAGCGAAAGCTGGACGGCAGGCCCACATCTTCCAGCGCCCGCATCACCCGCTGATCCGCGCCGCCTATGCCATGAATCGCCAGCGGCTCCGACAGTGTGCGATCCAGCGTGTGCCGGGGGTGCAGACTTGCATAAGGGTCCTGGAACACCATCTGCACCCGGCGGGCAAAGGCGCGGTCGTGGCGCAGCGCCTCACCGCCGATGCGGATGCTGCCGCCCGACACCGGCGCAAGGCCGCAGATCGCCCGCAGGATAGTGGATTTGCCCGAGCCGCTTTCGCCGACCAGCCCGAAACTTTCGCGCGCATCGACGCGCAAGCTGACGCCCTGCACCGCGCGCACCTCGCGGCCCTGTGCGGTGAAGGTGACAGAAAGGTCATCAATCTCGATCAGGCTCATCTCAGACCTCTTTCGCCCAAGCGGCATCGCGGTCAAGCCCGGGCAACGGCCCCCGGTCGCCGCCAATGCGCGGCAGGCAGTTCAGCAGGCCCTGTGTATAGGGATGCTTTGCATGCAGAAGGTCGGCGGCGGCCAGTTCCTCGACCACGCGCCCCTTGTACATCACCAGTACGCGGTCGCAGAACCGCGCCACCAGCCGCAGATCGTGGCTGATGAAGATCAGTCCCATGCCCCGGCTGCGCACCAGATCGTCAAGGATTTTCAGAACCTCGGCCTGCACCGTCACATCCAGTGCGCTGGTCGGCTCATCCGCGATCAGCAGGTCGGGGTTCGGGATCAGCATCATGGCAATCATCACCCGCTGGCCCATCCCGCCGGACAGTTCATGCGGATAAGCCTCCATCACCCGTTCCGGGTCGCGGATCTGCACCGCCTCCAGCGCGGCGATAGCCTTGGCGCGCGCCTCGGCACGGCCAAGACGGTCGCGTTTGCGCAACCCCTCCATCAACTGATCGCCCACCCGCATCACCGGGTTGAGGCTGTATTTCGGGTCCTGCATCACCATGGCGATGCGGGGGCCGCGCAGGGCTCGCATCTCGCGTTCCGTGAGGCGCATCAGATCCTGCCCGTCAAAGCGCATCTCGTCCGCCTCGATCCGCCCCGGAGGCCGGATCAGCCGCAGAACCGACCGCCCCGTCATCGTCTTGCCCGAGCCGCTTTCGCCCACGATGCCCAGCCGTTCCCGCCCGAGGCTGAACGAGACACCGCGCACGGCCTCTACCCGCCCGGTTTCGGTATCGAAGGTCACGCGCAGGTTCTTTACCGACAGCAGCGTCATTTCGCGGCACTCCTCGGGTCCAGCACGTCGCGCAAACCATCGCCCAGCAGGTTGAAGCCAAGGCTGACGATGAAGATGGCAAGGCCAGGCATGGTGGCGACCCACCATTGCTCGAACAGGTATTTGCGGCCCGCGCTGATCATCAGACCCCATTCCGACAGAGGCGGTTGTGCGCCAAGGCCAAGGAAGCCCAGACCGGCGGCAATCAGGATCACCCCGGCCATGTCCAGTGTCACCCGGATGATGACCGAAGGCAGGCACATCGGTACGATGTGGCCCCAGATGATCCGCCCCGCCCCCGCCCCTTGCAGGCGCACGGCGGCGATATAGTCGGAATTGCGCACGGTCAGCGTTTCGGCCCGCGCGACGCGGGCATAGGGCGGCCATGCGGTCAGCGCGATGGCCAGCACCGCATTTTCGATCCCCGGCCCCAGCACGGCCACCAGCGCCAGCGCGAGGATGAGACGCGGGAAGGCCAGAAAGATGTCGGTCAGCCGCATCAGAACAGCATCGACCCAGCCGCCAAAATAACCCGCAACCGTGCCGACCATCAGCCCGATCAAGGGCGCCGTCACCGCCACCAGCGCGATGATGTAAAGCGTGATACGCGAGCCATAGACGATCCGGCTCCAGATATCGCGGCCGAAGTCGTCGGTGCCCAGCCAGTGCCCCGGTGTCAGCGGCGGTTGCAGACGGTTTTGCAGGTTCTGTGCAATCGGGTCATGTGTCGCCAGCACCGGCGCGAAAGCGGCGATCACCAGCAGAAGCCCGATGATCACCAGCCCCGCCATGGCCAGCGGGTTGCGTTTCAGACGCAGCCAGCCCAGCCACAACTGGCCAAGCTTCGCCTGCCGCCGCGAGGTCGGGTTCGGGTCGCGCAGCCATTCTGTCAATGTGCTCATCGCCTTACCTCGCACGCGGATCGACCAGCCGGTAGAGCAGGTCGGAAACAAGGTTCAGCACCACGAAGGCCACGCCCACGACAACCGTGCCGCCCAGCACGGCAGGCATGTCATTCACCAGCAGCGCGTCGGTGATGTAACTGCCAAGGCCGGGCCAGGCGAAGATCGTCTCGGTCAGCACCGAACCTTCCAGCAGATAGGCATAGCTCAGCGCGATGACGGTGATCAGCGGCACCATCACGTTGCGCATGGCATGGACCCAGATCACCCGCCATTCCGGCATGCCCTTCACGCGGGCGGTGGTGATATATTCCTGCCCCAGCTCATTCATCATGAAGCTGCGGGTCATCCGGCTGATATAGGCCATGGAGACATAGCCCAGCAGACCGGCGGGCAGGATGATGTGGGAGATCGCGTTGACGAACATGTCCCATCGTCCCGCCAGCGCAGTGTCGATCAGGATCATGCCGGTATAGGGCGTCACCTCGAATTCGTAGAACATGTCGAAGGCCGCATCCAGCCGCCCCGGCCCGCCGACCCAGCCCAGCACGCCGTAGAACAGCAAAAGCCCGATCAGCCCCAGCCAGAACACCGGCATGGAATAGCCCATCAGCCCGACCAGCCGCACGAAATGGTCGGCCAGACTGCCCGGTCGCGTCGCCGCCAGCACACCTGCCGGGACGCCCGCGATGACGCCCAGAATGGTGGCCAGCGTTGCCAGTTCCAGCGTCGCCGGAAAGGCACGCGTCACAGCCTGAATCACCGGCTCGCCGGTGCGGATCGAGGTGCCAAGGTCGCCTTGCAGCGCATTGCCGACGAAAATGAAGAATTGCTGCCACAGGGGCTTATCGAGCCCCAGCGCCACGCGCGCGGTTTCGATCTGCGCCTCCGAGGCGCGTTCGCCGACAATGGCGATCACCGGGTCAATGGGCACGACACGGCTGATGATGAAGGTGACGAACAAAAGCCCGAGCAGCGTGACGGCCAGTGAAAAGGCCGCGCCGCCAAGGCCGCGCAGGCGGGCCATCCAGCGGGAGGAGGAAAGCGATACAGTCATCGGTCAGGGCGGCCCCCGGCCCGTACGGCCGGGGGCCATCGTCTTACTTGGTCACAAGCCAGTAAGCGGCCGAGTCGATCGCGCCGCCGGTGTAGAAGCCGCTGACATTGCTGCGCATGGCCGAGTTGTAGCCGATCTGGAACATCACGATGAAGGGCGAGGTTTCACGGTGCAGCTTCTGCTCTTCCTCATACATCGCCTTCCGCTTGTCGCCGTCCCGCTCCATCACCGCGGCCGAGGTCATGTCGTTCAGCTTGCCGGGATCATAGGCGTTGCGCCAGGCCAGCGTGCCGACCTTCGCCTCGTCGGCATTGTCGGGGTTCCAGGCGAACGACCCGGCATTGGTCTGCGGGTCCGGATAATCCGGGCCCCAGCTTTGCAGCGTGGCATCATGCTGGCGCGCGCGATAACGCTTGAGCTGTTCCGCGCCCTCGCCGATGTTCAGCTCCACCTCGATCCCGGCCTGACCGAAAGTGTTCTGGATCGACTGCGCCATTTCCATCCGGTCAGCAGCATTGCGCACATCCATCACCACCTTGGGGTTCTGCACGCCGCTTTCCGCCAGCAGCGCCTTCGCCTTCTCGACATCCAGATGATAGGGCGTATCTTCCAGCGCCCCCAGATAGCCCTTCGGCAGGAAGGCCTGATGCACCACCATATTGCCCTTCAGCACGGTGTCGGCCAGCCCCTGATAGTCGATGGCCCAGCGCATCGCATCGAGGAACTTCTCGTTCTTGTAATTCTCGTTCTTCTGGTTGAACGACAGATAGAAGATCTGCCCGCCGACATCCTTCTGGATCTTCAGATCGGCATTTCCGGCGATGCCTTCAATGTCCACCGGCGTCAGTTCGCGCGCGATATCGATATCGCCCTTCTCCAGCAGCAGACGCTGCGTCGCGGCCTCGGGCACATGGCGCATGAACACCGATTTCACCTTGGCATCGCCGCGCCAGTGGCCCTGACGCGCCTCCAGCAGGTAACCCTCGTTCGGTTTGTAGCTTTTCAGGATGAAGGCGCCGGTACCAGCCGAATTGGTCTTCAGCCATTCGTTGCCCATGTCGCCGTTGACCTCATGCTCCATCACCGTCTTCATATCGACGACAGAGGCCACACCGGCCGTGAGGCAGTTGTAAAGGAAGGTCGGCGCATAGGGCTGATCAACCTTCAGCACCACGGTATCCCCCTCGGCCTTCACCATCTCGTCCACATTCTCGGCCGTCCAGCCAAACTGGTTGAGGATGAAGGCGGGCGATTTGTTGATCTTCACCGCACGGCGCAGCGAGAAGGCCGCATCCTCGGCCGTCACCGGATTGCCGCTGCTGAAGGTGATGCCCGACTTCATCTTGAAGGTGAAGGTCAGACCGTCCTCGCTGACCTCCCAGCTTTCGGCCAGACCCGGCTGCGGCCCGGTGGGCTGCGACGGGTCCAGCTCCACCAGACCGTCATAGATGTTGTTCACCACATCGAGACCAGAGAATTCGTAGGCCTCCTGCGGGTCCAGCGACACGATATCGTCAATCGCATCCGCGATCACCAGCGCATCAGGCGGCGTCGCGGCCAGAAGCGCGGCAGGCGCCGCACCCAGCATCAGCGCGGCGGCGGCAGCCAGCCCGAAGCGACGCGCGGTCAGGTCAAACGTCATGGTGAACTCCCTGGTTCTTGTTGTGATTATCGTGGCGATTCCGGCGGCCCTTGCCGGGAAATCCTGACCGATTGGGCAATTTTGCACCGGGCTTGTCAACAGCCCTGAAACATGGGCAGATCGGCCCCGCAACACGCCGGAAAAAGGAGCAACCCATGACCCGTTTCGCCATTTTCGATGGCCACAACGATCTGTTGTCGCGCCTCTGGTTTGAAGGTGACAGCACGGGCGAAAGCTTCTTCACCGGGCGCAAAGGCGACATCTCGCTGGACGCCTGCCGCGCGGGCGGCTTTGCAGGGGGGTTCTTCGCGATCTGGGTGCCCGGCGAGCCGCAGGACGCCCCGAACCCGGCCGCCACCCTGCGCGCTTTTCCCCCGGTCGATACCGCCAAGGCCCATCGCGTGACGCTGGAACAGGCCGCCATCCTGATCCGGATGGCGGCAAACCACCCCGAGAGCTTCCGCCTCTGCCGCAGCGTGGCCGAGATCGAAACCGCACGCGCCGAGGGCGCCATCGCCGCCATCCTGCACGTCGAGGGCTGTGAAGGCATCGGCGCCGGGCTGGACGAATTGTATGTCCTGCACGCCGCCGGGTTGCGCAGCCTCGGCCCGGTCTGGAGCCGCGACAATATCTTCGGCCACGGCGTGCCCTTCAACTTCCCCGCCTCGCCCGATACCGGCCCCGGCCTGACGGATGCGGGTAAGCGGCTGGTCGCCGAATGTGACCGGCTGGGCGTGCTGCTGGACCTCGCGCATCTGAACGAGGCCGGGTTCTGGGATGTCGCGAAGATCAGCACCAAACCACTTGTCTCCACCCATTCCGCCGCCCATGCGCTGTGCACCGCCACCCGTAACCTGACCGACCGCCAGCTGGACGCCATGGCCGAAACCGGCGGGCTTTGCGGGCTGAATTTTGGCGTGGGCTTCCTGCGGGAGGATGGAGTGAAGAACCCCGACATGCCTGTCGAACAGATGATCCGCCACCTTGACCACCTCATCGCCCTGCTGGGCGAAGGCGGCGTGGCGCTCGGATCGGACTTCGACGGTACCACCATCCCCGGCTGGATGGGATCGGCGGCCGATCTGCCGCTGCTGACCACCGCGATGGAATGCGCAGGCTATGGTGAAGCCCTGATCGCGCGGCTGTGCTGGGGCAACTGGATGGACCTGCTGCGCCGCACCATCGGCTGAGCCAGGCTGCGCGGTCGGCTTTCGAGTATTTGGACAAGAAGCAAGAGCAGACCGCGGCAAGGGGACGGAGAACGGCCCTCAGGCGCGGCGCAGTCGTGGCGCGCCGTTCACCGCCCCGCCTGTGGCCTTGGTTTGCTTCTTGCCCAAATACTCATTGCAACGGCTGTCGCGTGACGAATGCGCCGAGACAAAGCGCCCCCAGCGCGAGCGCGGTGCCGGTGCCCAGCAGGGCTGGCACGCCACCGAGGCCCAGCAGCGCCGCACCTACAGAAGGCGCTGCCGCGATCGCAAGAATGGGCGCGACCGCCGCCGCGCCGGAGATCGCGCCAAAGCCCGCCCGCCCCAGCTTTTCCATCAGCAGCACAGGCCGAAGGATTGAGGTCAGCCCGATCCCGGCCCCTTGCAGCAGGGCAAAGGCGAAGATCAGGCCCGGCGCGGCACCGGCCAGCCAGAGTGCAGCGGAGGCCAGCGCCATCGCCCCGAGCGAGGCAAGCGTCGCCATGCGGTTGCCGACCCGCGCCTCGTTCAGCATCAGGATCAGCCGCCCCGCCACCTGACTTGGCCCGATGCAGCTCGCGGCCAGAACCGCCATCGTTGCGGATGCGCCACGATCCGCAAAGATCACCAGCGCATAGGTGATCAGCATGCTGTGGCTCAGCATGCTCACGCCGAACAAAGCAGAGATCAGCCAGAACAGCGGGCGGCGTAGCGCCGCAGTCAGCAGGCCGGGGTCAGCGGCACCGCGGCGCGGAGTTCCCGCGCGCTCCAGCCGCCGGAGCCGCCGCACCGCCCAGAGGTTCACCGGCGTCGCCCCGACTGCGACCACCAGCGCCAGCGCCGCCAGCCCGCCCCGTCCGCCGAACTCTGCCCCGAGCCAGTGGCCCAGAGGAAAAGCGAGTGTCGAGGCGAAGCCCGCGACCAGCGTGACGCGGGTGATGGCGATGCGGGCGCTTTCGCCAAGACGGCGGGTGATGAAGGCAAAGCAGGTGTCATAAAGGCTTCCTGCCTGCGCAAGCCCGACCACCGCCCAGCCGGCAAGCCACAAGGCGGGCGTACCTGCGAACCCGGCACCGGCCAGTCCCAGCGCACCCAGGATCGGCAGCAGGATCAGCATTTCGCCGCCCAGCCCCCGGTCCACCAGCCGCCCGGTGAACGGGGTCAGCGCCGCCGTCACCAGAAAGGCGAGCGTTGGCCCGGCGGCGAGCATTTGCTTGCTCCAGCCCGTTGCGGCCAGCAGGTCTGGCAGCAGGGCGGCAAAGCCGTAGTAGAGGCCCGCATAAGTCAGGGTCTGGCCAAGCGCCAGCCCCCAGACCGCTGCCCCTTCACCGCGCATGTCAGAGCCCGTAAAGCGCACCAAACTTCGCGTCGAGGTAATCGAGCAGCGGCTCTTCCGAAGGCGCCTCGCCACAGGCCAGCGTGATCACCTCACGCGGCTCGTAAAGCCCGCCGTGGCGCTGCACATTCTCGCGCAGCCAGCCGGTCGCGGCCGCGGTATCGCCACGCGCAAGCTGGTCGTCCAGCCCCGGCACCGCCTCGCGCAGCGCCAGATGCAGGCAACCGGCATAGACATTGCCCAGCGTATAGGTCGGGAAATAGCCGAACAGCCCGCAGGACCAGTGCACATCCTGCAAGAGCCCGTGCGACGGCAGGTCCACCGCCACGCCGAAATCGGCGGCGAAGCGGTCATTCCAGGCGGCTTCCAGATCCCCGACTGCCAGATCCCCCCGGATCAGCGCGCGTTCCAGATCGAAGCGCATCATCACATGCAGGTTGTAATGCACCTCATCCGCTTCGGTGCGGATGAAGCCCGGCTGCACACGGTTCACGATACGGGCGAACTCCTCGGGACCGCTGACCCCGAAATCGCCGAAACGGTCCAGCATCTGCCGGAACATCCAGCCGGTGAAGGCGGGGCTGCGGCCGATCTGGTTTTCGTAGATCCGGCTCTGGCTTTCATGGACGCCCATCGACACGCCATTGCCCAGCGGCGTCAGCAGGTAATCCTGATCGATGCCCAGTTCGTAGCAGGCGTGGCCAACCTCGTGGATCGTCGAATAGAAGCAGTTGAACGGGTCCGTCTCCACCACCCGCGTGGTGATCCGCGCATCATTGCCGGAGCCCGAGCTGAACGGATGCACCGCCAGATCCAGCCGCCCGCGGGTGAAATCATAGCCGAAGGTCGTGGCCAGATCGCGGGCAAAGCGCAGTTGCGCCTGTTCGCCGAAGTGATGATCCAATTTCGGCACCGGGGCGGCAGCCAGCACCGCCTCGCGCAGCCGCACCAGACGCGGGCGCATGCGGTCGAACATGCCGCTGATCACCGCCGCCGTGGCGCCGGGTTCGTAATCGTCCATCAGCGCGTCATAAAGATCGCCGTCGCCGGCCAGCGCCGCTGCCTCCTCGCGTTTCAGCGCGATGACCTCGGCCAGCGTCGGCAGGAAATCGGCCACCTTGTCGGCGGCGCGAGCCTCGGCCCAGATCCCTTGCGCGGTCGATGTGACGCGGGCCAGCCGCTGCGCCAGTGCTGCCGGGATCTTCGTTGCACGTTCATGGCTGCGGCGGATCAGCCGCAGTTGTGCGGCGGCCACCGGATCGGCGGGGCGGGCATCTTCCAGCCATTCGGCGATGCGCGGATCGGTACGACGGGCGTGCAGCACGCCCTCGATGGCCGACATTTCCTCGCCACGCTGCTCCGAGGCGCCGCGCGGCATCATGGTTTCCTGATCCCAGCCCAGACGCCCGGCAATCTGGCCCAGCGCCTCGGTCTCGCGCTGGAAGGCCATCAGATCGTCATATGCACTCATCACTGGGTTCCTTTACGGATCGACCCGGCCACCGGGTACTGGCTGAAATAGCGGGCGCGAATGATCAGCACCCACAGGAGGATCGCACCGATCTGATGAGTGATCGCCACATGCAGATGCGCGGCGGTCAGGGCAGTGACGATGCCCAGCGTGACTTGCAGGACCATCACGCAGAGCACGGCAAGAAAAGCCGTGCGCGTGGCGCCATAGGCGGATTTGCGACCCTTGAGGTAGGCGACAATCCCGAACGCGAACAGCAGATACCCCACCATGCGGTGATTGAACTGCACCAGACCCGGATTTTCAAAGAACGCCGCCCAAAGCGGACGCCCCGGTACGTAGAAGGCGTCAGCGGGGAAGAACTGGCCATTCATGTCGGGCCAGGTCGGGAAGGCGCGGCCCGCGTCGATGCCCGCGACCAATGCGCCCAGCAGGATTTGCAGGAAGGCGAAATGCATCAACCCGGTCGACAGGCCAAACAGACGCGCCTCGCGCCCGCGCCGGGCTTGCAGCAACTGCGCCTCGGTCCGGCCCAGCAGCAGCACATACCAGGCAATCAGGCCAAGGATGACAAAGGCGATGCCCAGATGCGTCGCCAGCCGGTAAGAGGCCACGTCGACCATCTCGCCCTGCAGACCGGAGGACACCATCCACCAGCCGATCGCACCTTGCAGCCCGCCCAGCGCGCCAAGGCCCAGCAAGCGGCCTGTCCAGCCCGCCGGGATCTTGCGCGCCGCCAGAAAGCCCACGAAGCCCAGCGCCCAGACAAGGCCGATCACCCGGCCAAGCTGCCGGTGACCCCATTCCCACCAGAAGATCGTCTTGAACGCCGCAAGGTCCATGCCGCTGTTCTGGAGCTTGTATTCCGGGCTTTGCTGATACTTGGCAAATTCCTCGGCCCAATCGGCATCGCTCAGCGGCGGGATGGCGCCATGGATCGGCTTCCATTCGGTGATCGACAGGCCGGAATCGGTCAGCCGGGTCAGCCCGCCGACGATGATCATTGCCGCGACCATCAGGAAGATCAGCACAAGCCACAGGCGGATCGCACCGCGCGCACCGCCATGGCCCCGGTCGATGAGACCGGGTTGCGGCGCCGGGGCGGCCCTTGTGTCGCTGCCGACCTCCTCGAAAATGCTGCGTTTCTGCGCCATGCCGGGCCTCCTTCACTTGCGGCGGAGACTAGGCCCGAGCCGGGGGATCGGCAAGACCCGCTCAATCCCCGCCGTTGCCGTCGTCATCCCTGCCTGTGGCGCCGGGGTCATACTTGCTTTGCCCAAGCTTGAAGGCGATCTGGCGCAGCATGCCGTGGAAGGTACGCACCTCGGCCGAGGTCAGCGGCAGCCGCGACCACAGGTTGCGCAGCGAGACTTTCATCCCCGGCGCCTTGGCCGCCGGGAAGAAGAAGCCCGCCGCCTCCAGCCGGTCCTCGAAGTGATTGGCCAGCGCCTCAATCTCCTGCTGGCCTGCAAATTCCGTGCGCGCGAAATTCATCACCTCGGGCGCGGTCTCCTGCGTCTGCCGCGCCCATTCATAACCCATCAGCAGCACGCATTGCCCGAGGTTGAGCGAGGGAAACTCGGGGTTCACCGGCACGGTGACGATGGCATTGGCCAGAACGACATCCTCGTTTTCCAGCCCGGCGCGTTCGGGGCCAAACAGGATGCCGACACGCTTGCCCTCAGCGCTGAGCGCGCGGGCATATTCCATCGCGCGTTCCGGGGTCATCACGGGCTTCGTCAGCTCGCGCCCGCGCGCCGTGGTGGCAAAGACGAAATCGCAATCGGCGATTGCGGCGGGCAGGTCCGCGAACAGCCCCGCACTGTCCAGCACCCGCCCCGCCCCGCTGGCCATGGCCACGGCCTTCGGGTTCGGCCAGCCGTCGCGCGGCCCGACAATGCGCATCCGCGTCAGCCCGAAGTTCAGCATCGCCCGCGCTGCCGCGCCGATGTTCTCGCCCATCTGGGGCCGCACGAGGATGAGGACGGGATCTGTCATGCGTTTCCTCTGGATTTGTCGCGGCGTCCGTCTACGCTCAAACCCCCGGCAAAACAAGGAGAGCGCCATGGCCTATGACGAGGGACTGGCGCAAATGCTGCGCGATGATCTGGCGGACCACCCCTTCCGCGAACAGAAGATGTTCGGCGGCATTGCCTTCATGCTCGCCGGGAACATGGTCTGCGGCGCCTACAGCGGCGGTGCGATGTTCCGCGTGGGCAAGGATCGGATGGCCGCCGCGCTGGCCCTGCCCGGCGTCGCGCAGATGATGATGGGCGGACGGCCCATGTCGGTCATGGCGGAATGCAGCCCGGAAACAGCGGCCGATGATGGTTTGCGCGGGGCGCTGATGCGGCTTGCACTGGATTGCGTGGCAGAGCTGCCGCCGAAAGTAGCCAAAGCCCGGAAAACGCGCTAAACGGCGCGAATCCCGCAACAGGAGGCCCCGATGGCCGAAGCCGACCGCCCGCAACTTTACCTTGTCACCCCGCCCGAGTTTGACCTCGACATTTTCCCCGACCGGCTGGCCGCCGTGCTGGACGCCGAGGAAGTGGCCTGCGTGCGTCTTGCGCTCGCCTCGCGCGACGAGGACCGGGTGGCGCGGGCCGCCGATGCGCTGCGCGAAGTGGCCCATGCCCGCGATGTGGCGCTGGTGATCGAGAACCATGTGCTGCTGGTCGAACGGCTGGGCCTCGACGGGGTGCACCTGACCGACGGGTCACGCAATGTGCGGAAACTGCGCAAGGATCTGGGCGACGATGCCATCATCGGCGCCTTCTGCGGCACCACCCGGCACGAGGGAATCAGCGCAGCCGAGGCAGGCGCTGATTACGTCAGCTTCGGCCCAGTGGGCGAAACGCCGCTGGGCGATGGCAGCCGCGCGGACCTCGACCTGTTCCAGTGGTGGTCCGAGATGATCGAGGTGCCGGTGGTGGCCGAAGGCGCGCTGACCGCCGAACTGGTGGCGCAATTCGGTCCTGTCACCGATTTCTTCGGCGTGGGCGAGGAAATCTGGAAGGCCCCGGATGCGGCGGCAGCGCTGAAGGCACTGCTGGCCCCGCTGGGCTGACCTGCCCAAAATTCAGGCATGACGTCAGGCGCCGCCCAACAAGGCGGCGCTTTTGCGTGACATTGCCGCCAAAGCTTGCAGGATAGGCCCAGCCCCTCGCCCCCGGATGGCGCCGCGTTAGGTTGGGGGCAAACGCGACGAACGGGGGCTTTTCATGGCGATTCATGCCAGCATCCACCATCTGACCCATTACAAATACGACCGCCCGGTCACGCTGGGCCCGCAGATCATCCGCCTGCGCCCCGCGCCGCAGTCACGCACCAAGGTTCTGTCCCATAGTCTCAAGGTCTCGCCCGGCGGGCATTTCGTGAACCACCAGCAGGATCCCTATGGCAACTGGCTGGCGCGCTTCGTCTTCCCCGAGCCGGTGACCGAGTTCCGCATCGAGGTCGATCTGGTGGCCGACATGTCGGTCTATAACCCCTTCGATTTCTTCGTGGAGGACAGTGCCGAGTTCTGGCCATTCGAGTATCCGCGCGATCTGGCCGATGATCTGGTGATCTACCGCACACCCGAACCCGCAGGCCCATTGCTGAAAGCGTTTCTGGCGACGGTTCCGCGGGACAGGACGCGCACCACCGATTTTCTGGTGGCGCTGAATGCGCAGATCAGCGGGGTCGTCAACTATACGATCCGCATGGAGCCGGGCGTGCAGACGCCGGAGGAAACGCTGCATGTCAAATCCGGCTCCTGCCGCGATTCGAGCTGGCTTCTGGTGCAGGCGCTGCGCCATCTGGGCTTCGCCGCGCGTTTCGTGTCGGGCTATCTGATCCAGCTGGCGCCGGATGTGAAATCGCTCGATGGTCCTTCGGGGACCGAGGTCGATTTCACCGATCTGCATGCCTGGGTCGAGGTCTATATTCCCGGCGCGGGCTGGATCGGGCTGGACCCGACCTCTGGCCTGTTGACCGGCGAAAGCCATATTCCGCTGGCCGCCACCCCGCATTACCGCAATGCGGCGCCGATTTCGGGCGGCTTCTCGGCGCTGGGCACGCCCGAGGTGAGTTTCGACTTCGATATGCAGGTGCGGCGCGTGGCCGAGCATCCGCGCATCACCAAGCCCTTCAGCGACGAGGCATGGGACCGGCTGAACGAGCTTGGCCGCAAGGTCGATGCGGCGCTGGCCGAGGGCGATGTGCGGCTGACCATGGGGGGGGAACCCACCTTCGTCTCGATCGACGATTTCGAATCCGCCGAATGGAATACCGCCGCCGTCGGGCCGACGAAACGCGACCGTGCCGACACGCTGATCCGCCGCCTGCGCAGCCGCTTCGCGCCGGGCGGTTTCCTGCATTACGGGCAAGGCAAGTGGTATCCGGGTGAAAGCCTGCCGCGCTGGACCTTCTCGCTTTACTGGCGGCGCGATGGCAGGCCGGTCTGGCAGGACCCCGACCTGGTGGCGCGCGAGGCGCAGGATTACCGCGTTGGCGCCAAGGCGGCGGGGCAGTTCATGGAGCGATTTGCCGAACGCCTTGGCATTTCGCCCGAGCATGCCCAGCCCGCCTATGAAGACCCGGCGGAATGGATTCTGAAAGAGGCCAACCTGCCGTCGAATGTGAGCCCGGAAAACAGCAAACTCAAAGACCCCGAAGAACGCTCACGTTTCGCCCGCGTCTTTTCGCGCGGGTTGACCGAGCCGTCGGGCTTTGTGCTGCCGCTTCAGCGCTGGCAGGCGCAGGCGCAGGGTCCGCGCTGGCGGTCCGAGATGTGGAAACCCCGGCGCGGGCATCTGTTTCTGATCCCCGGCGACAGCCCGGTGGGCTATCGCCTGCCGCTGGCGGGGCTGCCCTATATCCCGCCAGCACAATATCCCTACAGCTATCCGGCCGATACCTCGATCCCGCTGGCGCCCCTGCCCGATTTCCATGCGACACTTGCCGCGCGGCGCGCCGAGGTGCAGGCCGAGATTGACAGGCTCGCGGCGGAAGAGGCCGAGATGGCCGCGACCCTGCCCCCGGTTTCTGACGGGCATCAACAACCGGGCGCGGTGAAGCCGGCAGAGCCGCGTCGCCAGCGCATCGCACTGCAAGGAGGCGTCGACCCGGCGCAAGGCTGGGTACGCACCGCCATCGCCATCGAGCCGCGCGACGGGCGGCTGTGTCTGTTCATGCCTCCCTGCGAGACGCTGGAGGATTACCTCGAACTGCTGGCCACCGCCGAGGCGACGGCGGCCGACCTGAACCTGCCGGTTCATATCGAAGGCTACGCCCCGCCGCATGATCCGCGTCTGAACGTGATCCGCGTAGCGCCAGATCCCGGCGTGATCGAGGTGAACATCCATCCCGCCCACAGCTGGGAAGATTGTGTCGCAACCACCGAGGCGATCTACGAGGAAGCCCGGCAAAGCCGCCTTGGCGCTGACAAATTCATGATCGACGGCCGCCACACCGGCACCGGCGGCGGCAATCATGTGGTTGTCGGCGGCGCGACGATGGACGACAGCCCCTTCCTGCGCCGTCCCGACCTGCTGAAATCGCTGATCCTGATCTGGCAGCGCCACCCGTCGCTGAGTTATCTGTTCTCGGGCCTGTTCATCGGCCCGACCAGCCAGGCGCCGCGCATCGACGAGGCCCGGCACGACAGCCTTTACGAGCTGGAAATCGCGCTGAGCCAGATTGGCGATCCGGTTGCGGGCGGGCCGCTGCCGCCGCCCTGGCTGGTGGACCGGCTGCTGCGCAACATCCTGATCGACGTGACCGGCAACACCCACCGGGCGGAAATCTGTATCGACAAGCTCTATTCCCCCGACGGCCCGACCGGGCGGCTGGGGTTGGTGGAATTCCGCGGCTTTGAAATGCCGCCTCATCCGCGCATGAACCTTGCTCAGCAACTTTTGATCCGCGCCATAATCGCGCGCTGCTGGAAAGCGCCGGTCAAGGGCAAGCCGGTGCGCTGGGGCACCGTGCTGCATGACCGCTTCATGCTGCCGCATTTCATCTGGCAGGATTTTCTCAGCCTGCTGGATGATCTGGCGGAACATGGCTTCAAGCTTGATCCCGTGTGGTATCAGGCGCAGGCCGAGTTCCGCTTCCCCTTCTGCGGGCAGGTCGAGGTCGCCAGCGACTTCGGCGCGGTGCATCTGGAATTGCGGCAGGCGCTGGAGCCGTGGCATGTTCTGGGCGAGACCGGCGCCATCGGCGGCACGGTACGCTATACCGACAGTTCGGTCGAACGCTTGCAGGTGAAGATGACGACGCTGACGCAAGACCGCTTCCGCGTGATGTGCAACGGCCGTCCCGTGCCGCTGGCCCGCACCGGCACCAGCGGCGAAAGCGTGGGCGGCGTGCGCTTCAAGGCCTGGCAACCGGCAGCGGCCCTACACCCGGTCCTGCCGGTGAATGCGCCGCTGACCTTCGACCTCTATGACGACTGGACGGGCCGCGCCGTGGGTGGCTGCGTCTATCACGTCGCGCATCCGGGCGGACGGAACTACGATACCTTCCCGGTCAATGGGTATGAGGCCGAGGCCCGCCGTCTGGCGCGGTTCGAGGCGCATGGCCATGCGCCGGGCGCCTATACCCCTGCAACCGAACAGCCGCATCCCGAGTTTCCGATGACGCTGGACCTGCGGCGCGGGCCTTGGGTGTAATCTGACCCTGTGCAGAATGTGAGAGTGCGACCTTGGCTGACCTGCCTCCCCCGACCGACCTGACAGGTGGCTACGCACCGCTGCCCGGCGCTGCGGACGAATTGTTTGCAGCGCCGGGCAGCCCGCGCCCGGTCTGGACGCCGCTTCTCGACTGGCTGGGCGCCCGCCCGGCCGAGGAAATCGCGGAACGCACTGCGCGCGGGGATCAGTATCTGCGCGATGCCGGGGTCTATTTCCGGCTTTACGCCAATGATCCGGGGCAGGAACGGGAATGGCCGCTGAGCCATCTTCCGGTGCTGCTGTCCGAAACCGACTGGGGGCAGCTCTGCACCGGGCTGACACAGCGCGCCGAACTGCTTGAGGCCGTGATGGCCGATCTTTACGGCCCTGGCAGGCTGGTGCGGGACGGCCACCTGCCCGCCGATCTGGTGGCGCGCAATCCGCACTGGCTGCGCCCTCTGGTGGGCATTCCGCCCCGCTCGGGCCATTTCCTGCACCATCTGGCCTTCGAGATCGGACGCTCCCCCGACGGGTCGTTCTTCGTGCTGGGCGACCGGACGCAGGCGCCCTCGGGCGCCGGATTCGCCCTGGAAAACCGCATGGCCACCACGCGGATGTTTTCCGATTTCGTGCCGCGCAGCCATGTGCTGCGACTGGCCGGCTTCTTCCGCGCCTTCCGCGCTGCGCTGGAGGCACAGGCCGGCCCCGGCCGCCGCGCCGCGATTCTCAGCCCCGGCCCCAGCAACGACACCTATTACGAACATACCTACATCGCCCGCTACCTCGGCCTCATGCTGCTGGAAGGTGAGGATCTGATTGTGCGCGACGGTCAGGCCATGGTGCGCACCGTCACCGGGCTGGAGCCGGTGGGCGCGCTCTGGCGACGGATCGACAGCGAATTTGCCGATCCGCTGGAGCTGAACGAAAGCTCGCAGATCGGCACACCGGGCATGATCGAGGCGCTGCGGGCAGGCGGGCTCGGGCTGGTGAATGCGCTGGGGTCCGGCGTGCTGGAAGTGCGGGCCATGATGGCCTTCCTGCCCCGTATCAGCGAGGTGCTGACCGGCGCACCGCTCAGCCTGCCGAATATTGCGACATGGTGGTGCGGCCAACCCGCCGAGCGGGATTTCGTGCTGGAAAACGCGGCGCGGCTGATGATCGGCCCGGCGCTGGATGCCGCTCTGCCCTTCGCAACCGGGGCGGAAACCGCTCTGGGCCCGGCGGAAACCGAGGCGCTGGCCGAGCGGCTGGCACGCGAGGGCGCCGACCTGGTCGGGCAGGAGGCGGTGACACTTTCGACAACCCCGGCCCTGCACGAAGGCCGCCTCGTGCCCCGGCCAATGACGCTGCGGGTCTTTGCTGCCCGGACGCCCGATGGCTGGACCTTCATGCCCGGCGGCTATGCCCGGATCGGCAAGACCGCCGATACCAAGGCGCTGGCCATGCAGGCGGGGGGATCGGTCGCAGATGTCTGGGTGGTGGCGGATGCGCCCGTGCCTGATGACACGCTGGTCCCGCCTGAAATCGTGCCGCGCGCCACGGCGGGTGCCCTGCCTTCGCGCGCGGCGGAAAACCTTTACTGGCTGGGCCGCTATGTCGAGCGGGCCGAGGGTGCGATCCGCCTGATCCGCGCCTATCACCTGCGGCTGGCCGAAACCGCCGATCCTGCCGACCCCCGGCTGCAACTGCTGGAAGGTTATCTTGCGGGTCTGGGCCTTGGCCTTGATCAGCCGGTTCCGGAGGCGCTGCCCGGCCTGATCGGCACCGCCCGCGACAGCGCCGCCAAGGTGCGCGACCGTTTCTCGCCCGATGCCTGGTCGGCGCTGAACGATCTGTTCAAATCCGCGGGCCGGCTGACCCGCAAGGTCGGCCCCGGCGCCGATGCGGCGCATGCGATGACGGTGCTGCTGCGGAAAATCTCGGGCTTTTCCGGCCTGGTGCATGAAAACATGTATCACTTCATGGGCTGGCGCTTCCTGTCGCTGGGCCGGGCGCAGGAACGCGCCGATGCCATGCTCATGCTGCTGACCACCTTCGCTGATCCCGCGGCCGCCCCCGGCGCGCTGGAAATCGCCATCGAGGTCGGCGACAGCGTGATGACCCACCAGCGGCGCTATCGCTTCGGCCCGGCGCACGGCACGGTGCTGGATCTGCTGATGCTGGATGATAACAACCCCCGCGCCGTGCTGTCGCAGGTGGTGCAGATGCGCCAGCATGTTTCTCAGCTGCCGCATGACCCGACCGAGGATCGCGGCTCGGCCCTCGACCGCGCGCTGCTGATGCTTGACACCGATTTGCGGGTGGCCCAGCCGGAGACCTTGACGACCGAAACCCTGATCGCCCTGCGCGGACGGCTTTACGAGGTCTCCAACCTTCTGACCGCGCGTTATCTGCGGTGATGCAAATGCGTTATGCCATCCGCCTTGTCATCGACTATGACTATCCCGGCGCCTCGGACCATGTGCGCAACATCTTGCGCCTGATGCCCGGCAACGGCCCGGATCAGCAGGTTCTGACCAGCGCGCTGACAATCACCCCCCCGCCTGATGAACGGCGCGACGGGATAGATTTCTTCGGCAATGCCACCACGGCAGTCGCCTGGCACGACCCCGTCGCCACCTGCCGGTTCGACCTGACAGCAGAAGTGGAGCGCGGAGTGCCCGCCCCGCTGGCCGACACCTCACCCTCGCCCGCCGCGCTGGCGGCGGACCTCGCGGCACTGGCCGATATCGACCCCGCCGCACCTCATCACTTTCGCGCGCCCTCGCCCCGCATCCCGCCCGATGCGGCGGCGGTCGATTTCGCCCGCGCGCATCTGCGCGAGACCACGCTGGCCACGGTTGTCGCCCTTGGCGAGGCCCTGCATGCCGAAATGCGCTTTGATGCGGGCGCGACCGATGCCAATACCCCCCCCGCCGTGGCCTTCGCCAACCGGCATGGCGTCTGTCAGGATTTCGCGCAGGTGATGATCTGCGCGCTGCGCGGGATCGGTATTCCCGCCGCCTATATCTCGGGCTTCCTGCGCACCGATCCGCCGCCGGGTCAGCCGCGCCTGCAAGGGGTGGATGCCATGCACGCCTGGGTGCGGGCCTGGTGCGGTGCGGCGATGGGCTGGGTCGAATATGACCCGACCAATGCCAAACATCCCGGTGACGATTACATCACCGTCGCCGTAGGCCGCGACTATGCCGATGTCGCGCCGGTTCTGGGCGCCATCCGCACCGCAGGCGGTCAGGACAGCCGGCATGCGGTGGATGTGGTCCCGCTTGACACCCCCGCGCCGCCACCCGGTCAGCAGGAGGGGGCGACCTAGACCGGCCCGCCCTGCCGGGAGCGGCATCCGCCGGGTCGCCCTTATGGGAAAGGGGGCCCGAAGGCCCCCTTTCATCAATGCACCCGCACTTCGGCCGGTTTCTCGCGCCGCGAAGCGATGACCCTTTCGCCAAGGATCAGCCCCTCCGGCCCCGCCGTCGCGCTGACGGTCGAGCCGTCCAGCACCTCGCCCGCCAGGATCATCTCGGCCAGCGGATCTTGCAGGTTGCGCTGGATCACCCGCTTCAGCGGCCGGGCGCCGAACACCGGATCGTAACCCTCGTCCGCCAGCCAGGCTTTCGCATCCGCGTCCAGCTCCAGCGCGATCTTGCGCTGCGCCAGCCGTTTTTCCAGACGCCGCAACTGGATCTCGACGATACCGCCCATGTCCGCCCGGTTCAGCCGGTCGAAGATGATCTGCTCGTCCAGACGGTTGAGGAATTCGGGCCGGAAATGCGCCCGGACCGCCTCTTCCACCTGCCGCCGCGCCTCGGTCGGGTCGGCGCCTTCCGGCAGTTCGCTGAGAGACCGCGCCCCGAGGTTCGAGGTCAGGATGATCAGCGTCTGCTTGAAGTCCACCGTCCGGCCCTGCCCGTCGGTCAGGATGCCGTCATCCAGCACCTGCAACAGCACGTTGAACACGTCGGGGTGGGCTTTCTCCACCTCGTCGAACAGCACCACCTGATAGGGCCGGCGCCGCACTGCCTCGGTCAGCACCCCGCCCTCGTCATAGCCGACATAGCCGGGCGGCGCGCCGATCAGCCGCGCGACGGAGTGTTTCTCCATGAATTCGCTCATGTCGATCCGCACCATCGCGTTTTCATCGTCGAACAGATATTCGGCGACGGCCTTGGTCAGTTCGGTCTTGCCCACCCCGGTCGGACCGAGGAACAGGAAGCTGCCGAGCGGGCGGTTTTCGTCGTTCAGACCCGCGCGCGCGCGACGCACCGCATTGGCCACCGCGATCACCGCCTGTTTCTGGCCGATCACGCGCTTGCCAAGCTCTTCTTCCATGCGCAGCAGCTTTTCGCGTTCGCCCTCCAGCATCTTGGAGGTCGGGATGCCGGTCCAGCGTTCCACCACTTCGGCGATCTGTTCGGGGCGCACGGCCTCGCTGACAAGCGCCTCGCCCTCGCGGGCTTCGGCCTCGGCCAGTTTCTTCTCCAGCCCCGGAATGATGCCGTAGGACAACTCACCCGCGCGGCCCAGATTGCCTTCGCGTTTCGCCTGATCCAGTTCGGCCCGCGCGCGGTCAAGCTGTTCCTTCAACTCGCGCGAGGCTTCGAGCTTGTCGCGTTCTGCCTGCCATTTGGCGGTCAGCCCGGCCGATTTCTCTTGCAGGTCGGCAAGCTCCATCTCCAGCTTCTCCAGCCGGTCCTTCGACGCCGCGTCATCCTCTTTCTTCAGCGCCTCGGCCTCGATCTGAAGTTGCAGGATCTGACGATCGAGCTGGTCCAGTTCCTCGGGCTTGCTGTCCACTTCCATGCGCAGACGGCTTGCCGCCTCGTCCACAAGGTCGATGGCCTTGTCGGGCAGGAAACGGTCGGTGATGTAGCGATGGCTGAGCGTCGCCGCCGCCACGAGCGCCGAGTCGCTGATCCGCACGCCGTGGTGCAGTTCATACTTCTCCTTGATGCCGCGCAGGATCGAGATGGTGTCTTCCACCGTCGGCTCCTCGACCATGACGGGCTGGAAGCGCCGGGCAAGCGCCGGGTCTTTCTCGACATATTTGCGGTATTCATCCAGCGTGGTTGCGCCGATGCAGTGCAGCTCGCCCCGCGCCAACGCGGGTTTAATCAGGTTCGCCGCATCCATCGCGCCATCGGATTTGCCCGCGCCGACCAGCGTGTGCATCTCGTCGATGAACAGGATCACCTCGCCCGCGGCCGCCTCGATTTCCTTGAGGATGGCTTTCAGACGTTCCTCGAACTCGCCGCGATATTTCGCCCCGGCGATCAGCGCGCCCATATCCAGCGCCATCAGCTTCTTGTTGCGCAGGGATTCCGGCACGTCGCCATCGACGATGCGCAGCGCGAGGCCCTCGGCAATCGCAGTTTTACCCACACCCGGCTCCCCGATCAGCACCGGGTTGTTCTTGGTGCGGCGCGACAGAACCTGCATGGCGCGGCGGATTTCCTCGTCGCGGCCGATGATCGGGTCGATCTTGCCCTCGGCAGCGGCCTCGGTCAGGTCGCGCGCATATTTCTTCAGCGCTTCCATCGTATCCTCGGACGAGGCGCTGTCGGCGGTGCGGCCCTTGCGGATGTCATTGATCGCGGCGTTGAGATTCTGCGCCGTAACGGCGCCCGCCGTCAGCGCATCCTTGGCGCGGGTATTCACAAGCGCCAGCGCGGTCAGAATCCGCTCCACCGGCACGAAGGCATCGCCCGCCTTTTTGGCGACCTGTTCAGCCTCGTCCAGCACACGCACCAGCGAGGGGTCAATATAGGTCTGGCCCTCGCCGCCCGAAACCTTGGGCTGCTTGGCGATAGTGGCATTGACCGCCTCGTTCACCCGTTCGGGCGCGCCACCGGCGCGGCGGATCAGGTTGGAGGCAAGACCCTGTTCATCATCCATCAGAGCCTTGAGCAGATGCTCAGGCAGTACACGCTGATGGCTTTCGCGCATTGCAATCGTCTGGGCCGCTTGCAGGAAACCGCGCGACCGTTCCGTGAACTTTTCCATGTTCATCGGCAATTCTCCTTTCAAAAGCGCCGCTTGCGAACACCCTCGGAAGGCATGTCCACGCCGGCCTCAGGCATCAGATGGGCACATGCGCCGCGCTGCGCAAGACGGCTGCGGCCTTCCGGCGCAAAGATTTCCGCAAGCGGGATTCCGCAGGCCCGGCGCAATGGTCATTTCCTTGCCGATGCGCGCGGCAGGTTCCGGCGACATCCGGCGCACAGCCCCCGCGTGCATGCCGCAGCACCTTGCAGAGCCCTGTGCTTCACCGCGATGCTGCCCGCCGCAACCAGAGAAGAGCCCCATGTCGAGCATCACGCGCCCCATCCCGATACTGCACAAGACCCGCGTGCATGGCCTGGCCCTTCACGTCGGACGCAGTGGCCTGTGCCTGAACGACACCGTGCATCTGCACCCGGCCGACGACGGGCGGCTGATGGTCACCGCCTCGGTGCGGCGGCACATACTGGGGCTGATCCCGCATCGGCGGCAGGTGACGCTGGGCCATCTGGGTCCGCGCGCGGCGACCACGCTGGCACCCTGGCTGGCGGCACCCGACGGTCTGCGGCTGCGCATCGTGGGCCTGACCCCCGAGCATCTGGCCGGGCCGGAGGGGGCGGAGGTGCATGTCTCGGTCTGGGGCGAGCCGCTGCCGCCCCCGGCCTATGTTCCGGCCCCGCCGCTTGCAGGTGCGTAGCGCATAAAGGCGAAGGCGTGGCCATCCGGCGCCCAGCATGGCACGTTGAGACTGCCCTGCCCGCCGAACAGATCGACCAGCCGCCGCCGGTCGCTGCCATCGGGGCGCATGATCCACAGCGAAACGTCAAGGTCGCGCGGGTGCCCCTCGGTCCCCGGTGGATAGGACAGATAGACCACATGCCGCCCGCAGGGCGAAGGGTGCGGGAACCAGTTCACCCGGTCATCGCGGAACACCGGCACGGCATCACGCCCGTCAGCCGCCATCCGCCAGATCTGCGCATGGCCCGTGGCGGTGGAATTGAACCAGATATGGCGCCCGCAGGCGGAATAATCCGGCCCGTCCTGCGTGCCGGGGCCTTCGGTCAGTACACGCTCTGTACCGCTGTCCAGATCGGTTTCCGCGATACGCAACACCCGGTCGCCCCGCGCCACCGCGCAGGCGACACGGCGCGCATGGGCCCCGTGCCACCACGAAGGGCGCCGCTCCACAATCTGTTGCACCCCGCCCCCGGACAGCCGGTAGATACCCGGTCCCTCGTCTGTATGCGCCGTAAAGACGATGCTGCCATCAGGCAGAAAGCCGTGGTCATTGTTGCAGCGCAGCCCCCCGGGCGTGACGATCTGCTCCAGCCCGGTGGCGGAAGCCCGCCACAATCCGCCGTCGCCATTGACCAGGTACCAGCCCTCCGGGTGCCAGTTCGGGGCCTCGATCAGCCTGTCGCTGCGCAGGATCACCCGGCAATCGCCGGTCTGCGGATCGCAGACCTCCAGCGACGACCGCCAGGTCATTCGCGGATCTTGGGGGTCAGCAGCTTCGCCGGGCGCAACGCCTCGGCCGCCTTGAACAGGCCAAAGGTCTGATTGACGTAGTTCACCGCGCCGCCGATCTGTTCCATGTATTTCTGCAATTCCGGCGTACGCTCAGCTTCAACCACCTGCACCGGGCGGTCGGGGCCATTGCCCTCGAACTGCACATAGAACAGCGGCTCACCGCGCTTCAGGATGATGTCCTTCTGCGGCTCGTGCCATTCGAAAGCCCACATCAGCGGGCGCGGCCAGATGTTCAGCGGGAAGCGCCCGCCGAAGATCGTGCCCGGCAGCGGATCGCGGCGGTAATGCATGAAGGCTGAAAGCTGCGTCACATAGACCAGCTCGTCGGCAATGAAGCAATAGGGCAGGATCATCTGGATCGTCGGACGGTCGGGGTAGCGCCATTCCGCCTCGTTCACCAGGGTCAGCACTTCGTTCAGCTTGCTGGGCCGGATGGGCGAGGCCGTGCCCGCACGGTTGATCAGATGCGGCTTGCCTTTCTCATCGCGACCAAAGCCCAGTTGCATGTCGAAAGGGCATTTCACCATGAAATAGCGGCTTTCCAGCTGGATCACGCCGGGGCAGCGGCTGGCCGATTTGGCATGCGTGCGGTTGGTCTGGCGAAAGCTGACACGTTCGGGCGGATCGTAAAGCACGGCGCCCTTGTCGCTGGTCAGGAACCAGCCCACGGTGATCGGGCCGGAACCCGGCCCTTCTTCGGGGCGGTCGAAGGTCATGTTGATCTGCATGGCGTGCCTCGTCTCGGGTTTGGCGGAATCGAACCCCGGCGGGCTCAGCTTGTCAATGCGGCAGCGCGTACAAGAGCGGCCACCAGATCGGCGCGGGTTTCGCGGATTTCAGGCGCGGTAAAGCCGAAAGCAATGGCTGCGGCAGGCGCAGGACGCGGCGCGGCACAGGAAGCGTGCAGTTCACGCAGCCCCAATGCCGTGAAACGCGCGGCATTGGCCGCCGTCACCCCCGAGCCCGCCATGATCGACAACCGCCCCGCGGCAAGGCTTTGCACCTCGGCCAGTGCGGCCAGCCCGTCCTCGGCCCGCAGGGCATGGCCGGAAGTCAGGATGCGGTGGAAGCCAAGAGCGACTGCCATTTCCACGGCCTCGGCCCGGTCCGGCGTCAGATCAAAGCAGCGGTGAAGGGTCAGCCCCATGCCATCCGCCGCCGACACCAGCCGCGCCAGCGCCGCGCCGTGCAGCCGCCCATCGGGGCGCGAGGCACCCAGCACTACCCCTGCCATGCCTGCGGTGCGGGCCGTGGCGATGTCGTCGCACATCAGGTCAAGCTCTGCCGTGCTCCAGCAGAAATCCCCGGCGCGGGGGCGGATCATGGCGAAGACCGGCAGGCCGCACCCCGCCGCCTGACGCATCAGCCCGGCGGAGGGCGTGAGGCCGCCCAGTTCCAGCGCGGAGCACAGCTCGATCCGCCCGGCCCCGCCCGCGAAGGCGGCGGCGATGCTTTCGGGCGTAGCGGCGCAGACTTCGATCAGCATGGCGCCAGCTCCTGCCAGCCGGCATGGGCTGCCCCCACCAGCCCCGGATCACCGGGCAGCACCGCAGGCACCACAACCGGACCCGTCGCCTGCCAGAGCCGCCGCGCCGAAACGGCGGCATCCAGCGCCGCCACCAGCCCCGGCGCCCGCGCCAGCCCACCGCCAACCGGCACAGAAGTCGCGCCGACCACGTTCAACACCATGGCCAGTGGCCCGGCCATCACCTCCAGCCACACTGCCACGGTTTCCGAACTCGCCGCATCACCCGCCTGCCAGCCGGTCGTGATCGCCTCGGCGGGCAGCGCCTGGCCATGCAGGTGCCGGTGCAGGCGTTCGATCCCGCGCGCGCCGCCGATGGCGTCCAGACACCCCTCCTGCCCGCAACCACAGGTGAAGCGTGGCAGGGCATGGCCCAGCGGCATACGATCCTGCACAGGCCCGTGGCCCCATTCCCCGGCAAACCCTCCGGCCCCGGTCACAAGCCGTCCGTCGATCACCAGCCCGCCACCGACGCCAGTGCCAAGGATCACGCCGAAGACCGTGCGATGGCCGCGCCCCGCGCCCTCGGCGGCCTCGGCCAGGGCAAAGCAATCGGCATCATTGCCGATCCAGACCGGCAGGCCCAGTGCCGCGCCCAGATCCTCAGCCGGGACGCGGCCATCCAGACAGGGGATATTGGCGACCTTCATTCGCCCCGACACCGGATCGACACAGCCCGCGATGGAAATGGCGATGCCCTGCACCCCCGGCCCCATCGAGGCGATGGCTCCGGCCAGCGTGGCGGTGAACCCTGCCAGATCCTCGCGCGGGGTGCGCATATCCTGTACAGGACCAAGCCGCCCCGGCGCGGACGAGGCTGCCGCGCGGATCTTCGTGCCACCGATATCGAAAACTGCCAGCATCTGCGCCTCCTGCCCCGCCTTCCTTAGCATTCTCCTGCCGGTGCCGCCCAGCCACCTGTTGACACCCCGCCGCCTTGGCGGCAAACCGCCCCGGACCACCCCGAAAAAGGAGTATCCGATGAGCGACGACCGTCTGATCGTGGCGCTTGACGTGCCGAATGTCGTGCAGGGCCTCGCGCTGGCTGATCGCCTTGGCGATGCGGTGTCCTTTTACAAGGTCGGGCTGGGGATGCTGACCGGCGGCGGCTTCGCGCTGGCGAACGAGTTGAAACAGGAACGCGGCAAGCGGGTGTTTCTGGATATGAAACTGTTCGACATCGGCGCCACGGTCGAGGCGGCGGTGCGCGGCATCGCGCAATATGACCTCGATTTCCTGACCGTGCATGGCGACCCGCAGGTGGTGCGCGCAGCGGCCGAGGGGCGGCGCGGCAGCAACACGAAAATCCTTGCGGTGACGGTGCTGACCTCGCTCGACCGGGCCGATCTGGATGCGAACCTGATCGTGCCGGGCGACATCCACGAAATCACGCTGGAACGCGCCGCCCGCGCGCTGGAGGCCGGGGCGGATGGCGTGATCGCCAGCCCGCAGGAGGCCGCGATGATCCGCGCGCTGCCGCAGGCGGCGGGGCGGCTGATCGTGACGCCGGGGGTGCGCCCCGCTGGGGCCGCGCTGGGCGACCAGAAGCGCGTGGCGACCCCGGCGCAAGCCATCGGCGACGGCGCCGATCACATCGTCGTAGGCCGCCCGGTGTGGCAGGCCGACGATCCGGCTGCCGCCGCCCGCGCCGTCATTGCGGAACTGCCCCCGCGCTGAGGCTCAGTAGCCGATCGTCATCATGCCGCGCCGGTGGGCGGGGGTTTCCAGCTCGTCCACCAAAGCCACGGCATAATCCTCGGCGCTGATGCGGCTGTTGCCCTCGGCGTCGGAAATCAGCGTATCGGTGCCCAGTCGGAAGCTGCCTGTCCGCTCGCCCGGCTGGATCAGCCCCGCCGGGGCGAAGAACGTCCAGTCAAGATCCGAGTCGCGCAGACGGTCGCGCACGGCCTTCATGCCGGTCGCCTCGGCCTTGTATTCCTGCGGCAGATGCGGCAGCAGCGGGCTGCCATCAGGCAGGTTGAGCGATCCGGCACCGCCAACCAGCACCAGACGCTTGCCACTTGCCTTTGCCGCCTGCATCACCGCCGCACCGATCTGGCCCATCTCGGCCACCGCATCGCCGGTGCTGCGTGGCGAGGCGGCGGCGACAATCACATCCGCCTGCGCGGCCTGCGCGGCCAGTCCTTCGGGATCAGCGGTATCCACCGCCACGGGATGCACCTGCGCCGAAGCCGCAATGCGTTCTGGCCGCCGCGCCCCTGCGATCACCTCATGCCCGCGCGCTACGGCTTCTGCCAGAATACGCGACCCGATCATGCCGCTTGCGCCAATCAGAAAGATCTTCATTGCCTGTTTCCTTGCATTCAGGTTACGATAAGTAACCAGATACGGCCCGATCCGGTCTGCGGGAAGACGCATTCTTTCGTCACATGGTAACACCGGGGGAACCGCCATGCCGCCACGCGACCTTAGCAACCAGCCCTGCCCGATCCGGGATGTGCTGGACCGGATCGGCGATGCCTGGTCCTTGCTGGTGCTTCTGGAACTCTCGAATGGCCCCTGCCGGTTCAACGCCTTGCGGCGGGTCGTTGACGGGATTTCGCAACGCATGCTGTCGGTGACCCTGCGGCAGCTGGAGCGGGACGGGCTGATCACCCGCACCGTTCTGCCCCTGTCGCCGCCTCAGGTGGAATATGCGGTCACGGATCTGGGCACGGGTCTGATTTCGCGGCTGGAGCCTTTGCGCGACTGGGCGACGACGCATCAGCCTGCCGTCTGGGAATCGCGCGCCCGTTATGATGCGCGTCAGGCCGCACCCATTGCGGAGGGCGCGGCCTGACAGGGCCTTTTGCTGGCTGTGCCCGCAACCTTAGTTCCCGGCAGGGGCTTCGGTCGCCGGAGCAGCATTTTCAGCCGGGGCGGCGTTCTCGGCCGGAGCGGGTACTTCCGCGGGAGCCGGATTCTCAATGGTCAGGTTCACATCCCCGCCCTGCGATGCCGGAGCGGTGGAAGGGCTGCTCGTCGGCTCGCCCAGAGCGAACCAGAGAATAGCCAGAACTGCCACCACGCCGCCGAGTACGAACAGCATGAAGCCGGTGGCAAAACCACGGTTTTCAGAGGTATGAATATGGGTCGTCCGAGGCGATACCTCGCGCATGTTGTTGTCGGTCATGATGTTTTCCCTTGCTTGGGTTTCTGGACAATCAACGTCACTGGCGCGCGACAGGTTCCCTTTCAGCGTCCGCACTATCCGGGCCGGGCCGGTTCCTGCGGCGCGCGGCGCATCATCGCGCCCTCCGTGAGACCAGGCAGGCAATGGCCTCTCCGGCCGCAGTTGCGGTTGATTTTCGCGGCCCGATGGGTGAAATGGTCGAATGTCATTACGTATTCAGGCCCTGCTCGTCCATCTGTTCACCGCCACCGGCGCCGTTCTGGCCATGCTGGCCATGCTGGCTGCCGTCGATGGCAAATGGGATCTCATGTTCCTGTGGCTGGTGGTGGCGCTGTTCGTCGACGGGGTCGATGGCCCACTGGCGCGCAAATACGACGTGAAGCACAACTGGCCCACCTATGACGGGGTGCTGCTGGATCTGATCATCGACTACCTGACCTATGTGTTCATCCCTGCTTTCGCCCTGTTCAAATCCGGGCTGCTGCCGGGCTGGACCGGCTGGCTGGCGATCATCGTCATCACCTATGGCTCGGTCGTCTATTTCGTCGATACGCGGATGAAGACGAAAGATTACTCCTTCGCCGGCTTCCCCGCCTGCTGGAACATGTTCGTTCTGGTGATGTTTGCGGTGCGTCCGGGCGAGGGCACCATCCTCGTCTTCGTCATTGCGCTGACCATTGCGATGTTCACCAACCTGAAATTCGTCCACCCCACCCGGACGCAGCGCTGGCGCGAGATCACCTTGCCGATGTCGCTGGCATGGACCTTCTTTGCCGGCTGGGCGGCCTGGGTCGATTTTCACCCGGCCAGCTGGGCGCATTACGGATTGCTGCTGACCTCGCTTTACCTGACCTTCGCGGGTATCGCGCAGCAGATCATCCCGGAACGCGGCGCGCGCCGGATTTCCTAAAGCCGCGTCACGATCACCCCGGCCACGATCATCAGCGCGGCAATCGCCTTGTCGCGGGTCATCCGCTCGCCAAAGGCCAGCCATCCGATCAGCACTGCAAACAGGATCGAGGTTTCGCGCAACGCCGCCACCACGGCGATGGGCGCCACCGTCATGGCCCAGATCGAGATGGCATATGACCCGTAAGAAGCCAGCGACGCAAAGCTGCCCACCACCCAGGCGCGGGGCGCACGGGGCAGGACGGCGGTGCCGCGCAGCGCAAGGCTGCCCAACGTGAAGATCAGCCCGTCTGCCACGAAGACCCAGGCGACATAGCTGATCGCATCGCCCGAAATCCGCGCGCCCAGCCCGTCGAGCAGCGTGTAGGTCGCCGTCGCCATTGCAGAGCCAAAGGCGAAGGGCAGCAACCGGCGGCTTTCGCCATCTGTAAAGACGCCCCGCGCCATCAGGCCAATTCCCCCCGCCAGGAGCGCGATGCCCGCATATTGCGGGCCGGTCACCTGATCCGACAAGGCCACCGCCCCCACCAGCGCCACGATCATCGGTGCCGCCCCCCGCGCGATAGGATAGACGCGCGACAGATCGCCCCGGTCATAGGCCAGGGTCAGAAAGGTCTTGTAGAAGAAATGCGTGCAGGCAGCCCCGATCACCCAGGGCCAGGCCTCCGCCGCGATGGCGCGGCGCGGCAGGGCGATGGCCAGCCCAATGGGGATTTCCGCCACAGACAGGATGACCATGGCCCCGATCTTCGAGGTGCCCAGCTTGATCAGTGCATTCCACAGCGCATGCAGAAAGGCTGCGCCCAGAACCGCCAGAAGAACGCCAATGCTCACGCCTGCCTCCGTTTCCCTGCCTTGGCTTAGGCCGGGGCGGAAGCGGCTTCAATCAGGTTTGCGACAGATTTGTGACGGTACGGGCGATCAGATCAGCAATCCGGCGGCCCCTTCGAAGCGCAGCAGCGCCACCTTGGTTTCCACCCCGCCGGGGGCAGAAAAGCCGCCCAGCGTGTTGCGCCCCAGAACCCGGTGGCAGGGAATGAGGATCGGCAGCGGATTGGCGCCGCAGGCCTGTCCAACCGCCTGCGCGGGAGCCCCGATCTCCAGAGCAATCTCCCCATAGGTGCGGGTTTCGCCCAGCGGAATGGCAGCCATGGCACGGCGCACCTGCGTATGAACCCCCTGCCCCCAGTCGAGCGGCAGATCGAAGACCACGCGCTTGCCATCGAAATATTCGGCAAGCTGGCGCAAGCCTTCGGCCACCAGCGGCGTAGCGGTATCCTGCCCCGGCCGCCAGTCCAGCGCCACCAGAATACCGTCGCGCTCGCGCAGAGAGAGGGGGCCGAAGGGGCTGTGCAAGGTCGTATCCATCCGCTGAACATGGCATCGGCGGGCGTCAAGGGAAAGAGCTTTACAGCGCCGGTGCGCCATGGCTGACTTCCCCCTCCGCACACAGGAGCCGCCCATGTCCTTCCAGCTTTGGCTGACCTTTGTCGCCGCCTCGACCGTTCTGCTGATGATACCGGGGCCGACCGTCCTTCTGGTGCTGAGCTATGCGCTGAGCCAGGGGCGCCGCGTGGCACTGGCCACCGCCGCAGGTGTGGCCCTTGGCGACCTCATCGCGATGAGCGCCTCGCTTGCCGGGCTGGGGGCCCTGGTGCTGGCCTCCGCCAAGCTGTTCACCGCGCTCAAATGGATCGGGGCCGCTTATCTGGTCTGGCTGGGCATCAAGCTGTTCCGCAGCGCCCCCGATGCAACCCTTGGCACGGTAGCAGCGCACAGCGCGGCGCAGCCCGCGCAGGTCTTTGGCCATGCCGCAGCCGTTACCGCGCTGAACCCGAAATCCATTGTTTTCTTCATCGCCTTCGTGCCGCAGTTCATCGTGACCGGGCAGCCTCTGGCGCCGCAATTCGCCGTTCTGGTGACAACCTTCGTCACCCTCGCCACGCTGAACGTGCTGGCTTATGCCCTGCTGGCCGACCGGCTGCGCCAGCGGATCGCGCGCCCGGCAGTGATGCGCGGCCTGACCCAAGCGGGCGGCGGCGCGCTTGTCGCCATGGGTATCGCCACAGCCGCCATGCGCCGCGCCGCCTAAAGCCGCAGGCCCCGGACCTGCCGGGGCTGGCGCGTCGCCGCATCCCAGCCCCGCATATCGCCCGCCATCAGAAGCGCATTCAGAATCGCCTCTTCCGTCGTCTCGATGGCAGCCTCGAACAGCGGCGACATCATCTCGTTCGGCATCTGGCCCCGCGTGGTGGCGAAGGCCAGCGCGTAATCGCCCGAACCGTTCGACAGCGCAGATCCGGTGCGCGCCAGCCCCGCGAAACTGCGGGTTGCCAGCCGTGTCAGGTTGCGTGGGCACAGCGGCGCATCTGTGGCCATCACGATCACGATGGAGCCGTCGGTATCCGCCTCAGAGGTTTCCGGCGCGGCCCGACCGTCCAGCCGCAGGGTCCCGCCGTAATTGGCCTGCACCAGCACACCCAGCATATACCCGTCGACCCGGCGCGACGCGGTGCCGATCCCGCCCTTGAGCCCGAAGGCGATGCAGCCCGTCCCGGCCCCCACGGCACCTTCCTCCACCGGGCCAGAACTGGCGGCCTCCAGCGCCTGCCGCATCTCCGCCACGGTCGGGCGGGCCGCACGAATGTCGTTCAGCCCGGAATCATTCGTCTCGCCCACCACGGCATTGATCGAAGTGACCGTTTCATTCCCCGGCAGCGCCAGTACATGCGCGACCAGCGCCTCCATCGCGCGCCCTACCGCCAGCGTGTTGGTCAGCAGGACCGGGGTTTCCAGCTCTCCCAACTCCTGCACCTGGGTCGATCCCGCGAATTTTCCAAAGCCGTTCAGCACGGCAAACCCGGCAGAAACCCGGTCACGGAACAGGTTACCGCCATGCGGCAGGATCGCAGTGGCGCCGGTGCGCGTGCGATCGCCCTCGATCAGCGTCACATGGCCGATCCGCACGCCCGGAACATCGGTGATGGCGTTCAGCGGGCCGGGGGCGAAGCGGCCGATGGTTACTCCAAGATCACGGGCGCGCGGCATGGGCGGTTCCTTCCGGCAGGGTGGCAAAGATCTGGCGCAACAGGATGGCAAGGCTGTCGGCCGCCGGCCCCTCCACCCCCGCGCGCCGCCGCAGCATCACGCAAGAGGCATCGACCAGCGGAAAGCCCTCAGCCTCGGTCAGTTCGCGGCAATCCGGCGGGATGGCGCTGCGGGCCAGCGCCACCACCGCGAATCCCTGCCGCACCACCGTCCAGAACCCGTGCGTCGTGTCGCATTCGAACACCGAACGCCACTCGATGCCCCGCCGTTCCAGTGACCCGATCATATGGCTCTGGCACCAGTCCGACTCCAGATAGCTGGCAATTGGCAAGGGGCGGCGCAGGTGCTGCGCATGCTGGCGCGAGGTTACCCAGACCGTCGGGTCCATCGCCAGCAACTCGCCCTGCCCCGGCTGCACCACCGTGTCGAAGTAGATCATGAAATCCAGCTCTCCCGCCTCCAGCGCGGCCAGGCCGGGGATGGAATAATCGCTGCGCAGGGTCAGTTGCGCCTCGGGATGCAGACTGGCCATGGCGGGCACCAGACGCGGCAGCAACTGCTCCACATATTCCGGCGGCAGACCCAGCCGGAGCGGCGCGGTTTCGGCACGGTCCTCCATCACCTCGGCCGCGCGCGCCACCGCCGCGACGGCAGTCCGCGCATGGGGCAGCAGGCGCTGGCCCGCCGGGGTCAGCACCAGCCCGCGCGGCGCCCGCAGGAACAGGCTGTGGCCTGCGTGATCCTCCAGCCGCTTCAACTGCATGCTGACCGCCGATTGCGTGCGCCCCAGCCGCGCGGCGGCGCCGGTGACGCTGCCCTCTTCGACGAGGGTCAGGAAGCTGCGCAGAAGATCGGAGTCGAGCGGGGTCATGATATCAATTCAGATGATATCAAGCATAAAGCCTATTCGTTTGATTGAAGTCAACCAGCATGGGAGCCTGCCGGAAAGGAGACCGCCATGCCCATCCTCGCTGCCCTGCGCCGCTGGCGCGACCACCACGCCGCGCGCCGGTCGCTCGCCCGCCTGCTGGCCAAACCCGACGACCACCTGATCCACGATATCGGCCTGACCCGCACCGAGGTAGAAGCGATGGTGGCAGGGATGGATGCGCATCCGCAGTTTATCAACATGTGTGACGCCAAAGGGGAAAACCCGGCTGTCTGACAGGGGCGCAGCACGTCGCCTGGCTGCCAGGGGCAGGACGGCCGGATTTCCTTGCTGTAACCGTGCTGCGGGCAAGCCGATGGGAAGCAGGCAAGAGCACACGCATTTTGCTACCGCGAGTTCGCGAAACACTGGCTGTTGTGTTGTCTGGCCAGCCCGAGCGATGAAAGCGCGCCAGCTTTTTGCTCACGAATGCCTGATCGCTTTCGCCCTGCGGCGGGACCGAAGATACCGGATTTTTCGCTGGAGCAGTTAAGTCGCAGGATTTCGGCGATCTTTAATTTCGCAACAAAATCAGAAACTTGCAGATTAAAGTGGCAGCCCGTAGGGGAGTCGAACCCCTCTTTTCAGGTTGAAAACCTGACGTCCTAACCGATAGACGAACGGGCCATGGCCGGTGGCGGCTGATTAGAGCAGCCACCGGGCGGGCGCAAGAGGAATCTTTGCGCCTAGCGGTCGATTTTCGCGCCCATGATCGCGATGGCCTGCTGGTACACGGTCGCGGCGTTCCATTGCTTGATCACGGCGAAGTTCGGCTCTCCCTCCTGATAGCCCGCGCCGGGGCGCCAGCCCTTCTGGGCGAGGAAATTGGCGGTCGAAGCCAAAGCATCGGCCTGTTTGGTCAGGTCCACCCGACCGTCGCCGTCACCGTCCACGCCATAGCGCAGCACGTTGCCCGGCAGGAACTGGGTGTGGCCCACCTCGCCATGCTTCGCGCCCACCGTTTTCGGCGAGATCACCCCGCGATCCACCAGCATCAGCGCGGCGATCAGGTGGTCGGTGAAATACTCGCTGCGGCGGCAGTCATAGGCCAGGGTCGCGATGGCCGAGACGACATTGCTGTCCCCCATGAAACCGCCGAAGCCCGTCTCCATCCCGTGAATGGCCAGCAGCGGGCCGGCAGGCACGCCATAGCGTTGCTCCAGCGCCTGATAGAAACTGGCATTCTGCGTCTTGCGCTTGCGGCCCTGCGCCACGATCGTATCGGCGCCGCGCACCTGCATGAACTTTTGCAGCGAGTATTTGAAGCTTTTCTGATTGCGGTCGGCGGCGATGGTCTTGCTGGCATAGCTCGACCCCATCAGCGCGGCGATCCCCTTGTCACCGACCCCGGCCGCTGCCGCCTCCTGCGCCATGACGGGCTTCCAGCTTTCGTAATCGGCCCCGGTATTGCTGCACGGCGCAGCAGCCGCCACACCGGACAGGCCCAGCACGGCCAGAGCCGCAGCCGCAATCCCCTTGAAAGAAAACACCTGAAGAACTCCTTGGTGGGTTTTCCTCAGTCTACGGGCTGGCCCTTGGCGCGCAAGCGTCTGTTTCGTCAGCCTGCCACCCTGCGCATCACATTGCCGCCAGCGCCTTGACAGACCCGCGTGCCGCGCGCCTCATGCCCCCGAAAGCCGGAGGCCCCATGACCGCAGAATTCGACACCGAACTGGAAACCCGCCTTGTGCGTTATGCCGCCATCGACAGCCAGAGCGACGAGCGCGGCACCGCCTCGCCCAGCACGGCGATCCAGCTCGACATGGCACACCTGCTGGCAGAGGAGCTGACGGGCATCGGCGCGGCTGATGTGCAGATCACCGATTATGGCGCGGTGCTGGCCACGGTGCCCGCCACTGCGGGCGGTCCGGTGGTGGGCTTTCTGGCCCATGTCGACACCGCGCCCGCCTTCAATGCGACCGGCGTGAAGCCGGTGGTGCACCGCCGTTACAACGGCGGCACGATCAGCTTTGCCGATGCGCCGGGGCTGGTGCTGTCGCCCGAGGTCTCGCCCTATCTGGGCGACAAGCTTGGCCATGACATCATCACCGCCAGCGGCACCACGCTGCTGGGCGCCGATGACAAGGCGGGTGTGGCGATCCTAATGACGATGGCGCGGCATCTTCTGGCCGATCCGTCGATCCCGCATCCGAAGCTGCGGCTGGCCTTCACCCCGGACGAGGAAATCGGCCGGGGCGTTGACAAGCGTCTGCCCGCCGATCTGGGCGCCGATTTCGCCTATACGCTGGATGGCGGACAGGTGGGCGAGGTGGAATATGAAAGCTTTTCGGCAGACGGGGCGGTGGTGAAGATCACCGGGGTTTCCGCGCATCCGGGTTATGCCAAGGGCAAGCTGGTCAATGCGCTGCATCTGGCGGCGAAGCTGGTGAACCTGTTGCCGCAACAGTCGCTGGTGCCCGAACTGACAGACGGGCGCGAAGGTTTCCTGCATCTTTACGAGATTACCGGCACCGCCGCCGAGGCCGAGTTGCGCTTCATCCTGCGCGATTTCGAACTGGACGGGCTTGAGGCCAAAGGCGCCCTGCTGCGTCAGGCTTGTGATGCGCTGGCCGCGACCGAACCGCGCGCGACTGTGGCCTGCGAAATCCGCGCCCAATATCGCAACATGCGCTACTGGCTGGAAAAGGACATGACGCCGGTCGACCTCGCCCGCGCCGCCTGCGAGGCCGAGGGCATCGCCCCGGTCAGCGTCCCGATCCGCGGCGGCACCGACGGTTCGCGCCTGACCGAAATGGGCGTACCCTGCCCCAATATCTTTACCGGCATGCAGGAAATTCACGGCCCGCTGGAATGGATCAGCGTGCAGGACATGGCCGCCGCGACACGGGTCTGTCTGCGGCTGGCCGGGATGGCGGTGCGAGGCTGACGCCCGGCGCGCAGGTATTGCGGGACGAAGCCGCCGTTTCCTCCGGTCATCCTGGTGACCTGGCCCGCGCAATGCCAGGTCGCCGTCTGCCCGGCAAGCCATTGCGCAACGCTGTACAAAGGCGGATGCTGCCGCCATGGCGACAGAAACCGAGTTCTCCCTGAATGGCTTGACGGACACGGCGCGACGCCACATCCGGGTGTTTCAGATACATCAGTTTCTTGACCGTTTTGCCATGGGCCTCACGGTGGCCGTCGCCGCGCTTGCGCTGACAGATCGGGGCATGGACCTCCTCCAGATTTCGTTGCTCTTCAGCATCTACTCGCTCACCACCATCGTGATGGAACTGCCGTTCGGCGGATTGGCCGACAACATCGGTCGCAAGCCGGTTTTCCTCGCGGCGGTCGTGGCCAGTTTGATTTCGCTCGCGCTCTTTCTGTCGTCGAGCGACTTCGGCGTCCTGGCTCTTTCGTTTGCCCTCATCGGCTTCGGGCGCGCGCTCCGGTCGGGCACACTTGATGCCTGGTTTGTCGAAACCTTCACAGCCGCCGCACCAGACGTTGATATCCAGCCCGCGCTCGCAAAGGCGCACTGGGCCAACGCCATGGGCCTCGCCGTCGGTGCCATTTTTGGCGGTCTGCTGCCAGATGCGTTCGGCATGGCAGCGCTGAAGTATGGGATCAGCACCTATGACGTGTCTTATGCAGCAAGCTTCGCCGCGATGGTCGGCGTCCTGATCTACACCCTGTTCGCCATCACCGAAGAACCGCGTCCGCTGAACCCACAGGCGGTCGTACAGGGCTTCGTCAACGTCCCGTCGGTGATAGCCGGGGCCGGTCTTCTGGCCCTGAAGCATCCGACAGTTTCAATGCTTCTGACGGTACTGTCGTTATTCCTGATGGCGACAAATCCGGTCGAGGTGATCTGGCCGACCCATGCCTGGCCGATGCTGGACGAAGGCTACGCGAACACCGTCATCGGTGCCCTGACTGCGGGCTACTTTTTCGCGATCGCTTTCGGTGCGTCACTGTCACCCCATATCAGCCGGATATTCAGACGCCGCCACGCCGTCACGCTGGCGGCGATTTTCGCATGCCTTGCGGTCGTTCAGCTGGCCTTGGCGATGCAGGGTGGCATCACCGGGTTTGTCGGCGTCTTTGTCCTCTATTCCGTGATCCTCGGGGCCAGCGAAACGCCCGCGAGCAGCATCCTGCACCGCTGCGTGGAGGATCGGCAGAGGTCCACCATGCTGTCACTCCGGTCCCTCGTCCAACAACTCGGAGCCGCGACAGGGCTGGTCATGGCAGGAGCCCTGGCCGACATATACTCCACATCCGTTGCCTGGGGCGTCGGCGCCATCTTTCTGCTGATGGCAATGATCCTGAGTTTGGTATTGGCCAAACGACTGGCCGCCGGAGCCGGATAGCGGATATTCGTGCGGAATGCAGCATTTGCCGCAGCCGGATCGAATTGCCCCCCTGCGCCGCGCAGAGCCGTATCGCCCCTCACAAAGTCAGCCCCCTCAAAGCCTCCGTCGCACCGTCGCGGGGCGGCCCGGCAGGCCCAGTCGCGCGTCGTTGCGGGTCTGCTCGGACACGACCTTGCCTTTGGAGATGACGCAAAGCCGATCCGGGCGCAGGCGGAGTGCCTCGGTCGGGGTGGCGGCGTCCAGCACCACCAGCGAGGCTGTGCAGCCGGGGCGCAGGCCGTAGCCCTCCAACCCCATGATCGCCGCGTTATGTTCCGTGACCATAGTGAAGCAGCGCGCCATCTCGGCCGGGTGGGTCATCTGCGCGACATGCAGCCCCATGAAGGCCACATCCAGCATATCGGCGGTGCCGAGGCTATACCACGGGTCCAGCACGCAATCCTGTCCCCAGCCAACGGTGATGCCCATGGCCTGCATTTCCTTCACCCGCGTCAGCCCGCGCCGCTTGGGGAAAGTGTCGTGCCGCCCTTGCAGGGTGATGTTGATCAGGGGGTTGGGAATCGCCGTCATCCCGCTTTCCGCGATCAGCGGCAGCAGCTTGGACACATAGTAATTGTCCATCGAATGCATCGAGGTCAGATGGCTACCCGCCGCCCGCGCGCCCAGCCCGTGCCGTGTGACCTCGGCCGCCATGGTTTCCACATGGCGGCTATGAGGGTCGTCGGTCTCGTCGCAATGAATATCCAGCATCAGCCCGCGTTCGGCGGCGATGCGCGCCACATCCCGCACGCTTTCGGCGCCTTCCTGCATGGTGCGTTCGAAATGCGGGATGCCGCCCACCACATCGCAGCCCATATCCAGCGCGCGGATCAGATTTTCACGGCCCTTGGGAGCGCGATACAGACCATCCTGCGGAAAGGCCACCAATTGCAGGTCCAGATAGGGGGCGACGCGGCGCTTCACCTCCAGCATCGCCTCCACCCCGCGCAGATGGTCGGGCGTGGTATCGACATGGGTGCGGATCGCCAGAAGGCCCATGCTGACCGCCCAGTCGCAATAGCGCACGGCGCGATCAACCATTTCCTCGACGGTCGCAATCTCGCGCAACTCGCCCCAGAGGCTGATGCCTTCCAGCAGCGTGCCCGAGGCATTGACCCGTGGCAGCCCGTAGCTGAGCGTCGCATCCATGTGGAAATGCGGGTCCACGAAGGGCGAGCTGACCAGATCGCCGGTAGCGTCGATCACCCGGCCCGCCTCAGCCTCCAGCCTCCCAACGGCGGCGATGCGATCGCCGGTGATGCCGATATCGGCCACTGTCCCGTCAGGCAACATGCCGCCCTTGACCAGAATGTCGAACATCAGCGTTCCCCTTTACGATATGGCACCATCAGCGCGGCCGGCACCTCGGCCCGGCGCGACATCAGGATCAGCGCGAGGATGGACAGAAGATAGGGCGCCATCAGGAAGACCTGATAGGGCAGATGCGCGCCCAAGGGCGTCTGTTGCAGGCGGATTTGCAGCGCATCGAAGGCCGCGAACAGCAGCGCCCCCAGCACGGCCTTGCCAGGCCTCCACGCACCGAAGACCACCAGCGCGATGCAGATCCAGCCGCGCCCGTTGACCATTTCAAAGAAGAAGGACGAAAAGGCCGAAAGCGTGAGGAAACTGCCGCCCACCGCCATCAGCCCCGACCCCACGACCACTGCCCCCATGCGCAGCCCGGTGACGGAAAGCCCCTGCGCCTCGACCGCCGCGGGGTTTTCCCCCGCCGCGCGGACGGCCAGACCAAGAGGCGTGCGGAACAGCACAAACCCCACCAGCCCCGCGCAGATCAGCGCCGCCCAGGTCAGCGCGGTCTGCTGGAACAACACCGGGCCAAGGAAGGGGATATCTGACAGGACCGGCAGGTCCATCGGCGCGAAGGGCGTGACCTTGGGCGGGCTCGTCACCTCGGGCAGCGCCAGCCGATAGGCGAAATAGCTGGTGGCGGTCGCCAGCATCGTGACGCCCAGCCCCACGACATGCTGCGACAAGCCGAAAGGCACGGTCAGAGTGGCATGCAACAGGCCAAACAGCATCCCCGCCGCCATCGCCGCCGTCACCCCCAGCCACAGGGGCGCTCCCAGATAGACCGCCATCCAGCCTGCAAAGGCACCGATTACCATGATCCCTTCAATTCCAAGGTTCAGCACGCCCGCGCGTTCGCAGATCAGTTCGCCCATCGTGGCGAAGATGAGGGGCGAGGCGATGCGAATGGCGGCGGCCCAGAAGCTGACCGACAGCAGGATGTCGAAAAGATCGCTCATTTCCACACCACCCGATAGCGTGTCAGCATCAGCGCCAGCACCATGAACAACAGCGCCGTGGCCAGCAGCATGTCGGCAATATAAGTGGGCACGCCTGCGGCACGGCTCATGCTGTCGGACCCCACGAAAATCGCGGCGACGAACAGCGCCGAAAGCACCACGCCCAAGGGATGCAGCAGCGCCAGCATGGCGACGATGATGCCGGTATAGCCGAAGCCCGGCGACAGGTCGGAGGACAGATGCCCCTTCAGCCCCGCCACCTCGGACCAGCCTGCCAGTGCGGCAAGACCGCCGGACAGAAGGGCAGTCTTCACCAGAACCACATTCACCGGCATCCCGGCAAAACGCGCGGCCTCACGGTTCTGGCCAACGGCGCGCATCTCGAACCCCAGCGTCGTGCGGCTCTGGATCACCCAGACCACCACCGCCGCGATAAGCGCCAGTGCAAAGCCCCAGTGCAGCCGCAACCCGTCGACGATGCGGGGCAGCCGCGCCTCCTTGATCAGGGCCGGAGATTTGGGCCAGCCCATGCCCATCGGGTCTTTCATCGGGCCTTCCAGCAGGTAGCTGACGAACAGAAGCATGACGAAGTTCAGAAGCAGCGTCGTCACCACCTCATCGACGCCCAGCCGGGTTTTCAGCACGACCGGCCCCAGCAGCACCAGCGCGCCCGCCAGCATCGCGGCCAGTGCGGAAACCGGCAGCACCAGCGGCGCGCCCAGTGCCCCGGTGCCCAGCAGCACGGCGACGATGGCGCCCGCGTAAAGCTGCGCCTCGGCGCCGATGTTCCACAGCTTCGCGCGGAACGCGACGGCGACGGCAAGCCCGGTGAAGATCAGCGGCGTCGCGCGGTTCAGCGTCTCAAGGGCCGCGAATTTCGACCCGAAGGCGCCCTTGGCGATCAGACCCAGCGTCGCCAGCGGGTCAGCCCCCGCGATCAGCGCCAGAGCCATGGCGACCAGCAGGGTTGCGACCAGCGCCAGCGCGGGCAGGCCGATCTGGCGCGACAGCGGTGGCGCGGCGATGGGATCAAGCCGCATGGTCGAACCCCTGCCCGGCCATCCACAGCCCCAGCTCCGCCGCAGTCTTGCTGCCCCGCGCAAAACCGGGCGACAGCCGCCCCTCGGACATCACATGTATCACATCGGCCAGTCCCATGATCTCGTCCAGATCCTCGGAAATCAGCAGAACCGCTGCACCACCATCGCGCGCCGCGATCAGCCGCGATTGCACATAGGCGATGGCGCCGACATCAAGACCGCGCACCGGCTGGTTGGCCAGAATGATCTTCGGCCCCGGCTCCAGCACGCGGCCGAGGATCAGTTTCTGCATATTCCCCCCCGAAAGCAGCCGGATGCGCGCGGCAGGACCGGGGCAGCGCACGTCATAGGCGGCGATGATGCCTTCGGCAAAACTTTCCGCCGCGCGCCAGTCCATCAGCCCGGCCTTGCTGAAACCCGTTTGCCAGTAACCTTCCAGCACGGCGTTTTCGGTCAGGGTGAAATCGGCGATGGTCCCGGTCTTATGGCGGTCTTCCGGGATGCGGGCGATGCCCTGACGGATCGCCTCGCGCGGGGACCAGCGGGCCAGCGGGCCATCCATCGTCACGCTGCCTGAGCCGGGCAGGATCAGCCCCGAAATCAGATCGGCCAGCGCCGCCTGCCCATTGCCCGATACGCCTGCCAGCCCCACGATCTCGCCCGCCCGCAGATCCAGCGTCACCCGCTTCAGCCCCGGCGCAGCCCCCTTGTCCGGCGTCGTCACCCCGTCCAGCCGCATCAGCACCTTGCCCGCGGTGGCAGGCCGCGCCTCGGGCAGCGCGATTTCGCCGCCTACCATCATCGCGGCCAGTTCGGCACCCGAGGTTTCTGCCGTCGCCACCTCTCCCACCACCTTGCCATGGCGCAGGACCACACAGCGGTCGGCAATGGCCATGACCTCATGCAACTTGTGACTGATGAACAGGATCGACAGACCCTGTGCGATGGCGCGGCGCAGCGTGGCGAACAGTGCCTCTGCCTCTTGCGGCGTCAGGACAGCGGTGGGTTCATCCAGGATCAGGATTCGCGCATTGCGGTACAGCGCCTTCAGGATCTCGACCCGCTGACGTTCGCCCACGGTCAGGCTGCCAACCCGCGCATCCGGGTGCACCGCCAGCCCGAAATCGCGGCTGAGCGCCTCAACCCGCGCCCGCGCTGTCGCACGCGAGGCACCACGCGAGAACAGGCTTTCGGTGCCAAGACGAATGTTGTCGAGCACGGTCAGATTGTCGGCCAGCGTGAAATGCTGATGCACCATGCCCACGCCCGCCGCCAGCGCGGCACGCGGATTGCCCGGCGGCAGCGGCTCGCCAAACACCTCCACCCGCCCGTCATCGGCCACATAATGCCCGAACAGGATGTTCATCAGCGTGGTCTTGCCCGCGCCGTTTTCGCCCAGCAGCGCCACAACCTCGCCCCGCCGCAGCGTGAGGCTGATCGCGTCATTCGCCGTCAACGCGCCAAAGCGCTTGGTAATGCGGTCCAGCCGCATCACCACATCGCGTGGATCGGTCACGACGATTTCGGCTCGGTATCGTCGATGGCCACGGTGAAGGAGCCATCCTTGATCGCGGCTTCCTTCTCGGCCACCAGCTTCATCGCGGCCTCGGGCACCTTGCCTTCAAACGTGCCAAGCGGCGCGAGCGAACAGCCGCCCGCCTTCATGAAACTGTAGACCCCGTAGTTATCGGCCTTGAAACTGCCCGCCCTGATCGCCTCCAGCGCGGCGTTCAGCGTGGGCTCGAAATGCCACAGCGCCGAGGCCACGACGGTCTCCGGGTAATCGGCCTGCGTGTCGATCACGTTACCAATGGCCAGAACCCCTTTCTCTTTCGCCGCGTCCGACACGCCGAACCGTTCGGCATAAAGAAGGTCGGCGCCGCCGTCGATCATCGCAAAGGCGGTTTCCTTCGCCTTGGGCGGATCAAACCATGAGCCGATGAAACTGACCTGGAATTTTGCATCCGGCCGGGTTTCCTTCACCCCCGCCATGAAGGCGTTCATCAGGCGGTTCACCTCGGGGATGGGGAAGCCGCCGACCATGCCGATGCTGCCGGTCTGGGTCATCGCGCCGGCAATGATGCCCGACAGGTAAGAGGCGTCCTGAATATAGTTGTCGAACACGGCAAGGTTCGGCACCGCCTCGTCCGGCATGAAGCTGGAGCCGAGGAGGAATTTCACATCCGGGTATTCGGCGCAGACCTCGCGCGCCTCGGCCTCGGCGCCGAAGATCTCGCCCACGATCAGATTGACACCGCTTTCGCAATATTCGCGCATGACGCGCGGATAATCCGTGTTCGCCACGTTTTCGGTATAGGTGTAATCCACCCCGCCCGCCGCCTTGGCGGCCTCGGCAGCAATATGGATACGGCTGACCCATTGCTGCTCCACCGGCACCGTATAGATGCCCGCAATCTTGATCGTGTCCTGCGCGAAGGCGAGGCGCGGCAGTGCCAACCCCATAGCCGCCGCCCCCGCGCCCAGCATCAGGCCGCGCCGGGTGGCACCGAACATTACCTTGGTCATGTGAAACTCCCTGGGTGATTTGTTTTGACCAAACGGTAAAGCCTTGTCGCGATTCGTCACAAGGCCCGTGACCGGCTGAGTCGCCATGCAGCCCGTTCGCTGGCGCCACCACAGCCGTTACCCAAAGAAAATGCACAAATTTTAGGCATCAGCAGCATCCTTCCCGCCGATCCGGGCGTTTTCTCCGCAGATCCCCCGTGCCGGACCACACAGGGCGCAGCAGGCGACACCCGGGTTTTGCAGCAGAAAGCCCGCGGCACAGGTGCTTTCATAAAACTGTCACACAACTCTTACATAGCAGTCACACGGCTCCGCTACCCCCGGCCTCAAGGACGCGAGCGGCGTCCCGCAAGCGGTCCACGGGACCAACAAGGAGCCAGGACATGACCCTGATGAAACTCACCGCCTCCACCCTCGCCATTGCCGCCGTGTCGGCCACCGCCGCCATGGCCCGCGACAATATCCAGATCGCCGGTTCCTCGACCGTGCTGCCCTATGCCACCATCGTTGCCGAAGCCTTCGGCGAAAACTTCGACTTCCCGACCCCGGTCGTCGAAGGTGGCGGCTCGGGCGCTGGCCGCAAGAAACTGTGCGAAGGCGTGGGCGAAAACACCATCGACATCGCCAACTCCTCGTCGCGCATCAAGCAGTCGGACATCGACCTCTGCAAGACCAACGGCGTCGACGAAATCATGGAAGTCCGCATCGGCTATGACGGCATCGTCTTCGCCAGCGACATTGCGGGCCCGGACTTCGCCTTCACCCCGACCGACTGGTACAACGCGCTGGCCGCCGAAGTCGTGAAGGATGGCAAGCTGGTCCCGAACACCGCGAAAACCTGGGCTGACGTGAACGCCAGCTTCCCGGCGCAGGACATTCTGGCCTTCATCCCCGGCACCAAGCACGGCACCCGTGAAGTGTTTGACGTGAAGGTTCTGGAAGCAGGCTGCAAGGCTTCGGGCGCCGAAGAGGCCCTGGTGGCCGCCAAGGGCGAAGAGGATGGCAAGAAAGCCTGCCTCGCGCTGCGCACCGATGGTCTGTCGGTCGACATCGACGGCGACTACACCGAAACGCTGGCCCGCATCGCCGCCAACAAGAACGCCATCGGCGTGTTCGGCCTGTCGTTCTACCAGAACAACACCGACAAGCTGAAAGTGGCGACCATGGACGGCGTGGTTCCCTCGACCGAAACCATCGCCTCGGGCGACTACCCGGTGTCGCGTCCGCTGTTCTTCTATGTGAAGAAAGCCCATATCGGCGTGATCCCCGGCCTGAAGGAATATCTGGAGTTCTTCGTGTCGGACGACATGGCTGGCCCGGAAGGCCCGCTGGCAGCTTACGGCCTCGTGTCGGACCCGGAACTGGCGAAAACCCAGGAAGCGGTGGCCAACGAAACCCCGATGGGTCCGCTGAACTGATCTGACCCCAGGGGTGGCGCCGCTCCCGCGCCACCCCTTTCACTTGCCAGGCGAAAGCGACATGAGCATCGGCCTTATTACCCTCATCGTACTGGGCCTCGCGGTCCTCGGGTTCATCCTCGGGCGGCAGCGGGCCCTTTCCGCCGTCGGAGGAGACCCTCGCACGCTGCATTCGCTGCCCGGCTATTATGGCTGGTCGGTTTTTCTGTTTACTGCGGTGCCCGCGCTTCTGCTGCTGGTCACCTGGGCCTTTGTGCAGCCCACCGCCCTGAATTCCCACGTCGCCGGGATGATCCCCGCGGCGGATGTGGCAAGCTATGGCAGCACGCAACTGGTGATGGCCGATGTCCGGCGCATCGCTGACGGGCTGGATGCGGTCGCGCGCAACGCGGGGCTGGACGAAACGGGCCTTGCCGCCCTGCGCGCCGATCTGACAGATATGCGCGGCCGTCTGGCAGAGGTTGGCGTGGCACTGGGCTCCAACGTCGCACCTTCGGTGCTGGAAGCCGCCAAGGAATACCGCAGCCTGTCGGGCACCCTGCGCCTTGGCATGGCTCTGGCCGTGCTGCTGGCGGCCCTTGCGGGGCTGGGCTTCGCGCTGTGGCGCATCGACCCGCGCCAGCGCGCCCGTAATCTGGTGGAACAGTTCACGCTGGTGCTGCTGGCGGGCTGTTCGCTGATCGCGGTTGCCACCACCTTCGGCATTGTGGCCTCGCTGGTTGTCGAAAGCGTTCATTTCTTCAAACTTTACGACTTCCGTGATTTCTTCTTCTCGCTGACCTGGAGCCCGCGCTTCGGTGGCGGGTCCGAGCTTGGGCTCTGGCCGCTGGTCTGGGGCACGCTTTACGTCTCGTTCATCGCGCTGCTGGTTTCGGTTCCGGTGGGGCTGATGGCCGCCATCTACCTGTCGGAATATGCCGGCAAGAAGGTGCGCGCCTTCGCCAAACCCGCCATCGAGATCCTCGCCGGCATTCCGACCATCGTCTACGGCCTGTTCGCCCTGATCACCGTCGGCCCCTTCCTGCGCGACTGGTTCGCACAGCCGATGGGGCTTGGTTCGTCCTCGTCCTCGGTGATGACGGCGGGTCTGGTCATGGGCATCATGCTGATCCCCTTCGTCTCGTCCCTGTCGGACGACATCATCAACGCCGTGCCGCAGTCGATGCGGGATGGCTCGTTCGGCCTTGGCGCCACCAGGTCGGAAACGGTGAAACAGGTGATCCTGCCCGCCGCCCTGCCCGGCATCGTCGGCGCCATTCTGCTGGCCGCCAGCCGCGCCATCGGGGAAACCATGATCGTGGTCATGGGTGCCGGGGCCGCCGCCAAGCTGGACGTGAACCCCTTCGAGGCGATGACCACCGTGACGGTGAAGATCGTGAGCCAGCTGACAGGCGATACCGAATTCGCCAGCCCTGAAACGCTGGTGGCCTTCGCCCTTGGCCTGACCTTGTTCTGCTTCACCCTCGCGCTCAACGTTGTCGCGCTGGTGATCGTGCGGAAATACCGGGAGCAATACGAATGACCGACGCAACGTCGCAAACCGGCCGGTCCGGCGCACAGCCGCGCAAGTCGCTGCATGTGACCGACGCCCGCACCCGCCGCCGCAATGCCGCCGAAGCGCGCTTCCGCTTCTACGGCGCGGCCGCCATCGCGGTGTCGATCCTCGCGCTGGTCATCCTGCTGACCTCGGTGCTGGGCAACGGCCTTGGCGCCTTCCGCCAGACCTTCATCACCATGCCGGTGGCGCTGGATGCGACTGTGCTGGACAAATCCGGCACCGGCGACATCGAGGTGATGAAGAAGGTCACCACCATCGGCTATGCCAAGGTGATCGAAAAAGCCCTGGCCACCGCGCTGGCCGAAAAGGGCATTGCCACCGACGGGCTGACGGCCAAGCAGATTTCCGGCCTGCTGTCGCAGGAGGCCGCCGCCAACCTGCGCAATCAGGTGCTGGCCGATCCCGCGCTGGTCGGACAGACGGTAGATGTGAAACTGCTGGCGAATGGCCGCGTGGACGGGTTCTTCAAGGGCCGCGTCACCATGGACAGCGCCAAACTGGACAGCAACATTTCGCCCGAGCAGCTTGAATTGGCGCTGAAGATGCGCGAGGCCGGGCTGATGAGCCTGTCCTTCAACCCCGGCTTCCTGTTCGGCGGCGATGCCTCCGAACTGCGCCCCGAGGCGGCGGGGCTTGGCGTCGCGATCCTCGGCTCGGCCTACATGATGCTGATCGTGCTGGTGCTGGCCCTGCCCATCGGCGTTGCCGCCTCGATCTATCTTGAGGAATTTGCACCGAAGAACAAATGGACCGACCTGATCGAGGTGAACATCTCGAACCTTGCCGCGGTGCCGTCGATCGTCTTCGGTATCCTGGGTCTCGCCATCTTCATCAACTTCATGGGCCTGCCGCAATCGGCACCCATTGTCGGCGGCCTGGTGCTGACGCTGATGACGCTGCCGACCATCATCATCGCCACCCGCGCGGCACTGAAGGCGGTGCCGCCCTCGATCCGCGATGCGGCGCTGGGGGTCGGGGCCTCTAAGATGCAGGCGATCACCCACCACGTCCTGCCGCTGGCCATGCCCGGCATCCTGACCGGCACCATCATCGGTCTGGCGCAGGCGCTGGGGGAAACCGCGCCGCTGCTGCTGATCGGCATGGTTGCCTTCGTGCGCGAATTCCCGGATGCGCCGCCGGAAGGTTTCTTCGATCCGGCTTCCGCCCTGCCCGTGCAGGTCTACAACTTCACCCAGCGCGCCGATCCGGCCTTCGTGGAACGCGCCTCCGGTGCCATCATCGTGCTGCTGGTTTTCCTTCTTCTGATGAACGCGGTCGCCATCCTGCTGCGCCGCCGTTTCGAACGCCGCTGGTAAGGGGCTGAACAAATGAACGATATGCGTATTGCCGACAGAACCGTGTCCTCCGACACCGCCAAGATGACCGCGCGGGGCGTGCAGGTCTATTATGGCGAGAACCACGCGCTGAAGGATGTCGACATCGACATCCTCGGCGGCACCGTCACCGCCTTCATCGGCCCCTCGGGCTGCGGCAAGTCGACCTTCCTGCGCTGTCTGAACCGGATGAACGACACCGTGTCCATCGCCCGCGTGCTGGGCGAGATCAAGCTGGACGGCGAGGATATCTACGACAAATCCGTCGATCCGGTCACCCTGCGCGCCCGCGTCGGCATGGTGTTCCAGAAGCCGAACCCCTTCCCCAAGTCGATCTATGACAACGTGGCCTATGGACCCAAGATCCACGGACTGACCAAATCCAAGGCCGAGCTGGATCAGGTGGTGGAAACATCGCTGAAGAAGGCGGCACTGTGGAACGAGGTGAAGGACCGCCTGCATGCCCCCGGCACCGGCCTCTCCGGCGGCCAGCAACAGCGCCTGTGCATCGCGCGCGCCATCGCCACCTCGCCCGAGGTGCTCTTGATGGATGAACCCTGTTCCGCGCTGGACCCCATCGCCACTGCCCAGGTCGAGGAGCTGATCGACGAACTGCGCAGCCAGTTCTCGGTCGTCATCGTCACCCACTCGATGCAGCAGGCCGCCCGTGTCAGCCAGCGCACGGCCTTCTTCCACCTCGGACATCTGGTGGAATACGGCGAGACGGGCCAGATCTTCACCAACCCGCAAGACCCGCGGACCGAATCCTACATCACCGGCCGGATCGGCTGACGGAGCGCGCCATGAACACCGAAAAACATATCGTTTCGTCCTTCGACCGTGATCTTGAAGGCGTGCAGGCCATGGTCATGAAGATGGGCGGGCTGGTGGAAGCCGCGATGCTGGACGCGGCCGAAGCGCTGGACACCCGCGACATCGAACTGGCCGCCCGCGTGCGCCGGGGCGACAAAGTGATCGACGAACTGGAAGAGCGTATCCACGAGGAATGCGCGCGGCTGATCGCCCTGCGCTCGCCCACCGCATCGGACCTGCGCACCGTGCTGACGGTCATGCGCATCGCGGCCAACCTCGAACGCTGCGGCGACTATGCCAAGAACCTCGCCAAGCGCGTGCCGGTGCTGAATGAAATGGCCATCGTCGCCGGGGCGACCGGCTCGATCCGGCGGATGACCAGGACCGTGGTTCTGCTGCTGAAGGATGCGCTGGACGCCTATATCATGCGTGACGCCCATATGGCGCAGGATGTGCGGCTGCGCGATCAGGAAGTGGACCAGATGTACAATGCCATCTTCCGCGAGTTCCTGACACATATGCTGGAAGACACCCGCAACATCACGGCCTGCATGCACCTGCATTTCATCGCCAAGAACATCGAGCGTGTCGGCGACCATGCCACCGGCATCGCGGAACAGGTGATCTATCTGGTGACCGGCGCAATGCCCGATGACGAGCGTCCCAAGGACAGCGCGATCCCCGCCATCGGAACCGAGGCAGGCTGAGCCATGGCAGGACAGGATCAGCCCGCCGTTCTTCTGGTCGAGGACGAACCCGCGCAGCGCGAGGTTCTGGCCTATAACCTTGAAGCAGAAGGCTTTCGCGTGGTGCAGGCCGCCGATGGCGAAGAGGCGATGATGCTGGTGGACGAGGCGCAGCCCGACATCATCATTCTCGACTGGATGATGCCCAACCTTTCGGGGATCGAGGTCTGCCGCCGTCTGAAGATCCGACCGGAAACCCGGTCGATCCCGATCATCCTGCTTTCGGCCCGCGCCGAAGAGGTGGATCGCGTGCGCGGGCTGGAAACCGGCGCCGACGATTACGTCATCAAACCCTATTCGGTGCTGGAGCTGATGGCGCGGGCACGGGCGCAGCTGCGCCGCGTCCGCCCCTCCACCGCCGGGGTGGTGCTGGAATATGATGACATCCGGCTGGACCCTGAAACCCACCGGGTCTATCGCGGCGAGAAGGTGCTGAAGCTCGGCCCGACCGAGTTCCGCCTCCTGACCACCTTCATGGAAAAGCCCGGCCGGGTCTGGAGCCGCGAGGCGCTGCTGGACCGGGTCTGGGGCCGCGACATCTATGTCGACACGCGGACGGTGGATGTGCATATCGGCCGGCTGCGCAAGTCATTGTGTCAGTTCGGCGGCGACGACCCGCTGCGCACGGTGCGCGGCGCGGGCTACGCGCTGGGATAAGCGGTCAGAGGTCTTCCCAGCGGCTGAGTTCCTTGCGGCCGCGGGTGAAGGCGGTAAACCCGGCCATCGCGGTGCCGAACAACAGCGCGGCGATAAACGCGAGCGCCAGTTGCTCACCCGGCACCCTGCCGTGCGGGCCCCAAGTGGCGAAGTGCATCGAAAGGCCCCAAAGCACACCAAAGGGCAGGCTGAAGACAAGCAGGTTCTGCCTGAAGGTCGCATAAAGCAGCAGGCGAACCTGCCAGCCCAGCCGCTGCGCCAGATGCCACGCCAACGGAAACACCCAGAACCGCGGGATGCCCGCGCGTTCTGCTTCGGCCAGCGCGGCCGCCAGCTTGCGGCTATCATCGTCCGCCATGATCGCTCCGTTTCAGGTGCTGGTACCCTGCGCTGATCCGCGCGTCCCGGCAAGTCCTCCCAGAAAAGGCTTGGCGCGGCGCGGCTTTACCGGCACAGAGGAGGGGACAGGCAGAGGAACGAACCATGACCGATCCAGACCGCGCCTATGCGAATGGGGCCTTCATTGCAGGGGCAGATGCCTTCCCGCCCCGGTGGGAGGCTGCCGCCAGCAACTTCCGCGCGGCACTGGGCGCGCGTGCGGAATGTGGCCTGACCTATGGCCCTGCCCCGCGCCAGCAGTTCGACCTGTTCCTGCCCGAGACCGCACCGCGCGGCATTCTGGTCTTTGTCCATGGTGGCTACTGGATGGCTTTTGGCCGCGAAAGCTGGTCGCATCTGGCGGCGGGTGCGCTGGCTCGCGGCTGGGCCTGCGCCATGCCCTCTTACACGCTCGCCCCCGAGGCGCGGATTTCCACAATGACGCAAGAGGTGGCCAGCGCCTGCGCCGCCATCGCCGCGCGGCTGCCTGGCCTGCCGATGGTGGTGACCGGGCATTCCGCCGGAGGGCATCTGTCAGCCCGCATGGGCTGCGCCGACATTGCTCTGCCCGGGCTTGTGCGCGTCGTGCCAATCTCGCCCCTGGCTGATCTTGCGCCGCTGCTGGCGACCACGATGAACCAAACCCTGCATCTGGATGCGGCAGAGGCGCAGGCCGAAAGTCCCGCCTTTCTGCCCCGTCGTGCCGGGGTCGGTGCGCATGTCTGGGTCGGGGCGCAGGAACGCCCTGCCTTCCTGTGGCAGGCACGCGTTCTGTCGGAGGAATGGAATTGTCCCTGGACCACCGATCCGGGTCGCCACCACTTTGACGTGATCGACGCGCTGGCCGATCCCGCTTCGGCGCTTTGCGCGGCCTGCATGGACGAGGTTCCGGCCCGCTAAATTTCGGCACAAGGCAGTTGTAATCGGAGCCGGTTTATTATATTCATTTTTATGAATGTGAAATCCGAGGCTCCAATGCTGCTGCGCTCTTTCCTGCTCGCCACGCTTCTGGCCAGCCCCCTCGCCGCCACCGCCCAACCGCTTGTCCCGGTTGAGGTGACCGAATGGAAACCCGTCTATGGCCGGATCGAGGCCAAGGATCGCCTGCCCGCCCGCGCCCGCATCGGTGGCACGCTGGTCGAACTGACCGTGACCGAGGGCGATCTGGTCGAGGCCGGTCAGCCGCTGGGCCGCATCGTCGATGACAAGCTGAACTTCCAGCTTGCCGCCGTGCAGGCGCAGATCGAGGCGCTGAACGCCCAGCTTTCCAACGCGGAAACCGAATTGCAGCGTGGCGAGGATCTGCTGAAGCGCGGTGTCACCACCGCGCAACGGCTGGATGCGCTGCGCACGCAGGTCGATGTGGTGAAGGGCCAGATTGATGCGCAGACGGCGCAGGCCCGCGTGCTGCAACAACAGCAGGCCGAAGGCACCGTAACCGCCCCGGTGGCGGGGCGCGTGCTGTCGGTGCCGCAGGCGGCGGGGGCCGTGGTCATGCCGGGCGAGGCAGTGGCCACCATCGGCGGCGGGGGGTTCTTCCTGCGCATCGCCGTGCCAGAGCGCCATGCAGCGCATCTCGAACAGGGCGCCGCCATCACCATCGAAACACCCGCAGGCGAATCGCAGGGCACGCTGGCCCGCATCTATCCGCTGATCGAGAATGGCCGTGTGGTGGCCGATGTCGAGGTCGCGGGCCTGCCGGACAGCTTTGTCGACGCCCGTGTCGTGGTGCGCCTGCCGGTGGGCAAGCGCATGGCGCTTCTGGTGCCTGCCGATGCCATCGCCACCAGATCGGGCCTTGATTTCGTGACGGTGAAAACCGCCGAAGGCACCGAGGACCGCACGGTCGTTCCCGGCCAGCATCACCGGATCGACGGCACCGAGATGATCGAGATTCTCTCGGGCCTGCATGAGGGCGACGAGATCGGAGCCGCGGAATGAGCCAGAAACTCGGGATTGCCGGGGGCCTCACGCGGGCCTTCATCGGCTCGGCGCTGACGCCGCTGTTCATCCTTGCCGCGTTGGCGGTGGGGCTTGTCGCGCTCATCTCGCTGCCGCGCGAGGAAGAGCCACAGATTTCGGTGCCGATGATCGACATTCTGGTCACCGCGCAGGGCCTGAAGGCCGAGGACGGGGTGAAGCTGGTCACCGAACCGCTGGAAACCATCGTAAAGGGCATCAACGGGGTCGAACACGTCTATTCGCAGACCCGCGACGATGGCGCCATGGTGACGGCGCGGTTCCTGACCGGCACGCCGTCGGATTCCGCCATCCTGCGCGTGCATGAAAAGCTGCGCGCCAACATGGATCGCATCCCGGTCGGCATCCCCGAACCGCTGGTGGTGGGGCGCGGCATTGATGATGTGGCCATCGTGTCGCTGACGCTCTCGCCCAAACCGGGCGCCGATATGACCCCCGCCGACCTGACCCGCATCGCGCGCGAACTGCGCTCCGAGGTCGCCAAGACCGAGGACGTGGGCCTGACCTACCTTGTGGGCGAGGCGACCGAGGCCATCCGTATCGCCCCCGATCCCGAACGGCTTGCGCTGTATGGCGTGACGCTGCAACAGCTTGTCGGCAAGGTGCAGCAGGCGAACCGGGCCATGAACACCGGCAAGCTGCGCGATCAGGGGCAGGAGATCGACCTTGTGGCGGGCGAGACCCTCACCGCCCCCACCGAGGTGGCGAACCTGCTGCTGACCACGCGCGACGGCCGCCCGGTCTATGTGGCCGATGTGGCGGATGTGGCCTATGTGCCGGATACTGGCGACACGCTGGTCAGCCACATCACCCGCAACGCCGACGGCAGCCTGAACCGCGCGCCCGCCGTTACGCTGGCGGTGGCGAAACGCGCGGGCGCCAATGCCGTGGTGGTGGCCGAGGCGATCCTGCATCGCGTCGAAAGCCTTGAAGGCCGCCTGATCCCCGAGGATATGCAGGTCACCGTCACCCGCGACTATGGCGAGACGGCCAATGAAAAGGCCAACGAACTGCTGTTCCACCTCGGCCTTGCCACCCTCTCGATCATCGGGCTGGTGCTGCTGGCAATCGGCTGGCGCGAAAGCATCGTGGTGGCCATCGTCATTCCGGTGACGATCCTGCTCACGCTGTTTGCCGCATGGATCATGGGCTACACGCTGAACCGCGTCAGCCTTTTCGCGCTGATCTTCTCCATCGGTATCCTTGTAGATGACGCCATCGTGGTGATTGAAAACATCGCCCGCCACTGGGGCATGGGGGATGGTCGCTCGCGCCCGCAAGCCGCCATCGACGCGGTGGCCGAGGTGGGTAATCCCACCATCGTCGCCACGCTGACCGTGGTCGCGGCGCTGCTGCCCATGCTGTTCGTCAGCGGGCTGATGGGGCCCTATATGTCGCCCATCCCGGCCAATGCCTCGGCCGCGATGATCTTCTCCTTCTTCGTCGCCGTCATCATCACCCCTTGGCTGATGGTCAGGATCGCCGGCAAGGCGCCGGTGCATGGCCATGATGCGAGCGGCAGCCACGGCACCCCCGGCGGCAGACTGGGCGCGGCTTTCGCCCGTGTGGCGCGGCCTCTGCTCAAAACCAAGGCGCGCAGCCTGACCTTCCTGCTGGTCACCGCAGCGCTGTCCTTCGGCTCGCTCGCACTCCTTTACACCAAGGATGTGACGGTGAAGCTTCTGCCCTTCGACAACAAGTCGGAACTGTCGGTCACCATCGACCTGCCGGAAGGCAGCAGCCACGAGGCGACCGACCGCGTGGCACAGGATGTGGCGCGCGTGGTCATGGGCCTGCCCGAGGTGATTTCGGTCGAGACCCATGCCGGGACAGCGGCCCCCTTCAACTTCAACGGTCTGGTGCGCCACGCCTATGTGCGCAATTCGCCGGAACTGGGCGAGGTGCAGATTCTGCTCGCGCCCAAGGGTGACCGCGACCGCACCAGCCATGACATCGCGCTGGACATCCGCCAGAAGCTTGCCGGAATCGACATGCCCGCGGGCACGGTGCTGAAAACGGTGGAACCGCCGCCCGGCCCGCCGGTCATGGCGACCCTGCTGGCCGAGGTCTATGGCCCGACGCCGGAAATCCGCCGCGAAGCCGCCGCGAAGATCCGCGCCGCCTTTGAACAGGTGCCCTATATCGTCGATGTCGACGACAGCTATGGCACCGCCGCGCGGCGGCTGCGGGCCACGATCTCGACCGATGATCTGGAGTTCTTCTCGGTGCAGGAAAGCGATGTCTTCGACACGCTGGCGCTGCTGAATGCCGGGCAAACAGTGGGTTATTCGCATCGCGGCGAGGGGCGGCAGGCGCTGCCCATCGTGATCGCGCGGGACAAATCCGACCGGATGCTGGACGAACGCTTTCTGTCCACGCCCATCCCCGCCAACACCCTGCCCGGTGCGCGGGGGGTGGTGGAACTGGGTGATGTGGTCCGCATCCGCGAGGAACAGGCCAGCTTCCCGCTCTTCCGCCACAATGGCCGCGCCGCCGAGATGGTGACGGCAGAACTCGCCGGGGATTACGAGGCGCCGCTTTACGGCATGCTCGCCGTCGCCGATGCGGTGGAGAAGATGGACTGGCCCGAGGGGATGAAGCCCGAGATCAGCCTGCATGGCCAGCCGGAGGATGAAAGCCATGTTACCCTGCTGTGGGATGGCGAGTGGGAGGTCACCTTCGTCACCTTCCGCGACATGGGGGCGGCCTTCGCGGTGGCGCTGCTGGGCATCTATATCCTCGTCGTGGCGCAGTTCGGCAGCTTCCGCCTTCCGCTGGTGATCCTGACGCCGATCCCGCTGACCTTCCTCGGCATCATGGCGGGGCATCTGATCTTCAACGCGCCATTCAGCGCGACCTCGATGATCGGCTTCATTGCGCTGGCGGGGATCATCGTGCGCAACTCGATCCTGCTGGTCGATTTCATTCGCCATGGGCCGTCCGATGTAGGGCCGGTGGAGTTGCTGATCCAGGCGGGCGCCATCCGGTTCAAGCCGATCCTGCTGACCGCCATCGCGGCGATGATCGGGGCGGTGGTGATCCTCGCGGACCCGATTTTTCAGGGGCTTGCAATCTCGTTGCTGTTCGGACTGCTCAGTTCGACCCTGCTGACGGTTCTGGTAATCCCGGCGATCTATCGCGTCTTCAAGACCTGACCGTCGCGATAACGTCAATTGGGGGGCGGTTCCGCCCCCACCCTTTTTTACGGCTCAGATCACCTCGATCCAGTTGCGCAGCGCCGGCAACGTGCTCATCCCCTCAATGTGAAGATTACCCGCATGGCCGAAATCCAGCTCGACCGCTGATCCAAGATCATGGCCCCAGCGCGCCACGATCTGCCCCGCAGTCTTGCCCCGGATCATGCTCAGTGCACTATCGTCCAGCCACAGCCGGTCCCCCTCGCGCCCGTCGAAATCGCGGATACTGTCCTTACCGCCACTGAAGACAAAGCGGTCGGCGCCCGAGCCGCCGATCAGAATGTCATTTCCCGCGCCGCCCTCCAGCGTATCGCGCCCGCCACCGCCGATCAGCAGATCATCGCCCCCGCCACCAATCAGCCAGTTCGCAGCCCCGTTCCCGCTCAGCCGGTCATCGCCAGCGCCGCCACGCACCCCTTCGATCTGGCGCAGCAGATCCATCCCCTCCGCCGTGGCCTGCGGTCTGACCAGTGACAGGTTCACCGTCACATCGCGGCGGGTGTTAAATACTGCCCAGTCAAAACCCTTGCCACCGATGAGCGTATCATTCCCGACCCCGCCGGTCAGTGTATCCGCCCCCTTGCCACCATTCAGCAGGTCATCGCCCGCCCCTCCGCTCAGCCGGTCCTCCCCTGCGGCACCGTAAAGCAGGTTGTCCCCTGCATTGCCGGTCAGCCTGTCCGCGCCACCGCCACCGCGCAGCCCTTCGATACCAGACAGACGGTCGATGCCATGGCCCGCGATATCCTGCGCGCCCTTCTGCGCAAGCGAGACCTGCACCCCGCGCGTGCCGGCATAGACCGCCACATCCACTCCGGCGCCGCCTTGCAGCCGGTCATTGCCGGGGCCACCGATCAGCACATCATCGCCCGCACCGCCCCGCAGGCGGTCATTGCCCGCGCGCCCCGCCAGCGTATCCTGCCCCGCCATGCCGTCGAGCCGGTTCGCCGCCGCATCCCCCGACAGCCGGTCCCCGGCAGAGCCGCCCCGCACGCCCTCGACCCCGGACAAAAGATCGCGTCCCTGCCCGGTTTCCTGCGCCCCCCGGATGGCAAGATCAACTTTCACCGGGACAGACCCGGCAAAGAACGCCCAGTCGAACCCGGCGCCGCCGATCAGCGTATCATTGCCCCCATCGCCGGACAGCTTGTCATTGCCACCCCGCCCGTCGATCAGGTCATCGCCACCATCGCCCGAAATCCGGTTCGCCCTGCCATCGCCACGCAGCCGGTCGTCGCGCCAGCCCCCTCTCAGGTTCTCGATGCCCTCCAGCCAGTCGCGGCCGCGACCGCCGGTGTTCTGCCAGCCGGTGAGGGCCAGATCGATCCGTACCTGCGCCCGCCCGGCATAGACGGCCCAGTCCTGCCCCTTGCCGCCGAGCAGCCGGTCGTCGCCATCATTCCCGATCAGCGTGTCAGCCCCGGAACCGCCCATGAGCCAGTCATTGCCGTCACCGCCATCCAGCAGATCGGCCCCACCCCCGCCGGTCAGGGCGTTTGCCCCGTCGTTCCCCGTGATCACATCGGCGCGGCGACCGCCTTTGACATCCTCGATCCCGCGCAGCACATCGCCCAGCGCCGCACCGGCATTCACGCCTGCCAGCGCCAGATGGATCACAACCGGCTGTCGCGCGCCCTGATAGCTGACGCAATCGCGGCCTGGGCCTCCCACCAGCGTATCGGCACCCTGACCACCCTTCAGCGTATCGGCACCCGCCCCGCCGTCCAGCAGGTCATCACCACCGCCACCGGCCAGCCGGTCATCGCCATCGCCGCCGCCCAGCCGGTTGGCCCGGTCGTTGCCCCGCAAGGTATCGGCAAAGCGGCTGCCCGCCAGATCCTCGATCCCGTCATAGCGATCCCCCTGCGCCGCGCCGCCACCGCGCCCCGTGCCCAGATCGGCCAGAACCGCCCGGGACATCGTGTCGTAATCCACCAGATCGCGGCCATTGCCACCGACCAGCAGGTCCCCCCCGCTCGAGCCCTCCAGCGTGTCGTCCCCCGATCCCCCCGTCAGCGTTTCCGCGCTGGCAGCGCCGGACAGCCGCCGCCCGGCGACCACCGCAGGCGCCACCACATGCCAGAGACCGAAGATATCAGACGAGGCAAAGGTCGCCGGGTCGATATTGCGCCCATCCGCGCTGTAGACATACAGCGCCTCGTCTCCCCAGCGGATGACGAGACAGCCGGTGCGCCCCTTCATCGGCAGCACCTCGACCGAATAGATCCGGCCCCAGCCGGAAAGGTCCAGCCGGTCCACGCCCGGCGTGAAATCGCGGATGACATCGGTCTCACCATCCGCCGCCAGCACAAAGACATCGGCACCCGGCCCGCCCCACATCTCGTCCGCGCCCTTGCCGTCCATCAGAATGTCATCCCCGGCGCCCCCCGAGAGCGTGTCATCCCCCGCCATGCCGGCGATCAGATCGTTGGTATCTCCGCCCGCCAGGGACTCTGCGCGCGATGACCCGATGATTTCGGGTGCCAGCACACCAGGATCGACGCTGATGCGATGCAATCCCCGGCCTTCACCCGCAATGACCAACTCGATCCGCCCGTCGGTCACTACAGCCGTGATGGCCGTCACATTATCCAGCGCCAGCCGGTCGTCCTTCAGCACCACACCCGCATGAATAAGCCGCCCGTCCGGCATCAGGACAAAAGCCGAAATCCCTTCGTCTCCGCCCCCCGCGAACAGGAAGACCCGGTCGCCCACCACCGCCGTGGCGATGGCCTGCACGGACTGGAACCGGGTATCCAGCGTGTCGATGACATGATCGGTCAGAACCGCCACTCCGTCGGCATCGACCCTGATGACCGAAATCGAGGAGGAGCCGGCTCCTGCCACGAAAAGCCATTGCCGCCCCCCCGCCTCGGCCACTGCCAGCGCCGACGGGTCGGAAATTCCCATCCCTGCCGATGCGCCGACAGTGCTGGTGGCCTTGAGCGTGCCCGCCGCCGTGACCTGCCAGACCGTCAGCCCGTCAGAGAGACTGGACAGCGAGACAAGGAAGGTCTTGCCGCCGCTGCGCAGCACCTCCAGCGCCGCCACCTCGACCGTCTGATCCTCCGCCGCCAGCGCCACCGCGTCGCGCAGCACCATGCGGCCCGTCCCGTCCAGTGACCAAAGCTGCAACTGCCCCGAACTCTGCCCGGCGATTGCCGCGAAGGTCTGGCCATTGCGGCTGAAGAAGGCCTGCGCGCTTTGTATCCCGTCGGGACCATCCTTCAGACCCAGCCAGCGGTCGATGCCGCCTGCCTTGTCCAGCCAATAGGCGCCCGGCCGCGTGCCCCAGCCGCCTGTCCAGACAAGGATCGGCCCGTCGTCGAGGTTCACCTGCGACAGTTTTGGCGGCGCCGACATCCAGACGCCGGTTGCCAGACCCTGCTGGTCGATCAGCCGCAACCCTGCACCGCTGTCCGTCAGCTCCAGCGCGAGGATGCCTCCCCCCGCGCGGGTCGTCGTATATACATAGGCAACGCCATCCACGAGGCGCGTGCATATGTCGGTAATGCCCGCAATCATTTGCGAAGCCGCGGCCCGGAACGAGCCGATGACCCTGAACCCCAGCACCTCTTCCCCACACACCACATGTCACACCCAAGATCAGGATGCGGGCAAGGTGCTGAGCCGGTGCTTAACGAAGCATGGCAGGGCCGGGCAGCCCCGCGGCATTAGCGAGGCGGTTGGGCCGGAGTTAATTCAAATGAAAGGAATTGGGCGGGCGCGATCAGCGCCCCACACCGACATAGGTTTCAAACCCGGCGGCCAGAACCTCGTCCCGGTCATAGACATTGCGCAGGTCACAGAGGCGCGGGCGCTCCATCTTGCGGGCCAGCTTGCCCATGTCCAGCGCGCGGAACTCGTTCCATTCGGTCAGAAGCACGATCAGATCGGCCCCCTGCGCAGCGCCATAGGGGCTTTCGACCCATTTGACGCCGGGCAGCAGCGCCTCGCCCTCGCGCCGCCCCTCGGGGTCGACCACGCGAACCTTTGCCCCCGCCCCGACCAGCGCCGGAATGATCGTCAGCGAGGGCGCATCGCGCATGTCATCGGTGTTCGGCTTGAAGGTGACGCCCAGAACAGTGATCACCTTGTCGCGCAGCTGACCGTCGCAAAGATCTTCGATCTTCTCGATCATGCGGTGCTTGATTTCCTCGTTCACGCGGATGACCGTTTCGGTGATCTGCATGGGCACGGCATGATCCTGCCCGATCCGCGCCAGCGCCTTGGTATCCTTGGGGAAACAGCTTCCACCATAGCCCGGCCCGGCATGCAGGAATTTGGCACCAATCCGGCCATCCATCCCGATACCTTTGCTGACCGCCTTCACATCGGCCCCCACCCGCTCGCACAGGCGGGCAATTTCATTGATGAAGGTGATCTTGGTCGCCAGAAAGGCGTTGGCGGCGTATTTGATCATCTCGGCGGATTCGAGATTGGTATAGACCACCGGGAAATCACGCAGGCTCAGCGGGCGATAGATGTCAGCCATCACCTTGCGGGCGCGTTCGGTTTCCACCCCAACCACCACCCGGTCAGGGCGCATGAAATCGTCGATGGCCGCGCCTTCGCGCAGAAATTCGGGGTTCGAGGCCACGTCGAATTCCTTGCCGCCCGCCGTTTTCGCCACCGCCTCGGCGACCTTGCGATTGGTGCCCACCGGCACGGTGGATTTGGTGACGATGACGGTATAGCCATCCATCGCCGCGCCAATCTCCTCGGCCGCCGCCATCACATAGCGCAGATCGGCATGACCGTCGCCGCGCCGCGTCGGTGTGCCCACCGCAATGAACACCGCATCCGCCCCGGCCACCGCCGCCGCCAGATCCAGCGTGAAGGACAGGCGACCCGCAGCAACGTTTTTGGCCATAAGCTGATCAAGACCCGGCTCGAAAATCGGCACCTCGCCTGCGCGCAGTTTTTCGACCTTGGCCGGGTCCTTGTCGACGCAAATCACGTCATGCCCGAAATCCGAGAAACATACGCCGGAAACCAGCCCGACATAGCCCGTCCCAATCATCGCAATCTTCATCTGCACGCCTGCTCTTGCGGCCTTCACCGGCCGGTTCCACTGTGCCTCACAGCAAGTTCCGGTCTAGCGTGCGGCAACGGGCGGTGTCAAAGCCCGTGCCACCGAAGGGTCAGCTTTTCGTGGCCAGAACCGAAGGCGTGATGCTGCGACGGTTCAGCATGGCCTCGCGCCATGTGATGTAACTGACCGCTGCGATGATGACGCCACCGCCCGCCAGAACCCAGATATCGACCGTTTCGTGAAACACGACATAGCCCAACAGCGTCGCCCACAGGAGTTGCAGAAAGGTTACCGGCTGCGTCACCGTCAGCGGCGCCACCGCGAAGGCGCGCGTCATGCAGTAATGCCCCGAGGTAGCAAAGGCCGCGACCCCGGCAAGTGCCACCAGTTGCACGGGCGTTACCGGCACCCAGACCGCCAGCGCGAAGGGCGCAAGGCCCAGCGTGACCATCAGGCTCATCATCGCCACCACTGCCCCGGCGGAGGCCATACCGCTCAGCCGTTTCGCCACCAGATAAGACCCGGCAAAGCCGAAGGCCGCCGCCACCTGTGCCAGGTGGCCGTCCGTCACCTCGCGCATCCCCGGTCTCAGGATGACCAGCGCGCCAAGGATCGCCACACAGACCGCAAGGATGCGGCGCATCGCCAGTTTCTCGCCCAGAAACACCGCCGCGCCCACGGTGACCAGCACCGGGTTGAGATAGCCGATCGCCGTCACCTCGGCCACCGGCAGCCGCGCCATCGCGTAGAACCAGCAGATCACCGCCACGGTATGCACGGCCCCCCGCAGTGCGAACAGCCGCATCGCGCCGGGGGCAAAACCGCCCCGCAGCACCGGGCCCAGCGTCGGCAGCAGGAACATCACCCCGAAGGCAAAGCGCAGGAAGGCGCCCTGCGCCGCTGGCAGATCGGTGCCGAGCCAGCGCACCAGCCCGGTAACCCCGACGAAGCTGAGCCCTGAGGCCAGCATCCACATCACACCCTCGACGGGTTTCATCTCTCGCGTCCGATCCATGGTTCGACCCAACCGCAAGGGCAGGGCCGCCGCAAGGACGGCTTTGTCACCGCTACAATCATCCCAGCGCCAGCGCCGCCGCCAGCGCCCACATGATGCAGCCAACCGCCGCCTCCAGCACCACCCAGGCGGCGGGCCGGGCAAAGACCGGCGCCAGCAGGCGCGCGCCATAGCCAAGCGCGGCAAAGAAGCTCAGCGAGGCCGCCGCCGCCGCGATCCCGAACGCAAGCCCGTGCGGTGCATATTGCGCCGAGACCGAGCCGATGAAGACCAGCGTATCCAGATAGACATGCGGATTGGCCCAGGTGAACATCAGGCACATGGTGACAACCCGGCGCAGCGGCACCGGCTCGCTTCCCTTCGGCACCAGTGCCTCGCCCCCCTTCAGCGCGGCGCGGAACCGCAAGGCGCCATAGACCAGCAGGAACGCCACGCCCAGCCAGCGCATCGCCACCCCGAACCACGGCAGCGCCGCCGCGATGGCGCCAAACCCCGCGACCCCGGCAGAGATCAGCAGCGCATCCGAGGCGGCACAGATCGCCACTACCACGCCCACATGCTCGCGCCGCAGCCCCTGCCGCAGCACGAAAGCATTCTGCGCCCCGATGGCCGCAATCAGGCTCAGCGAGACCAGATAGCCCGCAACCACCGCCTCAAGCATGGCTCAGCCCCCGCAGCACCGCCATCGCCTTTTCAGCATCCTTTGCTGGCAGGAAGATGTGGTCGTGATGAAATCCCGCCACCATATTGGCGCTGATCCCGGCCTCGGCCAGCGCCCCCGACACCGCCGCCGTCAGTCCCACCGCCTCCAGCGCCGAATGCACGGTCAGGGTGATGCGCGCCATTGGCCCTTCCGCCGCGAACCCCGCCGCGCGCAGCGCCACCATGGGGGCGATGACGGTCAGCCCCCCGGCCTCGCGCACCAGGGCGAACCAGTCCAGCCCCTCGGGCAATGGACCTGACACCACCGCATAGCCCCAGTCTTGCCCCTCCGGCTTCGGCGCCATTTCCGCCAGAAGCCGCGCCAGATCGGTTTCGCCTGCCATATGATCCTCCGTTTCCGGCTTGACTTAACGGCGCGGCATGGGCGCAATCCAGTTAATCTTTCTGTGTCTGATGAAGTTCTGCTAATGCTCGACTATCCCAATCTCGCGGCCCTTGCTGCCGTCCACCGACGGGGCGCCTTCGATCTGGCCGCCGCGCAGCTGGGCATCACACCCTCTGCCGTTTCGCAACGGGTCAAGGCGCTGGAGGATCGCATCGGCAGCCTGCTGATCCGCCGGGGCCAGCCCTGCATCGCCACTGAAACCGGCCTGCGCCTGATCCGTCATTTCGACGAGGTGATGCTGCTCGAAGCCGCGCTGCCCCTGCCCGACCCGCAACCCGCCACGCTGCGGATCGCGGTCAATGCCGACAGCCTCGCCACCTGGGTTATCCCGGCGCTGGCCGCGGTTGAAGGAATGCTGTTCGACATCGTGATCGACGATCAGGACGTCAGCCAGGACTGGCTGCGCACGGGTGAGGTGGCGGGCGCCATCACCTCACACCCCGGCCCGCTTCAGGGCTGTGACACGCTGCCGCTTGGCATCCTGCGTTACATCGCCGCTGCCAGCCCCGGTTACATCGCACGCCATCTGCCCGAGGGCCCGACACGGCCCGCCATGGCGCGTGCCCCCGGCATGACATTTTCCGACAAGGATCGCCTGCAATCCCTTTGGTTACGGCAAAATCTTGGCAGCGAAATTGCCTTTCCCACACATCGCATCGCGTCGTCGCAGGGTTTTGTCGATGGCGCGCTGGCGGGCCTTGGCTGGGGGATGCTGCCCCTTCTGCAAGCCGCGCCGCATCTGGCCACGGGCCGGCTGCGGGAGCTGATCCCAGACACACCGCTCGATACCCCGCTGCACTGGCAGTTCGCCCGCCGCACCGCACCTGCACTCGCCCCTCTCAGCCGCGCGCTGCAACGGGCCGCCCGTCAGGCGCTGATCACAGCCTGACCCAATTGCTTCTTGCAAAAATACTCAAATCGCAGCCCCGCCATCCGGCGCGCCATAAGAAAAAGGCCCCCGCATCACTGCGAGGGCCCTCTGCTTCCACCAACCCGTTCAGGCCAGTTGCGCCGCCACATCCTCGGGCACGTCGAAATTGTGGGTGACGGTCTGCACGTCGTCATCCTCTTCCAGCAGGTCGATCAGACGCATCAGCTTTTGCGCAGTTTCCAGATCGACCTCGGTCAGCGACTGCGGCTTCCAGATCAGCTTCGACTCCGTCGATTCCCCCAGCGCCTTTTCCAGCGCGTCCGAAACTTCGGACAGGCTCTCGACCGAGCAATAGATCCAGTGGCCCTCGTCATCCGATTCCACATCGTCGGCCCCGGCGTCCAGCGCCGCCATCATCACGTCATCGGCGGATCCGGCCGAAGCGGGATAGGAAATCTCGCCCACGCGGTCAAAGCTGTGCGAAACCGAGCCGGTCTGCCCCAGATTGCCGCCGCATTTGGTGAAATAGCTGCGCACGTTCGAAGCGGTGCGGTTCAGGTTATCGGTCATCGCCTCGACGATGATCGCGATTCCGTTGACGCCGTACCCCTCATACCGGATCTCGGTATAGCTTTCGGCATCGCCGCCGATCGACTTCTTGATGGCACGTTCAATCACGTCCTTCGGCATCGACACGGCCTTGGCCGCCTTCACCGCCAGACGCAGACGCGGGTTCTTGTCGGGATCGGGATCGCCCATCTTGGCGGCGACGGTGATTTCCTTCGCCAGTTTCGAAAACATCTTCGAGCGCAGCTTGTCCTGCTTGCCCTTGCGATGCTGGATGTTCGCCCATTTCGAATGGCCTGCCATGGCCTCTTCTCCCGGTCCCGTATGTATGATGCGCCCCTCTACACCACAGCGGGGGACTGCGGCAACCCCCCGCCCGGCAGCGCGGATCAGGGGAACAGCGGCCAGATCAGCGGGATCAGCGCCGAACAGAGCAGCCAGGTGATGATGTTCAGCGGAATCCCGATCCGGGTGAAATCGGTGAATTTGTAGCCGCCGGGGCCATAGACCATCATGTTGGTCTGGTAACCGATGGGCGTCGCGAAGGCGAGCGTGGCCGAGAACATGACCGCCACCGCGAAGGGCCGCGGATCGGCACCCAGCTGGCGGGCGAGTTCGATGGCAATGGGCGTGTAAAGCACCGCCACCGCATTGTTCGACAGGAACTCGGTCAGCACCACGCCCAGCAGATAGACCACCATGATCATGGCAAAGGGCGGCAACTCACGCATGAACGGTTCGACATGCGTCACGATCAGCGCGACCGCCCCCGATTCCTCCAGCCCCTGCCCCACAGCGATCATCGCGAAGATCATCGCCAGAAGACGGCCATCAACAAACCCCAGTGCCTCGTCACTGTCGACACAACGGGTCACGAGGATGATCGTCACGGCAAACAGGCCCAGCACATAGATCGGCGCGAAATCCATCGCGGACAGGATGACCACCGCGGCCAGCGCACCGATGGCGATGGGCGCCTTGCCCCGGCGATAGGCACGCTGCTTGGGCTTCGACACATCGACCATGTCCATGTCATCGGCAAGCCGCTTGATGTCCTCGGCACTGCCTTCCAGCAGCAGCGTGTCGCCTACCTGCACCACCAGTTCATCCAGCTGGCGCCCGATGTTCTGGCTCTTGCGATGCGCCGCCAGCACATAGACACCATAGCGCCGCCGCAACCGCATCTCGCCCAGTGATCGGCCGATCATGCGGCAGCCCGGCGTGATCAGAACCTCCACCGTCTCTGTCTGCACCGAGGACAGCTTGTCGACGATGCGCATGTCCGTGCGGTTCTGCATGTCCAGCAGTTCAGACATCTCGGTGCGCAACACCACCCGGTCCCCGGCATCCAGCACCACCGCTGCCAGATCGCGGCGCAGCGACAGGTCGCCCCGCAGCACGTCGATCACCCGGACACCTGCCCGCTTGAACTGCTGCACCTCCAGCACCGGCGTGCCGATCAGCACCGAATCCTCGGGGATCGCCACTTCGGTGAAGTATTTCATGCGCTTGCGTTCACCCAGCATCGAGGCCATCGACTGCCGGTCCGGCAGCAGCCGCCGGGCGAAAACCGCCTGATAAAGCCCGCCCACGATCACGACGGCAATCCCCAGCGGCGCAATCTCGAACAGGCCGAAATGCGGCATGCCCGCGCTATGTACCACGCCATCGACCAGAAGATTGGTCGAGGTGCCGATCAGCGAGATCATCCCCCCCATCACCGTCATATGGCTCAGCGGGATCAACATCTTTGACGGGGAGGAACCAATGCGCCCGGCGATCTGGATGACCACCGGAATCATCACCGCCACCAGCGGCGTATTGTTCATGAAGGCCGAGGCAATAGCGATGAAGCCGTAAAGCACGAAGATCGTCATCTTCGGCCGGCTGCCGACATGCGCTTCGGCATAACCGATCAGCATTTCCACCGATCCGGTGCGCACCAGCCCGCCCATCACCATGAACATCAGCGCGATGGTCCAGGGGGCGTTGTTCGACAGAACACCCAGCGCTTCCTTGTAGGGAAGGATGCCCAGCAGGATCATCACCGCTGCGCCGGCGATTGCCGTCACCTCGACCGGAAAGACCTCTTTCACGAACAGGACGAACATCACCAGCAGGATGCCGATGGAAACGAAAGCCTGACTGTCCTGCGCAAGTTCGATGCCGAACATGGATGTCTCCGCTATACTCGACTGACTTGGTAGATAATTATTCTCCATCTGGCAAAGGAAAGTTTTGCCAGATCCTGTCAAACAGCCGAAAAAGGAAAACTCTCTCTCGCCAGCCCGCGTCGCGAAATCCTGTCCGGTCCGCGCGCCGGGATCAGGGCCGCGCCTCCTGCAAACGGCCCCCGATGCGGATCATCCGCACCGACAGCGCCTTGCCGCTGCGGTCATCGGTTTCGACCAGCACACCCGACAGCGTGGCCGGGCCGTTGGCCGGGCTGAAACGGTCCTTCGGCATGCCGGTCACGAAGCGCCGCATCGGCTCCAGCTTCTCCATGCCGATGACCGAATTGTAATCGCCGCACATACCCGCATCGGTCAGATAGGCGGTGCCGCCACTCAGGATCTGCGCATCACCCGTCGGCACATGGGTATGGGTGCCGACAACAAGGCTCGCCCGTCCGTCGCACCAGTGGCCCATCGCCATTTTCTCGCTGGTGGCCTCGCAATGCACATCGACAACGATCGCCTGCGCCAGACCGCCCAGCGGATGCGCCTTCAGCACCGTGTCGATGGCAGAAAACGGGTCGTCGAAGGGCCGCTTCATGAAAACCTGCCCCAGAACCTGCGCCACCAGCACCTTGCGCCCGCGCGCATCCGAAAACAGCCGCGCGCCCTTGCCCGGTGCCAGTTTGGCGAAATTGATTGGCCGCAGGATGCGGTTTTCCTGCTCGATGAAGGGCAGCATGTCCTTCTGGTCAAAGGCATGGTCACCCAGCGTCAGACAATCCGCCCCCGCCGCCAGCAGAGCCTTCGCATGCTCTGCCGTCAGCCCCATGCCCGACGAGGCATTTTCGCCGTTCACCACGACGAAATCGAGCCCCCATTCAGCGCGCAGGCCCGGCAACCGCTCCACGATCGCCGCACGCCCCGCGCGCCCCATCACATCGCCAAGAAACAGGATCTTCATGGGAAATCCCTAGGCCCGCATCGGCGTTAGCGCAAGGCTCCTGCCCTGCTTCTTGTGAAAATACTCCGGGGTCCGGGGCAGCGACCCGGTCCGCAGGTCAGTCCTGGCGCGACCGCCGGAACCGGGGGCCAGCCCCCGGACCCCGGAGTATTTCAGGCAAGAAGCAAGAGGATGCACTGGTCGCGGGGCGGCAAACGGCTATCTTGGCGGCATGAGCATCCTGCCCCCTGCCTTCTCCGACTGGTTCGCCACGCAAGGCTGGCAGTTGCACCCGCATCAGATAGCGATGCTGGAGCGCGGGCAGGATCGCTCAACCCTGCTGATCGCGCCGACGGGCGGGGGCAAGACACTTGCCGGATTTCTGCCATCACTGGCCGAAATCGCGGCAGATCCGCGCGCAGGCTTGCACACGCTCTACATTTCTCCGCTTAAGGCTCTGGCAACCGACATCCGTCGCAACCTGCGGCGCCCGGTCGAGGGGGCGGGACTGCCCATCCGTATCGAGGACCGCACGGGTGACACGACCTACACCCAGCGCCGTCGCCAGCGCGCCGATCCGCCGCATATCCTGCTGACCACGCCGGAAAGTCTTGCGCTGCTGCTGAGCTATGAGGATGCCCCGCGCATCTTCGCCGGATTGCGGCGGGTGGTGGTGGATGAGATTCATGCGCTGGCCGAAAGCAAGCGGGGCGACCAGCTGATGCTGGGGTTGGCACGGCTGGAAAGGCTCGCGCCGGGGCTGCGGCGGGTAGGGTTGTCGGCCACGGTGGAAGACCCCGCCGCTCTGGCGCAGTTTCTGGGCGCCGGAGCGCAGGTGCTGGAAGCCGATCCCGGGCCGGAGCCGGATATCGCCATGCTGGACACCGGCGCCCCGCCCCCCTGGGCAGGCGGTGGAGGACGGCATGCCATTCCGGCGATTCTGGAACAGGTGAAGCGCCATCGCACCACGCTGATTTTCCACAATACCCGCGCGCAGGCAGAGATCTTTTTCCATCATCTGTGGCTTGCGAATGATGAAAGCCTGCCCATCGCCATCCATCACGGCAGCCTTGCCCGCGAAAGCCGCGAGAAAGTCGAGGCGGCGATGGTCGCCGGGCAGTTGCGGGCGGTGATCTGCACCGGCACGCTGGATCTGGGGATCGACTGGGGCGACGTGGATCTTGTGATACAGGTCGGCGCGCCGAAGAACGTCAAGCGGTTGGTACAGCGCATCGGGAGGGCGAACCACCGCTACAACGCGCCGTCGAAGGCGCTGCTGGTGCCCGCGAACCGCTGGGAAGTGGTGGAATGTCAGGCCGCGCTGGAGGCGGTGCGCGCCCGCGATCTGGATGGCGAGCCGCGCGGCCCCGGCCCGCGCGACGTGTTGTGCCAGCATATCCTCGCCACCGCCTGCGCCGGTCCCTTCGCGGCCGATGCGCTTTATGCCGAGGTCATCAGCGCCGGGCCCTATGCGGGGATTTCACGCCCGGAGTTCGACGCCTGTCTCGAATTCTGCGCCACCGGCGGCTATGCGCTGCGCGCCTATGACCGCTGGCAACGGCTGATGCTGCGGGACGGGCTCTGGCAGTTGCGCGATCCCCGCGCGGCGGCGGTGATCCGGCAGAACCTTGGCACGATCATCGACACCGAGGTGCTGAAGGTCCGTCTGCGGGGCCGGGCGCAGCCTCTGGGCGAGGTTGAGGAAGGCTTCGCCGCCAGCCTTACCCCGGGCGATACCTTCCTGATCGGCGGCGAGATCGTGCGCTACGAGGGGTTGAACGAGCTGACGGTAGAGGTATCGCGCAGCCCCGGCCGGGATCCGAAGGTCGCAGTATTCAATGGCACCAAATTCGCCACATCCACCCGACTGACCGACCGCATCCTGCGCCTGCTGCAACAGCCCGCCTGGCCCGATCTGCCCGCCCATACCGCCGAATGGCTGGCCTTGCAGCGCGAGGTGTCGTCCATGCCCGGCCCCGACAGCCTGCTGTGTGAAAGCTTCCCGCATGAGGGCCGCGAGCATCTGTGCGTCTACGGCTTTGCAGGGCGCAATGCGCAGGCGACGCTGGGCATCCTTCTGACCAAGCGGATGGAGGAAACCGGTCTTGCCCCGCTGGGCTTCGTCTGCACCGATTACGCGACCCTGATCTGGGGGCTGGAGCCAGTGCTGGAGGTGGCGCCGCTGTTCGACATTGCGGCCCTGCGGGACGGGCTGGAGGGGTGGCTCGCCGGCAATGCGGTGATGAAGCGCACGTTCCGCGCCTCGGCCATCATCGCCGGGCTGATCGAGCGGCAGCATCAGGGGCGGCGCAAATCGGGGCGGCAGGCAACCTTTTCGTCAGACATCCTTTACGACACGTTGCGCCGTTTCGACCCCGATCACCTGATGTTGCAGATCACGCGAGAGGAGGCCATGCGCGGTCTGGTCGATTTCGGCCGCATTGAGGACCGGCTTTCCCGCGTGCAGGGCCGGATCGACCTCCGCCGGTTACGCAGCGTCACACCTCTGGCCGCGCCGCTGTTCCTTGAGCCAGGCCGCATCCCCGTTCAGGGTGAGGGGCGCGAGCGACTGGCTGAGGCAGCGGCTGCGCGGCTGATGGTGGCGGCGGGTCTCGCCTGATGCGCAGGGGGAGGAACGGATGGAACAGCGGATTCGCGACAGCTTTGCCGCGCAAAGCCTGATGCAGACCTTCGGCGCCACGGTGGCCGAGGTCGCCCCCGGAAGGGTGGTACTTGAGGCGCCGATTGGCGAGGGCGCCCGCCAGCAGCACGGCGCGGGCCATGCAGGCCTGACCTTCGCTCTGGCCGATACCGCCGCAGGCTATGCCGCGCTGACCCTGATGCCCGAGGGGCGCGAGGTGATGACGGTGGAAGCAAAGATCAACCTGATGTCCCCCTGCATCGGCGACCGGCTGATCGCGCGCGGCGAAGTCGCCAAGGCGGGCCGCCGCCTGACCGTCTGCCGCGCCGAGGTGGTGGCGCTGCGCGACGGTCGCGAAACCTGCATCGCGCTGATGCAGGCGACGATGATCCCGGTCGATCCGTGAAAGGACGATACAAACCAGCGCGGTGCAGACCATCCGCGCGGAGGCTCCGAGGGCTGGCTCAACGCCTGCCTCACATGGCACGCCTCCTTGCCACGGGCGTCCTCGTCACCCTTACCGCGCTGCTTGCGCAGCCCGTGTTCGCGCAGGATGCGAGTCGGGACGGGCAGACATGGACCGAGCGGAAATGTGCCCTTTACCGGCGAGCCTTCGACGATGCCCTGCACGCCGTGGGGCGCCATGGAATACGGGAGAGTTTTCTTGCCCGGAATACCACCTTCATCGAAGGCGGCTGCACCGGCAATTCAAAGCTATGCCCGGAAACCGGCAAGGAAATCGAGCTTGCGAACCTGCTGACCGTGATGACCATGAATGAAGGCATGGCCAGCACCTTCGTGCCCTTCGGCTGTCCAAACTGAAGGCGCCCTTACAGCGCCCGCCAGCCGATGTCGCGACGGCAGAAGCCGCCCGGCCAGTCAATCGCGTCGACCATGGCATAGGCGCGGGCCTGCGCCTCGGCCAGGGTCTCACCTCTTGCGGTGACATTCAGGACACGGCCGCCGGTGGCGATCAGGGCGCCGTCGCGGGCGGCGGTTCCGGCGTGGAACACCATGTTGCGGCTGTCTTCCGGCAAGGCGGCGAGGCCCCGGATCTCGCTGCCCTTCTCATAGGCGCCCGGATAGCCCTTCGCCGCCATCACCACGGTCAGCGCGTGATCCTCGGCCCAGTTCACCTGCATCTCCGCCAGCCGCTCCTCGGCGCAGGCTTGCAGCAGGTCCAGCGCCTGCGCGCCAAGCCGCAGCATCAGCACCTGACATTCCGGGTCGCCAAAGCGGCAGTTGTATTCCACCAGTCGCGCCTTGCCGTCCCTGATCATCAGTCCGGCGTAGAGCACCCCCTGATAGGGCGTGCCGCGACGGGCCATTTCGCGGATGGTGGGCAGAACGATTTCATCCAGCGCCGCCTGAGCAATGGCATCAGTCAGCACCGGGGCCGGGGAATAGGCCCCCATGCCGCCGGTATTGGGGCCGGTGTCGCCATCGCCCACCCGCTTGTGATCCTGCGCGGTCCCGATGGGCAGGGCGGTCTTGCCGTCGGAAAGGATGAAGAAGCTGGCTTCCTCTCCTTCCATGAACTCCTCGATCACCACCTCGGCACCCGCATCCCCGAAGGCGCCACCGAAGATCTCGTCGATCCCGGCCAGCGCCTCGGCCTCGGTCATGCCCATGATGACGCCCTTCCCCGCAGCAAGGCCATCGGCCTTCACCACCAGCGGCGCGCCGACGCGGCGGATGTAGTCTTTCGCGACCTGCGCCTCGGTAAAGCGGGCGTAACCGGCGGTCGGTGCATTGCAGGCATCACAGATTTCCTTGGTGAACCCTTTCGAGGCTTCCAGCCGAGCCGCCTCGGCGCTGGGTCCGAAGGTCAGGATGCCCGCCGCGCGGGTCGCATCGGCCACGCCTGCCGCCAGCGGCGCCTCGGGGCCGACAATCACGAAGTCGATGGCGTTTTCCTCGCAGAAGCGCACCACGTCACGGCCGTTCAGAATATCGAGGCTGGCGCATTCGGCGATCTGCGCAATTCCGGCATTGCCCGGCGCCACGATCAGCCGGTCGCATTTCGGGTTCTGCTTGACCGCCCAGGCCAGCGCATGCTCGCGCCCGCCGCTGCCGAGGATGAGGATATTCATGCCGCCGCTCCGTCCGTCAGGGATTGCCGCCTCATAGGGGGGGCCGCGCCCGCTTGCAAGCGCGCAGCGGTCAGTCCTCGTCCGTCACGTCGCTGCCCTGCGCGATCAGGGCGCGCAACAGCGCCTCCAGCCGGGCCGCCTCGGTCGTGCCAAGACTTTCGCGCAGCATGCGGTCGTAATCCAGCGCGCGCTGACCCAGCCGCAGGAACACCTCGCGCCCGGCCGGGGTCAGCGACAGGATTTCGGCCCGCCGGTCGGTCGGGCTGGGGTTGCGCGCCAGATGGCCCTCGGCCTCCAGCGCCGCGACCGCGCGGCTGACCTTGGTTTTTTCGATATGTGAAATGCGGCAGATGTCCCGCGCTGTCATGGCGCCGAAGCGGCCCAGATTGGCCATGACGCGCCATTGCGTGCGGGTCATACCGTAATCGACGCGATAGACCGCATAGAAGGATTTCGACGTCGCCTCCGCCGCCTGATTGAGCAGATAGGGCAGAAAACCGTCCAGATCGAACTGCCCCTGTTCCGCTTCTGTCATCGGCCTTGTCCCCGCCAGTCAGTCATTCCCGGCCAAACTGCCACAGCGGCCCCGGCCTGTCACCCCGGCGCGGCTGTCGTCAGGCTGATACAGGGCGGGGATAGACCGGCAGGCATCCGATGCCAGAGGCCATGCCATGCCCGATGCCGCCCCGCGCGCCCTGCCCCGCCACGGCGAGCCGCGCTTTTCCGATCTGCTGCACGCAACAGCCAGCGCGCATCCGCACCCACGGCTGAGCATTGGCGACATGCTGGCTGCGATGCAGGACCGGGCAGGTGCTGCACTGCTGTTCGTCTTTGCCTTCCCGAACATCCTGCCGACCCCGCCGGGCGTGGCGACGATCCTTGGCCTGCCGATCATCTTTCTTTCGGCGCAGATGGCGCTGGGACAGCCGCCGCATCTGCCCCGGCTGATCGCCGAAAGATCCATGGCGACCGCGCAGGTCCGGCAACTGGTGGCACGCGCCCTGCCGCATCTGCACCGGGCCGAAAGCCTGTTGCGCCACCGCTGGCCGCTGCTGAGCGCGCCGCTGGCCGAACGATTGCTGGGGGTGATCTGCCTGGGGCTGGCGATCCTTTTGTCGCTGCCGGTGCCGCTGGGCAATCTGCTGCCCTCGCTCAGCGTCTGCATCCTCGCACTGGCGATCATGGAGCGTGACGGGCTCTGGGTGCTGGCGGGCCTTGGCGCGGCGGTGGTTTCGTTCCTGTGGCTGGGACTGGTATCCTGGGGCGTGATCCGGGCGGCGGCGTTCGTCATCGGCAACGCCTTCTGATCACATGCCTTCCCAGGGCCGCCGGTCGCGGCGCCAGCGGATGAAATGCACCTCTGCCTCGGCTGCCAGGGCAGCCCAGCGGATCAGCACTTGCGGCCCCGGAAAGCCCATGACCAGCCGCGCCTCACCCTGATGCAACTCCATGCGGGCGGCCCCCATCAGGGCATTCCACGCCGCCATCGCCTCGGCGGGCGGGGTCACGTTCCACGGCAGCAGCAGCCGCCAGCCGGCCTCGGTTTCCTCGGCCCGGAACTCGGGCGATTGCGGAGTGACGCGGGCATAGACCACGCCGCCCTCCGCTTCGACACCACAAAACCCTGCGGTGGCGAAAGCCGCCTGCACCTCTGCCCCGGTCATGCCACCAGCGCCTCCGCCTTCTTCAGATCGACACTGACCAACTGGCTGACCCCCTGTTCCTGCATCGTCACCCCGAACAGCCGGTCCATCCGCGCCATGGTCACGGCGTGGTGGGTGATGATCAGGAACCGCGTCTCTGTGCGCCGGGTCATCTCGTCCAGCAGGTCGCAGAAGCGGGTGACGTTCGCATCATCCAAAGGCGCGTCCACCTCGTCCAGCACGCAGATCGGTGCGGGATTGGCGAGGAACACCGCGAAGATCAGCGACAGCGCGGTCAGCGTCTGTTCGCCCCCCGACAGAAGGCTGAGCGTGGACAGCTTCTTGCCGGGCGGCTGGCACATGATTTCCAGCCCGGCTTCCAGCGGGTCATCGCTTTCCACCAGCACCAGACGCGCCTCACCGCCGCCGAACAGGTGATTGAACAGCGTGCCGAAAGACCCGTTGACCTGTTCGAAGGCGGTCAGCAGACGTTCGCGGCCTTCGCGGTTCAACCCCTGAATCCCGGCGCGCAGTTTCTTCACCGCTTCTTCCAGATCAGATTTTTCCTGCTGAAGCTGGTCATGTTCGGTCTGCACCGCCTTTGCATCTTCCTCGGCGCGCAGGTTCACAGCCCCCAGCGAGTCGCGCTGGCGTTTCAGCCGGTTCACATCAGTCTCCAGCACCTCGGCGGCGGGCATGGCATCCGGGTCGGCCTTCAGCCGGTCCAGCAATTCGGCGGGCGCAAGATCCATCTCCTCGCGGATACGTTCCGCCGCATAGGCGACGGTTTCGCGGGCCGCATCAGCGCGCGCATCGGCGCGGGCGCGGGCCTCGCGGGCCTCACCTGCCAACCGCTCCCCGTCCCGCTCGGCCAGTTGCGCCTCGCGCAGCTTGCCCTCGGCCTCGGCCAGCGCATCGGCGGCCTTGCGGCGACGAGCCTCGGCGGCGTCGATCGCTTCGCCCAGTTCCTCGCGCTTGATGGCGATTTCCTCGGGCGCGGCGCTGGCCTCGACCAGTTCCTCCTCCGCCTCGGCCTTGCGTTCGGCCAGTTCGGCGCTGCGCTTTTCCGCCGTATCCAGACGATGCCGCCAGCCCGAGATTTCCTTGGTGACCTCTTGCCGCCGCCGCACGCGGGCCTCGCCCTCGCGCCGCAGTTCATCCTGTGCCGACCGGCGCGACATCATGGTGATGCGCGCAGCTTCCACCGCCATGCGCAATGCCTCGACCCCGCTGCGCGCGGTTTCCAGATCGTCCAGCCCGCCTGCCCCGGCTTCGGCCTCGGCCAGGCGCGACCGCGCGGCCATCGCCTCGTCATCAAATCGTGTCACGGCCAGCCGCGCGGTCTCCAGCTTGCCAGCGGCGAGCGAGCGGTCAGCCTCGGCCCGCGCCAGTGCCCTGCCCGCCTCAGTCACGCGCTGGTCGGCGGCACGCCGGGCCTCGCGCGCCATCTGATCGGCCCGGTTGAGATCACTCAGACGGGCCTGCAATGCCTCATGCGCCTGTTTCGCGCCCTCAGCCCGCGCGGCGACCTCTTCCAGATCGCGCTTCAACTGCACCAGACGGTTAAGCTGTTGCAGACGCAGCGCGGCGGCCGATGGCGCATCCTCCGCCCCCGCCCGGAACCCGTCCCAGCGCCACAGATCGCCGTTCAGGCTGACCAGCCGTTGACCGGGGCGCAATTGCGCCTGCAAAGCCGCCGCCTGCGCCCGGTCGGCCAGACCGATCTGGGCAATCCGGCGGCACAGCACCTCGGGCACAGTGACATGGGCCGAAAGCGGCTCCACCCCCTCGGGCAGCGGTTGCGGCGCGTCGTAATCCGGCAGCAAGGCCCAGCCGGAACACGCCCCTTCGGCCAGTTCCGGCGCGCGCAGGTCGTCCGCCAAGGCTGCCCCCAGCGCCGCCTCATAACCTGGCGTGACCTGCACCCGGTCCAGCAATTGCGTGCCCGCCTGCGCCTCGCGGTCCACCAGACGGGCCAAAGCCGCGACCTCGGCGCGCAAAGCATTGGCCTCGCCCTCAGCACCAGATCGCGCGGCACGGGCTTCCGCCTCGCGGGTCTGCGTTTCGGCGCGCGCCTCCTCGGCGCTGGCCAGCGCCTCTTCCGCCGCCTCGGCCAGCGCGATGGCCTCTTCCTGCGTCTCTGCCGCGCTATCCTGCGCCTCTGCCGCTGTTTCCAGCGCGCCGGTCGCTGTGGCCACCGCATCCCGTGCCCGAGCCGCCTCGGCCTCGGCCCGCTCCAGCGTGGCGCGGGTATCGGTCAGCAGGCGCTGCGCCGACTGGTGCCGCGCCGCCAGACGCGCGACATCCTCGGTCCGGTCGGCAAGCTGCGCTTCACGTTCCGACAGGATCGCCCCGGCTTCGCGCGCCACTTCCACCGCCTCCGCCAGCCGCTCGTCATGGCCGTCATGGGCGCGGGCCAGCGCCTCCATCTCCCAGTCCAGCCGGGCAATGGTTTCGCCCGCATCGCGGTTCAGCCCGGCCTCGCGCTCCATGTCACGGGCAAGCTGGGCGATGCGGCCATGCAGGGTTTCGATGACCTGCCGCGCCCGCGCTTCCTGATCATTCAGCGCGTCGCGCTGCACCACCAGCCGCTGCAAGACCGCACCTGCGATGGCTTCCTCCTCGCGCCGGGGCGGCAGCAGATCCTCGGCCGCCTCGCGCCGTTTCGTCGCCTCGCGCGCGGCCTTTTCAGCCGAAGCCGCGGCCAGAAGCCGCCCGCGCAGCACATCCTCCGCCTCGGCCCGCGCCAGATCGGCCTCGCGCCAGCGACGATACAGCAGCATCCCTTCCGAACGGCGCAGTTCCTCGCCAATCTCTCGGTAGCGCGCCGCCTGCCGCGCCTGCCGCGCCAGCGTTGCAAGCTGCGCCGCAAGCTGCTCCAGCACATCATCCACGCGGGTCAGGTTCTGCTCGGTCGCGTTCAGCCGCAGTTCGGCCTCGTGCCGCCGCTGATAAAGGCCGGAAATCCCCGCCGCCTCTTCCAGAATACGCCGACGCGCCTTGGGCTTGGCGTTGATCAGTTCCGAAATCTGCCCCTGCCGCACCAGAGCCGGGCTTTGCGCCCCGGTCGAAGCATCGGCGAACAGCATCTGGATGTCGCGTGCCCGCACGTCCTTGCCGTTGGCCTTGTAGGCGGACCCCGCGTCTTTGGTGATGCGACGCACGATTTCCAGCGCATCGGCATCGTTGAACCCGGAGGGCGCCAGCCGCTCGCTGTTGTCCAGCACCAGCGCCACCTCGGCAAAGTGGCGCGCCGGGCGGGTGGCCGCGCCAGCGAAGATCACATCCTCCATCCCGCCGCCGCGCATGGCAGTGGGGCGGTTTTCCCCCATGACCCAGCGCAATGCCTCCAGCAGGTTCGACTTGCCACAACCGTTCGGCCCCACGACGCCGGTCAGGCCATCGTGAATCACCAGCTCCGTCGGATCGACAAAGCTTTTGAAGCCGTTCAGTCTGAGGCGGGTGAACCGCAAGGGAATCTCCGTTTCGGGGGTGGCATCGTCGGGGTTGCGAGGAGTGGAGTCAATCTCTGCCCCCCGCATATGGCGGGGATGGGCGGGGTTATCCCCAAGATGTTGGCTGCTCCCCTGCGCCAAAGCGCCACGAAATCCGGCAATTGACGTAAGGCAAGGCTGCGGCGAGGATCGGGGCATGAGCCTTTCGCCCCCGATCACCGGCGCCTGCCTTTGCGGCGCCACCACCTACCGGCTGGACGCGCCGCCCCTCTGGACCGCGCATTGCCATTGCGCGTCCTGCCGCAAAGCGACCGGGGCGGGTTTTGCCAGCTATCTGGGCGCGGCAGAGGCGGCCCTGCGCTGGTCCGGCCCGGATCGCGCCAGCCATTGCAGCAGCCCCGGCACCTTCTGGGATCGGTGCGGCCAGTGCGGCAGCCCGCTGGCCTATCGCTCGGCCCGGTTTCCGGGCGAGGTGCATCTGCACGCCGCCACGCTGGACCGCCCGCAGGATTTCGTCGCGGAAACCGAGGTGCATACTGACGAACATCTGCCCTGGACCACCCTTGCCGCGCCGCCGCCGCGCCGTCTGGCGCCCGAGGATGACATGGCGCCGGTGCTGGGACTGATCCGCGCGGCCTTCGCCTATATGGACGGGCGGATCGACCCGCCTTCCTCCATGCACCGGCTGACCGAAGCGGATCTGGGCGCGCAGGCAAAGACGGGCGAGGTCTGGGTGATCGGTGCACCGCCCGTGGCCTGCATGGTCCTGACCCCGAAGGCCGATGCGCTTTACGTCGGAAAGGTTGCCACCGCAAAGACCGAGCGGGGGCGCGGCCTCGCCCGCCGCCTGATTACCTGCGCGGAGATGCGCGCCCGCGCACTGGGCTTTCCCACGCTGGAATTGCAAAGCCGGGTGGAGCTGGTGGAAAACCACGCCGCCTTCACCGCGATGGGCTTCATCCAGACCGAGGCCACGGCGCATGCAGGTTATGACCGCCCGACAAGCCTGACCTTCCGCAAGCCGGTCTTGCCCCTTCCCTGAATCCGCGCTTTGTCTCAGTCTCCGACAAAACCCCGGAGGCCGCATGATCCCAGCCCTTCTGACCCTTCTTGGCGCCCAGCTTGCCGGTGAAATGCTGACACGCGTGACCGGGCTGCCACTGCCCGGCCCGGTGCTGGGAATGCTGATCCTGATTGCCGGTTTTGCCGTTTTTCCCGGCCTGGTCACGATCGTGCGCCCGCTCGCGCAGGGCATACTTGGCAACCTCTCGCTGCTGTTCGTGCCTGCGGGCACCGGCGTCGTGGGCCATCTTGGCACGCTCGCGGGCTATGGCCCGGCACTGGCCGTGGTGCTGATCGTTTCGACCATCCTCGCCATCGGCGCCGGGGCGCTGGCCTTTACCGCTGTAGCAAAGCTGATGAAAATGGAACCGGAAGCATGACCGATTTCGCCGAGATCTGGTCTTACCTCGCGCGCGGGCCGCTTCTGTGGCTGACGGCAACGCTCGCGGCCTATGCGGCAGGGGACGCCTGTTTCCGCGCGGCGGGGCGCAAACCCTGGGCCAACCCGGTGCTGATCGCAGTCGCACTGCTGGCGGGGCTGCTGTGGCTGACCGATACGCCTTACCCCACCTATTTCGAGGGGGCGCAATTCGTGCACTTCCTGCTGGGCCCCGCCACGGTCGCGCTCGCGCTGCCGCTGTGGGACAACCTGCCCCATGTGCGCCGCGCCGCGCTGCCACTGCTGGCGGCGCTGGTCACCGGATCTGTGGTCGCCGCCGGATCGGCCGTGGCCATCGCACGGGCCTTCGGCATCACCGGCGAGGTTCTGGCCTCGCTCGCGCCAAAATCCGCCACCGCGCCGGTGGCTCTGGGCATATCCGAGCGGCTGGGCGGCTCACCCACGCTGACCGCCGTGCTGGTGATCCTGACCGGCATCATCGGGGCGATCTGCACCACACCGCTGCTGAATGCGCTGGGAATCCGCGACTGGCGCGCGCGGGGCTTTGCCACCGGCGTCGCTGCCCATGGCATCGGCACCGCCCGCGCCTTTCAGGTGCATCCGGTGGCCGGGGCCTTCGCCGGCCTCGGCATGGGGCTGAACGCGGTGCTGACCGCCTTCGTGGCCCCGCTGGTGCTGCGGCTGTTTCAGTAAAGCCCCGAGGTCGTTCCCAGCACATCGCGAAGCGCATCGGCAATCGGGTCGCTGCCCTGCGCGGGCGGCTGGCCACCCAGCTGGGGCTGCGGCGCATATTGCTGGCCCTGCGGCACACCGCCGACATCGCCGGATGATGCCGAGGCACCGGCGCTGGGTGGCAGACGCGGCTCTGGCACGATCATCGGCAGCGGCGTCGCGGGGATGCCCTTGTGGACCCGCGCCATCACCTCATGCCAGATTTCGGCCGGAAGACCGCCGCCGGTCACACCCTTCAGCGGCGTATTGTCGTCATAGCCCATCCAGACCCCGACAACATAATGTGCCGAGAACCCGATGAACCACGCATCGCGCGAAGCATTGGTGGTGCCCGTCTTGCCCGCAACGGGTGTATCGCCCAGCCGCGCCCGGCCGCCGGTGCCCTTCTGGATCACCTGCGTCATCATATAGGTCAGCAACTGCGCCGCATTCTGGCTGATCACCCGCTCACCGATACCGCCCGACTGGCCGATAAGCTCGGTGTCATCGCCCTGCAACTTCAGTTCCACCAGACCATAGGGCTGCACCGACGAGCCGCCGTTGAGGATACCGGCATAGGCGCCCGTCATCTCCAGCAAGGTGCTTTCCGAAGCCCCCAGCGCCAGCGCCGGACCCGCCGCCAGATCGCTTTTCACCCCGAATTGTTGCGCCACCTGCCGCACCACATCGCGGCCCACCGCCTCGGACACGCGCACCGCCGGGATATTGCGGCTTTCTGCAAGCGCCTGCGTCAGCGTGATCATACCCTTGAACTTCTTGTCGTAATTCTCGGGCGTCCAGGGGCCGGAGCCGGGTATCCGCATCGTCAGCGGCGTATCCTCGACATAATCCGACGGGCTGTAGCCCAGATCCAGCGCAGCGGCATAGACAAAGGGCTTGAACACCGATCCCGTCTGCCGCAGCGCCTGCGTCGCCCGGTTGAAGCTGCCCGCTGCCGCAATCTTGCGCCCGCCGACCATGCCGCGCACGGCACCATCCGCGCTCATCACCACGATGGCGGCCTGCGCTTTGGAGCCTTCCTGCACCTTGGTTTCAAAGACGAATTGCAGCGCGTCTTCCGCGTCGCGCTGGATCTTCTGATCCAGCGTGGTGCGAATGATCACATCCTCGGTGGTTTCCTTGGTCAGGAAGGCAGGACCGGATTCCATGACCCAGTCGGCAAAGAAGCCACCCGCATTCTTTTGCGCAGCCTCCGAAAGCTGTGCCGGATGCGCGCGGGCATCATCGGCCTCGGCCCTGGTCAGATAGCCCTGCTCTTCCATCAGGCCGATAATGACATTGGCCCGGTCCTGCGCCCGTTTCAGATTGTTGGTCGGCGCATAGCGTGAGGGCGCTTTCAGCAGGCCCGCCAGCATCGCGGCCTCAGCCGGATTCACCTGATTGGCCGATTTGCCAAAGTACCGCTGCGCTGCCGCTTCGAACCCACGCGCACCCGCACCAAGATAAGCGCGGTTGAAATAGATCGTCAGGATGTCATCCTTGGAATATTTCCATTCCATCGCCAGCGAGAAGGGAATCTCCTTCACCTTCCGCCACACCCCACCCGAGCGGCAGTCTTCCTCGTAGGCGGCTTCGGATTTCCACTGTTTCGCATCATATTCGACGCCAAGGCACAGAAGCTTTGCCACCTGCTGCGTGATGGTCGAACCGCCGTTGCCCTCCAGCGGGCCACGGCCTTCGGCAAGGTTGATGCGGATGGCCGAGGCAATGCCGCGCGGGCTGACGCCGAAATGATGGAAGAACCGCTTGTCCTCGGTCGCCACCACGGCATTCTTCAGGTGTTTGGAGACGTTTTCGGCGGTGATCATGCCGCCGAAGGTTTCGCCGCGCCAGGCAAAGACCTTGCCATCGCGGTCCAGCATGGTCACCGATCCGCGCGCGCGGGCATCCACAAGGTCCGATACCTGCGGCAGGCGCTGTTCAAAATAGAAGGCCGCGCCAAACAGGATCAGCCCGACAACGGCTGTGACGCGCCAGCCGATTCCCCAGACCACCCGCCAGATCATCGACAGGATGCCCAGAATGAACCCCATGATCAGACCGTGCTTGCGGGGCGGGCGTTTGCGCGGAGCGGGCGACTTCTTCGCGGCAGCAGGCTTTTTCGGCGGCGGCTTGGCCCCGCCCCCGCCATAGCGCCGATCCGCCACCAGCGTCTTGCCCTTGTTTCCCGATCCACTCATGCCCGTCACGCCTGCTCTGATCTTGTTTTGGGGAATCTTACCCTGTCGCACGCCTGTTGTGGAGGGCATGCGCCCGCGATTCGCAATTCGTTTCCGCACAAAAAATATGCAGTCGCAGGAGAAAGTGCAAAAAATGTGCAACTTATCGTCTCCTGCCCGCCCCTTGCGGACGTCGTTTCTTGTGCACTCGCAGCATTCTCCGCCTTCTGAGTGCGCAAGGCCCCGCAGCGGGCCGTCTGCCAGAGAAGGGGACGCACGTGAAACTGATCATCGCAGCAATCAAGCCGTTCAAGCTTGAGGAAGTCCGCGAGGCGCTCACCACCATCGGGGTGCGCGGGATGATGGTAACCGAGATCAAGGGCTTCGGCTCGCAGTCGGGTCATACGGAAATCTATCGCGGCGCCGAATATGCCGTGAATTTCGTGCCGAAAGTGCGGCTGGAGATCGTGGTCTCCGACAGCCTGGCCGATCAGGTGGTGGAAACGATCCGCTCCACCGCCCGGACCGACAAGATCGGTGACGGCAAGATCTTCGTTCTGGATGTCGAACAGGCCGTGCGCGTGCGCACCGGCGAAACCAATGACGACGCGCTTTGAGATGCGGGTGGAAGGGGAAACAACGACCATGAAAACTTTGACCAAACTCTCTGGCCTTGCGGGGCTCGCGGCAGTGACCGCGCTGCCCGTCTGGGCACAGGAAGCCACGGCCGAGGCCACCGAAGCCGTCGCCGAAGTCGCGCAGGTGATGGACAAGGGCGACGTCGCCTGGATGATGACCTCCACCGTTCTCGTGCTGTTCATGACGCTGCCGGGCCTCGCGCTGTTCTACGGCGGCCTCGTGCGCACCAAGAACATGCTGTCGGTGCTGATGCAGACCACGCTGATCGCCTGCGTGATGATGCTGGTCTGGGTGATCTACGGTTATTCCTTCGCCTTCGGCGGCGGCACCTCGCCGTTCTGGGGTGGCCTCGGCAAGCTGTTCCTTGCCGGTGTGACGCCTGACAGCATGTCGGCCACCTTCACCGACGGCGTGGTGATCCCGGAATACCTGTTCATCGCCTTCCAGATGACCTTTGCGGCCATCACCCCGGCCCTGATCATCGGCGCCTTCGCCGAACGGGTGAAGTTCACCGCCGTGCTGCTGTTCAGCGTGCTGTGGGGGACGTTCTGCTACTTCCCCATCGCCCATATGGTATGGGACGGCGCGGGCCTGATCTTCAATATGGGTGCCATCGACTTTGCGGGCGGCACCGTTGTGCACATCAACGCCGGGATCGCGGCGCTGGTCGGCAGCCTCGTGATCGGCAAGCGCGTCGGCTACGGCAAAGAGAACATGGCCCCGCATTCGATGGTGATGACCATGATCGGCGCCTCGATGCTGTGGGTCGGCTGGTTCGGCTTCAACGTCGGCTCGAACCTTGAAGCCAACGGCGGCGCGACGCTCGCCATGATCAACACCTTCCTCGCCACCGCTGCCGCCGCTGTCGCCTGGTCTGCGCTGGAAGGCATGCTGCGCGGCAAGGCCTCGATGCTGGGCGGTGTGTCGGGCATGGTGGCCGGTCTCGTGGCCATCACCCCGGCCTGCGGCACCGTCGGCCCGATGGGCGCCATCCTGCTCGGCGTGATCGCTGCTGCCATCTGCTACTACTTCGTCACCGTGGTGAAGATCAAACTCGGCTACGATGACAGCCTTGACGTGTTCGGCATTCACGGCGTGGGCGGTATCGTCGGCGCCATCGGCACCGGCATCTTCTCGGCGGCGACGCTGGGCGGCGTGAACGGCGACGACTACTCGATCGCGGCGCAGACCTGGGTGCAGTTCCAGTCGGTCGTCATCACCATCGTCTGGAGCGGCGTGATCTCTTTCATCCTCTACAAGCTGGTGGACATGGTTGTCGGCCTGCGCGTGGATAATGACAGCGAGCGTCAGGGCCTTGACCTCACCTCGCATGGTGAAAGCGCCTATCACGGCTAAGCGTCCCGGCGGGCCGACCTCCTCCCCGGCCCGCCACACCCAGCCCGACCTCGGGCAAAGGAAAAGGCCCGGAGCAAGCTCCGGGCCTTTCAAATTTCTTGCAAAGAAATTTGCAAAAGTTTTCAGGAAAACTTTTGCGTCACCCCCGCCGTCACAGGACCGAAGCCACGGCACGCGCCAGCACCGGCACGGTTTTCGCGTTCAGCCCTGCGATGTTGATGCGCGAGTCGCCCACCATGTAGATGCCATACTCCTCGCGCAGCCGGTTCACCTGCGCCTCGGTCAGCCCCAGCCGCGAGAACATGCCACGATGGTGGGCCACGAAATCGAAGCGGTCGGAATTGGTCGCCTTGCGCAGTTCTTCCGCCAGTTGCTCGCGCAGGCCCAGCATGTTCAGCCGCACCTCCTCCAGCTCGGCCTTCCAGTCGGCGGTCAGCACGGCATCCTCAAGGATCACCGTCACCACCCGCGCGCCATGATCCGGCGGGAAGCTGTAGTTCTGGCGGTTCAGGAAGGCGAGATTGCCCTGCGTGATTTTCGTGGCCTCCGCATCCTTCGACACGGCGATCAGGATGCCGGTGCGTTCGCGGTAGATCCCGAAATTCTTGCTGCACGAAGCAGCGATCAGCACCTCGGGGAAGCTTTCGGCCACCAGCCGCGTCGCAGACGCATCGGCCTCCAGCCCGTCGCCAAAGCCCTGATAGGCCAGATCGACCAGCGGCAGCGCACCGCGCCCGGCGAGAAGCTCCACCGCCTCGGCCCATTGATCGGCGGTCAGGTTCGCGCCGGTCGGGTTGTGGCAGCAGCCATGCAGCAGCACCACATCACCCGGCTTCACCCGGCCCAGATCCTCCATCATCCCTGCGAAATCGACACCGCCGCTGGCCGCGTCGAAATAGCGGTATTCGGCCATCGGAATGCCGAGATATTTGATGATCGACGGATGGTTCGGCCAGGTCGGTGCCGACAGCCAGACCGTCGCCTTCGGATCGGCCAGCTTCACCAGTTCCAGCGCCTGCCGGATGGCCCCCGTCCCGCCGGGCGTCGCGACCGAAGCCAGACGCTCCTCCGCCACCGCACCGTCAAGGATCATGCGACGCATCGCCATGTTATAGGCGGGCTCACCAGCCAGCGCGGTATAGGTCTTTGTCGTCTCGGCTTCCCAGAGCTTCTTCTCGGCGGCCTTGACCGCCCGCATCACCGGGGTCAGCCCGGTCGGGTCTTTGTAGACCCCGACACCAAGGTCGATCTTGTCCGCCCGCGTGTCTTCGCGGAACATGGCGATCAGTTGCAGGATCTTGTCCTGCGGCTGCGCCTTCAATGCGTCAAACATCCCGTTCACCTTCCAGAGAAGTAGAGCCCCGTGGAAACCGGGCAGGGCTCAGCCTTTGGCGACCCGCAGGTCGTCGTACATGCCCCATTCGGCCCATGAACCGTCATAGAGCGCCCAGTTGCGATGGCCCATCCGTTCCAGCCCCAACGCGAGGATGGCGGCGGTCACCCCGGAGCCACAGGTGGTGATCGCCGGTTTGGACAGATCGACCCCCGCCGCTGTGAAAGCCGCCCGCAGATCGGCGTCATTCTTCATGGTGCCGTCGGCATTGAACAACTCGCCGAACGGCAGGTTCTTCGATCCGGGGATATGCCCCGAGCGCAGACCAGGCCGCGGCTCGGCCACCTCGCCCCGGAAGCGCGGGGCGGAGCGGGCATCGATGATCTCGGCCTCACCCAGCTTGCTGGCATGGGCCACCTGCGTCACATCCTTCACCAGCCCGGCCTGACGGCTGACGGTGATATGGCGGTCACGCAGCACCGGCGGCATGTCCTCAATCTCACGCCCCTCGGCCCTCCATTTCGGCAAGCCACCGTCCAGCACCGCGACATCTGTCTTGCCCATCAGGCGGAAGGTCCACCAGACCCGCGCCGCCGAAAACAGCCCGGCGCCGTCGTAGATCACAACCTGATGCCCGTCACCCACGCCCATGGCGCGCATGCGGCTGATGAATTTCTCGACCGGCGGCGCCATATGCGGCAGGGCCGAGCGCTGGTCGGAAATCTCGTCAATATCGAAGAAACGTGCGCCGGGGATATGACCGGCGTCATATTCGGCTTTCGCATCGCGCCCGGCGTCGGGCATATACCAGCTCGCATCCAGCACCCGCAGATCGGGGTCTTTCAGATGCGCGGCCAGCCAGTCGGTCGAGACCAGCGTTTTCGGGTCGTCGCGGAAGGCGGAAGTCATGCGCGGCTCCTCGTCTAATCAGGACCGGCTTACCGATTGCCGCCTTCCGAGGCAAGCGCCAAGCCACGGCCCGGCGCTGCCGGGCTTACTTTGCCATCGCGCTGCGGATCGCCCCGACAATGGCCAGCAGCACCCCGCCGCCGACACCGCCTGAAGCGATGCTGCCGATGATCGAGGCCGGATCAGTGCCACCCGCTCCGGCCATGCCGCCCGCCCCCAGCATGGCGAGAAGCTGGCTGCCCAGGCCACCGCCCAGAATCCCCACGATCGAATTGCCCAGCGGACCAAGGCTGAGGTTCTTCAGCACGGCGCCCGCGCCATTGCCGCCCAGCGCCCCCGCGATCAGACTGATGATCAGTTCCATGAACTCGTTCCCTTACAGCCGGGCCACAGCGGCCCGATGCGGCAAGCCTGCACCTGCCGCCGCCGCTTGCCAATCACCGCGGCCACCGGAAGTGAGGGGGAATTTCAGCCGTGCCGCAGCAGGCGTTGCTTCTGGCGGTCCCAGTCGCGCTTGGCTTCGGTGGCGCGCTTGTCGGCCATCTTCTTGCCCTTGGCGATGCCCAGCTTCACCTTCACCAGCCCGCGTTCGTTGAAATACCATTTGAGCGGCACGATGGTCATACCCTCGCGCGCGGTCGCATTCCACAGCCGCGCCAGTTCGCGCCGCGACACCAGCAGCTTGCGCTTGCGGCGTTCCTCATGGCCCCAGGTCTTTGCCTCGCGATACGGGGCGACATAGCTGTTGATCAGCCACAGTTCACCCTCCTCCACCGAGGCATAGCTTTCGCCAAGGTTCGATCCGCCCTGACGCAGCGATTTCACCTCGGACCCCAGCAGCATGATACCTGCCTCCAGATCGCTTTCGATGAAGTAATCGAAACGCGCCCGGCGGTTTTCGGCAATCAGCTTGGAATTGGGATCGGATTTCTGGGCCATGGTCGGCATCAGATAGGCGAGCCGGGAATGAAAGTCCAGATCACCCCCGGTCACACCCCGGATCAGCCACGCGCGGAGGCCCTGCCGCGCAACAGGGTAAAGACCCCGGCGGCCACCACAATCGCGGAACCGATCAGTGTCGCCGCATCGGGACGCTCGTGGAACACCACCATTCCCAGCACCAGCGCGAACAGCAGGCGGGTATAGCGGAACGGCGTCACCACACTTACCTCGCCCGTGCGCATCGCCACGGTCAGCGCCCAGTAGGCAAAGACCCCTACGCATACCGCGCCCGCCAGTTCAACCCATTGCAGCGCGGCCGGAACCACCGCGCCACCCTCCCACAGCAACAATCCCGCGCCGGTCGGCACCATGGCGGCAAAGCCGTAGATCCCGAGTTGCAGATTGCTCAGCACCTTCGGCGCCGCCCGCGTCGCCAGATCGCGCCCGGCAAAGCCCAGAAGCCCGGCAACCGCCAGAAGCGAGGCGGCGCTGAACCCCTCCAGCCCCGGCCGCAGGATCAGCAGAACGCCGGCCAGCCCGACAAGAATGGCCGACCAGCGGCGCCAGCCCACCCGCTCGCCAAAGATCAGCGCGGCCCCGGCCACCACCACCAGCGGCGTCGCCTGAAGGATGGCACTGGCGCTGGACAGTGGCGTCAGCGCGATGGCCAGCGTATAGAACAGCCGCCCGCCGACCTCGAAGCCCGCCTTCCACAACATGCGCGGCGCGACCACGGCAGGATGCCACAGCGCCTGCCCGGCCCGCGCGGTCAGGGCGGCAAAAGCCAGCATCCCGCCGGTACCGAACAGCATCAGCACCTCGCCCACCGGCACCCCCGCCCCGGCAACACGCTTGAGTAGCATGTCCTCAATGGCAAATCCCAGCATGGCCGCCACCATGAACAGACTGCCGCGCAGATTGTCGGTCATCCGTGTCCCCTCGCGTCAAAAAGGCCCCGCAGGTGCAGGGCCTTCATCCTGGTCCAAATATCCCGTGGGCGCGCCGCAGGCGCGGGGGCAGAGCCCCTCTTACAGCAGCCCCGCGTGCTCCATCGCCGCACGGATGCGCGCCTTGGTGCCATCGGTGAGCCCGACCAGCGGCAGACGCACCTCCTCGCTGCACAGACCCAGCAGCGAAAGACCGTATTTGGCCCCCACCAGACCCGGCTCGATGAAGATCGCCTCATGCAGCGGCATCAGACGATCCTGATATTCCAGTGCCCTGGCATAATCACCGGCCAGCGTCGCTGCCTGGAACTCCGCGCACAGACGCGGCGCCACGTTCGCCGTGACCGAGATGCAGCCCACGCCGCCATGGGCGTTGAAGCCCAGTGCCGTCGCATCCTCGCCCGAAAGCTGAATGAAATCGGCACCGCAGCTTGCGCGCTGCTGGCTCACCCGCTCAATCTTGCCGGTGGCATCCTTCACGCCGACGATGCGCGGCAGTTTGGCAAGCGTGCCCATCGTCTCGGGGGTCATGTCCACGACGGAACGGCCCGGAATGTTGTAGATGATGATCGGCAGCGCCGAGGCATCATGCAGCGCGGTGAAATGCGCGATCATCCCGGCCTGGGTCGGCTTGTTGTAATAGGGCGTCACCACCAGCGCCGCATCGGCGCCCGCGCGTTCGGCATGCTGGATCAGGCCGATCCCTTCGGCCGTCGCATTGGACCCGGCCCCGGCGATGACCGGAATGCGGCCCGCCACGGTTTCCACCACGATCTCGATGACCCGGCCATGTTCCTCGTGGCTCAGCGTCGGGCTTTCGCCCGTGGTCCCCACCGGAACCAGCGCGTTGGAGCCTTCGGCGATATGCCATTCGACCAGCTTCTTGAGCGTTTCCACATCCAGCTCGCCGTTCTTGAACGGCGTGACAAGGGCAGGCATGGACCCTTTGAACATGACACGCATCTCCTGAAGCTGGGGCAGACTCGCCCGGTTGAACGCCTTTCCTCTAGCGATCCCTGCGGCAATTGCCAAGGCAAAGCGCAGCGCCCCGCCCGCCTGCGGGCGGCAAAATTCTTGCGAAGAATTTTGGGCGGCGCCGGGGCGCCGGTCGCCGCCGCTGGCGTCGAAGTGAATTGCCCCTGCCGCGCGCTTGCGGCAGGTTCGGGGCATGAAGCGCCTTCTCCTTGCCGCCAGCCTCGCCCTTGCCCTGCCCGTCGCCTCGCCCCCCGCCGTGGCGCAAACCGACACGCCCGGCGCCCTGCGTCTGGCGCTGAACGAAGCCGGGCGCCGCAACTGGCCCGAGGCCATGCGGCTGGCTGCCAGTACATCCCCCGTGGGTCGCGACATCATCGAATGGCAGCGGTTGCGCTCCGGGGATGGCACGCTGACGGAATATGAGGACTTTCTCGCCCGTCGCCCCGACTGGCCCGGCCTGCCCTATCTGCGCGAAAAAGGTGAAGAGGCAGTGGCGCGGTCCACCACGCCCGGCCGGGTTCTGGCCTGGTTCGGCAGCCACCTGCCCGAAACCGGCACCGGCAGTCTGGCCGTCATCAGCGCGTTGCGCGCCAGCGGCCGTGCACCCGAGGCTGAGGCCGAGGCCCGCCGTGCCTGGACCGACTTACCGCTGACGCCCGAGGACGAGGCGGCGCTGCTGGGTCTTTACCCCGGTCTGACGACTTTGAACGCGCAACGGCTGGAACGCCTGCTGTGGGACGGCCGCGCCGCCGAGGCAAAGCGGCTGTTGCCGCGCCTTTCGCCGGACTGGCGCGCGCTGGCCGAGGCGCGGCTGGCCCTGATGGCGCGCGACACTGGCGTCGATGCCCGGCTGGCGGCCCTGCCCCCGGCCATGGCGGCCCATCCGCTGATCGCCCATGCCCGCATGGACTGGCGCATCGCGCGCGATCTCTGGCCCGAGGCGACGGCGCTGATGCTCGACGCATCCGCCAAGGCCGAGACGCTGGGCCGCCCCGAGGCCTGGGGCAAGCGCCGCGCCCAACTCGCGCGGAAGCTTCTGCGCGATGGCGATGCGAAATCGGCCTATCGCATCGCGGCCCGGCATTATCTTACCTCGGGCGGCGATTATGCGGATCTGGAGTTCCTCGCGGGTTTCATCGCCCTGCGCAGGCTGGGGGATGCACAGACCGCCCTGGGGCATTTCCGACATCTGGAACAGAATGTCGCCACACCCATCTCGGTCTCACGCGCGCTTTACTGGCAGGGCCGCGCGCTGGAGGCTTTGGGCGATCCCGCCTCGAAAACCGCCTATTCCCGTGCGGCCACGATGCAGACCGCCTATTACGGGCAGCTTGCCGCCGAACGCATCGGCCAGCCACTCGACCCGGCGCTTCTGGCGCCCCTGCAAGCACCCGACTGGCGCAACCGGACCTTTGCCCGCTCCAGCGTGCTGGAAGCCGCGCTTCTGCTGTTCAACGCAGGCGACCGGACGCTGGGGAAGCGGTTCATCCTGCATCTGGCCGAAGGTCTGGGCCCGCAGGATACTGCCAGCCTCGCCAATCTGGCGCTGACCATCCACGAACCGCATGTTGCCGTGCTGATCGCCAAACAGGCGGCCGAGCGGGGTGTGATCCTGCCTGCCGCCTATTTCCCCGTACCTGATCTGGTTCCGGCCGAAGGGCTGGCGGTATCACGCGCCTTCGCGCTGGCCATCGCGCGGCGGGAAAGCGAGTTCGACCCGGCGGCGCATAGCCCGGTGGGCGCGCGCGGGCTGATGCAGCTGATGCCGGAAACCGCCAGACGCACGGCAGCCGAGATCGGGCAGCCCTACGAACTGGCGCGGCTGACCTCCGACCCGGCCTATAATGCCACGCTGGGATCGGCCTATCTGGCAAAGCTGGTCGAGGAATTCGGGCCATCCATCGCGCTGGTCGCCTCGGGCTACAATGCCGGGCCGGGACGTCCGCGCCGCTGGATCACCGAATTTGGCGACCCGCGCAGCGATGCGGTGGATGTGGTGGACTGGGTGGAGATGATCCCCTTCACCGAGACCCGCGCCTATGTGATGCGGGTCGCGGAATCGCTGACTGTCTATCGTGCCCGCCTGCGCGGCAGCCCCGGCCCGATCCGCCTGATCGCCGAGCTGAAGGGCTGAGGGGTCAGCGCCCCTCGGCCCATTCCGGCAGCGGGAACAGCCGGTCATAGCCCCAGTTAAACGCCCAGGCGTAGACCATGTAGAACAAAGCGAAGCCCAGATCGAGCAGCAGCGCCTCGGTCAGGCTGACGCCCAGCCACCAGGCGATGAAGGGGGCCAGCACCGCCAGCAGCCCCAGTTCGAACAGCACCGCATGCAGGATGCGCAGACCCGGCCCCTTGCGGGTATCGCCGCGCCGGTGGTGCAGGATCAGGTCGAACCCCCAGTTGTAAGCCCAGGTCCAGATCACGGCCAGCGTGGCGCTGCCCACCGTCACCACGCCCACATGCGCGGCGGGCATGTCCAGCAGCAGGATCGCCAGTGGCGTGACGATCAGAAGCCCGAGGATTTCGAAACTCAGCGCATGGCGCAAACGGTCACAGAAGCTGCGCATCTTGCGGCCCTTTCCTTTCGGGCGGGCCGTCCCGCGATGTAGTTCCCTGGAAGGGCCGTCCCTTCCCGGCGCAAGATAACCTTCCCGGCGCACGGGAAAAGGGGGCCGGGCGAGGAAAACCGCAGCGTGACCTTCCGGCAACCACCCTGCTCAGATGGTCAAATCCAGCACCACGCTGCCGCGTTTCGCGCCGCTGTCCGCAATCGCGTGTGCCTCGGCGATACGTTCGAACGGCAGAACGCAGTCGATGACGGGGCGGAAGTGCCCGCGCGCAACAAGATCGGCCAGGGCTTCCAGATCGGCGCGGGTTTCACCGGCCATCCCGACATGCAGCTTTTGTCGCCGCAGCGCATTGCCCACCGGCGCCAGCATGCCGCCCAGCCCGGCTGCCACCATCAGCAGCCGCCCGTCTGGTTCCAGCAACGCGCGGGCAGTGGGGCGCGGCAGGTCCATCGTATCCAGTACCACATCCCAGCGCCGTGCCTCGTGCATCAGGGCGGCCGGGTGAAACGGCAGCGGCTCGGCCCCCAGCCCGGCCAGCAGCGCGGTATTTCCGGGCCGGGTCAGGGCCGCGACCCCGGCCCCCAGCGCGCGACCGATCTGCACGGCCGCTGTGCCGACAGCCCCGGCGCCACCAATCACCAGCAGTCGCTCCCCCGCCCGCAGCCGCGTTACACCCCGCAGAAACGTCAGCGCCGTGGTGCCCCCGAAGGCCATCGCAGCGGCCTCATGCAGGCTCAGCGCCCCGGGTTTGCGGATCAGCGGGCCGTTGGCCGGCAGCACGGCATAATCGGCATGAACACCGCCGCGCGCCATGCCGACCACCAGATCGCCTGGCGCAAAGCCCGTGGCGCCCGGCCCCAGCGTCTCGACCCTGCCGCAGAACTCGGCCCCCAGCACCGGCTGACGCGGGCGGCGCAGGCCGAACAGCACCCGGCCCAGCACCCCCATCCCCGGTGGCATCCGCATCGCGCGGATGCGCGCATCCCCGGCGCTGACGGTCGTCGCCAGAACACGGATCAGCACCTGCCCCGGTCCGGGCACCGGCACGGGCCGATCCTCAATCCTCACCACTCCGGGGCCGCCATAGTCCCGACATATCGCTGCGCGCATTTCTGTTTCCCTTGCCTGTTGCGGGCAGAGGCTGGGCAGGCAAAGCCCGCAGGGCAAGTCGGCAAGGGGTTGAAATCCGGTCTTTATTCCGCAGGTTTAGTCACGGCACGCTCGCGGGCCGAGATGTAAAGGGCGCAGGCCATCAGGATGCCGACGCCCACGAAGGTCCACAGATCCGGGAAATCGCCGAAGAACCACCAGCCCACGGCAACGGCCATGATCATCTCGGTATAGGCCAGGGGGGCCAGCAGGCTCGCCTCAGCCCGGTCATAGGCCATGACGATCAGGTAATGGCCGAAGGTCGCCACAAAGCCGAGGGCGAGGAACAGCGCCCATTGCGCAGGCGTGGGCGCCTGCCAGACCGGGATCACCGCAAGGCTGACGGCAATGGCGCCGATCAGGCTGGTCTGGAAGGTGGTGACCATCGCGTGATCGCGCCCCGCCATGCGCCGGGTGATCAGCATGTAAAGCGCAAGGCTCGTCCCTGCGGCAAGTGCCAGCAACATGCCCGGATTGACCGCCTGAAAGCCGGGACGGATGATGACCAGCGTACCGATGAAACCCACGGCGACCGCAGCCCAGCGGCGCGGCCCGACCCTTTCGCCCAGCACCAGCGGCGACAGGGCGGTGACCACCAGCGGCTGCACGAAGAAGATGGCCAGCGCATCGGCAATCGGCAGAAACTTCAGCGCGAAGAAGAAACAGAAGGTCGCCCCGATGAGGAAAGCCGTGCGCAGCGCATGCATCCCCGGCCGCGAGGGCCAGAGCCCCCGCATCCCGCCGATCCGCGCGGCGAAGGGCGCGGTCATCAGCGTGCCCATTGCCATGCGCGCCCAGACGATTTGCAGGATCGGCATGCCCTGCTGACCCAGTGTCTTGGCCACCACATCCAGAAACGGCAGCACCGCCATTGCCGCCAGCATCAGCCCGATCCCGGCCAGCGTTCCGCGTCCCTGCTCCATCCTGTCCTCCTGCCCTCGCCCGGTGCAGGGTCACGGGATTTTCCGTGTGTTTCCCGCCTGATGGCGACCTCGCGCAGGGGAAACCGGCAAATCCGCTTCCCCTGAGGCGCCGAACCTGTGACAATGGTTGCAAAAGAACAAGAGGACCATGATGCCCGAAACCAGAACTCCCCGCCTGTGTGTGCTGATCGACGCTGACAACGTGCCCGCCGGCTATGCCGAAGCAATCTTCGAGGAAATCGCCGCCTTGGGCGAAGCCAGCGTGCGCCGCATCTATGGCGACTGGTCGGCACAGCGTCTTGGCGGCTGGGCAAAGAAGGTCGCGCGGCTGGGCATGGTGGCGGATCAGCAGTTTTCCAACACCAAGGGCAAGAATGCCTCGGATATCGGGCTGGTGATTGCGGCGATGGATTTCCTGCATTCGGGCCTGTTTGACGGGTTCGTGCTGGTTAGCTCTGACAGCGATTTCACCCGTCTGGCCGCGCGCATCCGCGAACAGGGTCTGGATGTTTACGGCATCGGCGAGAAGAAAACGCCCGAAGCCTTCCGCATGGCCTGCAAGCGGTTCATCTATGTGGAGAACCTCGGGGCCGAGGAAAGCGATGACCACACGCCCGAGCCACGGATAGACCGCGCGCCGGAGCCTGTGGATACCACGCCCGCCGATACCCCGGCCGAACCGCGCGCCCCGCGTGGCAGACGCGAGACGGAATCGCCGCAAAAGGCCATCCCGCTGATCGCCGCCGCGATGCGCGCCATCGACCCCGAGGGCGAATGGTATTCGCTGGGCCAGATCGGCCAGTATATCACGCAGGCCAATCCCGATTTCGACACCCGCACCTACGGCAGCGCCAAACTGTCTGACCTGATCCGCAAGATCTCCAGCCGGTTCGAGGTGAAACCGGGTCCGGGTGGTCAACTGCTGGCGCGCGACCGCTCCTGACCCATCGCCATGACAGGGCCATAATCGGCGACTTGACTGGCTGAAACCAGTGCGAGTCTCCGATGAATGCCTTGTCCCCCGAACTCATGGCGACCCATACCTCCGGTCGCGCCCGTGTTGCCCTGCTGGTCGATGGCGAGAACCTCGGTGACCGCCATGCCGGATCATTGATCACACAGGCCGCAAAACATGGTGCGGTGACGGTCAGGCGCGTCTATGGCGATGCGGTCAGGCTGCCGCGCTGGGACGCGGCGCCCGGTTACCGGCTGGTCCATGCCGGACGTGGCAAGAACGCCGCCGACCTGCTGTTGTGCATCGAGGCCATGGCGCTGGCGCACGAACGCCTTGCAGATGTTCTGGTGCTTGCCAGCAATGACGGCGACTTCAGCCATATCGCCATTCACCTGCGCGAACGCGGCATTCCGGTCTATGGCATGGGCGAGGCTGCGGCGCCGCAAAACTGGCGCAAAAGCTGCACGGGGTTTGTGGAGTTGAAATCTGCGCCGGGACCGACACAAACACCCGTGCCCAAGCCAGCGCATGTCCTGCCGGCCAACATTCCTGAAGCCACCCTGCTGAAGGATGTAGAAAACTTGCTGCGTGACAGCGCATCGGGTGGTGCCTTGCCACTGACCAAAATCGGGCAGGAGCTGAAGGGCAGATTGAAGGCCACGGGGCACGCAAGCTGGGGCAAGTTTCTGTCTGCCCATTCCGACCGCTTCAGGCTGGACAAGTCCACGCCCGGCGGCAGCGTCCGGCTGCTCTAACGCACCCCGTAGCGCGCCAGAAACATCTCGACCGCGCCCGAGACCACCTTGTCGGCCTCCTGCGGCGGACAGCAGGCGGCGACGCCGAAGATCGTCTGTTCGTGCAGTGTCACCTTGCACAGCGCCGCGAACTGGTCGGCGGCGAAGGCCAGATCGTCGATCTGCAACTCGCCACGCTCCACCGCCTTGGCGAGGTATTCCATCAGCCGCTCCCGCACCAGCACAGGGCCGGAATGGTAGAACTGATGCCCCAGTTCGGGGAAGCGCTCGCTTTCCGCCACGCAGATGCGGAACACCTTCTGTGCGAAATCGGACATGAGGAAGGCGACCATGCGCCGCGCCGCCTCGGTCAGCACCTTGTCGACAGGGGCGTTCTGGTCGATCAGCTCCACCGCCTCATCGGCCTGACGGCGGCACTCGCTTTGAGCCACCTCCATGAACAGCAGACGCTTGTCAGGGAAATAGCTGTAAAGCGTCGCCTTGCTGACCCCCGCCTCGCGGGCGATGTCATCGACCGAGGCACCCTCGAATCCGTGTTGCAGAAACACGTTTCGGGCGCCTTCCAGCACCTGATCGAACTTCCGGCCCTTACGGGCGCGCGGCATTACCTGGCTTTCCATCACACCAGAGTAGACGAGCCGACCGGGCGCCCGCAAGCACCGGCGCTCACAGACCCTGCGAGCAGGTCGCGCCGCCGATGGCCACCGGATCGGTGCAGGATTGTGTGACGGGCGGCGCCGGGTCGGGGAAGGTCAGGCGCGGCAGGTCGAAAGGCGCGCCCCCCGCGGCGGCGAGGGTGGGCAAGGCGGCAAGGCAGAGGGCGGCAAGGGTCAGGCGCATCAGGGGGCTCCACAAACTGAACGACTCGGTTCATTTTGTGAAAGTGAACCGAACTGTTCAGATTTTCAAGTCCCCGTGGCAGATAATCGCAGCACCGGCCCCGCTGCTGCGGTCGCATCTTCGGGATCATGCGTCACCATCAGCGCCGGAATACCCCGTTCAGCGATATGGGCGAAGGTGAAGGCGCGCATTTCAGCCCGCAACCCGGTGTCCAGCCGCGAGAAGGGCTCATCCAGCAAAAGCGCGGCGGGATCGGCAAGCAGCGTGCGCATCAGCGCCGCGCGCGCCCGCTGCCCGCCCGACAGGGTAGCCGGGTCTCGCCCCTCCATCCCGGCCAGCCCCGCGCGCTCCAGCGCGGTAGCCACGGCCGCACGGCGCGCGGCGCGCCCCTTCACGGCGGGGCTCAGCCCGAAGGCAAGGTTGTCGCCCACAGACAGGTGCGGGAACAGCAGCGCCTCCTGAAACATCAGCCCGATGCGCCGGGCTTCGGCGGACAGGTGCGTCACATCGCGTCCTTCCAGCCAGACCCGACCCGCGCAACGAAAGCCCGGCGCCAGATGTCCCCCCACCGCATCGAGCAGCGTGGATTTCCCGACGCCTGATGGCCCCATGACACTGGCCACCTGCCCCGGCTCGACCCGCAGGCTAACCTCGAACAGCGGCCTGTCGGCGCGGGGCAAGGTGACCATCAGCTTTTCCAGAACAAGACTCATGCGGGCACGGCTCCGGCCAGATCGCGGCAGTTGCGATGCACCCATGCGGGTAGCAGCGCCGCCAGCGCATAGGCAACGAAGGGCACCAGCGCCTGAAGGCTGGCATAGACCGCCACCACCCGGCGATCGGAGGAGGACGACAGCGTCACCGCCTCGGTCGTCAGTGTCGTCACCCTGCCTGCGCCCAGAAACAGCGTCGGCAGATATTGCGCGACCGACACCGCCACGCCAATCGCGGCGGCTGTCAGGATCGGGCGCAGCAGCATCGGCAGCTTGACGCGGATCAGCCGGCGCCATGGCCCCGCCCCCAGTGCCGCCGCCGCGCGGCTGAGGCGTGGGTCAAGCGCCCGCCAGGGCGCGGTCAGCGCGATCATCACATAGGGAAAGACGAAAATCGCCTGCGCCCAGATCACCGCGCCGGGGTGACCCGACAGGCCCGCCCGCAGCGCCACCACGTTCAGCCCGTAAAGAAACGCGATCTGCGGCAGGATCAGCGGCAGATAGATCAGCGCTTCGGCCCAGCGGGCGCGGGTGCGCTGGCCGCGATCCTCTGCCTCCAGCCACAGGATCGCCAGCGCGACGGACAGTGCGGCAGAGGCCAGTGCGAGCCAGAGCGTCATGCCCAAAGCGGCGCCCCAGCGACCCGAGGCCAGCCAGAATTTCAGCGACCAGCTTTCGGGCAGCATCTGTGGAAAGCTCCACCGCCAGGCCAGCGACCAGACGGCCAGAGCCAGCAGCGCCAGGGTGGCAAGGGTCAGCAGCCCGCCAACCAGCACGGCGGCAAGCCCCGGACCGAAGGCGCGACGCCCACCCGCCCGCACCCAGCGTCGGCCAAGCTTGTGGGCCAGACGCTCCGCCCCCCACAGCAACGCAAGGCCCAGCGCCACGATACCCGCCTGCACCAGCGCCCCGGCGGCGGCGGGCAGGATACGCGCGGGATCGGGGTCGAAGAACCAGCGGGTCAGCGCCACGGCCAGCACGGGCGGGTTCGACGGGCCAAGGATGATCGCCATATCCACCACCGACAACGCATAGGCCAGCGCCACCGCCACCGGCAGTCGCACCAGCGGCCAAAGCTGCGGCAGCAGCACCTTGGCCCAGACGGCGGCAGGCGCATAGCCCAGCGCCCTGCCCGCCGCCATCTGCCGCCCGGCGTCGATCTGGCCCAGCGCCGACCATGTGACCAGCATGAGGAAGGGCACTTCCTTGACCAGCAGGCCAAGGATCAGCGCCAGCCCCCACGGATCATTCACACTGGCAAGGCCGGGCGGCAGCACCCACCCCATCAGCGGCGCCAGCCCGCGCGCGATCCAGCCCGAGGGTGCCAGAAGGAAGGCAAGACCAATCGCCATGGCCGCGTGTGGCACCGCCAGAAACGGCGCCAGCGCCCGCATCCCGCGCGCAGCGGGCACCCGCCCGGCCAGCGCCGCCACGGCGCCCATCGCCAGCACGACCGAAAGCGCCGTCGCCCCCAGCCCGGTGACCAGCGTCAGCCGCAGGCTGGTGGCCAGCCCCGGCTCGGCGGCGAGGGCCTGCCAGGCCGTGAGGCTCCAGCCATCAAACCCCAGCGCGGGCAGATGACCGAAGGCCGCAGCGGCCGTTTCCGCCAGACCGGCCAGAATCGGGGCCAGCAGCCCCGTCCCAACGATCAGCAGAACCAGCCCGCGCAGGCCCCGGCCATCGCTCATTTCGTGTAGCGCCGCGCCCATTCCCCGGTCAGGCGGGTCATCCAACTCGCATGGGGTTCCAGCAGTGTCGGCCCAAGATCCTCCAGCTGCGGCAGCGCTGGCGCCGTGGGCAGGGCGGTGAAGGCCGCGCGTCCGGCATCATCCAGTTTCGCCGGATCAAGAACCGAGAACGACCCCAGCACCTCGATATTCTGCATATGCGCCTGGGTTGCCGGGTCCAGAAGGAAGTTCGCCACCACCTCGGCGCCCGCCGCATGGGCGGCATTATAGGGGATGGCAACGAAACTGACATTGCCGATGGTGCCGCCCTCGGGCACGAAAACGCGGGCAGTATCGGGCAGCAGCCCCTGTTCGATGGCGGCTGCGGTGGAGGCAGGATCGAAGCTCATGGCGATGTCCAACTCGCCATCATTCAGCAATTGCTGCTGCACCGACTGATTTTCCGGGAATGTCGCGCCACCGCGCCACAGGTTCGGACGAAGCGCGTCATACCAGGCCCAAAGCGGCCCGGTGGTGGCTTCGAATGCGGCATCCGTCACCGGCTGTTGCAGCACCGCCGGATCGGGCGCCAGTTCGATCAGCGCCTGTTTCAGGAAAGTCGCGCCCATGAAATTCGACGGATCTGGGTGGGTCATGCGCCCCGGATGCGCCGCAGCCCAGTCGACGAAGGCCGCCATGGTACGCGGCGGTTCCGGCACGCGCGCGCTGTCATGGACGAAGACGAATTTCGCCAGCCGCCACGGGCTTTCCATGCCTTCAACCGGCACGGTAAAATCCACCGCCGCAGGCGCGGCGCCGCTCAGATCGACATATTTCGCGTTGGGCAGATCGGCGGTGAACGGGCCGTGCAGCAGCCCCTGTTCCTTCATCGCCAGGAAGTTCGGCCCGTTGATCCAGATAAGATCTACCGAGCCACCGCTGTCCTGCCCCGCCGCTTTTTCAGCGATGACCCGAGTTACCGCCTCGGCGGTATCGGTCAGCTTCACCTGCTCGACCTTCACGCCGTAAAGCCGCTCGGTCTCCTGCCCGACCCACTGGATGAAGGCATTGGTGCGGTCATCACCGCCCCAGGCGTTCCAGTAGACCGTCTGCCCTTTCGCGGCATCCAGCGTCGCCTGCCAGTCGGCAAGCGCAGGGCTGGCAAGCGCCAGCGTCAGGGGAAGGGCGGCAAGCGTCGCAAGGCGCATGAAAACTCCTGTCATCAAGGGGCGAAAGCGCGCCAGCCCCACCACCAGCGCAGCACGGTGGTCAGGGTGCAGGCGGCAGCGAAAAGGCAGGCGAGCAGCGGGAAGGCCGTGGGCACGAGGCACATGGCCAGAAACAGCGCGATGGTTTCCGCCCCTTCCGTCAGCCCGCCCAGATAGGCGATGCCTTTTGACGGATAGGCAGGCGCCACCTCACCCCGTTTGGCCGCGATGGCGGCGAAGGCAAGGAAGGAAGACCCGGTGCCGATGAAGGACGCGATCAACAGCGCGGCGGGCAGCGCATTGGCGCCCGGATCGGCCAGCGCAAAACCAAGGGGCACCAGCGCGTAAAAAGCAAAGTCAAAGGCGATGTCCAGAAAGGCACCCCGGTCGGTCGGGCCCGTCAACCGCGCCACTGCACCATCCAGCCCGTCGGCGAGCCGGTTCGCCACAATCAGCACCAGCGCCAGCCCCCAGGCGCCGAAGGCCAGCGCGGGCAGCGCCAGCGCCCCGAGGGCAAAACCCGCCAGCGTCACCTGATCGGCGCTGATGCCACGCGCCACAAGCACCTGCGCCGGGGGGCGCAGCAGGCGGTGTTGCAGGGGCAGAAGGGCGGCGTCGATCATCCGCGCCTCCAGTCGTGGAAACGGCGGGCCAGCGCAAGAAGCTTCGGGTTCACATGCGCCCGACGCCAGTTGCCTGCCGCGTATTTGTTGGCCTCGGCCAGCGTCGGGTAGATGTGGATGGTGCCAAGGATCTTGTTCAGCCCCAGCCCGTGTTTCATGGCCAGCACAAATTCCGCGATCAGATCGCCCGCATGATGACCGACGATGGTGACGCCCAGAATACGATCCCTGCCCGGCACCGTCAGCACCTTTACGAAGCCCTCGGTCCGCCCATCGGCAATGGCACGGTCCAGATCGTCGATGCCGTAGCGTGTGACCTCGTGCGCGATGCCGCGCTCTTGCGCCTCGGTCTCGGACAGGCCGACACGGGCAACCTCGGGGTCACAGAAGGTGGCCCAGGGGATAACACGATAGTCGGCGCGGAAACGCCAGAACGGGGCGGCCATGGCGTTGACCGCAGCAAACCAGGCCTGATGCGCAGCGGTATGGGTGAACTGGTAAGGTCCGGCCACATCGCCCGCTGCATAGATGTTCGTATACAGCGTTTCGAGATAGTCGTTGGTCTGCACCACCCGGTCGGTCGGAATGCCCAGCTCCTCCAGCCCGAAGCCTTGCAGCCGGGCCGCGCGACCCACAGCGGCGATGATCTCGTCGAAATGAAGGCGCTGACGGCCCTGCGGCCCCTCGACCTCGATCCATTTGCCGGTGTCGTCGCGACCGCAGGCCAGCGCCTTGTGCCCGGTCAACACCCGCACGCCATCTGCCTCCAGCGCGGTTCGGACATGGGCGGAAACCTCCGGGTCTTCACGGATCATCAGCCGGTCGGCCATTTCCACCTGCGTGACCTGTGACCCGAGCCGCTGGAACGCCTGTGCAAGCTCCGTCCCGATCGGCCCGCCACCCAGCACCACAAGCCGCGCCGGGGCCGTGTCGCGCCCCCGCAGCCGGGACCAGAGCGTATCCGAGGTAAGGCAATCCACCGCATCAATGCCCGGCAGCGGCGGCACCACCGGGCGTGCGCCGGTGGCGATGACGATGCTGCGCGTGGTGAGCCGCTCTGTGCCGCCCCCGTTCAGCGCCACCTCCACCGTCCAGGGGTCGAGGAGACGGGCGCGGCCCGGCAACACCTCGACCCCGAGGGAGGTATAGCGCTCCACACTATCGTGCGGGGCGATTTGGGCGATGGCGCGATGCACACGCTCCATCACCTCTGCGAAGCGGATTTGCGGCTCCGGGGCGCCGATGCCCAGCGCCGAAGCCTGCCGCATCTCTTGCGCCAGCTTCGCGCTGCGGATCAGCGCCTTTGACGGCACGCAGCCGGTGTTCAGGCAATCGCCGCCCATCTCGCCCGCCTCGACCAGCGTGACCTTCGCCTGCGCGGCGGCGGCGATATAGGCGGTCACCAGCCCGGCGGAGCCTGCCCCGATCACCACCAGATTGCGGTCGAACCGGCGCGGCCGGGTCCAGCGCGCCTGCACCCGGCGACGGCGCAAGGCGCCCACAACCAGCCGCGCCAGCCACGGGAACAGGCCCAAGGCCGCGAAAGATGCCAGCAGCGCGGGCGAAACGAGGCCGGACAGGCTGTCGATCTTCGCAATCTGGGTGCCCGCATTCACATAGACCGCCGTCGCGGGCAGCATGGCCACTTGACTGACGCCATAGAACACCCCGGTGCGGATCGGCGTCAGCCCCATCAACAGGTTGACGGCAAAGAAGGGCACCACCGGGATCAGCCGCAGGCTGAACAGATAGAAGGCCCCGTCGCGGCGCAGGCCCGCGTCGATGGCGCCCGCCCGCGTCCCCAGCCGGGCGCGAACCCAGTCGCGCAGCAGGTGCCGCGCCGCCAGAAAGGCCAGCGTCGCCCCGGCGGTGGAGGCAAAGGACACCAGCGCCAGCCCGGCCCAGAAGCCGAACAGCGCCCCCCCTGCCAGCGTGAGCCAGACCGCCAGCGGCAGAGACAGCGCGGTGACACCGAGGTAGAGTAGGAAGAACAGCCCCGCCGCCAGCGAAGGATGCGCCGCCCGCCAGGCCTCGACCCCCGCCAGATGCGCCCGCAGCGCCGCGAGATCGGGCACCACATCGCGCAGGAAAATCCCGGCTAGGAGCACCGCAACCGCCAGTCCAAGAAACAGCACAGGCCGTTTCATGCCGTTCCTCCGCGACTTTTGCCCGCCGTTCATCGGTCAAGCCTCCGTTCTTCCTTTATAGGTCAATACGCAGCGCGGGGCGAACTGCTACATCATTTGCATTCACGGCTGCGTCAGTGGATGAAACATTGCCCGGATTGCCCCCCGGTGATTGTCATGCCGTCCCGAGGCCGGTATGGAGGGAAAACCCCGCAGACGGCCCGGCACGACATGATCACCCAGAAGATGAAATATGCGCTGAAGGCGTTGCTGGTTCTGGCCGACGAGGCCCGGTCCGAACGGCCGGAACCGCTGACCATCGAGGAAATCGCCCGCCGCGCCGCGACGCCGAAGCGGTTTCTGGAACATATCCTGCTGGACGTGCGAAATGCGGGTGTCATCGCCTCGACCCGTGGCCGTTCGGGCGGGTATTCGCTGGTGAAGGCGCCGGGCGAGATTTCGATTTCGGATCTGCTGCGCAAGATCGACGGGCCGATTGCCCCGCTGACCTGCCTGTCGCGCAGTGCCTACCAGCGCTGCGAGGATTGTACCGACGAGGCGACCTGCCGCATCCGCAAGGTCTTTGCCGAGGTGTTCTGGTCCTATCTGGTCATCATCGACTCGCTGACTTTGGAGGACATGCTGCACGCCGGAACGGCAGAAAAGGTGCTGGGTCCGGCCGAAGGCGCCTGAGGCGCGGCGGGCAGTTGCAGCACAGCGCAGGGCGGCGTAAAACCCCGCCAACGCCAAGCAAAGGGGCCGCGCATGACCATCCCGAAACCCGTCGTTCTGTGCATTCTGGATGGCTGGGGCTACCGCGAGGATCGCACGGCCAATGCCCCCGCCCTTGCCGCGACCCCGAACTTCGACCGGATCTGGGCCGAATGCCCGCATGAGCTGCTGATCACCCATGGCCCCGATGTGGGCCTGCCCACCGGGCAGATGGGCAATTCCGAGGTCGGACACACCAATATCGGCGCGGGCCGGGTGGTGGCGATGGATCTGGGGCAGATCGACCTCGCCATTGAGGATGGCAGCTTCTACCGCAATGCCGCGCTGCTGGAGTTCATCGAAACGCTGAAGAAGACCGGCGGCACAGCGCATCTGATGGGTATGATTTCGGATGGCGGGGTGCATGGCCATATCCGGCATGTGCTGGCAGCCTGCACCGCAATTGCTGGTGCCGGGGTGCCGGTGGTGCTTCACGCCATCACCGACGGGCGCGACGTGGCGCCCTCATCCGCCGTCACCTTCATGCGCGAACTGACCGAGGATCTGCCAGAAGGTGCGCGCATCGGCACCGTGATCGGCCGCTACTGGGCGATGGACCGCGACAATCGGTGGGAACGTGTGGGCCGCGCCTTCGACGCTATGGTGAAAGCCGAGGGCGAACGTGCGACCACTGCCGCCCGCGCCGTCGATGCCGCCTATCAGCGCGGCGAGACCGACGAATTCATCGCCCCCACCGTGGTCGCGGGCTATGCGGGTGCGAAGGATGGCGACGGCTTCTTCTGCCTGAACTTCCGCGCCGACCGCGCGCGGGAAATCCTGCTGGCGCTGGGCCAGCCGGGCTTTGATGGCTTTGACGCCAGCGCCCGCCCGCAATGGGCCGCCCTGCTGGGGATGGTGGATTATTCCACCACCCATAACACCTTCATGACCACCTGCTACCCCAAGCAGGACATCGTGAACACGCTGGGCGAATGGGTGGCCAGCCATGGCCGCAGCCAGTTCCGTCTGGCCGAGACCGAGAAATACCCCCATGTCACCTTTTTCCTGAACGGCGGCAAGGAAACCCCTTCGGCGGGCGAAGATCGGTTCATGCCGAAATCCCCCAAGGTCGCCACCTATGACCTGCAACCCGAGATGAGCGAACCTGAGGTGGCCGAGCGTCTGGTCGGCGCCATCGAGCATGGCTATGACCTGATCGTGGTGAACTTCGCCAACCCCGACATGGTGGGCCATACCGGCAGCCTTCAGGCCGCGATGAAGGCCTGCGAGGCGGTTGATACCGGGCTTGGCCTTGCACTGGCGGCGCTGGAGAAGGCGGGCGGCGCGATGATCGTCACCGCCGACCATGGCAATTGCGAGCTGATGGTGGATCCGGTGACCGGCGGGCCGCATACCGCCCATACCACCAACCTGGTGCCGGTGATCCTTGTCGGCGGGCCGGAAGGCGCTCATCTGCGCGCGGGTGGACGGCTTGCCGATCTGGCGCCGACGGTGCTGCACCTGATGGGCCTGCCGCAACCGGCCGAAATGACCGGGCAGAGCCTGATCGCCGGATGATGCGCCGCTCTGCCGTCCTTGTCCTGTTGACCGCGCTGGCCTTCGGCGGGCCTGCGGTGGCGGCTTCCGTTGCCGAACAGGCACAGACGGCGGCACGCAACCTTCAGGAGGCAGTCGTCGCCCTGGGCGAGGCGCGGCAGGCGCGCGACCGGGTGCAGGCACTGACCCGCACCATTACCGCTTACGAACAGGGGTTGACCGCCCTGCGTGAAAGCCTGCGGCAGGCCTCGATCCGCGAGGCGACGCTGCTTTACCAGTTCGAGGCCAAGCGCGACCGGCTGGCGCAATTGCTGGGCGTGCTGGGACGGATGGAATCCGATCCGGCGCCGCTGCTGCTGCTGCATCCTTCCGGGCCGCTGGGCACCGTGCGTTCGGGCATGATGATCGCCGATGTCACCCCGGCCATCCGGGCCGAGGCGGAAACCCTGCGTGCCCAGTTGCAGGAGGTGCGCGACCTGCGGGCCCTGCAAACCGCCGCCGGGCGCACGCTGGCCGACGGGCTGCGCGCCGCGCAGGAGGCCCGCACCGCGCTGAGCCAGGCGATTTCGGAACGCACGCAACTGCCGAAGCGGTTCACCGAAGATCCCGAGGTTCTGAAGAACCTGCTGCAAAGCGCCGATACGCTGGATGCCTTTGCCGCCGGCCTGTCCCTGAACGAGGTTGAGGCCGAGGGGATGGCCGATTTCGGCTTCTCGCATGGCAAGCTGCCGCTGCCTGCCCTGGGGACGCTGCTGCGCCGCCCGGACGAGGCCGACAGCGCAGGCGTGCGCCGCCCCGGCATGGTACTGGCGACCCGCCCTCGCGCACTGGTCACAGCGCCCTGGTCCGGCACGATCCGCTACCGCGGGCCTTTGCTCAATTTCGGAAACGTGATGATCCTTGAGCCCGGACCCGGCTATCTTCTGGTTCTGGCAGGGCTGGAAACCGTATATGGCGAGGTGGGCGAGGTCGTTGCGGCGGGCGCGCCACTTGGTCTGATGGGTGGCGGCGAACCGGGGGTGGACGAATTTCTCGTCCCGGCACAGGATGGCGCCACACGCGAAACGGCGACTTTGTATGTCGAGTTGCGGCAGGGGGGGCAGCCGGTAGACCCGATGCCGTGGTTCGAGGCCACCGCCCCGCTTGCCGAGCGCCAGCAGGTGCCGTGACGGGTAAAGGTGCGATGAGGCGGAAGCCTTGAGAAAGGGAACGACGAAGGCGATGAAGAAATTCGTTATGGCCGCTCTGGGCGGCACCGTGGCAGGTGTGCTTCTGTCGACGCAGGTCGCAGGCCCGCTCATCGCGCAGGAAGCCGCGAAGAACAGCTCGGTCTATGAACAGCTGGATCTGTTCGGCGACATCTTCGAACGTATCCGCGCCGAATATGTGGAAGATGTTGACAGCAAGAAGCTGATCGAGGCCGCGATCAACGGCATGCTGACCTCGCTCGACCCGCATTCCAACTACCTGCCCGCCGATGATTTCAGCGACATGCAGGTGCAGACGCGCGGCGAATTCGGCGGGCTCGGCATCGAGGTGACGCAGGAGAACGGTTTCATCAAAGTCGTGTCGCCCATGGATGACACTCCTGCCGACAAGGCCGGCATCCAGTCCGGCGATTTCATCACCCATGTCGATGGCGAAAGTGTGCTGGGCCTGAGCCTCGACGATGCGGTGAACAAGATGCGCGGCGAGGTCGGTTCGGAAATTGTCATCACCGTGGTACGCGATGGTGTGCAAGACCCGTTCGACGTGTCGATTGTCCGCGACACGATCAAGCTGACGGCGGTGAAGGGCCGCGTGGTCGGCCATACCGCCGTGCTGCGACTGACCACCTTCAACGACCAGACCTATCCGGGGCTGGAAACGGAACTGAAGAAGGCACTGGAACAGCTGGGTGGCAAAGACAAACTGAACGGGGTCGTGCTTGATCTGCGCAACAATCCCGGCGGTCTTCTGACGCAGGCGATCAAGGTGTCGGATGCCTTCCTCGACAAGGGCGAGATCGTGTCGACCCGTGGCCGCAACCCGCAGGATGGCGAACGGTTCAACGCGACGCCGGGCGATCTGATCGAAGGCAAGCCGATGGTCGTGCTGATCAACGGCGGTTCAGCTTCGGCCTCGGAAATCGTGTCGGGGGCCTTGCAGGATCACCGCCGCGCCATCGTGGTGGGGACGAAGAGCTTCGGCAAGGGATCGGTGCAGTCGGTCATCCCGCTGCGCGGCGAAGGCGCGATGCGGCTGACCACGGCGCGTTATTACACGCCCTCGGGCCGGTCGATCCAGGCGCTTGGCATCTCGCCCGACATCGTGGTGAACCAGCCGATGAAGAAGGATGGCGAGGCGGGCACCGAGGCGGCAGCAGCCGAAGCGGCGGCCAAGGCGCGCACCGAGGCCGATCTGCGCGGCGTTCTGTCCAACGACTCGATGACCGACGACGAGAAGCGTCAGTACAAGGAAGAGCAGGAGCGTGCCGCCGAGGCCGCGAAGCTGCGGGACGAGGATTATCAGCTCGCCTATGCGGTGGACATCCTGCGCGGGGCCGAGGCCATCGCCCCGAAAGCCGAGTAAGATCAGGAAAGGGGGGCCGGGCGACCGGCCCCGATACATCATGGCGACAGATCCCGCTTCCCTGCCCTATCGCCCCTGTGTGGGCGTCGTGCTGATCAATCCCGACGGGCTGATTTTCACCGGCAACCGCAAGGACAGCACCAGCGCCGCATGGCAGATGCCGCAGGGTGGAATCGACGAGGATGAAAAGCCCCGCAAGGCCGCGCTGCGCGAATTGTGGGAAGAAACCGGCATAACCGAGGATCTGGTGGAATTCGTCGCCAAGTTCGACGGCTGGGTCACCTATGACCTGCCGCCCGAGCTTCTGGGCAAGGTCTGGGGGGGCAAATATCGCGGGCAGAAGCAGAAATGGTTTCTGTTCCGCTATCTGGGCCGCGACGATCAGGTGAATATCGCCACCGAACACCCCGAGTTCGACCGCTGGCAATGGACACATGCCGATGCGATGGTCGCCGCCATCGTTCCCTTCAAGCGCGCGGTCTATGAAGAAGTCGTGGCGCAGTTTCGCCGGCACCTAGCCTGAGCCACGCAGCGCATGACCGATCCCGCCACCGTGCAGGCGCTGCTTCTGGCCTGGTATGACCGGCACCACCGGATCATGCCCTGGCGCGTCTCGCCCGCCGACCGCGCCGCCGGGGCGCAGGCCGACCCCTACCGCGTCTGGCTGTCCGAGGTGATGCTCCAACAGACCACCGTGGCGGCGGTGCGCGATTATTTCCACCGTTTCACCGCGCGCTGGCCAGATGTGGCGGCGCTTGCAGCAGCCGAGGATGCCGAGGTCATGGCCGAATGGGCCGGTCTTGGCTATTACGCCCGCGCCCGCAACCTGCTGAAATGCGCCCGCGCCGTGGCGACCGATCACGGCGGGCGCTTTCCCGACACGCGCGAGGGGCTGCTGTCGCTGCCCGGTGTTGGCCCCTATACGGCAGCGGCGGTGGCCTCCATCGCCTTTGACCGGGCCGAGACGGTGGTCGATGGAAATGTCGAACGGGTAATGGCACGGCTGTTCCAGGTGGAGGAGCCGCTGCCCGGTGCGAAACCTGTTCTGGTGGCCCACGCCGCACGGCTGACGCCCGCGGAACGTCCCGGCGACTATGCGCAGGCGGTGATGGACCTTGGTGCCACAATCTGCACACCTCGCAACCCGGCCTGTGCGATCTGCCCGCTGAGCACAGAATGCACGGCCCGCGCGGCAGGGGTACAGGCCGAACTGCCGCGTAAGACCCAGAAGCCCGCGAAACCGCAGCGCGAAGGCGTGCTTTGGATCGCCCTGCGCCCCGATGGCGCGGTGCTGCTGGAGGAGCGCCCGCAATCCGGGCTGCTGGGCGGCATGGCGGGCTTTCCAACCTCTGGCTGGGATGGCTCCACCGCCCCTGCCCCTCTGAAGGCCGACTGGCAGCGCGTGGGCGAGGTGCGCCACACCTTCACCCATTTCCATCTGGTGCTGGAGATATTGACTGCGGTGACCGAAGCGCAGCCGGAGCGCGGCACCTTCCTGCCGCGCGCCGCCTTTCGCCCCGCCGCCCTGCCCACGGTCATGCGCAAGGGCTGGGATCTCGTGCCCCGCGACATCACGGGTGGTTGAGCCCGCCCCGGCGCCCGCCTACACTCCGCCGCGACGGAGGCCCCCATGCGCAACATCGCCGATTTTCGCAACGCTCTGCCCTTCTGGCTGTCGCTGGGCCTCGTGCCGCTGGTGATGATCGGCGTCACGCAAGGAGGCTGGACCGTGGCTCTGATGCCCGCCTACGCCTGGACGCTGACGACATTTCTGGACCTGCTGCTGGGCCGGAGCGAGGAAAACCCCGATCCGCAGACCGAAGAGGCGGACCTGTTCTGGTATCGCGTCATCACGCTGATCTGGCTGCCGCTTCAGGCGCTGATCATCTATGGCTCGATCTGGTGGATCACCCGTTCCGGCGGGCTGTCGGTGCCGGAACAGGTGGCGCTGATGTTCGGCGTCGGCGTCGCCTCGGGCACCATCGGCATCGTCTATGCGCATGAGCTGATGCACCAGAGCAACCGGGTCGAGCGCTGGCTGGCCGATTTGCTACTGGCGACCGTGCTTTACAGCCATTTCCGCACCGAACATCTGCTGGTGCATCACCGCTATGTCGGCACCCCGCGCGACGCGGTGACGGCGCGGTACAATGAAGGGTTCCACCGCTTCTTCTGGCGTGTGCTGCGCGAATGCCCGGCTTCGGCCTGGGTGGCGGAAAAGGAAAAGCTCGCCCGCGCGGGCCGCCCGGTCTGGCATCCGTCTAACCCGTTCTGGCGCTACGGCGGGCTGCAACTGACGGCGCTGGCGCTGGCCTGGCTGGTCGGCGGCTGGGCAGGGCTGGTGCTGTTCTTGCTTCAGGCCTTCTTCGCGGTCTGGCAGCTGGAGCTGACCAACTACATCGAGCATTACGGCCTGACGCGGCGGCAGCTTCCCGGCGGCAAATACGAACCCGTCCGTCCGCATCACAGCTGGAACGCCCCGCATAAGGCGTCAAACTGGCTGCTGATCAACCTGCAACGCCATTCCGACCACCATTACAAACCCGACCGGCGCTTCCCGCTGCTGCAAACCTATTCCGCCGACGAAGCGCCGATGCTGCCGATGGGATATCCCGCGATGGGCGTTCTGGCGATGATCCCACCGCTCTGGCGGCGCCGGATGAACCCGCGCGTCCGGGCATGGCGCCGCCGGTATTATCCCGACGTCACCGACTGGCGTGCCGGGACTGCAGGGTGACGTTCGGAAAACGCGCGCCGGAGGGCCATTCCTGTTTGTTCAGTTCTGGCGCCCCCTGATCCCCTGCCGCCAGTTCGATATAGCTGCCTCGCCGAGGCGGCCATTCAGAAAGAAGTCGGCATCAGAGGTGCGGGACCAGCGACACTCGCAGCCGCGTTTCGCCGCACCTGACGTTGATTGCCCGCTTCGGAGGCCGAGCCCCAGCCGCGTTGCGAGCCGTTGACGACGAAGGAGGCCTGCTCTGCGGTTCCCTCGATGCCACAGCGCGGCACCCCGAGATGGCGCCCGAGTTCGCGCGACCACACGCTCTTGCCGATCCCCGGCGGACCGTCGAGCAGTACAGGCGGCAGCCAGAATCCGGGCTCCCCCACCCGCACCGCGCGGCGCATCGCTTTCCAGAGGAAGTCAGTGGCCGCCGCCATCCAGGGCATCTCGGCATGAATGGCTGCGGCGATCTCATCGGCGCGGTGTTCACTCGCGATGCCGACCAGATCGGCCCCGCCCCGGAACGCCTCGAGTGCGCGCCGGTCATCCGAGCTGAGATGGCTGAGCCCCGAGACCTTGGCACGCGCCCGCATCACCCGACGCGCGCGGCGCAAGACCTTGGTCCGATCCTTCTCCGAGAGATGCACCGCGATAAGGTCCTCGTTCCAGCGCAACTCATCTTCAAAGTCTCCCGGCACCTTCGGAGACACCCCGTCTCGGAGCGCACGGAGCTTGCGCAGGTGCCACTCGAAGCGGCGCTTGAGGGCGAACTCGTCCTCGTCGGGATCGGCGATGCGGGCATCGATGAACTTGATCTTCGTCATGGAGGTCCTTTCAGGCGCGTTGCGCCATGCCCTCGGGCAGACGCTCTGCACGAGGGGGAAGTTGGAAAGAACCCGGCCGGATTGGCCCTGAGGGATGCCGAAAGCGCGTCAGGCCGTCAACAGCACCCACCAGGACGGAGCGCTGCAACTGCGCATCAAAGGTCGCAAATCAGTCAAACGTGCAAGCCATTGATATAAAAAGAAACCACCGACTGCAGCGCAGCCGGTGGTCATTAATCCTGTGCCGGAATGGACAAATTACCCCGGAAATGGACAAGATTTAGTGGGTCTCACAACAACAACCACAAAACCTTGTCTCAGCCACACTTGCTCTGACCACAGCTGCCGCAGGTCATGCAGCCTTCGACCATGCGCAGGTCATAGCTGCCACAGCTGTCGCAGGACTTGCCGGGGCGGCCGCCGATGGCGACGACTTCGGCCTTGGGGTCGGATTTCAGGCCCATGCCCTCGCCCTCGATGAAGCCGATGGAGATGAGGTGGCGTTCGATCACGCCGCCGATCGCCGCGAGGATCGAGGGAATGTAGCGCCCTTCCATCCAGGCACCGCCGCGCGGGTCGAATACGGCTTTCAACTCCTCCACCACGAAGGACACATCGCCACCACGCCGGAACACCGCCGAAATCATCCGGGTCAGCGCCACGGTCCAGGCGAAATGCTCCATGTTCTTGGAATTGATGAAAACCTCGAACGGGCGGCGATGGTTCGCAATGACGATGTCGTTGATGGTGATGTAAAGCGCGTGTTCGCTGCCCGGCCATTTCACCTTGTAGGTCTGCCCCTCCAGCGCGGCGGGGCGATCCAGCGGTTCGGACAGATAGACCACCTCGCCGCCCTCGACCGGGACGTGTGCCTCGGCCGGGGTCTTTTCGCTGCTTTCCGAAACGGTCAGCACGGAACCCGTCACCGCATTCGGACGGTAGGTGGTGCAGCCCTTGCAGCCCTGATCCCAGGCGGCCATGTAGACCTCCTTGAAATCGTCAAAGCTGATGTCCTCGGGGCAGTTGATGGTTTTGGAGATCGACGAGTCGATCCATTTCTGCGCGGCGGCCTGCATGCGCACATGATCCAGCGGCGGCAGGGTCTGGGCGTTGACAAAATAATCCGGCAGGGCCGCATCGCCCTTCAGATCGCGCCACAGCTTCACCGCGTAATCGACCACCTCTTCCTCGGTGCGCGAGCCGTCTTTCTGCAAGACCTTGCGCGTGTAGGCATAGGCAAAGACCGGCTCGATCCCGGACGAGACGTTGCCCGCGTAAAGCGAGATGGTGCCGGTAGGCGCAATGGAGGTCAGCAGGGCATTGCGGATGCCATGCGTGCGGATCGCCTCGCGCACATCCTCATCCATCTGCATCATGTTGCCGGAGGCCAGATATCCCTCGGCATCGAACAGCGGGAAGGGCCCTTTCTCTTTCGCCAGATCGACCGAGGCGAGGTAGGAGGCGCGGGCAATGGCCTTCATCCAGGCTTCGGTCTGCGCCGCAGCCTCGGTGCTGCCATAGCGCAGGCCCAGCATCAGCAGGGCATCCGCGAGGCCGGTCACGCCCAGCCCGATGCGGCGCTTGTTGCGCGCCTCAAGCGCCTGCTGTTCCAGCGGGAAGCGGCTGGCGTCCACCACATTGTCCATCATCCGCACCGAAAGGCGGACCAGTTCATCCAGCGCGACCGGATCAAGCTTTGCTTTCGGCGTGAAAGGGTCCGTCACCAGCGTCGCAAGATTGACCGACCCCAGCAGGCAGGCGCCATAGGGCGGCAGCGGCTGTTCCCCGCAGGGGTTGGTCGCGGCGATGGTTTCCACATAGCCAAGATTGTTCATCTTGTTGATGCGGTCGATGAAGATGACGCCGGGTTCTGCGAAATCATAGGTGTTGCGCATGATCTTGTTCCACAGATCGCGCGCCTGAACCGTGTGATAGACCTTGCCGCCGAATTGCAGCTCCCACGGGCCATCAGCCTTCACCGCATCCATGAAGGCATCGGTGACCAGAACCGACAGGTTGAACATTCGCAGACGGGCCGGGTCTTTCTTGGCCTCGATGAAGGCCTCCACATCCGGGTGGTCGCAGCGCATGGTGGCCATCATCGCGCCCCGGCGCGAACCGGCCGACATGATGGTGCGGCACATCGCATCCCACACATCCATGAACGACAGCGGGCCGGAGGCATCGGCAGCGACGCCCTTCACCTCGGCGCCGCGCGGGCGGATGGTCGAGAAATCATAGCCGATCCCGCCGCCCTGCTGCATGGTCAGCGCGGCTTCCTTCAGCGCGTCGAAAATGCCCGACATGCTGTCCGGCACGGTGCCCATGACAAAGCAGTTGAACAAAGTGACGCTGCGGCCGGTGCCCGCACCGGCGGTAATCCGCCCGGCGGGCAGATATTTGAAACCTTCCAGCGCGGAATAGAATCGCTCTTCCCACAGCGCCGGGTCTTTTTCCACCTCAGCCAGCGACCGCGCGATGCGGCGCCAGGTATCCTCGACCGAACCGTCCACCGGCGTGCCATCCGCCTGTTTCAGCCGGTATTTCATGTCCCAGATCTGCTCGGCAATGGGTGCTGCGAATCGAGACATCGGATTTTCCTTCATATGGTGGTCTGCGGGGGGAGGCCCTACAGGATACGCTTGTCAGACGGAAGCGTCAAAGGGCTTGCCGTGACGGGATCATCGTCCTAACTGCGGATCAGCAACGGGGGGCAAGGTGGCCGATTTCGTCAATCTTCTGAAACTCTGCGTCGGCGCCGATTCCGTCGAGGATCTGGAGGACTGGCAGCAATCGCAGGCCCATCGCTGGCCGGAAGGCCGGGCGGTGCATGTCACCCGCATGTGGCCCAAGCGCGAGGCCGAGGTTCTGGCGGGCGGTTCGCTCTATTGGGTCATCAAGGGCGAGGTGCTGGCCCGCCAGCGCATTCTGGGGCTGGAGCGTGTGGAAGGTGGCGACGGCATCTCGCGCTGTGCGCTGCTGCTGGACCCGCAGGTCATCCGCACCGAGGCCGCGCCCCGCCGCCCGTTTCAGGGCTGGCGCTATCTGACCGCCGAAGACAGCCCGCGCGACCTGCCGAAAAGCCGCGCGCAGGACGATGCCCTGCCCGAAGACCTTGCGCGCGCGCTGGCCGAGATCGGGTTGCGTTAAGGCATTTCCGACACCGCATGTCGCGGCTGCGGCTTGCGCAAACCGGGGTGGCACAGGATGGTGCGGCCATGCAAAGCAACCGTCCCCTCTGGCTGATCCTCGCCCCCGTCATCTTCCTGATCCTGTGGTCGGCGGGCTTCGCCGTGGCCAAGATCGCCGTCGCCCATGCCGCGCCACTGACCATCCTTGCGCTGCGTTATTCGCTGGTACTGGCGCTGCTGATCCCCGTGGCACTGGTGATGCGCCCACCCCTGCCGAAAAGCTGGCGCGCGGCGGCGGATGTGGCGCTGGTCGGGTTCCTCATTCAGGTGGTCTATTTCGGCCTGTGCTATGTGGCCTTCAAGCTGGGCGTTTCGGCAGGCGGGGTGGCGATCATCGTCTGCCTGCAACCGATCCTCGTGGCGCTGGCCGCACCGTGGACAGTGGGCGAGCGGCTGGGCCGCAAGGCATGGACCGGCCTTGCGCTGGGGCTGGCGGGATCGGTCATGGTGATCCTTGGCCGTTCGGCAGTGGCTGCGGAAAACACGCTCGGTCTGGTGCTGACCTTCGTGGCCCTGCTGGGCATCACCGGCGGCACACTTTACGAGAAACGCTTCGGGGTCAGCCACCATCCGGTGACATCGAACCTGATCCAATATGCCGTTGGCGCAGCCTGCACCCTGCCCGCGGCACTGGCGACCGAAAGCATGGCGATCAACTGGGATGCCGAATTCCTCTGGGCCATGGCCTATCTGGTGATCGGCAATTCGCTGCTGGCCATGACGCTTCTGCTGGCGATGATCCGCGTGGGCGAGGTCGCGCGGGTCTCGGCGCTGTTCTACCTTGTCCCCGCGCTGTCGGCCCTGTTCGCATGGCCCCTGCTGGGCGAGGCCATGCCGCCGCTTTCCTGGGCCGGCATGGCGCTGGCCGCCTTCGGGGTCGCGTTGGTCAGCCGGAAAGCGCGGGCGCGCTGAGTCCGAGCTTCGCCACCAGCGCCTCCAGCACCGCGCGTTCCGCGCCCCAGTCGGCGCGATGCGACAGGAACAGCGTCGCCTGACTGCGGTGGATCACCGCATCGGTCAGGATCTTCAGATGGTTGGCGCGCAGCGTCTCGCCGGTCGAGGTGATGTCCGCAATCGCCTCGGCCGTCAGGTTCTTCACCGTGCCCTCGGTCGCGCCCTGGCTATCGACAAGCTGGTAATCCGCCACACCATTCGCCGTCAGGAAATCCCGCACCAGACGGTGATATTTGGTGGCGATGCGCAGGCGGAAGCCGTGCCGCGCGCGAAAGGCGCTGGCCGCAGCATCCAGATCGTCCAGCGTATCAACGTCGATCCAGCAGGCCGGAACCGCGATGATGAGGTCCGCATGACCAAAGCCCAGCGGCGCCAGTTCGGCCACCTGCTTGTTCCAGTCCGCCAGCTTGTCGCGCACGAGGTCCGATCCGGTAACGCCCAGATGGATGCGCCCGGCTGCCAGTTCGCGCGGGATCTCCCCCGCCGACAGCAGCACCAGTTCCACGCCCCCGATGCCTTCCACCGCCCCGGCATATTCGCGCTCCGACCCGGTGCGTACCATGGTCACCCCACGTGCGCCGAACCAGTCGAAGGTCTTTTCCATCAGCCGCCCCTTGGACGGCACCCCGATCTTGAGGCTCATGGTTCAGGCCCCTTTCCGTTCGGCCACCAGCGCGGGCCGGATGATCCCGCCGACGGCGGGGATGGACCGGCCCTGACCCAGAATCGCGGTCAGCGCGTCATAGCGCCCGCCCGAGGCCAGCGGCGGCGTCTCCGCATCGCCTGCATGGAAGGTGAAAACGAACCCGTCGTAATATTCGAGCGTGGTGCGGCCATGGCTCGCCTCGAACGGCAGGCTGGCAGTGTCGATGCCATGGGCGCGCAGCGCGGCCAGCCGCGCCTCGAACCGATCCACTGCCGGGGCGATGGCGGGCATCAGGGGCTGTATGCCGCGCAAATGCGCCAGCGCCGAATCCGCAGGGGCGGCAAGACCCAGCAGATCATAAAGCAGCGCGGCCTCCGGCGCGGCAATCGGCGGTGCCTCGGCATCCTCGATCAGCGCACGGGCACGGTCAGCGATTTCATCGGCACCGCGCAATCCGGTCAACGGCCCGGCGGCCTGCATCAGCGCCTCGGCGCTGTCGGTTTTCAGGTGGCCGAGCAGACGCGCCCGTGCCTCGGACACCGGCGCGCGACCCGCGAAACGGTCCAGCAGCGCGCGAAAGCGCCGCGGCCGCCAGACATGACGACGCAGCGCGGCCTTGCGGCGCGGTGTGGTGGTCAGCCCCTCGATGGCCGCCAGCAGGATGCCGATGTCGCCGGTCAGCGCCTTCGACCCGAGCGGGCCAAGCAGCCCGGCGAAAAGGGCAAAGACCTCGGCATCGGCCTTGGGTGCATCGCGATCAAACACCTCGAACCCGACTTGCAGATATTCACTGGCGCGCGGGCCAAGATGGTCCTGCTTTCGGAACACCTCGCCCATGTAGCAATAGCGCGCCGGTTCCGCCCCGCCCGACATATGCGCCTGCACCACCGGCACGGTGAAATCGGGGCGCAGCACCATTTCGCCGCGCAGCGGGTCTTGCGTGACATAGGCGCGGGCGCGGATGTCCTCGCCATACAGGTCCAGCAGGGTGCCGGCGGGTTGCAGCACATCCGCCTCCACCGGCGCGGCGCCGGTGGCGCGGAAGGCCGCAAACAGCGCCTCGGCCTCGGCGCGGGCGGCGGGACTGATGGTCATTGGTCCAGCATCCGGCGCACGGCGCTGACCAGATCGCCACGCGCAACTTCGACCTGCGCGGGGCGATCCTTCCATTCCTCCAGCGAGGCGCTTTGCGCGATCTTCGCCCCGAGGATCAGGTCTTTCAGCACCACAGTGCCCTTGGCCGCCTCGTCGCCACCCTGGATCACGGCCACCGGGCTTTCGCGTTTATCGGCATATTTCAACTGGTTGCCAAAGTTCTTGGGGTTGCCCAGATACATCTCGGCCCGGATGCCCGCGCGGCGCAGTTCGCCCACCATGGCCATGTAATCGACCATGCGGTCGCGGTCCATCACCGTCACGACAACCGGCCCCTGCGCCGCCTGCCCCATCCGCCCCTTGGCGCGCAGCGCGGCCAGCAGCCGGTCGACGCCGATGGAAACCCCGGTCGCCGGCACCGCTTGCCCGGTGAAGCGCTTGACCAGATCGTCATAGCGCCCGCCACCCGAGACCGAGCCGAACTGCCGCTTGCGGCCCTTTTCGTCGAGGATTTCGAAGGTAAGTTCCGCCTCGAACACAGGGCCAGTGTAATAACCAAGCCCCCGCACCACGCCGGGGTCGATCACGATACGGTCGGCGCCATAGCCCTGTGCGTCCAACAGATCAGCCATGGTTTCCAGCTCGCCAACACCCTCAAGGCCGATCACGGAGCCACCGACAAGATCGCGCAGCCGCGCGGCTGTAGCCGCACCCGTGTCGCGCTTGGCGGCCATGAAGGCCATCACCACCTCGGCCTGTTCGTCCGACAGCCCCGCGCCCCTGGTGAAATCGCCGCTTTCGTCCTTGCGGCCCGCGCCCAGCAGGGCGCGCACGCCAGCCTCGCCCAAGCGGTCGATCTTGTCGATGGCGCGCAGCACGATGCCGCGTTCGGCCTCGAAGCGGGTCGGGTCGCTGGGGTCCAGCACGCCCGCAACCTCCATCACGCCGTTCAGAACCTTGCGGTTATTGACCCGCACGATGTAGTCGCCGCGCGGAATGCCGACCACTTCCAAAGCGTCCGACAGCATGGCGCAGATTTCCGCATCCGCCGCGACGGTGGGGCTGCCCACCGTATCGGCATCGCATTGATAGAACTGACGGAACCGCCCCGGACCCGGCTTTTCATTGCGCCAGACCGGGCCCATGGCATAGCGCCGGTAGGGCGAAGGCAGATCATTCCTGAACTGCGCCGCCACCCGCGCCAGCGGCGCCGTCAGGTCATAGCGCAGGGCAAGCCATTGGTCGTCCTCATCCTGCCAGCCGAACACGCCTTCATTCGGGCGGTCCACATCGGGCAGGAACTTGCCCAGTGCCTCGACCGTCTCGACCGCGCTGGTTTCCAGCGGATCGAAACCATAGGCATGGTAAACCCCGGCGATCTGGTCCAGCATCGCCTTGCGCTCGGTGACTTCGGCACCGAAATAGTCGCGGAAGCCCTTGGGAGGTTCAGCCTTCGGGCGGCGGGCGGGTTTGTCCTTCGACATGGGGATGGCCTCGCTTGCAATCGCGTTTGCCTTAGCGGATGGGGGGCAGCGCGACAAGTGCGGGAAGGGAAAGGCCGGACATGGACAGGATCACCACGCTGGAAGAACAACTCGCCCATCTGGCGCGCATGGTCGAGGATCTGTCGGATATCGTGGTCCGCCAGAGCCGCGAAATGGACATCATGGCCCGCCGCATCGGTCTGCTGATGGAACGTGAGGCCGAACGCGAGGCCGAGGGCGGCAGCATCCCGCTGGCCGACCAGAAGCCACCGCACTGGTAAGCCCGCGGAGAGAATCGCCCCCGCAGAAAGGGCGTGCCGGCGCCAACCGGCAAGAGTGCGCCATCGCACTCGCCCCCCGGAAATCTTCATTCTGCGCCTGCAAATTGCACAGCTTCGGCAAGGCTCCGCAGGCGGCCGCGCAACAGGCGGGCAATTTCGCGCTGATAAGCTGGCCAAGTCACCGGCACACCTTGCAAATCCCGCGCGGGCACAGATATAGCACCCCGAATGCGGCACTGTCCCGAGTGCCCGGAATCTCTTGGAATTCTTGCTATGCTGCCTGGCTCTTCGGCCGAGCTCACCCTCTCGCGCCGCGCTCTGATTCTCTCTGCTGCCTCGGGCGCCATCATGGCGGCTGCCGGTCGTGGTTTCGCACAGGAGGCTGCGGCCCCCGCCCCTGATGCTGCGCCGCAGCAATTCAGCTTCGACATGCTGACGCGCCAGATGCAGGACCGGGCGGCCCTGCCCTATGCCGCGCCGGAAAAGATCAGCGGCTTCTTTGCCGGACTAAAGTATGATGACTATCGTCTGGTCAGCTTCGATCCGGAAAAGGCTCGCTGGAACGATGACAAGGACAGCCAGTTCCAGCTTCATGCCTTCCCGATGGGCTGGCTGTTTGCCGAACCCGTGCGCCTTTACGAAGTGCGCGACGGCCACGCCAGCGAGATGGTGTTTACCACCGACGATTTCCGCTTCCTGAACGAACTGGCCGCCAAGGTGCCGCCGGGCGAGGTGATGCCGGGTGTCGCGGGCTTCCGCCTGCATTATCCGCTGAACCGGCTGGATGTGATGGACGAAGTGGTCGCCTTCCTTGGCGCCAGCTACTTCCGTGCCCTCGGTCAGGGATCGGCCTATGGCCTGTCGGCCCGGGGTCTGGCGCTGAACACCGCGACCGACACGGCCGAGGAATTTCCGCGCTTCTCTGCCTTCTGGATCGACCGTCCGGCACCGGGCGCGCGCAGTGTCACGGTCTGCGCCGCGCTGGATTCGCCCAGCGTGACCGGGGCATACCGCTTCGTCATCACCCCCGGCGAGGAAACGGTGATGGATGTGACCGCGCGGCTGTTCTTCCGGGCCGATGTGGTGCAGCTTGGCGTGGCGCCACTGACCTCGATGTATCTGTTCTCGGAACGCAACCGTCACGCCTTTGACGATTACCGCCCGCAGGTGCACGACAGCGACGGCCTGCGCATTACCCGTGCCGATGGCGATGTGCTTTGGCGTCCGCTCAGCAACCCGCCCCGTCTGGCAGGTTCGCATTTCGCCGAAACGACCCCGAATGCCTTCGGCCTTCATCAGCGCGACCGCGAGTTCGCGCATTATCAGGATGCCGAAGCCCGGTACGAGCGCCGCCCCTCGCTGGAGGTGGAGCCGCTGGGGGACTGGGGCAAGGGCGTTGTCCGTCTGGTTGAAATCCCGTCGGACCTTGAGGTGAACGACAATATCGTCGCCTTCTGGGTGCCCGAAGGCTCGGTCAAGGCCGGGGACACGCGCGAATTTACCTACCGCCTGCGCTGGGGCAATCTGCCGGTCGAGGATCGGACCGATCTGGCGCATGTGCTGGAAACGCGGTCGGGTGTCGGCGGGGTTTCGGGGGTGGAAAGCGCCCAGAATACCCGCAAGTTCGTGGTGGATTTCACCGGCGATCCGCTGGACCCGCTGCCCGCTGACGCGCCGGTCGAGCCGGTCGTATCGGTCCATGGCGGCGAGATCGTCTCGCAGAGCTTCCAGCGTGTCTGGGGCTCTGACATCTGGCGGCTGGCGATGGATGTGAAGGCAGAAGAAGGGGCGACCGTGGAACTGGTTGCCCATGTTGCGGGTTTCGGAAGGAAGCTTTCGGAAACCTGGCTCTATCAATGGATCAACGCGTGATGCAAAACACCGCCCCCCTCTCCTCTGCCGAGGTCGAGCGTATGGTGCAGGCCATCGGCACACCTGTTTCGGCGCCCATGGTCATGCCCAAACAGATTCTCGAAGCGCCGCATGGCGGCCTCCTGCGCGGACTGATGCTGCGCCTGCACCTGCTGGCGTCGCCGCGTCAGGGGCTGTAACCCATGTCCGGCCCTGCGGGGCAACCCGGCGCCGCGCTGCCGCGCGCGGTTGCCGTTGTGCTCAGCCTCATCGCCGGGGCCGGAGCCTTCATGCTGTTTCTTCAGTTCGGCATGTCGGACGGGCTGGATTCCATCGATATCGCGCGGTCGGTCCTCATCTTCATTTCGACCTGGTGGCTGGCTTGGGGCGCAGTTCAGGGCCTCATGGGCCTGACAACACAGGCCGCCGCCCCTGCCTTGCCCGATGCACCGCTGACCGCGAAAGTCGCAGTTCTGGTGCCGGTCTATAACGAAGATCCGGTGGCCACCTTCTCGCGTGTGGCAGCGATGGACGAAAGCGTTCAGGCTACAGGACTTGGTCATCTGTTCCACATCGCCATCCTGTCGGACAGCCGGAACGAGGCGATTGCCGCGCGCGAACGCCTCTGGTTCCTGCGCCTGGTCGGGGATCGGGCGGCAGAAGGACGCATCTTCTATCGCCGCCGTGCCGATAACCGGGGCAAGAAGGCCGGGAATATCGAGGATTTCATCCAGAAATCCGGTGGGGCCTATGATTTTGCCCTGATCCTCGACGCCGACAGCCTGATGGAAGGCGCGACAATTGTGGAAATGGCCCGCCGGATGCAGGCTGCCCCCGATCTGGGTCTGCTGCAAACCCTGCCGGTGGTGACCCGCGCCGAAACCCGCTTCGGCCGCGCCATGCAGTTTTCCGCAGCCTTCCACTCGCCGGTCTTCGCGCGCGGGCTGGCAATGATGCAGGGGCGCACCGGGCCGTTCTGGGGCCATAACGCCATGGTCCGGGTCCGCGCCTTCGCCGAAAGCTGCGGTCTGCCGGAACTGCGCGGCAAGCCGCCATTCGGTGGCCATGTGATGAGCCACGATTATGTCGAGGCCGCGCTGCTGGCCCGTGCGGGCTGGCGCGTGCGGCTGGACGACGATCTGGACGGGTCGTATGAGGAAGGCCCCGAAAACATCGTCGACCATGCGAAACGCGACCGGCGCTGGTGTCAGGGCAATCTGCAACACAGCCGCCTGCTGCTGGCCCCGGGACTGAAACCCTGGAGCCGGTTCGTGTTCTTTCAGGGCATCATGGCCTATATCTCGCCGCTGTTCTGGATCGGCTTCATGGTCGCATCGGTTCTGGCGCCCTATTTCGCACCGCCGCCCGATTACTTCCCCGAACCCTACTGGCCCTTCCCGATCTTCCCGCAGGCTGAAACCTCCAAGGCCATCGGCCTTGCCATCGGTGTCTTCGGCCTGTTGATCCTGCCGAAATTCGCCATCGCCCTGCATGCCTCGATGAGCGGTCGCGCCCGCAGTTTCGGTGGCGCCGCACGGGTCTTCGCTTCGGTCTTTGCGGAACTGTTGTTTTCCTCGCTCACCGCGCCGGTGCTGCTCGCCTGGCAGACGCGCAGTGTGTTTCAGGTGTTTCTGGGCCGCGATGGCGGCTGGCCCACCAACAACCGGGGCGATGCCACGCTGAGCCTCGGAGAGGCCTGGGCGGCAAGCCACTGGATCGTGATGACCGGCGCCGTGGCGCTGGCGGGCACCTGGGCCATGGCGCCCGGTCTGGTGGTCTGGATGCTGCCGGTGATACTGCCGATGCTGGCCGCCCCGCTACTGCTGTCCTGGTCTTCGCGCCCCTCGCGCAGCGGTCTGTTCGTCACGCCCACCGATCTGGCCGAGCCCGCGGTGATGCAGCGCCAGCGCGAAATCCTTGCAATATGGGAGGGTGAAACCGCCCTTCCCAACGCCGCACTTGCCGGAACCGAACCTTCCCATGTCAGCGCCTGAACCCCGCGCCGCGCGCGATCCCCGGCTCGACGTGTTTCGCGGCCTGTGTCTGATGATGATCTTCATCAACCACACGCCCGGCACGATTTACGAGAATTTCACCACCCGGAACTTCGGCTTCTCCGATGCGGCAGAGGCGTTCGTGCTGATGTCGGGCATCGCTGCCGGGTTGGCCTATGGCAAGTATTTCGACCGCCCTGCCCCGTTCTGGGAAGGCGTCGGCCATATCTGGCGGCGGGTATGGACGCTGTATCAGGTGCATATCGTGACCACGGTGATTGCGCTCGGCATCTCGGCCGCGACGATGCTATGGTTCGACGCGCCCGAGGCGATGCGCCTGCATGCGATCCGTTTCCAGTGGCAGAAACCGCTGGAGTTTCTGATCGGCATCCCGCTGCTGACCCATCAGATCGGCTATGCCAACATCCTGCCGCTGTATGCCGTTCTGCTGGCCTTCGCGCCGCTGACACTCTGGGCAGGGTTGCGCTGGCCGCGTGTGACCATGGCACTGTCGGTTGTGCTGTGGCTGGCGGCGGCGATGATCTACTTCAACATGCCCAACTATCCGATGGATGGCGGCTGGTTCTTCAATCCGTTCAGCTGGCAGGTGATCTTCACCGTCGGCTTGTTGAGCGGGATGGCCATTCGCCGGGGCGGCAGCTTCGTTCCAAAGCGGCGCTGGCTGATCTGGCTGGCGCTGGCATGGGTCGGTTTCGCGCTGGTCGCCTCGCTGGCCAAGCCGGTGTCGGATGCTTTCGGGCACATGCTGTATCTTGCCGCCGAGTATCTGCATTTCCACTGGATCTTCATTTCCTTCGACAAGACCTTCCTCGCCCTGCCCCGGCTGAGCCATGCGCTTGCGCTGGCCTATCTGCTGGCCTGCTGGCCGCTGGTGCGGCAACTGGCGGCGCATCGGGCAGCCGCGCCTTTCGCGCTTCTGGGGCGCAACGGGCTGGCGGTGTTCGGGCTGGGCGTCGTGCTGTGCTATGCCGCGAACGGGGTGAAGCTGGTCCTGCCGCAGAGCTTTGCACTGGATACCGCGATCATCGGTGGCGGAATCGGGCTGATGCTGCTGCTCGCCTGGTCGAAAGAGGCCTGGCGCCGCGCCGAAAAACGCGCCCGCCTGACCTGATCCCCCTGCAAAACGTGACAGGAACGCCGCAGAAACGGGCAAACCCGTATCTGCGGCGTTCTTTTCAGCATGAAAAATTCAACGCCAGTTGACGCAAGACAGAACTTGCCTCATCTGATGAATGAACATTCACTCGCGACAGGCGGCCCCCGCCGGAGATTCCCTGATGACAAGCCCCCGTATGGCCCTTGCCACGGCCGCGCGTCCGCGCGAGGCCGAAATTCTTGACAGTATCCGCCAGACCTTTGCCGAAAAGGGGTTCGACGGCGCCTCGATGCAGGATCTGGCCCGCGCGGCGGGGATGAGCGTCGGCAATTTCTATCGCTACTTCCCGTCCAAGGCCGCGATGGTCGAGGCCATCGTGACCCGCGATCTGGCCGAGGTTGAGGAAAAGTTCACCAGCATCGCCGCCGCAGCCGATCCGCTGGCCGCGCTGCGCTGCGGGCTGCACCAGCATATCGAGGAAGAATGCTCGGGCTGCGACGACGGCCCGCTCTGGGCCGAAATCACCGCCGCCGCGCTGCGCAAACCGGAAATCGGCGCGGTTGTGCAGAAGATGGAAAGCGAAATTCGCGGCTATCTGCTGTCCGCCTTCGCCATGATTGCCGGAATGCCGCGTGACGAGGCCGAACGCCACTTTGCCGCCCATTCCGCCATGGTGGTGATGCTGGTGAAGGCTGCGGCGATCCAGGCACAGGCCGGGGACCAGGTCAGCGCCGGACGGACTGAACTGAATGAATTGGTAAAACGTATGATCGACGCGGTTCTGGCCGAAGTGGCTGCCGCGAAGTCGAAGGATTGATGAAAATGCGTCATTTCGCTGTCAGCCTGATAATGGCCGCAACTCTGGCCACGCCCGGAGCTTCGCGGGCCGAAGAACCCGTGGCCGCCACGGAAACGGCAAAACCTGCCCTGCCCGCAATCACCGTCTCCGCCGTCGCCCGCCGCGATCTGCGCGACCGGGTGATTGCCGGAGGGCTGGTTGGCGCCGTGGAAGAGGTGATCGTACAGCCGCTGATCGAGGGCCAGCCCATCGAGACGCTGGAGGCTGAGGTCGGCGATTACGTCGAGGCCGGTCAGGTACTGGCCACGCTGTCGCTGACCGCGCTGGAATTGCAGCGCAGCCAGTTGAAGGCCGGGCTGGCCTCGGCACGCGCGACTGTGGCGCAGGCGGAGGCACAGGTGCTGGAGGCCCAATCCTCGGCGGATGAGGCGGGGCGTGTCGCCGCCCGCACCGCCGCGCTGAAGGATCGCGGTCAGGCCAGCACCGCCGCCAACGATCAGGCGCAGGCCGCCGCCGTTTCCGCCACCGCCCGTGTCACGGTTGCCCGGCAATCGCTGGAGGCCGCGCGCGCCCAGGTCGAACTGGCCGAGGCGCAGCTTGCCAATATCGACCTGAACCTGACGCGCACCAAGGTCGTCGCGCCGGTCGCGGGCGAGGTGCTGGCCCGCAATGCGCAGGTCGGTGCGGTGGCCAGCGCTGCCGGGCAGCCGATGTTCGTGCTGATGAAGGATGGGGCGCTGGAACTGCGCGCCGATATCGCCGAGGCCGATCTGGTGCGTCTGCAACCGGAGATGAGCGCCGAAATCCGCACCGTCGGCGCGACCGGGGCCCTGCGTGGCACCGTCCGGCTGGTGGAGCCCGGCGTGAATACGGCGACCCGCCTCGGGACCGCGCGCATCACGCTGGACAATGCCCGCACCGTGCGGTCCGGCATGTATGCCGATGCTGAAATCTTGCTGGCCGAGCACGAGGCGCTGGCCGTCCCGGTCAGCGCCGTGGGCTCCGGCCCTGAGGGCGCGACGGTCATGGTGGTGAAGGATGGCACTGTCACACGCACGCCGGTGGAAACCGGCATCCGCGACAATGGCTGGGTCGAGATCGTCTCGGGCCTGACCGAGGGCGATCAGGTGGTGACCAAGGCCGCCGCCTTCGTGCGCGACGGCGACCGCGTCAATCCCATCGCCGCCGTGACGCAGTAAGGAGGGCCGCGATGAACTTCTCCGCATGGGCGATCCGAAATCCGGTCGCGCCGCTTCTGGCCTTCTTCATGCTCATGGTGCTGGGCTGGCAAAGCTTCAACAGCCTGCCCATCACCCGCTTCCCCAATATCGACGTGCCGCTGGTTGCGGTGGTGGTGGCTCAGCCCGGAGCCGCCCCCGCCGAGATGGAAACGCAGGTCACCAAAGAGGTGGAGGATGCCGTCTCGGGCATCTCGGGGGTGAAGAACGTCACCTCCACCATCACCGACGGCAATTCGCAAACGCTGGTCGAGTTCCGCATGGAAGTGCCGACCGACAAGGCCGTGCAGGATGTGAAGGACGCCATCGACAAGATCCGCGGTGATCTGCCCGGCGATGTTGAGGCTCCCATCGTCAGCCGCATCGACGTGGAAGGCCAGGCCATCATGACCTTCGCCGTTTCCGCGCCGAACATGACGATGGAGGAACTGTCATGGTTCGTCGATGACACCATCACCCGCTCGCTTCAGGGCCGTCCCGGCGTCGGTAAGGTTGATCGTTTCGGCGGAGCCGACCGCGAAATCCGCATCGAGCTGGACCCCGTGCGGCTGGGCAGCTACGGCATCACCGCGCAGCAGGTGAGCCAGCAACTGCGGCTGACCAATGCCAATCTGGGCGGCGGCCGATCGGAACTCGGCACCAGCGAACAGGCGATCCGCACGCTGGGCAATGCCGATACCGTGGCACGACTGTCCAATACCACCATCGCCGTCGGCGGCGGGCGCCATGTGCGGCTGTCGGACCTTGGCACGATCAATGACACCTACGAGGAACTTCGGTCGTTTTCCAAGTTCAACGGCGATCAGGTGGTGACCTTCGCGGTGTTCCGCGCCAAGGGCGCCTCCGAGGTTTCGGTGGCCGAGGTGGTGAACAGCACGCTGGACGAAGTGCGGGCGAAGCACCCGGATGTTGGCATCTCGCTGGTGGATGACACGGTCTATTACACCTACGGCAACTACGAAAGCGCGCTGCATACGCTGATCGAAGGGGCGCTGCTGGCGGTGCTGGTGGTCTTTGCCTTCCTGCGCAACTGGCGTGCCACGATGATCGCGGCAGTGGCGCTGCCGTTGTCGGCGGTGCCCACCTTCTATGTGATGGACCTGCTGGGCTTCTCGCTGAACCTCGTGAGCTTCCTTGCCATCACGCTTGCCACGGGCATTCTGGTCGATGACGCCATCGTGGAGATCGAGAATATCGCGCGACACATGAGGATGGGCAAATCGCCCTATCGCGCCTCAATCGACGCGGCGGATGAAATCGGCCTCGCCGTCATCGCCACCACTTTCACCATCATCGCGGTCTTTGTCCCGGTCAGCTTCATGCCCGGCATTCCGGGGCAGTATTTCCGGCAATTCGGCCTGACGGTGGCGATTTCGGTGCTGTTCTCGCTGCTGGTCGCGCGGCTGATCACGCCGATGATGACCGCCTATCTGATGCGGTCCAAAGATGCCGCAGGCCATGACGATGCGAATGGTGATGGCTGGTTCATGCGGCAATATCTGCGGCTGGTGCGGCTTTCCACCAGTGGCGGGCTGTTCACCCTGCGGTCAGGCCACCACCTTGTGCCAGCCCGCTATATCACGCTGGTAACCGGCATTCTGGTTCTGGTCATATCTGTCCACTTCATGCTGCAAGTCCCCGGCAGCTTCATGCCGCCCGAGGATGTCAGCCGCGTTGCCATCAGTGTCGAACTGCCGCCCGGCTCGACGCTGGAGGATACCGAGCAGAAGACCGACGAGATGGTGGCCCGCATCCGCGATATCGAAGGGGTGGCGAATGTCTTTGTCCTTGGCGGGTCGTCACCGACCGGCGATCTGGACATCCGCCGCGCCTCGGTCACCGTGCTTCTGGAAAAGCTGGATCATTCGCTGCTTTACAAGCTGTCGCAGATCGGGAACAGCATTCCCGGTCTGGCGGCCATCGTGGCGGATGTGGAAAGCCACGGCCGCACCGTGCCGCAAAACGAGATCGAGGCCGAAATCTTTGCCCGGCTGCATGACGTGCCCGATATCCGTGCCTTCAAGCTGAATGACCGGGGAGAGCGCGATCTGTCGTTCTCGATCCTGTCGGACAACGAGGATGACCTGAACCTTGCAGTCGCCCGGCTGGAGGCCGCCCTGTCGGCCGAACCGCTGCTGGCCAACGTCGCCTCGGAAGGTGCCCTTCCACGGCCCGAATTGCAGATCGAGCCGAAGTTGGAAGAGGCCGCGCGTCTGGGCGTGACCACCTCGGCCATCGCGGGTGTGGTGCGGGTGGCGACCATTGGCGATGTGGATGCGGCGCTGGCGAAGCTTTCCATCGACAACCGGCTGATCCCGGTGCGGGTGCGGCTGGATGATGCCAGCCGGGGCGATCTGGCACAGCTTGCGGCGCTTGGCGTGCCCACGGCATCCGGCGCGACGGTGCCGCTGGGGGCGGTGGCCGACATCCGTATCGCGGAAGGCCCGTCCATGGTGGACCGCCTGAATCGCGAACGTCGCGCCACCATCGGCGCCAACCTGCCCGTCGGCGTGGCGCTTGGCACTGCGTCGGAACGATTCAAGGCAATCACCGACAGCGTCGATCTGCCGCCCAGCGTCCGCGTGGCGGAATCGGGCGATGCCGAGATTCAGGCTGAACTGATGCAAAGCTTCGGCAATGCTATGATCATGGGCCTGATGCTGGTTCTGACCGTGCTGATCCTGCTGTTCGGCTCGGTCATCCAGCCCTTCACCATCCTGCTGTCGCTGCCGCTTGCCATCGGCGGCGTGGCGGCGGCGCTGATCCTCACAGGCAATGCGCTGTCGATGCCGGTGATGATCGGGATGCTGATGCTGATGGGCATCGTCACCAAGAACGCCATCCTGCTGGTGGATTTCGCCATCGAGATGCGCAATCGCGGGATGGATCGGTTCCAGTCGGTCATCGAGGCCGGACACAAGCGGGCGCAGCCCATCGTGATGACCTCCATCGCCATGTCGGCGGGCATGATGCCCTCGGCGCTGGGGGTGGGCGAAGGTGGCGCCTTCCGCGCGCCCATGGCCATCGCGGTGATCGGCGGCATCATCATGTCCACGGTGCTGAGCCTTGTCGTGGTGCCCGCTTTCTTCCTGATCATGGACGACTTGTCGCGCCTGCTGGCCCGGCTGGCCCGTCTGCTGATCGGTCCGAAGGAGGCCGAGCCCGAAGTGCTGAGCCCCGAGGCGATGACGAAAGAACTGACCGATCTCGAATCCCGGCTCTCGCATCTGGAGGCGAAGCGCCCGCCGCCTGACAGCAAACCCAAGCTGATCGTGGCCGAATGACACCGGAAGCGCCGCCCTTCGGGGCGGCGTTTGCTTTTGCCCGCCCTTGCATCCCCTGCCCTTGCATCCCCCGCCCCGCCGTCGCAGGATCGCGGCAAAAGGGAGGGATGCGATGGGCAATCTGACAGCCGCGCTGGCCGCAATCGACGCGGCGAATGCTGCCGATCCGACGCAGGAAGACGGCCAGCCGGCCGCGCTGCTTTACGGCGAAAGGATGAGCGCGGAACTGGCCCGCCAGTATCCCGATGCCCCGGACATCCTGCAAATCGCGGCACGCGGGCAACATGTGGAACGCTGGCTGCTGCCCCGCTCCGACTACCCCGAGGGCAAAACAGGCTATCTGAACTGGCGCCGCGAACAGGGCCGCCGCCACGCGGAACGCGTCGCCGGAATCATGGCGGAGGCGGACTATGACCGTGATGCGCAGGACCGCGTGGGTGTTCTGCTGCGCAAGGAAGGCATCAAGCGCGACGCCGAAGTGCAGGCTTTGGAGGATGTCATCTGTTTCGTCTTCCTGCGCCACTATTTCGCGCCCTTCGCCGCAAAACACGCGCCGGAGGCCGTGCGCGATATCGTGGCCAAGACCGCGCGCAAGATGTCGCCCCCCGCACGGGCGCGGGCGCTGGAGGAATTTAAACTGCCACCGGATCTGGCAGCGGCCGTAAGGGAGGCAGAGGCATGAGCATCGACCAAGGCAAGGCGCTGATCGCGCGGGCGGGCGAAGGCAAAAGCTATACCGTGGGGGTGGAAACCCTGACGCTGGCTGACTGGCCCGAAGGTGTGCCGATCCGCGTTGCCCATTCGGCACTGAACTACAAGGATGCGCTGGCCATCACCGGCCGCGCCCCGATCATCCGCAACTTCCCCATGGTGCTGGGTATCGACCTCGCGGGCGAGGTGCTGGAGGACAGCGGGCGTTTCAAGGCCGGTGAAAGAGTGCTGGTCAACGGATGGGGCCTGTCGGAAACCCGCTGGGGCGCCTATTCGCAACTGGTGCGCATGCCGGACGAAATCGTGCAGCCCCTGCCCGCCGGGTTCAGCACCGAACAGGCCATGCAGATCGGCACCGCTGGTTATACGGCCATGCTCTGTGTCATGGCGCTGGATGATCACGGGCTGCAACCGGGCCGCGATGCGGTGCTGGTCACCGGCGCTTCGGGCGGGGTTGGCTCGGTCGCGGTCAGCCTGCTGGCGCGGCGCGGCTATCACGTCATCGCGGTTTCGGGGCGGCCGGAACAGGCGGGTTTCCTGCAAGAGCTTGGCGCCGCCGAGGTATTGACCCGCGACGCGATTTCCGCCGGCGGTCGCCCGATGGCGAAAGAGCGTTGGGCGGGCGTGGTGGATGTGGCAGGCGGGCCGATGCTGGCCGATGCCATCGCACAGACGCGCTATGACGGCATCGTCGCGGCCTGCGGCATGGCGGGCGGCGGGTCGCTGGCAACCACGGTTTACCCGTTCATCCTGCGTGGCGTCACGCTGCGCGGTGTCGATTCTGTCATGGTGCCCATGGCACGGCGTGAGGCCGCCTGGGCGCGGCTGGAAGCCGAACTGGATCGTGGACTGCTGGCGCGCCTGTCCTCGACCCGGCAGTTTGACGAATTGCTGACGCTGGGCGCCGACCTGCTGGACGGCCGCCTGCACGGTCGTATCGCCATCGCGCTGTAAAGACGGGCGGGCCGCTCAGGCCCGCTTCGCCACAACAGCAATGCCCAGCGTTTCCAGCACCTTCGCCTCGATCTGCGGGGCGTTCATGCCTGCAACCGCATACATCGCCTCGGGGCTGGCCTGGTCGATGAACGTATCGGGCAGCACCATAGAGCGGTATTTCAGCCCCCGGTCAAACACGCCCTCCTCGGCCAGCAATTGTGCCACATGGCTGCCGAAACCGCCGATGGCTCCCTCTTCCACCGTGATCAGCGCCTCGTGATGCGTGGCGAGTTGCAGGATCAACTCACGATCCAGTGGCTTGGCAAACCGCGCATCGGCCACGGTGCAGGCAATGCCGCGCGCCGCCAGCGCCTCAGCCGCGCGCATCACTTCCGCCAGACGGGTGCCGAAGGACAAAAGCGCCACGCGCCCGCCCTCGCGGATCAGCCGCCCCTTGCCGATCTGCAAGGGCTGACCCCGCTCGGGCATTTCCAGCCCGACACCCTCGCCGCGCGGATAGCGGAAGGCGCTGGGGCCTTCGTCATAGGCTGCCGCTGTGGCAACCATGTGCACAAGCTCCGCCTCATCCGCCGCCGCCATCACCACCATACCGGGCAAGTTGGCAAGGAAAGCCACGTCAAACGACCCGGCATGCGTGGCGCCATCGGCCCCTACCAGACCGGCGCGATCGATGGCAAAGCGCACGGGAAGGCGCTGGATCGCCACGTCATGCACGACCTGATCGTAACCGCGTTGCAGGAAGGTGGAATAAAGCGCGCAGAACGGCTTCAGCCCGCCCGCCGCCAGACCGGCGGCAAAGGTCACAGCATGCTGCTCGGCAATCCCCACGTCGAAACAGCGCTTCGGAAACCGCTCGGCGAACAGGTTCAGCCCGGTGCCATCCGGCATCGCCGCCGTCACCGCGACGATCTTGTCATCCCGCGCTGCTTCGTCCACCAGTGCCTGCGCGAAAACCTTGGTATAGCTCGGCGCATTGGACCTGGCCTTGACCTGCACCCCGGTCAACACATCGAATTTCGCCGTGGCATGGCCCCTGTCCGCCGCCGCCTCGGCCGGGGCATAGCCCTTGCCCTTCCTGGTGATCACATGAAGAAGCATCGGCCCGGTCGCCCGCGCTTTCACCGTGCGCAGCAGCGGCAGAAGCTGGTCGAGGTCATGCCCGTCGACCGGCCCGACATAGCTGAACCCCAGTTCCTCGAACAACGTCCCGCCGACCGTCATGCCCTTGAGCATTTCCTTCGCCCGCCGCGCGCCTTCCTGAAACGGCTCGGGCAGCAGGCTGACCATGCCCTTGGCGGCCTGTTTCAGTTCCTGAAACGGAGCCTCGGCATAAAGCCGCGACAGGTAAGACGACAGCGCCCCCACCGGCGGGGCGATGGACATTTCGTTGTCATTCAGGATGACGAACAGCCGCTTCTTCAGATGGCCAGCGTTGTTCATCGCTTCGAAGGCCATGCCCGCGCTCATCGAGCCGTCGCCGATCACCGCGATTGCATCGCCCGGATCGCCGCCCAGGTCGGCCGCCGCCTTGAAACCCAGCGCCGCGCTGATCGAGGTCGAGCTATGCGCCGCCCCGAACGGATCATAGGGGCTTTCGCTGCGCTTGGTGAAGCCCGACAGCCCCCCTTCGGTCCGCAGGGTGCGGATGCGGTCACGCCGCCCGGTCAGGATCTTGTGCGGATAGCACTGATGCCCCACGTCCCAGATCAGCTTGTCGCGCGGCGTGTCGAACACGGCATGCAGCGCCACGGTCAGTTCCACCACCCCCAGCCCCGCGCCCAGATGGCCGCCGGTTTCCGACACCGCGCTGATCGTCTCGGCCCGCAGTTCATCGGCAAGCTGGCGCAATTCACGGTCGCTCAGCGCCTTCATGTCGGCAGGCAGGCGCACGCGGTCCAGAACGGGGGTCTTCGGTCGGTCGGTCATGGCAGCCCTTTGGCTCAGGCGTAGGGGGGCGTCAGCTTTGCCGCGAGATAACGAAGCGCGCCGCCGCGATCAAGGCAGCGGCCCGGTCACCATAGGGGGAAACTGCGGCTTCCGCCTCGGCAATCAAGTCACTTGCGCGATTTTTCGCGCCTTCCAGCCCCAGAAGCGAAACGAAAGTGGCCTTGCCAGCGCCCGCATCCTTGCCGACGCGCTTGCCCGTGGCCACTTCGTCGCCCTCGACATCCAGAATATCGTCGGCGATCTGGAAGGCGAGGCCCAGAGCCGTCGCATAGGCGCGCAGCGGCGCGGGGTCGACCCCGGCAAGCACCGCGCCCGCCTCGGCGGAAAAGCAGATCAGCGCGCCGGTCTTGCCGGCTTGCAGTCGGGTGATCTCGGGCAGGGTCAGCGGCGTGGCAGCGGTTTCAGCGGCGATATCCAGCGCCTGTCCCAGCACCATGCCTTCGGCGCCGCTGGCGCGCGCCAGCCCCGCCACCAGCGCCAGCCGCCGGTCAGGCGCCCCGAGCGCCGGGTCACACAGCAGTTCAAACGCCAGCGTCTGAAGCGCATCGCCCGCCAGCACCGCCGTCGCCTCGTCCCATTTCACATGGACGGTCGGCAGGCCGCGGCGCAGGTCGTCATCATCCATGCAGGGCAGATCGTCATGGATCAGGCTATAGGCATGCAGCGCCTCGACTGCCGCCGCAGCGGCTACCGCCGCCTCGGGCGCAATGCCATGCAGCCGGGCCGATTCCAGAACCAGAAAGGCGCGCAGCCGCTTGCCGCCCTGCACCGCATAGCGCATGGCCTGCACCACCGGCACATCGTCCTGCGTGGCCAGCGCCGCATCCAGCCGCGCCTGCACCAGCGCGGCATCCTGTTTCAGCAAGTCGGGAAAGCTCACAGCCCCTCCGCCGGTGCGGTTCCGGTGGCGCGGCCTTCCTGCGCGCGGATCATCTCGACCTTTTCTTCCGCCACGCGCAGCTTGTCGGCACAATGCGCCTTCAGCTTCGCGCCGCGTTCGTAAAGCGCGATCGACTGTTCCAGCGCCACATCGCCGCGCTCAAGCTGCGTCACCACACCTTCCAGCGCGGCCATCGCCTCTTCAAAGCTCATCTCGGCAATCGGTTTGTCGGTCATCAGGCTCTCCGCATCATCTCATCGACATGGGCGGCAACAGAGGCGCCCAGCGCGGGCAGATCATAGCCGCCCTCCAAGGCGGATACCACCCGCCCGCCACAGACCTGATCTGCCAGATCGCAGATTGCGGCGGTGAGCCAGCGGAAATCCTCCACCTCCCATTCAAGGCTTGCCAGCGGGTCATCGGCATGGGCATCGAACCCGGCGCTGACAAGGATGAGGTCGGGGGCGAAATCGCGTACCCGCGCCAGCGCAGGGGCCCAGACCGCCCGCATCGCCGCCCCGCCCGAACCCGCGCGCAGCGGCAGGTTCACCACCTGTCCATGTGCGCCGGTTTCCCGCGCGGCCCCCGTGCCGGGATAAAGCGGCATCTCGTGGCTGGAGACAAACATCGCGCGCGACTCGTCCCACAGCAGATCCTGCGTGCCATTGCCGTGATGCACGTCGAAATCCAGCACTGCGACACGAGAGAGACGGTGATGATCCAGCGCCCGTTTCGCCGCGATGGCAACGCTGCCGAACAGGCAAAACCCCATGGCCCGCGCGGTTTCGGCATGATGGCCGGGCGGACGGCAGGCGATGAAGGCGCGCTTCGCCTCGCCCGCCAGCACCGCATCGACCGCCGCACAAACCCCGCCCACCGCGCGCAGCGCCGCCGTCAGCGACCCCGGCGCCAGCCAGGTGTCACCATCCAGCATCGCCCAGCCGTCCGCAGGCACCGCCGCCTCGACTTGAGCGACATATCCCGCCGGGTGACAGCGCAACACCTCGTCCCGCCCGGCCAGCGGGGCCGCGCGGCGGTCGAGATCGAACCCGGCCAGGGCCTGTTCAACCGCCATCAGCCGCGCCGCCTGCTCCGGGTGACCCGGCGGTTCGGCATGGCCCAGGCAGTCCTCATGGCTGAACAACAGCATACGCCCGATGTCGGTCATTTTCTGTCCTCAAGTATCCCGGAGGTCAGGGGACACAGTCCCCGAGACCGGGCGCGGATCAATCCGGCTGAAGCATGTAGCCCGCGCCGCGCACGGTTTGCAGATAGCGCGGCTGCTTCGGGTCGACCTCGATCTTGCGGCGCAGCCGGGTGATCTGCACATCCACCGCGCGCTCCTGCGCCTTTTCGGCACTGTCCGCCTCGGTCGTGCCCAGATCACCCACCAGCGCCTCGCGGCTGACCGGCTCGCCGGGGCGGGCCGCGAAGATCCGCATAAGCTGCGCTTCGGTCGCGGTCAGCCGCACCGGCTCGTCCCCGCGCCACAATTCACCGCGCTCCGGGTCATAGCGCACCGCGCCCAGATGCAGCACCTTGGGCACCGCCACCTCGGGCCGTGCCGCCGGCACCCGGCGCAGAATGGCGTTGATCCGCAGCAGCAGTTCCTTCGGCTCGAACGGCTTCACCAGATAGTCATCCGCCCCGGCCTCCAGCCCCTCGATCCGGTTGGCGCTTTCGCCCTTGGCCGTCAGCAGCAGGATCGGCACCCCGCTTTTCGCCCGAAGATCGCGGGTCAGCGCAATGCCATTCTCGCCCGGCATCATCACATCCAGCACGATCAGGTCGAACTCCAGCCCGCCCAGCAACCGCCGCGCCTGTGCCGCATCCCGCGCCACGCTGACCAGAAAGCCGTTGCGGATGAGGAATTTCTGCAAAAGCCCCCGGATGCGTTCGTCATCATCAACGACCAGAAGATGCGCCTGCGGTTCCGTCATGCCCCGCCCTCCTTCAAGGTCTGATACTGCCGCCGCTGGTCGGGGTCCATCATCGCCTCCAGCACCTGACGGAAGCCCTGCACCGCCACCGGCCCCGCCGCGCGGTAAGCCGCCCGCATCCGCGCCCGCTGCGCATCGGACAATTCGCGCTCCAGTTCCGCGCCTCTGGCGGTCAGGAACAGATGCCGCTCGCGCTTGTCCTCGCGCCCGACGCGGCTTTCCACCAGCCCGTCGTCGATCAGCGTGCGCAACACCCGGTTCAGGCTTTGCTTGGTCACACCGAGGATCGACAGCAGGTTGTTCACCGTCGTGCCCGGGCTGCGATGGATGAAATGGATCGCCCGGTGGTGCGCCCGCCCGTAATCCATCCCGTCCAGAATGCGGTCGGGATCAGCTGTGAAGCCGCGATAGGCGAAGAACATCGCCTCAATCCCCTTGCGCAGCTGCTCGTCGGTCAGAAACAGCAGGCTTTCGCCACCCGATGCCGGCTCACTCATCACGGCTCCCCCTCACTTCGGTGCGAAGTTACGTCAGCCTTGTTGACTTTCCAAGATGCAACTGTTAGCGAAACGCAGTTTTTACGCAACTTTATGTCCACAGCGGGCCAAAGTGGCGCAACTTTTGGAAAATGGCCCTGAGGAGGCTTCGATGGCTGGCTATGATGACCGCGATGGCAAGATCTGGATGGATGGCAAGCTGGTGGAATGGCGCGACGCCAATGTCCACATCCTGACCCATGCACTGCACTATGCCTCGTCGGTATTCGAGGGCGAGCGGTGCTATAACGGCAAGATCTTCAAATCGACCGAACATTCGCAGCGCCTGCTGAAATCGGGCGAGCTGCTGGATATGCCGGTGCCCTATACGGTCGAACAGCTGAATGCCGCCAAGGACGAGGTGCTGGCCGCCAATGGCCTGACGGATGCCTATGTGCGCGCGCTGGCCTTCCGGGGCGCAGGCGAGGAAATGGGAGTGGCGAGCCTGGGCAATCCGGTGCGCGTTGCCATCGCCTGCTGGAGCTGGGGCGCCTATTACGGCGACGCCAAGATGAAGGGCGCCAAGCTCGACATCGCCAAGTGGAAACGCCCCTCGCCCGAAACGATCCCCACTGCCGCCAAGGCCGCCGGGCTCTACATGATCTGCACCATGTCAAAGCATGCGGCACAGGCCAAAGGCTGCTCTGACGCGCTGTTCTTTGACTATCGCGGCTATGTGGCCGAGGCGACGGGGGCCAATATCTTCTTCGTCAAGGATGGCGAAGTGCATACGCCGCTCCCCGATGCAATCCTGAACGGCATCACCCGCCAGACCGTCATCGGGATGCTGCGCGCGAAAGGCATCACCGTGCACGAACGCCATATTCAGCCTTCGGAACTGGAAGGCTTCCAGCAATGCTGGCTGACCGGCACCGCAGCCGAGGTTACCCCCGTCGGCCAGATCGGCGATTATATGTTCGAGGTGGGCGCCCTGACCCGTGATATCGCCACCGAATACGAGGCGCTGGTCCGGGCCTGAGGGAGGAAGGGCGTCTGCCGCGCTGCGATGCACGCGCCTCCCCCCAAGGATATTTGCAACAAGGCGAAAGACCCGGCTCTGTCAGGAGCCGGGCCTTTTCACATCAGGCCAGAATGGTCACCACATGAACATTGCCCTTGATTGCATTCGAATAGGGGCAGATGAAATGCCCGCGCTCGACCATGCGCTGCGCGACCTGGCGCTCCACCCCCGGCAGATGAACCGTCAGGGTCACCGCGATCCCAAAGCCACCTTCGGCGCGCGGTCCGATACCGACCTCGGCCTGAACCGTCGCTTCCGCCGGAACCTCGCCAATCTTCTCGTTGCTGGCAGCGAACCGCAGGGCGCCCAGATAGCAGGCCGCATAACCCACTGCGAAAAGCTGTTCCGGGTTATTGCCCTTACCCTCGCCCCCCATTTCCTTCGGCACGCTCAGCGTGACACCCAGCGCACCGTCCAGCGTGGCGGACTGCCCGTTGCGACCACCGCCCTTGGCTTCGGCGGCGGTGCGGTAAACGATCTCTTTGACCATCTTCTCTCTCCATTTCTATCTTGCACGATAATATCGCACAAGATACATGCTTCGGACGATGCGTCAATCCCTTGCGATTTAATCGCGCACGATTTAAATTTACGGAATGACCCAGCCCCTCCCGCTCTCGCAGCTTCTGTGCTTCGCTCTGTATTCCGCCAGCCACGCCGTTCAGGCGAGCTACAAACCCCTGTTGGATCGCATGGGGCTGACCTACCCGCAGTTCCTCGTACTGACGCTTCTATGGGAAACCGATGATCAGCCGATGTCCCGGCTTGCGCAAGCGCTGCAACTGGAAAGCAATACGCTGACCCCGATGCTCAAACGCATGGAGTCAGCGGGCTTTCTGACCCGCAGCCGCGACGCGCAAGATGAGCGTCAGGTGCGGCTGCGGCTGACCGAAAAGGGCCTGGGCCTGCGGGCAGAGGCGACAGAAATCCCGGCCTGTTTTCTGGCGCAAAGCGGCCTTGACCCCACGACGATCCGGTCTCTGACCGACGAGATCGCGACACTGCGGGACAGGTTGCGCGCGGCTCAGACCTGATCGCCGCGGTCAATCCGCAGGTATTCGGCGGCGCGGCGGTTCGCCACGGGCTTCTCGGTGGGGCGCCGGCGCAGCCCGTCCCACAGCTTCTCGCTGCCATCATGGTCGATACGCAGGAACTGCCGGGTCCGCCCGCCGTCCGAGGGCTTGCGCTTGTCTGCAAGGTGCTTGCTCATGGCCATCTCCTCCGGTTGCCTTAAGGCAATATAGGACCGAATCGGTCCCTTCCCAACCCCTCAGCACCGCGAAAGGCGATCAACCGCCCAGGCAGCGGCCTCGGCCACAACGGGATCCGGGTCTGCAAGCAGGGCACTGGCGGCCCCGCGCAGCGCGACCTCACCCGAATTCCCGATAGCATAGAGGACATTGCGCACGAAACGGTCCCGCCCGATCCGCTTGATCGGGCTGCCCGCGAAACGCGCACGAAACGCAGTGTGATCCAGCGCCGCCAGTTCCGCAAGCTCGGGGGCGCCAACGCGTGGCTGATAGCCCGCGTCCCGCGCCGCCTGCGCGAACTTGTTCCACGGGCAAACCGCCAGACAATCGTCGCAGCCGTAAATCCGGTTGCCCACCAGGGCGCGCAAATCCGGCTCCACCGGCCCTTTGTGCTCGATCGTCAGATAGGAAATGCAGCGCCGCGCATCCAGCTGATAGGGCGCAGGGAAAGCGCCGGTCGGGCAGATGTCCAGACAGGCACGGCACGATCCGCAATGGCTGACCTCGGCCACGTCCTTCGGCAGATCCAGCGTGGTGAAGATTGCGCCCAGAAAGAACCAGCTGCCCAGATCGCGCGCCAGCAGGTTGGTATGCTTGCCCTGCCATCCCAGACCCGCAGCCTGCGCCAGCGGCTTTTCCATCACCGGCGCGGTATCGACGAAAACCTTGATCTCGCCCCCCGCCTGGTCCAGCAGCCAGCGCCCCAGCCGCTTCAGCCGACGTTTCACCAGATCATGATAATCCTTGCCCTGCGCATAGACGCTGATCGCCGCCCTTTCGCGCTGCGCCAGCACAGCCAGCGGATCAACCTCGGGCGTATAAACCTCGGCCAGCATGATCACCGATCGCGCCTCAGGCCAAAGCGCCGCCGCCGACCCGCGCCAGCCCTCGCGCTCGGCCATCCAGCCCATCTGCCCGTGCCGTCCGGCGGCCAGAAACGTCCGCAACCGCCCTGCCGCTTCGGGCACGGCATCCGGCGCGCAGATCCCGGTCTTGGAGAAACCCTCCTCCACCGCCCGCGCGACCAGACGGTCCTTCAGCACCGAAGGCTCCATGCCCTTGCTCATTGCCCAAATACTCCGGGGGTCCGGGGGCTGGCCCCCGGCGGCCGGGTTCAGAAATCCAGATCGGCGTAATGACCGGGCTGAGTGAAGCCGGGCACCTGATCCGCCAGCAGGGTGCGGAAGCTCGGCCGGGATTTCAGCTTCACATACCAGTCCTTCACCACCGCATGCCGGTTCCAGTCGACATCCGAGATATAGTCCAGACAGCTGAGATGCGCGGCAGCCGCGAAATCGGCCAGCGTCATGCTGTCGCCAGCCAGCCAGCGGCGCTGATCAAGGAGCCACGCCATGTAATCGAGGTGATACTTGATCCGGCTCGCCCCGAACTTCACCGCCTTGCTGTCGGGGTAACCCGTGCCCTGCACCTTGCGGTTTACCCTTTCATACAGCAGCTTCGAAGTCACCTCGTTGTGGAACTTGTCGTCAAACCAGTTGCACAGGCGGCGCACCTCATAGCGCGCGTCCACATCGCGGGGCATCAGCGCGGGCGTCGGATAGGCCTCTTCCAGCCATTCGCAGATCGCCTGGCTTTCGCTCATCAACCGGCTTTCCATCCGCAGCACCGGCACCTTGCCTGCCGGGTTGCGGCGCAGGAAATCGGGTTGCTGCTCCCAGTAACGCTCCTCGACCAGCTCCACCTCAATCCGTTTCTCCGCAAGGGTCAGGCGGACCTTGCGGCAAAAGGGGGAAAGAGGAACGTGATACAGTCGGTTCATGATGCGGTCCGGGGTCTGGTCCCCCCGGTGATATCGCCCTCCGCGCAGGGGATCAATGCCACTTGGCCTGCTTTGCAGGCTCGCCCGCGCGCCCGGCGGCCTGCCGCGCGCGCCTCACCCGGCAGATTGCACAGCCACATGCACCTCGGTGCCCCAGTCGCGGCAGCGCTGCATCAGCGCCTCGGGCAGCGGGCGGTCGATGAAGATCGCGTCGATATCGGCAAGGCTCGCCAGCCGGGCCGGGGCCGAACGTTCCAGCTTCGACGCATCGGTAACCAGATAGACCCGGCGCGACTGCCGAATGATCGCCTTCGAAACCCGGACCTCGTTCAGGTCATAGTCCAGCAGGTCGCCATCAGGGTCGAGCGCCGAGATGCCGATGACACCGTAATCGACCTTGAACTGCTCCATGAACTGCGAGGTCAGCTCCCCTACCAGCCCGCCATCGGAGCGTCGCAGCGCGCCGCCCGCCACCATGATCTCGCACGAGGGGTTGGCCACAAGGATATTGGCCACGTTCATGTTGTTGGTGACAACGGTGATTTCGCGGTGGTGCAACAATTCGCGGGCCACCGCCTCGGTCGTGGTGCCCAGGTTGAGGATCATCGAGCAATTGTCGGGGATCGCCTGCGCGCAGGCCCGGCCAATCGCAGATTTGGCGCCCCCATGCATCCCGCGCCGCTGTTCATAACCGATATTGCTGACCCCGGCCCGGATGACCGCCCCGCCATGAACCCGGTCCAGATGCCCGGCCTCGGCGAGTTCCGTCAGGTCGCGGCGGATGGTTTGCAGCGTCACGCCAAAGCGTTCGGCCAGGGTTTCGACCACCACGCGGCCTTCGCTGCGCGCGATGGCCAGAATTTCGGTCTGCCGGAAACTCAGCGCCACGGGCACCCTCTTGGTTTGCTGTCGTTCCGCACTGTCTGCGGCGCGGGGCGGCGCGTCAAGGCTCGGCCCCTGCGAACTGCGGCACGGCATCGTCGAGGCTGTAGTAGTCGCCCCGCTCGGCCACGAAGATATGCGCGGCCAGTTTCCCGCCGGTCGGCCCGTCCACCGCACCGGCCTCGACCGAAAACGCGCCATCGGCGGCCCGGAACCACAGGCTTGACCCGCAGGAGCGGCAGAAGCCGCGTGTGCCACCCGCCGCGCTGCGGTATTCCGCCAGCCCGTCACGGCGCTGCCAGTGGACACTCTGCTCGGGCACATCGAAACTGGCGCTGAAGTGACCCGAAGCCTTGCGGCATTGCACGCAATGACAGGCGGTGATCGGCCCGGAGGGCGCGGGCAGGTCAAAGACGCAGTCACCGCACAGGCACGAGGCTTTCAGGCGGGCGCCCGGCATCGCAGGTGCGGCGGTGCTTTCGGCATAATAGTCGCCGCCATCTTCCGTGAAGATATGCGCCTCGGTCTGCAAGTCGGTCGCAGTTTCCAATGCGCCAGGTGAAAAGGATATCCGCGCTTCGCCCTCGGGCTGCCAGAACAGCGCAGCCCCGCAACCGCCGCAATGCCCGCGACGCGCCGTCGGGGAGGAGCGGTACCAGACAAGCCCGTCCGCCCGGATCAGCCGGAACCTCTCGTGTGGCACCGAGGATGCTGCCCAGTAATGCCCCGAGGTCTTGCGGCACTGGGTACAATGACAGGCGACCACATCGCGCAGCGGCGTTTCCACCTCAAAAACCACCGCCCCGCACAGGCAGGCGCCACGGTAAACCTCATTCGGCATGGCGGAACACATCCTCCAGAATCGTCGTCAGATGACGGACATCGGTTTCGGTGAAGGCCGCTTCGGTATTGCTGTCCAGATCCAGCACCCCCAGCAGGCGCCCCGCCCCGTTGCGCACCGGCATCACCAGCTCCGACCGGGTGGTGGACGAGCAGGCGATATGATCGGGGAAGGCCTCGACATCCGGCACAAGCTGCACCTCACCCGTCCGTGCCGCCGCGCCACAGACCCCGCGGCTGAACGGTATCACCAGACAGCCATGCCCGCCCTGATAGGGACCGATCTTCAGAAGCTCGGGTCCGGTCACGCGGTAGAACCCGGTCCAGTCCGACAGAGGATGCCCGTGATGCAACTCGCAGACCACCGTCGCCATCAGCGCCACGGTATCGGTTTCACCCGCGCATAATGCCGCGATGCTGCGCGCGAGTTCTGAATAATCGGGTGTCATCGGGCCTCCTGAAATTGCCGGCTGGCGCTTACCGGATGCTAACGAACGCGCCGTAACCTGCAAGCCATCGACAGAAGGAAGCGGAACATGAACCTGTATGCAAGGGAACTGGCGGACACCCTGGTGGTCGAGGTGGGCGAAGACCGGATCGACGCTGCCTGCGCGATCCAGTTCAAGGATGCGATGCGCGAACTGGCGGGCCGGGCGGGGACGCGCGTGCTGATCGACATGTCGCGCGTGCGGTTCCTCGACAGTTCCGGCCTCGGTGCCGTGGTCGCCGTGATGAAACTGCTGGGTCCAGACCGACGGCTGGAACTTGCGGGACTGACCCCCGCCGTGGACAAGGTGTTTCGTCTGACCCGGATGGACAGCGTTTTCCTGATCCACCCCGATCTGCCCGCCGGATTGAGGGAGGCGGGCTGATACGGGATGCCGCAATCGCATGTCTGATCCTGCCCCGATCTGCCTGCGCATCACCGCAACCCCGGTCGAAGTGCGTACGGCCCTGACCGGCCTGATGACCCGGCCTGACCTGACCGGCGACAGTGATTTCCGGCAGCGCCTGGAAATCGTTCTGGCCGAAATACTGAACAACATCGCCGAACATGCCTATCCCGCCGCACCGGGGCGGATCGGGCTGTGTCTGTCTCCCGGTGCAACGGGCATGACCTGTCAGGTGACCGATTACGGCCTGCCGATGCCGGGGCTTGCCGCCCCTGCAGGCCACCCGCCCCCCATGACGGAGGCAAACCTGCCGGAGGGCGGCTTTGGCTGGTTCCTGATTCGCAGCCTTTGCGCCGGGTTGACCTATCGTCACCGCAACGGTCAGAACAATCTGACACTGATCGTGCCGTGGCATCAATGAGCGCACAGGGGGCGCATTGCCTGTCCGGCAGAAAAAATGCCGGAATGCCGCCACAATCTTCGCCCAAAAGCGCCGCAGCATTCTGCCAACAACGCGGTGTAGCTGCACAAGGCTTCCCTCGGCGCTGTGAGAAAGCCCCCACCCAGATCGCGGCGCCGAGGCTCTTCCCCTTCCTGTTCGCGCGCCCTAACCTCGCTGCAAAGCGGAGGGTCAGATGCGTGATTTTCAGAAACCTGGACGGTCGGCGGTACTGGCCAGCAATGGCATCTGTGCCACCTCGCATCCGCTGGCGGCGAAGGTCGCGCTGGATGTATTGCAATCCGGGGGCAATGCTGCCGATGCGGCCATCGCCGGGGCGGTGCTGCTGGGTATTTGCGAACCGCAGATGACCGGGATCGGCGGCGATTGCTTCATCCTGATGAAGCCCGCCGGGGAAGAGCGGGTGATCGCGCTGAATGGCTCGGGCGCCGCGCCGGCAGGCCTGTCTGCCGATGCCCTGCGCGCCAGAGGGCTGACGGCCATGCCAATTCACGGCATTGACGCCGTGACGTTGCCCGGCGCGATGGATGCCTTCTGCCGGCTCAGCGCCGATTGGGGCCGGATCGGGCTGGCCGATGCGCTTTCCCCCGCCATCCGCTACGCCGAGGAAGGTGTGCCGGTCGCCCCGCGCGTCGCTTTTGACTGGGCCACAGATGCGGCGGTTTTGCAGGGCGAGGCGCGGCGGCACTTCCTGCTGGACGGCGGTGCCCCGAAAATCGGTCAGATCTTCCGCGCGCCCGGTCAGGCCGAGGTTCTGCGCCGCGTTGCCCGCGAGGGGCGGGCCGGGTTTTACGAAGGCGAAGTTGCCGAAGACATGATCGCCTCGCTGAATGCGCTGGGTGGGCCGCATACGATGGACGATCTGGCCGGGGTGCAAAGCTTTTACACCGATCCGGTCGCCGCCGCCTACAAGGGCATCGAGGTGATCGAACATCCGCCAAATGGCCAGGGCGCGACAGCGCTGCTGCTGTTGAACATCCTGTCGCATTTCGATCTGCCCGCCATGGCCCCCTTCGGGGCCGCCCGCGCCCATATCGAGGCAGAGGCCGCGAAGCTCGCCTATGACGCACGCAACCGTTTCCTGGCCGACCCCGACCATACGACACGGCTGGCACATATGCTGGCGCCCGAAACCGCGGCCCGGCTGGCGGCGCTGGTCGACCCGCGCCGCGCCAGTGCCAACCCTGCTGCCCTGGTCGAGGCGGTTCACAAGGACACGGTTTATATCACCGTGGTGGACCGCGACCGCATGGCGGTTTCGCTGATCTCTTCGATCTTCTGGGGCTTCGGGGCGGGGCTTGCCTCCACCAAATTCGGCATCAATTTCCAGAACCGCGGCGCGGGCTTCAGCCTGACACCGGGCCACCCGAACGAGGCGGCGGGTGGCAAGCGCCCGATGCACACGATCATCCCCGGCATGCTGGCCGAAAGCGGCCGCGTGACCATGCCCTTTGGCGTCATGGGCGGCGCCTATCAGCCTTGCGGCCATGCCCGGCTGGTCACCAACCTGCGCGACTACGGGATGGAGCTGCAGGAGGCTATCGACGCCCCGCGCTGCTTCACTACGCCGGAAGGATTCACGCTGGAGCGCGGCTATGATCCGGCGGTTGCTGCCGAACTGGCCGGGATGGGGCATGCCGTTCAGACGGCCGAAGAGCCGATCGGCGGCGCGCAGGCCATTCTCATCCACCCCTCGGGCGTTCTGGAAGGCGCGTCAGACCCGCGCAAGGACGGCTGCGCGCTGGGGTATTGAAAGCTCTGGGGTATGAACCTGACCGGAACCAGCGGGACCGCCCGCTGCGTCTCAATTCAGGTTGAATTGCAGAGGGTAACGCCCGTCCTCGAAATCGCCGAACAGATCGTGCAGGTCGGGGTGATCCACCGGCTCGCCCGTTTCGTCCGGGATCAGGTTCTGCTCTGACACATAAGCGACGTAATAGCTTTGGTCGTTTTCAGCCAGAAGATGATAGAAGGGCTGGTCCCGCTCCGGGCGGCTGTCCTCGGGGATGGCGGCATACCATTCCTCGGTATTCGAGAACATGGCGTCCACGTCGAAAACCACCCCGCGAAACGGGTGTTTCCGATGCCGCAGCACCTGGCCGAGATGATATTTCGCCTGCGCCTTGAGCATTCGTGACGGACCCCCTTTGGCGACTCCTAATCCTTTGATCGCCTCAGGTCCACTGGGCGCGGGTGATTCGGGGGGAAACAGTCTGTCAGGCATCGACCCACAGTTTGCCTGTACCGCTCGCGGAATACTGATGTGAAATCCTGCGGCGCCCCATTTCCCCCCCGCCGGAAATCGCATATCCTTGCAAAAAACAAAGACACGCGAGGGGCAGATGAGCAGACTTCTCCGTGCGTCGATCCTTCTTCTTCTCCTCGCCTCCTGCGGCGGGGGCAGCAGGTTTGCGGCGCCACGCAATCTCGACGATGCCTGTGCGATCCTGCGGGAGCGCCCGGAATACTACCGCGCCATGAAGGCGACGGAACGCCGCTGGGGCGTGCCGGTGCATGTGCAGATGGCGACCATCCATCAGGAAAGCAAATTCATCGGCAATGCCCGCACCCCGCATCGTTTTGCGCTGGGGATCATTCCGATGGGGCGGCAAAGCACGGCCTATGGCTATAGCCAGGCGCTGGACGGCACCTGGGAAGAGTACCAGAAGGAAACGCGCAACGGCCGGGCCAAGCGGGACCGGATCGACGATGCGACCGATTTCATGGGTTGGTACATGGATGGCACCGAGAAACGTCTGGGCGTTTCCAAATGGGATGCCCGCAGCCAATATCTTGCCTATCATGAAGGTCGCACCGGCTTTGCCAATGGCAGCTACAATGCGAAAACCTGGCTGGTTGACGTGGCGAACCGGGTGCAACAGCGCGCCGACAATTACGCCTCGCAGCTTTCCGGCTGCGGAAGATAAGAGGGCGGCGCCTAGTTGCGCCGCTCCATCTCCAGCGGGATATCGAAGAAGCCGGGCCTGAAGCTGCGGCCCTTGGCCATCTCGCCCAGGATCACAGTTGTCGTGCTGCCGGCGTCATCGGTGATGATCCACTGGCGCAGCTCCACCGGATTGGCGGTAAACACCATTTCGATGCTGCCGTATTCCGGGTGCTTCGGGTCTTGCGCCACGACGCGCGTGGTATTGCCATCCTCGCGGTGGCCGATCACCATTTTCGCCTGCGCCAGATCGACATTCTTCGCCAGGATCAGGTTCAGCGGTGTCTTGGCCAGCGGATATTGCTCTGGCGGCTGGTTCGACTTGCGGTCGAAGATCGCCACATTGCCGGAACTGGCCAGCACCAGCGATTTGTCGGGGGGCGCATATTCAAACCGCACGCGGCCGGGGCGCGAGATATAGATAGTGCCGGTGCCGATGCTGCCATCGCTGTTCACCTGCGTGAACTGCGATTCAACGGTGGTCAAACCGTTGAGGTATTTCGACAGGGCGGAAAGCGAAATCTTCTCGGCCTGCGCGGGCAGGGCGAAGACAAGCGCGGCGAGCGGGGCCAGAAGGGCGGAACGAAGCATCATGGCCGCAATATAGTCGGCTCTGCGCGGGCGAACATCCCCCTGCGCGAAAGCGTGATGCAGCGACATGCACGGAACCATCACGGCCCCGCGAACGTTGCCTGTTCAGCAACCGACGGAGGATAAGATGAAAGGTATTCTGGCCTGGCTGATCGGCATTCCGATCCCGCTGATCATCCTGCTTTACCTGTTCGACGTGTTCTAGGTTTCGGCCCCGAGGTCGAGTTCGTCAAGAACCTCAGCCATCAGCGCGCGCGCCTCGGCCGCCGCGGCGCCGCGCCCTTCCGCAACCCCCAGCCCCTGCCCCAGCGTTTCGGCAAAGGCCACTCGCGCCGCAAGTCGCGACTTCGCAACCCGCGCCACGCCCTCGGCCGCCCTGGCGACATCCTCGGCCAGCCGGGTGCCTGTATTCATGCGATTGAGCACGATGAGCGCCCGCCCGCTTTCCCGCGCCACCAGATCCAGCACGCCATCCGTAGCCCAGAGATCCACATGGCTGGCCGCAACCGGCACCAGCACGAGATCGGCCTCGCGCAATGCTGGGCGAAGATCGCTGTCGACCTTGGGCGGGGTATCGACGATCACAACGTCATGGTGCGCGCGCAATTTCTTGCATTCATAGCCGACCCCCCAGGCCGAGGCGGTGGAAAAATCCATGTCCGGCTCGCCCAGTCGGTCGAGCCGGGTCATGAACCAGCGGCCAAGGCTGCCTTGTGGATCGCTGTCCACCAGCGCGACATCCAGCCCTTGCCGTACCAGACAGACAGCAAGATTCGCGGCAAGCGTGGTCTTACCCGCCCCGCCCTTCTGCTGTGCGACCGTGATGACCTTGCCCATCCGATTCCCCCTTATTCTGCGATGCAGCATAGCGGAAACCGGCCGGGGCAAACAGCGTCAGCGTGCCACAGTCACCGTGCAATGCGCACGCGCCATGACATCGGCAGCAACTGACCCCAGCATCAGCCGCGAAATCCCGCGCTTGTCGCCGGTGCCGACGACGATGTGGTCGTAGCCATTCTGTTCTGCATAATGGACGATGCCCGCCGCAGCCTCGCGGCTGACGATATCGACGCGCTTGACGTCCGGCGCGCCGTGCTGACCGGCCAGCGCCACCGCCGCATCAAGGAGCGCCACGACTTCGGCATCGGTCCAGTGATGGATCAGCGGGCCCTTCGCGCCGCCATGGGCCACATTGACGACGCAGATCGACAGCGCGGCCCCTGATTTGGCCGCCAGTTCGGCGGCATAGGCAACGGCGATATTCGAATGGTCGGTGCCGTCGGTCGGGCACAGGATCTTGTGGGTCATTCAATCCTCCTCATGTTGCTCGCGCATTATACTACAGTGCAACAAATTTTCACATGAGGATTTTGCGCCCGCCATGATCTGCGTCAAGCGGGCGCGGATTTCCTTACTGGAAGGCGCAACCGGCCTTGATACCGAAAGCACGGAAGATCATGGCCGCAGGGCAGAAGCCGGTAAACGACGACTGGATCAGGTTCGCGCCGATAAAGACGGTGAACCAGACGAAGTAGGGCGACACCCAGACGGTCAGCGCGACGCTGAGCAGCACCATCACGCCGGCGAAAAGGAAGATCGTGCGATCAAGGGTCATGTGAAGCTCCATCTCCATGGGCGCGAAATGCGCCCTTGCGACTCAGATAGCATGTCACATAAACAAATTCAACTTATTGAATTTGAAATCCGCTGCTCCACGGTGCCCGCCTGAAAGGCCAGCAGCGCCATCTGGTCCGCAGGCACCTGCCCCGCAGCATCCATCATCCCCCGCATCCGCAAAACCTCGAACGCCCCGGCCAGTGCTGTCTCCGGGGCCTCACCCAGTTCCATCACCGCGCCTTGTGCGCGCAGATCTTGCGCCAGCGCCATGGCCCGTGACACCAGTTCCGGCACGGCTGCCGCCCCTCTGCGCAGGGCGGCGGCGGCCAGAGGCACCGGCAGCACCGGCACAGCCTCGCCCACCCGCTGCATCAGGGCCGTCCCCAAAGCCTCGGCATCGGCGGGATGCGTGGCCAGCCAGTCCCGCAGGGATATCGGCGCCCCGAAAGCCACCCCGGCATGGCCAAAACCGGAATAGGTGCCTTTCCACTTGCGCCGCGCCATACGCCAGAGGAACCCCAGCACCCCCAGCGGGCCTGCCCGGAACCTGCGTTCCCCTTTGGCCGCCGCCTCGACCAGCAGCCGATCTTCCAGCACCCGGTCATATCCGATGCCAACCGGCACGAACACCACATCGCGATGGTCCGGCCCAAAGTCCTGCAAGATGTAGGAAAGCAACCCCATTCGCGCCGCGCCAACCCGGCCATCAAGGCTCAGGCCGCCCTCGGGGAAAATCGCCTGCGTCACGCCTTCGGCGGTGATGATCTGCACATAGCGCGCCAGCACCCGGCGATAAAGCGGATCGCGCGAGCCACGGCGAATGAAATAGGCGCCCATCGCCCGGATCATCGCCGACAGCGGCCAGACGCGGGCCCATTCCCCCACCGCATAGCTCAGCGCCGAACGGTTGGCGACGAGCCAGGTGACCAGCACATAATCCATGTTGCTGCGATGATTCATCACGAAAACCACCGTCGCCTCACGGTCGATCCCGGCCAGCGCCGCATCCACCGGCCGCACGCGCACCGTGTAAAGCGCCCGGCTGAGCCAGCGCGCCAATCGCGTCGCCACACCAAAATAGACCAGCGCCGAAAAGCCCGGCACGATTTCACGCGCGGCCTTACGGGCAGCCTCGAAGGCGACCGGCTCGGGCGTGCCGGTTTCCTGCGCATGGTCCATCGCGGCCTGCATCACCTTGGGATCATAGGTCAGCTGCACGATGCGATCCGCCCGCGCCATAAGGCGGAACGGGCGGATCGGCCGCGCCAGATGGATATTCAGCCGCGCCACCAGCCGCTCGGCCCGCCGCCGCAGGAACCAGCGTGCCGATGGCATCAGAACCCGCTCCAATGCGGCCACGGCGGCAAGGGTCAGGGCCAGCACCACCAGCCAGAGAGGAAGCTCTACCGTTTCGGTCATAGCCTGAACCTAGGCCATCGCCGCATCTGCGTAAATCCGGCCATGCTGCGACGCGGCGAATTGACAATGCCATAATCTTTCCCGCATATCTTCGTTCAAGCAATAAAATTGCCAACCCGATTCACGAGGCCGCCATGACCGAAGCCAAGAAAGATGCCCCCTGGCTGTTCCGCACCTATGCGGGCCACTCCACGGCGAAGGCGTCGAATGCGCTTTACCGCACCAACCTCGCCAAGGGGCAGACCGGGCTTTCCGTCGCCTTCGACCTGCCCACCCAGACCGGCTATGACAGCGATCACGAATTGTCGCGCGGCGAAGTGGGCAAGGTCGGCGTGCCGGTGAACCATCTGGGCGACATGCGGGCATTGTTCGACCAGATCCCGCTGGAACAGATGAACACCTCCATGACGATCAATGCCACGGCGCCCTGGCTGCTGGCGCTGTACATCGCGGTGGCCGAGGAACAGGGCGCCGATGTATCGAAACTGCAAGGCACCGTGCAGAACGACATCATCAAGGAATATCTGTCGCGCGGCACCTATATCTGCCCGCCCAAGCCCAGCCTGCGCATGATCACCGATGTCGCGGCCTATACGCAAAAGCACTTGCCGAAATGGAACCCGATGAACGTGTGTTCCTATCACCTGCAAGAGGCGGGCGCGACGCCCGAGCAAGAGCTTGCCTTTGCCCTCGCCACCGCCTGCGCGGTGCTGGACGACCTCAAGGGCAAGGTCGCGCCCGAGGATTTCCCGAACATGGTGGGCCGCATCTCGTTCTTCGTGAACGCGGGCATCCGCTTTATCACCGAAATGTGCAAGATGCGCGCCTTCGTGGACCTGTGGGATGAAATCCTGCTCGACCGCTATGGCATCACCGATGCGAAGTATCGCCGCTTCCGCTATGGCGTGCAGGTCAATTCGCTCGGCCTGACCGAACAGCAGCCGGAAAACAACGTCTACCGCATCCTGATCGAAATGCTGGCGGTAACACTGTCGAAAAAAGCCCGCGCCCGCGCCGTGCAATTGCCCGCCTGGAACGAGGCGCTCGGCCTGCCCCGCCCCTGGGATCAGCAATGGTCGCTGCGCATGCAGCAGATCCTCGCCTATGAAACCGACCTGCTGGAATATGGCGATCTGTTCGACGGCAACCCGGCGGTCGAGGCCAAGGTGAATGCGCTCAAACAGGGCGCGCGCGAAGAATTGGCGCAGATCGATGCCATGGGCGGTGCTGTCGCCTCCATCGAATACATGAAGGGCCGTCTGGTCGAGGCCAATGCAGAACGCATCGCCCGGATCGAAGGCAATGAAACCGTGGTCGTCGGGGTGAACCGCTGGACCGAGGCCGCCCCCTCGCCGCTGACCGCCGGCGATGGCGCCATCATGGTGGTGGATGAAGCCGCCGAGCGCGACCAGATCGAACGCCTGACCCAATGGCGCGCAACCCGGGACGAGGCGGCGGTCAAGACCGCACTCGCCACCCTGCGCGAAGCCTGCGCCGATGGCCGCAACGTCATGCCCGCCTCCATCGCCGCCGCAAAGGCCGGTGCCACCACCGGCGAATGGGGCGCCACCGTGCGCGCCGCCTTCGGCCAGTATCGCGGCCCGACCGGCGTGTCCAAGAACCGCTCCAACCGCACCGAGGGGCTGGACCCGATCCGCGAGGCGGTGTCGGCCGTCTCGTCACGCCTCGGCCGGCAGCTCAAGTTCCTGGTCGGTAAACCGGGGCTCGACGGCCATTCCAATGGCGCCGAACAGATCGCCGCCCGCGCCCGCGATTGCGGCATGGACATCCACTACGATGGTATCCGCCTGACCCCTGCCGAAATCGTCACCGCCGCAGCAGAGCAGGAGGCGCATGTCGTCGGCCTCTCGATCCTCTCGGGCAGCCACCTGCCGCTGATTGCCGAAACGATGGAGCGCATGAAGGCCGCAGGCCTCGGCAACATCCCCGTTGTCGTCGGCGGCATCATCCCCGAGGACGACGCCGCGAAACTCCGCGCCATGGGCGTCGCCGCCGTCTATACGCCGAAGGATTTCGAGCTGAACCGCATCATGCTCGACATCGTGGCGCTGGTCGATCCGACGCCGGTGGCGGCCGAATAACCCGAAGCGCCCTTGCTTCTTGCCCAAATACTCATCTTCCATGGCCCGCATCGCGGGCCATAATACTGAAAACAGAAACGCCCCGGACATCAGTCCGGGGCGTTTCCGCTTGATAAGCGTCCCTCAGGCGTGGATCGCACCGTCACCACAGGCCAGCGCCGCCTCGCGCACCGCTTCCGAATAGGTCGGGTGGGCATGGCAGGTCAGCGCGATATCCTGCGCCGAGGCGCCGAATTCCATCGCCACGCAGACCTCGTGGATCAGATCGCCCGCACCGGGGCCGATGATGTGGCAACCCAGAACCCGGTCGGTTTCCTTGTCGGCCAGCATCTTGACGAAACCATCAGCCTGGAAGATCGCCTTGGCGCGCGCATTGCCCATGAAAGGGAACTTGCCAACCTTGTAGGCACGGCCCTCGGCCTTCAGTTGCTCTTCCGTCTTGCCGACCGAAGCCACCTCGGGCGCGGTGTAGATCACGCCGGGGATGACATCGTAGTTCACATGGCCATGCTTGCCGGCCAGAACCTCGGCCACCGCCATGCCCTCGTCCTCGGCCTTATGGGCCAGCATCGGGCCGACCACCGCGTCGCCGATGGCATAGATGCCCTTCACGCTGGTCTGGAAATGGCTGTCGATCGTGACCTGCCCGCGCGGCTCCATCGCCACGCCCAGGGCTTCCAGCCCCAGACCGGCGGTATAGGGTTTGCGGCCGGTAGCGACCAGCACGGCATCGGCCTCGATCTCATGCGCGCTTTCGTCCTTGCGCAGCTTGTAGGACACTTTCGCGCCCTTCCTGGTGCGCTCAGTGCCCTGCACCGCCGCGCCCAGCACGAATTTGATGCCCTGCTTGGCCAGCAGCTTCTGAAAGCTCTTGGCCACTTCGGCATCCATGCCGGGGGTGATGGCATCCAGATATTCGACCACGGTCACCTCGGCGCCCAGACGGGCATAGACCGAGCCCATCTCCAGCCCGATCACGCCCGCACCGATCACCACCAGCGATTTCGGCACCGATTTCAGCGACAGCGCGCCGGTGGAGGTGACGACCACCTCTTCATCCACGGTCACGCCCGGCAGGCTCGCGGGTTCCGAGCCGGTGGCGATGACGATGTTCTTCGCGGTGTGAACCTCGTCGCCGACCTTCACCTGACCGGCGGCGGGGATCGAGCCCCAGCCCTTCAGCCAGGTCACCTTGTTCTTCTTGAAAAGGAATTCGATGCCCTTGGTGTTGCCGTTCACCACGTCCTGCTTATAGGCCTGCATCTTGTCCCAGTCGACTTTGACCTTGGCACCCATCAGGCCCATCTTTTCAAAGTTTTCATGGACTTCGTGCAGGCTATGCGTCGCGTGCAGCAGCGCCTTCGACGGGATGCAGCCAACGTTCAGGCAGGTGCCGCCCAGCGTCTCGCGCCCTTCGACCACGGCGGTCCTGAGGCCCAGTTGCGCACAGCGGATGGCGCAGACATAGCCGCCGGGGCCGCCGCCGATCACGATCACATCGAATTCTGCCATTTCGGTCTCCTTTGGTGTCGAGCGCCGGGGGCTGTCTGCCCCCGGACCCCCGAGGATATTTATACCAAGATGAAGGTCAGGTCAGGCTGGCCACAATCATGGTGAGGGTTGCGAGGAAGCCCAGGCCCCAGATGGCCGAGCGCCAGGGGCGCCAGCCGAAGGCATAGGCCGGAACGTAGAGGATGCGGGCGCCGAGGTAGACCCAGCCACAGGCCGCGGTCAGGCCCGAGGCCCTGCCGCCCAGCGTGACAACCGCGACCGCGAGGGTGAACAGGATCAGCCCCTCGAAATGGTTGTTCAGCGCACGTTGCAGGCGGGCGGTGGTCTGCGAGAGTTGCCGCGACGGCGGCCGGTCACGTGCCGAGGAGGTATACCCCGTGCCAAGCTCCCGGTTCGCCGGGATGGCGAAGAGCAGGTATTGGGCGGCCTGGAGCAGGCCCGCGAGGGCGAGGGCGGTGAGTTCGGGAGTCATGATTTCAACGAAACATATTCGGCGAGGCGGATGCCTTTGTGAATTTCCGTGTGAGAGGACACCGGGACATCGGCGCGCGCACAGATTTCCTTAATCGACTTCCCCGCCAGCGCGGAGGCAAATTCGATCCCGAAAAGATGGATCGTGGTCACAACCCGACCCTTGGGCGCTTTCTGATACCGATCCTTGAAAATGCGCGCGAGTTCGTCAGTTGTCATGTCGCCCCTATATGCACGGCGATAAAAACCCCGGCCCACAACAGAGCGGGCCGGGATTCTTCTGGATTGTTACAGATCCATCAACAGGCGGCGCGGGTCTTCCAGCGCTTCCTTCACGCGGACGAGGAAGGTCACGGCGCCCTTGCCGTCCACGATGCGGTGATCGTAGCTCAGCGCGAGATACATCATCGGGCGGATGACGATCTGGCCGTTCACCACCACCGGGCGGTCCTGGATCTTGTGCATGCCAAGGATCCCCGACTGCGGCGGGTTCAGGATCGGCGAGGACATCAGCGAGCCATAGACGCCGCCGTTCGAGATGGTGAAGCTGCCGCCCGCCATTTCGGCCATCGACAGCTTGCCGTCGCGGGCGCGGACGCCCAGTTCGGCGATCTTCTTCTCGATCGCCGCAAAGCCCATCTGATCGGCGTCGCGCACCACCGGCACCACAAGACCCGAGGGCGTGCCCACCGCCACACCCATGTGGACGTAGTTCTTGTAGACGATGTCGGTGCCGTCGATCTCGGCATTGACTTCGGGCACTTCCTTCAGCGCGTGGCAGCAGGCTTTCACGAAGAAGGACATGAAACCGAGTTTCACGCCGTGCTTCTTCTCGAACACGTCCTTGTATTCGTTGCGCAGGCCCATGATGCCGGACATGTCGACCTCGTTATAGGTCGTCAGCATGGCGGCGGTGTTCTGACTGTCCTTCAGGCGACGCGCGATGGTCTGGCGCAGCTTGGTCATCTTGACGCGCTCTTCGCGGGCGGCGTCATCGGCCGGGACGGGCGCGCGCGGCACCGAAACCGGGGCGGGCGCCGGTGCGACGGCAGTGGTAGAAGCGACGGCTTTGGCCACGTCTTCCTTCATCACACGGCCGTCACGGCCCGAGCCCTGCACCTGCGCGGCGGAAATCCCCGCCTCGGCCATGGCTTTCTTGGCCGAAGGCGCATCTTCCACGTCCTTGCGGGCAGCCGGAGTTTCCGGCCCTGCACCGGGCGAGTTCACCGCAGCGGCGGCTTCGGCTTTCGCCTCGGCCTTGGGGGCTGCGGCAGCGGTGGCGCCTTCGTTGATCGTCGCCAGCAGCGCGGCGGCAGCGACGGTTTCACCTTCTTGTGCGACGATCTCGCCCAGCACGCCCGCGGCGGGCGAGGGCACGTCGAGGCTCACCTTGTCGGTTTCCAGCTCGCAGAGGATTTCATCGACGGCAACGGCATCGCCCGGCTTCTTGAACCAGGTCGCGATGGTCGCTTCGGTGACGCTTTCGCCAAGGGCGGGAACGCGAACTTCAACGGTCATTGGCTTATTTCCCTTCGAAAGACAGCGCATCGTTCACGAGCGCTTCCTGTTCAACTTTGTGTTTGGAGGCGAGGCCCGTGGCGGGCGAAGCCGAGGCCGTGCGGCCGGCATAGCGCGCGCGTTTCGCAGCGCCACCGACCTGATCCAGCACCCATTCGATATTCGGCTCGATGAAGCTCCAGTAACCCTGGTTCTTCGGTTCTTCCTGACACCAGACCACCTCGGCCTGCGGGAAGCGCCCCAGTTCGGCGCGCAGCGATTGCGCCGGGAAGGGGTAGAGCTGTTCCACCCGCAGCAGGTAGACATCATCGGCGCCTCGGGCATCCCGTTCGGCCAGCAGGTCATAGTAGACCTTGCCCGAGCACATCACCACGCGCCGGATCTCGGCATCGGGCTTCAGTTGCAGCGACGAATTGCCCTTCTGGGCGTCATCCCACAGCACGCGATGGAAATACGAGCCGGTGGTGAAATCCTCGGCGGTCGAGACACACATCGGATGCCGCAGCAGCGACTTCGGCGTCATCAGCACCAGCGGCTTGCGGAAATCGCGATGGATCTGACGCCGCAGGATGTGGAAGTAGTTCGCCGGGGTCGAGCAGTTCGCCACGATCCAGTTTTCCTGCGCCGAAAGTTGCAGGAAGCGCTCGGGGCGTGCCGACGAATGTTCAGGCCCCTGCCCTTCGAACCCGTGCGGCAGCAGCATGACCAGACCGGACATCCGCAGCCACTTGCTTTCGCCCGAGTTGATGAACTGGTCGAACATGATCTGCGCGCCGTTGGCGAAATCGCCGAACTGGGCTTCCCACAGCACAAGCGCATTCGGCTCGGACAGCGAATAACCGTATTCGAAGCCCAGCACCGCATATTCCGACAGCATCGAGTCGATGACCTCATACCGCGCCTGACCGGCCCGGATGTGGTTCAGCGGATAGTAACGCTCTTCGGTACCCTGCTCGATGAAGGCCGAATGCCGCTGCGAGAAGGTGCCGCGCGTGCAGTCCTGACCGGACAGACGCACGGGATAGCCCTCGGTTTGCAGCGAGCCGAAGGCCAGTGCCTCGGCCGTTGCCCAGTCGAAACCGGCGCCGGTTTCGAACATCTTCTTCTTGGCTTCCAGCTGGCGCGCGACGGTCTTGTGGATCTCGAACCCGTCCGGCACACGGGTCAGCGCGGTGCCGACCTCGGCCAGAGTCTCGGGTTTGATCGCGGTATTGCCGGCGATATATTCCTCGCCTTCGCGCGACATGTTCTTCCAGCGGCCATCCAGCCAGTCGGCCTTGTTCGGCTTGAATTCCTTGCCAGCCTCGAACTCTTCGTTCAGGCGGGCCTGGAAAGCGGCTTTCATGTCCTCGATCTCGCCTTCCGGGATCAGGCCATCCTTCACCAGCCGGTCGGTATAAAGCTGAAGCGTCGTCTTGTGACGCTTGATGCGGTTATACATGATCGGGTTGGTGAACATGGGCTCGTCGCCCTCGTTGTGACCAAAGCGGCGGTAGCAGAAGATGTCCAGAACGACATCCTTGCCGAACTTCTGCCGGAACTCGGTCGCCACGCGGGCGGCGTGCACCACGGCTTCGGGATCGTCGCCGTTCACATGGAAGATCGGCGCCTCGACCATCAGCGCGATATCCGTCGGATAAGGCGAGGTGCGCGAGAAATGCGGTGCGGTGGTGAAGCCGATCTGGTTGTTCACGACGATATGGATGCAGCCGCCGGTGCGATGGCCCTTGATGCCCGAAAGCTGGAAGCATTCGGCCACGACGCCCTGACCCGCGAAAGCCGCATCGCCATGCAGCAGGATCGGCAGAACCTGACGGCGTTCCGTATCGCCAAGCTGGTCCTGCTTGGCACGGACCTTGCCCAGCACGACCGGGTTCACCGCCTCAAGGTGCGAGGGGTTCGCGGTCAGCGACAGGTGGACGGTATTGCCGTCGAACGTGCGGTCCGACGAGGCGCCGAGGTGATATTTCACGTCGCCCGACCCGTCCACATCCTCGGGCTTGAAGCTGCCGCCCTGGAATTCGTTGAAGATGGCGCGGTAGGGTTTGCCCAGAACATTGGCCAGAACCGACAGGCGACCGCGGTGCGGCATGCCGATGACGATTTCCTTCAGCCCCAGATTTCCGCCCCGCTTGATGATCTGTTCCATCGCGGGGATCAGCGCCTCGCCGCCATCCAGACCGAAACGCTTGGTCCCCATGTATTTGACATGCAGGAACTTCTCAAAGCCCTCGGCTTCGACCAGCTTGTTCAGGATGGCGCGGCGGCCTTCGCGGGTGAAGGCGATTTCCTTGCCGTAGCCTTCGATCCGTTCCTTGAGCCAGGCGGCCTGTTCAGGGTCGGAAATATGCATGTATTGCAGCGCGAACGTGCCGCAATAGGTGCGCTTCACGATCTCCATGATCTGCCGCATCGAGGCATGGGTCAGGCCCAGCACATTGTCGATGAAGATCGGGCGATCCATGTCGGCTTCGGTGAAGCCATAGGATTTCGGGTCCAGTTCCGGGTGGTTGGAACTGTCGCGCATGCCCAGCGGGTCGATATCGGCAGCCAGGTGGCCGCGAATCCGGTAGGCGCGGATGATCATGATGGCGCGGATCGAATCCAGCACGGCGCGCTGAATCTGCTCCTGCGTCAGGGCCACATTGGCCTCGGCCGCCTTTTCGGCGATTTTCTTGCCCGCGCCCTTGGCCTCTTTCGGCACCAGCGGCCATTCGCCGGTCAGCGCGGCAGTCAGTTCGTCCGCCGGTTGCTGCGGCCAGTCATTGCGCGCCCAGGACGGGCCCGCAGCGGCGCGCTTGGCTTCCAGCTCGCTGTCACCCAGCGCCTTGAAGAAAGCGGCCCAGCCGGCATCGACCGAATTCGGGTCGGCGGCATAGCGGGCCTGAAGCTGGTCGATGTAATCGGCATTGGCGCCGTCCATGAAGGATTGCGCGTTCAGCGTGGCGTTGGGGGATTGATCGGTCATGTCAGTGCCTCATTGAGACGTATGGACGAAGGGGGGGCGTCACTTGCAGCTTACGACAAGCTTGCGCACACCCGGCATCTGTTCGGGATGTTCCAGCGCGCGATCCTCGGCCGATGCGACGCCACGGGTGCCGCAAATGCGCGCCGGGGCGGCCTTGAGCTGGGCCTTGTCGGTGCTGGCCGCCTTGTAGAACAGGACGTTCGGCACGCCCTGAATAACCAGCCCGCCTATACCCGCCCCGTTCGCGGAATAGGCGACGATATTCGGGGCAGAAACGCCGGTGGCGGCCTCGGCGGCCGCCATGCCATTGCGGGCACCCGTTGTGGGCCCGGAGGTGACACACCCTGCAAGTGCAACACTCGCCAGCGTGGCCATGGTCAGAAATCGCATGCTCGCCTCCCTTCGAGAGGTTCCCCGGAGGCATACCCCCGGGGAACGAGATTTACTTGCCCAGCGCCTTCATCACGGCTTCGCCCAGATGGGCGGGGCTGTCGGCAACCACGATCCCGGCGGATTTCATCGCCTCGATCTTGGATTCCGCATCGCCCTTGCCACCGGCCACGATGGCACCGGCATGACCCATGCGACGGCCTTTCGGCGCGGTGCGGCCCGCGATGAAACCGGCGGTCGGCTTCCAGCGGCCACGCTTCTTTTCATCGGCGAGGAATTGCGCGGCTTCTTCTTCGGCCGAGCCACCGATTTCACCGATCATGATGATCGAATGGGTTTCCGGGTCCGCGAGGAACATTTCCAGCACGTCGATGTGCTCGGTGCCCTTGATAGGATCGCCGCCAATGCCCACGGCCGAGGACTGGCCCAGACCGAGGTCGGAGGTCTGCTTCACCGCCTCGTAGGTCAGCGTGCCCGAACGCGACACCACGCCGACGCTGCCGCGCTGGTGGATGTGGCCCGGCATGATGCCGATCTTGCAGGCGCCCGGTGTGATGACGCCAGGGCAGTTCGGCCCGATCAACCGCGATTTGGACCCTTCCAGCGCCCGCTTCACCTTCATCATGTCGAGCACCGGAATGCCCTCGGTGATGCAGACGATCAGCTCCATCTGAGCATCGATCGCTTCAAGGATCGAGTCCGCCGCGAAGGGCGGCGGAACGTAGATCACGGTCGCATTGGCCTCGGTCACGGCTTTCGCTTCGTGGACCGAGTTGAAGACCGGCAGGTCAAGGTGGCTGGTGCCGCCCTTGCCGGGCGTCACACCGCCGACCATCTTGGTGCCATAGGCAATCGCCTGTTCGGTGTGGAAGGTGCCCTGCGAGCCGGTGATGCCCTGGCAGATAACCTTGGTATTTTCATTCACGAGAACAGCCATGTGTCTCTCCGTTTGGTGGGATTGACCACCCAGGTTTTGCGAATGTAAGGCGGGATCTCCCGCCTCGATTTTCGTTTTGGCCTGCGCAGGCAGGCAAGGACCTTAGCTTGCTGCCGATACACCGACAAAGGCCGCATTGATGCCGGCGCCGGGCCGTGTGATCCGCTGACCGTTCAGCCGCACCTTGGCACCGTTCTTCGACCAGAGACCCTGCTCTGCCGTTTCGACGTAGCCAAGTCGGCGCAGCTCCGCGGCAGCCGCGTCAATGACCGCCTGTCCGAAATGGCCACCCGGCATCCACGCACAGGGATTGGTGCCAAGAGCGGTAAAGCGAGCAGCCGACATCCAGTTCACCCCTGGCTGGACACGTTCAAGATCTTTCGAAGTCGTGATCTCGAGCACTTTGTAGCCGCGAGCAAGCATCGCTGCCTTGACAGGCGCGGCAGCGAAGTTGTTCTGAACGCAAGTCCGGGTCGCGAAAGCAGCCTCTTGAGCCAGGAACCCAACAGAATCCTGCCCGTCAGGGGAGGAGACATTGCATCCGGCCAGCCCAATCAGGACGGCGATAGCGGCAGCAAGCCTCATCCTTTCACCGCTTTCACAATCTTCTGCGCCGCGTCGCTGAGGTTGTCACCTGCGATCACGTTCAGCCCGCTTTCGTTGATGATCTTCTTGCCCAGCTCGACGTTGGTGCCTTCCAGACGCACGACCAGCGGAACCTTCAGGCCCACTTCCTTCACCGCGGCGATCACGCCCTCGGCGATGACGTCGCAGCGCATGATGCCGCCGAAGATGTTGACCAGAATGCCTTTGACGTTCGGGTCCGAGGTGATGATCTTGAACGCCTCGGTCACCTTCTCTTTCGTCGCACCGCCGCCCACGTCGAGGAAGTTTGCGGGTTCCGCACCGTAGAGCTTGATGATGTCCATGGTCGCCATGGCAAGGCCCGCGCCGTTCACCATGCAGCCGATCTCACCGTCCAGCGCGATGTAGTTCAGGTCGAATTTCGACGCGGCGAGTTCCTTGGGGTCTTCCTCGGTCTCATCCTTCAGCGCCTGAATGTCGGCGTGGCGATACAGCGCGTTGCCGTCGAACGACACCTTGGCGTCCAGCACCTTGATCTGGCCTTCCGGCGTGACGATCAGCGGGTTGATCTCCAGCATCTCCATGTCCTTCTCGACGAAGGCCTTGTAGAGCGTCTTGGCCAGCGCGACCATCTGCTTCACCTGCGCCCCTTCGAGGCCCAGCGAGAAGGCCAGACGGCGACCGTGGAAATCCGACAGGCCCGAAGCCGGGTCAACCGAGAAGGACAGGATCTTCTCAGGGGTCGAGGCGGCGACCTCTTCGATGTCCATGCCGCCTTCGGTCGAGCAGACGAAAGAGATGCGGCTGGTCTGGCGATCCACCAGCAGCGCGAGGTAGAGTTCGCGCGCGATGTCCGAACCCGCCTCGATATAGATGCGGTTCACCTGCTTGCCGGCCGGGCCGGTCTGGTGGGTGACCAGCGTGCGGCCCAGCATCTGCTTGGCCAGCGTTTCGGCTTCTTCCACCGATTTCGCCAGACGGACACCGCCCTTTTCACCGGCTTCCGGTTCCTTGAACTTGCCCTTGCCGCGGCCACCGGCGTGGATCTGCGCCTTGACGACCCAGAGCGGCCCGTCCAGTTCGCCCGCCGCGGTCTTGGCTTCCTCGGCTTTCAGGACGACACGGCCGTCCGAAACCGGGGCGCCATAGCTGCGGAGAAGCGCCTTGGCCTGATATTCATGGATGTTCATGGATCATGTCCCATCGCTGCTGATTTGGGGGCGTGATGCCATAATGGAAGGCGCTTTCAAAACGGCATTTGCGTGATCGGCAGGATTTGACGCATAAAAATCGCCTTTGTGATCACACGTCGAAAAAGTGTGATCACAAAGGCGATGCCGTTGCCGCAAACGCCGCAGCGCAGCGAGAGAAAACCCGACTCGGAGCGCGTCTCCCGGCCGGGAAAACGCGCCCTGCCGGGCCAGTCTTCCCGTCAGATGAAGGCAAAATCTGCCCGCGTCAGGTCTGAAGCAAGCATGTTTTCGACCAGAACCTCCACCTTATCGGCGCTGATCGAGACATTGGCCCCACGCTGGCGGATCACCAGATCGGAAAAGGTTATGGAGCCCCCGAAGGTGATCCGATCAATCCCGTCCTCGAAATCGGTGACCCTGTCGGTGCCACCTCCCTTGAAGAACAGGAAGACATCCTTATCCGCGCCGCCGGTCAGCCTGTCATTCCCCTTGCCACCATTCAGCCGGTCAGCACCGGCACCGCCAAGAAGAGTATCCTGACCGGCATCCCCGGAAAGCCGATCAGAATCCACCCCGCCTTCCAGCAGATCGTTGCCTTGCCCCCCGAACAGCGTGTCGTTCCCGCCGCCGCCATGCAGCGTATCGTTGCCCTGCTTTCCGGTCATGAAGGTTGCCGTCTCGCCACCCGTCAGATCGTCACTCTTCCGAGTGCCGGACAGCAGTCGCTGGTCAGAGGTCACCAGAAGCACGAACTTTCCGGTATCGGACGTAATGCCATAAGGATTGTGCCCGGTAATATCCAGAAACACCTTGCCGTCTTTCTCAGCCGTCCAGCTGATTTCCCTGTAACCTCTGCCGCCCCATGCCTCATCCAGCACGATGCCCCGTTCACTTCGGATCGTCAGTTCCGGTTGGGGGAGGCCCTTTGCTGTTCCATCCCCCTCGACGCGGAAAGTATAGGTTACGCCAGCCCTAGCGTTGACCTTGTACCAGTCAGAGTCGAGATAGCAGTCGATGACGCCTGCCGTGACACCACCGATCCTCGCAATTTTCGTTGTTTCAACATCGTTTCGGACATTGTCGCTGGAAACCCAGCTGAGGATATACTCGCCAGTCGCCCCGCGTGACGTGACCTCGGCAAAGACCTCGGCGCCCGTACCGCCGCCCACCACGACAGTCCGGCGATCATACCAACCGCCACCGTCGCTGTCGATGATACCACCGGTCTTGTCCAGAACCAGAAGCTGACGTTCCTCGACGCTGTTTGCCCCGCCGGTTGCTGTCGCATTGATCTGGTAGGACATCCCAGCTTTCAGGCTGACCCGAAACCAATCAGAATCATCCGATCATTCCAAGATGCCGGTTACGCTTTTTCCAGGCAAAAGCCTCGCCTTCGTCCCTGTATTCCCCGCAATATCGGCCATTCCCCATAACTCCCATTGAAAATATGAGAGCAAATTTCGGGTCGACCAGCACAACCTGTCAACGATTCGCGGTGCTGCGACTCGCCACGCAGAGAACCTGCCCCCTCGGCAGCCGGTTTGCGCGGATACTCACCTGCAATCCGGCCTGCGCGCAGAAATGGTGGATGTCGGATTCCAGCAGATGATAGGGCGGGCGGATGTCGTGGGTGACCACGCCATCGGGCTGCCGCACCGGGCCGAGGCTCGATTGCGCATCGGGGGCAAGGAACACCGTGAACAGGAATTTCTCGAACCGGATGAAGTGGTCGGCCACCCGCAGGAGACCCCGGCGCAGGTGATTCACCGGCAGGTGGGTGAACACTGCGAAACACAGCAGATAATCCAGATCGTGCGGAATGCCGGGAAAGCTGAAATCCGCATCCTCCACCAACTGCAGGGCGGGCAGACGGGCGCGGTCGCCCTCGGTCAGTTCCGCGCGGTAGCCCTTGAGGATCAGGTCGCGCGACAGGTCGCTGCCCCAGTAATGGCCGGGGTTCAGATAGGGCACGACGCGACAGCCGGTGCGCAGGGGGCCGCAGCCGATGTCCAGCATGCGGTGGCGCGGGCGCAGCCCTTCGGCCAGCAGCATCTCCATCTGGATGATGCCGGTTTCCTCCCATCGCCCCCCGATGATGGCACGATGCTGCCCCTTCGCCAGCGCGTCGGGAATGAAGGCAGGCGCGTGATAGGGAGAGATGTGGCCCTTGCTCATACCCCCGGCGCTAGCACGGTGTCGCGACGCGCGGAAGAGGGCATGGCGCCTAGTCCTGATGATGGTCTGCAACTCCGGTTGCATGGCGGCGACGAGGCCAGCGACCGAAGGCTGGCGCGATCTCCGCAGCCCCCAAGGACACTGCCATGCCCCCGATCCACCTTTGGCACCGCCTGCCCGCGTGCGCCCTGACCCTTGCCGCCTGTCTTGGCCTTTCCACGCCTGTCATGGCCCAGGACAAGACCGGGCTGGAGCGCACGGGCGATGCGCTTCAGGTCATTCTGCCCGCAATGGCCGGGGTCTGCGCGATCCGGCAGCAGCGGACAGCGAATTTCGTGGCCGGCCTTGCCACGACCGAGTTGGTGACGCAGGGCCTGAAGGCAGCCACCCGCGACAGCCGGATCGGTCGCCGCCCCAACGGGCATGACCGGGGCTTTCCGTCGGGGCACACCTCCATGGCATTCTACGGCGCGACCAGCCTTGCGCGGGATTGCTGGCGCGACAGCCCGGTTGCAGGCGCGCTGGCTTTCGGCGCGGCAACGCTTGTCGGGGTTTCGCGCGTCAAAGCCGACCAGCACACCGTGGGTCAGGTTCTGGCCGGGGCGCTGGTGGGTTACCTTGCCCATGGCGTCACCATGGATCTTTCCGGCGACAATGTCGCCATCAGCTATCACATGGAGTTCTGAGACGAGGCCGATGCACCATGACAAAAGCCCGGCACATGGCCGGGCTTTTGCAATTCGTAAGCGGGGCCGGATCAGGCCAGCGACGGGTCGATGCCCTTGCAAGCCTCGACAAGGCCCTTCACCGCGTCGACCGACTTGTTGAACATCGCCTGTTCGTCGGCATTCATCTTGATGTCGACGATCCGCTCGATGCCCTTGGCACCGATGATCGTCGGCACGCCGACATACATCCCGTCCAGACCGAAGGCGCCCTTGACGTAGGCCGCGCAGGGCAGCAGGCGCTTCTGGTCTTTCAGATAGGCTTCGGCCATTTCGATGGCCGAGGTGGCGGGCGCGTAGAAGGCCGAGCCGGTTTTCAGCAGGCCGACAATTTCGGCGCCGCCGTCACGGGTGCGCTGCACGATGGCGTCCAGCTTCTCCTGCGTGGTCCAGCCCATCGCAACCAGATCCGGCAGCGGGATGCCTGCGACGGTGGAGTAGCGGGTCAGCGGCACCATGGTGTCGCCATGGCCGCCCAGAACGAAGGCGGTCACGTCGCGCATCGAGACATTGAATTCGACCGACAGGAAGTGACGGAAGCGCGCCGAATCGAGCACGCCGGCCATGCCCACGACTTTCTCATGCGGCAGGCCCGAGAATTCGCGCAGCGCCCAGACCATCGCGTCCAGCGGGTTGGTGATGCAGATGACGAAGGCGTTCGGCGCATGGGCCTTGATGCCCTCGCCCACGGATTTCATGACCTTCAGGTTGATGCCCAGCAGGTCGTCGCGGCTCATGCCGGGCTTGCGCGGCACACCGGCGGTCACGATGCAGACATCGGCGCCCGCGATGTCCTCATAGCTGTTGGCGCCCTTCAGAACGGCGTCGAAGCCCTCGACCGGGCCGCACTGCGCCAGATCCAGCGCCTTGCCCTGGGGGGTGCCTTCCGCGATGTCGAACAGGACGATATCGCCGAGTTCCTTGATGGCTGCGAGATGGGCGAGCGTTCCGCCGATCTGGCCAGCGCCAATCAGTGCGATCTTGGGTCGTGCCATGATTCCGTCTCCGGCTGGGATTGTATGCAACGGTATGCTTTAGGCGTCTCGCGGGATTCACGCAAGACTGCCGCGATGCGGCATGACAGGCCAAGTTGCCCTGCGCAAGTTGTTTGCGCTAAAGGCTGCGGAAAGTTGCGTGGCAACCGGCGCGAGTCGGCCGGAACAGGGTCGCCCAAATGGCGACGGAGGCAGGGCAAGTGGAAGATCTGGCGTTCTGGGCAGCCGCAATTCCGGCCGCGGTTCTGGTGGGCATGGGCAAGGGCGGTGTGCCGGTGGTGGCCATGCTCTCAGTGCCGCTGATGAGTCTGGTGATGTCGCCGGTCATGGCGGCGGGGCTGCTGCTGCCCATTTATATCGTCTCGGATATGTTCGGGCTCTATGCCTATCGCCATGCCTTTGACAAACGGGTGCTGGCCATCATGGTGCCTGCCACCACTTTGGGTGTCGCGCTGGGATGGGCCACCGCGCATCTGGTGCCCGAACGGATTGTCGGCGGCATCGTTGGTCTGGTCGGCGCGGTCTTTGCCGCCAACCTGCTGTTGCGCCGCCCGCGCGTGACCGAGCCGCAACCCGCGAAAGTGGCGCCCGGCCTGTTCTGGGGCGCCGCTACCGGCTTCACCAGCTTCGTCAGCCATGCAGGTGCCCCGCCCTATCAGGTCTATGTCATGCCGCTGGGCCTGTCGAAAGCGGTGTTCGCGGGCACATCGACCATCCTTTTCGCCTATGTGAATGCGATCAAGCTGATCCCCTATTGGGCGCTGGGTCAGATCAGCCTCGGCAACCTGAAGGTAACGCTGTTGATGGCGATCCCGGCCTCCGCCGCAGTGTTCGGCGGGGTCTGGCTGGTGCGCAGGCTGCCGGAAGCACTGTTTTTCAAACTGGTGACCTGGGCCTTGCTGCTGCTGTCGCTGAAACTGGTCTGGGGTGCCTTTCCACTGAGCTGACCGCCACGCGCGGCCCCGCAGCAAGAATTTCTGCAATGCGGCAAATCGGGGCTTGCCGAATGTGCCGCAGATGTGGTCTTTGGCGAAAGAATCTTTCACGGGAGACTCGCCCATGACCGCCCGCCCCTGCCGCTCTGTCCTTTACATCCCCGGCTCGAAAGAACGTGCGCTGGAAAAGGCGCGCGGCCTTGCCACCGATGCGATCATCTTCGATCTGGAAGATGCCGTTGCGCCCGAGGAAAAGCCCGCCGCCCGCAAACTGCTGGCGCAGGTGCTGACCGACTGGGATTTCGGTCGCCGTATGCGGATCGTGCGGATCAACGGCTTTGATACCGAATGGGGCCGCGCCGATGCCGACGCGATGGACGAGGCCATCGCACGCGGGGCCAGGATCGACGCCATTCTGGTGCCCAAGGTAAACCGGGCCGCTGATCTGGATGCCGTGGCCGATGCCGTGCCGGGCGCCGATCTCTGGGCGATGATGGAAACCTGCGCCGGGATGCTGAACGCCGCCGAGATTGCGGCCCATCCGCGTCTCAAAGGCATGGTCATGGGCACCAATGACCTTGCCAAAGAGCTGAACAGCCGCTTCCGCCCCGACCGCCTGCCGATGCAGACAGGGCTGGGCCTCTGCCTGCTGGCAGGCCGCGCCCATGGCGTGACGCTGATCGACGGCGTTTACAACGCCTTCAAGGATGAGGACGGGCTGCGCTTTGAATGCGAACAGGGTCGCGATATGGGCTTTGATGGCAAAACGTTGATCCATCCGGCGCAGCTTGACATCGCCAACGCTGCCTTTGCACCGTCCGAGGCCGAACTCACCCTCGCCCGCCGTCAGATCGCCGCCTTTGACGAGGTGATGGCCCAGGGCGGCGGCGTCGCCGTGGTCGATGGCAAGATCGTGGAAAATCTCCATATCGTGACGGCGCGGGCCACGCTCGCCAAGGCCGATGCGATTGCGGCCATGGCAGAGTGATGCGAGTGTGAACCCAGTTCACATTCAACGGAGCCAGCCATGACCCTGCTCGCCCTCGGCCTGATCCTCTGGATCGCCGCCCATTTGTTCAAGCGCCTTGCCCCTGATGCCCGAGCGGGGCTGGGGGATCGCGGGCGCGGTATTGTCACGCTGGCAATCCTCGCCGGGATGGTGCTCATGGTGATAGGCTATCGCAGCACCGGGGGCACCTTCTACTGGGGTCGCAGCCCGGCGCTTGTCGGCATCAACAACCTCCTGATGCTGATTTCGGTCTATCTGTTCGCCGCCGCCGGGATGAAAACGGCCATCGCCCGCCGCCTACGGCACCCGATGCTGACGGGTGTGCTGCTGTGGTCCACCGCGCATTTGCTGGTCAATGGTGACACGCCGTCCTTCCTGCTGTTCGGCGGCCTCGGCCTCTGGGCGCTGGTGGAAATGGTGGTCATCAACCGCGCCGGCCCCTGGGTTCCGCCCCCCGCCAAACCCGCGAAGTTCGAGGCCATGGCTGTCGTCGGCACGCTGATCGTCTATGGTGCCATCGCGGGCGTCCACTATGCGCTCGGCTATCCTGCATTCGGGTGACCCCATGAAACTCTATCGTTTTCTCAGCGATGACGACACATCGGCCTTCTGCCACAAGGTGACCGCCGCCCTCAACAAGGGGTGGGAACTGTACGGCGCCCCCACCTATGCCTTCGACGCCGCCCGCGGCGTGATGCGCTGCGGTCAGGCTGTGGTGAAGGAAGCCCCCGGCATCTACACCCCCGAAACCAAGCTCGGCGAGCATTGACCCGGCGGGACACCCCGCCGCAGCAGGAGAGCACAGCGCATGAAAACCAATCCCGGCCGGTTCTTCGAGGATTACCGCATCGGCGAAACCATCACCCATGCCGTGCCCCGCACGGTTTCGGGCGGGGAACGCGCGCTGTATCATGCGCTCTACCCTGCCCGGCATGCGCTGTATTCCTCGGATGAATTTGCCCGCGCCAGCGGCCTCAGCGCCAGTCCGATTGACGATCTGGCCGCCTTCCATGTGGTCTTCGGCAAGACCGTGCCCGATATCAGCCTGAACGCGGTGGCGAACCTCGGCTATGCAGAAGGCCGCTGGCTCGCCCCGGTTTACCCCGGCGATACGCTGCGGTCGGAATCCACCGTCATCGGGCTGAAGGAAAACTCCAATGGCAAGTCGGGCGTGGTCTATGTCCGCACCCGCGGACTGAACCAGAACGGCGATTGCGTGCTGGAATATGTGCGCTGGGTGATGGTGCGGAAGAACCATCTCGACGCCCCCGCGCCCGAAGCCGTGGTGCCGGAGCTGAAGAAGGCGCTCGCGCCGTCCGATCTGGTGATCCCGGCGGGCCTTGATTTCACCCGTTACGATTTCGCGCTGGCGGGCGAGCCGCATCGCTGGGGCGACTATCAGGTTGGCGAACAGATCGACCATGTGGATGGCGTGACAATCGAGGAAGCCGAACACATGATCGCCACACGCCTGTGGCAAAACACCGCCAAGGTGCATTTTGACGCGACATTCCGTGATGATGGCAAGCGGCTGATCTACGGTGGCCATATCATCAGCATGGCCCGCGCCCTGTCGTTCAACGGCCTCGCCAATGCCCAGATGATCGTCGCGCTGAACGGCGGGGCGCACGCCAACCCCTGCTTCTCGGGCGATACCGTCAAGGCCCGGTCCGAGGTCCTGGACAAAGCCGATACCGATGCGCCGGGTGTCGGCGCCATCCGGCTGCGGCTGGTCGCAGTGAAACAGGGCGCCGCACCCTTCGCGCTGAAGGGCGCGGACGGCAAATACGCACCGGAGGTTCTTCTGGACCTCGATTACTGGGCCGTGATGCCCAAATAAGCCGCGCGTTCATACTGGCCAAAATATCCCGGGAGGCGCCGCAGGGCGCGGGGGCAGCGCCCCCTCCTCCATCGGGATCAGAGGTGCGGTCGAGTCGCCACACCCCGCGCGATTGCGTGATCACAGCTGAAAAAAACGTGATCACAAATTGCAAATATTCGGGGTTGATAGCGGAAACGGCCCCCTAAACAGCCGATTGCCCGCGTGACTTGCGCGAAAAACGCGCTATTGAACAACAGGAAATCCTGCCAGTGCGCGACGCTCGGGCCGCGCCAAGCGACAGAGGGACAATACCATGGCCGAAGCAAAGCGGGTCGAGCGCCCCCTTTCCCCCCATCTGCAAATCTACCGTCCGCAGCTGACCTCGATCACCTCGATCCTGACGCGGATCACCGGCAACGGGCTGATCGTCGGCACGCTGCTGGCGGTCTGGTGGCTGCTCGCCGCCGCCGTCAGCCCCGAATATTTCGCCTTCGCCGATGCGGTGGTGACCTCGTGGTTCGGCGATCTGGTGTTCTTCCTGTCGGCCTGGGCGCTCTGGTATCACTACCTCGCCGGGCTGCGGCACCTTTACTACGATGCGGGCAAGGGGCTCGACATCCCGACCGCCGAAAAGCTGGGCTGGGCCTGCATCATCGGCTCGGTCGTCCTGACCGTCATCACCGTCATTCTGGTCTGAGGAGGCAGCCATGCGTTACCTGACCGCCCGCAAGCGCGCCGAGGGCAAGGGCGCCGCCCATACCGGCACCGAGCATCACTGGTACATGCAGGTCTCGGCCGTGGGCCTGGCCTTCATGATCCCGGTCTGGATGTATATTTTCGGCTCGACGCTGGGCAAACCCTATGAAGAGGTGCTTGAAACCTTCTCGCATCCCTTCCCGGCCATCCTGACCGGCCTCGTGCTGTTCGTCGGTATGCGCCACTTCGCCAAGGGCGCGCAGATGATGATCGAGGACTATGCGCGCGGCAGCATGAAGAAGGGCCTGATCATGCTGGCGATTTCGATTTCCTACGCGGTGATCGCGGTGGGCTTCTACGCCCTGGCCAAGATCGCGCTCTGAGAGGCTGAAGATGACTGCTTATCCTTACGAAGTTCACGACTATGATGTCGTGGTGGTCGGTGCCGGTGGCGCCGGTCTGCGCGCCACGCTGGGGATGGCCGAACAGGGCCTGCGCACCGCCTGCGTGACCAAGGTGTTCCCGACCCGCAGCCACACCGTCGCGGCACAGGGCGGCATCGCCGCCAGCCTTGCCAACATGGGCCCCGATAACTGGCAGTGGCACATGTATGACACCGTGAAGGGGTCGGACTGGCTGGGCGACACCGACGCGATGGAATACCTCGCGCGCGAAGCCCCGGCGGCGGTTTACGAGCTGGAACATTACGGCGTTCCGTTCAGCCGCACCGAAGAGGGCAAGATCTACCAGCGCCCCTTCGGCGGGCATACGACCGAGTTTGGCGAAGGCCCGCCCGTGCAGCGCACCTGCGCCGCCGCCGACCGCACCGGCCACGCCATCCTGCATACGCTTTATGGTCAGTCCCTGAAGAACAACGCGGAATTCTACATCGAATATTTCGCACTGGACCTGATCATCACCGATGGCCGCTGCACCGGCGTGGTGTGCTGGAAGCTGGATGACGGCACGATCCACGTATTCAACGCCAAGATGACCGTGCTGGCGACCGGCGGCTATGGCCGCGCCTATTTCAGCGCGACCTCCGCCCATACCTGCACCGGCGACGGTGGCGGCATGGTGGCCCGCGCCGGTCTGCCGCTGCAAGACATGGAATTCGTGCAGTTCCACCCGACCGGCATCTACGGTTCCGGCTGCCTGATCACCGAAGGCGCGCGCGGCGAGGGTGGTTATCTGACCAACTCCAAGGGCGAACGCTTCATGGAGCGTTATGCGCCGCACTACAAGGATCTGGCGCCGCGCGATTACGTCTCGCGCTGCATGACGCTGGAAATCCGCGAAGGCCGCGGTGTGGGTGCCGAGGGCGACCATATCCACCTGCACCTCAACCACCTGCCGCCCGCGACCCTGGCGGAACGTCTGCCCGGCATCTCGGAATCGGCAAAAATCTTCGCCGGTGTGAACGTGAACAAGGAACCTATCCCGGTTCTGCCGACCGTTCATTACAACATGGGCGGTATCCCGACGAACTACTGGGGCGAAGTCCTCAACCCGACCGCCGACAACCCGGATGCCATCTTCCCTGGTCTGATGGCGGTGGGCGAGGCGGGCTGTGCTTCGGTGCATGGCGCGAACCGTCTTGGCTCGAACTCGCTGATCGACCTGGTGGTCTTCGGCCGCGCCGCCGCGATCCGCGCCGGTCAGATCGTCGATCCGAAAGAACGCATCGCCCCGGTGAACAAGGCCGAGGTTGACAAGGCCCTGACCCGCTTTGACAGCCTGCGCAACGCCAATGGCGGCACGCCGACGGCCGAGTTGCGGCTTGAGATGCAGAAGACGATGCAGGCCGATGCCGCCGTGTTCCGCACCGAAAAGACGCTGGCCGAGGGCGAGGCCAAGATGACCTCGATCGCCGCAAAGCTGAACGACCTGAAAGTCACCGACCGCAGCCTGGTGTGGAACAGCGATCTGATGGAAACGCTGGAACTGACCAACCTGATGCCCAACGCGCTGGCCACGATCTACGGCGCGAATGCCCGCAAGGAAAGCCGCGGGGCGCATGCCCACGAGGATTATCCGAACCGCGACGACGCGAACTGGCGCAAGCACACGCTGGCCCACGTCGATGGCAACCAGGTGACGCTCAGCTACCGTGCGGTGCATGTCGATCCGCTGACGACCGAGGCGGAAGGCGGCATCAGCCTGAAGAAGATCGCCCCGGCGGAGCGCAAGTTCTGATGGCAGGGGCGCGCGATATCCTTCCCTGCCCGGACGGGCAGAGCGGCGGATTCCCGCGCGCCTCGCGGGCATGTGTCTCCCAACCGGCGGGCAGCGGGCTTAGGCTCGACGCACCGACGGAACGGAGAAACACCATGCCCCGCCTTGCCCTCGCCTGCCTTCTGCTTGCCGCCGCCTGCTCGCCGCAGGCCATGGCCGACAATGTGACCGCCCGCGCGGCACGGTCTGTCGTGGTGCCAGTGATGCAGAACTACATGGCAGCCCCGCAGGCCGAAACCGCCGCCGATTGCGTGATGGCCAATGCCAGCCCCGGAGAAATCCGGGCATTGGCGCGCGATGTCGGCACCCGCGCCGGCACGCTGACCGTACAGAACGTGGCGACGATCCTGCGCCGCCCGGCCACTGCCGCCTGTCTGCGTGCGCGCGGCGTCGGCCCGGTTGCGGGGTGATGCCGATGCGGGCCGCGCTGATCCTTCTTGCGTTGCTGGCCGCCTGCGGCCCGGTCTCGCGCGAGGCGGCAGAGCGGTCCTGCTTCCGGCAGGCGCAACTGGCGGCCAAGCCGCGCGGCGAAATCGCGATGGGGGCCACCAGCGATGGCCCCGTGGCGCGCATGGAGATCGAGGTCTCGTCCGACTATCTGGCCGGGCGTGACCCCGCGCAGCTTTACGAAAGCTGCGTCTACAGACAATCCGGGCAGTTGCCGTCGCAACCGCTCTACTCCCGTCCCGATTGGAGAAACTAGCCAATGGTTCAGTTCACCCTGCCAAAGAACTCCAAGGTCCGCACCGGCAAGACCTGGCCGAAGCCGGAAGGCAAGAACATCCGCAAGTTCCAGATTTACCGCTGGAACCCCGATGACGGCGAAAACCCGCGTGTCGACACCTATTTCCTTGATATGGACAAGTGCGGCCCGATGGTTCTGGACGCGCTGATCAAGATCAAGAACGAGGTCGACCCGACCCTGACCTTCCGCCGCTCCTGCCGCGAAGGGATCTGCGGCTCCTGCGCGATGAACATCGACGGGATCAACACGCTGGCCTGTATCTATGGTCTCGACGAGATCAAGGGCGACGTGAAGATCTATCCCCTGCCGCATATGCCGGTGGTGAAAGACCTGATCCCCGACCTGACGCATTTCTATGCCCAGCATGCCTCGATCATGCCCTGGCTGGAAACCAAGACCAACACGCCGCAAAAGGAATGGCGGCAGTCGATCGAGGATCGCAAGAAACTCGACGGTCTTTATGAATGCGTGATGTGCGCCTCCTGCTCGACCTCGTGCCCGAGCTACTGGTGGAACGGCGACAAATACCTTGGCCCGGCCGCGCTGCTGCATGCCTATCGCTGGATCATCGACTCGCGCGATGAAGCCACCGGCGAACGGCTGGACCAGCTTGAAGACCCCTTCAAGCTCTATCGCTGCCACACCATCATGAACTGCGCCAAGACCTGCCCCAAAGGCCTGAATCCGGCGAAGGCGATTGCCGAGATCAAGAAGATGATGGTGGAACGCGCCGTATGACGGCGCCGGGCGACGGCCAGCCGTTGCCGCGCTTTGCATCGCCGGAAGAATTCGGCGATCTTTGCGCGGGGCTGGCCGATGCCCTGCATGCAAAGAACCGGATTGCGATGGGTGAATCGCAATTCGTCTGGCAGGTGGCCGATGCGCTGCGTCGCCTTGGCCGCTGCTTCGAAACCTATTACGACGATCCGGCGATCAGGGCTGCCTTTGGCAATGGCTGGGCCACAGGCTCCTTGCCCCGTGAAGAACGGGCTGCGGCGCTGTTCGCGCTGATCTACCCGCAGAAGCCGGCATGACGCCCGTATCCCCGCCATGCGCGACGACTTGCTGATCCTCACCGCCACCCTGGCCGGTCTTGGATTGCTGCTGTCGCCCGCCCTGCGCCGCGCGCACCTTTGGCGGGCCACCGTCACGCCGCTCGCCTCGATCATCGGTTCAGGTTTTCTGGTGCTCGGCCCGATCCTGAATGACAGCTACGGCATGTGGGCGCCGCTGGTCATGCTGGCGCTTTGCGCCGGGGCCTGGGGCTTCGGTGCCACGATCCGCAACAATATCGCCCGGCTGGACAGCCATGGCCCGTTCACCGGCCCAACTGCGACGCTGGAGCGCGCGGGCGGCTGGGCGCTGGCCTTTTCCTACATCGTTTCGGTTGCCTATTACCTCAACCTCTTCGGTGCCTTCGCACTGGGGCTGACCCCATGGTCGGACCCGGTCTTCGCCCGCGGCGTGACCACCACCGTCTTCGCGCTGATCCTTGTGATCGGCTGGACCCGCGGCTTCACCGCGCTGGAACGGATGGAGCAATATTCGGTCAGCCTGAAGCTTGCCATCATCCTTGGCCTTCTGGTGGGGCTGGCGCTGTTCTTCGGCGCCAGGGCGCAGGCGGGCGACCTGATCCTGACACCACCCAGCCTCTCCGGCTGGCAGGTGCTGACGCTTGGCTTCGGATTGATCGTCACGGTGCAGGGCTTTGAAACCTCCCGCTACCTGGGCGATGAATATGACGCCGGAACCCGCATCCGCTCGATGAAACTCGCGCAGCTGGCGGCAACGGCAATCTACATGGTCTATGTGCTGCTGCTGGTGTTCTCGCTGGCGCCGCCCGCAGGCAAGCTGACCGAAACCGCCATCATCGGCCTGATGGCGCAGGTCTCGCCCGTCCTGCCCGCTCTGTTGGTCGCAGCGGCGCTGGCGGCCCAGTTCAGCGCGGCGGTGGCAGATACCGCCGGTGCAGGCGGGTTGGCGGTGGAGCAATCGGGCGGGCGCATCCCGACCCGCGCCGCCTATGCGGTGCTCGTGCTCGCCGGGGTCGCGCTGACATGGGCGGCGGATGTGTTCCAGATCATCGCCTGGGCCTCGCGGGCCTTCGCGCTTTATTATGCGATCGAGGCCGCGCTGGCCGCCATAAGCCTCTGGCCGACCCGGCGACCGACCGCCACGGGCGCTGCCGCGCTGGCGGCTCTGGGCCTTGCCATCGCCATTTTCGGTCGTGCCGTGGAATAGATCATGCCGCTTCTCCTGCTTCTCCTCGCTATCGCCGTCTTCGGCTACATGTGGCTCTCGCGCCGGAACAGCACGCTGACCCGGCAATGCCGCTGGCGCGAACACCGGGCCGAGGGATTGTGGCGCTGCGCCGCCTGCGGCGCCACCTGCCAACCTGCGAAGGGCACGCCCCGCGATTGCCTGCGCCCGAGGGGCTGAGCCTGTCCATGATCCCAGGACCGTCGAGAAAGCAGCGGCCCTTGACCCGTCGCGCCGGGCAAAGCAACCTGCCACCACCGCGCAGGAGACCCCGGATGAAGCCCGCCTACCCAGACCATAGCGCCCCCGCTGATGCCGATACCCGCCGCGCTATCGCGCCGGTGATCTGCTATCCAACGGAAACCCTGCCCATCCCCGATCTGGCCGCCTGTCGCGATGCCCGCGACGGGTGGACCCGCGTGGCCGAGGTTCTGGTGCCCGCCCGCGACGCCCGCTGTTTCGAGGTGCCCGCCGGGCATTTCTTCCGCATCCGCAGCGTCGAGGGGCCTCAGGTCGGTGACCTGAACCTGTGGAACGCCGTCAATCTGGCCGAGCGGTTCTATTCCGGCAAGACCCGCGCGCTGCATGGCACGCATCTTTCCACCGGCGACCGGATGTGGACCAGCCATCCCTACCTGCGCCCTATGGCCACGATTACCGATGACACGCTGGACTGGTATGGGTTCGACGCTTTCGGTGGCTCGGTCCATGACGTGATCGGCACGCGCTGCGATCCCTATACCCACAACCTGCTGAGTCATGGCGGACAGTATCACCATTGCTGCCATTCCAACCTGACCCGCGCACTGGCCGATGCGCGCGGGCTCTCGCTGGCCGAGGCCGAGAGCCATGTGCATGATGTGCTGAACGTCTTCATGTGCACGGGCTTCACCCGTGACACCGGACAATATTTCATGAAAGCCTCGCCGGTGCGGCCAGGCGATTATCTTGAATTCTTCGCAGAAATCGACCTGCTGGGCGGGCTGTCGGCCTGTCCCGGGGGCGATTGTTCGGCCGAGCATTCGTCAGATACCGCCACCTGCCATCCGCTGCTGGTCGAGGTCTTCCGTCCCAAGGCCCCTCCCGCGGGCTGGGTCAGCCCGCCCGTCAACGGCTACAACCGCAGTCACGGGCGGTGAGAGCGCGGGGGCGGTCTGCCCCCACCGAGAAGATTTCGGAACAGAAAATGACCTGCGCGTCAGCAGTAGCGCTCGATGGCGAGAAGCTGATGATCGCCATAACGGTCCCCGGCGGCGAAGCCTGCGGGCAGCAGAGCTTCGATTTCAGCGCGGTCAGCGGCGGTCAGATCGGGCAGCGGCAGCCATTCGCGCAGGCGGTCCGCCCGGCGCGTGCCGGGGATCGGCAACACATGATCGCCCGCACCCATCGCCCAGGCCAGCGCCGTGGCTGGCACTGACCAGCCGCGCGCCTTGCACCAGTTGCGGAAACGGTCGATCCGGGCGGTATTGCAGCTGAAATTCGGCTCGGTAAAGCGCGGGTTCTGCGCACGAAACCCGTCCTGCACCTGATCAAACCGCAGCGGGGTGTCGCCCAGCATACCGCGCGCCAGTGGCGAGAAGGCGACGAAAGTCGTTCCCAGACGCGCGCATTCCTGGATCAGGCCCAGTTCTGGCTGGCGGCTCCACAGCGAATATTCGTTCTGGACGGCGGTGCAGGGATGGATCGCTTGCGCCGCGCGCAGGGTCTCGGGCGCCACTTCCGACAGGCCGTAGCCACCGATTTTGCCCTCGGTCTCCAGATCCCGCAGCGTGCCGATCACCTCGGCCAGCGGGCGCGTATGTTCGCGACGGTGGATGTAAAAGAGATCCACCCGTTCGACCCCGAGCCGTTTCAGCGAGGCCTCGAGTTCCGTCCGCAGATGGCCCGCCGAATTGTCGATCCGGCGCGGCGGGCCATTCACGATACTGGCCTTGGTGGCGATCACCACATCGGGGCGGCGCGAGGCGAGCCATTTGCCGATGACCGTCTCGCTGACGCCCATGCCGTAGATATTGGCGGTGTCGATAAAATTGATACCGGCCTCAACCATGGCGTCGAGGCAGGCGAGGCTTTCCGTCTCGGTCGTCAGGCCGAAAATGCCACCGAATGACATGGCGCCGAGGCCGATGGCCGAAACCATCGGCCCCCGCGATCCGAGTTTGCGCATCTGCATGAGGAGGTCCTTTCTCAAAGGGGACCGCAGTCAACACGCGCGAATCGGAACGTTCAAGGGTGGATGTAATGCATCCCGGTGAATTTCTTGCGCATCTCGGCAGTGCGGGGGGCCAGCGCCGCCGGATCATTGCCGCGCAGCGCCTCGGCGATCAGCGTCGCCAGCGCGGGGGCATCAGCGGGTGTGACGCCGCGGCGCACCAGTTCCGGCGTGCCAATGCGCAACCCGTTCAGATCGCCCGGCACCTCTGGCAATGGCAGGCCGATGCCGCAGGCGAGGAAGCCCGCCTTGCGCAGCACTTTCGACGCCGCCTGACCGCCGCCGAAAGCCGCCGCCTCGACAGCAAACTGGTGGCTCTGGGTCATGCCCTGCGCCGCACCGAAAACCGGCAGGCGCTGCGCCGCCAGTTCGCCCGCCAGCGCGCGGCTGAGGTCAACCATCGCCTGCCCATAGGCCGCGCCAAAATCGCGCCAATCGAGCAGGCTGATCGCCAGCGCCGCCGATTTGGCGGCATCGAAATTCGCGGTCAGGCCGGGAAAGGCGATCTGGTCCAGTCGCCCGGCGATTTCGGCGTCATTGGTTACGATCAGCCCGCCCGCCGGACCGCCGAGGCTTTTGTAAGTGCTCATCGTCATCAGATGCGCGCCTTCAGCCAGCGGATTGGCCCAGACACCGCCCGCGATGATGCCGCATTGATGCGCCGCATCGAACAGCACCCTGGCGCCCACCTTGTCGGCAATCGCCCGGATCTCGCGCACCGGATGCGGGAACAGGTTCAGGCTGCCACCGATGGTGATGATCTTCGGCTTCACGCGCAGCGCCAGCGTCTCCAGCGCGTCAAGATCAACGGTATAGCCATCGGCATTCACCGGCGCGGCATGGGTGTGAAGGCCATAAAGCCCGGCGCAGCCCGCCTTGTGATGGGTAACATGACCCCCCACTGCCGGCGGCGGCGCGATGATCGCATCGCCTGGCTGCGCCAGCGCCATGAAACCGTAAAGATTGGCCAGCGCGCCCGAAGCCACGCGGATCTCGGCATGGGTCGCGCCAAAGACCTCTGCCGCGAGTTCAGCCGCGATGACCTCTATTTCCTCAATCGCCTCCAGCCCCATTTCGTATTTGTCGCCCGGATAGCCCAGCGAGGGGCGGGAGCCGAGGCCCCGCGCCAGTGCCGCCTCTGCCTTCGGGTTCATCACATTGGTGGCGGGGTTCAGGTTGAAGCATTCCGTATCGTGGATGGCACTGTTGCGGGCAATCAATTCCTCGATCCGGTCGGCCACCGCGTCCGAAGGCGCTCGGACGGCAGCGGCGAGGCGTTGGATATGATCCTCGCAGGCGGCGGGAACCCAGGGGCGGCGGGCAAGATGGGGCATGGCGATCTCCTTTTGACGCAGCAAAACGCAGGAGTTCCTTGCGGGCAAACCAGTTTTGCGAAAATCTAGGGTGAGGAAATCTGAGCCTTGCCATGCCCGTCTCCCCACCCCGCCCTGCGGATCTGCCATTAACCGCCCTGCGCGCCTTCGAAGCCGCCGCCCGGCTGGGCGGATTTACCGCTGCGGCGCTGGAACTGGGTGTGACGCCAGGTGCGGTCACCGCCCATGTGAAGGCGCTGGAGGCGCGGCTGGGCGCGCGGCTGTTCACGCGCGGGCCGAAGGGGGTGGAGCTCACAGCCCCTGGCGCGCGGGTGCTGCCTGAATTCACCGCCGCTTTCGATGCGCTGGGGCTTGCTGTGCACCACCTTCGGGCCGAAGCCGCGCCGAAGATCGTGCATATCGCCACCCTGCCCGCTCTGGCCCAACTGTGGCTGTCGCCCCGGCTGCCGGGACTTCGGGCGCAGATGCCGGGTGTCGAAATCTCGATCACCGCGATGGAGGCGCCGCCCAACCTGAAACGCGCGCCCTATGACCTGAGCCTGTTTCCGGGACGGGAAGGCCGGTTGGTGGCAGAGGAAGTCATCTTCCCGGTTTGCGCGCCACAACTTGCGGCACGGCTGACACGACCCGAGGATCTGGCGGATCTGCCCTGCCTGATTGACAGCGCCTGGGCGGAAGACTGGCAGGACTGGGCCGCCGTCGCGATGCCCGGCACCGCCTTTCGCCCGCGTGGCCCGGTGTTTTCGCTCTATGCGCTGGCGGTGGAAGAGGCGGCAAATGGCGCCGGTGTGCTGATGGCGCATGGATCGCTGGTCGCCGGGCATCTGGCGCGCGGTCAACTGGTAGCTCCGCTGCCGCAGCGGGTGCGCCTGCCCATGGCGCTGCGCCTGTGGTCGGCGCGGTCGCTGAAGCCCGGCCACCCGGCAGAGCGGGTCGCGCGGGCCCTTCGGGCACCCTGAGGCACCAGCCCCGCGCAAATTCCTTTCTCAAGGAATTTGCAAGAGTTTTAACGAAAACTCTTGCGTCGCGCTCAGGCGAAGGCGGCGGTCAGGGCGATGTCAACCATATCGCCGAAGCTCTGCTCACGCTGATCCGACGGCAGCGCCTCATGCGTCAGCAGGTGGTCCGAGATGGTCAGCACTGCCAGCGCGCGCCGGCCATAGCGGGCGGCAAGGGTGTAAAGCTCCGCCGCCTCCATCTCCACCGCCAGCACACCATGGCGCTGCATCTGTTCGTTCAGGTCTGGCCGTTCGTCATAGAAGGTGTCGGAGGAATAGATCTGCCCGGCATGCAGACCGATCCCCTTGCCCTGCCCGGCCTCCCACGCGGCCTTCAACAGCCCGAAATCCGCGGTCGGCGCATAGTTGAGTTCGCGGAACATCGTGCTGGAGGGCGTGCCCGTGGTGCAGGCCGACATCCCCAGCACCACATCGCGCACTTTCACATGCGGCTGCATGCCCCCGGCTGAGCCAATGCGGATCAGCGTCTGCGCCCCGTAATCGCGGATCAGCTCGTTAACGTAGATTGACAGCGACGGCATGCCCATGCCGGTGCCGTGGATCGTCACGCGATGCCCTTTCCAGGTGCCGGTATAGGCCAGCATTCCGCGCACCTCGTTCACCAGAACGGCATCCTTGAGAAAGGTCTGTGCCGCCCAGCGGGCGCGATAGGGATCGCCCGGCAACAAGACGGTTTCGGCAATATCGCCTGGTTTGGCTCCGATATGGATGGTCATGCACGTTTCTCCTGTCGTCCCCGGACTATAGCCGAGGACGCCACGAGGGGAAGGCCCCCGAACACCCGCCGCAGGGTCAGGCGGCGCGGACGGACTTCATCGCTGCACGATCCGCATAATCGCGGGCATTCGGGCAGAATCCGCAATCCTCGGGATGGGCCTGCGCTGCATGGGCCAGCGTGTCAGAACACTGGCGCCGGGCACTGCAATGGCCGCAGGTCTGCACCATATCAAGATAGGTGGCATATTCCCGGCGAAGCTCGTCCATGCTCAGGCCGAAGATGCGGGCCATGGCCGCCATGCGCTGTTCGGTATCGGCGGGCGCGCTGGCGAAATCGAGGATCTGGTCACGGGTCATGCCCAGATCCGCCAGATCACGTTCTGACATCACCTCGATTTCCTGCAAGGCACGCCAGCGGGCGAAAAGGGCAAGCAGACGGTCACGCATGGGGGCCTCCATTCCGGGTTTGATCCGTCATAGGCCCAAGTCCCCGCAAGTGACTTGATCAGGGTCAAATCCACCTGCGAGTGTTGCGATACGTCAGCTGGCCAGATGCCGCAGACCTTGCGTCACATCGGTACGCACCGCCAGCCGCAGCGCCGGTTCGTCGCCCGCGCGCAGGGCGGCAAGGATCATGCGGTGATGTTGCGGGGGTTCGTTCCGGCGCAGGCGCGAATATAGCGCGCGCATCGTCGGCCCCAGTTGCAGCCACACGGTTTCCAGCATGGCCAGCATCGCTGGCGCCTGTGCCCGCAGATAGAGCGTGCGGTGAAATTCGAGGTTGGTACGGATGTAGGCCACCGAATCTTGCCGGGCCACCGCCTCGGCATTGGCGACGTTGATCGCCGTCAGCCGGTCAATCAGTGCGAAATGGGCACGCGGCAGGGCGCGGGCGGCCAGTTCCGGCTCCAGCAGGGCGCGAATGGCCGCCAGTTCCTCGATCCGTTCCGGTCCGAGTTCGGGGGTCGCGACCCGACCGGACGACGAGAGTGTCAACGCCCCTTCCGCCACGAGCCGCCGCACCGCCTCGCGCGCGGGTGTCATCGACACGCCGTATTGCTTGCCGAGACCGCGCAGGGTCAGCGCCTGACCAGGGGCCAGTTCGCCATGCATCACCTGCGTTCGCAGGCTGCGGTAAAGCCGTTCATGGGCGGCGGCGGTATCGCTGGGTCGGGGCGTCTGCATGGTGGTCTCAGCGAAACACCCGCAGCGGGGCGGGGTCAATACCTCCGTCAGAAACGATAGGCATGCAGCACCTGCCCTTCGGTTTTCAGCCAGCGCCGGGGCGCCTGATAACCTGGGCAAAGCCGCGCCACCTCGGCCCAGAAGGCGTCAGAGTGATTCATCTCGGCCAGATGCGCCACCTCATGCGCGGCGACATAATCCAGCACCGCAGGCGGGGCGAGGATCAGCCGCCATGAATACATCAGCCGCCCGTCATGCGTGCAACTGCCCCAGCGCGACCGCGTGTCACGCAAGGTAAGGCTGCGATAGGGTCGACCCAGCCGCCCTGAATACAGATCCGAGGCTGCTGCCAGCCTGTCTCGCGCGCGGTGTTTCAGCCAGGCCCCGAGCCGTTGCGGCAACTGCGCCTCCTCCCCCGGCACGAAAAGCGAATCATCCGCCAGCCGGATGGTTCGTCCCGGACCCGGCCGCAGCACCAGCCCCTGCCCCTCGACAGGGAACACCGAGCCGAAGCGGATATCCCGCCCCTCGGGCACAGTGCGCAGCGCCCGGCGAATCCAGCCTTCCTGTTCCCGGGCGAAGGCCAGCGCATCCGATTCGCGCGCGCGCTGGGGCAGCGACAGCGTGACACGTCCGTCAAGCCGCGAGACACGCAGCGAAAACCGCCGCGTGCGCGCCGACCGGCGCAAAGTGATCTCGACCGGCGGCAGCGCGGGGTCGGAACTCGGCAGCAATGGCATGGACGCCTCTTGATTTTTTCCCAGAAGATAGCCAGATGGCCGCAGGGCGCAACCTTGGCAAAAGGTTTTGACAGCGCCGTCTCACTGTGGCATGGGCCAGCATTCGCTGGCTCAGCCGGCCGCCCTTATGGCCAGTTTCAAGGGAAATACCATGCCCAATGAAGAATGGGGGACGAAGCGCCTCTGCCCGACCACCGGGAAGCGCTTTTATGACCTGAACCGGACGCCGATCGTCAGCCCCTACACGGGCGAGATCGTGGATATCGAAAGCGCGCGGCGCAAACTCGCCGCCTCGACCGTCTCGCGCACGCCCGAGAAGGATGACGATACGCTGGTCGACGATCTGGATACCGATGACGATCTGCTGGAAGCCGGCGTCGGCAACGACGACGATCTGGACGATGATCTGCTGGAAGACGACGCCGACGACAACGTGTCGCTGGACGAACTGGCCGATGTGGCCGGGGACGAGGAAGACGTCTGAAAATTTGGTGCGGAGGGATGAATTTTCTGCTTGCAGCCCTCCGCGCCATCCCATAGATAGCCCGCATCGACGCGGTTCGGTCGCCCAGATCGAAAGCAAAACGCGAAGATACCCGGTGGGGTCATAGCTCAGATGGGAGAGCGCTTGAATGGCATTCAAGAGGTCGGGAGTTCGATCCTCCCTGGCTCCACCAAATAAACTGGCACAAAATCAGAATTGCGCCGCCTCTTTGAGGTGAGATGCCTCTGATGTCGTACTGGCTTATGCCGTTTCCTCCCAACCACCCATACCGCTTCGGTCCACGCCCAAGGCGTGCTGATGATGGCACTGCCCTTCCCCCTGTCAAACCCGAGGATGGCCCATGAGTGACCATTTCTTCGTCGTGACGGGCGGCCCTGGTGCGGGCAAGACCAGCCTGATCACCGAACTCGCCCGCCGCGGCTTTCACACGATTCCCGAAGCCGGTCGCGCGATCATCTGCGCCGAGATGCAATCCGGCGGCAGCGCCCTCCCTTGGGCAGATCGCGTCAGCTATGCCGAGAGGATGCTTCAGTGTGACCTCCACGCCCACCACACGGCACAGGGCCTTGCCGGGCCCGTGATCTTTGACCGGGCCATCCCCGATGTCCTGGGCTATCTGAAGCTCTGCGGGCTTACGCCACCGCCCAGGCTTACGACGGCAGCCAAGGCAAACCGTTACAACCGCAGGGTTTTTCTGGCCCCGCACTGGGACGCGATCTTCACGCAGGATACCGAGCGCAGGCAAGGCCGCACCGAAGCCGAAGCAACCTGCGCAATCATGCGTGAAACCTACGCCGCACTCGGATACGAGATCACGGAACTTCCCCGCACCGATATCCGGCAACGCGCCGATTTCGTGGTCGGGCTGCTAACTTGCTGAACCACCGCCTTGCCTTTCAACCCGTTGCGAAAGTTTGCTTTTTCTTATGCGTTGAGTCGGGCTGATCCAACTTGCCGGAGAAGCTGAGGATATTCTTCTCCGGCCGGATACAGGCTGCCCCCCCTGCTCGTATCACAGGCTGCGGCGCAGCACCGCTTCCATCCAGTCGGAAAACGCCGTCAGGCGCCGCATGGTTCGCAAGCTGCCGGGGAACAGCAGGTGCATCGGCATCGGCTCGGGCCGATGCTGGCGCAGGATCTCGACCAGGTCGCCCGAGGCAAGGTGCGCAGCTACGTCATAAGCCGGAATCTGGATCAGCCCCAACCCCGCAAGCGCGCAGGCGATATAGCCCTCGGCGCTGTTGGCCGATACCCGCCACGGCATCGGACGTGACCGGGTCTGGCCCCCCTCCTGCCATTCCCAGTCCATCAACCGCCCGTTTGAAGGCGAGGCATAGGCAACCTGCCAATGCTGTTCGAGATCATCCGGTGACATCGGCAGACCGTATTCCGCCAGATAGCCGGGGCTCGCGACATTGATCTGGGCAATCTCCCCCACCCGCCGGGCGCGCAGGCCGGAATCGCGCAGAGGCCCCACGCGCAGGGCAATGTCCACCCGTTCGCCGACCAGATCGACTGCACGGTCCGTCATCCCCAGCTCGACCCGGATGCCGGGCCACAGCGCCAGAAACTCCGGCAGAGCCGGGGCAAGGATCAGGCGCCCGATGCGGCCTGGCACATCGACGCGGATACGCCCCTCGATCCGGCGCGAGGCGGAGCGGAACATCGTCTCCAGTTCCTCGCTCTCGGCCAGAAAGACGAGGCAACGTTCGTAAAGCTCTGCCCCTTCGTCGGTGGGCGCGACCATCCGGGTCGTGCGGTTCAGCAGACGCGCGCCCAGTCTCGCCTCCAGTTCGGCAATCGCGGTCGAGACACTGGACCGCGGCATGTGCAGCGTATCGGCCGCACGGGTGAAGCTGCGGGTTTCGATCACGCGGGCGAAAATGCGATAGAGGTCGATCCGGTCCATTGTTCGAACATTCCGACAGGTGAAGTCAGGATCGCCGGATTTTTCGACGAGTTCCAGAATATAAATTGCATATCCATGTTTAAGGTATAGCGAGTGGAATGCGTATTGAGCCCCTGCACCTCTCAACCGTCCGACGTGCAGGCCGGGCAGGAAGCAAGGGCCGCCCGCATGGCGGCCATGCTTCGCGGCTCAGGGCGGATCAGCGCGCCGAATGCGCTGTTCGCGGCAGGCAAGGCAGACGGCAACAGGGGCAAACCTTGCCAAAATCGGGGCACCCGTTCCGGCCCCGCTGCTCTCGTCCCCGAGGGCAGCGGGCGGGCGGAGCGGATGATCCCCGTCGACGACGGCTTCACCGCGAGGTGACAACCCGTCTGGCCCGGCCTTCCCCAGAGGTCGGGCCGCTTTTCCTTCCCGCAGTCCTGTCAGGAACAGCTATCCGACCCGTCCGCAGAGTCTGATCAGGATATCACGCTCCACCGAAGGCAGGGGCTTTACGGACCGGCGCAGTTCCGACCTACTGCGCAAAGACAAGGCGCGCCGACGCGCAAGGAGTGAACGGATGCATATGGCAATGGTGATTTTCGCGGGGCTGCTGCTTCTGGCGGTCTTTGCGCTGTTCGGGCGGCTCTGGGGCCATGACGCCGCCGGGGTCGCCCTGGCGGCAAAATGGTTTGTTCCGGCCTGGGCTGGTGTCGCACTGGTCAACATGTGGGTTGGCGTCACCCGCGCCGGCTACACCCTGGCACAGGAACTGCCGATTCTGGCACTGGTCTTTGCCGTTCCGGCTGCAGTGGCCGCCCTCACCGCCTGGCAACTGAAAGGCTGATCCATGTCCGATCCTGTAGGCGCCGCGACCGAAGCCGCGCATCACGGCTTTGACCTCGTTCCCATCGTCGTGCTGCTGGCCGCGGCCGTAGTGGCGGTTCCGGTGTTTCGCCGCATCGGGCTGGGGTCGGTTCTGGGCTATCTGGCAGCGGGGCTGGCAATCGGCCCCTATGGTCTGGGCTTCTTCCACGATGCGCAATCAATCCTCCATGTCGCCGAGCTGGGGGTCGTGCTGTTCCTCTTCGTGATCGGACTGGAGATGCAGCCCTCACGGCTCTGGGCCATGCGGGGCGAGATCTTCGGGCTGGGCACGCTTCAGGTCTGTCTGGCCATCTTCGCGCTGATCTGGGTCGGCATCACGCTGGGCTATCCGGTCGAGGCGAGCTTTGTCTCCGGCACCGGCTTCGTGCTGACCTCGACAGCCATCGTGATGCAGTTGCTTCAGGACCGGGGACAGATGGCCCAGCCACGGGGCCGCCGGATCATTGCCATCCTGCTGTTCGAGGATCTGGCCATTGTTCCCCTGCTGGCCATCGTGGCCTTCCTCGCCCCCGGTGGCGGTGATGCCACCCTGACCGACCGGCTGGAGGGTATCGCCATCGGTCTGGCGGCCATTGCGGCGCTGGTTCTGGCGGGGCGTTATCTTCTGGACCCGATGTTCCGCCTGCTGGCCCGTTTCGGCGCGCGCGAGGTGATGACCGCCGCCGCGCTGCTTGTGGTGCTGGGCGCCGCCGTCCTGATGAATGCGGGCGGCCTGTCCATGGCGATGGGCGCCTTCCTTGCGGGGGTTCTGCTGTCGGAATCCAGCTTCCGCCATCAGCTTGAAGCGGATGTCGAACCGTTCCGGGGCTTGCTGCTGGGTCTGTTCTTCCTTGGCGTCGGCATGGCGCTGGACCTGAACATCATCGCAACCAACTGGGCCGTCATCGCCATCTCGGTTCCGGCTTTCATGATCCTGAAGATGCTGGTGATCTATGTCGTGGCCCGCATTACCAGGGCCCCGAAGGACGAGGCGCTGGAGCGTGCAGTGCTGATGGCGCAGGGCGGCGAGTTCGCTTTCGTGCTTTATGCTGCCGCGACCCAGTTCGGCATCCTCACGCCGGAATGGAATGCCAATCTCACCGCCATCATCATCATCTCCATGGTTCTGACGCCGCTGATGATCATTCTGCATGGCAGGCTGACGCCCCGGATCGCGGCATCGCTGGAAGGCGTGGAAGAGGTGGAATGTCTGACCGGGCGGGTCCTGCTGATCGGCTTCGGCCGCTTCGGCCAGATCGCCAGTCAGCCGCTTCTGGCGCGCGGTCACAGCCTCTCGATCATCGACACCGATCCGCAGGCCATCCGTGATGCCGAACGGTTCGGCTTCAAGGTGTTTTATGGCGATGGCTGCCGCCTGGATATCCTGCATGCTGCCGGGGCGGATGAGGCGAGCCTGATCATTGTCGCCGCATCAGACCGCGATGTGATTTCCCAGATCGTCGAGCTGGCGCGGCACGAATTTCCGATGGTGCCGGTTCTGGCCCGCGCCCTGACGCGCCAGCATGCGCAGGAACTGGTCCGGCATGGGGCGGCTTTCCAGATCCGCGAAACCTATGAATCGGCGCTGGTGATGGGGCGTGAGGCGCTGACCCGTCTGGGCGAGACGCCGGAAATCGTGGAGGAAACGCTTGCCGATGTCCGCGCGCGAGATGCCGAACGCATGGCACTGGAACAGGTGGGCGGCATGGAGGATGCCAGCAAGGCCCTGATCCATGGCAATATGGGCCAGCCGCACGGCCATCCCTAGGGCCGGTTCCGGGGGCGAAAACAATCGTCCCCGGAAGCCAGCGGGCCGGTCAGCCCTGTTTCCGGGCTTGCAGCGTCTGTTCTGCAATCAGCGCGGTCAGGCGGAAGAAGCCATGCACCATCTTGGTATAGGGCAGCAGCAGAAAGAAGCTCAGCACTGCGGCCAGATGCACGGCCAGAAGCGGCGCAACCCAGCCGGTGCCGGTGGCGGCGTAGAGCGCCAGCCCCGTCGCCGCGACGAAACCCAGCAGCGCGATGAAGCCCATCTCGCCGCCCCAGACCCGCGCGGCGCCCAGCTTGCGTTCGGCGCGGGTTTTCAGCCAGCCAAGGCCGATCGTGCCGATCACCAGCAGAACCCCGCCGGGTATGCCCAGAAGCTTCGGCAGGCTCAGCGGCGGATACGGCGCTTCCATCCCCAGCAGATAGTGCAGCAGCGTCGCCGTGCCGGTGGAGGCAAAGCACAGCAGGAAGCCGTACATCACCGCCTGATGGAACCAGCGGCGGGCGTTGGAATAACGCTCTTCCTTCTCGAAGTTGCAGCCCTGCCCCTGCCCGCCCGACAGGTCACGCAGCCGCGCTGCCTGGGTGAACGCCGCCAGCACGGCGCGCAGGCGCAACGGTCCCGCACCGCTTTCCCGCCAGTAGCGGCGCAGGCCGAGCGCGACCGCGACCAGCGGCAGCAGGAAGGCCGGGGCGAACAGCGCCACCATCGCCTCATGCGGCAGGAAAGCGTAGAAGCCTGCGCCCTCGCCCGGCTCCCGCAGGCTCAGCATCGCAATCAGCAGCGTCAGCGCCGCCACCAGCGCCGCAGCAATCAGCCCGCCGCTGCTGTGGAACGCCTGCGACAGCCAGCGCGGGCCGACCAGCCGCTCCCAGCTGTCCTGACGCAATTCGGCCAGGGCGGCGGGCAGATTCAGGTCGAACTCGTGCGGCGGAGTGTACTGGCACGAGTAGTAGCACCCGCGGCAGTTATGGCAGAGGTTCGCCAGATGGGTCAGGTCCCCATCGGAAAAGGCCTTTTGCCGGGTCATGGCGGGAAAGACCGAACAGAAGCCCTCGCAATAGCGGCAGGCATTGCAGATCTCGATCTGGCGGCGCGCTTCCTGCGCAAGGGACGGGGTATCAAGCGGCATTGCTGCGGGCTCCGGAATTGACGAAAGCGGCGGCCTCGCGCCCTGCGACGCGGCCGAAGACGGTACCGATGGTCATGCCGAACCCGGCGAGATAGCCCTGCCCCAGAATGGAGCCGGCCATGATCTCGCCCGCAGCCCAGACATTTTCCAGCGGCGTGGCAGGATGTTGCACCCGTGCGGTGGCATCGACCTTCAGGCCCAGATAGGTGAAGGTCACACCGGGGCGCAGCTGGTAGCCATAGAAGGGCGGGGTATCCAGCGGGCGCGCCCAGTTGGTCTTGGCCGGGGTCAGCCCCTCGGTCGCCAGCCCGTCCAGCTCGGTCGGATGGAACCGGCCCGGGCGGCAGGCGGTGTTGAAGCTGTCCACGGTCTGCGACAGCTTCTGCCCGTCCAGCCCCAGACGCTCCCCCAGTTCCGCAATCGTATCCGCCTTCACTGGCGGGAAAACCGAAGGCATGAACAGGTCGATGGACTTCGCGTCGATCAGTGCGAAACCCACCTGATCGGGCTGACCCGCCACCAGCCGCCCCCAGATGGCATAGCGCTTGGGCCAGACATCCTCGCCCTCGTCATAGAACCGCTCGGCATCGCGGTTCACCACGACCGAGAAGGGCACGCAATCCAGCCGGGTGACGATGCCGCCATCATACTTCGGTGCACGGCCGTCGATGGCGACAGCATGGCATTGCGTCGGATCGCCCACGCTTTCGGCGCCCTGGTCCAGCATGTCACGCAGCACCACGCCCCGGTTGTAGGGCGTGCCCCGGATGAGGAAATTTGCTGCCGCCGGCCCCCAGGCGCGGGTCAGCCAGTCGAGGTCCGACTGGAAGCCGCCCGAGGCCAGAACCACCGCGCGCCCTTCGATCCGCTGACGCGGGCCACCGGCAATTTCGACCTCGACATGGGTAAAGCGGCCATTCTCGATCCCGATATGGCGCACCTGCGCCTCGTAAACCGCCTGCACGCCCAGATCCTCGGCGGTGGCGTAATAGGCATTCACCAGCGCCTTGCCGCCACCAAGGAAGAAGGCGTTGGTGCGTGACAGGCTCAGCGTACCTGACAGCGAAGGCTGGAACCGCACGCCATGCGCCTCCATCCAGGGCAGGCATTCCTCGGAGGTGCGGATGGCAAAGCGGGCGAGGGATTCATCCGTGCGGCCCTTCGTCACCAGCATAAGGTCGTGCAGGTATTCCTCTTCCTCGTAGCTGCCGGTCAGCACCGACAGCGGGCCACGATGCATGCAACGGAAGTTACGCGTGTGCCGCGAATTGCCACCGCGATAGGGCTTCGGCGCCCCCTCCAGCAACAGCACCCGCGCACCTGCCTCGGCAGCGGTGATCGCGGCACAAAGCGCCGCATTGCCGCCACCGACCACGATCACATCCCAGATCCCGGTCACTTCGGACATCGGTCACTCCTCTTCCAGCTTGGGTTGACGCGCCCGCAACGCCCGCAGGCGCATCCGCTGCGCAGCTTCGATATGGGCGCGCATCTCTGTCTCGGCGCGCAGCCCGTCACGGGCGGCCATCGCCTCCAGCACGCGGGCATGTTCGGTGGCGGCCGCCTGCACGCGGTCGGGTTCCATAAGCGTCGTCGGACCAAGAATCGCCATGGTCTTTTGCAGGGCACCGATCGACTTGATCAGAAAGCGGTTCTTCGCGGCATCCTGCAGGATCATGTGGAACTGGCGATTCAGTTCAGCCGCGCGCGCCTCCTCGGCCGAAGCTTCGGCAAATTCGGCGTTCAGCGCCTGAAGTTCGGCCAGCTCTACCTCGGATGCGGCGCGCGCCGCGAGCCGCGCGGCGGTGCCTTCCAGCACCGCGCGCATTTCGTAAAGCTCCATGATCTCGGCATAATCGAGGCTGCGCACAGTCGCGCCGAGGCGCGGCAGATGGCTGACCAGCCCGTCCCCTTCCAGCAGCCGCATGGCCTCGCGCACCGGGGTGCGCGACAGGCCCAGCCGCTCGGCAAGTTCAACCTCGCGCAGGCGCGTTCCGGGCGGCAGCAGCCCGCGCCGGATCTCGTCCAGCAGACGGCGATAGGCCAGCTGACCCTGCGGGATATCTTCGGTGATCTCCGTCATGCTATCCTCTGGTTGCGATTCTGTATCCAAGTGGATACAGTCGCATACACAACGAGTCAACAGGCAGCTGCGAATCGTGATGACCAAGGATTTCCCTATCCGTATCAAGACCTTGTCTCTTGCAGGCATAGGTGCGGCGCTGTTCTGGTTCGCCGGGCTGCCCTTGCCGTTCCTGTTCGGCCCCCTGACCGCCTGTCTGGTCGCCGCCCTGGCCGGGGCTGATCTGCGCGGGATGGGGCAGGTCTCGGTCGCAGCGCGCACGGTGCTGGGGGTGGCGGCGGGGGCTTCGATCACGCCTGATGTCGTGCATGCCCTGCCCCGCATGGCGCAGACCGTGGCGCTGGTGCCGCTGTTCGTCGTGCTGATCGCGCTGGTGGGCGTTCCCTATTTTCGCGCGCTGGGATTCGACCGGGTGACCTCCTGGTACGCCGCCATGCCGGGCGGGTTGCAGGATATGGTGGTCTTCGGACAGGAGGCGGGCGGCGACGTGCGGGCACTGTCGCTGATCCATGCGACACGCGTGCTCATCATCGTGACGCTGGCGCCCTTCATCGCCACCCACCTTTACGGCGTCAGCCTCAGCCACCCCATCGGCGCCCCGGCCATCGACATGCCGCCAGACCAGATCGGGCTGATGCTCTTCGCCGCGCTGGCAGGCTGGAAAGGGGCCGAGAAACTGCGCCTGTTCGGCGCCTCGATCCTTGGCCCGATGATCGTCGCGGCAATCCTGTCGCTCAGCGGATTGCTGCACATGCGCCCCCCGCGTGAGGCGATCATGGCGGCACAACTGCTGATCGGGCTCGGCATCGGCATCAGCTATGTCGGCGTCACCTGGCGTGAATTGCGGCGCTTCGTCGTGACCGGCGTCGCCTTCGTGGTGATCCTCGCCGCGCTGTCGGCAGCCTTCACCGAGGCGATCACGCTGCTGCATCTGGCACCGCCGGTTGATGCGTTCCTCGCCTTTGCCCCGGGCGGACAGGCCGAAATGACGCTGCTGGCCATCATCACCGGCGCCGATCTGGGATTCGTCATCGTGCATCACCTGACGCGGGTGATCCTCGTGATCCTCGGCGCCCCGGTCGCGGCGAAACTGTTCATGCGACGACGCTGATCGGCTGCCCTGCGGCGAAAGCGTTGATCTGGTCGTAGATTTCCGAGAATTGCAGGTCGAACTCGTCTTCAGTGACAAAGCCGATATGCGGGGTGGCGATCACACGCGGATGGCACAGCAGCGGATCGGCAGGATCGGTCAGCGGCTCGACATCGAAGACATCCAGCGCCGCCCGCGCCGGGCGCCCGGCCTCCAGCCCGGCCAGCAGGGCACCGGGCGCGATCAGCCCGGCGCGGGCCGTGTTCACCAGCACCGCCCCCGGCCGCATCGCCGCCAGATCCGCCGCCGTGATTGCTCCGCGCGTTTCGGGCACCAGCCGCAGGTGGAGCGAGATCACATCCGCCCCGCCGAAGAAGGCGGCCCGGCTGTCCGGCACCGTTTCACCGGCGGCCCGCAGTTCCGCGCGCCTTCCCTCGGACCCCCACCAGATCACCGGCATCCCGAAGGCACGGGCATATCCCGCCACCAGCCGGGCGATACGCCCCCCGCCGTAAAGGCCGATGGTGCGGCCCCGGAGGCTGCGCCCGACACCGGCCTGCCACCGCCCGCCGCGCAGTGCCGCCATCTGCCCCGGCAGATCGCGCATCGCCGCCAGCACCAGTGCCCAGGTCAGCTCGGCCGCCGCATGGTTCGGCATGTCATCGGCCTTGCGGGAGCAGAAGGTGACACCGCGCGCCGCACAGGCCGCCACATCCACATGCGGCCATGCCCCGCGCCCCGAGATCATCCGCAACCCCGGCAGTCGGTCCAGCAGCGAGGCGGTGATCACCGTGCGTTCCCGAAACAGCACCAGCGCCTCGGCCCCGGCCAGCCGTTCGGCCAGCGCCGCCTCATCCGGCGCGCGGTCGGTCCAGATCGTGACCTCATGCCCTGACAGCCGGGCGAACCCCGGCAAATGCCGCAGGGTATCGGCCCAGTCGTCAAGGACATGAACCCGCATCAGCGCCCGGCCCAGACCGATCCGGGCACAAAGACCTCGCCCCGCGCCAGCAGCCGCGCCGTGCGCAGCAACCCGGCAGAGCGCAGGCGGAACCCGTCAGCCCCTGCCTCATAGTCAACCGTTACGTCGATCGCGCCGCCCGGATGTTCGATCAGCACCAGCGCCGGCAGCCCCTCGGGTGGGGTGAACAGCCCCTCGGCCACGGTGCCCGGCGTCAGCACGGCAGAGGCCAGACACTGCGCCCCGGTCACTGCCATGGTCGGATGGCAGTTCCACGGCATGAAATAGCGCGCGGTGACGGTGCCACCGTTCCGCGGCGGCGCCAGAAGGGCGAATTTCGGCGTGACCGACTTCGTCACATCCCCCATCCCCATGCGGCGCCCCGCTTCCTGCCGGATCGGCTCCATCCGGGCATAGAAGTCGCGGTTTTCATCCAGTTCGGCGGCGGTTTCATGCCCGGTCAGGCCGAAATCGGCGGCACGGGCAATGACCACGGGCATAGCGACATCCATGCAGGTGACCTCGATCCCGTCAATCACGTCGCGGAGATTGCCGGTCGGCAGCAGCTTGCCGGTGGCGCTGCCCACCACATCCATGAAGTTCAGGAACACCGGCGCCGCCGCGCCCGGCACGCCGTCGATCTGCGCGCTGCCCTCGTATTCCACCGCGCCGTCGGGGGTGGCCACCACGGCCTCGACCAGCGCCCCGGTGTTGACGGACCGGATGCGGATGCGCGTCGTATCGCCCTGCGGCACGATCAGACCCATTTCAAGCGCGGCAGGACCGACGCCCGACAGGATATTGCCGCAGGTCGGCTTGAAATCCACCAGCCCGTCCTCGACCGAGACCTGCGCGAAGAAATAGTCGATGTCGGCATCATTGTTTTCCGACCGCGACAGCATGGCCACCTTGGTGGTCACTGCCGCGCCGCCGCCGATGCCGTCGATGTTGAGCTTGTGCCCCGATCCCAGTGCCGCGACCAGCACGCGGGCCAGCGTCTCGCGGTCCTCGGGAAGGTCGGCCCGGTTGAAATACGGCCCGCGAGAGGTACCGCCGCGCAGGAAATGGAAGGGAATGGCGGTCTGGCGCATGTCAGGACTCCACAATGAGGGTGGCAAGATGATCGGCGAAGGCGCGGGTGCCCAGGGCCCCGCCCAGATCGCGGGTGCGGGTTTCCGGGCTGGACAGGGCCGCGTCGATTGCCGCTTCGACCGAAGCCGCCGCCGCCCCTGCCCCGAGATGGCGCAACAGCATGGCGGCCGATCCGATCAGCGACACGGGATTGGCACGATCCTGCCCCGCGATATCGGGGGCAGAGCCGTGCTGCGCCTGCGCCACGGCGTAGGACGGCCCGAGGTTCAGCGACGCTGCCAGCCCCAGCCCGCCCGAAAGTTCAGAGGCCAGATCGGACAGGATATCGCCGAACATGTTGGTGGTAACGATCACGTCGAACCGCCCCGGATGCCGCACCAGATGCGCGGCGGCGGCGTCGACCAGCAGTTCGTCATAGTCGATGCCCGGATGGGCTGCGGCCACGGCGCGCACCTCGGCAAGGAAAATGCCGTCGGTCAGCCGCATCACATTGGCCTTGTGGATCGCCGTCACCCGGCGGCGTGGCCGCGTCTCTGCCAGAGCAAAGGCGGCCTCGGCAATCCGGCGCGAGGCCCTGGCCGTCACCTTTCGGAAGGCAAGACCCACACCCGGTTCGGGGGCAAACTCGCCCCCGCCCTCATGCATGTTGCGGTCGGCGTAAAAGCCTTCAAGGTTTTCGCGCACCACCACCAGATCGACCTCAGCGCTGACCGGGCGGGGCACGGCAGGGCGCGACAGGGCGGGGCGGATATTTGCGTAAAGCTCCAGTTCGCGACGCAGAACCCCGGAAGGGTTGCGCCCACCCGCCGAAACCGGCGGGTAGGCGTTATGGGACACCGGCCCCAGTACCACTCCGTCTGCGCCGCGCGCCTCGGCGATCACCGCATCGGGGATGGTCGTGCCCTCAGCCTCCAGCGCGGGAAAGCCGATATCGCGGCGCGTGAGACTCAGACCCAGCCCGTAGCGCGCCTCAACGGCGCGCAGGACAGTTTCGGTGGCGGCCGCGATCTCTGGCCCGATCCCGTCACCGGGAAGCAGCAGCAGCTTCATGGGTGGCCCCCTCAGCGGAACGGCCACGGCAGATCAAGCTGCGCTTGCAGCAGCCCTGCCGGGAAGTTCAGGTTCAGCATGTAGGCGATGCCCAGGATGAAACCGGCGGCGGCGGCGGTCAGGATCACGCTCTGCACCCAGCCTGCGCGGGCACGGATACGCAGGAACGCCAGGAAGAAGGCGATCATGGCTGCGTAGAACCCGACCAGAGCCGACACGAGCACCAGCCCGCCGATCCAGCCCAGCCCCCCCCAAAGCCGCCCATGACCGGGTTGCCCGACAAGCTCGCCATCCAGTTCGCTGTCGAAATGGGCAACATGGCCGCGGTGCCCTGCCACCAGTTCCGGCAGCAGCCACAGGACCATGGCGATCCCGACAACGGCAGCGGAAGCGGGGAAGACCAGCGCAAGGAAGCTTTGCCCCAGCGCATCGGTCAGCCCCAGTGCCAGGAAGCCCAGCATCAGTGCCGCAAAGACGATCTGCGGCGCGCGCGAGGTCCAGCGGCCTTCATGCTCCGGCGTGTCGGCATCTGCCGAAACCACATGCCCCTGATCATCAACCCGGTTGCGCAGGCCGAAGATCACCGAAGCCAGCGCCATCAGGCCGATCACGATGACGCCCGGACGGGTGAGGAAACCCCAGTCGTAGAATTGCAGCGCCTGATAGAAGTAGGTCTCTGCCTGCGGGGCCAGAACGAAGCCGATCAGCAGGGCCGGACGCGGCCAGCCGAAGCGCTTCATCAGAACGCCCACCACGCCGACGAACAGCAGCGCCAGCAGGTCGCCGATATCGCGCGTTGCCTGGAAGGCGGCAAAGCAGATCAGCGAGATCATGAAGGGCGCCAGCAGCGGGAAGCGGATCTGCGTCAGGCGCGAGATCGGCACCGCCAGCAGAAGGCAGATGCCTGCCCCCATGATATTGGCGACGGCCAGCGACCAGATCACCGAATAGGTGACGTTCAGGTTGGCCTGCACCATCGAAGGGCCCGGTTCGATCCCCAGCAGGACCATACCGCCCAGAAACACCGCCATGGAGCCGGAGCCGGGAATGCCGAACAGCATGGTGGGCAGCAGCGCGCCCCCCTGCATCGCATTGTTGGCGCTTTCCGGCGCAACCACACCGCGCGGATCGCCGGTGCCGAAGGTCTCGGGGTTTTTCGAGGTCTGCACCGCATGGCCATAGGCAATCCAGTCGACAACCGATCCGCCCAGACCGGGAATGGCCCCGATCATGCAGCCCATGCCAGAGCAGCGCAGCGACAGCCAGATATTGCTGTACCAGTCGCGGAAGCCCGCGCCCCAGCCCTTGCCCAGCGCAGGCTGGTCGGAAATCGCGGCATTGCGGCGGAGCAGATCCGAAATCTCGGGAATGGCGAACAGGCCAAGGCCGACGATGACCAGCGGAATGCCGTCATACAGATAGTCCAGCCCGAAGGTCATGCGGAACTCGCCCGTTGCGGGTGCCCCGCCGATCGAGCCGATCAGCAGACCCACCGCACAGGCCGCCAGCCCCTTGGGCAGGCTGCGACCGGCCAGAACCGCCACCATCGACAGGCCGAACAGGGCCAGCATGAACAGTTCGGCCGAGCCGAACATCAGGATCAGCGGCCGTGCCACCACGACGAAGCCGGTCAGCACGACTGCGCCGAAAATCCCGCCGAACATCGAGGAAATGAACGCCGCCGACAGTGCCCGTGCGGCCTGCCCCTGCCGGGCGAGCGGAAAGCCGTCCAGCACCGTCGCCTGACTGGCCGACGACCCCGGAATCCCCATCAGCACCGACGAGAACGTGTCCGAAGTCGGGATCACCGCGACAAGGCCGATCAGCATGGCCAGCGCCGAGATTTCATCCATTCCGTAAAGAAACGGCATCAGCAGCGACAGACCCGCAATCCCGCCAAGGCCGGGGATCACCCCGATCACCAGCCCGACGGCAACGCCAAGAAACATGTAAAGCAGATGGTCGAAGGTCAGCAGCGCATGCAGCGCGGCAAATAGGGTATCGGCCACGGAAAGTCCTCCGAGGTTGGGTCAGGTCAGGAATGGGGAAAGGTCGGGCGGGGTGGCCGCCTCACGAAGCCACCCCAGGGGTCAGCCGGATGGCAGAGGGCTCATTCGCCCAGCCGGACCCCGTAATCCGCCGCCAGCATGTCGACGACATTCTTGCGGTTCTCGGGCGAAATGGTGGTGCCCTTTTCAAACAGGGCCTGCGCCAGCGCGCCCGTCACCTGTTCGTAATTGCCCAGAACCGCTTCCTTGTTGGCCTGATAGTCCGCGTCGGACTTCATGGCCTCAAAGGCCGCCTGATAGGTGGCAACGATGTCATCCGGCGTATCTTTGGGCAGGAAAGCCATCTTCTGCGCCGGGAAGCCTGCGGTGAAGAAGGCAACATAGGCGTCGTAATCGGCACCCGACGGCTTTTGCCCGGTCATCATTTCATAGGCTTCGGGGAAGCTCGGCAGGTCGGGGAAGTTCGGGTCGCGCACGATATTGCCCGCCTCGTCCAGCACCCCCCAGGAGAACAGCGGAACCGCCTGACCGGCCTCGACCAGCGGGGTCACGTTGGTGATGAAAGCCGACGAGGTCTGGTAGTCAATGTTCGTCTCACCGCGCTCGAAGGCCAGACGGCCATCGCCACGCCCTTTGAAGCCGAAGACATGCTGGACTTCCAGCCCGAGCAGACGGAACCCCAGCAGCGGCACGAGGTCAAGCGAGGTCGCGCCCTGACTTGCATAGGTCAGCTTCTGGTCTTTCAGCTTGGCGATGTCGGCGGGCGCGGCAATGCCAAGGCCCGGCGCCCCATAGACAACGCCGCCGGTCGGCGAGGCCATGGCGACCTTCCAGTCCTTGTATTCATATTTCACGCGCGGATCGCCCAGCAGATAGGGAAACTGGGTCGAGCCCGAAGTGCCCAGCAGCGTCAGCCCGTCGGGCTTGGCGCGGGCGGCAAACAGGTTGGCACCCTTGGTGGAGCCACCGCCGGGCTCGTTCACCACCACAACGGTGGGATTGCCCGGCAGATACTTGCCCAGCAGCGGCGCGTTAAAGCGCGCCCAGGTATCCGAACCGCCGCCGGCCGAGAACGGAATGATCCATTCGATCGTCTTGCCCGAGAAATCGGTTTCGGCCCAGGCCGCGCACGCACCAGCCGGAAGCATCGCCGCCGCCAGTGCCAGACCAAGCGCCCTGCGCCGGGTAAAAGTGGTAAAATCGGTCATTCTGTCCTCCCCATGACGTGGCAGGCAGCTTTACGCATGCCCTACCGCCCTTGCCTTCTCCTCCGAGGCACGGCTTGATGGCATCTTATTAGCGCCCCTACCTGTCCAGAACCTGTCCGGCCGGAAAATGCGAATCGCACTTATCGAAGATAACGCCCCACTTGCGGATGCGATCAAAAACAGCCTGCAAGATCATGGGTTTGGTGTAGACCATCTGGCGAATGGCCTGGACGGGGAAGCCTTCCTTTCTCAATCGCGGGTTGATGTAGCCATCATCGATGTCAATCTTCCGGGTCTGGACGGCCTGTCCATCGTCCGCGCCATGCGGCGGTCCGGCAATGCCACGCCCGTACTGATTCTGACTGCCATGGGCAAAACATCCGAGCGGGTGACGGGTCTTGAGGCCGGGGCCGACGATTATCTGGTAAAACCATTCGAGATGGCAGAGCTGATTGCCCGCCTGCGTGCGCTCGCCCGGCGGCGACCGATGCTTCAGGCACGCGAAGAAAGCGTCGGCAGTCTGTCCTTCGACCGGGAGGCCCGCGTCCTCAGCGGGCCGGCCGGCCCCATTGACCTGCCCCGTCGCGAAATGGCGCTGTTTGCCTGCCTTCTGGAAAACCGCGGTCGCATCGTCGCGCGCGAACATATCTCGGATACGCTTTATGGCACCGGCACCGAAGTGGAGCCGAATGCCATCGAACTTCTGGTCTCGCGCCTGCGCCGCAAGCTGGGGGATACCGGCGTGGCGATCCGCACCGCGCGCGGGCTGGGCTACATGCTGGACGAGGACAACGCGTGAAGCGCCCGCTGTCGCGCCTGTCGCTGCGCGGGCGGCTGTTCCTGCTGCTGGTCACCCCGCTTGTCGTGCTGGCCACGGTGCTGAGCATTTCGCGCTTCGTGCAATTCTCGCACCTCTCCCGGCAGATCTACGACAACACGCTTTACACCGTCGCCCTGACCATTTCGCGCGATGTGATGCTCAGCGAAGGCGACATGCTGGCCGATCAGTTGCTGGCAGCGCTGACGCAATCGCTGGGCGACCGGATCTATTACCGGATCACCGGGCCGGACGGCGCCTATATCACCGGCTATTCCGCCGCCCCCCGACGCCCCGAAGGGAAGGAACCCGAACCCGGCGTGCCACTATATTTCGACACGACGGTGAATGGCCTGCCCGGACGGGCGCTGACGCTGATCGACACGGGCACCGACCCCGATACGCCCGGCGTTGTCACCATCGAAGTCTGGCAGACGGTTGAGCAGCGCAATACCTTCAGCCGCGAGCTGATTGCGCAGACCATCGCGCATTTCTCACTGATCGTGCTCGCGGCGGCCTCGCTCGTCTGGTTTGGCATCACCTTCGGCCTGCGCCCCCTGCGCGAGTTGGAAGAGGCGATCCTCGCCCGCAGCCCGGATGACCTGCGCCCGATCCGCCGCTGGGTGCCGCCCGAGTTGCGCACGCTGGTCGGGGCCACCAATTCGCTGTTCCAGCGGCTGACCCGCGCCTTTGCCCTGCGCGACGCCTTCATCTCGGATGCCGCGCATCAGGTCCGTAATCCCATCGCCGCCCTTCAGGCCCAGGCCGAAGCTGCCCAAAGCGCCCCTGACGAGGCCACCCTGCGGCGCCGACTGGCCGAGGTCGTCACCACGGCGCGCAGCACCGGGCGCCTGACCAACCAGCTTCTGTCGATGGAGCGGGTCCGGGGCCGCGATCTGCGCTCACTGTCCGAGACGGTCGATCTGGTGGCACTGACCGGCGACGTCACCCGAGACTTCGCCGCGCGTTTCCTGGCGGGGGGCGGTGAGGTCACTTTTGATGTCATCGGCACGGCCCGCCCGATACAGGCGGATACTGTACTCCTGCGCGAAATGCAGGCCAATCTTCTGGACAATGCCCAGATCTATGCAGGCCCGAAGGCACAGATCACGGTGCGGGTGGAGTTCACGCCGGATGCCGCGATGATGGAAGTGGCCGACAACGGCCCCGGCATCCCGCCACATCTGCATGAAAGGGTGTTCGACCGTTTCTACCGGCTGGATCATGACACGGTGGCGGGCTGCGGCCTTGGCCTCGCCATTGTGCGCGACATCGCCCAAAGCCACGGTGGCACCGCCGAGGTGCGCCCCGATACACAGGGCTGCACCCTGCGCATCCGTCTGCCGGGTTAAAGCGGCGCGATCGTCACGCCCGCCGCCTCCAGATCGCGGCGCAGGCCGCGCGCAATGGCCAAGGCGCCCGCTGTATCGCCATGCAGGCAGATCGTGTCTATCCGGCAGGGGATGCGCTTGCCCGATTCCGCGATGATGGCGCCTTCACGCAGCATAGACAGGATGCGGTCGGAAATGACCGCCGGATCATGCAGCACCGCGCCGGGTTCGCGGCGATCCACCAGCGTGGCGTCATCGGCATAGGCCCGGTCGGCAAAGATCTCGCCCGCCCAGGCACAACCCAGATCACGCACCACCTGTTCCATTGCCGTGGCGGCCAGCACCATGATGACAAGATCGGGCTGCACCTTCAGCGCCGCCTCAAAGCAGACCCGCGCCAGAGTGGCATCTTCCGAGGCCATGTTGGACAACGCCCCATGCAGCTTGAGGTGCCTCACCCGCCCCCCCGCCGCCCGCGCCATCGCCTTTGCAGCGCCCAGTTGATAGGTCACCAGATTGGCGACCTCGGCCGCCGACAGCGCCAGCCGCCGCCGCCCGAAGCCCTGAAGATCGGCAAAGCCCGGATGCGCCCCGATCCCCACGCCATGCCGCTGTGCCAGCGCCATGGTCGCGGCCATCACATCCGGGTCGCCCGCGTGGAAGCCACAGGCGATATTGGCCGAGCTGATGACCTCCATCAGCGCGGCATCGTCGCCCATCTTCCACGGGCCAAAACCCTCGCCGATGTCGGAATTGAGGTCCACTTTCAGCATCGCATCCCCCCGAAAGCAAACACCCCCGCGCGGTGGCGGGGGTGCAGGTCGTCAGCCCAAAGCCCCGTCACAGCGGGCACAGGTCTGCGGGTGTTTGTGGCTGCCCACATCTGGCAGGATCTGCCAGCAGCGGGCGCATTTCTCGCCCTCCGCCGTTTCGAACACCACCGCGACACCCGGCACCTCGGGCAGGCGGAACGCCTCGCCCGGCGCCGGATCGCCGCTCACCTGAATGGCCGATGTGATGCAGACCTGCGCGAAATCCACCGATTTCAGCGCGGCCAGAACCGCGGCATCCTCCACATGGACCACAGGCGCGGCTTCCAGCGAGGCACCGATCACCTTGGCGGTGCGCTGCACCTCCAGCGCCGCCGTCACCACGCGCCGCACCTGTCGGATCTGCGCCCATTTCGCCGCCAGCGGCTCGTTCAGCCAGTCTTTCGGCGTCTCGGGCATATCTTGCAGGTGGATGGACGAACCTTCCTCGGGGAAGCGGCACAGCCAGACCTCCTCCATGGTGAACACCAGAATCGGCGCCAGCCATGCGGTCAGCCGGTGAAACAGGATGTCCAGCACCGTGCGCGCGGCCCGGCGGCGCAGGCTGTCGGGCGCATCGCAATACAACACGTCCTTGCGGATGTCGAAATAGACCGAGGACAGATCGACCGTGCAGAAGGTGAACAGCTTCTGGAACACGCCCTGGAAATCATAGGCGGCATAGCCCTTGCGCACCTCGGTATCCAGTTCGGCCAGACGGTGCAGCACCCATTGCTCCAGCTCCGGCATCTGCGCCGGGTCCAGACGCTCGGCCTCGGTGAACCCGTCAAGGTTGCCAAGGACATAGCGCATGGTATTGCGCAGCCGGCGATAGCTGTCGGCCACGCCTTTCAGGATCTCTTTCCCGATGCGCAGGTCGACGGTGTAATCGCTCAGCGCCACCCAGAGCCGCAGGATATCGGCGCCATACTGGTCGATCACCTCTTGCGGCGCCACGGTATTGCCCAGCGACTTGGACATCTTCATGCCCTTCTCGTCGAGCGTGAAGCCATGGGTCAGCACACCGCGATAAGGCGCACGGCCCTTGGTGCCGCAGGCTTGCAGCATCGAGGAATGGAACCAGCCGCGATGCTGGTCGGTGCCTTCCAGATACAGGTCCGCCAGCCCGTCCGCCGTGCCATCCGGCCGGTCGCGCAGCACGAAAGCATGGGTCGAGCCGGAGTCGAACCACACATCCAGCACGTCAAACACCTGCGTATAGTCGGCCGGGTTCACGATGCCGTCCAGCACCTGCTCCTTGAAGCCGGGCTGATACCAGACATCGGCGCCGTCCTTTTCAAACGCCGCGATGATACGGGCGTTCACCTGCGGATCGCGCAGCAGGAAATCGGCATCCGTCGGCTTCGCCCCCACCTTGGTGAAGCAGGTCAGCGGCACACCCCAGGCGCGCTGACGGCTCAGCACCCAGTCGGGCCGCGCCTCGATCATGGAATACAGCCGGTTGCGCCCCGAAACGGGCGTGAACTGCACAAGCTGGTTGATCGAATGCAGCGCGCGGGTGCGGATCGTCTCGCCATAGGTGGACATGCCATCGTCCAGCTTGCGGTCGATGGCGGCAAACCACTGCGGCGTATTGCGATAGATCAGCGGCGCCTTCGACCGCCACGAATGCGGATAGCTGTGCTTCAGCTTGCCCTTGGCCAGCAACGCCCCGGCGCCATGCAGCGCCTTGATATTGCTGACGTTGGCCGGGCCTTCCTTGCCGTCCGGCAGAATGATCGCCTGCCCGCCGAACAGCGGCAGATCGGCGCGATAGCTGCCATCCGCCTCGACGTTATAGGTCATCGGCAGGCCGAACTTCAGACCAAGCTGATAGTCGTCATCCCCATGCGAGGGCGCCGTATGCACAAACCCCGTGCCCGCGTCATCGGTGACGTGATCGCCAGGAAGAAGCGGAACAAGGTAATTCCATTCGGCTACAGGTTTCCCCTCCTCATCTCTAATACCGTGATACGGATGGACAGCAACAAGTTCGCTAAGCGTGTCCTTGTCGACTCTTCCCAGAACCTTCCAGTCTGTGACTTTGGCGGCCCTAAATACTTCTTCAGCCAATTTGCGCCCGAGAATTACGCGCTCACCGACTTTCGCAAGACTACCCTCAGCTGCGTCAGTAACTTCATAAAGGTCGTATGGGAACGACTCCGAGTAAGCTACCGCGCGGTTTTGCGGGATTGTCCATGGCGTTGTCGTCCAAATTACAACGGAAGCATTTTGCTCCTCAATCTTCTGGGCTTCTACATTAGAGTGAGAGTCCTGATAAGGCTCATCACCGTCCCGCGAAATTGGGATCATACGCTTCTTAGCGCGAAGCTTGAACCGCACCCAGACCATATGGCTGGTATGGTCGTGATACTCCACCTCCGCCTCGGCCAGCGCGGTCTTCTCGACCGGCGACCACATGACCGGCTTCGATCCCTGATACAGCGCGCCGTTCATCAGGAATTTCATGAATTCCTCGGCGATCACCGCCTCGGCGTGGAAATCCATCGTGAGGTAAGGGTCAGCCCAGTTGCCGGTGATGCCCAGCCGCTTGAACTCCTCGCGCTGGATGTCGATCCAGCCCTCGGCGAACTTCCGGCACTCCTGCCGGAAGGCCACGATGTCCACATCGTCCTTGTTCAGCCCCTTGGCGCGATACTGCTCCTCGATCTTCCATTCGATCGGCAGCCCGTGGCAATCCCAGCCCGGCACATAGCGCGCGTCATGGCCCAGCATCTGCTGGCTGCGCACGATGAAGTCCTTCAGGATCTTGTTCAGCGCGTGGCCGATGTGCAGATGCCCGTTGGCATAGGGCGGGCCGTCGTGCAGCGTGAAGGGCGTGCGGCCCGTCTTTTCGCGCAGACGATCATAGATGCCGATCTCGGCCCAGCGGGCCAGCCAGCCCGGCTCGCGCTGCGGCAGGCCGCCACGCATCGGGAAATCGGTTTCGGGCAGGAAAACGGGATATTTCAGGTCGGAAGTATCAGGCGTGTCGGCGCACATCGCGGACGATCCTTGAACGGCAGGTATCGGGGGCAGCCCGCTGCGCGGGCCGAAGGGAAAGCGGTATAACCCGGCAGCTCGATCAGAGCGCCGGGCAAGTAATTCGATGCGGCATCTTCCACGGCCCCGCAGAGGCCTGCAGAACCAGATGCGCGGGGGCCGCTTGCACGGGTCGGGTCATCATGGCGGCCTTATACGCAAGCCCCGCGCGCGGGTCCAGCGAAACAGGCCGCATCCCCCGGCCCCGCCGTCGCATGAGTATTTGGGCAAGAAGCAGGGGCCAGAGCGCATCCCGGCACAGATGAACGCGTGATATCCGTGCATCCGGATTCACCCGCGCCGGGATGGCCTTGCTCCTTGACGGTCATCGGGACTCCTCCCTGTACCGCAACCGCAGACTGCGCCGGTAAAGGTTAAGAAACCCCTTACCCTTTTTGCTTCTTGCAAAAATACTCACCTCCCCGCCCGACGCCCTGTCCCGGCCAGATCAGGGCGCCCCGATGCCGCAGGCCATGGCAATGCCTTACGAGGGGGCTCGATGCCCCCGAGGAAGGCCCCCGTGTCAAAGCGCCACCTTGAGCCGCACCGGAAAACCCGCAACGATGGTGCAAGTTTTACAGGTGCCACTATGACCGCCTTCCCGCCCCGCTTCTTCGTCACGCCCGAACAGATCGACGCGCAGGTCGCGGCTTTCTACGCCGCCGTGCGGCAGCACCCGCAGCTTGGCCCGGTCTTTGCGCGGCACGTCACCGACTGGCCGGCGCATGAAGAAAAGATCGGCCGGTTCTGGCGCAACGCCATCCTGCGCGAGGGGGTCTATGACGGCTCACCCATGCTGGCCCACCGGCAGGCGGGCGATGTGACGCCGGATCATTTCCCGGTCTGGCTCGACCTTTTCGACACTACGCTGGCCCGCACCCTGCCCCCGGAGGCGGCGGCGGCATGGTCGGCCATCGCGCATCGCATCGGCCGCGCGCTGTCGATGGGCGTGACCGAGGCGCGGCGGCCCGAAGGCTCAGTCCCGCGGTTCTGAACCCTGCGCCATCGCTCCCCGCGCCCAACGGTTCAGCCAGGCCAGCCCCGCCAGTGACAGGCCCAGCCCCGCGAAGCTGAGAACCCGCGTCAGCCCACTGAGCCCGGAGGCATCCCACAGGAACACCTTCGCCACCGTCAGTGCGATGACGGCCATCGCCAGCCGCTGCAAGTGCAGCGACCGCCGCGCCAGCGCCTGCCACAAAAGCGCCGCGCCCAGTGCCAGCATGGCCAGCGTATAGCTGTAAAGCTCACCCTGCATCACATCCTGCGCGCCAATCCAGTCGCCCCACCAGAGCCGCCGGATCTCCAGCACCGCCCAGACCAACAAAAGCGCCGCCCCCGCGCCACGCAGAATCAGGCGCCCCCGCGCGGGCAGCGCCACGAGGCGCGGCGCCAGAAGCAGCAGCGCCAGCCCGGGCAGGCCATAGGCCAACGCCAGCGTATCCAGCAGCGGCACACCCAGAATGCGGCCGGCCGGATCTTCCGACCAGGCGAACAGCGGGTTCGCCGGCCCGAGCGCCATCGCCAGACCGCCCAGCGCGATCAGCGCCGCGATGCTGGCGAGACCCAGCCGAAGCCAGCGGGTCAGCCCGCCCGAGGCGCCTGCCCGCCAAAGCTGTGTACCCGCCAGCACAGCCCAGGGGATTGCGTTCAGGATCAGACCCCAATGGCTCATCGTCCAGTCGATGCCCGTGGTCGGGTCATCCGGGATCATGGCGCGGGTCAGCACCAGATTGACCAGCAGGACCGGCGCCGCCAGCCCGAGGCTTTCCAGCACGGCCTTGGGCAAGGCCCGCCCCGTCGGCAGCAGGCGCAGCCCGGCTAGACAGGCCGCAGCAACCCCCAGATAGGCCAGCGCCACCTGTGGCAGCGGTGCCTGCATACCCCAGTCCAGTCCGGGGTCCACCACCAGCCGCCATGACAGAACCGCCGCGCCAACCTGCACGAACCAGCCCATTTCCGGCAGGGTGAACCGGCGATCCAGCGCCACGGCCACCAGCAGCAGCACAGCCAGAGCCAGCGTCAGCGCCGCAGCGGTGGTCAGGAGGAACAGCGCCAGCGCGATCAGCGACAGCGCGGACAGCACGGCCCAGGCGCTGCGCCGTCCCGGCTGCCCATCAGCCTTCGCGAACACCGCTGCAAGCAGGGTCATGCCCGCAGCCAAAGCCATGGCATGTGCCGCCCAGAGGCCCGTACCCAGTACGGCAGAGGGCGCCCAGAAGAATTCCAGCAGCAGAATCGCAACCGGGGCGGCCAGCGTCGCAATCAGCGCGGGCAACAGCCCGCCGCCGCGCAGGCTGCGCAGCGCTGCGGCCAGCGTGATAGCCCCCGCCGCCACGACCAGCAGGCTGACCGTCCAGGGCGCGGAGCTTTCCGGCGGACGCTGGTCAATAGCCAGCGATTGCCACGCATAGATCTGCCCCGTCGCCAGCACCAGTTTCGCCAGAAATCCGGCGGCGGGCAGCAGCGGCAAATCCTCCAGCCCCGGCGCGCGCCCGGCCCAGATCAGCAAAAGCACCGCCAGCCCGGCCAGCAGGAAGAAGGGCAGCAGCCCCTCTGCCCCCCAGCCGGAGACCAGAAGCACGAGGAACAGGGTCGAGGCCACCAGATTGCCCAACGCCAGCCGCACCGGGAAGGTGGGCCAGACCTTCAGCCGCTTCACCAGAATGCGCAGGGTCGAAGGGCCCTCATGCCTCGGGATCAGCGCGCGTTCGGGGATGATGATGCTCAGCACCACCAGCGCTACAAGACTCCAGCCCCAGGCCGCCAGCCCGGCGCCGCCCATAGCCATCAGCCACAGGCCGACCTGAGCCAGCACCAGCGCCAGAACCGAGATCCAGGCCCAGCGACGCCAGGCGTCGATGGCAAGCCCGGTTGCGGCGACCAGCAGGTAATGCGCGTAAAGGATCGGGGTGGGTGCGGCGGCGCCGTCCACCAGAAAGGGAGCTGCCGCCGCACCGATCAGGCCGATCGCCGCCAGGAAGGGACCGTGGCGCCACCCCAGCCAGATCGCGAGCGCCGAGGTCAGGAACAGGCCTGCGAAGGTCGGGCCGGGGCCGTAAAGCCCGTACATCAGCCGCCCCGCCGTCACACCCGCGAACATCGCAACGATCCCCGCCCCGCTGAAGACGGAGGGAAGATAGGCGGTCGCGGCGCCGGTATCATCGCCCCAGCGTCGGCGCACCCATTCTCCGGCCACGATCAGCCCGGCACCGAACAGCACTGCCAGCACCACCCGCACCGGCGGCGGCAACAGGCCTTTCTCGACCCCGTACTGCACGAAGAAAACACCGGCCAGGGCCAGCGACAGCGCCGAGACGGCATAGACCCAGTTCTCGCGCAGCCAGCCCGCAAGCGCGGCAAAACGGTCGGCGCGCAGCACGAGCGGGCGGTCCTGCCCGGCCTCCTGCGGGGCGGGCGGCGCATCGACGGCGGACAGTGGCGCAGAAGGTGTGCCCAGGGCGCGCTCCCAAGGGGTGACGGCCGCAATCCGGCCCTCGGAAACCGGATCGGGCCCAGAGGCGGGCGCAGGTTCCGGCGTCAGGCTTTCGACCACCGGCGGCGCGGCCTCTCTGGCCGCCTCAAGCAGGGCCAGTCGCGCTTCGGCACTTTGCAACCTGCGGCGCAAGCCGGATTGGGTGATGAACAGGACGATCACCCCCACCGGCAAGGCCAGAGCTACAAGAACCACCAAGGCGATGATCGCATCCATAAGGCACCCCTCATATCCTCCGGGCGATCTTAACCCGGTGAGGCACAAACGGAAATCAGGATTCCGCCTGGCCCGTTGCGGCCCGCGCGGCGGGGCTGCGGTCAAACACCCCGGCCAGCGCGCGGCCCATGAGATTGGTGACCTGCGGGCGGCGCAGGGCATGGAAGGGCAAGGGGCGGCACAATTCCATCGCGGCCACACCAATCCGCGCGGTCAGCGCGCCATTCACCACCCCCTCGCCAAAGCGGCGCGAGATTTTCGACAGTACGCCGCCCCCGGCAACCGAGCCGATCAGATCGTCCGTCAGCGCCACGGCGCCGGTCGCCACCAGATAGGTGAAGACGCGCCGCAGCAGGCCGAAGCTGGCGAAGCGACCCGAGCGGCCACCGTAAAGCTGCGCGATGCGGCGGATCATGCGCAGATTAGCAAACAGCGCCGTTGCCACATCCGCAAGCGCCATCGGCACCAGCGCGGTGATGGTGGCGACCTGCCGCGCCGCGGTCTCGATCTCGCGCCGGGCGGCAAGGTCCAGCGGCGCCAGCAGCTCCTGCTCCGTCAGGTCAATCAGCGCATCGGCATCCAGCACATCGCTCTGCAGGTCACGCAGCCGTTGCAGCGCCGGTTCGGCCTCGGGGCGGTGACGATAGAGCGAGGCGACGTCGGCGCAGGCGATGCGCGCGGCATGCAGATCGGCCTTCTGGCGCGCGGCAATCGCCCGTACGCGCAGCTTGTCCAGCAGGGACAGCCGAAGATAGGCGATCCATTCGCGGGCGGCGAAAACCAGCGCCAGCCCGGTGGCAACCCCCGTCAGCACCAGCGCCACCCATCCCAGCCATGGGGAGCTGGCCATCAGGCTGGCGACAAAATCATAGGCGGCAACCGAAAGCGCAAAGCTGAACAGTGCACCCAGCGCCCAGATCAGCGCGCGCGCCAGCGTCAGGCCCTGCTGTCGCGCAGGCAGCGGCACCAGATCGGCGGAGACACCAGCCTCGGGCACCGGCGGAGCCAGGCCCGGATCGGCGGGCGCGGCTTCGTCCAGTTCGATCAGCAGCGGGCGGCGCGGCGGGGGAATATCGTCATCACTCACAGCCGGTCTCCGATCAGGAATTCGGCGGCGCGGTCCAGCCGGATATGCGGCGGCCCCTCGCCGGGTTTCAGACTGCTGCGCGCGGGCGCAAAGCTCATCAGCGCGAAATCGGCATCCAGCCAGCGTTCCGCCCCCTGCCGGGCGGGCGAGAGCAGACGCGCGGGATCGGTGGGCAATTCACCCGGATACATCGCCGCCTGCCTGCCCGTGCCCATCAGCCGCCCGCGCACCACATCCAGCATCTGCCCGTCACGCTCCACCTTATCCTCGACCGTGGCGCGAAAGCCTGCCAGCGACATGGCGCTGACCTCGGCCCCCGAAAAAGCCGCCCGGTCGCGCGCCTCACGCACCAGCGCCTCGGTAATGGCGGTCAGTTGCGGGTGCTGGCCGTGGTGCAGATGATCGGCCTTGGTGGCGGCGAAAAGGATCTTCTCGACCCGCCGCCCGCGGAACAGCCGCGACAGCAGGCTGTTGCGCCCCGGACGGAACGCCGTCAGGATATCGGCCATGGTGCGGCGCAGATCCTCCAGCGCCTGTGGTCCGGCATGCACCGCGCCCAGCACATCGACCAACACCACCTGCCGGTCGATCCGGGCGAAATGGTCGTAGAAGAAGGGTTGCACCACCTTGGCGCGATAGGCGTCATAGCGCCGCTCCATCTCGTGCCAGAGGCTCTGCCGTCCGGCGCTGGCCGGCTCTGGCAGCGGCGCGAAGGTCAGGACCGGGCTGCCCGCAAGCTCCCCCGGCAGCAGGAACCGCCCCGGCGTGCAATCGGACCAGCCTGCCGCCCGCGCAGCATGCAGATAAGCGGTGAATTCGGCTGCAAGCGCCTGCGCCCGCGCCTCGTCATGTTTCAGTGACCCGTCCTCGGCCCGCGCGGTTGCCAGAAACCCCGCACCCTGCGGCCGCCGCGCCATGCGTGACAGCGTATCCTCAGCCCATTGCGCATAGGTCTTGTCCAGCAGGCCCAGATCCAGCAGCCATTCACCGGGGTAATCCACGATATCCAGATGCACGTTCCTTGTGCCGCGCACCCCCGACAGGAACCCCGTTGGACGCACCCGGAACGACAGCCGAAGTTCCGAAATCGCCCGCGTGCTTTCCGGCCATTCCGGCGCATCGCCGGTCATCTGCGCCAGATGCCCTTCGATATCGAAGCGCGGGATAGTGTCGTCGGGCTGGGGTTGCAGCCAGACCGCCTCAATCCGGCCCTCGGCCTCTGCCCGCAATTGTGGCATGCGCCCGCGATCCAGCAGATTGGCCACCAGCCCCGTGATGAACACGGTCTTCCCCGCCCGCGACAAGCCGGTCACGCCCAGCCGGATCACGGTATCCGCCGCCGAGCCGAAGGAACGCGCCACCACTTCCACCGAGCCGGTCACCAGATCGCTTATGTCGATTGCCAAACCTGCCCTCCGGAACCCGCGTCCTTGCCTCTCCTGCTGAACATATGCCCTGCATGCAGGCAGGTGAAGGGGTGGGGCCTGACGACCCCGCGTCCGGCTGGACAGCAACAGGGCACTGCGCTAACCCGGCGACATGCCCAGATATGCCCTGAAAATCGAATATGACGGCACGCCCTTCGCGGGCTGGCAGCGCCAGTCGCAGGGGCAGGTGTCCGTTCAGGGTGCGGTGGAGGCCGCGCTGGCAAAGCTGGAGCCGGGGCAGCACACCATCGCCGCCGCCGGGCGCACCGATGCGGGCGTCCATGCCACGGGCCAGGTGGCGACCTGTGATCTGGCGCGCGACTGGGATGCGTTCCGTCTGTCCGAGGCGCTGAACTTCCATCTGAAGCCGGCGCCGGTGTCGATCCTGCGGGCGGTGCGGGTGGCCGATGACTTTCACGCCCGGTTCTCGGCGGTGGAGCGGCGCTATACCTTCCGGCTCGTACAGCGCCGCGCGCCGGTGACGCATGATCGTGGCCGGGTCTGGCAGGTGCTGAACCCGCTGGATGCCGATGCGATGCGCGAAGGGGCCGCCTTCCTGACCGGCCTGCATGATTTCACCACCTTCCGGTCGTCGATGTGTCAGGCGGCCTCGCCGGTCAAGACGCTGGACGAAATCCGGCTGGAGACACTGGATTACCCCGGCGGTCAGGAAATCCGCTTTCATCTGCGTGCCCGCAGCTTCCTGCACAACCAGGTGCGTTCGATCGTCGGCACGCTGGAGCGGGTGGGCGCCGGGTCATGGGCGCCCGAGGCCGTCAGGCAGGCGCTGGAGGCACGCGACCGCGCCGCCTGCGGCCCGGTCTGCCCGCCGCAGGGGCTGTATCTGACAGGAGTGGGCTACCCCGACGATCCTTTCGCGGCCTGAGCCCTAGTTCAGATCCTTCAGCAACCGGCCATGGCGGCGCACCTCGGCCACCACGGCGCCGAACGTGTCCAGCCCCCGCCCCTTCAGCATCGGCAAAAGCTTCAGGAAGGCATCCGCCGTGGCGACGGTATCACCCAGCGCGGTATGGCGCGCCTCTTCGGGGATGGTGATGCCAAGCCGATGGGTCAGCGCATCGAGGCTATGCACCTCATGCTGGCCATAGATCACCGCCGACAGCAGCACGGTATCCAGCACCGGATGATCGAAACGGGCACCGATAACCGCCTCCTGCCGGCGCAGAAACTCCATGTCGAAGGGCGCGTTATGGGCAATCAGCACCGCACCTTCGGCGAATTTGTGGAAGGCACGGCCAACCTCTGCAATGCCCGGCGCCTCGGCCACCATGGCGTCGGTGATGCCATGAACGGTGGTCGAGCCGGGCGGGATCGGGCGGCCCGGGTTGACCAGCGTGTCGAACACCTCGCCCGCCACCCGCTTGCCGTTGACGATGCGGACGGCAGCGATCTGTACGATCTGGTCTCCCTGCGCGGGCAGAAGGCCGGTGGTTTCGGTGTCGAACACCACGAAGGTCAGGCCTTCCAGCCGCGTATCGGCCACCGGCGCGTTGCGCGCCTTCGACATCAGGTCGAAATCATAGACCACCGCACGCGGCACCGGGGTCGGGCGCGGACCAGCGCGCCGCGCGGCGCGCAGCGGCAGCACAAGGCTCTGGCGGCCATTGGTGCCCTCGGGCCAGAGGTCGGTGGCATGGGCGGCCAGCACACTGCGGCCGGTGATATCGGGCAGATCCTCGCCCAAAGGCTCGGCCAGCCACCCATCCAGCGTGGCCAGTGACAGGGCCGCACCCTGCCAGCCCAGCACCACACGGGCGTCGGCCCCGGCCTCGTCCAGCCGCAGGTGAAAAGGCGCCGGATGCCCGGACGCCGCAAGCCGCTGCCCCAGATGGCCGATCAGCGCAATCAGTTCGAACCCGTTGCACCGCATGAGAAGCGGCGCGGCCTCTGCCGTCTCCACCGTCAGGCCCAACCCCTCCAGCCGGGCGCGCATCCCGTCCAGCAGGTCAAGCGCACGGGCGGGGGCCAGCGGCAGCCCCTCGGCGCGATCCTCGTCATGGTGGCGGCTCAGGTCATTCACTGCCGCCGACAGTCCCGTCACCTCCTGTCGCATCGCGGTTTCCATGCGGGCAGGCACCGGCTCACCCTCGGGCAGCACGCCGAACAGCGTCATCAGATTGGCGGTCGGTCTGCGGATACGATCCAGCGCGACCGACAGCGCCGCATCGCGCCGCGCGCGGGTCGTCAGATCGGCGGTTACGTCGCGCAGCGTCAGCACATAGCCCGGCGGACCGCCCGCACCCTCGATCAGACGCATCCGCGCGGCCAGCACCTGCCCGCCGCTGCGCGTGGAACAGAGGATATCCGAGGCCGCATCGGCATCCCCCGCCTCGATCAGGCGGCGATGGGCATGGCGCACCGGCCCCTCGCGCAGATAGTCGAACAGGTAACGATCCAGCCCCGGCGCAGTATCACCGCCCAGAAGCCCGGCGGCGGGCGTGTTGTAGAAGGCGATCTGATGTTCCCCCGAACACAGCAGCACCCCCACCGGCACGTCGGACAACAGCGCCTCCAGCCGCGATTTTTCATCCGCCAGCCGCGTCGTTTCACGTGCGACGGCTTCGGCCAGCGCATTCCGCGTCTCGGCCAGCGAGGCGGCGGCGGCCGTGGCAGCGGGCGCCAGATCACCCAGATAGCGGGCAATGGCGGTATCCATCTCGCCGCTGACATCGGAATGGGCGCGGGCGCGCAGCGCGCCGGCGAGGATGTCTATGGGCTTGGCCACGTTCACGTCAAACAGATACCAGACCCAGGTGACCAGCCCGAGGATCACCAGCCCGGCAATCACCCCCACCTGCACGAAGGCCGACAGGGTTTCGGGGCTGCCCAGCCGCTGAAAGCCGAACACCAGCCCTGCCGCCAGCGCGACCAGCGCGCCAAAGGCAAGGGCCGCGAAGATCAGGAAGATACGCAGACGCAGGCTCAGTCTGTGCAGCATCGCTCAACCCTCGCCTTGCAGAAGGCGACGGACCTCCTGTCGCAACTCCTTCAGCTCAAAGGGTTTCGAGATGAACCCGTCGGCGCCCAGCGCGATGCCCTTCTGCCGCTCGATGGCCGAACCGCGCGCGGTCATCATCAGGATTTTCACATCCGCCAGCGCGGGGTCAAGCCGAACCGACTGGCAGATCTCGTATCCCGAAACCTCGGGCAGCATGACATCCAGCAGCACCAGATCGGGATGCGTCTCACGGATGCGCGGCATCGCCTCAGCGCCGCTGGCGACGCGATCATGGGCATAGCCCTCGCGCGTCATCAGGAAATCCAGCGCGATGGCGATGTTATCCTCGTCCTCGACGACAAGGATGCGGTGTTTCCTCCCGTCCTCGGCCATATCATTCCTCCCGGCAGGCCGCCTTCGTCAGCGGATCATCGGCGGCGGTGGTCTGCCATTCGGCACCCGAAAGCGTACCGTCCGGCAAAACCTCCATCCCCTCAGTGATCCGCACGCGCCGCCCGGCGGCGCAGTCCACCGCCAGAAACCCGTCCTCCACGGGCCGCCAGCGGGCAAATTGATAGATATGCACCAGCCGCAGCGCCGGATTGGCCGGATGCGGGGCGATGGTGCGGGTGTCGATGGCGGTAAACTCGGTCGTCATCGGCACAAGGTAGGTCCAGGGGCGCATCATCTGCTTGCCCGAACCATGTTCGACCACCACCACCCCCTCGGGCAGGTTGGCCACCTGATTGCCATACCAACTGTATTCCAGCGCGATCGTGGTGCCGATCAGCCCCAGCCCCGTTGCCAGCGGCACCGCCATCTTGGGAATGCGGTGCGGCATCAGCTTGCGCAGGCCCCAGACGATGCCCGCACAGGTCGCAGCGGCGATGATGGCGGCGAGGAATTCGAAGAGCTGCATCTGGCCTCAGGTTCTTGCGCCACGGGCAGAGCCGATGGCGGATTGCATGGTGCGCACCACGACGAAGGCGTCGCGCAGGTGGCTGCGCTCGAAATCCGACAGATCATAGGGCGCCAGAAAATTGTCGGGCTTGCGGCCCGAACGGATCAGCCGGGCCTGATTTTCAAGCCGGGTCTGGGCGATCAGGTCATAAGCCTCGATCAGGTCGCGCGCGCCGGAGACGGAAATCACCCCGGCATGTTCCGCCGCGTCCAGCCGGGCGCGGGTATTGGCGGGCTCCAGCTTGCCGATCAGCGCATAGACCCTGCCAAGGTCCGTCACCGGCACCACGCCGTTGTGTTTCATGTCGATGTGGTTCTTGTGCTCGCCCGAGCGGATGGTGGCGAAGCCACGCAACAGGCCAAGAGGCGGCGTGTGTTTCAGGCTGTTCGAAATCATATGCGCCACGAAGATCGAATTCTGCGCCGCCCGTTCCAGCGTCTCGGCCTGCAAGTCACGGTAAAGCGATGCCTGCCCGCCGATGGGGCGCAGGTCGAACATGACGCTGGCCAGCATCTGCGCCATCGGATCGGGCGTGGCGATCCAGCCGTCGAAATAGCCGCGCCATGTGGATTGCCGTGCGCACCAGCGCGGGTTGGTCGCCATCATGTCGCCGGGGCAATAGACATAGCCACAGGCATCCAGCCCGTCGCAGACGAAGCGTGCCAGCCGGGCGAAATGGCCCATATCCGCATCGGTGGCACGGTCGTCGATGATCAGGCAATTGTCCTGATCCGACACACCTGTCTGTTCCTGCCGCCCCTGGCTGCCGCAGGCAGCCCAGACATAGGGCACCGGCGCCGGGCCAAGCTCGGCCTCGGCCAGCGCCAGCAGGCGGCGTGTCACGGTATCGGCTATGTCGGTGATCAGACGGGTCACCACCTCATGCGCATTATTGCCGCCGACCAGCTGGACCAGCAGCTTGGGAATGCGCGCGGTGACCGCCGCCATTTCCGCAACCATATCAGCCGCAGCGACATCGCGCACCAATTGCGCTGAGCTGACGGCCTGAAACCGGGTCAGGTCGGTCTGGGTGATCATGCCGACCAGCCTGCCGTCCTCGACCACTGGCAGATGGCCGATGCGGCGCTCCAGCATGACATGCAGGATGTCCGAGCCCAGATCGTCAGGCTTCAGGCTGACCGGATCGGCTGTCATCACCTGCACGACCGGCGTCGCGGGGTCGATCCCGCCCGCCAGCACCTTGTTGGTCATGTCCCGCGTGGTGACGATGCCCAGAAACCGCCCGTTCTCGACAATACCCAGCGACGAGACATGCGCGTCGCGCATCTTTTCGGCGGCAAGGCGGATGCTGTCGGCGGGCGCTACCGTGATCGGCTTGCGCGCCATCAGATCACCCACCTTCTGCACCGTCAGATCGGCACGCCGCGCCTCGGCGGCGGACCGGCCGCGATGGAAGAAACGGTCGAAGGCGGGAAAATTGGCGATCAGGCGGCGGAACTCGGCGGTGGGCAGCAGCAGCAGCACCGAATCCTCGATGACCCGTGCCGTGGTGACGGCCAGACCGTCACGCATCAGCCCGCGTTCGCCAAAGCTGTTGCGCGGACCCAGCAGCGAGACCTGCATCCCCGAGGCATCCAGCACCTCGACCGCACCGCGTTTCACCAGATACAGACCCTTCAGCGGCTCGCCCGCCTGATAGATCTCTTCCCCGGCCGAAAACTCCCTGCGGCTGAAGGAAACGGCGACACGCGCCATCTCGTCCCGCGGCAGGCTGTCATAGGGATGGACGGTTTCGAGAAAGGCCAGAACGGCCTCGTCGGGGGAATGCGGCATGACCGTCGTCCTTTCGGGGGTGGCACGCCCCCTGTCGGGGACGTGCCGGTTGGCGTTCGGTCAGAGCCTGCGGGCCTGACCACCCGGCGCGCAATGCGCCAGATCAAGCCCGCAGAACCTTGCCTGCTCAGTGCGACTGGGCCACACCGGCGCCTTTCGGAATGCGGATCGATTCCACCAGATCCTGCACATGGGCGGGCGGGGCCGCCGTTGCTTTCGACACCGCGAAGGCCACGATGAAGTTGATCAGGGCACCCACCGCACCGAAGGAGGTCGATTTGATCGACAGGATCATCGGCGCGCTATCCGAATAGGACGCGGTATCGGCGACGAAGAACCAGCCTTTGTGCAGGAAGATGTAGACCACAGTCACGATCAGACCCACCAGCATACCCGCGATGGCCCCTTGCGCGTTGATGCGCTTGGAGAAAATGCCCATCATCAGCGCCGGGAAGATCGTTGCGGCGGCCACACCGAAGGCCAGCGCCACGGTCTGCGCCGCAAAGCCGGGCGGGTTCAGGCCCAGCCAGGTCGCCACAGCGATCGCGACGGCCATCGAGATACGGGCTGCCAGAAGCTCGCCCTTTTCCGAGATGCCGGGGTTGAGCTGGCCCTTGATCAGGTCATGCGACACGGCCGAGGAAATGGCCATCAGCAGACCCGCAGCGGTCGACAGCGCGGCAGCCAGACCACCGGCAGCAACCAGCGCGATGACCCAGCCCGGCAGGTTGGCGATTTCCGGGTTGGCGAGCACCATGATGTCGTTGTTCACGGTCAGCTCGTTGCCCTTCCAGTCGGCAGCTTGCGGGTTCTTCTCGGCCATCTTGGCGGCGGTTTCGGCAACCTTGGCGTCGAAGGCGGCCTGCGCCTCGGCGATTGCGGCCTCGTTCCCGGCTTTCTTCGCATCGGCCAGTTTGGTGGCCAGCGCGGTGGCGCCGTCATTGTAGTACTGGATCAGCCCGTCGCCGTTCAGGTCGGTGACCTTCAGCAGCCCGGTGGTGGCCCAGTTCTTCACCCACTTCAGCTCTTCCTTGGTTTCGACATCGGCCATCGAGACCGGGGCCGATGTCAGGCCGTTCGGGTAGAAGGTGTTGATCAGGTTCAGACGCGCCATGGCCGCAACCGCCGGGGCGGTGAGATACAGCAGCGCGATGAACACCAGCGCCCAGCCCGCCGACGACCGCGCGTCCGAAACCTTCGGCACGGTGAAGAAGCGGACGATGACGTGCGGAAGGCCCGCGGTACCGATCATCAGCGACATGGTGAACAGGAACATGTTCAGCGTGGTGTCGGACTGTTCGGTATAGGACTTGAAGCCCAGGTCGGTCACGATCTGGTCCAGGGTTTGCAGCAGCGGCTGGCCGGTGTGAACCTCGTTCGAGAACAGGCCCAGCGCCGGGATCGGGTTGCCGGTCAGTTGCAGCGAGATGAAGATCGCCGGAATGGTATAGGCGATGATCAGCACGATGTACTGCGCAACCTGCGTGTAGGTGATGCCCTTCATGCCGCCAAGCACGGCATAGGCGAACACCACGGCGGCGCCGATGTAGAGGCCGGTCGCGTTGGACACTTCGAGGAAGCGCGAGAAGGCAACACCCACACCCGACATCTGCCCGATCACATAGGTGATCGAGATGATGAGAAGGCAAAGCACGCCGATGAACCGCGCGGAGCCCGAATAGAAACGGTCACCGATGAATTCCGGCACGGTGAACTTGCCGAACTTGCGCAGGTAGGGCGCGAGCAGCATCGCAAGCAGCACATAGCCGCCGGTCCAGCCCATCAGATAGGCCGAAGTATCGTAGCCACCGAAGGCGATGATCCCGGCCATCGAGATGAACGAGGCCGCCGACATCCAGTCAGCGCCGGTTGCCATGCCGTTGGCGATCGGGTGAACGCCGCCGCCCGCTGCGTAGAATTCGGCGGTCGAGCCGGCACGGGCCCAGATCGCGATCCCGAAGTAGAGCACGAAGGTCGCGCCCACCACCAGGAGGTTGAGGGTAAACTGATCCATGTTTCCCGGTGCTCCCTTATTCTTCCACGCCGTATTGGCGGTCGAGTTTGTTCATCCGCGCGGCATAGGCGAAGATGAGAACCAGAAAGACGAGGATCGATCCTTGCTGGGCAAACCAGAAGCCCAGATCGGTGCCGCCGATCTTGATGCCCGCGAGCATCGGACGCAGAAGGATGCCGAAGCCGAACGAGCAGACGAACCAGACGACCAGATAGATCATGATCGTGCGGATGTTCGCGGCCCAGTAGGCATTCGACGAGGACTTGTCCGCCATGAGTGCTACTCCCTGAGTGTTTATCCGTCCCGCCCCCCTTCCCCGAGGGATGCGGGCCTCCCTTATGCCGAAACGCGCGTCACGATGGCCGAAAGCGTTCCGCGGATCTGGTCGATGGCACCCATCGCGTCGATCCGTTCCAGAACCCCCCGGTCATCGTAATAGGCGATCAGCGGCGCCGTCTGGGCATGATAGGCGGACAGCCTCTCGCGCACCGTCTCGGCATTGTCGTCGGCCCGGCGCTTGAACGCCGTGCCGCCGCATTTGTCGCAAGTGCCCACAACGGCGGGCTGCTTGAATTCGTCGTGATACCCCTCGCCGCAGCCAGCGCAGGTGTAGCGGCCGGAGACCCGGCCCACCATCGCCTCGTCATCGACGTCAAGGCTGATGGCGGCGGTAACCTTCTGGCCGGTTGCGCCCAGCAGATCGTCCAGCGCGGCGGCCTGCCCCGCAGTGCGGGGAAAGCCGTCAAGGATGATGCCGCGCGCCACATCGGGCTGCGCCATGCGGTCCTTCAGGATCGCCAGCACGATCTCGTCAGACACGAGCTGTCCCGCCTCCATCACCGCCTTGGCACGCTTGCCCGCCTCGGTGCCCGCCGCAACGGCGGCGCGCAGAAGATCGCCGGTCGAAAGCTGCACCAGCCCGAAATCCTCTTCCAGCATGCGGGCCTGCGTGCCCTTCCCGGCCCCCGGAGGCCCAAGAAGGATCAGGACGGCGGGGCGCGTCAGGGTCGTGGCGTCGGTCATGCGTATCAGCCCTTGTTGCCGCGGTTGGCGATCAGATCGTCAACGACCGACGGATCGGCCAGCGTCGAGGTATCGCCCAGCGCGCCGAAGTCGTTTTCGGCGATCTTGCGCAGGATGCGGCGCATGATCTTGCCCGAGCGGGTTTTCGGCAGGCCCGGCGCCCACTGGATGATATCGGGCGAGGCGATGGGGCCGATCTCGGTGCGGACCCATTTCACCAGATCCTTGCGCAGATCCTCGGACGGTTCGATTCCGTTCATCAGGGTGACATAGGCGTAGATGCCCTGCCCCTTGATGTCATGCGGGAAGCCGACCACGGCGGCCTCGGCCACGGCGGCATGGGCCACCAGCGCGCTTTCCACTTCTGCGGTGCCCATCCGATGACCGGAGACGTTGATCACATCATCCACCCGGCCGGTGATCCAGATATAGCCGTCCTTGTCGCGGCGGCAGCCGTCGCCCGTGAAGTAATAGCCGCGATACTGGGCGAAATAGGCTTCCTGGAAGCGGTCATGGTCGCCCCAGAGCGTGCGCATCTGTCCCGGCCAGCTGTCCGAGATGCACAGGACGCCCTCGGTTTCCACCTCGTCCTGACGTTTGGCGGTTGCGGCATCCAGAACCACCGGCTTCACCCCGAAGAAGGGCAGCGTCGCCGAACCCGGCTTGGTCGCGGTGGCATAGGGCAGCGGGGTGATCATGTGACCGCCGGTTTCCGTCTGCCAGAAGGTGTCGACGATGGGGCATTTTCCCTTGCCGACATGGGCGTCATACCAGGCCCAGGCCTCGGGGTTGATCGGCTCGCCCACCGATCCAAGAATACGCAACTTCGACAGGTCATACTTCTCAACCCATTCCGCGCCCATGCCCATCAGCGACCGGATGGCTGTCGGCGCGGTGTAGAACTGCGTCACCGCATGCTTTTCGCAGACTTCCCAGAACCGTCCGGCATCGGGGAAGGTCGGCACGCCCTCGAACATCACGGTCGTCGCGCCATTGGCCAGCGGGCCATAGACGATGTAGCTGTGCCCGGTGACCCAGCCCACATCGGCCGTACACCAGAACACGTCACCTTCCTGATAGTCGAAAGTGTATTGATGCGTCATCGAAGCATAGACGAGATAGCCACCCGTCGTATGCACCACGCCCTTCGGCTTCCCGGTCGAGCCGGAGGTGTAAAGGATGAACAGCGGATCTTCCGCCCCCATCGGCCGCGGCGGGCATTCCGGGCTCACCATATCCATCATCAGCTTGACGTCGACATCGCGGCCCTGAATCCAGGTGATCTGGTCGCCGGTATGCTTGACCACCAGGCAGCGCACCTTGTCAGAACAGTGCAGCAGTGCCGCATCGGTATTGGATTTCAGCGGCGTGCGCTTGCCGCCGCGCGGCGCGGTATCGGCGGTGATCACCAGCTTGGCGCCGCAATCGTTGATGCGGTTCGCAAGTGCATCGGGCGAGAACCCGGCAAAGACGATGGAGTGGATGGCCCCGATCCGGGCGCAGGCCAGCATGGCATAGGCGGCCTCGGGGATCATCGGCAGATAGATCACCACACGGTCACCGCGCATCACGCCCTGCGACAGCAGGACGTTGGCCATACGGTTCACCTTTTCGGACAGTTCCTTGTAGGTGATGTGCAGCGCCGGGGTTTTCGGATCATCGGGCTCCCAGATGATCGCGGTTTGCAGCGCACGGTCTTTCAGGTGACGGTCGATGCAGTTGACCGAGGCGTTCAGCACGCCGTCCTCGAACCACTTGATATTGACCTTGCCAAAGGTGAAATCGGTATTCTTCACCTTGGTATAGGGCTTGATCCAGTCGAGCCGCTGCCCCTCGCGCCCCCAGAACGCATCCGGGTCATCAATGGATTCGGCATACATCGCCCGATACCTAGCAGTGTCGGCGTGCGCCTTGTCAAAATCCGTGGGCACCTCGCGCACGATTTGCGCGATATCGGCGGGCTGCTGGGTCATGGGCTCTCCCCCTCTTGCATAAAGCCGGTCACCCCGCCTGGCCTGCGGGGCACCTCCATCCCTTTGGGCATTGTAAACCAAAGCAACACATTCGCGTAACCCCTTTTGTGTATTGGTTTTTTATGTAAATTATTTAACTTGATCATTCTGAAATCTGTAAATCAACCAGAGAGCGACGGGAATTTGCCATTAGGTTTCAACAATCTATCCCTTCACAGCTCCGTGATACGTCAGACGACGTGACGTAACGTCCCGCCACAGGATGCGGCAGGTCGCAAAAACAAGCAGCGGGAAGAACGAATCAGGGCTGCGGGGCGTCCTGCGCCAGAACCGCCTCGACGCCGGCCATGTCGGGCAGATACTCCACCTCGGGGGCGTCCAACCCCTGTGCCAGCAGCACGCGGCGGATTTCGGGGCTGGTTCCGGTGAACCACAGTCGTCCGCCCCGCCGCGCCACCTTGCGCGCCAGCAAACCCAGCGAGCGGGCACCTGAACTGTCTATCAGCGGAACGGCGGTAAAATCGACCACGATGCTGCGCGGCACATCGGCAATCCGGTCCAGCACCGAGCCAAGCTGCGCGGCGGCGCCAAAGAAGAACGGACCTGAAAGGCGATAAACCAGCAGATCGTCGCGGGCCGCATCCACCGGGGCATCGGCCAGCGGATGAACGCCCGCCATATCGGACATGCGCTTCACGAAGACGAGCCCCGCCATGGCAAAGCCAACGACGATGCCTTCGGTCAGGTCGCGGAACACCACCAGCAGGAAAGTGACGAGAACGATGGCCGCATCGGCCCGCGATCCCCGCACCAGGGCGGCGAACTCATGCTTCTCTGCCATGTTCCACGCCACAACCGCCAGAACTCCGGCGAGCGCGGCCAGGGGGATATATCCGGCCAGTGGCGCCGCGATCATCAGGAACAACAGCAGGAACAGCGCATGCAGCATCCCCGACACCGGGCCACGCGATCCCGCGCGCACATTGGTTGCAGTGCGCGCAATGGTCCCGGTGACGCAGAAGCCACCAAACAGCCCCGCCCCGATATTGGCCATACCCTGCGCCAGAAGCTCTGCATTGGCGCGGTGCTGGCGGCCGGTCATCCCGTCGGCCACCACGGCGGACAGCAGCGATTCAATTGCCCCCAGCAGCGCGAAACTGGCCGCCCAGGGCAGCGCAGCCATCACAGTGTCAGAATTGATCGTCGGCAACGCTGGCACCGGCAGCACGCGCGGCAGCTCGCCAAACCGCTCGGCAATGGTTTCAACCGGCAGGCCTGCCGCTGCGGCCACACTGGCCAGCGCCACCGCGATCAACATGCCCGGCAGGCGCGGCGCGAACCGCTTGATCCCTTCGATCACCGCGATGGTGCCAAGGCTGACCGCCACCGCCGCGCCGCTCAGGCTGCCCCGCGCCTCCCATAGCGCAGCCAGCTTGTGCAGGATCTCGGCCGGTTCCGGCCCGGTCAGGGCAAGCCCGAACAGATCCTTGATCTGGCTGGAAAAGATAATGACGGCGATCCCCGCGGTAAAGCCCACGGTGACCGGATAGGGAATGAAGCGAATATAGGTGCCCAGCCGCAGCAGCCCCGCCGCCGCGAGGATCACACCGGAAAGGATGGTGGCGAGGATCAGGCCCGAAAGTCCGGTTGTCGCCACGCAGGCAGATACCAGCACGATAAACGCCCCTGCCGGCCCACCGATCTGGTGCCGCGACCCGCCCAGCGCCGAGACGAGGAAACCACCGACAATCGCGGTATACAGCCCACGCTCCGGCCCCACACCGCTGGCGATGGCAATGGCCATGGAGAGCGGCAGCGCCACAATGGCCACGGTCAGCCCGGCCAGCGCATCGGCGCGCAGATCGGCAGGGCCATACCCCTCGCGCAGGACAGTCACGATCTTCGGAAGAAACGGATTGGGGCCCGCGACATCGGGCTGGCTTGAACTGTGCATCTCGGGCCTGTAGCGAAGGATGCAGCCAGCAAACGCCCGCGACCCGGTCCCTGTCAACACCTGCCCAGTTCCCCGGAGGCTCTATGTCGCAACCCCGTCCAGATCCCGTGCAGCCCGCCGATGACGATGCCCGCGCCCTTGCGCGTGACCTGCTGGCCAACGCCCGGCATGCCGCGCTGGCCTATACTGATCCGGCGACCGGAACGCCGGGGATCAGCCGCATCGCCTTTGGCCTTGCGCCGGATGGCTGCCCGCTGACGCTGGTATCTTCGCTTGCCGCGCATCGCCCCGCACTGGAGCAGAATCCGCAGGCCGCCGTGATGGTGGGCGAGCCGGGCGACAAGGGCGACCCGCTGACCCACCCGCGCCTGATGCTGCGCATCACCGCCCGCCCGGTGGATCGCGCAGGTGCCAATTACCCGGCGCTGCGCGATCACTGGCTGGCGGTGCATCCCAAGGCGAAACTTTACATCGACTTCCCCGATTTCGCCTTTCTGCGGCTGGAACCGGAAGGCGCGTTGCTGAACGGTGGCTTCGCCCGCGCCTTCCGCCTGTCGCCCGAGGATCTGCGCTGAGACCGCGTCACATCGGCCGGTCGCTGCGCAAAGTGACGACCACGGTCCCTTTCAGCGGCTCGGCCCATTTCAGATCGACACTGCCACCACCGGACCCCTGCGCCGTCTCGGCATAGGGCGCCGCGTAGGTGATGCTGTTGCCGCTGTCGCGCAACGGCCCGTCCGCCATGACCGCCAGAGCCCGCAGCGCCTTGCCGCCGAAGGGAAACCAGTCCTTCGCCGCGACGGTCCAGGTCCGTGCGGCGGTGTTCTCGTTATGGCTCAGGATCACCGGATTGTGGCAGGGCTGGCTGATGCCGTGAAACACATTGCCGGTCACAGCCACATTGACCGCGCGGTCATGGTCCAGCCCCGCTTGCGTGGTATCGACCTTCTCCACCCGGTCGATCGTGCCGTTCACCGCGCGGAACACATTGCCGGTCATCGAAAACCCGTTCAGGAAATGCCCCGGCCCGCGCGGCCGCACCACGACCCATCGGAAGGACGGCGCCACGTCGATGCACATGAAGGTGTTCGACGTGATGGACAGCCCGCCGAACGAGTATTCCCCACTGAATTCCGGCGCCGGGTCATGCTCGTTCGACCATTCGATCCAGCAATTGTCGATGTAATTGTCCGAGACAATCGACCGGCAGTTGGTGTTGGTAAAGACGATCCCGGCCTGACGCAGCCCGTTGGTCTGGTCGTCGCCCTGAAAGAAGTGATTGCCCAACACCATGTTGCCACCACCGCCCAACACGGCGAAATGCGCAAAGCGCACCACGCGGTTGTAGCGCAGTTTCACATCATTGGCATTGGCGTTCAGCGCGATGCTGCTGCGGTTCTGTGCCGCCATCCCCTGTTCGTTGGACAGGAACTGGCATTGCTCCACGATCAGCCCGGAACAGCCATCCCCGATCGAAGTGATCCCGCGATCCTTCGGCCCGGTGAAAACACAATCCGCGATGCGGAAGGTCAGCCCGCCCGAAGGCAGCATGATCGCGCTGGACCGGCCGGAACAGGCGAAGTCGATATCGGTAATCTCGAACCGCGAGAGATTGTCGAACCCCGAGAAGTCCAGCAGATACTTGTAACGCTCGAAGGTGAAAGTGCGCGTGCCATCCGCCCCCCACAGAGACGACGACAGCGTAACCGTGCCGCTCCCGACATTCCGGGAGGTCACATAGACCTCGCGCCCGACCCCGGTGCCCGAAACCCGCGCGCCCACCGGAATGTTCGCCACATTGGCCACATTGGTCAGCCGGGTCGAATTGCTGCTGTTGTAGGTGGCGACCGAGGTCACGGTATCACTGTCCCAGTTTGCCGAACTCGTCGCCGAAAGCTGACCATTGGTCAGGACACGGCGGCTCGACAGGCTGGTCAGACCGCAGAGCGCCGCGACGTCGATGGGGCCGGTCACATCCACCTTACGGCCTGACAGGTCGAATACGACATGATCGGTGAAATAGAACAGGGTCTGAAGACCGCGCCTGAACCCCTCCAGCTCGCCACCGAAAGCGGCAGCGTAGGTATTCAGATCATAGTTCTGCGTACAGGTCAGCCTCGCATTGGCAGGCATCGACAGCTTGCCGTCGAACCGCACCGGATTGTTGAAGGTAAAATTGCCAGTGAGGCGATAGGTGCCCTCGGATACCAGAACGGTGCGCCCGTTCGCCGCCGCATCCGCAGCGCCGAAAGCCGCCGCGTCATTCGTGCTGCCATCGCCGATGGCGCCGTAATCCCGCACATCCACAACGTCGATCATCTTGCGATGAAAGACATCCGTGACATCCTCGATGACCAGATCGTCAATCCGCACCACACCGCCACTGGCGCCGGTCAGGTCCAGGCCGAAATGGCCATAGACAGGCTCGACGCCCCAGACCATGTCGACCCCCTGCCGGTTGCCTGATCCGATGATTGCACTGACCGTCACAACCTGACCATAGCTGGTCAGCGCGACCGAGGGGCCGGTCAACGGCACCCCGACCGCACTGCCGTTCGCCCGCCCGGCATAGGCCGCGATCCGCACCGAGGGCATGCTGCCCGCCACCGCTTTCACCCGCGCGGTGACCCGCAGATACAGCCCCGGCTCGATGGGCGTCTGCCCCATGTAGCGCAGACGCTGAACCGTTTCGACCTTCTGCAATTCCAGACAGCCTGCGAAATCCTGATCGGACGGCACCAGCGCCGCGTTGGGCTGCCCGGCATAGGTCGCGGTGCCCGGCGTGCCATCCTCGCGCGACCACTGGTTCAGCCCGGCCGAAAACGGCGGCGGCATCAGCACCAGACCATCGGTAATCGCCTTGTTCATCTCAGACCCTCGCCTTTGTTCCCGCGCCTGCCGCGCATACCGGGCACAGGGGTAGCAAGACGGGGTTAATCCGGGCTGTGGCCGCCGCGCGTAGCAGGCACCCCGCGCGCAACAGTCTGCATCGGCAGGGTTCCGCCGCCGTTACAAAACCGTCATATCATGGTTACAACTGCCGGTTAGGTCGGGGCGACAAGGCAGTTCTGCCGGACCGGAGCCCCCATGACGACCTATCAATTCGATCTCGCCGACGGATCGTTGCAGGACAGCCTGCGCCGCATCGCCCTGGCCGAGATCGCACCCCTGCGCAGCCATCTGGACAGCGCGGAGCCGCTTGACCCCAAGGCAGTGCACGACATCCGCAAGCGGATCAAGAAGTTGCGCGCCCTGCTGCGGCTGACCCGCAGCGGCCTGCGCCGCGTGCAACCGGCCGAGAATGTGCTGCTGCGGGACGCCGCGCGCCAGCTTGCGGCCCAGCGCGATGCCGCAACCCGGCTGAAGACCTTCGACATGATCGCGGGCGATGACCCGTCCCCTGCGCTGGGGGCGCTGCGCGCGCAGCTTGTGGCCGAAGCCGCCGTCGCCACCGCCCCACCCCCGGATCTGGGTGAATTCTTCGCGTCGCTGTCCTTGCGCGTCGAAAACTGGGAGCTTTCGGGTTCGGATCGCAGCATCCTGACCACAGGGCTGGCTGACACACGCGAACGCGCCCGCCAGGCGATGCGCGAGGCCCGTGACAGCGGCGGGGCCGAGGTGCTGCACGACTGGCGCAAACGGGCCAAGGATTTCTGGTATCAGGCGCGGCTGTTCCAGCCGGTCTGGCGCGATGTCATGCGCCCTTTCGTCACCTCCGCCGATATGCTGGGGGAAATGCTGGGCCAGCACCATGATTTCGAGGTTCTGGCCGAACATGTCGCGGCCATGCCCGAGGGCGACGTCAAGCCCGAGGCGCGCGAGACCGTGGCGACCCGCTGCCGCGAGGCGCAGCTTGGTATCGAAGTCGAAGCCTATCCGCTGGGCGCCCGCCTGTTTGCCGGCGATCCCGAGGAAATGGCAGCGCTCTGGGTCAAATGGTGGCGGCTCTGGCGGGCGCAGGTCGCCTGAATGCAAAAGGGCACGCCAAGGCGTGCCCTTCCCGTTTGATAAACCGCGACCTCAGGCCACCAGTTTGCCCGCAAGGCCACGGTCGATCAGCGCCACGGTCTCCCCGACACCGTAAAGTGCGACGAAACCCCCGAAGCGCGGCCCGTCCGAGGCGCCCAGCAAGACCTCGTAAAGGGCCTTGAACCAGTCGCGCAGCGGCTCGAACCCGTGCTCCTTGCCGACGGCAAAGACCATGCTTTGCAGCGCCTCGTCGTCCAGCCCGCCATCCCAGGCCACCAGACGCGCCCGCAGATCCATGATCGCCGCACGTTCCTGATCGGTCGGCAGACGGAACACACGGGTCGGCGCGATCTTGTCGGTGAAATAGCGCACCGCGAAGCCCGCGGCGGCATCCAGATCGGGGTTGCCCTCGGGGCTGGCCTCGGGCGCATAGCGCTTGATGAAGCCCCACAGCCCCTTGGCATCCGTCGCCCCGGCCACGCTCGCGAGATTGAGCAGCATCGAGAACGGCACCACCATCTTCGATTCCGGCGGGTTGCCGCCATGGATGTGCCAGACCGGATTGTTCACCTGCTGGTCCACATCCTGCGTCGGATAGGCGCGCAGTTGCTGGTGGTATTCATCCACCGCGCGCGGGATCACATCCCACCACAGCCGCTTGGCCGTCTTGGGCTTCTGATACATGAAATAGCTCAGGCTTTCGGCCGAGGCATAGGTCAGCCATTCGTCGATGGTCAGCCCGTTGCCCTTGGACTTCGAAATCTTCTGGCCGTGCTCATCCAGGAACAGCTCATAGGTGAAGTGTTCCGGCTTCTTGCCACCCAGCACTTCGCAAATCCCGTCATAGATCGGGGTATTGGTGGAGTGGTCCTTGCCATACATCTCGAAGTCCACATCCAGCGCCGCCCAGCGGGCGCCGAAATCGGGCTTCCATTGCAGTTTCACATGGCCGCCCGTCACCGGCAGCGTCCATTCGCGGCCATCCTCGTCGTCGAAGGTGATGGTGTGGTTCACCGGATCGACGTTCTTCATCGGCACATAGAGCACCCGCCCCGTTTCCGGGTGGATCGGCAGGAAGCAGCTGTAGGTCTGCTGACGCTCCTCGCGCAGCGATTTCAGCATGATCGCCATGATCGCGTCATAGCGTTCCGTCGCCAGCTTCAGAGTGTCGTCAAAGCGGCCGGACTTATAGAACTCGGTCGCGCTGATGAACTCGTATTCGAAGCCGAAAGTATCGAGGAACCGCCGCAGCATCGCGTTGTTGTGGTGGCCAAAGCTCTCATATTCCCCGAACGGATCAGGGACCGAGGTCAGCGGCTTCTGGATATTGGCATGCAACATCTCCTGGTTCGGCACGTTTTCCGGCACCTTGCGCATACCGTCCACATCGTCGGAAAAGCAGATCAGCCGCGTCGGAATGTCGCTGATCACCTCAAACGCGCGTCGGATCATCGTGGTGCGCGCCACTTCGCCGAAGGTGCCGATATGCGGCAGGCCCGAGGGGCCATAACCCGTCTCGAACAGGACGTAGCCCTTTTCCGGCGCCTTCTTTTCATACCGCTTGAGAATCTTGCGGGCCTCTTCAAAGGGCCAGGCTTTCGATTTCATCGCGGCGTCACGAAGGGCGGACATCGGCGGATCCTTTCATACTGCGGGCCCCATGCCCGCGCAGAACCCGCCTGTCCTATTGCCGCCCCTGCCCCGCGTCAATATTCTCAGGGCCGATACAGTTCAAAGGACGACTCCCGTGCCCGATACACCGGCCTCTCTTTCCCCGCAGGATGCTCTTGTCGCCGTGATGATCGCGGTTTCCGCCTCGGACGAGAACATGCGCACCTCCGAGCTGGTGGCGATTCAACGCATGGTGAATCACATGCCGGTCTTCGCCGACTACGATACCGACCGCCTGCGCCCCGTCGCGCAGACTGTCTTCGACCTGTTCGAGGAAGAGGACGGGCTGGATGCGCTGTTCGGCCTGATCCGCGACGCCCTGCCCGACCGGCTGTTTGAAACCGCCTATGCACTGGCCTGTGACGTGGCCGCCGCCGACGGCCAGCTCAATGAAGTTGAGCTGCGCATGCTGGAAGAAGTACGCAACGAGCTGTCCATAGACCGCCTGCATGCCGTGGCGATCGAATGGAGCGCGCGGGTTCGGCATCTGAAACCCTGAAATCGTAAAGGCCCGGAAGAAAGATCCGGGCCTTTCATCTTATCCCTCGCCGCCGGGGCGCGGCGGCAGGCCAGCCGCCAGATCGCGCGCCTGAATCACCCATTGATCGCGGGTAACGCGACCCCTGAAGCCTTCAAGGTTCTCGTCCACCCAGGCAATTTCCGCCGCCGTCCAGTTGGCGATCTGGTCAAAGTGATAGAAGCCCAGCCGGTGCAGCAGCGCCTCCAGCTTCGGCCCGACGCCCTTGATCAGCTTCAGATCATCTGCCGCGCCGTTTCGGGGAGCCGACAGCGCCTCCGGGCGCTTGGCCTCCGCCGGAACCGGGTCGGCCATCGCAGCAGGCGCGGCCATGGCAGAAGCCTCGGCCCTGATCGTCGCCTGGCGCGCGGCCTCAAGATCTGCCGTCAAGGCTGCGATGCGTGAGGCCTGGTCACGCCCCTGCGCCTCGCAGGCGGCAAGGCTGTGGCGCAGCCGGTCCGCCGCGCCGTCATCTACGGTCACCGTGACCGGCGCGCGGCGCCCCCAGATGATCCAGCCCGCCAGCAGCCCAACAAGAGTGGCCAGCAGCAACAGCGCCCAGATTTCACCGACAAGGAACCCCCAGTTCCTGAACATACCCGCTCTCCTCTGTCCCGATCACTCAGACCACAGCACCGTGGTGCGCCGGTTTCTGGCCCGGCCTTCATCCGTCGCGTTGTCTGCCACCGGGCGCGAGGCCCCGTAGCCCCAGGCCCGCAACATCGCCGCAGGCACACCACGCGCCACCAGTGCGGCCCGCACAGCCTCGGCCCGCCGCTGGCTCAGCGCGATATTGCCCAGCGGATCGCCCGAGGCATCGGTATGCCCGCCGATTTCCGCCTTCAGCCCGACCGCCGCACAAGGGGCAATCACCGCAGCAAGCCGGTTCAGCACCCGTTGCGCGTCGGCATCCAGCCGGTCCGAGCCGGTGACGAAGTTCACCGTCGTCCCCTCCAGCACGTTTTCGGCCTGCGCCTGACAACTCGCCCGGTCGGCCGCGAAACTGGCAACCGGCAGCCAATAGCCCGCCGACAGCCGCTCCGCCTGCCCGGTCGCGGCATTCATACGCTCCGCCCCCTCCGGTGCCTCACTTTCCACCACGTCGATATCCAGCGCCACATCCGGCCCCAGCGCCTCGGCCAGCCGACCGGAGATCAGCTCGCGGTCGGCCCCGGCACCAAACCCGGCCTCGATGCGGCTGCCGCCCGGCCCGATTCGCACACGCAACCGCTCAAAATCCGCCATCCACCCCTTCAGGATCCCGAAAATTGCCGGGACCTCAGGCATCGGCTCTCCGATCAGGGCAGATTTCGCCTCGTTATCTATCCGCGCCAGCCCCAGCGCCCCCGCAACTGCCGCGACCTCCAGCCCCTTGGGCAGCTTGCCGGTCAGGACCGCGCCCTGCATCGCCGAATAATCCAGCGTCCAGTCGGGCGGCGTGCCATCATCGCGCAGCGTCAGATCCAGAGAAACCGCGCCCTCCGGCAATCCCGCAAGCGCCAGCAGAACAGCGCCCCGCTCCCCCGGCCCAAGAACATCGCCCGAGACGTGCAGCTTGCCGTCACTGACCTCCGCCGCGCCGGAAATCATCGGGCCAAGCGCCGCGATCCCCGCGATCACGGCAGGCATCTGCCCCTCCGGTGCGCCCGAAGCAAGGACCAGTGCCGAAGCCGCCTCGCCCAGTGCCGGCGTCAGCAGGGCGCGGGCCTTCTCGGTCGGGACATGCCCGCTGGCGGAAAGCCCGCCCTCCGCCGATTTGAACACAGCCGTTTCAAAGGGCGAGACGGCAGGCAGCAGTTGCAACTCGCCCCGCACCACACGACGGCCCGGCACGTCATTCAGAGCGGCCATCAGCGCATCCCGCTCGGCCGCGCTGTCGGCCAGCCCGGCAATATTGATATCGCGCCCCGAGACCATGGTTGAAATACCATGCACCGATCCGCCTGCCACCTGCGCCGCCCCCGCCGCGATCCGGCTTTGGAGGGCGGGCGCTTCATGACTGTTCGCCCAAAGCCCCAGCACCGCGACGCCCAGAAGCATCACCCCGATCCCCAGAACCTTGCGCAAGCCGACCTCCACCTCAAGACCGCGGCAGTCTTGACCGCCCGCCCCCCGTGATCAAGGGGGAAGGCGGCGCAAAATGTCACAGATCAGCCGTGCAGAGTCGCCCAGCGGGTGATCAGCGCCGCTTGCAGCCGCCGCGCGCGCTTCTGATAGTCCAGACCGCCCGCAGGCTGCTCCCGCGCCTCGGGCGGCAGGGCTGCGCGCCGGGCCGTATCGGCGGCGAAGATCGCAAAGGCCAGACGGCGCCCCCCCGGCGGCGCGATATAGCCCGCCAGTGACGAAACGAAGTTGAGCGTCCCGGTCTTGGCATGAACCTGCACCGGGTGCCCCTTGATGATCTGTCCCTTGTCATCGCGCATGCCGTGGTTTTTCAGCAGGCCCGGCAGCGCGCTGGCCTGAACATCCCCAAGCAGCCGCACCATATCTGCGGGCGAGATTCTGCTTTGCCCGCCAAGACCCGAATGGTCGACGAAATGCGCCGACATGCCATGCCGCAACCGCGCCCATTCCTGCATCGCCAGCGCCGAAGCGCGCAGGCTGGCCGCCTGCGAGGCCGACATCCCGGCCACCTCGGCAGTAAGGTTCGTCGAATGCTTCAGCATGTCTTTCAGGATGCCTTCCAGCACAGGGCTGTCATGGCGCGCCAGCAGTTCGGCACCGTCAGGCAGGCTCTCGATCACCTCGGGCGCAGGCAGGGCAATACCCTGCGCCGCTACAAGGGTGCGGAACACATCGCCCGCATAAAGCGCCGGATGACGGACCGGCAGCCACCGCGCACCGCCCTTGCCCAAAGCCTCGGAGGCCACGGTCCAGCGGTCGGCCCCGCCATCGCCCTCGTAAGTGAACAGCGGGCGCGCCCGCGTGGCGATACGGACGCTGGCCATATGGACCTCGGGCACGAAACGCTCGGCCCGTGCATCCATGGTCAGCCGCCAGTCAGCCCCAGCCCGGCGCCATTCGAAATGCACGCGGTTGAAATTGAGGTTCAGCCCGGCCACGGCGGGATTGTAGCCGACGAAATCGGGCTGCTCGCCGTCGATGCGCGGCAAAAGCGGCAGCGCGCCGCCCCAGACCAGAAGCCGGCCCGTCGCGCCCCTGATCCCCTGCGCCGCCAGCTTCGCCGCCAGATCCCCCAGCATGTCGGTATCCAGTACCGGATCACCGCCCCCCGCGAGGATCAGATCGCCCTGCACCACCCCCTGCACCACCGGCCCGCGCCGCAGCACACGGGTCTGGAAGCGATGCACCGGCCCCAGCCGGTCCAGCGCGAAGGCCGCCGTCACCGATTTCAGCACACTGGCAGGCGGCATCGCCTGATCGGCGTCCCGCGCCTCGATCACCGCGCCGGTCACGGCATCGGCCACGATGAAGCCCACCGCCCCGCCCAGCTTCGCCGCTTCCACCAGCTGCCCGGCGCTTTGCGGCTCGGCCCGGACCGCGCCACCATCCCCCCGGCGACGCGGCAACAGCGAGGTGGCGGGCGCTTCGGCCCAGAGCGGCGTCGCCGCCCCGGCCAGAAGCCCGCCAAGCACAAATCGCCGCGTCGGGGAAAAGGGAGGGCGGGACATGGGGACTCACTCCTGTTCAACGCTCATAGCCATAGCGCCAGCGCGATCCGCACGAAACCCCGTGCTCAGCCCGGCGGCGCGTTGCCGCCGCGCCCCCATTCCCCGCGCGCCCGGATCGCGCTTGAGGACATGTCGTTCAGCGGCACATCGGCCAGCACCCAGACCGGCGGCCTGAGCAGACCCAGATCGCCCGCCGCACCTTCGGTCACGCGCTCGCGGGCATACACGCGGGCAGCCCGCCCCATCCGGCCCTTCACGCCCCAGCCGGGCCGCGCCAGCACCCCCACGGGCACCGCCTGCATGATCTGCTCCCAGCGGTCCCAGCGATGGAACTGCACCAGATTGTCCGCGCCCATCAGCCAGACGAAGTTTACCCCCGGATAGATCGCCTGCAATCGCCGGATCGTCGCCGCCGTGTAGCGGGTGCCCAGATGCGCCTCCAGATCGGTGACCACGACGCGCGGATGCCGCATCAGGGCCCGCGCCCGCGCCAGCCGCTCGGCCATTGGCGCCGGCTGACGCGCCTTCAGCGGGTTGCCCGGCGTCACCAGCCACCAGACCCGGTCCAGCCCGAACCGGCGCAGCGCCTCGCGCGTGATATGCACATGCCCCTCATGGGCCGGATCGAAAGATCCACCCAGAAGCCCCACGGTCATGCCGCGCGTCGCGATCGGAAACCCCTGGCGCATCCCTGTCTCCCCCTTTCGCGTTCAAACCACGCAGGCACAGGCTTGCCAAGGGCCGATGCGCGGGTAACAACACGGTATGACACCGATCCGTCCTTTTCCCGTTGACGCGCCCGAGGCAACCGCCTGTCTCGTCGCCTATTTCGCTGAACTCAGCGCGCGGTTCGGCCAGACCTTCGACCCCTATGCCGATGCCGACCCCGCCGCGCTGCAACCGCCGCGCGGGCTGTTCCTGATCGCAGGAACCGGGACGCCCATGGGCTGCGTCGCCCTGCGCACCGGCGCCGTGGGCCTGCCCCCCGGCACGGGAGAGGTAAAACGTCTCTGGGTGGCACCTGCCGCGCGTGGGCAAGGCCTTGCCCGCCGCCTGATGGCAGAGGTGGAAACCGCCGCACTCGGCATGGGGCTGAGCCACCTGCGGCTCGATACCAGCCGCCATCTGCCCGAAGCGCAGGCGCTTTACCTGCGCGATGGCTGGACCGGGATCTCACGCTACAACAGCAATCCCTACGCCGATCACTGGTTCGAGAAACGGCTGGGTCCGGCGCAGATTTCCTGAAAGAAATTCGCAAAAGGTTCCCCGAAACCTTTTGCCCGCACCGTCCGGCGGCCTGCGCCTGACCTGACGCGCGCGCGTTGCCCTTCGGCTGCTTCTCCGCTACATACGCGCCAACCCGCGATACGGAGATCCGCAATGGCCAGCTATCAATACGTTTACCACATGGATGGCGTCTCCAAGACCTATCCCGGCGGCAAGAAGGTGTTCGAGAACATCCGCCTGAACTTCCTCCCCGGCGTGAAGATCGGTGTGGTCGGCGTCAACGGCGCCGGTAAATCCACCCTGCTGCGCGTCATGGCCGGCTGGGACAAGGATTTCACCGGCGAGGCCTGGGCCGCCAAGGGCGCGACCGTGGGCTATCTGCCGCAGGAGCCGCAGCTCGACGAAGCGCTGTCTGTGCGCGAGAATGTGAAGCTGGGCGTCGCCGCGAAACAGGCCAAGCTCGACCGCTACAACGAACTCGCCATGAACTACTCGGATGAAACCGCCGACGAGATGTCGCGGTTGCAAGACGAGATCGACGCCGAAAACCTGTGGGATCTGGACAGCCAGATCGACATCGCGATGGAAGCCCTGCGCTGTCCGCCGGACGACGCCAATGTCGCAACGCTCTCGGGGGGCGAGCGCCGCCGGGTCGCGCTGTGCAAGCTGCTGCTTGAAGCGCCCGACATGCTGCTGCTGGACGAACCGACCAACCACCTGGATGCCGAAACGATCGCCTGGCTTCAAAAGCACCTGATCGAATACAAAGGCACCATCCTGACTGTCACCCACGACCGTTACTTCCTGGATGACATCACCACCTGGATTCTGGAACTGGAACGCGGCCGCGGCATCCCGCATGAGGGCAACTACTCCTCGTGGCTCGACGCAAAGGCCAAGCGCCTCGCGCAGGAAGCCCGTGAGGACAAGGCCAAGCAGAAAGTTCTTGAAAAGGAACTGGAATGGATCAGGGCCGGGGCCAAGGCCCGTCAGGCGAAATCGAAAGCCCGTATTCAGGCCTATGAAAAGATGGCCGACGAGTCGGTCAAGGAACTGGTCGGCCGAGCCCAGATCATCATTCCGCACGGCCCGCGCCTTGGCTCCAAGGTCATCGAATTCGAAAACGTCTCCAAGGCGATGGGCGACAAGCAGCTGATTGAAAACCTGTCCTTCATGCTGCCGCCCGGCGGCATCATCGGTGTGATCGGTCCCAACGGCGCGGGGAAATCCACGCTGATGAAGATGATCACCGGGCAGGAACAGCCCGACAGCGGCACCATCACGCTCGGCGATACCGTGCAACTGTCCTATGTCGATCAGTCACGCGACAGCCTCGACCCGAACAAGAACGTCTGGGAGGAAATCACCGACAGCCTCGACATCGTGGTTCTGGGTGATGCCGAGGTGAACAGCCGCGCCTATTGCTCCTCCTTCAACTTCAAGGGGTCTGACCAGCAGAAGAAGGTCGGCATCCTGTCGGGCGGTGAGCGCAACCGCGTTCACATGGCCAAGCTGCTGAAATCGGGCGGCAACGTCCTGCTGCTTGACGAACCGACCAACGACCTTGACGTTGAAACCCTTCAGGCGCTTGAAGCGGCAATCGAAGAATTCGCAGGTTGCGCGGTCATCATCTCGCACGACCGTTTCTTCCTTGACCGCCTCTGCACCCATATCCTCGCCTTTGAAGGCGATGCGCATGTGGAGTTCTTCGAAGGCAACTTCGACGATTACGAACAGGATAAGATCCGCCGCCTCGGCCCGGATTCCGTGAACCCCAAGCGTGTGAAATACAAGAAGTTCACCCGCTGAACCAAAAACGGCGCGCCCCTGGCGCGCCGTTCCTCTTTCCGGCCCGCTGCCTCAGACAGCAATACCGAAGACATGGCCAACCCCGGCGGTAATCGCCATGGCCGCCGCCCCCCAGAACAGCACCCGCAAAGTCGCCCGCAGTTTCGGCGCACCGCCCGCCTGCGCCCCCAGCGCACCCAGCACCGCAAGGCAGACCAGCGTCGCGATCACCACCACGGGGATCACCAGCCCTTCCGGGGCCAGAATCGCCGCCAGCAACGGCATCGCCGCCGCAATCGAGAAGGTCAGGCCCGAAGCGAAGGCCGCCTGCAAGGGGTTGGCGGCATGCACCTCGCTTAACCCCAGCTCCTCGCGCACATGGGCGCCAAGCGCATCCTTCTCGGTCAACTCGCGCGCCACAAGCGCCGCAGTCGCCGGTGAAAGCCCCCGCGCTTCGTAGATCGAGGCCAGCTCACGCTCTTCCTCTTCGGGCATGTCGATCTGTGCCTGCCGTTCGCGCGCAATATCGGCACGCTCGATATCGGACTGCGAACTGACCGAGACATATTCGCCTGCCGCCATCGACATGGCACCTGCGGCAAGTCCGGCGGCGCCTGCGATCAGCACGGCCGAGGGCGAGGGATCGGCCGCCGCCACCCCCACGATCAGCGAAGCTACGGAAACGATGCCATCATTCGCCCCCAGAACGGCCGCGCGCAGCCAGCCGGAGCGGTTGATGAAATGCAGTTCTTCATGGGCAGATTGGTAGGGAAGGCTCATCTTGTCCTCACATGTCACATCCTGAATGTGTCATGCCGCACCAGCCGCCACAAGCCCGCCTGCTGTCACACCCCGTTGCGCCGGGCGCGCAGCTTCGCAAAATAATCCACCCGCTTTTTCAGCTCGCGTTCGAAGCCACGTTCTGGTGGCGCGTAGAACACGGGGCGTTTCATGCCTTCGGGGAAATAATCCTGCCCTGAAAAGCCGTCCTCAGCATCGTGGTCATAGGCATATCCTGCACCATAGCCGATCTCTTTCATGAGCTTGGTCGGCGCGTTGCGGATGTGCAGCGGCGGCGGCAGGCTGCCGGTGTCGCGCGCCGCCGCCCGCGCCGCCTTGTAGGCGACGTAAACCCCGTTCGATTTCGGTGCCAGCGCCAGATAGACCACAGCATTGGCGAGCGCCAGTTCCCCCTCGGGACTGCCCAGACGCTCATACGTCTGCCAGGCATCAATGCAGACCGCCTGCGCCTGCGGATCGGCGAGGCCAACATCCTCCACCGCCATACGGGTCAGGCGGCGAGCCAGAAAGCGCGGGTCTTCGCCACCTTCCAGCATGCGGGCAAACCAGTAAAGCGCGGCATCCGGGTCACTGCCGCGCACCGATTTGTGCAGGGCCGAGATGAGGTTGTAATGCTCTTCGCCCGACTTGTCGTATTTGGTCGCCCGTCGCATCAGGCGTTGGCCAAGCTGTTCCGGCGTCAGCGTGCCGCCCTTGTGGGCCGCCACCTGCTCGATCAGGTTCAGCAGCGCCCGGCCATCGCCATCGGCCATCTCCAGCAGCGTCTCGCGCGCCTCGCCGGTCAGCGGCAGCGCGCGGCCCAGCTCTTTCTCGGCCCGCTGTGCGAGGCGCTCCAGATCGGCAAGGCTCAGCCGTTCCAGCACGATCACCTGCGCCCGGCTGAGCAATGCGGCATTCAACTCGAAGGACGGGTTTTCAGTGGTAGCACCGACCAGAAGGATGGTGCCGTCTTCCATATGTGGCAGAAACCCGTCTTGCTGCGCCTTGTTGAAGCGGTGGATCTCATCCACGAACAGCAGCGTCCCCTGCCCGTTGCCGCGCCGGATCTTCGCTTGTTCGAAAACCTTGCGCAGTTCCGGCACGCCGGTGAAGATCGCGCTGATCTGCACGAAGGCCAGATTGGTCTGATCGGCCAGCAGCCGCGCGATGGTGGTCTTGCCCACCCCCGGCGGCCCCCAGAGGATCAGCGACGACAGACTGCCCGCCGCCAGCATGGCGCCCAGTGGCCCGTCAGGACCAAGCACATGACCCTGCCCGATCACCTCGTCCAGACTGCGCGGACGCAGCCGGTCCGCCAGAGGGCGCGGCGCCTCGGGCTTCGGGGCAGAGGGGGAGTCGAACAGATCGGCCATGGTGCAAGATTACGCCGCCCGCACGGGCGGCGAAAGGTCAGATGCGGAAACGCAGCAAAAGCTGCTGCCCGCCGCGCTGCACCTCGATACCCCAGCGGCGCGGACCAGGCGCGGTCAGCCGCACCACATCGCCGGGCACCTTGACCGCCTCGCCATTGATCGTCCGCAGCACATCGCCCGGCCGCAACCCGGTGCGTGCCGCCAGCCCTTCTGCATTCGTCACGATCACGCCGTCGGTTGGGCTGTCGCTCAGTTCCAGTTCGTCCAGCACCGCCGGATTGATGCGTGCCACCTCCAGCCCCTGCAACACACTGCTTTCGCCCAGCGTCATCGCCTCGCGCGGCGGGCTGTCGGGCGGCGCGACCAGCGCAACCCTCGCCTGACGCGCCTTGCCCCGATGCAGGTAATCCACCGTAATCTCACGACCCACCCCAAGCGCCGCCAGCCGGAACATCACACCCTGCGGCGTATCCGTCGCCTCGCCATCGACCGACAGGATGATGTCACCGACCTCCAGCCCCGCCGCCCTGAACGGGCTGTCCGGGTGCAGTGCCGACAGAACTACCCCTTCGGGCCGCGGCAGACCCAGCGCCTCGGCCATGGCCGAATCCATCGCCTGCCCGGTCACCCCGGCCCAGGGCCGTTTGAACCGCGTCTCGCCCGCCTTGGCCTGATCAATGAAGTTACGCACCAGATTGGCGGGAATCGCAAACCCGATCCCGTTGGACCCGCCGCCCTTGGTGACGATGGCGGTATTGATGCCGACAAGCTGCCCTTTCATATCGACCAGCGCACCCCCCGAATTGCCGGGGTTGATGGCCGCATCTGTCTGCACGAAATAGCTGCGCCCGCCGCCCACCGCCAGCGACGACCGGCCAAGCCCCGAGACGATGCCCGAAGACACCGTCTGCCCGACGCCGAACGGGTTGCCGATGGCCAGAACCAGATCGCCCACCTCCAGATCATCGGAATTGCGCAACAGCAGCGAGGGCAGATCGGCCGCGCCTTCAAGTTGCAGCACCGCAAGATCGGCCTGCTCATCCGCCAGCAGCACATGCGCGCGATATTCACGGCGGTCCGACAGCTCCACCCGGATCTCGGTGGCCTGCCCGACAACGTGGTAATTGGAGACCACGATCCCCTCGGGGCTGACGATCACCCCCGAACCGAGCGAGTTCTGCACGCGCGGGGTAACACGGCCGAAATCCTGAAAGAACTGCTCGAAGAACGGATCGCCGGCAAATGGCGTCTCGCGCCGCTGCACCACGACTGTTGCATAGATATTCACCACCGCCGGGGTCGCGGCCTTCACCACGGGCGCGAAGCTCATGGTGATCTCCGCCTGCGAGCCAGGCACGGTATCGGCGGGTGCGGTGACGGGAAGCAGCATCAGGCAGGCGGCGAGGGCGACTGGCAAACGAGGCATCAAAAGGCTCCGGCTTCAGGCTGTTCATCCCGATATGGCGCGATGCCCGCCGAAGGTGCAAGGCGCCCGGCCTCACAAAACCGGGACCGCCCCCCAGCAAATGCAAAAGGCCCGCCGTTACGGCGGGCCTTCCTGTGCCTGAAACGGCGGGAGGATCAGTCCTCCGCAGCCTCTTCGGCCTCAGCGCGGGCGCGGTCGGCAGCGCCTTTGGCCGAGGGGTCACGATCCACGAATTCGATGATCGCCATCGGTGCCATGTCGCCATAGCGGAAACCGGCTTTCAGGATACGGACGTAGCCGCCCTGACGGTCCTTGTAGCGCGGGCCGAGGATGTCGAACAGGCGCGCAACGTGCTTGTCTTCTTTCAGCTGGGCAGCAGCCTGACGACGGGCGTGCAGATCGCCGCGCTTCGCCAGCGTGATCAGCTTCTCGATGATCGGACGCAGTTCCTTCGCTTTCGGAAGGGTGGTCTTGATCTGCTCATGCTCGATGAGCGAGCCGGACATATTGGCGAACAGCGCCTTGCGGTGTTCGTGGGTGCGGTTCAGACGGCGGTAGCCGCGAGCGTGACGCATGGTGGTCTCCTACGGTTTTGCTTTGTGTTGCAGCCCTGCGTTGGGGCCGCGTCGTTGGGGCGGAATTGCCCAGGGTTCCCCGCCAGCGCGGGCATTGCAGGAGGGCGTTACCGCCCCCCCTTTAACCTCAGAACTGGTCTTCGAAGCGCTTGGCCAGATCTTCGATATTCTCCGGCGGCCAGTCCTCGACATCCATGCCAAGGTGCAGACCCATGCCCGAGAGCACTTCCTTGATCTCGTTCAGCGACTTGCGGCCGAAGTTCGGGGTGCGCAGCATCTCGGCTTCGGTTTTCTGGATCAGATCGCCGATATAGACGATGTTGTCGTTCTTCAGGCAGTTCGCCGAACGGACCGACAGCTCCAGCTCGTCGACCTTCTTCAGCAGCAGCGGGTTGAATTCCAGCCCGTCTTCCACTTCGCTCCGCGAAGCCGATTCCGGCTCGTCGAAGTTCACGAAGATGGCCAGCTGATCCTGAAGAATACGCGCGGCATAAGCCACGGCATCCTCGGGGGTCAGGCCGCCGTTGGTTTCGATCTTCATGGTCAGCTTGTCATAGTCCAGCACCTGACCTTCGCGGGTCGGCTGCACTTCGTAGCTGACTTTCTTGACCGGAGAGAAGATGGCGTCGATGGCGATGAGGCCGATCGGCGCGTCTTCCGGCTTGTTCTTGTCGGCCGAGACATAGCCCTTGCCGGTATTCACCGTCAGTTCCATGTAGACATCGGCACCGTCGTCGAGGTGGCAGATCACATGGTCCTTGTTCAGGACTTCGATGCCATTCGACTCCGAAATATCGGCAGCGGTCACGACGCCCGGCCCCTTGGCCGAGATCGACAGGCGCTTCGGCCCCTCGACTTCCATCTTCAGCGACACGCCCTTGAGGTTCAGCACGATGTCTGTGACGTCCTCACGAACGCCCGCAACGCTGGAAAACTCGTGCAGAACATTGTCGATCTGGACGGCGGTGATCGCGCCGCCCTGCAGCGACGACATCAGCACGCGGCGCAGCGCATTGCCCAGCGTCAGGCCGAAGCCACGTTCCAGCGGTTCCGCGACAACCGTCGCGGTGCGCGAGGCATCAGGCCCCGGCTTCACGACAAGCTGCGTCGGCTTGATCAGTTCCGCCCAATTCTTGTGGATCATGCTTTCGCCTCCATTCCTGTTTTCCGCCCATGACCAAGAAGCGGAAAACGCCCGAGGTTCAGAAATACGAAACCGGGCCGCGCAAACATGGCGCGGCCCGATCGAAACTCATGCGTCAGACGCGACGACGCTTGGGCGGGCGGCAACCGTTGTGCGCCAGCGGGGTCACGTCGCGGATCGAGGTGATGGTCAGGCCAACCGCGGCCAGCGCGCGCAGCGCCGATTCGCGGCCCGAACCCGGACCCTGCACTTCAACCTCGACGGTCTTCATGCCATGTTCCTGCGCCTTGCGGGCAGCGTCCTCAGCGGCCATCTGGGCGGCGTAGGGGGTCGATTTGCGCGAACCCTTGAAGCCCATGGTGCCCGAGGACGACCACGAGATCGCGTTGCCCTGGACGTCAGAGATCAGGATCTTGGTGTTGTTGAACGAGGAGTTCACATGAACAACGCCAGCAGCGATGTTCTTGCGCTCTTTCCGCTTCATGCGGGTCTTGTCACGAGCCATGTCTCACCCTCCCCTTACTTCTTCTTGCCGGCGATCGGCTTCGCCGGGCCCTTGCGGGTACGGGCGTTGGTGTGGGTGCGCTGACCGCGAACCGGCAGGTTCCGACGGTGACGCAGGCCGCGGTAGCAGCCGAGGTCCATCAGGCGCTTGATGTTCATCGACACTTCACGGCGCAGGTCGCCTTCAACGGTGAAGTTGGCGTCGATGTATTCACGGATGGCCAGAACTTCGGCATCCGTCAGTTCGTTCACGCGACGGGCGCGGTCGATCTTCAGGGCTTCGCAGATCTGCTCGGCATAGAAAGCGCCGATGCCATGGATGTATTGGAGTGCGATCGGGACGCGCTTCCCGGTCGGGATGTTGACGCCAGCAATACGTGCCACGCGTATCTTCCTTCATTGTTGCGGTTCCGTAATGCCAGAACCTTTTTTCACAACTCCGGTGCGGCCTGAGGAGTGCATTAACAGCCGCCCGGTTCGAGAGTCCCTGACCGATTCTCCGATACGGAAAACGAAAGCCACGGACGATTCCCTTTCGGGACGCCGTGGCTTAGGGGGTTTTCAGACGCCCGTCAAGGCGTCGGAGGAAAGTTTCACTTGCTGTCAAGCAGTTTCGCAATTGCCACGCCGACATCCGCCATCGGGGCCATGCCATCCACCTGCTTCAGGTCGCCCTTGGCATAGTAGTAGCCCAGAAGCGGCGCTGTCTTCTTATAATACTCGCGCAGACGACCAGCAAAAACCTCGGGGTTATCGTCAGCGCGGACGGGCTGACCCGCCGCCGCAGCTTCCTCGGCCCGGCGGACGATACGGGCAACCAGTGCCTCATCATCCACCACCAGCTCGATCACCGCGTCCAGCTTCTGCCCGGTGCGCGCCAGCAGCGCACCCAAGGCATCGGCCTGCGCGAGGGTGCGCGGGAAGCCGTCGAAGATGAAGCCGCCGCCCGCCGGGCCCGCCATCTTCTCCTCGATCAGCCCGATGACGATCTCGTCCGTCACCAGTTGCCCCTTGTCCATCACTTCAGCGACGCGACGGCCCATCTCGGTGCCCGAGGTCTTGGCCTCGCGCAGCATGTCGCCGGTCGACAGCTGCACCATGTTCCGTTCGTCCACCAGCCGCTTGGCTTGCGTACCCTTGCCTGCGCCTGGCGGTCCCAGAAGGATGATATTGACCATGGTGTGCTGTCCCTCGTGTATTTTAGCGACGCGTCGGCGTCTTGGCCCCGCTGCGCTTTCGGCCGCGAAGCTGCGATTTTTCGATCAGCCCTTCATACTGGTGCGCCAGCAGATGCGACTGGATCTGGTTGATCGTATCCATCGTCACCGAAACCACGATCAGCACGGAAGTCCCACCAAAGTAGAAGGGGATCGAAAGCTGATGGCGGATGATCTCGGGCAGCAGGCAGACGAAGGCCAGATAGGCGGCACCGAGCACGAGAACCCGGTTCACGACATATTCCAGATATTCCTCGGTCTTCTTGCCGGGGCGGATACCGGGAACGAAACCGTTCTGGTTCTTCAGGTTCTCGGCCACATCATCAACCTTGAACGACACGTTGAACGTGTAGAAATAGGCGAAGAACACGATCATCGACGTGAAAAACAGCAGATACAGCGGCTGCCCCGGCCCGAAATAGGCGAGGATGGTCGACATCACCGGCCCCGTCCCCTGCCCTGAGAAGGCGGCGATGGTGGTCGGCAGCAGCAGCAGCGACGAGGCAAAGATCGCCGGGATCACGCCCGCCGGGTTGACCTTGACCGGCAGGTGCGACGAGCCGCCGTCATAAATCTTCATCCCGACCTGGCGGCGCGGATACTGGATATGGATCTTGCGCAGGGCGCGCTCCATGAACACCACAAAGGCGATCACGACGACGACCATCACGATCACACCGATGATGACGCCGGGCGAGATCGCACCCGAACGGCCCTGGCTGAAGAATTGTGCCAGCGCAGCGGGAATTTCGGCCACGATACCGACGAAGATGATGAGCGAGGTGCCGTTGCCGATGCCGCGCGCGGTGATCTGCTCGCCCAGCCACATCAGGAACATCGTGCCGCCTACCAGCGTCACCACTACCGACAGTTTGAAGAACAGCCCCGGATCATGCGCGAGATCCCCGGCCTCAAGACTGACCGCAATCCCCCAAGCCTGAAACAGCGCCAGCGCCACGGTGCCGTAGCGCGTATACTGGTTCATCTTCTTGCGGCCTTGCTCGCCCTCTTTCTTCAGCTGCTCCAGCGCGGGCACCATGGCCGCCAGAAGCTGAACGATGATCGAGGCCGAGATATAGGGCATGATGCCAAGCGCAAAGATGCCCATACGGCTGATCGCGCCGCCGGTGAACATGTTCAGAATGCCGCCCAGACCGGCCGAAACCCCCGACATGAACTCGCGCAGCGCCTGACCGTCGATCCCCGGCACGGGGATGTAGGTGCCCAGACGATAGACGATCAGAAGGCCGATGGTGAAGAAGATGCGTTGGCGAAGGTCCGTGGCCTTGCCAAGGGCGCCCCAGCTGAGGTTCGCCGCCATTTGCTCTGCAGCAGATGCCATGCCCGTGTCTTTCATGATTGCGCCGCCGAACCGGGGTTTTCCGGTCGGCGGCGCGGGAAAACTCTGCACCGATGTAAGCGGTCTGGCGACCGCTCACAACCTTTATTCCGCCGCAGCCGCCGCAGCTTCCGCCACGCTGAGCTTGCCGCCAGCCTTGGCGACCGCGTCGATGGCAGCCTGCGAGGCGCCGGTGACGGTCAGCGTGACTTTCGACTTGATCTCGCCCTTGGCCAGAACGCGGATACCGTCACGCTTGCGCGAGGTGACGCCGGCAGCAACCAGCATGTCTTCGGTGATCTCGGACTTGGCGTCCAGCTTGCCAGCCTCGATGAACTTCTCGATCAGACCGAGGTTCACAACGGCATAGTGCTTGGCGTTCGGCTTGTTGAAGCCGCGCTTCGGCAGACGACGGTAAAGCGGCATCTGGCCGCCTTCGTAGCCGCCCAGAGCAACGCCCGAACGCGATTTCTGACCCTTGATACCACGACCGGCGGTCTTGCCCTTGCCCGACCCCGGGCCGCGCGCAACGCGCTTCTGCTTGCGGGCCGCGCCTTCGTTGTCGCGCAGTTCATTCAGTTTCATGTCGCTTCTCCTTGGCCGGAAATGCCCCCACAAGCGACAGAGGGGCACACACGGCATATGATGGTGATTCTCGTGGCGTGGACGCCACCGGGGGCGTATAGACGTCATTCCTGCGTCACGCAAGCTTTCGCGCCCGAAACTTGACCTTGGCCGCCCCTGCCCTTTCTATGAGACAGGACGGACGCGGGAGGGCCGGATGTCCAGTCTCTACCTTGCATCAGCTCTGGCTTATCTGGCCGTCATCATCCTGTTTGCGGCGCTGCATCTGCGCGGCGATTACAGCCCGATCCGGCAGGCCCTCAGCGATTATGGCATCGGGCCCTCGCATCCGTTGTTTGTCGGCTATGCGGTGGCGGGGATCGCCGCGAGCAGTCTGCTCGCCGCTGCCGTGCTGGAAGACGGCCGCTTCACCCTGCGCGCCGGTCTCTGCCTTCTGGGCATGGCCGCGCTGCCGCTGGGCGTCGTGGCCTATCCGACGGATATCGAGGGCGAGCCGTCAAGCCGCACGGGCAGGCTGCACCTGGCCTTCGCAGTTGCCAATTTCGCGCTGGCCTATATCGCCATCGACGACCTGTTTCCCGATGCGGAAAGCCTGCCGCCCGCTGCGTTCCGCCACCTGCTTGGCGCGCTTTACTGGGTCGTCACGGCATCGCTGCTCGGGGTCGCGGTCTGCCTCGTTCACGCGCTGCGCCACAGGATCTTTGGACTGCTGGAGCGGCTTTATCTGTTCAGCTCGGCACTGTGGCTTGGTCTCTTTGCCCTTGGAATGGCACTGGCACCACATGGCGCGCAATGAAAACGCCCCGCCGGTTGGGCGGGGCGTTTCCGATCTCGGATGCGTAGCGATCAGCCGCGCTCTTCGATGATTTTCACAAGATGCGAGATCTTGTTGACCATGCCGCGAACCGCCGGAGTGTCCTCCAGTTCACGGGTGCGGCGCAGCTTGTTCAGGCCGAGGCCCTTCAGCGTCGCGGTCTGGATGGCGGGGCGGCGCGCGGCCGAAGCCACTTGCTGCACGACGATGGTTTTCTTGGCCATGGTCTACTCCTTACGCCTCGACAGCTTCATCTTCGGGCTTCTTCAGGATGTCGGCCACTTTCTTGCCGCGACGCTGCGCGACCTGACGGGGGCTCGATTCCTGCTTCAGACCGTCGATGGTCGCGCGGATCATGTTGTAGGGGTTCTGCGAACCCAGCGACTTCGCCACCACGTCCTGGATGCCCAGCATCTCGAACACGGCGCGCATCGGACCACCGGCGATGATCCCGGTACCGGGAACAGCCGCGCGCATCACAACACGACCGGCGCCATGACGGCCTTCCATGTCGTGGTGCAGGGTGCGCGAGTCTTTCAGCGGCACGCGAACGAGCGAGCGCTTGGCCTGCTCGGTCGCCTTGCGGATCGCCTCGGGCACTTCTTTCGCCTTGCCCTTGCCGAAGCCCACGCGGCCGCGCTGGTCGCCGACAACCACGAGTGCAGCAAAGCCGAAGCGTTTGCCGCCTTTCACGGTTTTCGACACGCGGTTGATCGCCACGAGACGATCGGCGAATTCCGGGGTTTCTTCGCGCTCGGCGCGGCGTTCCCGGCGGTTTTCACGTTCTGCCATCATCGTCTCCTTAGAACTTCAGGCCGCCTTCACGGGCAGCATCGGCCAAGGCCTTGATCTTCCCGTGAAAGAGGAAACCACCGCGGTCGAAGTAGCACTCTTCGACACCGGCCGCCTTGGCACGTTCCGCAATCGTGGCGCCCACCTTCGCGGCGGCCTCCACGTTGTTCTTGCCCACGAAGCCCAGCTCTTTCTCCAGCGTCGAAGCCGAAGCGAGCGTCACGCCGCGCACGTCGTCGATCAGCTGAACGCTGATGTTCTTCGACGAGCGGTGCACAGACAGGCGGGCGCGTCCAGCGGACATCGCCTTCAGTTTGTTCCGGACGCGCAGGCGGCGCTTGAGGAACAGCTCTCTTTTGTTGTTCGCCATTTTCGCCACCCTTACTTCTTCTTGCCTTCCTTGCGGAAGATGAACTCACCCTTGTAGCGGATGCCCTTGCCCTTGTAGGGCTCGGGACGTTTCCACTCACGGATGTTCGCAGCGACCTGGCCAACGAGTTGCTGGTCGATGCCTTCCACAACGATTTCGGTCTGCTTCGGGGACGTGACGGTCACGCCCTGAGGCACTTCGAAGTTCACTTCATGCGAATAGCCAAGCGACAGTTTCAGGATATTGCCCTGCATCGCGGCGCGGTAACCCACGCCCTGAATTTCGAGCTCTTTCTTGAAGCCGTCGGTCACACCGATGACGAGGTTTTCGACCATCGAGCGGGCCATGCCCCACTGCTGGCGCGCACGCTTGGAGGTGCCGCGCGGGGTCACCTTCACAGCGCCGTCTTCCAGCGACAGGGTCACATCGTCGGTCGCGGTGAAGGAACGGGTGCCTTTCGGCCCCTTCACTTCGATCGACTGGCCTTTGATTTCGGCCGAGACGCCCTTGGGAAGCGCGACGGGTTTTTTGCCGATACGAGACATCTAACCCTCCTCAGAACACGGTGCAGAGCACTTCGCCGCCAACATTGGCGGAACGTGCAGCTGCATCGGACATCACGCCCTTGGGGGTCGACACGATGGAAACGCCCAGGCCATTGCGGACCGACGGGATTTCCTTGACGCCCATGTAGACGCGACGGCCGGGTTTCGACACGCGCTTCAGTTCACGGATGACAGGCTCGCCTTCGAAATACTTCAGCGAGATCACCAGCTCGCCCTGACCATTGTCGGTCGAGGCACGCTCGTAACCACGGATGTAACCTTCCGAGGCCAGCACATCCAGAACCCAGGCGCGAAGCTTCGAGGCCGGGGTCGAGACAGTCGATTTACCGCGCGCCTGAGCGTTACGGATGCGGGTCAGCATATCGCCGAGAGGATCGTTCACAGACATGGTCGCTCCTCCTTACCAGCTCGACTTGACCATGCCCGGGATCTGGCCGAAGGAGGCCAGCTCGCGCAGCATGATCCGCGACAGTTTCAGCTTACGATAGTAAGCATGGGGACGGCCGGTGAGCTGGCAGCGGTTGTGCAGCCGGGTCGCCGACGAGTTGCGGGGCAGTTGAGCCAGCTTCTGCGCCGCGGCGAAACGCTCGGCAACGGGCAGGTCCTGGTTCGAGATGATCTCTTTGAGAGCAGCGCGCTTGGCGGCGTAGACGTCCACCAGATGCTGACGCTTCTTCTCGCGTTCGATCATGGATTTTTTAGCCATAATGATTTCCTCGCGCGATCAGCTGGAGAACGGCATGTTGAAGTGCTTGAGCAGCGACTTCGCTTCAGCGTCGGTCTTGGCGTTGGTGCAGATGATGATGTCCATGCCCAGAACGTCGTCGATCTTGTCGAACTCGATTTCGGGGAACACGATCTGCTCTTTCAGCCCCATGGCATAGTTGCCACGGCCATCGAACGACGTGCCCTTGACGCCGCGGAAGTCGCGGACGCGCGGCAGCGCGACGTTGATGAGACGGTCGAGGAATTCATACATGCGGTCACCGCGCAGGGTCACCTTGCAGCCCAGCGGCATCTCTTCCCGCACACGGAAGCCGGCGATCGACTTCTTGGCGTGGGTAATGACAGCCTTCTGACCGGCAATCGCGGTCAGCTGCTCGGCGGCGGCTTTCACCTTCTTGGTGTCCTTCACCGCTTCGCCAACGCCCATGTTGATCACGATCTTGTCCAGACGCGGGATCTGCATGTCGTTCTTGTAGCTGAATTCTTCTTTCAGCGCGGCGCGGATTCGGGTTTTGAACTCGGCCTTCAGACGCGGGGTGTATTCGGCAGCGTCAAGCATCAGATCACGTCCCCCGTGGTCTTGGCGAAGCGCACTTTCTTGCCGTCTTCCATGCGGAAGCCGACGCGGGTGGCCTTGCCGTTCTTGTCAACGATGGCGAGGTTCGACAGGTCGATCGGCATCGCCTTGGCGATGCGGCCGCCCTGCGACGAGGCCGATTGCTTGGTGTGGCGGATGGCGATGTTCACGCCCTCGACAACGGCCTTGTTCGCCGACGGGTTCACCGAGGTGATCTCGCCCTGCTTGCCCTTGTCCTTGCCAGTCAGCACGACAACCGTGTCGCCTTTTTTCAGCTTCGCAGCCATATCACAGCACCTCCGGCGCCAGCGAGATGATCTTCATGAAGTTCTTGGCACGCAGTTCGCGCACGACCGGCCCGAAGATACGGGTGCCGACCGGTTCGCCCTGGTTGTTCAGGATGACGGCGGCATTACGGTCGAAGCGGATCGAGGTGCCGTCTTCACGACGGACTTCCTTGGCGGTGCGAACGACAACGGCCTTGCGGACGTCACCCTTCTTCACGCGACCCTTCGGAATCGCCTCCTTGACCGACACCACGATGATGTCGCCCACGGATGCGTAGCGGCGGTGCGAGCCGCCCAGAACCTTGATGCACTGAACCCGGCGAGCGCCGGAGTTGTCAGCAACATCCAGATTGGTCTGCATCTGGATCATTTGGTTTCTCCCGACCTTTGGAGCGGCTGATCAGCACCGCCCCAGGGTTTCGTTCAGATGACTGAACGATGGGACCGGAGCCTTCTCAGGCCTCGGTCACCACCGTCCAGCGCTTCGTCTTCGAGATCGGCGCGCATTCTTCAATGCGCACGGTGTCACCGACCTTGAACTTGTTATCCGCGTCGTGAGCGCGGTATTTCTTCGACTTCCGCACGGTCTTTTGCAGAAGCGGGTGCTTGAAGCGACGCTCAACCAGAACGGTGATGGTCTGTTCGTTCTTGTCCGAGGTGACGACACCTTGCAGGATACGCTTGGGCATGTGCCTACTCCTCAGTTCGCAGCTTCAGCAGCTTGCTGGTTCAGAACCGTCATGATGCGGGCGACTTCCTTGCGGACGGCACGCATGCGGGCGGTGTTCTCAAGCTGGCCGGTCGCCTGCTGGAAGCGCAGGTTGAACGCTTCCTTCTTCAGCGCCACGAGCTGCTCGCGCAGCTCGGCCGGCGCCTTGGCCTTCAGTTCCTTGGCGGTCATACGCCTGTTCCTTTTCACAATCGCCAGACGGCCCCTGTTCTATGGGGTGACCGTTACCCTGGCGGATCAATGACAAATCCGCGAATCTCCGGTCACCCGGAATCCGCAGGATGCGGTTCCTTACCGGAGGGGGCCTGCAAGGGCAAGGGAAACTTTGCCGCAAGCAAAAGCCCCCGGCCTTTCGGACCGGGGGCTTTCAATCTTTCGGGTCAGACCGGGATTACCAGTCTTCGCGAACCACGATGCGCGAGGTGACCGGCAGCTTCATCGCGCCGAGACGCAGGGCCTCGCGGGCGATGACTTCGGACACGCCGTCGATCTCGAACATCACGCGGCCCGGCTTCACCTTGCACGCCCAGTAGTCGATCGAGCCCTTGCCTTTACCCATCCGCACTTCGGTCGGTTTCGACGAAACCGGAACATCCGGGAAAATGCGGATCCAGACGCGACCCTGGCGCTTCATGTGGCGGGTGATCGCACGACGGGCAGCTTCGATCTGGCGCGCGGTCACACGCTCCGGCTCGGTTGCCTTCAGGCCGAAGGTGCCGAAGTTCAGGGCGAAACCGCCCTTGGCTTCGCCGTGGATCCGGCCCTTGTGCTGTTTGCGGAACTTCGTCCGTTTCGGTTGCAGCATCTTTCTCTACTCCCTTACGCGCGCTCGCGGTCGCGGCGCTGCGGACGCGGAGACGGGGTCTCTTCCGACAGACGACGGTCATGCGCTTGCGGGTCGTGCTCAAGGATCTCGCCTTTGAAGACCCAGACCTTCACACCGATGATCCCGTAAGGGGTCTTGGCTTCCGACAGCGCATAGTCGATGTCGGCGCGCAGGGTGTGCAGCGGCACGCGGCCTTCACGATACCATTCGGTCCGCGCGATTTCCGCGCCGCCCAGACGGCCCGAGACGTTCACACGGATGCCGAGGGCACCCAGACGCATCGCGTTCTGCACGCCACGCTTCATGGCGCGACGGAAGGAAACGCGACGTTCCATCTGCTGAGCGATCGATTCGGCCACCAGTTGCGCGTCGAGCTCCGGCTTACGGACTTCGACGATGTTCAGGTGCAGTTCCGAAGCGGTGAACTTCGACAGCTTCTTGCGAAGCGTCTCGATGTCCGCGCCTTTCTTGCCGATGATGACGCCCGGACGCGCAGCGTGAATGGTCACGCGGCACTTCTTGTGCGGACGTTCGATGATCACTTTCGAGATCCCGGCCTGCTTGACTTCCTCATGGATGAAGTCGCGCATCTTGAGATCTTCGAGCAGCAGATCGCCGTAATCTTTCGAATCGGCGAACCAGCGGCTGTCCCAGGTCCGGTTGACCTGAAGACGCATCCCGATAGGGTTGACCTTCTGACCCATTACGCAGTCTCCCCTTTCTGACGCACCTTGATGGTGATTTCCGAGAACGGCTTCATGATCTTGCCGAACCGGCCACGCGCACGCGGACGGCCACGTTTCATCACCAGGTTCTTGCCGCACCAGGCTTCGGCAACCACCAGCTCGTCAACGTCGAGACCATGGTTGTTTTCAGCGTTGGCAACAGCCGACTGAAGGCACTTCAGAACGTCCTGCGCGATCCGCTTCTTCGAGAAGGTGAGGTCGGCAATCGCCTTGTCCACCTTCTTGCCGCGGATCAGGCCAGCAACCAGATTGAGCTTCTGCGGCGAGGTGCGAAGCATACGGGCTTTCGCCATCGCTTCGTTGTCCGCCACGCGGCGCGGATTCTTTTCCTTACCCATGGCTTACTTCCTCTTGGCTTTCTTGTCGGCCGCGTGACCGTAGTAGGTCCGCGTCGGCGAATATTCACCGAACTTCTGGCCGATCATTTCTTCGGTCACCGCGACGGGGATGTGCTTCTTGCCGTTGTAGACGGCAAAGGTCAGACCCACGAATTGCGGCAGGATCGTTGAGCGACGCGACCAGATCTTGATCACTTCGTTCTTGCCCGACTCGCGCGCCTTCTCTGCTTTCTTCAGCAGGTAGGCATCGACGAAGGGGCCTTTCCAGATAGAACGTGCCATGGATTAGCGTCCCTTCTTCTTCGCGTGGCGCGACCGGACGATATACTTGTCGGTCTGCTTGTTCGAACGGGTGCGGTTGCCCTTGGTGCCCTTGCCCCACGGAGTAACCGGGTGACGGCCGCCCGAGGTCCGGCCTTCACCACCGCCGTGCGGGTGGTCGATCGGGTTCATCGCGACGCCGCGGACGGTCGGACGCACGCCCTTGTGGCGCATACGACCGGCTTTACCGAAGTTCTGGTTCGAGTTGTCCGGGTTGGACACGGCACCGACGGTCGCCATGCATTCCTGACGCACCATGCGCAGCTCGCCCGAGGACAGCCGGATCTGGGCATAGCCACCGTCACGACCAACGAACTGGGCATAGGTGCCAGCAGCACGGGCCAGCTGGCCGCCCTTGCCGGGCTTCAGCTCGACGTTGTGGACGATCGTACCGATCGGCATACCCGAGAAGGGCATCGCATTGCCCGGCTTCACGTCGGTCTTGGCGCCGGCGACAACGGTGTCACCCACGGCCAGACGCTGCGGAGCGAGGATGTAGGCCAGTTCGCCATCGTTGTATTTCACGAGAGCGATGAAGGCGGTGCGGTTCGGATCGTATTCGATCCGCTCAACGACCGCCGGAACGTCGAACTTGCGACGTTTGAAGTCAACGACGCGGTAGAGACGCTTTGCGCCACCACCCTTGTGCCACATCGTGACGCGTCCGGTGTTGTTACGGCCACCCGTCTTGGTCAGACCCTCGGTGAGGGCTTTGACCGGACGGCCTTTGAACAGCTCCGAACGGTCGATCAGAACCAGCCCACGCTGGCCAGGCGTCGTCGGTTTATACGACTTGAGTGCCATGCTTTCTGTCTTCCGTTAGCTTGCGCATAACGCCCCTCGGTCCTTGCGGCTTTCAGGTCGCTTTCGCGCGGTTGAAGGGCTCCGAAGATCCCCGGTGACATGCGAAATCAGATTCCGCAAAAGACCGGCGGCCCCGGAAATCCCGGGGCCGCGCGATTCGTAGCGGCTTCTATCAGAGGCCCGAGGCCACGTCGATAGTGTTCCCCTCTTCGAGGATCACATAAGCCTTCTTCTTGTCCGAGCGCTCACCCGCGATGCCGCGGAAGCGCTTGTTCTTGCCCTTGGCGACAACGGTGTTCACGGCCTTCACCTTCACACCAAAGACGGCCTCAACGGCTTCCTTGATCTGGGGCTTGGTCGCATCCATCGACACGAGGAACGTCGCCGCATTCGAGACTTCGGCCGCGAGGGTCGTTTTCTCGGTGATGATCGGCTTCTTGATCAGGTCGTAATGTTCGGGCTTGGCGGTCATTTCAGACGAGCCTCCAGAGCTTCGATCCCGGCCTTGGTGATGACCAGCTGGTCACGGCGCAGGATGTCATAGACGTTGGCACCCATCGACGGCAGAACATCGATGGTCTCGATGTTGCGGGCGGCCTTGACGAAGTTCTCGTTCACTTCCGCACCGTCGATGATCAGAACGCGCTTCCAGCCCAGTTCCTTCGCCGCCTTCGCCAGCTGCGCGGTCTTGGCTTCCGCCATGGCCAGCGTGTCGACGATGATCAGCTCACCCGCCTTGGCTTTCGCCGAGAGCGCGTGACGCAGACCCAGAGCGCGGAACTTCTTCGGCAGGTCATGGGCGTGCGACCGCGGGGTCGGGCCCTTGTAGACGCCACCGTGACGGAAGATCGGCGCCTTCTTGGAACCGTGGCGGGCGCCGCCGGTGCCTTTCTGGCGATAGATCTTCTTGGTCGAGTAGGACACGTCCGACTTGCCCAGAACCGAGTGCGTACCGGCTTGCGCTTTCGCGCGCTGCCAGCGCACCACACGGTGCAGGATGTCGGCGCGCGGCTCGAGGCCGAACAGCGCTTCGTCCAGATCGATGGAACCGGCCTTGCCGCCGTCCAGCTTGATCACATCAAGTTTCATGCTTCACCCCCTTCGACGGCGGCTTCAGCAGCCGGAGCAGCCGAACGCACGGCAGCCGGCAGCGGCAGACCGGCCGGAGCCGCTTTCTTCACCGCATCCTTGATGGTGACCCAGCCACCCTTGGAACCGGGCACGGCGCCCTTCACCAGGATCAGGCCACGGTCGGCATCGGTCTTCACGACTTGCAGGTTCTGCGTGGTCACACGCACGGCACCCAGATGGCCAGCCATCTTCTTGCCCTTGAACACCTTGCCGGGGTCCTGGCACTGGCCGGTCGAACCGTGCGAACGGTGCGAGATCGACACACCGTGCGAGGCGCGCAGACCACCGAAGTTGTGACGCTTCATCGCACCGGCAAAGCCTTTACCGATCGAGGTGCCCGCGATGTCAACGAACTGACCCGCGAGGTAATGGTCGGCGGTGATTTCCGCGCCCACATCGATCAGGTTGTCAGCCGACACGCGGAACTCGGCCACTTTGCGCTTCGGCGCCACATTCGCTTTCGCGAAGTGACCACGCTGCGCGGCGGTCGTGTTCTTGGCCTTGGCGGAACCGGCACCCAGCTGAACGGCGGTATAGCCATCCTTGTCAGCGGTACGCTGCGCGACCACTTGCAGGGCGTCGAGTTGAAGAACGGTCACAGGAACCTGCTTGCCGTCTTCGAGGAACAGCCGGGTCATGCCCAGCTTCTTGGCGATAACACCAGAACGCATCTGCTTCGCCTCCCCTTACACTTTGATCTCGACGTCCACGCCAGCGGCGAGGTCGAGCTTCATCAGCGCGTCCACGGTCTGGGGGGTCGGATCGACGATGTCGAGAAGACGCTTGTGCGTGCGGATTTCCCACTGGTCGCGCGACTTCTTGTCGATGTGCGGACCACGGAGAACCGTGAATTTCTCGATCTTGTTCGGCAGCGGGATCGGGCCGCGCACTTGCGCGCCGGTCCGCTTGGCCGTGTTGACGATTTCCTGGGTGCTGGCATCCAGCACACGGTAATCGAAGGCTTTCAGCCTGATACGGATAGTCTGGCTCATATGGTGCCCCTTGGGCTCGGCGGGAAGTCTCGGGCCGGCGTACCGCCCCCAAACCCCTCTTCCGTAGGTTTCTTGCACAGGGATGAAAGAAACGAGTCGGCCCCAAGGGACCGACCCGTTCACATCGAGGGCGCGTTTAGACCGCCTGCGACTATAAAGCAAGGGTGGAATCGTCCACGCTGCCAAATTCGGTGGCCGTCCGGCTACGGATCACCCGGAAAACCGAAGATGTCCATCCTGAAGCCACGGCGCCCAAGGCCAAGCCGGAACGGCATCTGCCGGTCCGGCACCCCGGCCAGAATGAACACCGCCTGAATCATGACCAGCAGCCCGACCACGAACACCATCACCCCGCCCCACAGCCATTTGCCACCGGCCTTGTCGCTGCGCATCTCGCCGGTTTCCGGCCTGTATCGTCCCGGGACAACCTCCCCGATCAGATGGATCTTGTGCGACTGCCAATAGGGCTGCGCGTATTCCACCCGCGGCGGGGTCGCCCCCGCCAGCGCAAAGACGGGGCGGTATTCGAAACGCGCATCCGGCTCCGTACCAGACGGAACCTTGCGGGACTGAAAATCCACCACCACCAGCTGCACCGGATCGGACTGGAACAGGAAAACCAGCCCGTTCCATGAAAAGAGATACCCCATGAAACACATCGCCGCGCCCAGCAGCGAATATTTCAAAGCATTCACAACCATAAATACAAGACGCATGCACTTTTTCCCGAATATTCGGGAAAGCTCTGCCCGATCCTGACGGCAGGAGTATGTCATAACCGCGGCCACGGGCGGCAGTTGAAAAAGGCCGCCCCGAGGGGCGGCCTTTCGATCAGATGATCTGCGAGATTACCCGATGATCTTCGACACGCCTTTTATGGCGCGTCTTTGGATCATCATTCGATGATCTTCGACACCACGCCGGCGCCGACGGTGCGACCGCCTTCGCGGATGGCGAAGCGCAGCTTCTCTTCCATCGCGATCGGCGCGATCAGCGACACGTTGAACTTCAGGTTGTCGCCCGGCATCACCATCTCGGTGCCTTCCGGCAGCTCAACGGTCCCGGTCACGTCGGTCGTGCGGAAGTAGAACTGCGGACGGTAGTTCGCGAAGAACGGCGTGTGACGGCCACCTTCCTCTTTGGTGAGGATGTAGGCTTCCGCTTCGAACTTGGTGTGCGGCTTCACCGAACCCGGCTTGCACAGCACCTGACCACGCTCGATCCCGTCGCGGTCCACGCCACGCAGCAGCAGGCCGACGTTGTCGCCCGCTTCGCCCTGGTCCAGCAGCTTGCGGAACATCTCGACGCCGGTGCAGACGGTCTTCTTGGAAGCGCGGATCCCCACGATTTCAAGCTCTTCGCCAACCTTCACAACGCCACGCTCGATCCGGCCGGTGGCCACCGTGCCACGACCCGAGATCGAGAACACGTCTTCGACCGGCATCAGGAACGGCTGGTCCACAGCGCGCGCCGGGGTCGGGATGTATTCGTCCACCGCCGCGATCAGCGCGCGGATCGCGTCTTCGCCGATTTCCTTGTCGGTGCCGTTCATCGCCGCCAGAGCCGAGCCCTTGATGATCGGAATGTCATCGCCGGGGTAGTCATACGACGACAGCAGTTCGCGGATTTCCATTTCCACGAGTTCCAGCAGCTCCGGGTCATCGACCTGGTCCACCTTGTTCATGAACACGACCATGTAGGGAATGCCCACCTGACGGCCGAGCAGAATGTGCTCGCGCGTCTGCGGCATCGGGCCGTCAGCCGACGAAACCACCAGGATCGCGCCGTCCATCTGCGCCGCGCCCGTGATCATGTTCTTCACATAGTCCGCGTGGCCAGGGCAATCGACGTGCGCATAGTGACGCGCATCCGATTCGTACTCAACGTGCGCCGTCGAGATCGTGATCCCGCGAGCACGCTCTTCCGGCGCACCGTCAATCTGGTCATAGGCGCGGAATTCACCAAAATACTTGGTGATCGCAGCGGTCAGCGTCGTCTTCCCGTGGTCAACGTGGCCAATCGTGCCAATGTTGACGTGCGGTTTGTTCCGTTCAAACTTTGCCTTTGCCATGGGGGCAAACTCCTCAATTCGTTGCGATGCGGTGCACGGATGCGCACCCTACGGGCTGGTAGGGCGGGGTTGCCCCCGCCACACCGGATCAGGCGTATTTCTTCTGGATCTCTTGCGAGATGTTTTCCGGCACGGCGTCATAATGATCGAAGATCATGGTGAACACCGCACGCCCCGAGGACATCGAGCGCAGGTTGTTGATGTAGCCGAACATGTTGGCGAGCGGCACCATGGCGGTGATCACGTTCGCATTGCCGCGGCTGTCCTGCCCCTGAACCATGCCCCGACGCGAGGTCAGGTCGCCGATGATGCCGCCGGTGTATTCTTCCGGGGTCACCACTTCGACTTTCATGATCGGTTCCAGCAGCTTCGCGCCGGCTTTCTTCAAACCTTCACGCATAGCGGCACGCGAGGCGATCTCGAAGGCCAGGACCGACGAGTCGACGTCGTGGAACGCACCGTCAACCAGCGCGACCTTGAAGTCGATCACCGGGAAGCCAGCCAGCGGGCCGGAATCCATGACCGATTTGATGCCTTTCTCGACGCCGGGGATATATTCCTTCGGCACCGCGCCACCCACGATCTTCGACTCGAACGAATAGCCTTCGCCCGGCTGGGTCGGGGTGATCTGCAGCTTCACGCGCGCGAACTGGCCGGTACCGCCGGTCTGTTTCTTGTGCGTGTAGTCGATTTCGTGCGGCTGCGAGATGGTTTCGCGATAGGCCACCTGCGGAGCACCGATATTCGCCTCAACCTTGAACTCACGACGCATACGGTCGACGAGGATGTCGAGGTGAAGTTCGCCCATACCCTTCATGATGGTCTGGCCGGATTCGAAGTTGGTCTCGACGCGGAAAGACGGGTCTTCGGCAGCCAGGCGAGCGAGGGCGAGGCCCATCTTTTCCTGGTCGGCCTTCGACTTCGGTTCCACGGCGATCTCGATCACCGGCTCCGGGAAGGTCATGGTTTCCAGAACAACGGCGTTGTTCGGGTCGCAGAGCGTGTCACCCGTGGTGGTCTCTTTCAGACCGGCCAGCGCGATGATGTCGCCCGCGAAGGCTTCTTCGATTTCCTCGCGGTTGATGGCGTGCATCATCATCATCCGGCCCACGCGCTCGCGCTTGCCTTTGGTCGCGTTCAGCATCGAGTCGCCCTTTTTGAGGACGCCCGAATAGATGCGGGTAAAGGTCAGCGAACCGACGAAGGGGTCGTTCATGATCTTGAACGCCAGCGCCGAGAAGGGCTGGGCATCGTCGGCCGAACGCGCGATGTCGCGGGTTTCGGTCTCGTCACCGGGTTTGAAGCCCATGTAAGCCGGGATATCCAGCGGCGACGGCAGGAAGTCGATCACGGCGTTCAGAACCGGCTGCACGCCCTTGTTCTTGAACGACGAGCCGGCCAGAACCGGAACGAAGGCCATCGCGAGGCAACCCTTGCGGATCAGCTTGCGCAGCGTGTCGACGTCGGGCTCGTTGCCTTCCAGATAGGCTTCCATCGCGTCGTCGTCTTGCTCGACTGCGAGTTCAACCAGCTTGCCGCGCCATTCGTCGGCAACATCCTTCAGCTCGTCGCGGATGTCACGGATGTCCCAGGTCGCGCCCAGGTCTTCGCCGTGATACACCCACTCCTTCATCAGGACGAGGTCGACAATGCCTTCCAGCTTGTCCTCGGCACCGATGGGCAGGGCCACCGGGCACGGAGTCGCGCCGGTGCGGTCCTTGATCATCTGCACGCATTTGAAGAAGTCGGCACCGATCTTGTCCATCTTGTTGACATAGACGATGCGCGGCACCTTGTAGCGGTCAGCCTGACGCCACACGGTTTCGGTTTGCGGCTCGACACCGGCGTTGGCGTCGAGAAGGCACACCGCACCGTCCAGAACGGCCAGCGAACGTTCCACCTCGATGGTGAAGTCCACGTGGCCGGGGGTGTCGATGATGTTGAAGCGGTGCTTCGCCGAAGTCGGGTTCTTGCCGTCTACGGTCTTTTCCCAGAAGGTCGTGGTCGCAGCGGAGGTAATGGTGATCCCCCGCTCCTGCTCCTGCTCCATCCAGTCCATCGTCGCGGCGCCGTCGTGGACTTCGCCGATCTTGTGGGACTTGCCGGTGTAGTACAGGATACGCTCGGTCGTCGTGGTTTTACCCGCGTCGATGTGCGCCATGATCCCGAAGTTGCGGTAAAGGTCGAGCGGATATTCGCGTGCCATGATGGCGTCCCCTTACCAGCGGTAATGGCTGAACGCTTTGTTCGCGTCGGCCATCTTGTGGGTGTCTTCACGCTTCTTCACAGCGGTGCCGCGGTTGTTCACCGCGTCAGCCAGTTCGGCGGCCAGACGTTCTTCCATAGTATTCTCGTTGCGCTTGCGGGCAGCGGTGATGACCCAGCGGATCGCCAGGGCTTCACGGCGCTCGGTGCGCACTTCGACCGGAACCTGATAGGTCGCACCGCCCACACGGCGGCTGCGGACCTCGACGGCCGGCTTGACGTTGTCCAGGGCTTCATGGAACGCCTGAACCGGCTCGCGCTTCAGGCGCTTTTCCATGCGCTCCAGAGCGCCATAGACGATCGACTCGGCGACGGACTTCTTGCCGTCGATCATCAGGTTGTTCATGAATTTGCTCAGCACGCGATCGCCATATTTGGCGTCGGGCAGGATCTCGCGCTTTTCGGCGGCGTGACGACGGGACATCTCTCAGTTCCTCACTTCGGACGCTTGGCGCCGTATTTCGAACGACGCTGACGACGGTCTTTGACACCCTGGGTATCCAGGACGCCACGCAGGATGTGGTAACGCACACCGGGAAGGTCTTTTACCCGGCCGCCGCGGATCAGCACCACCGAGTGTTCCTGCAGGTTGTGCTTTTCGCCGGGAATGTAGCTGATGACCTCGAAGCCATTGGTCAGGCGCACCTTGGCAACCTTACGCATAGCGGAGTTCGGCTTCTTCGGGGTCGTGGTGTACACGCGGGTGCACACGCCGCGCTTCTGCGGGCAGGATTCCAAGTGCTGCGACTTGGACCTTTTCACTTTCGCTTCCCGCGGCTTGCGGATCAGCTGTTGGATCGTCGGCATTAAACTAGCCTCTATCTTGCAACCCGTTCAATCACCGCTCGTCAGAGGCGTTTCCGGGGGCATTTCTTCGACATGTGCCCTGCGCGTCCGCAAAACACGAAAACCGCATCCGGCCCCAGCGCGGGGCCGACGCGGTGGAATTTCAGAGGATCGGGGCTGTGGGCCCGGATCGTGACCACATCCATTCTGATACCCCGCCCTGCGCAGGGCACAGGTCGGGGTGAGCGGCGTATAGGGGGAGTCGCCCGGGATGTCAACAGGCGCAGGGTTCAGCGGCGGCGGCGGCGCAGGCTGCCTTCACGCAGCAATGTGTAGATGCCGGTCGCCACAACGATGCCCGCCCCCAGCACGGTCAGGCGGTCGGGAAAGGCACCGAACACGACATAGCCGAGCAGGATCGCCCAGAGCAAGGCCGTATATCGGAAGGGCGCGATGGTGCCAATATCCCCGACCCGCATCACCATGACCACAGTCATGTATCCAACGACCAGACAGGCGGAGGCGAAGACCACGATCAGCCCTTCGCGCAGGGTCATCGGCGCCCAGCCTTCAACGGAAAGGCCGGACAGCCCCAGCAGCGTGACCCCTGACCCGGCCCAGATCGCGACAGTTGCCGAAGGCACACCCCCACCCAGCGTGCGGGTAGACAGATCACGCACCACGACGCAGGCCACCGAGGCAAGTCCCAGCAGCGCCCAGCGGTCGAACCCCTCAGTTCCCGGCCGCACGATCAGCAGCACACCGAGAAAGCCGATGCCGATGGCGCTGAGCCGACGCCAGCCGATAGGATCGCGCAGTACCAGCGCCGCTGCCAGTGTCACGGCAAGCGGCAGCGACTGCATGATGGCCGAAAGATTGGCCAGCGGCATATGGGTCAGCGCCAGAAGGAAGGTCAGGGTTGCAAAAACCTCGGCCAGCGTGCGCAGCGCCACGATCCTGCCGTCGCGCCGCCCGGGCCAAAGCCGCAGCCCCCCGCGCGCCATGGCAAGAACAACCAGACCCGCCGTTGTCAGAATGCCGCGCAGGGTAATCGCCTGAAACAGCGGAAGCGTCTCTGCCACCGCCTTCATCGCGGTATCGTTCAGTGTGAAGGCCAGCATGGCGACATTCATCAGCAGCACGCCGCGCATATTGTCCGACATCACCACGGTTCTCCCAGTCCCTTTCGGATCGGTAGCAGTGTGGGCGCGCAGGGGCCAGAGGGGTCAGAGCCCACGCAGCATCGCAGCCTTGAAGGGGAAATGCGTCTCGATCACCGGGCCAACCTCTGACCAGTCCGATTTCTCGATCCGGCCAGAGGCATGGGGGTCGCTGTCATTGTCGGAATGGACGGTGCGGATGAAGGCGGGCTGGTTGGCATCGGTATAGGTATTGTACCACTGGTTCGCGAAACGGTGGTTCCGGCGGAAGATGTTTTCGCTCACGCCCTTCGGCGTGGTCATCGCAAGGCCAAGCCCGATCGGGGCCTTTTCGACCACCTCGAACACCTCGTTGCCGCCGGGTTTGCGCTCCAGAAAATATCCGCGATGGCAGCCGGTCACCAAGGGCAGTTCCGGCCCCGCGACCGGCAGCAGTGCCTCAACCGTGGCCCGCATCCGCGCGACATGATGAATGTCCAGCGCGTCATCATCATCCAGACGGAAGCCGGTGATATGAGTCGCTGTATCCTTCTCAGCCATGGCATAGGCACGCCGCACCGCAAGGTAGTGCGGCAGGGATACCAGCGACACCAGCCGTGCACCCGCCAGCGGTGCCACGGCATCCGACAGACGGTCGCGCCAGACATCCGGCAGATCACGCCCGATCAGGAATACCATGCGGAAATCCTGATCTGATTGCGCCAGCAGCGACGGCAGCGTCAGCTTTTCAAACAGATCAAAACGGCGTTCCAGCCGCGCGGGATCGTAAAGCCGTTTGGCCTGCGCCTCCGGGTCATCGCCCGATTTCACGAAACCGCCTTTGGACGGGTAAGAAAACCGCATCAACCCGATAATCTGGTTTCGGATCTTCACCGCATCCCCCTGATGATCCGCACCAGCATGGCCGGGCCAGAGCCTGCTGTCAAAACGAAAACCCCCGCGACAGGCGCGGGGGTTTCCCAGGTTTCAATGCCCTTGCAGGCAGCGATCACTCGCGGCTTTCGACCGTATCGACCAGACCGCTGTCGCCTTCGGTGTCCATCACATCGAAGGACGGAGCGGCCAGAGCGGCGGCACCTTCAGCCTCGGCACGGCGGGCCTCGATCACCTCGTGATCCCGATCATGCGCGATCTTCTTCACACGGCTGGTGGCACCGCCGGTGCCGGCCGGGATCAGACGACCCACGATGACGTTCTCTTTCAGGCCGACCAGCTTGTCGCGCTTACCCTGAACCGAAGCCTCGGTCAGAACGCGGGTGGTTTCCTGGAACGACGCGGCCGAGATGAACGACCGGGTTTGCAGGCTGGCCTTGGTGATACCCAGCAGGATCGGCTCCGCCTGCGCTTCGCGCAGACCGTGGTTCCGGGCCTTCTCGTTCGCCTCGTCCAGTTCGATCTTGTCGATATGCTCACCCTTCAGCAGCGTCGTCTCGCCCGAGTCCAGAACCTCGTATTTCTGGAGCATCTGGCGAACGATCACCTCGATGTGCTTGTCGTTGATCTTCACGCCCTGCAGTCGATAGACGTCCTGCACCTCGTCGATCATGTAGTTCGCCAGCGCCTCGACACCCATGATGCGCAGGATGTCATGCGGCGCGGGGTTCCCGTCCATGATGTAATCGCCCTTCTGGACGAAATCGCCTTCCTGAACCGGAATATGCTTCCCTTTCGGGATCATGTATTCCTGCGTCGGCAGGGTCTCGTCCACCGGCTCGATGGTAATGCGGCGCTTGGACTTGTAGTCCTTGCCAAAGCGCACATAGCCATCGGTTTCGGCGATGATCGCGTGATCCTTCGGACGACGGGCCTCGAACAGTTCCGCCACGCGGGGAAGACCCCCGGTGATGTCCTTGGTCTTGGCACCTTCGCGCGGGATACGCGCAACCACGTCACCGGCCCGCAGTTCCTGCCCGTCCTCGACCGACAGAATGGCGTCGACCGACATCGGATAGCTGATCGGGTGTCCCTGATCGTTGCGCATCGGCTCGCCCGTTTCGGGGTTCATCACGATGACCTCGGGCTTCAGGTCGCTGCCTTTCGGCGCCGACCGCCAGTCCGAAACGATCTTCTGGGTCATGCCGGTCGCATCATCGGTGTCCTCGCGGACCGAGATGCCCGAGACGAGATCCACGAACTTCGCAACACCGGCCTTCTCGGCGATGATCGGCAGGGTATAGGGATCCCATTCGAACAGCTTCGTGCCGCGCCTGACCTGCGCCTCTTCCTTGACGTGCAGCTTGGAGCCGTAGGTCAGCTTGTGAACCGCCCGCTCGCCGCCATTCTCGTCGATGATCGCAAGCGACATGTTGCGGCCCATGACGATCTGCTCGCCATTGGCGTTCGACAGAAGGTTGGCATTGCGGAACTCGATCCGGCCTTCCTGCGAAGCTTCCAGGAATGACTGCTGGCCACCCTGGGCCACGCCACCGATGTGGAAGGTCCGCATGGTCAGCTGGGTGCCCGGTTCGCCGATCGACTGCGCGGCGATGATGCCGACAGCCTCGCCGATGTTCACCAGCGTACCGCGTGCAAGGTCACGACCATAGCACATGGCGCAGACGCCTTCCTCGGCCTCGCAGGTCAGCGGGCTGCGGATGCGGCAATGCTGCACGCCATGGGTCGAGATGGCATCGGCACGACGTTCGTCGATCAGCTCGCCCTTCTTGACGATCACCTCGTCGGTGCCCGGCACCACGATGTCATCGGCAGCCACGCGGCCCAGCACACGCTCGGCCAGCGAAGCCACGACCTCACCGTCATTCACCGCAGCCTCGGCATTGATGGCGCGTTCAGTTCCGCAATCGTGCACGCGCACGATGCAGTCCTGCGCCACGTCCACCAGACGGCGGGTCAGGTAGCCCGAGTTCGCCGTCTTCAGCGCGGTATCCGACAGACCCTTCCGGGCGCCGTGGGTCGAGTTGAAGTATTCAAGAACGGTCAGACCTTCCTTGAAGTTCGAGATGATCGGCGTCTCGATGATCTCGCCGTTCGGCTTGGCCATCAGGCCGCGCATCGCGCCCAGCTGTTTCATCTGCGTGACCGAACCCCGCGCACCGGAGTGGGCCATCATATAGACCGAGTTCGGCTCTTTCTCGGCACCAGCGTCGTCGAACTTCGGCGCCGAGATGGTTTTCATCATGGCGTCGGTGACCTTGTCGTTACACTTCGACCAGGCGTCCACGACCTTGTTGTACTTCTCGCCCTGGGTGATCAGACCATCCAGATACTGTTGCTCGAACCCGGCAACCTGATCCTTCACCTCGTTGACGATCTCCCACTTGTTGTCGGGGATCACCATGTCGTCCTTGCCGAACGAGATGCCGGCACGGAAGGCCTCGCGGAAGCCCAGACCCATGATCTGGTCACAGAAGATCACCGATTCCTTCTGGCCGCAGTAGCGGTAGACGGTGTCGATGACGGTCTGCACGTCTTTCTTCCGCAGCGGGCGGTTCACCAGCTCGAACGGCGCCTTGGCGTTGAGCGGCAGCAGATTGCCCAGACGCAGACGACCGGGGGTCGTCTCATAGCGCTTCCAGACGATGTTGCCCTCGTCATCGACCTGACGCAGACGCGCCTGGATCCTGGCATGCAGATGCACCGCACCGGCGGCCAGCGCGTGTTCGACTTCCTCGATGTCGCGGAAGACCTTGCCTTCGCCGACCATGCCCTTGCGTTCCATGGTGACGTAGTAAAGGCCCAGAACCATGTCCTGCGAAGGAACGATGATCGGCGCGCCGTTGGCGGGCGACAGAACGTTGTTCGTCGACATCATCAGAACGCGGGCTTCCAGCTGCGCCTCAAGGCTCAGCGGGACGTGCACAGCCATCTGGTCGCCGTCGAAGTCGGCGTTGAAAGCCGAGCAGACCAGCGGGTGAAGCTGGATCGCCTTGCCTTCAATCAGTTGCGGCTCGAACGCCTGGATGCCCAAACGGTGCAGCGTGGGCGCACGGTTCAGAAGAACCGGATGCTCGCGGATCACCTCGTCGAGGATATCCCAGACCTCCGGACGCTCTTTCTCGACCAGCTTCTTCGCCTGCTTCACCGTCGAGGACAGGCCCTTGGCCTCCAGACGCGAATAGATGAAGGGCTTGAACAGTTCGAGCGCCATCTTCTTCGGCAGGCCGCACTGGTGCAGCTTCAGCTCCGGCCCGGTCACGATGACCGAACGGCCCGAGAAGTCGACGCGCTTACCCAGCAGGTTCTGACGGAACCGGCCCTGCTTGCCTTTCAGCATGTCGGACAGCGATTTCAGCGGGCGCTTGTTGGTGCCCGTGATCACGCGGCCGCGACGACCGTTGTCGAACAGCGCATCCACCGCCTCTTGCAGCATCCGCTTTTCGTTGCGCACGATGATGTCGGGCGCACGCAGTTCGATCAGCCGCTTCAGGCGGTTGTTCCGGTTGATGACGCGACGATACAGGTCGTTCAGGTCGGACGTGGCGAAGCGGCCGCCGTCCAGCGGGACCAGCGGGCGCAGTTCCGGCGGGATCACCGGCAGCACGGTCAGGATCATCCACTCGGGACGGTTGCCCGACTCGAGGAACGATTCCACGATCTTCAACCGCTTGATGATCTTCTTCGGCTTCAGTTCACCCGTGGCTTCCTTCAGCTCTTCGCGCAACTGTTCGGCCGTCGAATCGAGGTCGATATTCGACAGCATCTCACGGATCGCCTCGGCGCCGATATTGGCGGTGAAGGCGTCGGCGCCGTAGTTGTCCTGCGCGTCAAGGAATTCCTCTTCCGTCATCAGCTGGCCATAGGTCAGGTCAGTCAGACCCGGCTCGATGACGACGTAGTTTTCAAAATAGAGGATGCGTTCCAGATCGCGCAGCGTCATGTCGAGCATGAGGCCGATCCGGCTCGGCAGCGACTTCAGGAACCAGATGTGGGCGACGGGGGCGGCCAGTTCGATATGGCCCATCCGCTCGCGCCGCACCTTCTGGAGCGTCACTTCCACGCCGCATTTCTCACAGACGACGCCGCGATATTTCATGCGCTTGTATTTGCCGCAAAGGCATTCGTAATCCTTGATCGGGCCAAAGATCCGCGCGCAGAACAGGCCGTCACGTTCGGGCTTGAACGTGCGGTAGTTGATGGTTTCCGGCTTCTTGATCTCGCCATAGGACCACGACAGGATCCGCTCGGGCGAAGCCAGCGAGATCTTGATCTCGTCAAAGGTCTTGACGGGGGCAACCGGGTTGAACGGGTTGTTGGTCAGTTCCTGGTTCATCTTGCGTCCTTAAAAAGAGGGATGGGTGAGGAGGGCGCGACCGCCCTCACTCCTCCTCCGCATCCAGGAGTTCCATATTCAGGCCGAGGCCGCGGACTTCCTTGACGAGCACGTTGAAGCTCTCGGGAACGCCCGCCTCGAAATTGTCCTCGCCCTTCACGATCGACTCGTAGACCTTGGTCCGGCCGGCCACGTCGTCCGACTTCACCGTCAGCATCTCTTGCAGGGTGTAGGCGGCGCCATAGGCTTCCAGCGCCCAGACCTCCATTTCCCCCAGACGCTGACCACCGAACTGCGCCTTGCCGCCCAGCGGTTGCTGGGTGACGAGCGAGTACGGTCCGGTCGAACGTGCGTGCAGCTTGTCGTCGACAAGGTGGTGCAGCTTGAGCATGTATTTCACGCCCACGGTGACACGGCGGGCGAATTTCTCGCCCGTGCGGCCATCGAACACCTCCGACTGACCCGACTGGTCGAAACCGGCCCGGCGCAGCGCGTCGTTGACATCCGCCTCTTTCGCACCGTCGAAGACCGGCGTGGCAATCGGCACGCCGCGCGTGACGTTCCCGGCCAGTTCAAGGAATTCGTCCTCGTCGCGGTCCGAGAAGGCGGCGTCATAGGTCTCGTCGCCGTAGGCCAGACGCATCGCCTCACGCACCGGAGTCATATCGCCGGAGCGGCGATAGTCCTTCAGCGCCTCGTCGATCTTCAGGCCCAGACCGCGCGCCGCCCAGCCCATGTGCGTTTCAAGGATCTGACCGACGTTCATCCGCGACGGCACGCCGAGCGGGTTCAGCACCAGATCGACCGGGGTGCCATCCGCGAGGAACGGCATGTCCTCCATCGGCACCACTTTCGAGATAACGCCCTTGTTGCCGTGACGACCGGCCATCTTGTCGCCCGGTTGCAGCTTGCGCTTCACCGCGACGAACACCTTGACCATCTTCATCACGCCCGGAGGCAGATCGTCGCCGCGACGGACCTTCTCGACCTTGTCCTCGAAACGCAGGTCCAGCGCGCGGCGCTGAGCCTCGAACTGGTCGTGCAGGGCCTCGACTTCCTTGGCCAGATCTTCCTCGCCGACAGCAAGCTGCCACCACTGGCCACGCGACAGCGAACCCAGCAGTTCGTCATCAATGGTCGAACCGGCCTTGATGCCTTTCGGACCCTTGACGGCGACCTTGCCCATGATCAGCGACTTCAGACGCGCATAGATGTTGCGCTCCAGAATGGTCAGCTCGTCGTCGCGGTCGCGCGACAGGCGTTCCACTTCTTCACGCTCGATCTGAAGCGCACGCTCGTCCTTGTCCACGCCATGACGGTTGAACACACGGACTTCCACGATGGTGCCATAGGCGCCCGGCGGCAGACGCAGCGAAGTATCGCGCACATCGCTGGCCTTTTCCCCGAAGATGGCGCGCAGGAGTTTCTCTTCCGGCGTCATCGGGCTTTCGCCCTTCGGGGTGATCTTGCCGACCAGAATATCACCCGGCTGCACCTCTGCGCCGATGTAAACGATGCCAGCCTCGTCGAGGTTGCGCAGCGCCTCTTCACCGACGTTCGGGATGTCGCGGGTGATTTCTTCCGGCCCGAGCTTGGTATCGCGGGCGGCGACTTCGTATTCCTCGATATGGATCGAGGTGAACACGTCGTCGCGCAGGATGCGCTCCGAGATCAGGATCGAGTCTTCATAGTTGTAGCCATTCCACGGCATGAAGGCCACGATCACGTTCCGGCCAAGCGCCAGTTCGCCCATGTCGGTGCAGGGGCCATCGGCCACCACTTCGCCACGCGCGACCTTGTCGCCCACCTTCACCAGCGGGCGCTGGTTGATGCAGGACGACTGGTTCGACCGCTTGAACTTGCGCAGACGATAGATGTCCACGCCCGGCTCGCCGGGCTCCAGGAACTCGGTCGCACGCACAACGATACGGGTCGCGTCGACCTGGTCGATCACGCCACCGCGCCGCGCCATGATGGCCGCGCCCGAGTCGCGGGCCACGACGGCCTCGATCCCGGTGCCGACGAAGGGGGCATCCGATTGCAGCAACGGCACGGCCTGCCGCTGCATGTTCGAACCCATCAGCGCACGGTTGGCGTCGTCATTTTCCAGGAAGGGAATGAGCGAAGCCGCGACCGACACGAGCTGTTTCGGCGACACGTCGATCAGGTCGATGGCATCCGGCGGATTGAGCATGAATTCGCCCGCTTTCCGCGACGAAATCAGATCGTCCTGGAAGCGGCCCTGCTCATCCTGCGCGGCGTTGGCCTGCGCGACGGTATGGCGCATCTCTTCGGTCGCCGACATGTAGACCACATCGTCGGTCACCTTGCCGTCCACCACCTTGCGGTAGGGGGTTTCGATGAAGCCATACTTGTTCACGCGGGCAAACGTGGCCAGCGAGTTGATCAGACCGATGTTCTGGCCTTCCGGCGTCTCGATGGGGCACATCCGGCCATAGTGGGTCGGGTGAACGTCGCGCACCTCGAAGCCCGCGCGTTCGCGGGTCAGACCGCCCGGCCCGAGCGCCGACAGACGGCGCTTGTGCGTCACTTCCGACAGCGGGTTGGTCTGGTCCATGAACTGCGACAGCTGCGACGAGCCAAAGAACTCGCGCACCGCGGCAGCAGCCGGTTTGGCGTTGATCAGGTCTTGCGGCATGATCGTGTCGATTTCCACCGACGACATCCGCTCTTTGATCGCACGGTCCATGCGCAGCAGGCCGACGCGATACTGATTTTCCATCAGCTCGCCCACCGAACGCACACGGCGGTTGCCGAGGTGGTCGATGTCGTCGATCTCGCCCTTGCCATCCCGCAGTTCGACCAGCGCCTTGATGCACTGGACGATATCGTCGCGGTCCAGCGTGCGCTGGGTATCCGGCTTCGCCAGATCCAGACGCATGTTCATCTTGACGCGGCCCACGGCCGACAGGTCATAGCGCTCGCTGTCGAAGAACAGTGTGTCGAACAGGGTCGAGGCGGCTTCCACGGTCGGCGGCTCGCCCGGACGCATCACGCGATAGATGTCCATCAGCGCGGTGTCGCGGTTCCAGTTCTTGTCCGCGGCCATGGTGTTGCGGATGTAGGGACCGACGTTAATATTGTCGATGTCCAGCACCGGGATCTCGGTGATGCCCTGATCCAGCAGCACCTTCAGCGTGCCACCCTTCACCTCGCCGTCGCGGTCGTAGTCCATGGTGAGTTCATCACCGGCCTCGACCCAGATTTCGCCGGTGTCTTCGTTGATGATGTCACGCGCGACATAGCGGCCGATGATATGGTCGAACGGGATCAGCAGTTCGGTGATCTGCGCCTCGTCGATCCATTTCTTGACCATACGCGGCGTGGCTTTCTCGCCCGCCTTCAGGATCACCTCGCCGGTGGCCGCATCCACGAGATCATAGCTCGGCCGGGTGCCGCGCACGCGCTCCGGGAAGAACCGGGTCACCCAGCCCTTGTTCTTCTGATACTTAAAGGTGACCGTATCGTAATACGCCTTCATGATGCTTTCCTGATCCATGCCCAGGGCATAGAGCAGCGTCGTCACCGGCAGTTTCCGGCGACGGTCAATGCGTGCGAACACGATGTCCTTGGCGTCGAACTCGAAGTCCAGCCACGAGCCGCGATACGGGATGATGCGGCAGGCGAACAGCAGTTTGCCCGAGGAATGGGTCTTGCCCTTGTCGTGGTCGAAGAACACGCCGGGCGAACGGTGCATCTGGCTGACGATCACGCGCTCGGTGCCGTTCACGATGAACGTACCGTTCGCCGTCATCAGGGGCATGTCGCCCATGTAGACGTCCTGTTCCTTGATATCCTTCACCGACCGGGCGCCGGTGTTTTCATCGACATCGAACACGATCAGACGCAGCGTCACCTTCAGCGGCGCGGCATAGGTCATGTCGCGCTGCTGGCACTCGTCGACGTCATATTTCGGCTTTTCCAGCTCGTATTTCACGAATTCCAGAACGGCGGTCTCGTTGAAGTCCTTGATCGGGAAAACCGACTGGAAGACGCCCTGAATGCCCTCGCCATCCTGCGCCTTCGGGCCGTCGCCCGATTTCAGGAACAGGTCATACGAGGATTTCTGAACCTCGATGAGGTTCGGCATTTCAAGGACTTCACGGATTTTGCCAAAGTAGCGGCGGATCCGCTTCTGGCCAACGTAGCTCTGAGCCATGCTCATCGTCACCTTTCTGTTTCGCCGACGCGCGGCCTGTCGGGGCTCAGGCGCGTGCCGATTGCGATCAGGGGGGAGGTTCCATTCATGCGGCCCTTCCCGACGGGCCGCTCCCGAACCTCGAACCACGCCTGGGAAGAAGCTGCGCACAGCACCTTCCGAGCCGGGGTCCCTTGAGACGGCTCAAGCTGGGCCTGACGCATGGTCAGACCCAGCCCGATCCGTAGACCTTTCAGTGCCAGGGCACCGGAAGGATTACTTCAGCTCGACCTTGGCGCCAGCCTCTTCGAGCTTCTTCTTCATCGCTTCGGCATCAGCCTTGGCAACACCTTCTTTCACTTTGCCGCCGGCTTCCACCAGGTCCTTGGCTTCTTTCAGGCCAAGACCGGTGATCGCGCGCACTTCCTTGATCACGTTGATCTTGTTGGCGCCGGCGTCGGTCAGAACGACGTCGAACTCGGTCTTTTCTTCTTCAGCCGGAGCAGCCGCACCAGCAGCCGGGCCAGCAACCATCACCGCGCCGCCAGCAGCCGGCTCGATGCCATACTCATCCTTCAGGATGTTCTTCAGTTCCTGGGCTTGCAGGAGGGTCAGACCGACGATTTGTTCGGCGAGAGCTTTAAGATCAGCCATTTTTCAGTTCCGTTCAGTTAAGATGGGGGTTCCAACGGGATTGGGCAACCCACGCGAATATCCCAAGGTCAGGCCGCAGCCTTGTCCTCGATGGTCGAAAGGATGCCAGCGATGTTCGAAGCAGGCGCGCCAATGGCCCCGGCGATGCTGGACGCGGGCGCACCGATCATCGACACGATCTGAGCAATGAGCTCTTCGCGCGACGGCAGGGCGGCCACGGCTTTCACACCGGCCTGGTCCAGAACCGTGTCACCCATGGCACCGCCCAGAATCACGAACTTGTCGTTCTTCTTGGCGTAAGCCTCGCAGACCTTCGCCGCAGCGACGGGGTCTTCCGAGAAGGACATCACGGTCATGCCCGTGAGCAGGTCACCCATCTTCGCAGCGGGTTTCCCTTCAAGGGCGATCTTGGCGAGCTTGTTCTTGGCAACGCGAACGGAACCGCCGACGGCGCGCATTTGCGCCCGCAGGTCCTGCATCTCTGCAACCGTGATACCCGCGTAGTGTGCAACCACAACCACGCCAGAGCTTTCGAAGATCTGGCCGAGTTCCTCGACCACTTTCTCTTTCTGGGCTCTATCCACAGTTTCACTCCAAGTTTGGGGGTTTCCCCCCGGCTCGTATTTGCCCCTGTCACCAGGGGCGTTCGGGTCCGCTTGGGGCTCCCGAAACCAAGACCGCCGAGGCGCTCTTCAATCCCGATCCCCATCTCAGGCAGGACATTAAGGCGTTTGCGCGCCACCCGCCGTCTCGGACAGGACGGGGCGTTACCGCCCCGCCATCCCCTTGTCACCAAGGGGAATTTCGTATGGCCTCAGTTACCCGAAGCCGAAGCGAGGTCGATCGACACGCCCGGACCCATGGTCGAGGACAGCGAAACCTTCTTCACATAGGTGCCTTTGGCCCCTGCCGGTTTGGCGCGGGTCACGGCGTCAACGAAAGCGCGGACGTTTTCGGACAGCTTGCCGTCCTCGAACGAGACCTTGCCGATACCAGCATGGATCACACCGGCCTTTTCGACCTTGAACTGGACTTCGCCGCCCTTCGCCGCTTCGACAGCCGTTTTCACGTCCATCGTCACGGTGCCGACTTTCGGGTTCGGCATCAGGTTGCGCGGGCCAAGGATCTTACCCAGACGGCCGACCAGCGGCATCATGTCCGGAGTGGCGATGCAGCGATCAAATTCGATCTTGCCCGACTGGATGGTTTCCATCAGGTCTTCGGCGCCCACGATGTCGGCACCGGCGGCCTTGGCTTCATCAGCCTTGGCGCCACGGGCGAACACCGCCACGCGCACGGTCTTGCCGGTCCCGTTCGGGAGCTGGACAACACCACGAACCATCTGGTCAGCGTGACGCGGGTCAACACCGAGGTTCATCGCGATTTCAAGGGTTTCGTCGAATTTCGCCGTGGCAGCCGACTTGATCAGCTTCACCGCATCCTCAACCGAGACCAGTTCCTTGCCAACGAAAGCTTCGCGGGCGGCTTTGGTACGTTTACCGAGTTTCGCCATGATCTCAGCCCTTCACTTCGATGCCGCAGGACTTGGCCGAGCCGAGGATGATCTGCATCGCGGCCTCGACGGAGTTCGCGTTCAGGTCTTTCATCTTGGTTTCGGCGATCTGGCGGATCTGCGCCGCGGTCACCTTGCCAGCCACTTCACGGCCCGGCTTCGACGAACCCTTCGGACGGTTCCGCTTGCCGACGGCCGGCAGACCAGCAGCGACCTTCAGCAGGTAGGAAGCCGGCGGGGTTTTCAGGTCGAGCGAGAACGACTTGTCCTGATAGTAGGTGATGACCGTCGGGATCGGGGTGCCCGGCGCGAAATCAGCGGACTTCGCGTTGAATTCCTTCACGAAGGCCATGATGTTCAGACCGCGCTGACCCAGCGCCGGACCGACCGGCGGGGAGGGGTTGGCCTGCTGGGCCTTCACTTGCAGCTTGAGGCTGCCGATAATCTTCTTGGCCATCTGGCCGTCTCCTTTGTCACCGCACCCCTGGGGGCGCATGGTTTAGTGGTCCGGTCCGGGGCGCACCCCTCGCCTCCCACACACAGCACTCAGATCTGCTTGGAGACCTGAGTGAATTCCAGTTCGACCGGGGTCGCACGGCCGAAGATCGACACCGTGACCTTCAGGCGCTGATGATCGTCGTCCACACCCTCGACCATACCGTCGAAACCCTCGAACGGGCCGTCGGTCACCTTGACCTTTTCGCCCACATCGAAACGGATCAGGGTGCGCGGCGCCTCCTGCCCCTCCTCGACGCGGTTCAGGATGGTGTTCACCTCAGCATCACGCATCGGCATCGGCTTGCCCTGCGGGCCAAGGAACCCCGTGACCCGATTGATCGACGAGATCAGATGGTAGCCGCGATTCGACATCTCCATGCGCACGAGCACATAGCCCGGCATGAAGCGACGCTCGGAGGTCACCTTCTTGCCGCGGCGCACCTCGATCACCTCTTCGGTCGGAACGAGAACTTCCTCGATCTCGTCCTCAAGGCCGTTTTCCGCCACGGCTTGCTTGATCTGCTCGGCGACCTTCTTCTCGAAATTCGAGAGGACGGAAACCGAATACCACCGCTTCGCCATGCTGCCTTCACCACCTTCGTCGCACGGGTAAGGCCGCAGCCCGGCCCGTGATATTCCTACCAAATCAGGGCGATAGCTCACCCCGGACGGAACAAAAAACAGCGCGCAACTCGAATCGCTGCGCGCCGGTTTCCCATTCGTTGCGGCGGACATAACGGTCCGCGCCCCGGAATACAAGGAAAAACGGCGTTATCGCTCAGCCGCCGAAGCCGCCGACGACAGCGGAAAGACCGCTGCGGATCGCCAGATCGACCAGGCTGAAGAAGGTTGCCGACAGGGCGGCCATGATGAACACCATGATCGTCGTCAGCACAACTTCGCGACGCGACGGCCAGACAACCTTGCCCACCTCGGTGCGCACCTGCTGGATGAACTGGAGAGGGTTGACCTTTGCCATGCGTGAAGTCCTGCCAATGCGCGTGCGCCGTTTCAGGGGGCGGAGATACGCGCTTGCGCCCCGGATTTCAAGCGCAAGCCGTGCCGCAGCCTAAACCGCACCCGTGTATTCGCCCCGCGCCGGGTAGTCAGCCTTGATGGCGAAGTCCAGCGCCCCCACCAGTTCCGAGAAATGCGGGCGCACGAAGGGCATGGTCTGCACCGATCCGTAGTAAAGTGTTTGCTGCGCCGTCACCAGAAACAGGCCCGGTTCGGAGAATACCGCAGGCTCCTCCAGCCCGATGGAGGTCTTGCCCCGCGATGTGGACAGGTAAAGCCCCCAGTCCCGCGCAACCGACAGCGGCAGATCATATCCGATGCGCAAGGTATCGGCTCCGATTTTAGCGGCCATACCCCGCGCGCGCTCCGCCGTGTCAGAGCTGACCGCAACGATGCCAACACCGCGCGCCACAAAATCGGCAACGCGTTTCTGCAACTCGGTCAGATAGGTCGCGCAGATCGGGCAGTGCAGGCCGCGATAGAAACAGACCAGCGTACCACGCTCATTCCGCTCCGCCGCCAGATCGAAGGCCCCATGGTCCAGCGTCGGAACAGCAAGATCCGGGGTTTTCTGGCGCGGCATCAGCATCGGGTATCCTTTCTTGGCTTTGATACCGGGTGGGTATATCAAGTGTTTTCATCCTGAAAATCCGAAGAACATGACAGAAACCCCCGAAACCCGCCCCGACCGCCTGTCCAGCCTGATGGCGCGCTTCACATTGTCCGTCAGCCCCGCACCTGTGGGCACGGGAAACCTGATCGTGCTGGCAACACAGGACGGCACGGCAGATCACGCACTGCTGTGCCTGCGCGGCAAGGCGCTGCACAGCGGCGAGCGGGCGCCGCTGCTCTCGGCCCGCGTCGATTGGGGCGGGGTGGCCAACCCGCTGGCCAGCGCTCTGCCAGATCCGGTACGCGTCGATCTGCGGCAGGATGCTGAAGGCGCCACGCTGATCCGCCTGCTTCAGGCCGAGATCACCGGCCCGCGCTGTGGCAGTGCATCCGTCATCGCGCGGCTGACCGAAGTTCTGATCGTGCGGATGCTGCGGGACTGCATCGCCTCGGGCTCTGCCACACCCGGCCTTCTGGCAGGCCTGGCAGACCCCCGGCTCAGCCGCGCCATCGTCGCCATTCACGACCAGCCCGAAAAGACCTGGCTGAATGACGATCTCGCCGCCATCGCGGGCCTCTCGCTCAGCCGGTTCGCAGACCTGTTCACTGTAACCATGGGCGAAACACCTGGGGCCTATGCCCGCCGGTGGCGGCTGTTGCTGGCACGGCAGGATCTGACGCGCGGCCAGCGGGTTGAGCGTGTGGCACATCGTTACGGTTATGGCTCGGCCGAAGGCTTCAGCCGCGCCTACCGGCAGCATTTCGGGACAGCGCCCATAGCAGAGCGCAAGCGCCACAGCGCCTGAACACTTCACACATCATATCTGGAAGGGCCTGGCAGGGGCAGCAGGACTTGAACCCGCGACCCTCGGTTTTGGAGACCGATGCTCTACCAACTGAGCTATACCCCTAGGCCTGCGGCGGGAATTACGGCACCCATGGGGGGAAATCAAGGGGCAACCTGAGGCTGCCCCGAATTTTCAGCACCGCTCCAGTGCGTCGATGTCATCGGTCATCAGAGCGGGCAAAGCCGCCTCGATCCGATGGGCGGACCAGTCCCACCACGCCAGCGCCAGCAGACGTTCGACCACATCGGGGGCAAAGCGATAACGGATCACCCCCGCCGGGTTGCCCGCGACAATCGCATAAGGCGGCACCTCACCGCCCACCACCGCCCCGGCACCAACGATCACCCCGGCACCCAGACGCGCGCCAGGCAGGATCAGCGCGCCGTGGCCGATCCAGACATCCGGACCGATCACTGTATCTGGCAGACCCTTCACCTGCCCCAGCATCAGGGGCAGCGTCGCCGGATCGAAAACCGCAAAAGGATAGGTACTGAACCCGCCCATCAGGTGATTGGCCGAGGCGGTGATGAAACGCACACCATGCGCGATCTGACAGAAGGCCCCGATCAGAAGCCGTTCCGGCGCACCGGGATAAAGATAGGGCGCCAGCCGCGCCGCCCAGTCCTCCGGTGGATCGAAGTCATTGGCATAGGCGTGGCGACCGACGGTAATGTTCGGATGGTCGATGACAGCGGCCAGATGCACCATCGACAGGTTTTCAGACCCGTCGGCAAAACGCATCGGATGCCGCAAGGCGGGATTAGGGAAGGGCATGGCAAGACCTTTGGCTGATGTTTATGGAAACAGGCTCAGGCGGTCTTGTTCATCTTTCCCTCCATCGGTGTGGTTCTATCCTGCCACAGGTTGCACCGCACCACCAGCCATCGGATGCCCCGCGCCCCAGATGCGCGCCGCATCCCGCGCAACCAGCCGCGCTTCGGCGATCGCCAGACGGTCCAGCGCCGCTGCCTCGCTGCCGGTTTCGGCCAGCGTGCGCCGCCACAGCCGCAAGGCGCTGGCGGCGCTCCACGGCAGAAGCGCCCCGGCCAGCCAACGCCGCAGCGGGGGCGGCAGGCGGTCATAGGTTGCCATCGGGGCACCCTTCTGCGGACGCCGCCGCAGCCGTGTTGCCAGATTGCGCCTCATGCCGCCCCTGCGCCCCAGCGCGGGAACGGATCGGCCATGCCGGCCCAATCTTCCGGCCGGAATACCTGCGCAGGCACCAGCGCCGCATCCAGCGCCGCCGTCAGCGCGGCCCGGTCCAGCCCCATACCGATGAACACGATCTCCTGCCGCCGGTCGCCCCATGGCTCGCCCCATTGCGCAGCAATCTCGGCCCGCGCCTCGGGATGGCTCGGCAAGCGTTCCGTCGGAACCGAGGCCCACCACCGCCCCAAGGGCCGCACCGATGATATCGCCCCCGCAAGCGAGAACTCCACCGCCCAGTCCGGTCGCGTTGACAGCCAGAAATGCCCTTTCGCGCGGATGACACCCGGCAGATCACCATTCAGCACCCGATACACACGGCTCGGATCAAAAGGCGCCCGCGCCCGGTAAACGAAAGACGAAATGCCGTATTCCTCGGTCTCCGGCACATGATCGGCAAAACCGTAAAGCTCCTGCGCCCAAAGCGGGTGCTGATGGGCGCGGTCAAAATCGAAAAGCCCGGTATCCAGCACCTGCCCCGCATCAACCCGCGAGAAGTCGGTCTCGATGATCCGCGCATCGGCATTCAGCGACCGCACGATGGCGCGTGCCTCCGCCAGGGCGAGGGGCGCGGCATCGGAGACCTTGTTCAGCACAATCACATCGGCAAATTCAATCTGCTCGGTCAGCAGTTGCACGATGCTGCGATCATCCTGCGGCCCCAGCACCTCACCCCGGTCGCCCAGCAGATCATGCGAGGCGAAATCGCGCGGCAGGTTCACCGCATCGACCACGGTCACCATGCAGTCCAGCCGGGCGACATCGGACAGGCTTTCCCCCTCCGCATCACGGAAGTCGAAGGTAGCGGCCACAGGCAGCGGCTCAGCAATGCCGGTTGATTCGATCAGCAGATAGTCGAAACGGCCCTCCTCCGACAGGCGACGCACCTCGGTCAGCAGGTCTTCGCGCAGGGTGCAGCAGATGCAGCCGTTCGTCATCTCGACCAGTTTTTCCTCCGCCCGGCTCAGGTCGCTGCCAGCACGCACCAGATCCGCGTCGATATTCACCTCGGACATGTCATTGACGATGACTGCAACACGGCGGCCTTCGCGGTTGTTCAGGATAGCATTCAAAAGGGTTGTTTTGCCCGCCCCCAGAAAACCGGACAGAACGGTGACGGGCAGGCGGGAATCGCGGGTCTGGCTCACAGGCATCTCCATTACGTTATATCATAACATAAATGGATCATACTGCCCCCGCAATGACAAAGGCCGCCCCAAGGGCGGCCTTCCGGCGATCAGAGGTAACGCCCGCCGCGTTGCAAGACCTCGATCTTATAGCCATCGGGGTCCGTGACGAAGAAGAACCGCGCGATCACGCTGCCGCCCGGCGCGAAATCCACCAGCTTGCCGGGGTTCAGCCCGGCCGTCGTGAACCGCGCATGTTCGGCGGCAATATCCTCAACCGAAAAGGCGATATGACCGTAGCCGTCACCCAGATCATATGGCTCTGTCCGGCCCCGGTTCACCGTCAGCTCCAGTTCCACCTCGGATTCGGCATTAGACAGGTAGATCAGCGAGAAATCGGGAAAATCCAGCCGCTCGGCCACGCGCAGCCCGAAGGCCATGTCATAGAAGGCCAGCGCGCGCGCCTCGTCCAGCACGCGGATCATGGAATGGATGTAACGGGGCATCGGAAACTCCGGGTCAGGAAAAGGCGGGTCGAAGGGCGGCGGCGATGGCGGCCATCTCCTCGGCGGGCAATTGCGGCGGCGCGCTGAACACACCCGGCCCATCGGCCAGATAGGCGGCCGAGGTCACGTCATGCTGATCCTGCATGGGCACCACATGGGCGTGGGCATGCGGCACATGAATGCCGGTGTAGAACATCGCCACGCGCGGCACGCCGTAAAGCGCCTTCATCCGGCGTGCAAGCTGTTGCGCACAGGTGGTCACGCGGGTCGCAAGGTCGGGCGGCAGATCCTCGAACCAGACGTGATGCGCCTTCGGGATCACCAGCGCATGACCGGGCCGGATCGGATGCAGATCGAGAAAGGCGAGGATGTGATCATCCTCATAAAGCTTGTGCGCAGGCAGCGCACCGGCGGCGATCCGGCAGAACAGGCAATCGGTCATGTCGTGGTCCTCAGGTCGGTTGGCAGCCACCCTAGCCATGCTGTGCCTGCCGTCCAGCCCATGCAAAAAGGCCGCCCCGAGGGGCGGCCTTTCGATCAGAGGATCTGCGAGATCACCTGATGATCTTCGACCCGCCTTTGAGGGCGTGCCTTTGGACCCTCATTCGATGATCTTCGACACCACGCCGGCGCCGACGGTACGGCCGCCTTCGCGGATGGCGAAGCGCAGCTTCTCTTCCATCGCGATCGGCGCGATCAGCGACACGTTGAACTTCAGGTTGTCGCCCGGCATCACCATCTCGGTGCCTTCCGGCAGTTCCACTGTCCCGGTCACGTCCGTCGTGCGGAAGTAGAACTGCGGACGGTAGTTCGCGAAGAACGGCGTGTGACGGCCACCTTCCTCTTTGGTGAGGATGTAGGCTTCGGCTTCGAACTTGGTGTGCGGCTTCACCGAACCCGGCTTGCACAGCACCTGACCACGCTCGATCCCGTCGCGGTCCACGCCACGCAGCAGCAGGCCGACGTTGTCGCCCGCTTCGCCCTGGTCCAGCAGCTTGCGGAACATCTCGACGCCGGTGCAGACGGTCTTCTTGGAAGCGCGGATCCCCACGATTTCAAGCTCTTCGCCAACCTTCACAACGCCACGCTCGATCCGGCCGGTGGCCACCGTGCCACGACCCGAGATCGAGAACACGTCTTCGACCGGCATCAGGAACGGCTGGTCCACAGCGCGCGCCGGGGTCGGGATGTATTCGTCCACCGCCGCGATCAGCGCGCGGATCGCGTCTTCGCCGATTTCCTTGTCGGTGCCGTTCATCGCCGCCAGAGCCGAGCCCTTGATGATCGGAATGTCATCGCCGGGGTAGTCATACGACGACAGCAGTTCGCGGATTTCCATTTCCACGAGTTCCAGCAGCTCCGGGTCATCGACCTGGTCCACCTTGTTCATGAACACGACCATGTAGGGAATGCCCACCTGACGGCCGAGCAGAATGTGCTCGCGCGTCTGCGGCATCGGGCCGTCAGCCGACGAAACCACCAGGATCGCGCCGTCCATCTGCGCCGCGCCCGTGATCATGTTCTTCACATAGTCCGCGTGGCCAGGGCAATCGACGTGCGCATAGTGACGCGCATCCGATTCGTACTCAACGTGCGCCGTCGAGATCGTGATCCCGCGAGCACGCTCTTCCGGCGCACCGTCAATCTGGTCATAGGCGCGGAATTCACCAAAATACTTGGTGATCGCAGCGGTCAGCGTCGTCTTCCCGTGGTCAACGTGGCCAATCGTGCCAATGTTGACGTGCGGTTTGTTCCGTTCAAACTTTGCCTTTGCCATGGGGGCCCTCGCGGTCTGTGGGGCCCTGAGGACAAGGCCCGTAATCTACACCGGGCGCGACTTAGCCATGAAAGCCGGGAAAATCAAGTATCACTTGCCTTCGGCGCCTGTATCTTCGGCGGCTGCGGCATCCCCGGTCTTCGGCTTTTTGCCCTTTGCAGGCAGGTCAAACCATTCAGGGTTGTCGAGGAACCACTTCTCCACCGCCCTGGCCGCGTTGAAGGACAGCGCCGCCATCTGCTGCTCACGCGTCTTGGTCAGCCCGGAACCCACGACGCTGTCGCCATCGAGGTTCTCGAAAATGGTCATTTTCTTGCCCTCGGCATTCAGCTTCTTCTGTTTCGCGTCATCCCAGACATTCGCCGTGATCGCCAGCACCGACTTGGGCGACAGCACCACCGGAACCCCGGGAGGAGCAAGGGCATAGGCATCGACCGAGATGCCGATATTGTAGATCCGCTTGCCCTCGTAGCGCCCGAAACGATCATCCACCGCCTTCTTCATGGCGGCTTCCCATTCCTCCACCGTCGCCTCGCGGGAAATCGGCACCTTCTGCATCTTGTCGGCCACGACAATGTTGTGCCCCAGCACGAAATCCCCCAGGTCCGCAGGCGGATCGGACAGGTCGTTCTTCGCACAGGCCGCCGTCAGCAGCAGGATCAGAAGCAAGGCAAGGCGGCGGGCAGGTCGCGACATCGGCATTCTCCGGTCTGGCTGCCCTCCGATTACCCGCTTGCCACCAACCATGCAACGACGCGGAATTGCCTCGGGCAATCCCGTGCCTATATCCTGGGAACAGGAGGTCCAGATGGATTCAACCACCGCCCTGCCCGTCCGCGTGCCGCTCGCGACCAGGCCTCTGGGCATTCTCGGCTCGCTGCGCGCCGGGCGCCGCAACGTGCTGGAACTGATCCCCGAAATCGCCACCCATGCCCCGATCCTGTCGGGCCGCACCGGCAAGCGCTGGCATATGGTGATGGACCCCGGCGCGCTGCGGCAGATCCTGCGCGACCGGGTGCAGGATTACCCGAAATCCGTGGTCACCAAACTGCTGCTGGAACCCGCCATCGGCGACAGCCTCTTCGTGGCCGAAGGGCAAAGCTGGCTCTGGCAACGCCGCACCGCCGCGCCGGTCTTCTCGCATCGCAACGTCGCAGCTCTCGCCCCGGTGATGACCGTCGCCGCCGAAGCGGCAAGCGCCCGCATCGCCGCCGCCGGGCCGCGCGCGGTCGATCTGTTCGACGAAATGGTGCGCACCACCTTCGACGTCATCTCCGATGTGACCTTCGCCGGCGGCGACGGGCTGAACCCCGCCGCCGTCCATCTCGCCATCGAGGATTATATCGCGGGCACCGCCAGGGTCTCGCTGCTCGACATCCTCGGCCTGCCCGGCTGGGTGCCTCGTCCCTCGCGCCTGCAAGCCCGCAACCGCATGGGGGCCATGAAACAGATGGCCGATTCCACCATAGCGAACCGCCGGACCCGCGGCCCCTCCATCCCGCCCGACCTGCTGGACCTGCTGCTCGCCGGGCAAGACCCGGAAACCGGCCGCCGGATGACCACGGCAGAGTTGCGCGACAACCTGCTGACCTTCATCGTCGCAGGCCATGAAACCACCGCCCTCACCTTGTCCTGGGCGCTCTACCTCGCTGCTTTCGACCCCGCCCGGCAGGCGCGTGCGCGGGAAGAAGCGCAGGCCCGCCTCGGCACCCGCGCCGCGACGGCGGACGATCTGCCCCATCTGCCCTTCATCCGCGCCATGGTCGAGGAAACCCTGCGTCTCTACCCGCCCGCCGCTTTCCTCTCACGCACCGCACAAGAAATGGACCGGCTCTGCGGGCGCGAGATCCGGCCCGGCGATACGGTGATCCTGCCGATCTACGCGCTGCATCGCCATCACAGGCTCTGGCATGACCCCGACAGCTTCCACCCCGAACGCTTCCTCGACAGCCGCCCCGAACGCTTCGCCTTCCTGCCGTTCGGCGACGGTCCCCGCATCTGCATCGGCGCCAGCTTCGCCATGCAGGAGGCCGTGATCATCCTTGCCACCCTGCTTGCACGCTTCGCCTTCGCTCCGGTGCCTGGCAAGCGCCCAAATCCCGTGATGATCCTTACCCTGCGTCCCGAAGGCGGCGTATGGCTCTCCGCCACCCCGGTCTGATATTTGCTTCCTGCAAAAATACTCCCGCCGGAGGCACAGCCGAGGCGATCCGCCAAAGGCGGACGACGAGATAAAAGACGCGCGGGCCCACAAGGGCCCGTTCCGCCTGAAAAGCGCGGGCTACTCGAAAACCCCCGCCACCCGGCCGAACAGCATGAAGGCGCGCGCGGTGCGGGTATCCGCCAGATCAACCAGTTCGGCATCAGTGGCGTTCTTCTCGAATTCAGTAAAAGTCCGGTCGAACGTCCGCAGGAAGTGATGCGCCGCATCGCGGAAGATCGGGTCTTCCCGCATCCGCCCTGCCGTCAGCGCCAGCGACGAACGGTCGCGAATCCCGCCCAGCCCTGAAATTGCCCGCCCGCGTTCGCCTTGGGCGAAACTGCGCCACAGTTCGGGCCGCGCCCGATCCGGCTTCAGGTCATCCATATAGATGCCTTCCTGCGCCAGCAGCGTCAGCACATCCTGCGCGGCGCGGATCAGCTTGGCGACCGTGCGATCCTCCAGTGCCAGACGAAGCGCCCGAAACCCGTCACGGTCATCGGGGTTCTCGGGGAATTGCAGCGCGCGGATGAATTCAGCCACCGACAGCGGCGCACGAAGATCCTCCGCCGGAGTTCCCAGCGCCAGCGCCGGCTGATCCTCGGCCGCAGCGCTCCTTGACGGGGCGACCAGCGCCGCCTTGCGGTCCGCCGAGGCCTGTACAAGCGAGGCATCGCGGCGCGAGGTGAAGGTGGCCAGCACCGTCTCGGCCGTTTTGGCCGCACGCTCGATCTCCTGCAACTTCTGCTCGACGGAAGGCTGCACCTGACTCTGCACCCAGGTTGCCCGCATGGTTTCAACCGAAGCCTGCAACCGCGCGGCTTCGGCCCGCAGATCCTGCACCGACCGGAGCGTCGTAACCCCGATCCAGATCAGCGCGATGGGCAGGAACACCATGACCAGCGTCATCACCAGATCAAGCGTCCCGCCTTCCCCCGGCGCGGCCAGAAGATAGGCGGCGACAGCTACCACCCAGATCACGCTCAGCGCAGCGGCCACGGCCTCCACACGCGAAAACCGGGCGCCGGTCTCTGCCGCGCCACCCATCGGGCTGTCATGCGGTTCGGGCATGGTGCCTCCCTCGCCTCAGATATAACGGACGCTCAGCACTTCGTAACTGCGGTCGCCGCCCGGCGTCTTGACCTCGACACTGTCGCCTTCGTCCTTGCCGATCAGTGCCCGCGCCAGCGGCGAGCGGATATTCAGCAGCCCGCGCTCCAGATCCGCCTCGACTTCACCGACGATCTGATAGGTCTTTTCCTGATCCGTGTCCTCGTCCACCAGCGTTACCGTGGCGCCAAACTTGATCGGCCCCGACAGTTTCGCGGTGTCGATCACCTCGGCCAGCGACAGCGTGCCCTCAAGCTCCTTGATGCGGCCTTCGATGAAGCTCTGCTTTTCGCGGGCGGAATGGTATTCGGCGTTTTCCGACAGGTCACCCAGCTCGCGCGCCTCGGCAATGGCCTGGATGATGGCGGGACGCTCCACCGATTTCAGGTGCTTCAGTTCGCCATCCAGCGTGTCGAACCCTGCGCGGGTCATCGGAATCTTTTCCATCGGTCTCTCACCAAAAAACAAAGCCACGGCCCGGCCAGGCCATGACTCTCCGTCGTCTTGGCCTCACCAGACCGCACCGGCGCCGCAAATGCAAGGGGCCGCGGCAGGGAAACGACAGATCGGCGGATGGTTGCGTCACAGGCACCGCAAGAATATTTCTCCTATGCCGCAATGCAGCGCTTTGATGTTGCGTCACGATTGACGGGCGCTTTCCCTTGGGGCAGACAAAACCCCGGACAAATCCAGCAAGCGGCGCGTGGCGCCCGTAGCCACAGGGGAGACGCGGATGGCAGAGATCGAACGCGAGAGCATGGAATACGATGTCGTGATCGTAGGGGGCGGACCTGCGGGTCTGTCAGCGGCGATCCGGCTGAAACAGCTCGACCCCGATCTGAATGTCGTGCTGTTGGAGAAAGGGTCCGAGGTCGGCGCGCATATCCTGTCGGGTGCCGTGCTGGATACCTGCGGGCTGGATGCCCTGCTGCCCGACTGGCAGTCGATGGACGCCCCGATCAAGACCGAGGTGAAAGAAGACAATTTCTACATCCTCGGCCCGGCCGGGCAGGCGCGCATCCCGAACTGGCCGATGCCGCCGTTCATGAACAACCACGGCAAGTACATCGTCTCGATGGCAAATGTCTGCCGCTGGATGGCGGGCGTGGCCGAGGGGCTGGGGGTCGAGATTTTCCCCGGCATGTCCTGCTCGCAACTGGTTTACGAAGGTGACCGGGTGGTCGGCGTCGTCGCCGGCGAGTTCGGCCTGGGCGAGGATGGCCAGCCCGGCCCGAACTACGAGCCGGGAATGGAGCTGCGTGGCAAATACGTCTTCCTCGCGGAGGGCGTGCGCGGTTCGCTGTCGAAGGAGGTCATCGCGAAATATGACCTGTCGAAGGGCCATTGCCCGCAGAAATTCGGCATCGGCATGAAAGAGATCTGGGAGATCGACCCCGCCAAGCACCGCGAGGGCACGGTCACTCATACGATGGGCTGGCCGCTCGGGTCGAATGCCGGGGGTGGTTCGTTCATCTACCACCTTGAAAACAATCAGGTCTATGTCGGCTTTGTGGTTCACCTGAACTACGCCAACCCGCATCTCTATCCCTATATGGAATTCCAGCGCTTCAAGCATCACCCGATGGTGGCTGATCTGCTGGCAGGCGGGAAACGCGTGGCCTATGGCGCTCGGGCGATCAGCGAGGGCGGTTGGCAGTCCATGCCCAAGATGGTGGCGCCGGGCGTGGCGCTGCTGGGCTGTTCGGTCGGCATGGTGAACGTGCCCCGCATCAAGGGCAACCATAACGCCATGCTGTCGGGCAAAGCCGCCGCCGAAGCCGCCTTTGACGCGATCAAGGCAGGTCGCGAGGGCGACGAACTTGCGGCCTATGAAACCGAAGTCCGCACCGGCCCGATCGGCAAGGATCTGAAGAAGGTCCGCAACGTCAAGCCGCTGTGGTCGAAATTCGGCCTCGTCGCCTCGCTGATGGGCGGCGGCGCCGATATGTGGCTCAACACCATCGGCCTGACGCTGTTCGGCACGCTGAAACACGGCAAGACCGATGCGGCAGCCACCGGCAAGGCGAAGGATTTCAAGAAGATCGACTATCCGAAGCCCGACGGCAAACTGTCCTTCGACCGGCTGACCAACGTGGCCTTCAGCTTCACCAACCACGATGAAAGCCAGCCCGCGCATCTGAAGCTGAAAGACCCGTCGCTGCCGATCCGCGTTAACCTGCCCGAATATGACGAACCGGCGCAACGCTACTGCCCCGCTGGCGTCTACGAGGTGATCGGCGAAGGCGCCGAGGCGCGGTTCCAGATCAACTTCCAGAACTGCGTCCACTGCAAGACCTGCGATATCAAGGACCCGTCGCAGAACATCAACTGGACCACGCCACAGGGCGGTGACGGCCCGAACTACCCGAACATGTAAGGCAATAGCGGCAGGGGAAACCCTGCCGCTTTTCATTGCAGGACATGCCCCCGCAGCGCTCACCGCAATCCGGCTGTCACCTCAGCATTCTGATATGCAGCTTGCCTTCAACCACCGCAAACAGATGGTCGCGATCATCCTCAGCCGAATACCACTTCCCAAGAAAACCTGTCTTGTCGAGCGCCTCGGCACGTCGCCACATGCAAGCGTTCATCTCCTCGACAATGACGACATGCCTGTTCCGGTCTTCTTCTGTATTGATGCCATTTCGGAACGATCTGATCACCAGGTCATAGGCCGCGCGACAGGCCGCCGCCTCGCTGTCGATCTGCGCCATAAAATCCCGGCCGGTTTGTTGGCCTACGGTCGCCCCTTATGGCACCGGCCTAAAACGATTCTCCGGCGGATAGTCCTCGACCTCGCGGAAAGAACCTGTCTGACGTTTCATGCGCGTCTTTTGGCCGTCCTCCTCAAAGGACCAGAACGTAACCCAGCAGTCGCTGCGTTTGATAAGCGCGTGGCGCTTTGCGACACGAGAGCTCCCGCCGGTCAGCGAACTGATGCGTTCCCCCGAAACCTGGCTGACAATCTCTTGGTGCCGACGGCCATTATAGACGCGCGTTCCCTGCGGCGTGGGTGAACCACACTCGATGCGGGGTTGCCAGTCCTCTTCCGCCATCGCGCGCCCGGCAGGCACAAGCAACAGCATCCCCGTGATGAGCCTGAAGATTACCGCAAATCCCGACATCCGGCCCGCCCCTGAGAAGTTTCGGCCCAAGCTGCCCGGCAGGCAGCCCAGACGTCAACCAGAGATTGCAGACATGGCGGCTTGCGTTGCGGAAACAGGCCAGAGAGCGCCACGCGTATCAAGCGCCCTTTATGGAGGCCAGCATACCCCCGATACGGTCAGGGGCATGGGCCCTAAATACGCTATGCCTCAGCTATCCATCTTGAGCGCATTGATGAAGGCGCTTTGCGGGATTTCCACTTTCCCGAACTGGCGCATCTTCTTCTTGCCCTCTTTCTGCTTCTCCAAGAGCTTCTTCTTCCGGGTCGCGTCGCCGCCATAGCATTTCGCGGTCACGTCCTTGCGCATGGCGCTGATCGTTTCGCGCGCGATGACACGGCCGCCAATCGCCGCCTGAATCGGAATCTTGAACATGTGACGGGGGATCAGCTCTTTCAGCTTCTCCACCATCACGCGCCCCCGCGCCTCGGCCCGGTCGCGGTGAACCATGATCGCCAGCGCATCCACCGGCTCGTCGTTCACCAGAATGGACATCTTCACCAGATTGTCCTCGCGGTATTCCGACAATTGATAGTCGAACGAGGCATAGCCCTTGGTCACCGACTTCAGCCGGTCGTAGAAATCGAACACCACCTCGGCCAGCGGCAGGTCATATTCCACCATGGCGCGGCTGCCCGCATAGGTCAGGTTCAGCTGAATACCCCGGCGATCCTGGCAGAGCTTCAGGATGTCGCCCAGATATTCGTCCGGCACCATGATCGTGGCCTTGATGCGCGGCTCTTCGATATGGTCGATATAGGTCAGGTCGGGCATGTCGGCGGGGTTGTGCAACTCGCGCACCTCGCCATCCTTCATGTGCAGCTTGAAGACCACAGAAGGCGCGGTGGTGATCAGGTCGAGGTCATATTCCCGCTCCAGCCGGTCGCGCACGACCTCCAGATGCAGAAGCCCGAGGAAGCCCATGCGGAACCCAAAGCCAAGCGCGGCCGAGGTTTCCATTTCATAACTGAAGCTCGCGTCGTTCAGCGCCAGCTTTTCGATGGCGTCACGCAACGCCTCGAAGTCATTGGCATCGACCGGGAAAAGACCGCAGAACACCACCGGCTGCGCGGGTTTGAACCCCGGCAGCGGCGCGTCGCAGGGCTTGCGCTCATGCGTGATCGTATCGCCCACGCGGGTGTCGCGCACCTGCTTGATCGAAGCGGTCAGCACGCCGATCTCGCCCGGCCCCAGTTCGGGAATATCCACCATCTGCGGTTTCAGCACCGCCAGCTTGTCGATGCCGTAAACCGCGCCGGTCTGCATCATCTTGACCCGGTCGCCCTTCTTGATCACGCCGTCGATGACGCGGATCATGACGACGACACCCAGATAGGCGTCATACCAGCTGTCGACCAGCATAGCCTTCAGCGGCGCATCGCGGTCGCCCTTGGGTGCGGGCAGGCGCTTCACGATAGCCTCCAGCACATCCGGAATGCCGAGGCCGGTCTTGGCCGAAATCGGGATGGCGTCGCTGGCGTCGATGCCGATCACATCCTCGATGTTTTCCTTGACCCGCTCGGGGTCGGCGGCAGGCAGGTCGACCTTGTTCAGCACCGGCACGATATCATGACCTGCGTCAATCGCCTGATAGACATTGGCCAGCGTCTGCGCCTCGACCCCTTGCGACGCATCCACCACCAGAAGCGAGCCTTCGACCGCGCGCATCGACCGGCTGACCTCATAGGCAAAGTCAACGTGTCCGGGCGTGTCGATCAGGTTCAGGATGTAGGTATTGCCATCCTTCGCCGGATATTCGATCCGCACGGTGTTGGCCTTGATGGTGATGCCGCGCTCGCGCTCGATATCCATGCTGTCCAGCATCTGCGCCTTCATGTCGCGCGCAGCCACCGTGCCCGTCATCTGGATCAGACGGTCGGCGAGGGTGGATTTGCCGTGGTCGATATGGGCCACGATCGAGAAATTGCGGATACGGTCAAGCTGGGTCATGGGCGCGCGTATATCCTGTCATGCAAGGGCCGGGAAGGGGGATTTGCGTGCCGGGGATCAGCGGGGGATCGGGCAGGATCGGCTCCCGTCAGGGGGGAATTTTTGGCCCCTCACAGCATGCTCGACCCGTTTCCATTCCGGAAACAGCCAGATCTTGCCATGATATCCTGCAATTGCATGAATTTCTTAAAGTAAACACGCCTTCGCCACGAATTTTGCACGATTTGACATTCGCCGCGGCCCTTCCCATCCCCTGTAGCTGCGGGCCGCTGCCATGCTCCGCCGCCCGGCAAGGGCGTTACCAGTTCGGGGGAATTTGCGATGCCGACCAGTACGGTCAATTGGCTATGGATCGGGAACCTGCCCGCCATCGACAGCACAGCTTCCAGCAATGTCACTCAAAGCCAGCTCAATGCCGCAGGGATGAACGACTATTCCGTCACCGGACCGGGGCATATCGCGCCGGTGGCGGTTACGGGCACCACCACCAGCAGCGGCGGGGCGCAGGTTTTCACCGCACCGTTCAACCAGACCAACAATTTCCTCAGCCAGTTCAGCTTCGACAGCCCGACAACGCCGGGCACGATCAGCGGTCAGACGATCCAGACCACCTTCCGGGGCGACATTACCATCACTCTGCCCGACGGCAGCACCTCCGGCCAGGTGGCTACCATCGTGCAGATGACAAACGGCGACCTGTTTCTGCGGCCCAACGCCAATTACCTGCCCGACTGGGATGGCATCAACGCGCTGCGGTCCATCACCATCAATCAGGCGACACCGTTCCCGAACAACACGGTTCTGAACGCGGTTATCTCGTTCGATCCTGATATTTTCGATATCGAAATCCCCTGTTTCACGGCAGGCACGCTGATCCGCACCCGCGATGGCCTGCGCGCCATCGAAAGTCTTGCCGTCGGTGATCTGGTGGAAACCGCCGATCACGGGGCACAGGCGCTGCGCTGGATCGGCACGCGAAGCCTGTCTTCCGCCGAACTGGCCGCGTCGGCACATTTGCGGCCGGTGCGCATCGCCGCCGGGGCGCTCGGCCCCGGTCAGCCGGAGCGCGAGATGCATGTGTCACCACAGCACCGGATGCTGGTCCGCTCGCGGATCGCGCAGCGGATGTTCGAGACCGAAGAGGTATTGGTTGCCGCCTGCCATCTGATCGGTCTGCCGGGCATTACGCGCGATGACAGCCTGCGACCCATCACCTATGTGCATCTGATGTTCGACCGGCATGAAATCCTCTTTGCCGACGGCGCCCCCAGCGAAAGCCTGTATCCGGGCCCGATGGCGATGCGCGCTCTGGGCAATGAGGCAGCGCAGGAGATCCTTGCGCTGTTCCCGGAACTGGCGATTCTCGACAGCGGCTGGCTGCGCCCGGCGCGGGTGCTGGTGCCCGGTCGGCGGGGGCGTCAGATGGCCGAAAGGCACCTGCGCAATCACACGGCCCTGCTGGCTGCCTGAGCTTCAGGCCACATCATCTTGCGGCGGGGTGCCCTGCGCCCCGCATCATCCGGCGCTGCCCCCGCCGTTTCGGCCAATTTTCGCCGGTTTGCGCCAGATCATTGATAAATTTGCCCCGAATCGCCATAATTGTTGCCAGAAAATGACCGGGGCGGACCCTCGTCCCGGCGGCATGAGGCAGAGACATGAAGAAACTGGTTCTGGCAGGCGCCTTTGGCGCATTGGTGCTTCCCGTCATGGCGACTTCCGTATTTGCAGGCTCGATCGAACGGGCTTGCCTGCGCTCTGATCGCGGCTCGGCCAACCCGGCCATCTGCGGCTGCATCCAGCAGGTCGCCGACATGACGCTGACGGGCCGCGACCAACGGAAGGCCGCCAAGATGATGGCAGACCCGGATCTGGCACATGAGGTCTGGATTTCGAAACGCGAAGCCGATGACGCGTTCTGGGAGCGTTACAAATCTTTCGGCCAGACCGCCGAGGCCTATTGCGCCGGCTGACCCTCCGTGGCTGACCGTCTGCCTGCGGCCTTTGCCGAGCAGGCCGCGAGTTGCGCCGCGCTTGGCTCACCCTTCATGGAGCGGCTTATGCGCCATCTGGCGGCGCATTGGCCTGATGACACCGATCTGGCGCGTCGTTTCGTGGACTGGCCGGGGGAGATCGGGCCGCGCGGTGCCTCCTTGCCCCTTCGGCTGGCCAGCGGCCTGCATGCGCTTGTGCTGACCGGGCAGGATGACGCGCTGGCGGCGGCTTATCCCGGCGGCGCTGGCGGCGATCTTGGGCTGGCACTGGATGCTGCCCTCCACCGGCATGATGCCTTCCTGAGCCAGTGGTGCAACCGCGCGCCGCAGACCAATGAAATCCGCCGCTCTGCCGTGCTGATCGCCGTGGCGCACTGGCTGACCGCGCGGTTCGGCCTGCCCATCGTATTGTCGGAACTGGGCGCGAGCGCCGGGCTGAACCTGATGTTCGACCGCTACGCCCTGGATATTGCCGGGCGGCGCTTCGGCCCGGCGGATGCCATTTTGCGATTGAAACCCGACTGGCACGGGCCACTGCCCCCTGCCACACCACCCGTCATCGCCCGGCGGCGCGGCGTCGATCTGGCCCCGCTGCGTGCTGACCGGCCGGAGGATGAACTGCGCCTGCTGTCCTGCCTTTGGCCCGATCAGGCCGACCGGCTGTCGCGCACGCGCGCTGCCTTGCAGGGGCAGCACGCGACCGTCGATCAGGCGGATGCGGTGGAATGGCTGGAACAGCGGCTGACATCAACCAGCCCCGGCCATCTGCATCTGGTCTGTCATACGGTTGCCTGGCAATATTTTCCGCCCGAGGCGCAACGGCGTGGCACAAGGCTACTTGAAGCCGCAGGCGCGCGTGCGACGCCCGACACCCCTTTGGCCTGGTTCGGGATGGAAGCGGATGCGGGGGCAGAGGGCGCCGGACTGCGCCTGCGTCTCTGGCCCGGCGATCTGGACCTTGCGATGGGCCGGGCGGGTTTTCATGGACAGTGGGTCAACTGGTCCGGCTGACCGCGACACCATCAGCAGCCCCGCAGGAGCACACCGCAATGGAAACCATCGTCATCCTGACCGGCGCCGGGATCAGCGCGGAAAGCGGGTTGGGCACCTTCCGCGACAAGAATGGCCTCTGGACCCGCTATGACCTGAACGAGGTTGCCACGCCCGAAGGCTTCGCCCGGAATCCCGCGCTGGTGCACGATTTCTATAATGCCCGCCGGGCCAATGCGCGTGCAGCGCATCCGAATGCCGCGCATGAGGCGCTGGCGCGTCTGCAACGCCACTGGCCCGGCAAGGTGCGGACCGTGACGCAGAATGTGGATGACCTGCATGAACGCGCTGGGTCGTCCGATGTCCTTCACATGCATGGCGCACTGGAGGGCGCGCTCTGCGCCGCTTGTGACCATCGCTGGCCAGCCCCCGCCGCGATGCATCCCGCAACGCCCTGCCCCGCCTGCCACGCGCGACATGCCCGCCCCGACATCGTCTGGTTCGGCGAATATCCGCATCACATGGAAACAGTGTGGGACTTGCTGCGCCGCGCTGATCTGTTCGTCGCGATCGGCAGTTCAGGCACGGTCTACCCCGCAGCGGCCTTCGCACAGGATGCAGCCCGCGCGGGCGCGCATTGTCTTGAACTGAATACCGAGGCGAGCGCCGTCGCCCCGGATTTTCACGAGATCAGGCTTGGCCCCGCCACGCAGCTTGTCCCCCTCTGGGTGGACGAGGTGCTGGACCGGCGGGGCTGCTGAAGGCTCAGTTCGAGGCGCCCGTCTGACCGTGGTTCATCTTGCTGTGGTCGTGGCCCATGCCGCCGCCCATCTGCATGCCATCCTGACGCTCAAGATCCACCGGAATTTCGACGGTCATTTCACCTGCCTTCTCGAAAGTCAGGGTCACGCTGACCATATCGCCCTGCTTCAGTTCGCGCGTCAGGCCCAGCAGCATAACGTGATCGCCACCACGCGCCAAGGCATGTTCGCTGTGGGCGGGAACGGCAAAGCCTTCCTCCACTTTCATCATCTTCATAACGCCATCGCCCATGTCCTTGTGGGTATGGAGTTCAACCTTCTGCGCCACATCCGACGCGGCCGAGACCAGACGGTCATCCGCATCGCCATGGTTCTCGATCACCATGAAAGCCGCACCGGACTTGGACATCATGGACGAGGTGCGCGCATAGGCATCCTTCACCTCGATATCCCCGGCAAAAGCCGGAAGGGCAACGCAGAGGGCGGCAACGCTCAGAAGCGATTTGAAAAGGGTCATTTGTTCTGTCCTTTGATTGAGGTCTGTATCGGAAAGAGATCACGACAGGACAGGTGGACCCCGCGCCGAAGGCCGGGGCCGGGCTTGCGCCATTTCCGCATGCGGAGCCGGCCATTCCGCCCGGGTGATCCGGCCTGCGGGCCGCTCCGGGGGCGGCAGTGACCCCGGCGGGGCGGCAGAGGCGCCGATGACGCAATCGGGGCAAAGATGCACCGGCCCGACAGGCCGGCCGGCGGCGTCCACACTCAGCAGCCGGGTCTGGCCCTCAGAGCAGATTTCCATTTCGGACACAGCCACCGGCAGCGCCCGCGCCACGCCAAGCCCGAGCGCACCGGCCACAAAGGCCAGCAGCACGAGCATTCCGGTCAGATGTCGGATAAAACGGCGCATGACCTTGCCTAGCGCAGCGCCCCGGATTTGACCAGCGCGGCAATGCCCCTGCGGCATCCTGCCCGCACCAAAAGCAAAACCCCGCCAAAGGCGGGGCTTCAACATCCGACCGAAGTCAGGATCAGGCGGCAGCCTGAGCCTTCTCGATCTCTTTCTTGATCTTCAGCGCCTTGGCCGAAAGCTCGTCATCCTTGGCTTTCGCGAGGAAAGCATCCAGGCCGCCACGGTGATCGACGGTCCGCAGCGCGGCCGAGGACACGCGCAGCTTGAACGACTGGCCCAGAACGTCCGAGATCAGGGTGACGTCATTCAGGTTCGGCAGGAAGCGCCGTTTGGTCTTGTTGTTGGCGTGGCTGATGTTGTTACCAACCATCGGGCCTTTACCGCTCAGTTCGCAGACGCGCGACATCGTCTTGTTCCTTGTCTTTCGGACCTGTGCCCCGTTGAGCGGCGGCCCGGAGTAACACCCAAAGCGCCCGCAAAGCTGCGGGTACCGAATTCCATCGCAGCCCTTTAGGCGGAAATCCGGTCAGCGTCAAGCGATTCACCGCCCGGAGCCTGCGCGCTTTCCAGCCCGAGCAGGTACTGTTTGCGCCACAACCCACCGCCATAGCCGGTCAGGCTGCCGTCCGAGCCCAGGATTCGGTGGCAGGGGATGAGAATCGCCACCGGATTGGCCCCGTTGGCCGCAGCAGCAGCCCGAACGGCGTCGGGCCTGCCGATCCGGGCCGCAAGATCGGCATATCGGATCGTGACGCCGGGCGGAATACGGCGCAACTCGTGCCAGACCCTGATCTGAAAGGGCGTGCCGAGCGGAGCCAGCGGCAAGTCAGCCGCACCGAAATCTCCGGCGAAATAACGCTGCAAACCATGCGCCAGCCTCTCGGTCATCGTGGATTGCCCCGGAGCGATTCGTCCCTTTGCCGCGCGGGCAAGCGCCCTGATCTCCCGGGCCAGCACCGGGCGCGAGGTGAATTCCAGCAGGCGGGCGGCCTGCGCGTCGCAGATCGCCAGCATTTCGCCCAGAGGTGTCGGCAACAAAGCGGCATGCAGCACGACAGGCCCGTCGTCACCGCCGCCAAGCCGCACCAGCGCCCCGGCCAGCCCCGCGTCAAACCCGTTGGCCCGCTGATCCAGCGGGTCGCAATCCGGGCAGGGCCGCAATCCGGCCGCAAGGCAGGTAGCGGGGTTGTCACAGACCTCTGCCCCCTGACGCGGGGCCAGACGACAGCCGGTCCGGCAGAAAACCCCGGCAGCGCCTGCTGCCAACCACCCCGTCGATTCGCCTTTCATGCCACCGCCCCCAGCAGGCCCGTCAAAGCGGCATCCAGACGACCGCGCGGCAGAATCGCCAGCATCCCCGGCCCATCCAGCCGCAATTGCACCGGCCCTTCGGCCACTTCGTTGGAGGTGCCGATCATCCCGTCCGGCGCAAAGGCAATTCCGTCGATAGGCCAGCGCAACCCCGTGCTGCATCCGGAAACGGGCATCATCGGAAACAGCGACAGCCTGTCCCCCGCCCGCAGATTCAGACGAATTTGTGGCGGAACCGCAAAGATTACATCCTCGGGCGTCAGAAGCAGACAAGGCATTGGGTTGGAGCGGGCAGCATGAGCCACCAGAACCGACAGCACCGCAAGCTCATGGTCCATCCGCCCCCCCGTCGCGCCCAGGGCCAGCACGAACGGCGCGCGAATGGATCGCAGCGCCTTGTCGAAATCGGTGGTCATCTGCTCGGTGATCGGGTGCAAGACATCCACCAGCGACTCGCGCGCGCGCGCGGAAACGGAATCGAGGTCACCGATCACGGCCTGCGGCACCACTCCCAGACCCAGCGCCCGGTCAGCCCCACCATCGGCAGCCACAATCACAGGCGCCCGCCGCAGCGCCATCCGCAACTCGGCCAGCCGTACCGGACCGCCCGCGACAAGCGTGACCGGATCGGAGGATTCGACAATGACCGCATTCATGGGGATACTGTTCCGAAATAAGGCAGGCACCGGCGCCACGGGCCATAATCAATCCTTCAAATTACCCCGGTCTGTCCACGGAATTGAGCGGCCGGAAGGTAAATTGGGGTCATAGGTTAGTAGAAGGCGAGCATCCGATGGTCGGAGCAAGTAAAATTCTTACGGTGTCCTATGGCACGTTTTCCTGCACGCTGGAGGGATTCGACGACCCCTTCAACACGATGAAGGCGATTGCCGAGTATTTCCGTGATCTCGCCGCCGAAGACCGCTATTTCGGCGCCGAACCGCCAACCCCCGATGCGGCGATGCTGCACCGGATTGCCGAACGCGAGATCCAGCGCCGGGTCGAGGCAAAGATCCAGGAAAACGGCGTGATCCTGCGGGCAGGCGATTCCGATATCCCGGCCAAGACCGCGATCAGCGCACCCGTTGCCTCCGCACCTGCCGCGCCGGCGCCTCAGGTTGCCGCCGAGGAGACGCCTCCTGCCCCGAGAGCGGCAGAACCTGAGCCCGCGCCGCAATCGGAAAGCGTTGCCGCCAAGCTTTCGCGCATCCGCCGCGCCGTGGCCGAAGCCAAGGTGCCTGCCGCTGCCGTGGTGACGGCCGCGCCCGCTGCTGCCGAATATTTCGAGAATGAGGCCGCAGAGGATGTGCCGGCGACTCCGGTTGCGGAATTGCCTGTCGACGACGTTGTGGAAGAAGATGCTCTGGCCCTGTCTGACCCCGACATGGCCGATCTCGCCCTGCCCGAGCCCGCCGAAATCGAAGATGTGGCCGAATCGGTGGCTGAGCCGGTCGTCGATGACAGCGAAGATTTCACCTCGCCCGAACCCGAAGCCGATTTCGGCGCCGAAGATGCACTGCTGGCCAATCTGGCGGGTCTCGATACGCATGTCGACGAAGACGCCGCTGCTGCGCAAGACTCCGAAGTTTCTGACGAGCAACCCGAAGACATCCTCGCCGCCCTGCAAGTCGAGGCAGAAGCCGAGATCCTGGCAGAGCCCGAGATGGCCCGTGACAGCGATGACGAAGCGGATGACGGCGATGATCTTGATGATCTGCTGGCAAAGCTGAACGCACCTGCCACCGCCCCGGCAGCGAATCTGGCTGACAGCCTGGATGACGATGATTTCCTGTCGGAGGACGAGGAGGAGATCACGCCGGACGCCGCGCCGGAGCCGGAAGCCCAGGCAGAACCTGCCGAGGCTGCGACCGCCCCTGAAGCGGCCGAACTGCAAGAAGATGAAACCGGCGGCACCGCTTCGGAACGTATCCAGCGCGCTCGTGCCCGTGTCATCCGCATCCGCCGCACGACGCCGCAACCCGCCGACGATGCCGAAGAGGTGATGGAAGCCACCACCCGGCCCGCCGAGGAGGACGCCCCGCTGTCGCCCGAGGCCGAAGCCGATCTGCTGCGCGAACTTGGCGAAGTCGAAGCGGAGCTCGGCGCAGAAACGCCCGATCTGCCGCCGCCGAGCGCCCCCGTGCCGCATGAACCTACCACCATTCGCCCGGTCCGGCCGGTACGTCCGGCGATTGCCCCACGCCGCAACGCGCTGGCAGACGGCGAACCCGAAGGCGAGGCTGCTATGTCACGGCTGATTGCCGAGACGAACAACCAGATGCAGGGGGCGGAGAATCGCCGTCGCCTGTCGGCCATCGCCCATCTCAAGGCCGCCGTGGCCGCCACCGTGGCCGAGCGCCGCGCCGGGGCTGCCAAGCCGGTGAACGATACCGAACGGCAAGATCCATATCGCGAGGATCTGTCCCGCATCGTACGTCCGTCCGCCCCGAACGCGACCCGGCCCAGCCCGCTGGTTCTGGTTTCGGAACAGCGCATCGACCGCGCGCCGGTGGCCGAACCTGCGCCGCGCCCGGCCGAGGTTGGCCCGATCCGTCCGCGCCGCATCGCGGGTTCCGCCGCCCTGGCCGAAGAAGAAGATGACGAGCTGGAGAACGAGGACAACCTCTTCGCCGACACCCGTGGCTTCGCGGAATTTGCAGAACGCCTTGGTGCGCAGGATCTGGGGGCGCTTCTGGAGGCCGCCGCCGCCTATGCCGCCTGTGTCGAGGGCCGCCCGCAATTCACCCGGCCACAGATCATGCGGCAGGTCGCCAGCCTCTCGGCCTCCGAATCGAGCCTGCGCGAGGACAGCCTGCGCAGCTTCGGGACGCTGCTGCGCACCGGCCGTATCGTGAAGGTCCGCAGGGGCCAGTATGCATTGGCAGAAGATTCGCACTATCTGGCCGAGGCCCGCAAACTGGTGGGTTGAGCCAAAGGCTCACCCCCTTTTCCGGGTCCGACGGGCTGCCACCCTCCCCGGACAGGCGAAAGGCGGAAGGTTTCCCTTCCGCCTTTCCCTTTTCAGTCGTCCTGTGCCGGGGGCGCATCCGGGTCAGCCTGGCCGATCCCCCTGAAGATGAACCTGAATGGCAGCATCCACAGGAAGCCGAGCCCGACATAGACCAGGAACTCGACCCAGATCGGCGGCCGGTCCAGCGCCCCCATGATCCCCCAGACCGCGCCAATATAAAACGGCAGACCAACCAGAAGGATCACCAGCGCAAGGCGCTTGCGGACGCGATAGCCCATTGCCACGGGATCAATCCTCGAAAGGATCGGTGACGAGGATGGTGTCGTCCCGTTCCGGGCTGGTCGACAGCATCGCCACCGGGCAACCGATCAGCTCTTCGACACGGCGAACGTATTTGATCGCGGCGCCCGGCAGATCGGCCCAGCTGCGCGCGCCTTCGGTCGATTCGCTCCAGCCCTCGATTTCCTCATAAACCGGGGTGCAGCGCGCCTGCTGATCGGCGGCGGTCGGCAGATAATCCAACGCCTGCCCGTCCAGCATGTAGCCGGTGCAGATCTTGATCGTCTCGAACCCGTCCAGCACGTCCAGCTTGGTCAGCGCGATGCCGTTGATGCCGGAAATCGCGCAGGTCTGCCGCACCAGCGCCGCATCGAACCAGCCACAGCGGCGCTTGCGCCCGGTCACCGTACCGAACTCATGGCCCCGCGTCCCCAGACGTTCGCCATCGGCATCATGCAGCTCGGTCGGGAACGGGCCTTCGCCGACGCGGGTCGTATAGGCCTTCACGATCCCCAGAACGAAGTCGATGGCATTCGGCCCAAGGCCGACCCCCGTCGCCGCCTGCCCCGCGATCACGTTCGACGAGGTGACATAGGGATAGGTGCCAAAGTCGATGTCCAGCAACGAACCCTGCGCGCCTTCGAACAGGATGCGTTTGCCCGCGCGGCGCAGCTCGTTCATCACTTTCCAGACCGGCGCGGCATATTGCAGGATCTCGCCCGCGATGGCGTTCAGCGCGGCGATCAGCGCATCACGGTCCACCGGCTCCAGCCCCAGACCGGCGCGCAGCGCATTGTGATGCACCAGCGCCCGGTCGACGCGCAGTTCCAGCGTCGCCTGATCGGCCAGATCGGCGACACGGATCACCCGCCGCCCCACCTTGTCCTCATAACACGGTCCGATCCCACGCCCGGTGGTGCCGATTTTGCCGACTGCGACCTGCGCCTCTCGCGCGCGGTCCAGTTCGCCATGATAGGGCATGATGAGCGGGGTGTTTTCCGCGATCATCAGCGTCTCGGGGGTGATGGTCACGCCCTGCTCGCGGATCTTGGCGATCTCTGACACCAGATGCCAGGGGTCCAGCACCACGCCATTGCCAATGACCGACAGCTTGCCGCCGCGCACCACACCCGAGGGCAGCGCATTCAGCTTGTAGACCTTGCCGTCGATGACGAGCGTATGGCCCGCGTTGTGGCCGCCCTGAAACCGCGCGATCACATCGGCGCGCTCGCTCAGCCAGTCAACGATCTTGCCTTTTCCCTCGTCGCCCCATTGGGCACCGACGACGACGACATTGGCCATGTCCAGACTCCTTCGGAGGTGTGAAACCGGCGCCGGTATATAGAGGGCGCGCGCGCGATGACAGCAGAAAATGCCCGCTGCACCTCAGGTCAGACCAGCCGCCGCCAGACCGCGCCGCACTGCCGCCGCCAGCGTTTCGGGCTCGTGGCCGGAAAAGCCAATGACCAGCCCCTTGCGACCGCCGAGCTGTATCGACATCGCAGAAAGCGACCGCGCGCCAAGCCCTGCGGCCCGGGCCAGGCCCGCCAGTCGCAGATCGTCGGTGGTATCGGACAGCGCCACGACCAGATGCAGGCCCTGCTCGGGGATGCGGACACGATGCCCTGCCGCCGCGAGTTCGGATACCAGCGCATCCCGCGCCGCCCGCACCCGTCGCCGCGCGCGTTTCAGATGCTGCGCGAAATGGCCCGCAGCCAGAAACTCGGCCATTGCCGCCTGCGTCAGTGCCGAAGGCGCCCGGTCGGCCCGCCCGCGCAGTGCGATCACCGGCGCCAGCAGTGGCTCGGGCAAAACCATATAGCCCAGCCGCAGCCCCGGCATCAGCGCTTTCGAAAAGGTGCCGACATAGATCACCCGGCCCCGCCCATCCATGCCGTGCATCGCGGCCAGGGGCGGCCCGGCAAAGCGGAACTCGCTGTCATAATCATCCTCGACGACCCAGGCACCGGCCTCTGCCGCCCAGTCCAGAAGCGCCAGACGCCGCCGCATGGTCAAAACCACCCCCAGCGGAAACTGGTGCGAGGGCGTGACATAGGCCGCCCGCGCCCCGGCACAAAGTACCCGCCCCGCCGCGACATCCAGCCCCTCGTCATCCACCGGCACCGGCACCAGCCGTTGCGCCGCGAACGCCGCCTTGGCCGAAGGATAACCCGGATCTTCCATCCAGACCGGATCACCGGGCGCCAGCACCGCCCGCGCCACCAGATCCAGCGCCCCTTGTGCCCCGGTGGTGATCACCACTTGCGCCGGGTCCAGCCGCAACCCCCGCGCCGCACGCAGATAGGCGGCGACCTCGGCCCGCAATGTCGCATCGCCCTGCGGATCGCCATAATGGAACAGCGCTGCCGGTGGCCGCGCCAGAACCCGCGCAAGGATGGCCCGCAGGCGGTCAAGACTTTGCGGATCGGGAAATCCCAGACCCAGATCGCCCGGCAGGTCGCGCGCTACAAAGACCGGAGGCACCGGCGCCGGACCCGCCGGCACCAGGCACGGCACCGCCTCGGCCACGAAGGTGCCAGATCCGACCTTTGCCTCGGTGAAGCCCTCGGCCGCCAGCATCTCGAACGCCGCCACCACCGCCCCGCGCGCCACCCCCAGCCGCGCCGCCAGATCGCGCGTGGGCGGCAGTTTGGTGCCCGACGGCAGGGCACCCTCCTCGATCCGCTGCCGAAGAGCCGCATATATCGCCCGTGCCCTCGGTCCCTGCTCTGGCAGAATGGGCATCAGCGCCGACCAGTCCGGCCTATTGGTCTGCATAATTTTCCTCTGATTGGATCTCTGCCAAACCAATTCTGCCCCTTACATCTGCTGCAAACAACCGGCTTCGACAGGTAGACCATGACCGCCCCCTACACCCCCGGCCCGCGCAGCCGCATCAAACGCAACCCCAAACGCGGCAGCTATGACCGGGCCACCGTCCACGCGATCCTCGACAGCGCTATGCTGGCTCATGTCGCTTATACGATCGACGGCCTGCCCTATTGCACGCCCACGATCCACTGGCGCGATGGGGAAACGCTTTACTGGCATGGCTCCTCCGCCAGCCGCATGCTGCGCGCCCAGGGCCCCGGACTGCCGGTCTGCGTTACCGTCACCCATCTGGACGGGCTGGTGCTGGCCCGTTCGGCCTTCAACCATTCTGCCAGCTTCCGTTGCGCCATGGTCTTTGGCAAAGCTCACCTTGTCGACGACGCGGCGGAAAAGGAACGCGCCCTCTACGCTGTGACAGACCGCCTGTTCCCCGGCCGCAATGCCGAATTGCGCCCGATGACCACACAGGAAATCAAGGCCACCTCCGTCGTCCGCATGGAGATAGAGGAAGCCAGCGCCAAAGTGCGCGGTGTCAATGTCGGCGATGACGAGGAGGATGGCATCTGGCCGGTCTGGGCCGGGGTGATCCCGGTGACGACGGTGATCGGCCAACCCGAACCCTCGCCCGTCCTTCCCGACACCATACCCCTGCCCGCACATCTGAGCGCCTTCGCAGCGGGACGCGCCCTTGATACCGCCCTGCAAGACAGCTTCACCCGCTGGCAGGAAGAAAGCTGAGCGCCGTTCGCCGTCCTGCCCGACCTCTGCCGCCTGCTTCTTGTCCAAATACTCAATCAACACCGCCATCCCGAACGCCTTCGGGGTGGCGAACCCGGCACAATCACACCTGACCGGCACAACACTGCCCCCTGCGGCGCACCTGTGCCCTTGCGCCCTTGGCCCCTTCCGCCTAGATAGGCGCGTCAGCACCGAAAACGGCGGGACCATGCAAAACGTCATCCTCACCATCCATCTGATCCTCGCGCTCCTGCTCATCGGCGTCGTGCTGCTGCAGCGGTCGGAGGGTGGCGGCCTTGGCATGGGTGGCGGCGGCGGTGGGGTCGTTTCGGCCCGCGGCGCAGCCAACGCCCTGACGAAGCTGACCTGGATCTTTGCGACGGCTTTTATCGTGACCTCGCTCACGCTGACGATCATGGCAGCGCGTCAGGCCGACGGTGGCTCGGTTATCGATCAGATCGGCGGCTCTGCCCCGGCAAAAGCCCCGGCTGAGCAACAGCCTGCCTCGCCCCTTGGCACCGATCTGCTGCCGCCCGGCACCACCGATGCGCCGCTTACGCCGCCGCGCGCCGATCAGCCGGTCGAAGCCCCCGCGCAGAACAACTGACGGTCACTAATCCTAGGCATATCGCCGCGGCTGCAAACAGCATCTAGCGGGCCTGTTGCGCTTTGCCGAAAATCCGGCTAAGCCATGGCTCCCGTGATGCTGCGATTCCGATGTTGCGAATCGCCTTACCTTTCGAGCGTTTCACGGGAGACCCGCACAATGGCACGTTACATCTTCATCACCGGCGGTGTGGTGTCCTCGCTCGGCAAGGGGCTTGCCTCTGCGGCGCTTGGGGCGCTGTTGCAGGCGCGGGGCTATTCGGTGCGGCTGCGCAAGCTCGATCCCTATCTGAACGTCGATCCGGGCACCATGTCGCCGTTTGAACATGGCGAGGTCTTCGTGACCGACGATGGCGCCGAAACCGACCTCGATCTTGGCCATTACGAACGCTTCACCGGCGTTTCGGCCCGCAAGACCGATTCCATCTCTTCCGGCCGGATCTATTCCAATGTGCTGGAGAAGGAACGCCGGGGCGATTACCTCGGCAAGACGATCCAGGTGATTCCCCACGTCACCAACGAGATCAAGGATTTCCTCCGCATCGGCGAGGAAGAGGTTGATTTCATGCTCTGTGAAATCGGCGGCACCGTGGGCGACATCGAAGGTCTGCCCTTCTTCGAGGCGATCCGCCAGTTCATCCACGAACGCCCGCGCGGCCAGTGCATCCTGATGCACCTGACGCTGTTGCCCTATCTGGCGGCCAGCGGCGAATTGAAAACCAAGCCGACCCAGCACAGCGTGAAGGAACTGCAATCCATCGGTCTTGCCCCCGATGTGCTGGTCTGCCGTTCCGAACATCCGATCCCGGAAAAGGAGCGTGCCAAGATCGCGCTGTTCTGCAATGTGCGCCCCGAAGCGGTGATCCCGGCCTATGACCTGAAAACGATCTACGAGGCGCCGCTGGCCTATCATCGCGAGGGGCTGGACCAGGCGGTGCTGGATGCCTTCGGCATCGCCCCGGCGCCCCGCCCGAATCTTGCCCGCTGGGAAGACGTGATGGACCGTCTGACCCATGCCGAGGGTGAGGTGCGCATCGCCATCGTCGGCAAATACACCCAGTTGGAAGATGCCTACAAATCCATTGCCGAGGCGCTGACCCACGGCGGCATGGCCAACCGGACCCGCGTGAAAGCCGAATGGATCGACAGCGAGATCTTCGAACGCGAAGACCCCGCCCCGCATCTGGAACGTTTCCAGGCCATCCTCGTGCCCGGCGGCTTTGGCGAACGCGGCACCGAAGGCAAGATTCGCGCCGCGCAATATGCCCGTGAAAAGGGCCTGCCCTATCTGGGCATCTGCCTTGGCATGCAGATGGCGGTGATCGAGGCCGCGCGCAATCTGGCCGGGATGACCGATGCAGGTTCCGAGGAGTTTGACCACGAGGCCGGCGCAAAGCGGTTCACTCCGGTGGTCTATCACCTGAAGGAATGGGTGCAGGGCAATCACAAGGTCGAACGCAAGGTCGGTGACGACAAGGGCGGCACCATGCGGCTTGGCGCCTATAACGCCAGCCTCAAGGATGGCTCCAATGTCGCCCGCGTCTATGGCGCAACCGAGATCGAGGAACGCCACCGCCACCGCTACGAGGTGGATATCCGCTACAAGGACAAGCTGGAAAGCTGCGGGCTGATCTTCTCGGGCATGTCGCCCGATGGCCGTCTGCCGGAAATCGTTGAGGTGAAGGACCACCCGTGGTTCATCGGCGTGCAGTTCCACCCGGAACTGAAATCGAAGCCCTTCGCCCCGCATCCGCTGTTCGCCGATTTCGTGCGCGCGGCGGTCGAGGTCAGCCGACTGGTCTGACCTCGTGCGGCCTGCCGCTCAGGCTCGGTCGATCCGGCACTGGTAGCAATTGTTCCGGGCCGACCGGACATGCAGATAGGCGATGCGCGGATCATCCAGCCGTGCCTCCGCCTCGGCGATCAGGCGATCGGTCGGCACCACCGCGCCCGTGCCATAGACGATACGGTCGTCATGGCCGTAGCCCCGGATGATGTAATCCGGCGAGGCCAGCATTGCGGGCAGATCCGCCCCGCCGCCCTGACGGCAATCTTCCGCACACAGAAAGATTGGCCCGCATTCGGCATAGGGCTGCATGACCGGGAAGGGCCGATGCGCCAGCACCAGCATCGGCGCACCTTCGGGGATCATGCTCAGGCAATGGCGGCAGGGGTTGCCGCTGCCCTGCGCGATATGGCGCTCCGGCGCCATATGGTTGGCATCTGCACCGCCCGCTTGCAGGCGGCGCACGGTTTCGGTGGCAAGGGCTGTGAAGTGTATCGGCATGGGTCTCCTCCGGGGTTTTGGCCAGACTGACGTCTGGCAGCCCCGGAAACGACCCGAAGTCTGCGCATTAGCCCTCGGCGCGCGCCACCATCCGCCCCATGGGGCGGCCCCCCAGGATATGCAGGTGGAAATGCGGGACTTCCTGCACGCCATGCTCCCCGGCATTGGTGATGGCGCGGAACCCCTCGCCCCCCTCGCCCGGCTGAATGCCCAGCAGCGCACAGACCTTGGCCACCGTGCGGTGGAAATCCGCGATCTCGGCATCCGAGGCGTCGCGGGCAAAGTGATCGTAGGTCACATAGGCGCCTTTCGGGATCACCAGCACATGCACCGGCGCCTGCGGTGCGATGTCGTGGAAGGCCAGCGTATGCGCGGTTTCCAGCACCGTCCGGTTGGGAATCTCGCCACGCAGGATACGGGCGAAGATGTTCTGCGGGTCATAGGTGTAGGGCATCGGTTTCAGTCCACGAACAGATAATGGGTTTCTGCGATTTCTTGCGCCTTGCCGCGCGACACACCCAGAAAGGCGGCCAGCGGTCCGGCATTATCCTCTACCGTGGCAGCCTGCCGGATACGATGGAAATTCTCGAAATCCGCGTCGCGGATACGGTCGCTTTCAAAGCGCACGTCATAGCGGATGGTCGGCAGCAGCCTATCCAGAACCTCTTGTGGCGTCCTGTCCCCTGCCAGCCCCACCCGCCGGGCGTGGCCCAGAAGATAGTCGTCGGTAAAGTCGCATTCGATTTCCAGCAGCCGCACGTTAGAGCGGTCATTGTAGAAATCCTGCATCAGCTCCACATTCGCGGGGTCGATGCACAGCACCAGCTTGTCGGTATCCCAGTAATCGAACAGCATCCGCACCAGCGCCCGGCGATGGCGCGTGCGCTTTTCCAGAGTAGACTGGATCCCGCCCAGATCGGGCAACGGGGTCGATGCCTCGCTGAACACATAATCCACCGCCGCCAGCCCGGTAACATCGCGGATGCGCTGCACCAGCCGCTTGGCAACGTGCCATTTCTTGCAGGTGACAATCAGCAGCGTGCGTTCGCGTCCAAGGCTCGCCTCGGTCTCCCAGAAGCGCGGAGCGAAACGACGGCCGATCCGGCCTCGGCCAGTCAGAAACTTGTAGAGGCTGCGCCCCTCGTTCGACACCGGGAAATGCACCCCTTCGGAGGTGTACAGGTTGCCCAGCCGCTCTTTCAGCTCCTGCGCATCGACCGAGATCTTGCGGGCGAACAGATAATCCTGCGCGATCAGAAGATCATACTGATCGTTGTAGAAGTTCACCGGCATTCCGTAGTCAGTGAACATCAGGAAGGTAAGCGTCCGGGTGCGGATTTCCTCGTGCGGGACCAGATGGCGCACAAGCGTCTGAAAGAAGGTTTCATCGGGAATCCAGGTGGTGCGGAAGAATCGCATCACATCCTTCCGCTTGCGGCAGAAATCCAGAATCCATTCCACCGTGCGGCGGCGCAGGCACCACCACTGGCTGCCGATCTGGATGGTCAGATCCTCGGGGATCGTCCGCTCCAGCCCGAATTTCTGCTGTAGCCCCATCGAGGTGTAGAACAGCCATTTCTGGGTCCGTTCGTTGAACCAGTGGCGGTAGATCAGCCGCTCGCCCTTGATGCCGGTCTTGATCCAGTCCGAAGAGAAGAAATCGAAGCTCTCGATGTAGTCGGCTTCTTCACGATCCAGGAAATCATGGGCATATTCGGCGGTCTTGATCGGCATGCAGTCGCCCGACAGCATGTAGAAATGTGTCGCGCGCGGAAAATCCTCAACCGCCGCGCGCACTGCCTGCAACGAGGCATCGACCAGGCTCCACTCCCCCCAGCCGCATTTGAGCCGCTTCCGCGCGAAGGTCACCGAGGGGTTGTTCGCCAGCGCGGAACGGATCTGGTCAAAATCCTCCCGCTTCGCGCGGGCATCGAAATGGATCGAGATATAGTCACCAGCCGCCGTCAGGCGCTGCGCCTGAGCGATGATCCCTTCAGGGTCCTTGTGGCACAACAAAATATAGGCAATCTTTGCCATGCAGGAAACCTGACCCCGATGCTATTCGTCACTGTTTCCATAAAATGCTTTACTGGTCATTGAAAAGACAGTGTTTGTTTGCTTTTTGTGACGAGTAAGACAGAAGCCCCGCCGCCGCGGGGCGAAAGGTGTTTGGAGGCGTGGCCGATGGGGTTCCCGGGAACCTGGATGACGGAAAGCGAAAGTGTGGTGTATCGGGTCGTGCCCAAGTGTGCCTGCTCGTCCATCGGGCAGATCATGTTCTATTCCGACCATGGCAAGTTCTTCGACGGCGACATCCACGATTCGACCAAGGGCCTCCACAAATGGAGCCAGGAGGCCAGCCAACCCCTGATCGAGGCGAATGTGAAGGGGCACAAGAGCTATGCCTTCACCTGCGTGCGCAACCCCTATACCCGCATCCTGTCGAGCTTCTTCGACAAGATCTGCGGCATCCAGCGCAATGGCAAACGCTATCGCGGCAACCTTGTACCGCTTCTGATCCAGAAATACGGCATCGAGGTCGGTGGCGACGATGGCAAACAGGAGTTCGACCAGATCGCGAGCTTCCGCCGCTTCCTGCTGTTCGCGCGCGATACGATCCGCTGGCGCAAACCGATGGAGCCGGACATCCACTGGTCGGCGATGTCGGGCCATATCTCGACCTTCATCGTCAACGGCGGCCAGTATGACCACATCTTCTTCACCGAAAAATTCGATGAAGGCATGCAGGTCGTGCTGGACAACATCAAGAGCAAGAAAAAGGTCAACCTGAAGAAGATCCCGAAGTTCAACGAAAGCGAGGGGCATGGCCCCAAGCGGTTGCACCCGGTGGAAGACTACTTCGATGACCTGTCGCGCCATCTGGTCTGGGAAATCTACAAGCGCGATTTCCAGCTGTTCAAATACGATTTCGACAATCCGGGCAACAAGATGCCGATTGGCGAGATTGACCTGGACGAGGTTCACGCCAAGCTCGGCGACTGAGCAGGACGCCGGGGGCCAAGGCCCCCGGCCCTACCGTCATTTCCTACCGAACAACCGCCCCCAGAAGCCCCGCGCCCGGTCCCGCGCCGCATCGGCCCGCGCATCCACCGCATCCAGCGTGTTGTTCAGATCATCCATTGCCGGTTCGATCATCCGCTCCTTGAACTGGGCCCACATGCGCCACAACATCAGGACCAGCAGCCCCAGCAGCACCAGAACCACGATGTTGACCCAGGGGATCAGTCGCACATCCGGCCCCGCGACGGCCTTGATCTTCACCGCATTGGGATAGATCGAGAAGATCGGCAGCCGCCAGCCGTAATGCGTGACCGCCACCCATTCCGGCTTGTCCTTGGGCGAGATGGCATTGGTCGCCTCGGCCTGAAGGTTGGAGCTGTCGTATTTGAAATAGGGCGGCCAGATCCAGCCGGTATCCTCGTTGCGATAGACCATCGGCCCACCATCGGGATAGACCGCCTCGATGAAACGGATGTCACGCCGGTCCACCGTATTGGTGGTCGTGCCGCTGTCGGGCGAGGCGTAGAAGATCGAGTTCGCCCCCACCTCGGTCAGCCGGTTGTAGGTGCCGGTGATCCGCACGATATCCCGCTGCGGCAAAGTGTAGTGCAGGAAGGCCGCCACGATGATCAGCACCGTGATGCGGAAGCCCCATTTGATATATTTCCACATGCCAAGGGCACTCCTTCAGTCGTAATTCACGAAATAGATGGCCAGTGCCATGCCGATCATCGGCAGGATATAAACCAGCCAGACGAGCTTCAGCTTCAGGCTGCGCCCGTAATCCTTCATCTGCGCTTCGACCCAGGCATCGCGGTCGCCCGTCATCGCCTCGGCCTCGAACTGCTTTTCCAGCCTCTCGCGCCGGGTGGACCGGAAGTAGATCTTCAGCAGCCAGTAGAAGGCCGTCAGGACGACAAGGCCAAGAAGCCAGGCACGCAGAATACCGATCATCCCCTCCCCCTCACCGCCCCCCAGGGCCCGACACGTTGCAACAGATCGGGCGCCGGTTTCGGCCCCTCACGCATTTCCGGGCGCTGCAACTCATCCATCCCCGGCTCCGGCCCGAACAGCGCGCGTCGGGCACCCTGCCGGTCCACCAGATACTCCCGCTCCAGAAAATCCGCCACGTATTGCCGCTTGCGGTCGCTCCAGCTGCGGTAGCTGTCGTAGAACAGTTCCTTGTGGGTGATGTAAAGCTGCCGCACGTCCAACGGCGCCAGCTCGGCCAGAAGCATGTTCACCAGATCGCGAAGGCGACCCGGCCTTGCCCGCAACGTATAGAAATAGGCCGGATGTTCCGAGGTGAGCCGCGGCCAGTCCCCCGCCCCTTCCACCCAGCGCAGCAGCGCGCCCAACCCCTGAAACTCCGCCGGCAGCGCCGCACCCAGCCGATGCGCGATCTTGCGCAGATCGGCCCGCGTCGCCTGCCCCAGATCAAGGTTCAGCGCGTCTGCCGCATCGACCAGAATGAAATCCATCTTCTGCCGCAGGATCGCCGCCACATCCGTGCCCCGCGCCTGCACGATGGGTTCGACCAGCTTGTTCCGCTCCAGCCAATCGGCAATCGCGTTCCGGTCCCCCAGATCCATCACCGGCGCCACTGGCAGGGCGCCGAGCCCCGCTTTCGGCGCGCGTGTGATTACCCCCGGAAAGGCCAGGTCGCGGAAGATATACAGGCCGCCGAAATGCGCGGTCCAGAAATCAGGCTGTTCAAAGCTCATGGCGGGCAACGAGATTGGAACCCGCGTCACATCGCCAGTCTTTTTGGCAAGTTCGATCATCTGCGCGATCAGCACATCGTCGCGCCACCCTTCCGGCTCGCGCCGGAACCGATCCACCAGCGCGGCAAGCTTGCCCGCATCGCGCACATGACCACCGATGGTGTCGGCCTGCACCGTCACCCGCCGCATGTCGAACAGCCGCGCCGGGGTGGACACTTCGTAAACGCTGTTCTCCAACTCTCCGGCCACCGCATCGCGCGCGGTCAGCGCGAACAACTGCGCCTCGTTCGCCTCGATGAACTGTTGCAGGATGCCGCGCGATGTTGAAAACCTGATATGCAGCAGCGGCGCCGTTTTCTGCGCCGTGGTCAGCAGGATGAACTGCCGGTTGCAGCCATTGGGGTTGAGATAAAGATCATCGCCCAGCTCATCGCCGATCTCCGGCGAATAGCCGGAGATGTCGATGTGAAAATCGGTCAGCGTCGTATCCTTGCCCGTCAGATGCCGCAGCGCCCGCCGATAGCGTTCTACCAGCGCAGGCGAAGAGACCTCGACCAGATTGCCGAACATCAGGCCCTTTTCAATCAGCCGCCGCACCGCAACCCGCTCCTTTCATCTGTTCCCAAATATCCCCGGGGCGCTCCGCAGGCGCGGGGGCAGGGCCCCCAAACGCTCATCCCCGCCCCTCCAGATAGCGCCGCTTCGCCTCTTCCTGCCGGCCGAAATCACGGACCATGGCGCTGATCGCAGCCTCGTCCGATTTGTCCGCATAGCGGAATTCCGAATCCGCGTAGCGGTTGATCTCCTGCACCACCATTTCCACCGTGATTGGCGTCATCAGGCTTCGGATCATCTCCATCTTCCGCTCATAAGGCTGAAACAGGAACAGGTCGGGGGTTTCCATCCAGGCGTCGGGCAGTTCGAAATCCATTGCCCGCACCTTCACCGCGTCGGTGATGTTCTTGATCGCCCGCCCGGTGAAACGCTCGTCGGCCTGCTGGATCGCCTTGAGGTAGGTGCCAAGCTTCGCGATCGTGTCCAGCGGCCCGATGTCAGCCGCCACCTGGTCGAACACCCGGATCAGGCCGTCCTCCTGCGGGCGGGCGTGTTTTTCGAAACTCGCCGCCACGGCGCGCTTGATCTCCTGCGCGGCGAACAGGTCATGCTCCCCCAGCGGAATCGCATGGTTCTTGCCCAGCAGCAGCGCGAGGATGTCGATGTAATCCTCGCGGCTTTGCGGCCCATCCACCAGAAACCGTGCACCCGCCCGCTGACGCAGCGCGTCATCGACGTTTTCGGGATAGTTCGAGAACATGCCAAAGGTGCAATTGCCGCGCACCACGGTATTGGCGCCGGCGAAGGCCTCCATGAACACCGCCGTCACCTCCTGCTGGCCCGCGCTCGACTGCCGGTCGCCGCGCTTGCCCGCGATCTGGTCGATGTCGTCGATGGTGCCGAAGGCAATCACCGCCGGGTCGATGACATTGGTGATGAAGGCCTTGGCGTTCTGCCCTGATTTGCCCTGATAGCTGTCGATCTGGTCTATCGAGAAGTTCTGATAGCGGAACGGGTAGCCCGCGACCTTGCAGTAATCGTTCAACAGCCCCGCCATCATCTGAATAAGCGTGGTCTTGCCGGTGCCCGGTTTGCCATCGCCCATGAAGGTGAAGATGAAGCCGCCCAGTTCCGCGAAGGGGTTGAGCTTCCGGCTGAAATCATAGGCCATCAGCATCTTGGCCAGCCGCATCGCCTGATATTTGGCGATATGGTTGCCGACCACCTCGGTCGGTTTCCTGAACTGCATGGTCAGTGCCGTGCCCTTCGCGGCGCGGGCGGGGCTGAAGCCTGCAAGGGTCAGCCCGTCCGCCTCCACCCGCCAGCTTTGAGCGGCAAACAGTGCGGCAGGTGCCACGCCCTCGACGCGGGAGGCGACGCGGGTCATCAGCGCCTCGCAGAAGGCAGCGATGGTGGCGATCAGGCGTGGGTCATCCGTGCCATGGGTGGCGATGTCCTGATCCAGCTCCCACAGCGCACCTTGCAGCGCGAGCGGCGCGTTGTCGGTCAGGATCTCCTCGACCGCGCCCAGTTCCACCGTCACCTCGCCCAGCGCAGGCGCCAGCAGATAGGCCGTGGCATTGGCGAAGGCATGCAGCACCACCAGCGCCTCGGCCGCCAGCAGCGCAGTAAATTCGGCACGGCGCGGTTCGGGCAGGCGGGCCTCAAGGTTGGCACGTTTCAACTCGGCCAGCGCGGACCCTTGCGCAAAGGTTTCCCCCATGGCCAGCGCAATGGCGAGACCCCGCCGCAGCGCCGCCAGCGCCTGCGCCTCGGGCGGCGTCACCAGACCCTCGCCCAAAGCCTCGATCCGTTCAACCAGCCGCACGCCGCCGGGCCGGGCCACGGGCCGCGCCGCCATCCCCGGCACGGTCGATCGGAAGCGCGGCCGCGCCCCGATCCCGGGCGAGCGTTCGGGCTCCGCCGCCGGGGACGCCGTTGCCGTGGCGATGCGTGGCGCGTGATCGAAGCCGGTCAGCAAGCCCAGCGCCCCCTCGTAATGGGCACGGATGGTTTCTTCCTTCAGCTCCATCGTGTCGCGTGTGCTCATTTCTACCTCGCGGGAATGAGGCGCCCGCCAGCACCCACAACGAATTTACGGATATTGGCGAATCCGGGCGGGTTCAGCTCGGCCAGCGCCTGATAGGGGCGTTCCGGCAGGATCACCATGCGTTCCAGCCGCGTGGCGCCGGTCTCACCGCCGTTCACCGGATCCAGCCGCCAGACCTGCCGTAAAGCGGTGGAGAACCAGCCGTCCTTCACCTCTTCCTCACGGTCCGAGAGCAGATCTTCGATGGTCCAGACCAGCGCCCAATCCTCGCCCGTCGGGGCCATGGCATTGGCGAGCACCTCGGCGATGGGGCCGGATTGCAGGGTGAAGCTGTGCGAATACATCGGCCCCAGCGTGATCCGCCGCAGCCGCCGGGGGTAAAGATCGGCGAAGTCGCGGTCGAATCCCATGGCAATGGTCACGAGCTTCAGCCCCGCCAGAGATTGCGCCATCAGATGCGCCTGCGCCTGCGGCCAGCGGCGATCATCGGTCGGGAAGGGGCGGCGTCCGGTATCCTCCACCTCCAGCAGATAGACGGCGGGCAGGTTGGTCTGTGTGTCGTAGACCGCCCAATGCACCAGAAAGCGCCGCCGGTCGCCCACATCGGCCACCCATTGCGCATCGGGGTCGTTGCGCGCCTGAAACAACCCGCCCGCCTTCAGCGCCTCGTAATAAAGCCGCTGCGACAACGCGAATTGCAACTGCGTCGGCACCGTCAGATCGCCGACGATCTGGCGCACCATCCGGTCTTTCAGCTCTGCCTCTGCCGCCATGCCCGCAAGGTGCTGTGCGGCGTGCTGAGCATCCACCGCCATCAGCATCAGTTCCTGCGCGATTGGAAAGCCGCTTTCATGCCGGTCGAAAGTCGGTGCACCGGGCAGCGCGCCTTCCAGCCGCCCGGTCATCAGATATTTGTGGCTGAGCGCGCGGAAGGTCGCCGCGAGCCGCTGCACATAGCCGCCGATCACCCGCGCTTCCAGCCGCCCCAGTCGCCCCTCGGCCTCCAGTTCCGCCGCGACCCGCCCCAGATGGCCGGTGATCGCGTCGAACTTGGCGAAATACCGCCGCGCCAGCAGGCCGTCAGACAGCGTGGCGTGATCGTCGGTCAGCGCCTCTTTCACCGTATCGGACACTTATTCGCCATACTGGTTCTTGTCGTGTTTCTCGACGATCTTGGCAAAGCGCCGCGCAAAGCGTTCGTCAGCCTTGGCCTTCGCCTCCAGCACCTGCCGCGCAAAGACCATATGGCCCTCGTGCGCCTCCAGCATGTCGGCCATGCGCTGATTGGTGGCGGTGCCGATGGCGGCCATGGCGGCCTGCGCCTCCTGGTCGGTCTTGACGCCGATCTCGTTGATCCGGTGCGCAACATCCTGCTGCTGCGCGGTTTTCAGTGAGGACGTCAGCGCGTCATACAGCACCACCCGCTGACGGGTGTCGGTTTGCAGCTTGTTGATCAGCACCATCTGCGTCGCCGCCTGGTTCTGCAAACTGTCGACCCAGGTTTTGCCCTTCTCGATATAGCGCTCAAGCGTCTGGCTTTTCGCCAGCTTCACCTGTTCATCCTGCACCAGCGCATTGTATTCGGCGTTCAGCGTCGCAAGATCGGTTTCCAGCTTGGTGCGCGCGGCGGCGTCCTGTTCGACAGCGATCTTGTTTTCCAGTTCGATGATCTGCGGGTCCATGGCGGCAACGCGGGTGCGCACGGCCTCCAGCTCGGCCACGGTGGTTTCACGCTCGTCGAGCGTGCTGACGAGGTTCGCCTCCACCTTGGTTTTCTGGCCGTTCAGCAGGTCAAGCTGCCCTTGCAGCAGCTTCACAATCACATCGGATTTGGAAATCAGATCCTGCAACTTGCTGTCGATCGAGGCGGTGCGCAGGCGTTCCTGCCGCATCGCTTCGGATTTGGAGCCCGAGAAGAAGCCCACCACGCTTTCCATGGTGGTTTTCGACCGCAGTTCGTTGAAATCCTCGGTGAAACCCGCCGTCACATCGTCCAGCCCCATGATCAGCTCGGCGATATTGGCGTTCATCAGGTCGGTGTGTTTGTGAACATCCTCCAGCGTCGCATTCTCGATGTCGATGGAAGCGTCGCCCTGCGACAGGTTCTGACGCGCGGTTTCGATCCGGGTTGTGATGGCGGCAATCTTTTCCTGAGCCTCTGCGATCTGCTTCTGGCTTTCGGCGATCTGGGCATCAAACGTGGCCATCGGGCTCCTCCAAGTGAATCTCGTTTACATATGTGCGGGTCACAGGCACCTTACCAGAACCACGCGCGGAAAAATTGCGTCGCGGCCTGACACGCTTACCGCCCAAGCCTGCGCCAGCCGCACGAGAAAATCAACGCAGCTCATCACCACGCGCCAGAACGCGACAGGGCGATCCGCCGGTGCCGACCAGACGCAGGGGAAGCGCGATGATCTCGCCCCGGTCAGGCAACTGCGCCGCGGCCACCTCATCCAGATCCTCGACCAGATAGACCCCGGCTCGGGCCAGCGCCCGATGCAGGAACAAGGGTTCCTCCCCCGCCACCTGCAACCCGCCCGCCATGACCCAGACCGGAAAGCCCAGCGCCAGTGCCGCGTCGAACCCGGCCCGCGCAATCGGCCCCGCCGTGCCATCGACGAACAGCAGCGTCGCTTCGCCCCGCTCCGGCACCTGCCCCGGTCGCAGCGTGACATATCGCCCGACCAGCGCGGAAACCGGCAGCGCCTCCAGCGTAGCGCCGCCTTCAGCCATATGGGCAGGGGCGTCGATATGGGTGCCGCATTGCGTGCCGAGCGCGAGCCGCTGCACCGCATAGCCCTGCCCGGCGATGTCGCACCATGATTCAACGCTGAACGGTGGGTCGGAATAGCCCGGCTCCGCATAAACCGTCAGCGTTTCATCCATCGGGCGGGTAAGGTCGATCCAGTCCATTGCCGAACGCTAGGCCCCGTCCCTATGATCCGCAACATGGAACCTGATCTGCACCCCCGCCTCGCCGCCGAAATCGCCGCCCGCCGCGATGACCTGATCGCGCTGACGCAGGATCTGATCCGCATTCCCACGCTGAACCCGCCGGGTCGGCATTACCGCGAGATCTGCGATTACCTGTCCGACCGGCTGTCGGCGCGCGGCTTCGTCACCGCGCTGGTGCGGGCCGAGGGCGCACCGGGCGACAGCGAGACATGGCCGCGCTGGAACATGGTGGCGCGGCGGGAAGGCAGCGCACCCGGCGACTGCGTGCATTTCAACAGCCATCACGATGTGGTGGAGGTCGGCCATGGCTGGACCCGCGAGCCCTTTGGCGGGGAGCTCGACGGGGACCGCATCTATGGCCGGGGCGCCTGCGACATGAAGGGTGGCCTTGCCGCCAGCATCATCGCGGCCGAGGCTTTCATCGCCACCTGCCCCGATTTCACCGGCGCCATCGAAATCAGCGCCACGGCAGACGAGGAATCCGGCGGCTATGGCGGCGTCGCCTACCTTGCCGGACAGGGCTGGTTCGATCCCGACCGCGTGCAACACGTCATCATCCCCGAACCCCTGCACAAGGACCGCATCTGTCTGGGCCATCGCGGCGTCTGGTGGGCCGAGGTGGAAACCAAGGGCCGCATCGCCCATGGCTCCATGCCCTTCCTCGGCGACAGCGCCATCCGCCACATGGGCGCCGTGCTGGAGGCGATCGAGCATCGCCTCTATCCCCACCTCGCCACCAAGCGCACCGCCATGCCGGTGGTGCCCGAGGGCGCCCGGCAATCGACACTGAACATCAATTCGATCCACGGCGGCGAGGCGGAGCCGGAACCCGGCTTCACCGGCCTGCCCGCGCCCTGCGTCGCCGACCGCTGCCGCATCGTGCTGGACCGCCGCTTCCTGATCGAGGAGGCCCTGCCTGAGGTTAAGGCCGAGGTGACGGGCCTGTTGGACGGCCTGAAATCCAGCCGCCCCGGCTTCGATTACACCATCCGCGACCTGTTCGAGGTGCAGCCCACCATGACCGAACGCGCCGCCCCGGTGGTGCGGTCTACAGCCGCCGCCATCGAAAAAGTGCTGGGCCAGGTCGCCGATTTCGTCGTCTCGCCGGGCACCTATGACCAGAAGCATATCGACCGCATCGGAAGGCTGAAGAACTGCATTGCCTATGGGCCGGGCCTGCTGCATCTGGCGCATCAGCCTGACGAATGGGTCGGTGTGCAGGACATGCAGGACAGCGCCCTTGTCATGGCGCTGGTTCTGGCCGATCTGCTGGCCCCTGCGGCGCGCTGACCGTTGCAAGGCAGGCGCCGCAAGGCTATGCCGATGGGCATGACGCTCGCACTCCCCACCCCCGCCGAACCGCTGAAGATCGGCACCCGCGGCTCGCCGCTGGCGCTGGCTCAGGCCCATGAGACGCGCGACCGACTGATGGCCGCCTTCGGTCTGCCCGAAGACGCCTTCCGCATCGTGGTCATTAAGACCACAGGCGACGACTCGGTGCTGATCGCCGCTGACCGCCCGCTGAAGGAGATCGGCAACAAGGGCCTCTTCACCAAGGAAATCGAAGAGGCACTCTTGTCCGGGGGCATCGACATCGCGGTCCATTCGATGAAGGACATGCCGGTGGCGCAGCCCGGGGGGCTGATCCTTGATTGCTACCTCCCGCGGGAGGATGTGCGCGATGCCTTCGTCTCCGCCACCGCCACCGGCATCGCCGACCTGCCGCAGGGTGCCAGAGTCGGCTCCTCCAGCCTGCGCCGCCGCGCACAGTTGAAAGCGCGCCGCCCGGATCTGGAGGTGGTGGAGTTTCGCGGCAACGTCCAGACCCGGATGAAGAAGCTGGCCGATGGCGTGGCCTCGGCCACGTTCCTTGCCATGGCCGGGCTGAACCGGCTGGGCATGGCGCATGTCGCCCGCTCCGCCATCGAGCCCGAAGACATGCTGCCCGCCGTCGCGCAGGGCGCCATCGGTGTGGAGCGACGCCTGAACGATCCGCGCACCGAGGCGATGCTCGCCGCGCTGCATCACACGCCCACTGGCCTGCGCCTTGCTGCCGAGCGTGCCTATCTGGCGGCGCTGGATGGGTCTTGCGAAACCCCCATCGCTGGGCTTGCGCTGCTGGACGGCAGCGACCTCTGGCTGCGCGGCGAGATTCTGCGCCCCGACGGTTCCGAAACCATCACCGGCGACATTCGCGGCCCCGCCAGCGATGGCACTGCGCTTGGCCGCCAACTGGCTGCCGACCTGCTGGCGCAAGCCCCGAAAGACTTCTTCGCCTGGCGCTGAGCCTTACCTTGGCAAAATATCCTCGGGGGGTGCCCCGCAGGGGCAAGGGGGCAGACAGCCCCCCTTCGACATTACTGCTTGGGGCGGTCGTCGTAATCCTTGGTCAGAATGCGGTTCGCATCGCCCTGCGGATCGTCAAACTGCCCCTTCTTCAGCGCCCAGAAGAAGGCCACCAGCCCGACCCCGCCCATGAACAGCGAGATCGGAATCAGAAACGTCAGGATACCCATTCCAGCCTCATTTCAGCCGCAGCGCGTTCAGCGTCACGGATATGGATGACAGCGACATCGCCAGCGCTGCCGCCAGCGGCGTGGCCAGCCCCACCAGTGCCAGCGGCACAGCCACCACGTTGTAAAGCGCGGAAATACTGAAATTCTCGCGGATGCGCCGGGTCGATTGCCGCGCGATCCGGGTCGCATCGGCAATCGGTGCCATATCCTGCCCCAGCAGCACGATGTCCGAGGCAGTGCGCGCCGCATCCAGCGCAGTCGCGGGCGAGATCGACACATCTGCCGCCGTCAGCGCGGCAGTATCGTTCAGCCCGTCCCCGACCATCAGCACCTTGTGCCCCGCAGCAGTCAGCGCCGCGACCTCTGCCGCCTTTTCGGCAGGCAGCGCGCCTGCCGTCCAGTGACGGATGCCCAGACGCCCGGCTAAATCGGCCACCGCCCCTTCGGCATCACCGGAGATCAGCCGGATGTCCTTGCCCTGCGCCTGCAAGGCGGCCACCGCCTCGGCGGCGCCGGGGCGCAGCCGGTCGGCGAAGGTGAAGGCGCGCGGGCTGCCTTCGCCGGTGCAAAGATAGGTCGCGGTCACCGGCAGCGCCTCGGCCGCGCACCAGCCAGCGCGGCCCAACCGCACCCGGCAGCCACGCCATTGCCCCTCGACGCCATAGCCCGGCACCTCGCGCAAATCGGATACCTGCGCCGGATGCAGCCCTGCCGCGCGCCCCGCCTGCACCAGCGATTGCGCCAGCGGATGCGCCGAGGCCCCGGCCAGCGCCATCGCCACCTCGGCCGCCTGACGCGGATGATCGCCCAGATTGGTCAACTCCGGCACGCCCAGCGTCAGCGTCCCGGTCTTGTCGAAGACAACAGTATCCACCTCGGCCAGACGCTCCAGCGCGGTGCCGTCTTTGATCAGCAGGCCCTTGCGGAACAGCTTGCCCGAAGCCGCCGTCACCACCGCAGGCACCGCCAGCCCCAGCGCACAGGGGCAAGTGATGATCAGCACGGCAGCAGAGATATTGACCGCATAGCGCAGGTCACCCCCGGTTTTCCACATCCAGAACCCGAAGGCGGAAAAGCTGAGCAGATGGACCAGCGGCGAATAGGCGCGCGCCGCGCGTTCGGCAAGGCTGGTGTAGCGGGTCTTGGCCGCCTCGGCCACCGCGACCAGATCGGCCATGCGATGCAGGCTGGAATCCTTGCCCGCCGCCGTGACGCGCAGGGTCAGCGGACCTGTCAGGTTGATCTCGCCCGCGCTGACCACGGTATCAGGCCCGGCCCAGACCGGCAGACTTTCCCCGGTCAGCAGCGAGCGGTCCAGCTCCGACGTGCCCTCGACGATCACCCCGTCCACCGGCATCCGGCCACCGGGGCGCACCCGCACCAGTTCACCCACCGCGATCTCGGAAATGGCGACCGCCACTTCCTCGCCCTCGCGCACTACGGTGGCACGGGGCACTTCCAGCGCCGCAAGCTCCTCTGCTGCCGACCGCGCCACTGCGCGGGTGCGATGGTCCAGATAACGCCCCGCCAGCAGGAAGAAGGCCAGCATCACCGCCGCATCGAAATAGGCGTGATGGCCAGAGTGCATCGTCTCGAAGACCGAGATCGCCGAGGCAAGGATCAGCGCGAGGCTGATCGGCACATCCATCCCAAGCCGCCCGACGCGCAGCGAGGCCCAGGCGGATTTGAAGAAGGGCTGACCGGCGAACACAACGGTCGGCAGCGCGATGGCGGCCGAAATCCAGTGGAACATGTCGCGCGTCGCATCTTCGGCGCCCGACCACACGGCAACCGACAGAAGCATGACGTTCATCATGGAAAAGCCGGCAACACCCAGCCGCATCAGCAGATCGCGGCCCTGCTTGTCGGTCTCGGTCGCGCTCAGCAGGCCCGCGTCCAGTTCATGTGCCTCGTAGCCTGCGCCTTTCAGCGCGGCGATCAGGGGGGCGGCCTCAAGTGCGGGATCGGCATCGACGGACACCCGCTTCAGCGTCAGGTTCATCCGGGCCGAGCGGACGCCGGGCACATCCGCCAGCGCCTGTTCCACGGTCGAGATACAGGCCGCGCAATGAGCCATCGGCACCGAGAGCATCAGCCGCGCATCCTGCGGACCCGCCATCTGCGCCAGACGTTCCGCCGAAGGTGCAGCCACGCAGGCCGGACAGGCCGAAGGCGCCCCAAGGCCGGTGTCTTCCGGCCCCCGATCAATCCGTTGCGCCAGCGTCATGGCCTACCCCCGGACGAACAGATCAAGCCGTTGCCGGAACAGCGTGCCATCCTCGGCATGCGCCTCGACGTGCAGCATCCACTTGCCCGGCGCCAGATCGACGGCCGCCTTGTATACCCCGGCCTCGCGCACGAAGGTCGGGGTCTGGTCGTCAGCCGCGGTCGTGGTGCGGCCGATCAGAACGTTCAGGTCGCGCACCGGCACCAACTGTCCCGAGGCATCGGTAAAGGTCAGATGCAGGCCCTCGCCGTTGCGATATTCGGGCACCAGCATCCAGCCCAGCGCCTCCTGCGCCTTGCGGTCACTGTCGAAGCTTTGCGAGGCGACATAAGAGTTCTGTACCTCCAGCCCCGGAAAGGTGCTGATCGCCTTGTAGGCCATCAGAACATTGACCGCGATGATGATGGCGAAGGCCCCGACGGTCACCACCAGCACCTGACGCCCTGTGATTTCTGCCATCTCAGTTGTCCTTCCCGTGGAACACGGTGTCATGGTGAACCCGCGTATCGCCGCCATCGGCATCGTTGATCCAGAGCCGTACTTCGGTGCGTTCCTGCTGCGCCGCCTCGCTGCCCGGCTGGGCCTCAAGATACATGCGGACAGAGAGGGTGTCATTGGCAGGCACGTTCACCGTATCGCCATCCGTTCCCTCGATCCGAACGCGCAGATCGGCCTCCGACGTCACGCTGATCGCATAGTCATGCGCCGCCCCCAGCTTGTTGCGCAGCCGCAGGTCATAGGCATTGCGAATCGTACCATCCGAGAGCGTGACATACAGCGGATTGCGGATCGGCGAGACGTTCACATCGATATCCGAGCGCATGAACAGCGCGACCAGCAGGGCCACACCCACACCCGCCCAAAGCGTCGTGTAAAGGATCGTGCGCGGGCGAAAGACGTGTTTCCACACCGATTTCGGCGGCTGACCCGCCCGCTCGCGGGTCTCGTCGGTCAGCGCCAGATACCCGATCAGATCGCGCGGCTTGCCGATCTTGTCCATGATCTCGTTGCAGGCATCAATGCAGAGACCACAGGTGATGCAGGCCAGTTGCTGTCCGTTGCGAATGTCGATTCCCATCGGGCAGACGTTGACGCAGGCCTTGCAGTCAATGCAGTCGCCGTTGCCCGCCACCCCCGGCTTGCCGCGCGGCTCACCCCGCCATTCGCGATACCCGATGGTAAGCGTGTCCTCGTCCATCATCGCGGCCTGGATGCGCGGCCAGGGGCAGGCATAGATGCAGACCTGTTCGCGGAAGAAACCGCCGAAGGCAAAGGTCGTCGCCGTCAGGATGAACAGCGTCGTATAGGCGATCGGATGCGCGTTGCCAGTCACCAGGTCGCGGGCCAGCGTCGGCGCATCGGTGAAATAGAAGATCCATGCCCCGCCCGTCGCCAGACCGATCAGCAGCCACAGCGTCCATTTCACCAGGCGCTTGCGGATTTTCTCGGCATCCCATTTCTGACGAAACAGCCGCAGCCGGGCGTTGCGGTCCCCCTCGACCCAGCGTTCGACAAGGATCATCAGATCGGTCCAGACCGTCTGCGGGCAGGCATAGCCGCACCAGACCCGCCCTGCGGCCGAGGTGAACAGGAACAAGCCCAGCCCCGCCATGATCAGCAGGCCCGCGACGAAATAGAATTCATGCGGCCAGATCTCGATCATGAAGAAGAAGAAGCGTCGGCCAGCCATATCCAGCAGGATCGCCTGATCCGGCAGTTCCGGTCCGCGATCCCAGCGAATCCAAGGCGCGAGGTAATAGGCCCCCAGCATCAGGGCCATGAGCCACCACTTCAGCGTGCGGAAATTGCCCTTGATCCGCTTTGGAAAGATGGGCTCGCGGGCGGCGTAAAGGCTGTGCGGCTCGGTATCGGGGCTGGTCACGGACGGAACTCCGGTTGGCTGTGTTGCGGCTGGTATCGGACGACAGACCCGTTGCCGCCTTGACCTGCATCAAACTCGCATCCGCAATGCAGCTAAACCATGCGTCATATCGCGCTATGGGGCAACCTGTCCGAGGTCGCTCAAGGGTTTGCAGTGCTCCCGCGCTTCCGGCTGGCGCGGAGCGCCGCCTTCCAGCGCCTCGGTTTTACCTCTCTCGACCATGGCATCGCCGTCGCAGGTCGCCAGAGGGCCGGCCCGTCGCCGCACGGCCTGAACGTCACGGGACCGGCAGCATTGCCCCACGACAACCGGATGTCCGTCCGGTCACGGCCAGCGGAGTTGGCTGTAACGGATGATAGTTGACACACAATTTTGCAGTCTTTTACTCGAAAGTTGCAGCAAGAGTGTTCGGAGATATCCGGGGGGCGGTCCCCAAGGCCGCGAGCGCGACCACCCCTTGTCGTCCATCTGACCTGCCAAATTTGCTGTACCGCGCACTAAGGTCCGCTTTCGGGAACGCGGCGAGGCAGCATCAGGCTTAGTGAATGACCGTCTAGGGCCGGGCCCTGCCCTTCGTGGCCAGTGGCCCGCGAAACTGCAGGTAGGTGCCTCGCAGCATGTTGCTCGGAGCCCTTTGCGGACCGTCAGAGCATGACTCATTTTAGTTTCGCTCTTCCGATGTCTCCTGTCATTCGATTGTTGCTGACAGCCGCATTTTCATGCCCGTGATCCGATATGCGTCGGTCACAATCAATGCGGCAGCACCCCGGTCAGCTTGTCCGGGTTACGGGTGATGTAGATCCGGTTGATACGGCCGTCCGTGATGTCCAGCGCCGTGGTTTGCAGAGAGCCGGCAATGCGGGAGATGAAGCCCGGCAATCCGTCAATCGTGGTTGTGCTCAGCAGTTCCATTTCCGCACCGAATTTGCGCGACAGGGCCGCGAACATGCGGGTGATCGCGGCCTCGCCCCGGATCACGTTCAGAACTGCATTCACCTTGCCACCACCATCGGCATGCAGCGTGGCGCCTTCGGCCAGCATGGTGCCAAGTGCTGCCGCATCGCCGGTCTTGCAGGCGTCAAAGAAGGCCCGGGCCAAGGCCGTCCCGGTGTCGCGCGGCACGGTATAGCGTGGGCGGTCGATCTGCACATGCGCCCGTGCCCGGGCCGCCAGCTGCCGCGTGGCGGCGGGGGCACGGTCAATGGTACGGGCCACCTCATCCAGCGGTTGACCGAAAACATCGTGCAACAGGAAGGCCGCACGCTCCAGCGGCGACAAGCGCTCCAGCGCCACCATCAGCGACAGTGTCAGGTTGTCAGGGCGCAGCGCATCGTCGGGTTCTTCGATCAGCGGCTCGGGCAGCCAGGTGCCGGGATAGGTCTCGCGCCGCGCGCGGGCCGATTTCATCTGGTCGAGGCAAAGGCGCGACACGACCCGCGTCAGCCAGGCCGCCGGTTCTGCGACCTGACCATGATCGCCATTCTGCCAGCGCAGCCAGGCCTCCTGCACCATGTCCTCGGCCTCGGCATGGCTGCCCAGCATCCGGTAGGCCAGACGCAGCAGCCGAGGCCGCTGCGCCTGAAAGATATCAACGGGATCAGGCCGCATGGGGGCGTTCGGCGGGCAGATCCAGCCCATGCGCCACGCTAAAGGCAATTTGGGTCCGGTTCCACAGGTTGATGCCGCTGATGGCAAAGGTCAGGAAGGCCAGCTCATCCGCATTGAATACCGCCGAGACCGCCTCCCAATCTGCATCCGTGGGATGCGCCGCGGCAACTGTGGTCAGCTTTTCCGTCCAGGCCAGCGCCGCCCGTTCGCGCGGCGTGAACAGCGTGCTGTCGCGCCAGCCTGCCACCATATGCAGCCGCAGATGGCTTTCGCCATCTTTCAGCGCGTCGGAGACATGCATCTGGATGCAGAAGGCGCAGCCGTTGATCTGGCTGGCGCGCAGTTTGACCAGATGCAGAAGCACATGGTCCAGCGGGCCCTTGCGCAGCTCGGTCTCGAAGGTGACAAGGCCGTTGAAGGCGCTGCCAATGCGTTTGAAATGGTCGGTCATGCGAGGTGTCATCGTCTATCTCCAGGTTGATCTGACACCGAGAAGACGAGACGGCCTAGGCTTTTGTGACATGGCACAGGCAATATTATTGCACAGGGTTCAGGCCGGACAGCCGGCCCACCTCTGGCTTGCTGTAGCGATTAACGGCAGCAAAGTCCTGCGTAGCCGCCATTATGGCCTAAGCTTTGCTGCGACGCCAGTCGAACGGCAGCTTTCGGGAACGCACTGATACTACACTCTGACACGTCGACCGGCAGCTCTGGGGCCGTTCCTGCCAAGCGATATGCGTTAACGCTTCACTTTGATCGGCCCCGAACCTACAGCCTCTGTCGCACGCTGCAAGGGAGCAGGAAGTCAAAATCTGTTCCATGTTCAGCGGCCTTTCACAGCAGCGCTGTCAAAGGAAATATGTATAAATTTCATTATCATACCCAAACATGGAACAGCAGAAGCAAACTTGGCACCTGATTTCCATGTTCGGAACTGTCGCCCGATGGCGGTCTCTCGGCGCATATCCCCGATTCCGCCTTGTTTTCTTGGGCTTTCGGCCTTCTGGCACATAACGCCCGCCACGCCTTCAATTGGCCTTCAACGCCCCTTGAAGGGCCTTTTCACGACTTACTGCATGACAGCGCGCCGCAGCGTTGAAACCGGCCTGCGATCACTGCAACCCCCTGTTTTTCTTGACTTGCCCGAGGTCTTCCGGGGTCAGTTGGGATCTTCCGGGTTCATTGTAGGTGATAGCTGACACGCAAATTTGCAGTGTTTTACTTAGAACGTTGCAGCATGCCGGTTGCTGCTGAAGTGGCGTTTAAGGGGTCTTGAATACCCCGATCATACCCCACCGACTCTGGCACCAGCGTGACGACCCGCACCGGCATCACGAATGCCAAGTGGAAGGGCGAGACGCAGGCGCAGGAAGAGTCAGCGCCGGGCTTCGGTCAGGCCGAAGTCGTGGTGAACGAACTGACCACCTATGTGGACATTTCGAACACGCTGCTGGCCGATGCTTCGCAGGCCGAAGCTGAGGTGCGGCTGGCCCTGACCGAGGATTTCGGGGCCAAGGAAGGGCTGGCCTTCGTGAAGGGTTCGGGCGACGGGCAGCCCGAGGGCGTGATGACCAAGGCGGGCATTGCCGAAACCGTCAGCGGCCACGCAACCCAGATCACTGCCGACGCGCTGGTGACGCTGATGTATGCGCTTCCCGCCATGTATCGCAACGCGGGCACCTGGGCGATGAACGGCACCACCTTGGGCCTTCTGCGCCTGCTGAAGGATGGGGGCGGGCGGTTCCTGTGGCAACCGTCCTATCAGGCGGGCCAGCCGGAAACCATCCTCGGGCGCCCGGTGATCGAGCTTCCCGACATGCCCGATGTGGCGGGCGGAGCCTTCCCGATCATCTTCGGGGACTGGTCGGGCTACCGGATCGTTGACCGCGTGTCGCTGTCGGTTCTGGTCAACCCCTACATCCGGGCGACCGAAGGCATCACCCGCATTCATGCGACCCGCCGCACGGGCGGGCGCGTTATCCAGCCTGCGAAGTTCCGCAAGCTGAAAATCGCCGCTTCCTGAGGGGGATGAACATGCGCGACCTTTACAGCAACATTGCCGCGACGCTGGCCCTTGCCCCTGCGGTGCAATCGGCGGCGGCACAAGGGCCTGCGGTTGACCTGATCAGGGGCGTCGAAACGGCAGAGGGGATCGATGCCCAGACGGCGGCGATGCAGATCCTGCTGCAGCAGGTGGAACAGCTGGTCGCGCTGAACGGCGACGAAGCGCAGGCGCGGGGCAATGCGGTGCAGGCGCTGGGAGACCAGATTGCCGGGGTGGCGGATGGCATTGCGGCCGAGGCCGAGGCGCGCGGCAATGCCATACAGACGCTGGCCGATGGTCTGGCGGATATCGCACAGGATATCTCGGACGAGGTGGCCCGCCGTGCCGACAAGCCGGACCAGCAAAACCGAGACTGCCGTGAAGACCGTCGGCGCGGCGACCACCAGCCTGCGGGCCAGCCTGTTGCCACTGGCCTCCGAGGTGCTGGATCAGGGCTTTGCCGAGTTTCTGGCGCGCCGGAAGGTGCGCAAGGCTGTTGCCGAGGCGGATCAGTCGCTGACCGCACAGATCCGGGCGGTGGATGACCGGCTGATCCTGACGGCCGATGCGGTGACGCGGCTGGAGCTGGATCTGCCGAAGCTTGCCAGCGCCACCGCCGTGGATGCTTTGCGGCTGAGGGTGACCACCGCCGAGGGCAGGATCACCTCGCAGGGCGAGGCGATCACCGCGCTCAACACTGCCTTGCCGGGCAAGGCCAGCGCCTCGGCGCTGGAGGCGCTGACCTCACGGGTTACGCTGACCGAAAGCGGAATCGTCTCGCTGGGGCAGTCGGTCACCGATCTGGGCACGGCGGTTGCGGGCAAGGCCGGTACTGACGTGGTTGCCGCACTGGAAAGCCGGACCAGCAAAACCGAGACTGCCGTGAAGACCGGCGGCGCGGCGACCACCAGCCTGCGGGCCAGCCTGTTGCCACTGGCCGCATTGCTCTTTTCGGGCGATTTGCAGCACTTCATTGCTGCGGCCCCGCTACACCGTGACCGGGAAATTCGACACCAGCAGCTCGGCTCGCGCCCCCGCTTGGTCGTTGCCAGTGCGGCTGATGGTGTAGCTGGTGGTCACGCCGGTCAGCTGGAAGCGGTCGAAGATCTCGCGGATCTCGGGCACGTCGTTGACAGAAGGGGCCGAGGTGAGGGGCGCCCAGCGCAAGGAAGCCTATCGCATCGTGAGGCCCGCCCATGCTGTTTGACGTGCAAGCCGCTCTGGCCGAAATTCTGGCGGCCTCCGTTGCGACACCTGCGACACCCGCGACAAACAGCCCGGAAATGCCCCCCGTGTCGCAAGTGTCGCGGCTGTCGCAGTCGCAGCCCGCCGAAATCCCGGCGCCCGCCACTGTGCTGCCCTTTACCTCGCCGCCCGGCGCCCCGGCACCTACACGGGATGAAGGCGACACCTTCCGCCATGGTCATTCCTTCGAGGGCAGCCCCCGCACTTGGACAGGCCGGATTGTCAGTCTGGACGAATGGCGCCGCCTGTCGGCATGGGACCGCCATGGCCCCGACGGGCGCCTGTTCTGCGGCCTCTGCCGCGCATGGGTGGCCCCCGGCGGCTGCCCACATTGCCAAGGCGGCACGACATGACCGCACCCGCCGCTATGGGCGAGGTCCGAGGCCGCAGTTTCGGCATCGCATGACCCGCAAGTCAGCTTTCGCCGCCCGTGCCATTACAGGCATTTGACCCCGCTATGGCCCCTCGGAAATCAAGTGATGCCGCAACCCGATCCCTTCGCCCTGTCCTATGACGAAACCCCGGAAGGCGCCCCGATGGTGCACTCGGATGTGTCGCCCAACTCTGGCCCCTTCGCGGGCAACCGGCGGCATCGGATAGCCCGCGCGGTGGCGGTGCTGCGGCGCTTGCAGCGCAATGGCTGGATCTGCCCGCATTGCGGCGACCCGGTGCCGCTCTGGCGCCGCGCCGATGCGGTGTTCTGTTCACCGGGCTGCAAGAAACGTGCCAAGCGCGCCCGACAAGCCCGAGGGGGTGGGGGTGGGTAAAAGTCTGGACCGGCAAGGAAGGGGACCGGCGGGCTTCATGCAGGGCGTTTGCTAACACAGTTTTTTGGGCCGGACGCAGCGCCGCACCGATTTATTGGACATCATCACGCGAGGCAGCCACACCGATTCAGGTGAGGTCATAACGCGAGGTCGCACCGATTTATCGGTGGTCGTGACGCGAGGCCCGGCGCCGCGCTTTCACGGGAACAGGCTGAACCCTTGGACGTGAAAAGCGCAATTCACGCGCGCGCAGGCGCGCGATTGGTGACATAAAATAGGCGCCGATAGGCGAAGAACAGGCCGGGCGGCTGGCCCTGCGCGGGTAGTTTCCTCCCCCGGCCTTTCGCTATGCGGGGCAGCGAAGCGCCCGGCGCCGCAGCCGCTAAACCTGCGACGAAGCCTAAACTAAACGCCCGAGGTAAAACGGCGGCACCCCGATCTGCGAACCGGGGGGGCGGGCTGTTCCCCTCTCCCGAAAAAATCCGGGGGCTGCCCGTCATTCCTTGCCGCCCAGCGCGACCCCCGGCCCGGCGGCAACCTGCCCGGCTTCGAGGAACTGGACGCCTTGGGCTTCGAGGGCCTTGCGGATGGCTTCATGCGTCTGGCCGTAACCGGCAAGCGGGCCGTTTTTGCTTTCAAGCCTCTGGATTGTCGCCCAGCCGATCCCGCTGGCATCTGCCAATTCCCGCGCCGACCATTTCAAGAGCGCGCGCGCAGCCCTGATCTGTTCCCCTGTCATGTGCAAACCTGATATAATTTATATTGATCATAGATCGGCCCATGGATAGTATAATTTATATCAACCCGAGGGGCTAGCCATGGCCATTGACCGCGCCGCACTGTTCCGCCTCGCATGGACCTGGGCCAAGCAAGACCTGTGGAGCGTCCGCGCCCCGGCTTCCCGGCTGCGCGCCTTCTTCAAGGTATCGTTGGCACAGGCATGGCGGGAGATGAAGCGCCGGGCTGCGGCCCGCGCCGCCGCGATTGCCCCCGCAGCCAATGCCCGCCCGGTGGAAGTTGTCCGGGCCGAGATCTGGGCCTTCGAGTGCAAGGACAGCATTCGCGGCGCCGACTGGCAGACCCTTGCCGCCTTGAAAGCCGAACTTGCCGCCGCCGAACTGCGCGCGGCCTAAAACTTCCCTCTGACCAATGGAGATATTGCCCATGACGACCCAAAAGGAACAAAGCCCGGTTGCTGTTCACGCCGCGATGAACGCCACAGATCGGCGTATCAGCCGCGCCCTTGGTCTTGCCCATATTCTCTATGCCCAAGCCGAAGATTTTCCGGGCTTGAACAACCCGGAACCGAAGGCGAATGGCCTTATGGTGCTGCTTGACCTGTTGTTGGACGAAATACAGGCAGCACAGGACGCGCATGAAGCCGAATGGCGGGCAATCCGCGAGGCGAATGAGGGCGGGGCCGTGCAAGTCGCCGAAACCCCTGTCATGCAACTCTTTCGCCAATGGGTTGACGCGGCGTCGAAGCTGGACGCCGCAGCGCAGGCCGATGCCGAGGGGTGGGAGGTCATGCTAGACCGGCAAACGGATCTGGAAGATTCCATATTGCGCGCGCCCGCCGTTGACACCCCCGACTTCGCCGCCAAGGTTCTGGCCTATTGCAATGAAGGCCACGCGAACCTGCCTAACCTGCCCGAACTCTGGGTGAGGTTTGACACTTAATCTTGCAGTGACCCCGGAAGATCCCAACTGACCCCGGAAGATACCGGACAGATCAAGAAAAACAGGGATTTACAGCGATGTCGGGCAGGTTTCAGAGCTGGGCCGCGCTGTCATGCAGTAAGTCGTGAAAAGGCCCTTCAAGGGGCGTTGAAGGCTGGTTGAACGGGTTGCGGATGCAATGTGCTGGAAGGCCGAAAACCCAAGAAAACAAGGCGGAATCGGGGATATTCACGAAGAGGCCTTCATCGGGTGACAGTTCCGAACATACAAATAGAGCCGTAAGTTCGCTGTCTCAGTTGTATGTTCGGAAGTTTCTATAGCAGACAATGGCTTATGGCTTGATACGAGCGGCGCAAGGCAGCTCGTAACCTACAACGGATTCTGACGCTGGTCTGTGATCTCCGCCTTCAGATAGCGCCACGCCCTTGCCGCAGCCAGCGGGACCACCCCGTTACCGGCCGCAGCGGATCGGTCCAGCCAGGTGGCCACCCCATCACCCAGTCGCTGAATGCCGGGTTTAAGGTGAGGAGCCCGTCGGAGTGCTTCTCCCCATTCAGCAAACTCACCCGGCATCGGTGGGAAGAGCGCGGGCGTTGCGGTGTCCAGCCCGAGGCTGTCAGCAGATCCCAGAGCAACGTCCAGGCCTGTGCGGCATTGCGCAGCCCGACCTGGCTGCCGCTCTGGTTCTGGTCGGTCCTGAATTGCAGGCCCTGTTCCGGTGTCAGCGTCACACAGGCCCGGTTGCCCGCCGCCTTGAATGTTGGCGTGGGCCAGAATGAACATCCGCTCGCGGATGTGCGGCGCGCCGACTTCCGCCGCTGATACGACGCACGCTGCAACCCGGTAGCCCATGCCCTGAAGCTCTCCGGCGACGTGGTCGAAACCGAGGGAC